>Ga0070741_10000575_pt1 | contig 128408 bp, 116 predicted proteins | sample Coa_R1_4_FD_66440 | JGI IMG/M metagenome (GOLD analysis project Ga0070741, IMG submission 66440) | Surface soil microbial communities from Centralia Pennsylvania, which are recovering from an underground coalmine fire - Coalmine... | ecosystem: Environmental > Terrestrial > Soil >... | reverse complement strand
CCAAAGGGGCTGGCGGCGATACGCGCCCAATCGTTCGGGCAGTGGGGTCCGGTAGTGGATGGCGATCATCTTCCGCGCGACCCGTTCGCACCCGATGCGCCGCCGATCTCGTCGGCCGTGCCGCTCCTCATCGGCAACATGCGCGATGAGGCGGTCTTCTTCCATCGCGACGAGCCGGAGTTCTTCCGCGCGAGCGCTGCCGCCGTGGCCGCCCAGGCACACAGGACTTTCGGTGACGCGGCGGATCGCATCCTGGCGGTCTATCGGCGCGACATGCCGGGGGCAACTCCGCCGGAGCTCGCCGTCGCCATCGAGACCGCGTTGTTCCCCGGCAACGACACCGTGCTGCTGGCAGATCGCAAGTCGCTGCAGCCCGCGCCGGTCTATCGCTATCGGGGCGATTACCGCTCCAACTTTCCCATCAAAGGCACGGACTGGACCCTGCGCGCCTGCCATGCGAGCGACATCGCGGTCGTTTTCTACAACTATGGGATCTACGACCTGCAGGGCAACGGACCCGGCCTGGCCGCGGTATCGAGGGCTACGAGCGGCTATTTCACGAGCTTCGCCCGCAACGGCACCCCATCCGCGCCGGGCCAACCCGTCTGGCCGCGATACGAAACCGGCACACGCGAGGTGCTGCTCCTCAACAGCAGGTGTAGCGTAGCGGCCGACCCCGGCAGTGCGGAGCGCAAGCTCTGGCAGTCGCTCGGTTGGACCTGACCCCTGCTCGAGACGCGGCTCCCGGAATCCCGGGCACCGCCGGGCTTGCATTTCTGCATCCCGCGCATTCCCATGGCGCGCATGGAAACGGGTCGATCGCGGGCACATGACTCTCCGGCTCGGGATCTCGCGCTGCGCTGCGGTCTCGGCTTCGGTCTCTACGCACTGATCCTTTGGGGGCTCTGGATCGCGGCACATGCCTTCGGCGTCGCACACGAGCTGCGTGGGCACTTCGCCGGGCCGTTCCTCGCCGTGGCGCTCATGCTCGGCGTGCTCTGGGCATTTGGCTGGGGAGCGGGCGAGCCGCTGGCGCGTTGGATGTCTGGTGCATCTGGTGCGCCGCCACGTGGCGCCATCCTCAGCGCGGGGCGGGTCAGCAGTGCCTCGCTCATTCACGTACTGACACCGGGGCTGTTCGCCGTTGGTGTTTATCTGCTGGTCTACGCCCCGCTCGGCGAGCCTTCGGCAGAGTCGCTCCTGCTGTTCTTCGCATTCCCGACGATATTGGCCGCCGTGCTCGAATACCTGCCTCCGGGGACGAAACTCGCCTGGCAGGACGGAGTTGTGCTGGGTGCGTTGGGACTGGCGGTCGAGTATGGGTGGCTGCAGCAGAGCCTTGCCCGACCCGGCTTGGGCAACGTCTCGAAATTCCTCCTGACCGACGTGGCGCTCTATCTGTATCTCGTGCAGCGCCGCCTGCCTGGCGTGGGGTTCGACCTGCGCTTGCGCCTGCGCGATCTGATTATCGGTGCGCGAGAATGGGCGCTGTTCGCGCCGATCGGCATCGGAGTGGGCCTGGCGCTCGGCTTCCTGAGCGTTCATGCGCGGCTTCCCGCCGCAGGCACCTTCGCGGGCACGGCACTCGTGACATTCATCTTCGTCGCGCTACCGGAGGAGCTGTTCTTCCGCGGCCTCCTGCAGAATCTGCTGGAGACCCGGCTGTCGCGGCGGAGTGCGCTCGCCGTGGCGGCATCGGTTTTCGGGCTGTCGCATTACGTGCACGGCCCGTTCTTCAACTGGCGTTATGTGATTCTCGCCGCGATAGCGGGCTGGTTCTACGGCCGCGCCTGGCGCAGTGAGCGGCGCATCGGCGCCTCGGCCATCACTCATACCCTGGTCGATGTGGTGTGGGTGACGTGGTTCCTGGCGCCTTGAGGCGGATCCCGCGGTCGCATGAGCGCGCCGCTCCAGACAGCTCGCCGGGAAGCGCGCCGCGGGGGACTCTGGCCGCAGGTCCTGCTGGTCTATGCCTCACTCGAGGGCGCTCTGTGGACCTCAGGCGCATTGCAGGCGGTGTTTGCGGCGGTGACCATGGCGCTCACCCTCGCGTGGACGTTGTCGGAGCGAGGTCTTTGGCCCGACCTGGGCCTCGACCCGACCTCGATCCGCCGTGGCTGGTGGATCGCCCCGGTCGGGGGAGGCGTCGCTGGCCTCATCCTGCTCGCTGCCTGGCAATGGCACACCCTGCGTCCCCCGGCGCCGAGCCCGCCGATCTATCTCGACCTGCTCCTCAGCCTCACCTGGGCGCTGGCGCAGCAGTTTCTCCTGCAATCGTTCTTTTTCCTGCGCCTGGAGCAGCTGCTCCACGGCGGCCGGCAGGCGGTGATCGCGGCCGCGCTCCTGTTCTCGAGCGCCCATATTCCCAACCCCGTGCTGGTCCCGGTGACACTCGCCGGTGGCCTGATATTGAGCGAGGCCTTCCGCCGATATCGGACTATCTACCTGCTCGCGGTGGCCCATGCGCTCGTCGCGCTCTGCCTGGCGGTGAGCGTGCCGGAGCCCGTGCTGCACAACATGCGTGTTGGTATCGCCTATCTCAACTACCGCTCGTGGTGATGCTCCTGCCTCACTGCTTGTGGACGACCGGCAGCTCGATGTAGCTGGCCTCGTCCGCAGCGTGGTAGACCCGCTGTGTCGCTTTGACGTAATCCCCCGGCTTCGCGAAGAAGATGTTCTTCACGAAGGTCTGCGGATTTCGGTCGTAGAGCGGAAACCAGCTGGACTGTACCTGCACCATGATGCGGTGGCCTGGCAGGAATACGTGGTTTGCCGTCGGTAGCTCGAATTGGTAGAGAAGCGGCGTGTTCGGCGTCAGCGCCTGCGGGTCGGAGAAGCCGGTCCGGTAACGGCCACGGAAAATGTCCATGCTGATTCCGAGCTGATAGCCACCGAGCTCGGGCTGGGCGGCCACCTGGTCGGGGTAGACATCGATCAACTTGACCACCCAGTCGGAATCGGTGCCGCTGGTGGCGGCGATCAGGTGCACCTTCGGCTGGCCGGCAATGGTGACGGATTGCGTCAGCACCGAAGACTCGAAGCTGAGTACGTCGGTGCGTCCGGAGAAGGGGCGCTGGTCATCGACCAACCATTCGGGCCAGGTCTGATCGCCTGTGTAGCCGACGGGTTGGGCAGGCCGTCTGCGGAATGGTACCGGCTTGGCAGGGTCTGAGATGTAGCTGGTGTCCCGGGACTCGCCGGCAGCTGGCGGCGTGAAGCTCGCGTTGCCCTCGGCGTGCAGATAGAACGGCGTTGGCGCGATGCTGCAGCCGCTGGGGCAGCCTCGCGGCCAGGAGTCGAGCCGTTCCCAATGGTTGGCACCGGTTAGGTAGGCGGTGACGGGCGCGACCGGATCGGCAGGAGCGTCGCTCTTCAGGTAGTGCGCCAGAAACGGCGCCAGGATGTGCTCCTGGAAATACGTGCCGGTGTCGCTGCCGAAACGGATGGCGCCGAGATGATCGGCAGGCTCGATCTCCTGGCCGTGATGCCACGGGCCGATCACCAGGTACACCATGTCGTTGTGGGTGTCCTTCGGCTCGATCGCCTCGTACGCGGCCATGGCGCCGTAGATGTCTTCCTGGTCCCAGAGGCTGGCGACCAGCATCACCGGCACCTTCAACGGCTGCGCGGCGACGATTCTGTCCATCGCCTGCAGGCTCCAGAACCTGTCATAGGCCGGGTGTGCGACCACCTTCTGCCAGAAGCCGATCTGACCCATGCCGTAAGCAGTGCCCATGGCGCCGGCCGAGACGTAGTGCATGTAGAGGTCGTAGTCGTCGTAATAGTTGCTCCACCACTTGGCGCTGTTGTCGCGGGTGGCATCCTGCTCGTAGATGTAGGGCAGGTTCTGCTCGCGGAAGGCGCCGTTGTGGAACCAGTCATCGCCCATCCAGCCATCGACCATGGGATTCATGGGCACCACGACCTTGAGTGCCGGGTTCGGGTTGACCAAGGCCGTCAGCGGCTCGTATCCGTCGTAGGAGATGCCCAGGATACCGACCCGGCCATTGCTCTCGGGTACGTGCTTGACCAGCCAATCGATCGTGTCGTAGGTATCAGTCGATTCGTCCACGGGCGTGCTGTTGAGCGGCCCGCGCATGGGACGATTCATCACGAAGTCACCTTCGGAACCATACTTGCCGCGCACGTCCTCGATGACGCGGATATAGCCGCCGTCCACGATCACCGGTACGGCGTTGTCATAACCCTGTAACGCCGTACCCATGTTACCGCTCAGCTGGCCGTGCTCCGTTCTGGTCACCATGCTCTTCGCATCGTACGGGGTACGTGTGAGCAGCATTGGCGCATCGTGCGCACCCTTGGGAAGCATGATCATGGCGTGCAGCTTGATGCCGTCCCGCATCGGAATCATCACGTCGCGGATGGCGTAGCCGAAACTCGAGTAATCAGGCGCGAAATGAGCCGGTGACTCGCTGGGCAAGGACGGGTATTTCGGGGGGCGCTTGCCGTCAGCGGCGCTGGCGGCAGCGGTGGCGACGAGCAGGACGGCCAGCAGCGCGTGCCGGCGATGAATCGACAGTGTCATGACAGGCCCCCAGTCGAGTTTTCGGGTCAGCGGATCGGTGGATTCGCGCAAGGATGCGGCTCAGCGATCGAGCGCAGCCGATTCAGGAGTCGGCGGGCGCTCGTAGTGCGCGGACGGCTCCGCGAGTGCCAGCCTCGTCGGCTTGCCCAGCGCGTCGAGGTCGAAGGTGACGTAAGTCTTCCCGTAGAACCGGTACCGCCAGCGGACGCGGAACGTATTGCCGTTCCAGCCGTCGAGATCGCCGACGAACATCGGGTTACCGAGGCGCAGCACCAGATGCCCATCTTCCTGCGCGATCCGGGCCGTGCCGTAGAGCGGATCAGAGTATGACCCTGCGTAGTCGGCGAGCGGGCGCGCCGGCTGGCTACCCGCGCGACCGGCCGCCGCAATTCTGCGGCTCGCCGCCTCGGATCGGGCTTCCTCCTCGTGAATGTAGGCGTGCAATGCGGCGCTCACGTCCCGATGCGGCAGCCCCAGATAGGCCTGCAGGACTTCGAACACGACACCCTCGGGCGCCCGGTTCTCGTTCATGTTCGAGAGCGCGACCACGGCCAGATGCTCGTCGGGAACGAGGGCGAGCGCGGAGGCCATGCCGTCGATATCGCCGGCGTGCCAGACGAGCTTGTGCCCTGCGTAGTCCTGGAGAAAGAAGCCGAGCCCGTACGTATAGAACTGGGTGTCCGGCGTCTGCGCGTGCAGCCACCCCTGGAGGTCGGAGTCGCTCTGCACCAGCGACTGGGCCGTCTCCATGTCCCGGATGATCGAGGGGTCGAGGACCTCGTTACCATCATAACGGCCGTCGGCGAGGAGCATCAGGAGCCAGTGGCTCATGTCGTTCGCGCTCGAGTTGATGCCGCCCACGGGACCGAACACATCCATGTTGTTGGCCCAATACGACTGGATCGCCTGCACCTTGCCATCCACCTCGCCATGGGGCCTCGCGACATCCGAGGCGGCCGCAACGGCGGCGGCTGTCGAGACGGTGCGAGTCATCCTGAGCGGCGCAAACAAGCGCGTGGCCACGTACCGATCCCAGCTCTCGCCGGTGGCGGCGGGGACGAACTGCGCGGCCACCATGTACGTTGCGTTGTCATAACAGAAGTGCGCCCGGAAGCCGAAAGCGGCCTTCTGAAACTTCAGCCTCTCGATGATGTTCGCGGTTGTGTCGTCCGACGTGTACCACATCGGAAAGGGATCGCAGTAGCCGCTGCGATGCGAAAGGAGGTCACGAAGCGTGATCTCCTCGGTCACGTAGGGACTGTCGAGGCGGAAGCCCGGCACGCGCGTGACCACCAAATCGTCCCACTTGATCTTTCCCGCGCTTACGAGCGTCCCGAGCGCCGCGGCCGTGAATGCCTTGGTGTTCGATCCGATGTCGAACAACGTATCGGCGTCGACGCGGTCCGGCTTTCCCAGCTCGCGGACGCCATAGCCCCGCGCGAGCGCGACCTTCCCATCCTTGACCACCGCCACAGCGAGTCCCGGCACCTTCCATTGCCGCATGGCCCGCTGGACGTAGGCATCGAGATCCGCCCGGGGAGCCTGCGCCGCCGCTGCCGCGCGGGCACCCAGCAGCGCGATCAGCGCCAGCGCGGCGCCGAGCATTCTCAGAGACCCCATCAGTCCTCCCCCGGCCGGCATGAGCGTTGCGGCTTACCTCCTATTGTATTTCGCGATCGTGGATAAGACAGCTCGGTTCGCCGCGCGGCCGGGGGCGCCGGCCTCGGGGCCCGCTGGTATGAGGTGGCGCGTAGGAGCAAGGGGCCGGATGCCGCTTGAAATCATGCCGCTCCAGGCATACGCCGATCGACGGAATACAGCCGCGCTCGCTATCAGGACTTCTGCATGATGCGCAACAACATATCGCGCGTTGCCAGCACTGCGGCCCGGGTAGTGGCGCCAGCCTGCACTGCATCGCCCCGCTTGAGAGCCTTGAAGACTTTCTCGCGGTGCCCTTCAACGGAGAATCCCTTCGGGCACGATTCAGCGAGTAGATGAAGAACGAAGCCGCTGCGCAGCCACACGCTGCGGATCAGATCCAATAGCACGGGCCGTCGCGCTGCCCGGTAGACACAGTCCTGGAATTCCTCACTGATGAGTTGCAGTTCCTGGTAGCCGGCTCTTTTGGCTGCTTTGAGTCGCGTCCATATCTTTTCCAGCTGCTCCAGCTCCTCCTGGGTGATGTTTTGAGCTGCGTGTTCCGCGGCCAGTCCCTCCAGTACGGCTCGCACTTCGTAAATCTCGGCTATCAGCTCCGGTGTAATGCTGGGAACGAAGGGCGTTCCGTTGACCGGGTCGACCGAGAGCACGTTCTGAGCCACGAGCCGGGTAAGGGCTTCCCTGACGGGCGTCGTGCTCACGCCGAGCGCCTTCGCCAGAGTACGTGTTGGCAGGCTCTCGCCCGGACGAAAAGCGCCGCGCGCCAATGCCGAACGGATGCGCTCGTAAGCGATATCCTGCACCGATGTATACCCGATCTGCTCGAGCTCAGCCAAGACCCTTCCTCCGTCTCTTCAGGATTTGGGAGTCTCCGATGCGCCGCCCGCCGCGTCAAATATGATGCACCGAGTAACGACGAGCGCTCGGAGCTCAGTCGGCGTACCCGAGACTCCCTCTACTGATGTCCCGTCCGCAGCGCAGCTGGCCGAGCAGCTTCTCGAGATCTCCCAGATACTCCTCAACTGCGTCCGCCGAGAGGGGATCCAGAATCAGTTGCACCAGGGGAGGCCGCTGCGTTCCCATGCACGGCCAGCCGGCCTCGGTCAAACCGCCGACCACGGCTTCAGCGGACACATCGACCGTGTCGAACAGGAGAATGCAGAGTTCCGTATCCCAAGGCTTCATGCCCAGGCCTCTCAGCCCCTCGATCAGCCGCTGTTTCGTCTCCATCGTACGGCGGGCGTAATCGAGGTACCCATCGTCACCCAGATAGTGGAATGCGGCCCACGTCGCTGCTATGGCGCCGGCGGGCCGCGAGCCGATCACTCCTTCGCTCAGATAGGTGGCACTCGGCCAATCGCTGGCCGGGACATCGTGATACCTGAGCAGATCCTCGGACGCGAACGCGATGGTCGATGCAGGTTTGGGGGCGTAGGCATACTTATGTAGATCCGCCGATATCGACATCACTCCGGGTACGCTGAAGTCCCACGCGGGCAGCGGGTAGCCGAGCCGCGCGACAAAAGGAGCGATATAGCCGCCTACACAGGCGTCGACATGCACCCAGAGGTTGCGCTTTTGCCCCAGCGCGGCGATCTTCGCAATCGGGTCGAACTTGCCGTAAGGCCACGAGGGCGCGGAGCCGGCAAGCGCGATGGTATTGGGCCCAATGGCAGCCGCCATGGCCTCGACGTCAGCGCGATAGTCTGGACCTACGGCAACCCGTGTCAGCTTGACTCCCAGGTAATGGCATGCCTTGGTGATCGTTGCATGCACGGAGTAGGGCGCGATGAGCTCCGGCTCCTCGATGTGAGGATAGCGCTCCCTGGCCCACTCACGTGCCGCGTGGATGCCGCAAAACACACTCTCGCTGCCTCCGGAGGTGAGCTTGACCTGCACGCCGGGCTTCCCGCCGGAGAGTAACCCCGCGGAGATCGTGCGCACCTGCTCTTCCATTTGCCGCATGCCGGGCATGAACCGGCGCACGAGAGCGTTTTGAAAAAAGTAGACTGAATAGGCCTCCTTCATCACCAACTGCAGGTCGTCGGAGCCCATCATGCAGTATGCCGTCATGCGCCCGCGACCGAAGGTGGGATCCGCGGAGCGAAACTCACGGACGTGCTGCAGAACGGCCGCTGAAGACAAACCCTTCTCAGGCAGGCAATAGGCGTGGTTCGTCATGGCTTTCTCCTCGGTGGCGAGCTCGTATGAAACCCTTGGGGATCCCAGCGCAGTCGAGATGGCCGGAAAGATGAAGCTCCGGCAGCTGATCGGCTACGAATGAGCGCATCTGCAGCAGCCGCTGGAGGTCGATTCCGGTATCGAGGCCCATGGCCTCCAGCATGAATACCAGATCCTCCGTTGCGATGTTACCCGTGGCACCCGGTGCATTCGGACAGCCCCCGAGGCCGCCGATGGAAGCGTCAAAGTAACGAACTCCCGCATACAGGGCGGCGAGGCTGTTCGCGAGCCCCATGCCTCGCGTGTCGTGAAAGTGTGCACCCAACGGTACCTTCCCCAACTCTCGGGAGACAGCCGTGAATATCCGCTCCACGCGAGCCGGATCCCCGAGTCCGGCCGTATCCGCCAGAGAGATCTCATCGGCGCCTGCCTCTGCGGCCGAAAAGGCGGCAGCGCAGACGTCCCGATCGGGCACAATGCCCTCGAAAGGACAGCCGAAGGCTACCGAGATTCCCACCTGGATGACCGTGCGGTGTTGGGGCTGCGCATGCTCATCGCGCAAACGCAGAATGGATTCGAGCTCCGCGAGGCTTTGAGCTTTCGATCGCCGCAGATTGGCATGACTGAAACGCTCAGTCGCCGAGATGATGCATACGAGCCTGTGGATCCCCGCCGCCAAGGCGCGCACCGCTCCGCGCGCGTTCGGCACCAGTGCGGACGTGACGAGATCAGGCTTCAAAGCCGCATGGCGTGCCACTTCCTCGGCATCCCGGAACTGCGGGATGTACTTCTCGGGCACGAAGGCACAGACTTCGATCTCGCGCAGTCCCGCGATGATGCAGCGATCGATCCATTCCTTCTTTTGCGGTGTCGGCATGAAGGGGCCGATGCTTTGCAAGCCATCGCGCAAGCCGACTTCTCTCACGAAGACGTCCGGCGATAGATCGCTCTTACCGGCTGATTCGGCCATTGGTGTTCGCACTCCGGGCCAGGTCGCTCACGGCTCTGATGGGCAAACTGGAGCTTGCAGGTGCTCCCCGAGCCGTGGCGCTCGCCCGCGCACGCGGCTGCGCATTCCATCGAATCGGATCGGAAGCCCGACAGCGGTGATGTTCGTGTTCGGAACGACCTCGAGAATCCCCAGGGCCGCTGTCTGCTCGTCAGACATCACCTCTGATACTTTGTGCAGCGGTGCATTGGGGATGCCGCATGCATCCAATCGCTTACGCCACTCGGAGGTCGACCCGGTCAGAAAGATCGCTTGCAGCTCGGCCGACAGCGCGGCTCGATGCTCGACACGCGCCGGATTGGTGCAGAAGCGCTCGTCCGCCACCCAGTGCCTGCGCTCAACCAGTATGCAGAGTTTGTTGAACAGGGAGTCATTGCCGGCTGCGACCATGAGGCTGCCATCGGCCGTGGCGAATATTTCGTATGGAACGATGGCCGGCGCCCCCGATCCGCAGCGCTGGGGATCGGCACCCCATGCTGAGAACTCCGCGAGCGGTATACCCATCCAGGCAAGTGCAGTCTCGTACAACGAGGTCTCCACGAGTCCGCCGGTGGCCACCCTAGCGCGCTCGAGCAATGCGGCGAGAATGCCTATGACAGACCACAGGCCGCTACCGATATCGATGATCGAGACGCCGACCCGCACTGGCGGCCGGCCCTCTTCCCCGGTGATGCTCATCAATCCGCCGTAAGCCTGCATCAGGGCGTCGTAGCCCGGCCTCGATGCCATCGGCCCCCTGCTGCCGAAGGCAGACAGGCTGCAGTAGATCAGACTCGGCTTGCGAACGGCGAGCTCGGCGGCGCCGAAGCCGAGGGCCTCGATACTATTGGGGCGCAGGTTCTGAATGAGGACATCGGCCCGGTCCACGATGAGCCGCAGGAGCGCATCGCGCGCGCTGCGGTTTCGCAGATCGACGGCCGCGCCGAGCTTGTCCCGGTTGAGTGCATGAAACAGGGGAGATGCACCGTCCTGAAGCCGCTGTCCCCACTGCCGCGCCGGATCCCCGCCGTCCGGGTGTTCCACCTTGATGACCTCGGCACCAAGCTGAGCGAGCACCAGCCCGGCATAGGGTGCTGCCACACTGTGGCCAATCTCTACTACGACCGTACCCCGTAAAGGTGCGCTGCTGGTCAACTCACTGCCTCCCGGGCGTGCGTTTGCGTTGCGTGAAGCTTCAGGCGCCGCGAAAAGCCGGCTCGCGCTTCTCGATGAATGCGCGCACCCCTTCGCGCCGGTCATGGGTACCAATCAGCTGCCTGTAGCCACAGAGCGCGGCGAGCATCCCATGATGAACATCCGTCTCCATTCCCACTCGGATGCTGTGCTTAGCCAACCTCACGGCCAACGGGGCGTTGGCAGCGATTCCGGCGGCCGTACACAATGCCTCATCGGCCAGCCGGTCCCGCGGGAGCACGCGGTTGACCAAGCCCCACGCCAGAGCCTCTTCAGCGCTGAAGGGCCTGGCCGTGCAGATCAGCTCGATCGCACGTCGCGTTCCGACTGCTCGTGGCAAGGTCTGTGTGCCGCCGGCGCCTGGCATGATTCCAAGGCGCGTCTCCGTCAGGGCAAAGCGGGCACCTGCCGCGGCATACACGAAGTCAGCCGCCAGCGCGAGCTCACAACCTCCGCCGAAGGCCGCGCCCTTTACGAGCGCGATCACGGGGAAAGCGCAATCCAGAACCGCCCTGATCACATGCTCGACGATTGCGTGCTGGGCGAGCCAAGCTTCGTCGGTCATCCCATCGCGCTCCTTGAGATCGCCGCCAGCGCAGAACGCTTTGTCACCCGCGCCGGTGATGAGAAGGCATCGCAATTCCGCCGACGGTTCCGACATTCTGGTGAAGAATTGCAGCAGCTCGCGAGCCATCTCCGTATTGATCGCATTCGCCACGTGTGGCCTCTTCAGCGTCAGCAGGCCGACATGCGCGCTCGGCTGCTCAAAGGCTATGGTCTGGTAGAGCGTAGTCATGATAGGAGTCGTGCTCGAACGTCACCGAGGTGGACTTGCATCAGCCCTGGCGGCTTGCAGCACGGCGTCGCGTGCGGCCCGAAACTCATCATTGGGGTACCAGTTCGGCCAGCCGGTTCCGCGCGCAAGCCGGTCGCCTACACGGTAAAAGAACTGCAGATCCTGCAGAGCGCCGGACCAATCCCAGTTGGGGTCGTACGAATCCGAGGGCTGATGATAGTGAAGCTCGTTGTAGACGTCGAAAGCATGCTGCCCCCAGCCTCTGGGCTTGCCGATCACGTCCAAGCCGCCGGAGACCAACACGACCGGCACTCCGGCGCGCGCGAAGCTCAGCGTATCGGAACGGTAACGATTGCCCTGTTCGGGCGCAGAATCCGGGGTCACTACCCGGTGCTGCGATGCCGCAACGCGCCGAACGATAGCGGCGAGCTCGGTTTGGTCGGCGACGAGCGAGATATCGCGCGTCGCGCCGATCATCAGGTTCAGCGGATCGAGATCAATCTCGGCGACGGTTTTCGCCAGGGGATACACGGGATGCGTCGCGTAATATTCCGAGCCGAGAAGCCCCTGCTCCTCGCCCGTAGTTGAAATGAACACGATCGATCGATCGGTCGGCCCATAGCGCCGGAAGGCGCGCGCAAGCTCGAGCAGACCGGCAACCCCGGACGCATTGTCGATTGCTCCATTGCAGATATCGTCGCCGCTCCTGTCTGGAGGGCAGCGGCCGAGATGATCCCAATGCGCGGTATAGATCACGTATTCATTGGGTCGGGACTTGCCCGGGAGCACTCCGATCACGTTTTTGGAAAGACCGCGCTTCGATCGGACCTCGAAATGGATGCTGGCCTTCACGTCGAGTGGAATCGCCTTGAATCCCGGTTTGGAAGCTGATTCTTCCAACCGGTCCAAATTTTGCCCCGCGGCCCGGAACAATCTTTCCGCGGCGGAATGCGTGATCCAGGACTCCACGACAGAGGAGCCGGGGCGGTCGAGCGAATCCCGGGCAGCGCCCGTGCTCGAGCTGACGATCGAGAAAGGATAGCCGGCCGCGGCGTCGCTGTGGATCACGAGCGCCGCTGCGGCACCCTGGCGAGCAGCCTCCTCGAACTTATAATCCCAGCGGCCGTAATGCGTCATGGCCGCTCCGCCGAACTCGCCTTTGCCGGCAGGATTTCGCCAGTCCGGATCGTTGACGAGGATGATCACGGTCTTGCCGCGGACATCGACTCCGGCATAGTCGTTCCAATGATGTTCCGGCGCGTCGATTCCATAGCCAACGAACACCACGGCCGCGCTCCTGAGGTCGATGTCCGGCGTGTCGCGCTCCGTGTTGAGCGTGATATCGCGTTGGTATACAAACCGGGCGCTGCCCGACGGACCGGTCATCGTGAATTGCGGTTCCGGACGTCTCAAAGTCTCCGTCTGCACCATCGGGACCGGCTGCAGGTAACTGTTGCCGACGCCCGGCTCGAGGCCGATCTGCTTCATCGCATGCACGATATAGGAGACGGTCTTATCCTCGCCCGGGGTGAGCGGCGCGCGTCCTTCGAAGGCATCGCTGCTGAGGATCCGGGTATCGCGCCTGAGGTGCTGGAGGGAAAAGGATTCGGCCGCCGCAGCAGTAGACGCAAGCGCGACGGCCACGCATCCAAGCGCGGCAATATCGCGCGAGAATCTCGCCGGATGCGGACGACGGATGCCGGCTGCCGAGGGGTTGTTCATTGAACCTCCATCGCGGGCGGTTTGAAGTCGCATGTCGATTCATGGTCGCTGACGTGTATCTCCGGCCGCTGATGCAACCACGGCCGCGCACTCTCGATCTGAGCCGCCAGGCGGAAGAGGGTGCCCTCATCGCCAAAGCGCGCGACGATCTGCGCTCCGATGGGTCGCCTGTCGTCAGTTACGTGACCGGGAATGGCCGCAGCGGGCTGACCGGTGAGATTGAAAATGCCCGCGAAGGGTGAATACGCATCTCCCGCGAACTTCTCCCAAAATACATTCAGATCATGGTCCGGCATCCCCAGCCAGCCGATGTCCGCCGGCGGCTGCGATAACATCGGTGTGATGAGGACGTCATACTCCTCGAAGAAGCGTCCGAGTCCGCGCTGCAACGCTGCGAAAGTCGCCAGCGCCCCGAAGTAGTCTTCGGCGCTCAGGCCCTTGCCCTCCAGATATGCGAGCCAGGTCAACGGCTCGAGGGTTTCCGCGGAAGGTTTGCGGCCCATCGCGCGACCGGCGGCGGTCAATCCGGCCGCGAAGCTGGCAGAGCCGGCGGTGCGGATCGCGTGCAGGTACGCACTCCAGTCGATGGTCGGCCTGGATTCCTCGACGAGATGGCCGAGTTGCGTGCACAGCTGGGCAAGCGATAGCGCCGCTTTGCCGCACTCGGGATGAACCGGCGCGCCCGTGAACGTCCGATCCATCAAGGCGATCCTGAGCGGCGCCGCCCTCGCCGACAGTTCCTCGAGGTACGGCCGTGGTGGCGGTGGCGCCCAGTGCGGCGCACCTACATCGGGGCCATGCACGGCATCGAGGAGCGCTGCCGAATCCCGAACAGTGCGTGACACGACGAATTCGACACCGCGCCCGCCGGAGATTTCAGCCTCGACGGGACCTGCCGGCGTGCGCTGCCGGGTCGGCTTCAGTCCGAACAAACCGCAGTTTGCGGCCGGAATCCGGATTGAGCCGAGCGCGTCGTTCGCGTGCGCGAGCGGCACCAATCCGGCTGCGACGGCCGCGGCTGCTCCGCCACTCGAGCCGCCCGGGGTGACATTCGGGCTCCAGGGGCTCCTCGTCACGCCGGTCAGTGCAGGCTCGGTCGTGATTTGGGCACCGAACTCGGGTGTCGCGGTCTTGCCGATCGTCACCAACCCGGCGTGCACGAACCGCTGCGTGAGGTTCGAATCGTACGTAGAAACGTGTCCTTGCATGAGCCGGCTGCCACACTCATACGGTGTTCCTTTCAGTTGGGCGCCGAGGTCCTTGAGGAGGAATGGCACGCCGGCGAATGGAGCGTTCACCGAAGCGGCGCGAGCCGCGGGACGCGCATAGTCCCGAAGGTCGTGGCAAATTGCATTCAGCAACGGGTTGAGCCGCGCCGCGGCCTCGATAGCGCTCTCCGCCAGCTCAGAGGCCGTGACCTCGCCACGCCGTACTAGTTCCGCCAGGCCCAATCCATCGTATTTCCAGTAGTCGCGGATCATCAGGCCCGCACCAGCGGATGATGCGCGCAGCGCAGGCCGCCGCCAAAGCGAGCGGGGAGATCGAAAGGTATCGAGATCACATTCACGTCTTTGGCTGCAAGCGCCTCGGCGACACGCACGTGAGTGCGATCCATCACGTAGGTATTCGAGTCCAGAATCAGGCCGTTGCAGGCGAGGCGCCGCGCTTCGGCGTACGTCACATCGATGACATCCCAATCGCGCAGCATGCCAGGCAGGCCCTCCGGAAGCGCGGCGGTGCACGCGATCACCAGGCCTGGCCGCGGGATACTGAGTGCGCAGTCGAGGTGTTGAATGCGGTCCGCGAGCTTGACGACGTATACCCTCGCATCGGCTCCCAGTAATTTCTGCAGCCATTGAGCACCGCTGATCGAGGATGCATTTCCCGACAAGCCAACGTAGATCTCCTTGCCGTTGAGCAGCACGTCGCCCCCCTCCAGAAAGGCGCTGGTCCCGAAACCGCTCTCGGGCAAAACCGGCAGCGGCTCGGGCATGGAAAGGAACTGCACGTCCTCGTGCGCGCTTTTGCCTGCGATGATCTCGCGCAGCGCAAACCTCTGCCGGCGGCGAAAATGAGAACGCATCGCCAGATCGATGATGCGGTGGCCGATTACGAGGATTGGGTCTCTCATGAAAAAAAGCGAGCCGCTTTTGAAGGCGAAGCCCGGAAACAGCTCCTCGGCGTGGTTCAAGGGACGCGGCCGATGCACGATGACGCCCCGTCCCTCCAGGAGGCATACCAGCCCCTCGACCTGCGCCGCGAGACCGGCCGCGACCTCCGGCGCATAGTCGACCAGAGCCCGACCCTGTCCTTTGATCAGGAAGTCGACGTCGTCCTTGGGTAACATCCGCGTGTACTCCGCAAGCGCGGCGAGCGACAGCTCCGGCAGACGAAAGCCTTCAGGCCGGCCTACGATGACCTCGCGCAGCGGCCCATATTCGAAGTCCACGCGCACCGCTGCCTGCTGCTTCGAGCTCGCGCTTACGCTGGTCACTAGTAGGACCGCTCCAATCCGAGGACGTGCTGAGCCACGTGCGCGAGAATGAGATTCGTCGAGACGGGTGCCACCTGATAGATGCGGCACTCGCGCCACTTGCGTTCCACGTCATACTCGCGGGAAAAGGCGAAACCGCCGAAAGTCTGCATCGCTGCCTCTGCCGCGTGCCAGCACGCCTCGGAAGCGAGTAACTTGGCGAGATTTGCATCTGCGCCGCACTGCTTGCGGTCATCGAACAGCGCCGCTGCGCGGCGCGCCATCATGTCGGCCGCCTCGAGCTCCGCGTGCGCGCGCGCCAGCGGAAACTGCACGCCCTGGTTCTGACCAATGGTACGGTCGAAAACGATGCGCTGATTCGCGTAGCGCACCGCAATGTCGATGAAGTAGCGGCCATCGCCCACCGCTTCGGAAGCCACCATCGTGCGCTCGGCGTTCAGGCCGTCGAGAATGTAGCTGAAACCCTTACCCTCCTCGCCGACCAGGTTGCGGGCAGGCACTTTGAGGCCGTCGAAGAACACCTCGGTGGTATTGTGGTTGATCATCGCCTGCAGGGGTCGGATTTCCAGCCCCTGCCCGACACTCTCGCGAATGTCGACCAGAAAGACGGAGAGTCCTTCGGTCCGGCGCTTACACATCTCCGCCGGCGTCGTGCGGGCGAGCAGCAGCATTAGATCCGAATGCAGCGCACGTGACGTCCATACCTTCTGGCCAGTGATGATGTAGTAGTCGCCGTCGCGTACGGCGCGTGTCCTCGAGCCCGTCGTATCGGAGCCGGTGGTCGGCTCAGTCACGCCGAAGGCTTGTAAGCGCAGGGTGCCGGCAGCGATAGCCGGCAGGAACTCCCGCTTCTGTGCCTCAGAGCCGTGTCGGAGCACCGTGCCCATGATGTACATCTGGGCGTGCCCTTGCGAGGCGGTGCAACCATGACGGTTGATGGTCTCGAGTATTACGGCTGCCGCACGCAGCGGCAGACCGCCGCCACCGTAGGCTTCCGGGATCAGTGCTGCGAGAAAGCCTGCTTCGGTCAGCTCCCGGATGAATTGAGTCGGATATGCCTCTTCGTCCTCCAGGCATCGCCAGTAGGTGCTCGGGTAGCGGGCACAGATTTTCGCAACGGCAGCACGCAGATCCGGCCAGTCCTCACCGAGCGTCACCACGGTGTCCGCACTGAAGGTCATTGGGAATACCCGCTCCGATGCGAAAGTGCTCTTGCAGATGCATCAGACCACTATTTGCGATTTGTTGCAACAAATATCATTTTTGCGATAGGGTGAGGCTGAAGGGGATGGCCCGAGGCTACCCGCAATGCGGCCCCGCGTTCCGAGCACCGGTTCGCTGAGCAGGGGAGATACAGAGCGTGACAGACAGTGCGACCACAGCATCACGCCGTGAAGACGCGCGCGCCGTCCCCGCGCTCGCCTGGCCTGATGCTGGGGCGGCACGCTACAGCGTGGCTGTCCTCATGCTCTCCTACACGTTCGCATATACGGATCGCAGCATTCTCGGTCTGCTGTTCGAGTACATCCGTACTGACCTGGGCATCACCGACACGCAGGTCAGCCTGTTGGGCGGCGCCGCATTTGCGGTGTTTTACGTGATAATGGGCTTGCCCATGGGCTGGCTCGCCGATCACGTGAATCGCCGCAATCTGATCGTGGCTGGCATGTTGATCTGGAGCTGCATGACCGCAGCCGGCGGGTTCACACACAGCTTCGGACAGCTGTTCTCGACGCGCATATGGGTCGGCATAGGAGAGGCGACGCTGATGCCCGCTGCGCTGTCGATCATTTCGGACAGCTTTGCGCCCGCCCGACGGCAGCTGGCACTGGGCCTGTACATGAGCGCCGTTGCGATCGGCTCGGGGCTCGCATACATCGTCGGTGGCACGATCCTCGATTGGGTTGCGCGGTTCCCCCTGTTTGCGCTGCCTCTCATCGGCACGGTCAGGCCGTGGCAAGCGACCTTTCTCGCCGTCGGCGCCCCTGGCGTGCTGCTCGCCGCGCTCGTCCTGGGCATCAAGGAACCGCCGCGGCGCGAGCTGCGGTCCGACTCTGCCACGCGCGTTTCAGCCGGGCGCGCTACCCACTCGCTCAAGCAAGTGTCGCAGTTCATGTTCGTCAGGAACCGGCGGACATTTCTGCCCGTATTCATTGCCTTCGGCGGATTGGCGCTGCAGGCAGTCGCGCTGGAAACCTGGCTACCAACCTACTATGTACGCGCCTTTGGTTGGACTGAAGCCCGCGTCGGGCTCATCTACGGCTGCATACTGCTGGTCTTCGCAACGCTGGGGATGATCGGCGGCTCGTGGCTCGCGATGCGGTTGCAGAGGAGAGGCTACAAAGACGCGCTCCTGCGCGCGCCACTATGGATGACGCTAGTGATGACCCCGGCGGCAATCTTCGCAACCCTGCTGTCCGATCCGTATGTGACGCTCCTGGTGGTGACGCCCGTCACGGCGCTCTCGTACGGCCTCTTTGCGGTGGTGCCCGGCATTCTGCACGCGATCACACCCAACGAAATGCGCGGGCAAGTGAGCTCGGTGTTCTCGCTGTTTGATAACGTGCTGGGCATGGTCCTCGGAACTTCAGCGGTGGCGATGCTGAATGATTTCGTTTTCCGGGATCCCATGGCGGTTGGACGCTCCATGTCGGTCGTATCGGCGTTGGTATTGCCGAGTTCCGCTCTGCTCCTCACCGTGAGTCTCAGGCACTTTCGGGACAGCGTCGATGCGGCGGCCGAATGGTCGATGCAGCCGGCGGTTGCCGATCAGGGCGGTGAAGTATGAACGGGGACAGAGGGTCGTGCGCCGACCGGGGACTACGCCGATCGCGGTTGACCGTCCGTTCGTCGGCAAAATCCCCGTCCCTGCCGGAAATATAGTCACTTCGCAATTATGTCGCCTCTTCTTCGCCGCCAGAACGTAGAGATTTCGGCCACGGCTCGTACTGACTCTGGAGCTTCGCGTGTTTAACGCGGGCCGCCCTCACCTCATCCAGGATCTGCGGCCATCGGATCCGGCGAAAATTCTCATCCTGTATCCGCTCGACAGGCACGCAGGAGAGCACATCGAACCCGCACTCGTAGTAGACCTTGGCCAGGCTCTTATCGAGGGCTATTTCACGAATCTCTTTGACGTGATCCAGCAACTCGCGTTTCGGCGCGTCGGCAGCCTGCTGCCGCAGGAAGGCAGTTACCACGCTGATCGCCAGTCTGGCCTGCGCATACCCGTGCTCGTCTCGCTTCGACGCGAGGCTTGCAAGGTTATGCAGGCGGCTGCGAAGAACATCGATGGGGTGAAGGACCCTGATCGTCTTGCCGCTGCTGAGCGTAACTTCAACGGCATCATCACACGCATCCTTCGTATCGAGACCAACGATACTCCCCAGGAAATCGATTTCCTTGACACCGAGCCCCGGAACGGTCATGCCGAGCTTCGCGGTCTGTGGCGTTGCGTCTTCGGGAGCTACCCGGTAGAGCTTCCACTTCGACCCGATGCCATTGCGTTCACGACTGCTGTTGAGCTTCTCACCCAGTGCATTTGCCGCGCTGACTGAGCCGATAAAATCAACATCGCCGCTTATACCCTGAGAAAGCTCCTCCGGGATGCTTACTTCGTACAGCTCAGCCCAGAGTGCCAATGCTTGTCCACCGACGAGTAGCGAATCCGTGGCTGCAGACTCCAGGATCTCCCGGATCTCCTCCGGCGCAAGAGGAAGCTCCGGAAGCGCCATCATTCGCTTCCCTGCCGGCGTAACCCGCGCGCCGAAGAGCTCCTGTCAGGCCATTTCATTTTCGCGCCTTGCAGATCCTCTGACTTCAGCAAGTACAGAGACCGCTGCGGGACCTGGCCGCCGCGCACCAGCACCTGGTCCCTTGCCTGGGCTTCACGCTTCATGTCCCAGAACTGTGCGGCAGAGATCGAAATCACTTCCAACTGACTGCCGCCTTTCACCGCCGGACGACGCACGCGCTTCGGCAAAGCCTTCTCAGGCGGTATAGCCTTACGCGAGTCCTTAAGCCGAACGATATCCCCCAGGAGCGCTTGACCGTCCAGCTGTTGCAGCACCACGGCCAGCACGCCGATGGACACTCCAGGATCACCAGCTTCCAGCCGCCGCACCGTCCCCATGCTGCAGGAGGCCGCAGCGGCGAGATCCGCGACTCGCAGGCGACGCTCCTTGCGTGCCACCTGCAGGTCGAGCCCAAGTTTCCGGAGCGAAAGGTTGACGTGCTGAGGCATGAAAATGTGGGCAGTGCTCTTCATAGCGGTCAGTATATAGCATATTAAGTGCTCTTGCGATCTATATATAGATCGCAAAATGGTGTGGCCGGCCAGTCCCCTAAAAGTGGAACCCAGAGCGCTGACCGGCGGTAGAACCTCCGCTGCCGCTCGAGGACTGATCGATAAAATGTAGCGCAGGCCTCCGGCTCTCCCTGAGTCAGCAATATTCCTCGTGCTCGTCGGAAGCCCAGCATGACCTAAACGAAGAAGAATCCCGCGCCAATGGCAAAGAAGCATTCACCGCCACGCACGATGGGAATCGGGGCCGCCATAACGAGGAGCGCGTTGAGGCAGCCGACGAACATCAAGCAAAACAGCCCGCCTACCAACGTGCGCGTGCGCTCGACCCTGTTTAGTTTCGCGAGTGCGCTACGGAGTTCGTCCAAAGACACGGACCTGCCCTCAACTGCGTGGCCCTGCCAAAGATGTCTTATGTCAGGGCGCTTTTCCTCATTACTCATCGGAATCTCTCACTTCAAAACGTCTGCGAAGTATTTCCTTGATCCGGTGGATCTTGGTTGCAACATTCGCCGTCGATAAACCCTCAGCTCGCTGATCTCCTCGGCGCTCATGCCTTCCAGATACGAAAGGATCACCTGCCGATCGATCGGTACCAGTTGCCTGATCAGATCTGTGAGCCGCGCGACCGCCTGGCGCTCGGCCACCGCTTAATTCGGACGCACAGTCGGGCGCGCCCTGCGTCTCGGGCCTACTCCACCGTCACGCTCTTCGCAAGATTCCTCGGCTGATCGACATCCGTACCCTTGAGGATGGCGACGTGGTAGGCGAGAAGCTGCAGGGGCACGGTATAGACCGCTGGCGCCTGGAAGTAGGTGACGTGCTTCGGCATCTCGATGACGGTCACGCCGTCGCTCGGCTGCAGGCCCGACTCCGGATCGGCGAACACGATGAGCTCGCCGCCGCGGGCGCGGACTTCCATCAGGTTGGATTTCAGCTTTTCGAGCAGATCGTTGTTCGGCGCGACGGTGATGACCGGCATGTCGGCATCGACGAGCGCGAGAGGGCCATGCTTGAGCTCGCCCGCCGGGTACGCCTCGGCATGGATGTAGGAGATTTCCTTGAGCTTCAACGCTCCTTCCATGGCGACGGGGTGCAAGGCGCCCCGGCCGAGGAAGAGCGCATGATGTTTGTCAGCGAACCGCTCCGCGAGCCGATGGATGACAGGATCGAGCGCCAGCGTCTTTTCGATGAGCGACGGCAGCTCCACGAGGCGCGTCACGAGTCCGCGCTCGCGCTCTGCGTCCGCACCATGGTGGCGGGCAAGTGCTATGACCAGCATCGCGAGTGCGGCGAGCTGCGTGGTGAATGCCTTGGTGGAGGCGACGCCGATCTCCGGGCCGGCGCGGGTCAGCATGACGAGCTCCGATTCCCGCACCAGTGAGCTTTCCGGCACGTTGCAGATGGCCAGCGTCGAGAGATAGCCGGACTCCTTCGCTAGACGCAGCGCCGCCAGGGTATCGGCGGTCTCGCCCGACTGGGAAATGGTGACGAACAGGGAGTTGGGCGGCACCAGGGGATTGCGATACCGATACTCGCTTGCGATGTCGACCGCGCACGGGATGCGGCAGATCTGCTCGATGAAGTAGCGGACGGTTGCGGCGGCGTGGAAGCTGGTCCCGCACGCGACGATGTGCACGCCCGTCGTGCGCTTGAATACCTCGGTCGCCGCGGGACCGAAGGCAGCCTCGAGCAGACGACCGTTGGCAACACGCTCCTGCAGCGTATCGGCGAGGGCGCGCGGCTGCTCGTGGATCTCCTTCAGCATGAAGTGGCGGTACGGCCCCTTCTCGGCGGCATCGGCGTTGAGCTCGCTCTCGCGCACCGGCCGCTCGACGGTGTTGCCGTTCAGGTCCATGACGCGGACCGACTTGCGCCGGACCTCGGCGACATCGCCCTCCTCCAGGAACATGAATCGGCGGGTCACCGGCAGCAATGCAGCAACGTCGGAGGCGACGAAGTTCTCCTGGACACCCAGGCCGATGACGACGGGACACCCCTGACGGGCCACTACTACGCGCTCCGGGTCTTTCTCGCTGACGACCGCCAGCGCATATGCGCCTTCCAGCTCCGCCACCGTGGCGCGCACCGCCTTGAAGAGGTCGCCGAGCGTATCCAGGTGATGGTGGATCCGGTGCGCCACCACCTCGGTATCGGTCTCAGAGGCAAACTTGTAGCCGCGGCGCTCGAGCTCTGCGCGCAGCTCCTCGTGATTCTCGATGATGCCGTTATGGACGATCGCGAGGCCATCAAGCGAGACGTGGGGATGCGCGTTACGCTCGCTCGGTACGCCGTGGGTCGCCCAGCGGGTATGGGCAATCCCGAGATTGCCGGTGGCGGGAGCGCGCTCCAGGGCTTCCTCGAGCATCCGCACTTTGCCGACCGTGCGCAGGCGCGCCAGCTGGCCGCCGCCATTGAGGACGGCAATACCGGCCGAGTCGTAGCCCCGATACTCGAGGCGACGCAGGCCCTCCATCAGAATGGGGACGATGTTGCGCTCTGCGATGGCACCGACGATTCCGCACATAATGGCCAGGCCCCGGATCTTCTAGGGATGCCAGTTTGCCTCAATTCCGGCCGGGACGGGTCCTCCGGGCTGGCGCGGGCACCGGCTCGGCGGGCATGCCAGGTGCTGCACCCGCCCTGCCTATTCCGCGGGAAGTCTCCGGCTGAGGCCTCGATGGGCGTTTTCGTCTGGCTGACCCTTGGTGTGGCCATCGGCTATCTCGGCAGCCTCATCATGCGATCCGAGCCTGACCGGGGCGCGGTGCTGAGCGTGCCGGCCGGTGTCCTCGGGGCTCTACTTGCGAGCCGGCTGCTCGCCCCGCTGCTGGGCGGCCGACCCGATCAGGGCTTCTTCAGCGTGAGCGTGGTGCTCGTGTCCCTGCTGGGTGCCGTGGTCCTGGTCGGCCTGCTGAATCTGCTGAGGCGCGGCCGCGTGCGCTAGGCGCTGGCGCGGACACACATTCCGCGCCCCGGGGCCCATTCCCGGTGGAGAGTCGCAGCCGGAGCTGAATTGTCAGCGCGCGGTGAATATGTCCTTTCCGAAAGGGCGTAAGCCCGAGTCTGCCGCGTAGCCGAGATGCCCGAGGCCGAAGATGTCCTCGACCGTGCGCAGGAGCGAGTAGTGGTTGTAGGGCACCGTAGACCGGGTGCCGGGCCGGATGTAGGGCGACAGCAACACTGCGCCGATCCGCCCGCCGCCCGGCCCCTGGAAACCCGGCTTGTCCGGACTTCCCGGTAACGGCCTCTCGTTGCAGCATGCGTCGTAGGCGTCAGCCGCCACACCATCAGATTCGTCAAAGGTGATGATCAGCAGGCCATCCTTGCGGAAAGCCGGCGAGCGGGTGATGCGGGGTACCCACGTGCGCAGAAAGCCATCGATCCCCGCGAGCCCTCCGGCCTTGCCGTCGACACAGCGCAGGTCATGGCCGTCATTGCAGAGATTGGGAGTGATGAACGAGTAGTTGGGTGTCGTGGCGATCCTGCTCAGATCGATGCTGAGCTCGTTCAGGCTGACGATGTGCGCCGCGCAGCGGATCGGATCGTCGAGAATGGTATGGAAGTAGACGAACGGATCATGTTTGGCGGCGTATTGATCGCCGACCGATGCCCGCTCGGTCGGATCGTCCTTGCCGATCCGGCCGGCGGTGCAGGTTTGCGGATCGTCGCGCTTGGGGTCGCTGTCGAGATCTTCCATGAATCCCTTCCACGTGAGCCCGGCCCGCTCGAGCTGATCTGGCAGAGTCTTCACCATCGCCGGATAGATGCAGCCGGTTCCGAGCGCCTGACCGTGGGCATCGAGACCCGGGCTGCTCGGCTGGAACTCGATCGGCTGCGGGCAGTCTCGCTGTGTCGCCGGGTTCGGCGCCTGTCCGCTCACCATCGCAATGTAGTTGTCCAGGCTCCAGTGACCGGTTCCGTAATACCGGGTGAGGAGCGCCCCCTGCGCGGGCAGAGTCCGGGCGAGATACGGGGCAGATGCGCCCGGCCCGAAAGCGGCGTCGAAGGACTTGTTCTCGAGGACGAGGAGAAACACATGGCGGATCGGCGGCAGGGCGCCCGTACGCATGTCCCCGGCAACCACGGGGCCCACCGCCGCGAGACAGAGAAGCGCTGTCGCGAGCGCCCGGAACAACATATCGCGGAATCGAGTCGTGTCTTTCAGCATGTCGATCAGGGAGGATCTCTACGGCACCGTGCCGGCGGCGGACTGTAGCGCCGATCTGCGCCTCGCGCACGGGGGTCTGGCGCTGAAAGTGGCTGCAGGCTAACGCCTGCGGCGCCATTCCCGCCAGTATTGACCAAAGCGAGCCGCGAAATCCGCAGGAGTCTCCTCGAAGAGACGGCGGCCGAGCGCCATCGCCTTGTCCCGAAGCTCGGTGCGCTGGATATCGATGAGCCGGATCAGCGCCCGTCGCTCGGACTTGCCGATGCGGTTTCCGGCCTCGATCACTTTCTGGCGTAATACGGAGAGATCGTGATCGTCGCCCAGATAGTCCGCCAGGCGATGGGCCTGGTCGGCGAGCTCCCCGATCATCCCGGGCCACAGCGGCTCCAGCAGCTGCAATTGATGCCACAGGTACTTGGTCTGCTTGCGCCATTCGTGCAGTTTCTCGGCGGTACGGTCGGCTTCAGCTGCGGCCAGCGCTTTACGCGCCTTGCCGTAAATCCTCTTCAGCCCCGCTCCCAACACCTTCCAGCCGCCGCTGCCGGTATGCCACCGGTCAGCGCGGTGAAGGACGTCCTGTAGCGCCGTGCACGACTCGCGGAAAGGCATCGGGCCCTCGAGAGCGGTGCGCCGCATCGCCGCGCGCTGTCGCCGCAGCATGCGGCGCAATTCGCCGGTAGGTGGCAGGGCATCTCTGGCATGGAAGCGCTCTACGAGCCCGTTGAGCGTATCGATCAGCACTTTGCTGTCGCGGATGGCGCTCAGCGGGCGTGCTGCGTCCCGCAGCGCCTCGTTCTCGCGCCGGTAAACCCTGTCTCCGATCGCATCCCGCAGCAGGCGCAGCATGGCACGGGCTCGCTTGAGCTCCTTGCGCGCATCGTGCAGCGCTTCGTCCGAGGATGAACCGTTCTGCAGCGCCCCCATCGCTTTGGCGATCTGCTGGCGCGCGATGTGGCGTGCGCTTCGCGTACCTGACTCGGATCGATGCAGCTCTGCCATCCTCTTAGGCTACGAACGCGTGAGCATCTCGTCCATACGCGAACGGCCCCGTCCTTGGAGCCGCAGTGAGGGCCTCGAAACGAGCAGCATCACGTTGGTGTCATCGAGCGCGAAGCCTCCGTGCTCCTCCTGCTTCTTCAGGCGTGTATACGACACCGACGTGATTTCGGGCGTACGCGGAGCACGTGACGAGCACGCAGATCGTGCTCTTTATCGTGCCAATTGGACTCTGCAGCACCTTGAGCGAGCGCCACTGTCACGGCGGAGACTGCAAGCGCAGTCGCAGCCGCGACTGCGCGGGAGACCGATGCAATCGACATGGAGAGCTACCTCTTTGGGCGGGAAGGGTTCGTCTTCTCTCGAAGTCGCGCCAAGCTAGCGCACGATTGCTACGGCTGTGTTGCGGACTCGACCGCGGTGCCCCCGGCCTGCTCCCACACTGTATGATTTCCACCTTCGCATCGCGCGCCGGAGGAGATTGCCGCACATGAGCTGCTGGTCCCTGACCGCCGTCAAGGCGCGCGGCGCGGGCAAGACACGGCTGGCGGACGAAATTCCGCCTGGCGATCGGCGCGTGCTGGTCGATGCCATGCTGAGGCATGTGCTCGATTCCCTCGGCACTACGCCAGAGATCGATCGGGTGGTGGTCGTCACTCCTGATGCTGAGGGACTATCGGACGGGGTGCTCACGCTCGCTGATCCGGGAGGCGGCCTGAACAGCGCGCTCACCAGTGCGGCGCAGGCCGCTGCCGGCCGAGGTGCGACCCGATTGGTGATCGTCCACGCGGATCTGCCGCACGTGAAGCCGGAAGAGATCACCGCTCTCATCGAGGAAGCGAAGAGGAGCGGTGTAGCCATTGCTCCCGACCATCGTGGCACCGGAACCAACGCCCTGTGCTTGCCGTTGCCTTTACCTTTTGAGCTCGCCTTCGGCGCGGGAAGCCTTGCACAGCATCTGCAGCGCGCTGCAGCACGCGGCCTGTCGCCAGCCGTGGTGCGGCTGCCTGGACTGGCATTCGATCTCGATGAGTTGGACGACCTCAGAGCGTATGAGGACGTCGAGCGCCTGGAGCATCTCGAGCTCGATGCCCTTCTGCCAGCCGCAGAGGAGCTGACACTGGCCGGGCACGGCAGCGTCGTGACGTATTCCCGCAAGGTTTTTATTCCGCTGACGCAACTGTGTCGGGACGTTTGCCACTACTGCACATTCGCGAAGGCGCCGCGCGCGTTGGCGAACCCGTATCTCACGTTGGATCAGGCTCTCGATATCGCACGCGCGGGCGCCGCCGCCGGATGCCGGGAAGCGCTGTTCACGCTCGGTGACAAGCCGGAGCTGCGCTACGCGGCCGCACGGCGCTTCCTCGAGAAGCACGGCCATGGGACGACTCTGGAGTACCTTGGGGCCGTCGCCCGCGAAGTGCACTCGCAGACGGGACTGCTGCCACATCTCAATCCGGGCATCATGACGCGCGCCGACATCCAGAAACTGCGCCCCGTCAGCGTCTCCATGGGCTTGATGCTGGAAACGGCGTCAGAGCGGCTGTCAGCGCGTGGCGGCCCGCACTGGGGCTCGCCCGACAAGCGGCCATCGGTGAGGTTGGCGACGCTCGACGCGGCCGGCGAAATGGCCGTGCCCTTCACCACGGGACTGCTCATCGGCATCGGAGAGACCCGCCGCGAGCGCATCGAGGCGCTGCTCGCCATTCGCTCGCTGCACCGCCGCTTCGGCCACATCCAGGAAGTCATCGTGCAGAACTTCCGTGCCAAGGCGGGCACGCGCATGGCGGCTGCACCTGAGCCGGCATTGGAAGAGCACCTCTGGACCCTAGCCGTGGCGCGCCTGCTGCTCGGGCCCGACATGTCCATTCAGGCGCCGCCCAATCTGCGCCCGGGCGCGCTCGCGGCGCTGATCCGGGCCGGCGTGAATGATTGGGGCGGGGTCTCGCCGGTCACTCCGGATCACGTCAATCCCGAGGCGCCGTGGCCACATCTCGCGGCCCTCGCCGCACAGACCCGCGATGCAGGAAGGGTGTTGCACGAGCGGCTGGCAATCACACCGCCCTACGTGCGGCGGGCGGCCGAATGGGTGGATGGATCACTGCGGACCGCCGTCATTCGGCGAGCCGACAGCCGCGGACGGGCGCGGGTCGAGAAGTGGCACGCCGGAGCGGGCGATCCGGTACCGGAGTACGCCATGGAGTGGCTGGCGCCCGGTGGAAACACCGGCGCGGGTGCATCACGGTGGGTGCGGCGGATACTCGATCGCGCCCGGCGGGGCGACGGTCTGGAAGAGGACGAGGTAGTCGCGCTGTTCCAGGCCGAAGGCGCCGATCTCAGCGAAGTGCTGCGGGCCGCCGATAGCTTGCGTGCGCAGACCGTAGGCTCGACGGTCACCTACGTGGTCAACCGCAACATCAATTACACCAACATCTGTCTCTATCACTGCGGCTTCTGCGCGTTCTCGAAGAGCGGCCCGCGGTCGCTGCGCGGCGCCGGCTACCTGCTGGATCTGGAGGAGGTCACGCGGCGGACGGCGGAGGCTTGGGATCGCGGCGCCACCGAAGTCTGCCTGCAGGGCGGAATCCATCCAAGCTTCACCGGCGGCACCTATTTCGACATCATCGGTGCCGTGAAAGGCGCGGCATCGGACATTCACGTGCATGCGTTCTCACCGCTCGAGATTACACATGGCGCGCGGACGATGAGCCTGTCGCTCGAGACTTATCTCGCCAGACTCCGCGCCGCCGGTCTTTCCACCCTGCCGGGCACAGCCGCGGAAATCCTCGATGACGAGATACGAGCGATCATCTGCCCCGACAAGCTGAAAACGGCGGAGTGGCTGGAAGTCATGCGCGCCGCGCATTCGGTTGGCCTCCGGAGCACGGCTACGATCATGTTCGGTCACGTGGAGCAGCCGCGGCACTGGGCGCAGCACCTGCTGCGGCTGCGGACCCTGCAGCAGGCCACCGGCGGTTTCACCGAGCTCGTGCCGCTGCCCTTCGTCCACATGGAGGCGCCGATGTGGCGCAAGGGCATGACCCGGGAAGGACCCACCTTCCGTGAGGCGGTCCTGATGCACGCGGTTTCCAGGCTGGCGCTGCACCCCCACATCACCAACATCCAGGCCTCCTGGGTCAAGATGGGCGCAGACGGCGTTGCCTTCTGCCTGCAGGCCGGGGCGAACGATTTCGGCGGCACCCTGATGAACGAGTCCATCACGCGGGCTGCAGGCGGGATCCACGGCCAGGAGTTGACGGCCGAAGAGATGCGCGCGCGGGCGGCCGCGATCGGCCGGCCGCTCAGGCAGCGTACGACGCTCTACGGAAGTGTCTCCACACCGGCTCCCTCGTAGATCCACGCAACCGGGAGTGAGGCGCTACTTCTTCTGCTTCGTGGGCCGCTGCCAGCCTTCGATGGTCGTCTGCCGGGCTCGTGCAATGGTGAGCTTGCCGGCGGGCGCCTGATTCGCGACCGTCGATCCAGCAGCGATTGTTGCACCCGCCCCTACTGTGATGGGAGCCACGAGTACGCTGTTGGAACCGGTATGCGCATCGTCCTCTATGACGGTGCGGTGCTTGTTCGCACCGTCGTAGTTGGCAATGATGGTCCCGGCGCCGATGTTCACGCGCGCGCCCACCTGCGCATCGCCGACGTACGAGAGGTGGTTGGCCTTCGATTCTGCCGCCATCGTCGAATTCTTCACTTCGACGAAATTGCCGACGTGCACGCCCCCGGAGAGTTTGGAGGTCGGCCTGAAGCGGGAGAAGGGGCCTACGTTGCAGGAAGGTCCGATGACGGCCCCCTCGATCACGCAATGCGGGAGGACCTGCGTGTCATCGCCGATCTCCGCGTCCCGGATCACACAGCCCGGGCCGATACGCACCCGGTCGCCGAGCTTCACCTGTCCTTCCAGGACGACGTTCACGTCGATGAACACATCCTTGCCGTGGCTCACCCGACCCCGAACATCGATCCGCGCCGGGTCCGCGACCGTCACCCCGGCCAGCATCAGGTCGCGTGCGGCGCGTTGCCGGCACACCGACTCCAGCATGGCGAGCTGCGCCTTGTCGTTGACCCCCAGCGCCTCGATCGCATCGGCGCACCCCAAGGGATTCACTGCCACGCCTTCCTCGACGGCCATCGCAATGACGTCAGTGAGGTAGTACTCGCGCTGCGAGTTATCGGCTTTCAATCCCTCGAGCCAGCGCCTGAGCAGGGCGGCGGGCGCGGCGAGCACCCCCGTGTTGCATTCGCGGATTCCCCGCTCTTCTTCCGAGGCGTCCTTCTGCTCGACGATCCGCTCGACTCGCCCATCGCGGCCGCGGACGATTCTGCCGTACCCGGTCGGACTGTCGGGAGTCATTGTGAGGAGTGCGACTTGGCGTGGCCCGGCGAGAGCGACCAACTGCTCCAGCGTCTGCCGGCTGAGGAGCGGCACGTCGCCATAGAGCACGAGGACCACCTGGTCATCCGGCACCTTGGGAATGGCCTGCAGAACCGCATGTCCCGTCCCCAGTTGCTGCGCCTGCAAGACCCACTCCACCGGCTCTGCCGCCAGCGCTTCGGGCACCTGCTTCCCACCATGCCCATACACCACATGAATCGCCGCCGGACCCAGCGACCGCGCCGTATCGATGACGTGAGCAAGCAGTGGCCGGCCCGCAAGCCGCTGCAGTACCTTCGGGAGTGCGGATTTCATCCGCTTCCCCTCTCCCGCCGCGAGGATGATTACAGACAGAGGGGCCCTAGCGGCCCCTGAGGTTGATTTGGCCATGGCGACCCTGTGATCGGAGCATTGATCGCAAAGTCCTTTTCCGGGGGCTTCTGGAGTCAGGGATGACGGAAGAGAGCCTCCAGGGACCAGTCGAGCGGGCGCGAGCCCGCGAGACCGGATTCACGGCGTCCCCCGGAAAAGGACTTTGCGAGCAAGGCTCCGTGCCCGAGCTCGCGCAAGATCTTCAGCTTCGCAGCTTGCGCAACCGCTCGATAATCTTCAACTGCGCCGCCGCACGCGCCAGCTCCGCAAGCGCCTCCGCCTGCGTGATGTGCCCACTGCGGTCCTTCAGCGCTTCCTCCGCGCGCTGCTTGGCAGCCAGCGCCGCTGCCTCATCGATGTCCTTCGCCCGAAGCGCCGTATCCGCCAGCACCGTGACCTTGGAAGGCTGCACCTCGATCGCCCCGCCGCCCACGAAGAAGTGATGCTCCTGCCCGTCCGGCGTCTGCACGCGCACCTCCCCTGGCTTGAGCAGCGAAAGAAGCGGTGCATGGCGCGGCGCCACTCCGATATCCCCTTCGGTCGCCGGCGCGAACACCATCGCCGCCTGGCCGGAGTAGATCTCCCCTTCGGCGCTGACGATATCGACCTGGATGGTGTGCTGCTCGGCCATGGTGGATCCCCTTACTGCAGCGTCTTCGCCTTCGCGACCGCCTCATCGATGGAGCCGACCATGTAGAAGGCCTGCTCCGGCAGCGAATCGAACTCACCGCCGATGATGCCCTTGAAGCCGCGAATCGTCTCGTTGAGCGGCACGATCTTGCCGTCCTGTCCCGTGAACACCTTGGCGACGTTGAACGGCTGCGACAGGAAGCGCTGCACTTTGCGCGCGCGATACACGGTCAGCTTGTCTTCCTCCGACAGCTCATCCATGCCGAGGATGGCGATGATGTCCTGCAGCTCCTTGTAGCGCTGCAGCACGGCCTGCACGCCGCGCGCCGTGTTGTAGTGCTCCTCGCCGACCACCAGCGGGTCGAGCTGCCGGCTGGTCGAGTCGAGCGGATCCACCGCCGGGTAGATGCCGAGCGAAGCGATCTGTCGCGACAGCACCACCGTTGCATCCAGGTGCGCGAAGGTCGTGGCCGGCGAGGGGTCCGTCAGGTCGTCCGCGGGCACGTATACCGCTTGGATGGACGTGATGGAGCCGGTCTTGGTGGAGGTGATGCGCTCCTGCAGCACCCCCATCTCCTCCGCCAGCGTCGGCTGATAGCCTACCGCCGAGGGCATGCGACCGAGCAGTGCCGAGACCTCCGTTCCCGCGAGCGTGTAACGGTAGATGTTGTCTATGAAGAACAGCACGTCGCGACCCTTGCCGCCGTCCTCGCGCACCTCGTCGCGGAAGTATTCCGCCATCGTGAGGCCGGTGAGCGCAACACGCAGGCGGTTGCCCGGCGGCTCGTTCATCTGGCCGTAGACCATCGCCACCTTGGAGTTCGACAGCGTCTTCGGATCGATCACGCCCGACTCGATCATCTCGTGATAGAAGTCGTTGCCCTCGCGGGTACGCTCGCCGACGCCCGCGAACACCGACAGGCCGCTGTACTGCTTGGCGATGTTATTGATGAGCTCCAGCATGTTCACGGTCTTGCCGACGCCCGCGCCGCCGAAGAGGCCTACCTTGCCGCCCTTGGCGAAGGGGCACAGCAGGTCGATGACCTTGATGCCCGTGACCAGCAGATCCTGCCCGCCGGCCTGCTCGTCGAAGGATGGCGGCGCCCGATGGATCGGCAGCTGCTCCTGCGACTGCACCGGACCGCGGTTGTCCTGCGGATGCCCGAGCACGTCCATGATGCGCCCGAGCGTGGCCTTGCCCACCGGAACACTGATGGGCGCGCCGGTCGCGACGACCGACAGGCCGCGCCGCAAGCCCTCGGAGGGTCCCATTGCGATCGCGCGTACGATGCCGTCCCCGAGCTCCTGCTGCACTTCGAGCGTCAGGTCGGAGTCCTTCAGCTTCAGCGCCTCGTAGACGCGCGGGATGGCGCTGCGCGGAAACTCGACGTCGATGACGGCGCCGATGATCTGTGTGATGGTGCCTTCGCCCGTATTAGCCATGTGGTATGTCTCTCAAACCGCGGCTGCGCCACCCACGATCTCCGACAGCTCCTTGGTGATCGCGGCCTGGCGGGCCTTGTTGTAGATGAGTTGCAGCTCATTGATGAGCTTGCCGGCATTGTCAGAAGCAGCCTTCATGGCGACCATCCGCGCCGCCATCTCCGAGGCGACGTTCTCGACCGCCGCGCGGTAGACCTGTGACTCGATGTAGCGCATCAACAGGCCGTCGAGGATCTGCGCGGCTTCCGGCTCGTAGATGTAGTCCCAGTGCTCCTGCAGTCCCTCCGTATCGATCGCCTCGATCGGCAGCAGTTGCTCGGCGACCGGCCTCTGCGTCATGGTGTTGACGAATTGGGCGTTCACCAGGAAGAGGCGGTCGATCTGACCCTCCCGATAGGCATCCAGCATCACCTTGACGGTGCCGATGAGGTCCTTGACGTGCGGCCGGTCGCCGAGGTGCGAGACGTTGGCGAGGATCGGCACACCGAGGCGACGGAAGAAGGCGAGGCCCTTCGCGCCGATCAGACAGAGCTTGACCTCGGCGCCCTTCCCCTGCCACTCGCGCATCAGGTAGAGGGTCTGCTTGAAGACGTTGGCGTTCAGCGCGCCGGCGAGCCCGCGGTCGGTGGCCACCACGATGATGCCGACTGCCTTGACCTGGTCCCTGGGCTGCAGGAAGGGATGGCGATAGTCGGGGTTGGCCTCGGTGAGGTGCCCGATCACGTTGCGCATCTTTTCCGCATAGGGGCGCGCGAGCCGCATGCGCTCCTGCGCGCGGCGCATCTTGCTCGTGGCCACCATCTGCATGGCCTTGGTGATCTTCTGAGTGTTCTTGACACTCGCGATCTTGGAACGGATTTCCTTGGTGCCTGGCATGTTATGAATTCGCCGTTCGGAGCGTCGAGCCACCAGCGCTTTCCGGGAACGCCGTAAATCCGTCCCTGGAGGCTAGCGCAAAAACGTCCATGTTTTTGAGCTTCCCGGAAAGCGCTTGTGTCCCGGCGCTCCTCATGTACGTTAATACGTCCCGGTCTTGATGAAGTCCTCGACGCACTTCTTCAGCTCGGCATCGTTGTCCTTGAGCTTCGGGTCCTCGTTGATGCGATCGAGCATGGGCTGATAGCTCGTGTGTGCGAAGGCCTGCAGCGCCGCCTCGAAGGCGACCACCTTCTTCAGGTCCACCTTGTCCATGTAGCCGTTGTTGACGGCGTAGATGGAAAGCGCCATCTCCGCGACCGACATCGGGGCGTACTGCTTCTGCTTCATCACTTCGGTGACCCGCTGGCCGCGCTCGAGCTGGCGGCGGGTGGCCTCATCGAGGTCGGAGGCGAACTGCGAGAAGGCCGCGAGCTCGCGGTACTGCGCGAGCGCGAGACGGATGCCGCCGCCCAGCTTCTTGATGATGTCGGTCTGCGCGGCGCCGCCGACGCGCGACACCGAAATGCCGGCATTCATCGCCGGGCGGATGCCCGCGTTGAAGAGATCCGTCTCGAGGAAGATCTGGCCGTCGGTGATGGAGATGACGTTGGTCGGCACGAATGCCGTGACGTCGCCCGCCTGCGTCTCGATGATCGGCAGGCCGGTGAGCGAGCCTGTCTTGCCCTTCACCGCGCCCTTGCTCGCCTGCTCGACGTATTCCTCGTTCACGCGTGCGCTGCGCTCGAGGAGACGTGAGTGCAGATAGAACACATCGCCGGGAAACGCCTCGCGGCCCGGCGGACGCCGGAGGAGAAGCGAGATCTGCCGATAGGCGACCGCCTGCTTCGACAGGTCGTCGTACACGATCAGCGCATCTTCGCCGTTGTCCATGAAGAACTCGCCCATCGTGCAGCCAGAGTAGGCTGAGATGTACTGCATGGCGGCCGGTGTGGAGGCCGAAGCGGCGACGACGACGGTGTGCTTGAGGGCATCATGCTCCTCGAGCTTGCGCACCACGTTGGCGATGGTCGACTGCTTCTGACCGATCGCGACGTAGATGCACTTCACTCCGGAGGACTTCTGGTTGATGATCGTATCGACGGCGAGCGCGGTCTTGCCGGTTTGACGGTCGCCGATGATGAGCTCGCGCTGGCCGCGGCCGATCGGCACCATGGAGTCGACCGCCTTGTAGCCGGTCTGCACCGGCTGACTGACCGATTTGCGATAGATGACGCCCGGCGCCACGCGCTCGATGGGAGCCGTGCGCGCCGCGTTGATCGGACCCTTGCCATCGATGGGCCGCCCCAGCGCGTCGACCACGCGGCCGAGGAGCTCGCGGCCCACGGGAACCTCGAGAATGCGGCCCGTGGTCTTGACCTGATCGCCTTCGCGCAGATGTTTGTAATCGCCGAGCACCACTGCGCCGACGGAGTCCCGCTCGAGGTTCAGCGCCAGGCCGAAGGTGTTGCCCGGAAACTCCAGCATCTCGCCGTAGCGCGCGTCGGCCAGGCCATGGATGCGCGTGATGCCGTCGGTGACCGACATGATCGTGCCGACGTTGCGCGCCTCCGTGACGGACTTGAAGCCTTCGATCCGCTGCTTGATCAGATCGCTGATTTCGCTTGCCTTGATGGCCATGAGAGTATTTCCCCGAAAAATTGCTTAGGCGGTTAGCTCGTAGGCGATGCGCTCGAGCCGCGCGCGGAGCGAGCCGTCGATTACCAGATCGCCGGCCTGCAGTACGGCGCCACCGATGAGCGCCGGGTCCGTGGCACATTGCAGCCGGACCGAGCGCCCCAGCCGCCGCTCGAGGGCCGCGGCCAGCTTGTCGCGCTGGGAATCATCGAGTGGCGCAGCGGAGGTGACCGTCACATCGATGACGCCCTCAGCCTCCCCTTTGAGCTCGTCGAAACGCGCCGAGATCTCCGGCAGCAGACCCAGGCGCCGATTGTCGGCGAGCGTGCGCACGAAATTGCGGCCCTCCTCATCGAGCTGCGGGCCCGCGATCTCGCTCACGAACGCCGCCATCTCTTGCGGCGTGACACGAGGATTGCCCAGCAGCTCGTCGACCTTCGAGTCGCCGACGATGGCGGCGGCCGTACGCAGCGCCTCCGACCAGGGGCCGAGCCGCTTGCGGTCGCGCGCCTCCTCGAAGGCCGCCTTCGCGTAGGGCCGGGCAATCGTACTCTTATCCGCCATCGGTCATCGCTCCGTCAGATCTGCGCCGCGAGCTTGCTGATGAGATCCTGGTGCGCGCGCGGATCGATCTCGCGCTCGAGGAGCTTCGAGGCCGCCGCCACCGCGATCTCGCCGATCTCACGCCGCAGGCTCTCACGTGCACGCGAGGTCTCGAGTCCGATCTGCTGCTGCGCGGAAGCGACCAGGCGCTGGCCCTCCTGGGAGGCGCTGGCCCGGGCCTGATCCATGATGTCGTTCGCGCGATGCTGCGCCTGGTCGATGATCTGGCCGGCGCGCTCACGCGCCTCGCGCAGGATCGCCTCGGCGCTCTGCCGGGCCTGCTGCAGCTCCTGCTCGCCGCGATCGGCGGCGGCCAGTCCCTGGGCGATCTTCTTCTGCCGGTCCTCCACCGCACGCATGAGCGGCGGCCAGATGAAGCTCATCGTGAACAGGACGAGCAGCACGAAGACGATCATCTGGATGATGAGCGTCAGGTTGATGTTCACTCTGGTCTCCCGTTGCGAGTGCAGCGAGGCGCTGCGCGCGGGCTGGTGGCCACGCCGTGCGCCTCAGGTCCGCTCAGGCCCGATCAGTGCCCGGCGACAGTGTGCAGTGCCGTAAGGAAGGGATTCGCGAACATGAAAAAGAGCGCGAACCCGATACCGATCATCGAGACCGCATCGAGCAGGCCGGCGACGATGAACATTCTCACGAGCAACGCAGGTGCGAGCTCCGGCTGGCGGGCCATGCCTTCGAGAAAGCGCCCCCCGAGGATGCCGAAGCCGATGGCCGTGCCGAGCGCGCCCATGCCGAAGATGAGCCCGACGGCGATTGCGGTCATGGCCTGAACTTGTGCGATACCTTCCACTTTCTGAGCCTCCGGATGAAAACGTAACTCTCGACGTTGGTGGTTGTAGTCCCGTCCGACTAATGATGCTCGTACGCCTGCGAGAGATAGACGACGGTCAGCATCATGAAGATGAACGCCTGCAGCAATCCGATAATGAGGTCGAATAGGGTCCAGCCAAGCCCCAGGATGAACTGCAGGAGGATCAGCGCCCAGCCGCCGAGGCTGCCCAACGCGTGATAGCCGCTCGTCAGCGTGAGCAGCGCGATGAGGACGAACACCATCTCGCCGGCGTAGAGGTTGCCGTAGAGACGCAGCGCGAGGGAGATCGGCCGGGCGAAGAACATCACCGATTCGAGCAGCAGGTTGACCGGCACGAACAGCGCCTGCACCAGCAGGTTCTTGCTGGCGAACGGGTGCAGTGTGAATTCCGCTATGAACCCGCCCAGACCTTTCATGCGGATGCTGTAGAAGATGATGAGCGCGAAGACCGTGAGCGAGAGGCCGAACACGACGTTGAGATCGGTGCTCGGCACGTCTTTGAGGTGTGCCAGGCCCAAGCCGTGCGCCGCGCCCGGCAGCAGGTCGACCGGGACCAGGTCCATGAAATTGAACAGGAACACCCAGCAGAAGATGGTGAGCGCCAGCGGAGCGATCAGCCTGCTGGTGCCCTGGAAGGTGTCCTTCACCTGCGCGCCTACCTGTTCGAGGATCATCTCGATGGCGCACTGGAACTTGCCCGGCACGCCGGTCGTCGCGCGTCTCGCGGCGAAGAAGAACACGGCGGCGAAGACGATCGCGAGCGCCACGGAGAAGAAGACGCTATCGACGTTGATGACCGAGAAATCAATCAGCCCCGTCGGCTGCCTGTTGGTGAGGAAGGTGATGTGATGGGTGATGTACTCCGTGAGGTTCGGAGTCTCGGCGGCGACGAGCGGCGGCAGCGTCATGATGGTCATGATCCTCGGCAATTCCTCGGGCCGGCGCTCAGGCGTTGACCCGGCGCGCGGCCGACAATGCCGGCAACGCCATGCGTGCCAGCACGATCCAGTAGACGATGAAGGTCGCGATGTACCCGGCGAACATCGGCGCCGGCGAGGCGCCGGTGAGCTTCAGCACCAGGATGAAGGAAACGACCGCCAGAGCCACCTTCACGATTTCCCCGGCGTAGAACGTGCCGAGAATGCGGGCCGCGCTGGGCGTCGATCTGCCGCTGAAAGCCAGCAGCGCCATGCCGAGGCTGGCGACCGTGCCGATCGCGCCGCCGAGCGCGGCGGATACAGCGGAGTGCGCGCCCCCGATTACCCAGCATGCGAGCGCTGCAGCCAGCGTAACAGCGGCCTGTCCGAGCACAACGCCGAAGGCGAGCCTCCTCGCAGCTAGATACGGACGCTGAGCGTCCGGCAGATCAGAAGGAACCGCCACAGTTCTACAACCCTGGATTGTTGACGACACGCCCGCACCCGGTGCCCGCGCGCGCGAGCGTGTCACTCGGTCACGTGGGGTCGATCGAGACGCTGCCTGCCGCATCCCTTGCAGCATCAGGCTGCAATTTTTGCCTTACGCTACAGGTACTTGCGCCCGATCGAAGGGCAAAGCCGCGGAATTATAGTGATCCCGTTTCGAAAAGGCCATACGCGCCTCGCATGCGAGCTGGCGGGTCAGGGGATGGCCCGCAAATGGCGCACTCACTTATGTGATGTGGGCGAGGATGCCGTCGAGCTCGTCGAGGCTGTTATAGCTCACTACCAGCTTCCCCTTGCCACCGCGAGAATGTTGGATCAGTACCTTTGCCCCGAGCTTGTCGGCGAGATCCTGCTCCAGACGCCGGACATCAGCGTCCGCAGCCTGCGCTGGCTCCGCGCTCGACGGCACGGGATGCTGCAGGCGCCTCACCAGCGCCTCGGTGTCGCGCACCGACAGACCCCTCTTGGCGACGACGGTCGCCACTTCCGCCTGCTGGCGCCGGCTGGAGAGGGCGAGCAGCGCGCGCGCATGACCCATCTCGAGCTCGCGCCGCTCCACCAGCGCGCCGACTTCCGGGGCGAGCTCCAGCAGGCGCAGCAGATTGCTGACGGCGGCCCGCGACCGGCCGACGGCGTCGGCCGCCTGCGCGTGTGTGAGCTCGAATTCGGTGATGAGCCGTTCGAGCGCGCGGGCCTCCTCCAGCGGATTGAGGCTCTCGCGCTGAATGTTCTCGATGAGGGCGACGGCAATGGCCGCTTCATCGGGTATGTGGCGAATGACCGCTGGAATGTCGGCGAGGCCGGCGATCTGGGCAGCGCGCCAGCGCCGCTCGCCCGCGATGATCTCGTATCGCTGCGATTCTCCAGCGGCGGCCGCGGCGATCGGGCGCACCACGATCGGCTGAACCACGCCCTGAGCCTTGATCGAGGCGGCCAGCTCCTCCAGGGTCTCCGGCCGCATGTCGATGCGCGGCTGGTAACGACCGCGCTGCAGCACATCGAGCGGCAGGCGCGCCAGCTCCTCCCCGGCCACGGCGGCCGGCTGGGGGCCGGCCTCGGACTCGGACGTTGCGGGTGGGGGAACCGGACGCGGCGCGCTCACCTGACCGAGCAGATCCGCAAGGCCCCGCCCGAGGGTCGGCTTCTTCTGGATCATGACACGCCGCTCCCTGCAGCCGCCGGGTCGGCCGCCTGGGGGCCGCGCTCGGTGTCGGCTCCCTGCCCGCTCGCGACGGCGGTTTCCGGGGAGCCGCCGGGATCCGCGCCGCCTTCAGCGGCGGTCGCGGCCGGCCGCGGCGCCTGTCGGGCTTCCTCTTCGCGGCGGATCATCTCGCCCGCGAGCGCGAGGTAGGCCAGCGCGCCGCGCGACTCCTTGTCGTGAAACAACACCGGCCGCCCGAAGGACGGCGCCTCCGCGAGGCGGATGTTGCGGGGAATGACGGTGCGGAAGACCTTGTCGCCGAAATGCATGAGGAGCTGCGCGCTGACCTCGTTCGAGAGGTTGTTCCGCGGATCGAACATGGTGCGCAGGATACCCTCGATCTCGAGCTGCGGGTTCGCGGCAACCCTGATCTGCTCGATCGTGCCGAGCAGAGCAGACAAGCCCTCGAGCGCGTAGTACTCGCACTGCATGGGAATGAGCACGCTGTCCGCGGCGACGAGCGCGTTCACGGTCAGCATGTTGAGAGCCGGCGGACAGTCGACGAGGATCACGTCATAGGCGCCGCGCACAGGCTCGAGCGCACGGCGCAGGCGCGTCTCGCGGCCGATGGTCTGGGTGAGGAGCCTCACCTCCGCGGACGTCAGATCCTGGTTGGCGGGCAGCAGCGCATAGCCGCCCTGCTCGACGCCACAGAGCGCCGAGGCGAGGTCCGCCTCGCCGAGCAGCACCTCGCAGGCGCCGCGCGCGAGCTGTGCCTTGTCGACGCCGCTGCCCATGGTGGCGTTGCCCTGCGGGTCGAGGTCCATGAGCAGGACACGGCGGCGGGTAGCCGCGAGCGAGGCGGCCAGATTGACCGCGGTGGTGGTCTTACCGACGCCGCCTTTCTGGTTGGCGACCGCGATGACGCGCTTCATGCGCCAGAGTGTACTTCACCCGGCCACGAGCTTGTGGGAAGCGGGCGCAGGCCTCCGTGCCCGGCACGTCGCGCAAGAACGCAGATGCTCGTTGCGACGGCCCCACGCCGGTTGCGGCCGATGGACACACCGCGCAGGCCGCTCCTGCGCCTGCGGCATCGAGCGAGGTTACGCAGATGCTCGCCCGCAGCCGGTTGTGGCCAATGAATCAGGAACGCGCCGATGCTCGCTGCAGCGGCCGCTGGCCTGCTGCAGCCAACCGATCGATCGCCATCTGGTCGGCGACGGCACTCGTGGGACGCGACTCGCGGCGGGCGCGCTCGAAGATCGCGGTGAGTCGGGTGGGAATCTTCTCGATCTCCGCCCTCACCTGGGCCGCAGTCGCGCCGCCCTGATACTCGTGGGCAACGCTGATGATTCCACCGGCGTTGATCACGTAATCCGGCGCATAGAGGATTCCTGCCCGCATCAATGCCTCCCCGTCCTCCTCGCGGGCGAGCTGATTGTTCGCAGCTCCCGCGATGACCCGCGCGCGCAGCCTCGGAATAGTGCGCGCATCGAGTACCGCGCCGAGAGCGCACGGAGCGAGGACATCCACGTCGTCCGAGAGAATCGATTCGGCCGGCACTTCCTGCGCGCCGAGCTCCTCACGGACCCTTTGAACGGCTGCCGCCCGTGAGTCAGCGACGCGCAGCAATGCGCCTTCGGCCGCAAGCAGCCGGCAAAGCGGATAGCCCACACCGCCCAGCCCCTGCACGGCAATCTTGAGCCCCTCCACGCTGGTGCGCCCGAGGGCGAAGCGGACAGCCGCCTTGAGACCGAGAAACACGCCGAGTGCGGTCTTCGGCCCCGGGTCACCGCCCACGTGCATGGGCGAGTCGCCGAGTGAGCGCGTGGACAGAATGTCGGACCCGGGAGCGCTGCCGGCAGGCACGGCGAGCGGTAGCGCCCCTTCCATGCCGTGGCGAGGGAGGCCGCTCACGAACGGCGTGATGCAGGCCACCTGCTCCATGTCTGCCGTGGTCGTTCCGACGTCTTCGGCCGTGATATAGCGCCCGCCGAGAGAGTCGACGAGCCGCGCGAACGCCTCCATCCGCTGCCGGTTCTTCTCCCGCGAGTCGCCGATGATCACCGCTTTGCCCCCGCCGAAGGGGAGCTCCGCCATGGCGTTCTTGTAGCTCATCCCCCGCGAAAGGCGCAGCGCGTCCGAAAGAGCGTCGGTAGGAGTCGCGTATGGCCACATGCGGCAGCCACCCGCCGCCGGACCCAGTGCGGTGGAATGAATGGCGATGAGGGCGCGCAGTCCCGAAGCTGCATCGAAGCCGAACACCACCTGCTCGTGACCGTCGAAATCACGCATCTCGAAGAGGTCCATCGCTCATGCTCCGCCAACCGCAGGGGCTTCCACGTTACCCGCCGCTACCTGCACGGCGCGTGACAAAGGTTGCCCTTTGGCGCGCTACGATGAATCATTCATTGCACTACCGGCTTCATATGCGAGATGGGCAATGCAGGCAGACCTCGACCGCGGCGACGCGCGGATCCTCGATCTGATCCAGGAGCATGGCGACCTCTCCGCCGCCGAGATCGCGGAGCGGCTGGGCATGACGGCCTCGACGTGCTGGCGGCGGGTGAGCCGGCTGCAGGAGCTCGGCGTCATCCGCAAGCGAGTGGCGCTGCTCGATCGCGAGAAGGTAGGGCTCAACGTGGTCGTGTTCTCGCACGTGAAGCTGAGCGGCCATGGACGCGATGCGCTGCTCAAGTTCGAACAGGCCGTGCGCCAGCACCCCGAGATCCTCGAGTGCTACACGCTCATGGGCGAGACCGACTTCCTGCTGCGCATCGTCTGTCGCGACATCAAGGCGTACGAGGCGTTCTTCCTCGACCATCTGTCGCGCTTCCCGGGCGTACAGTCGGTTCACTCCTCCATCGCGCTCTCGGTCATCAAGGAGACGACGGCTCTGCCGTTAGTGCGCCACACCTGACATGAGCACGATGAGACACCGGGCCTCCGCCAGTCCGGGCACTGTGAGCGTGTGCGACTCGGCAACACGCCACACACGGGGCAGGGCATCGAGCTCGCCCGCCGGCCACTTCCCCTTCATGGCGAGCACGCGGGTCTCGGCGCCACAAAGCGGCGCGACCGTTTCCAGCAACTGCGGCAGGGGAGCGAACGCGCGCGCCAGCACGGTGTCGAACGGCCGTTCGGGGCGCAACATTTCCGCGCGCGCCTGCAGGGGCTCCACGTTCATGAGGCCAAGGGTCCGGACCGCATGCGAGACGAAACGGATCTTCTTGCCGTGCGAATCGATGAGGGTGAAGCGGCGCTCCGGATTGACCAGTGCGAGCGGCAGCCCCGGGAAACCCGCGCCGGTGCCGACATCGGCGATGGAGGTGCCATGCAGATGACGGTGAACGGCCAGGCTGTCGAGCACATGATGGCTGATCATGCTCTCGGGGTCTGCGATGGCAGTGAGGTTGTACTGGCGGTTCCAATGCGCCAGCTCCTCGAGGAGCTGGCGCAGCCGGGCAGCATCGTGCTCCGTCAGCGCCACGCCCAAAGCGGCAGCATCGTGTACCAGACGCTGAAGCATCGATCGATCATAGTCCCTTCCGAATGAGACTGCTCCTGGTAGAAGACGACGCCATGATCGGCGAAGCGATCCGCACGGGCCTCAGGCGGGAAGGCTTCACCGTGGACTGGGTGTACGACGGCGAGTCCGCCCTGCAGGTGTTGCAGACCGAGAGTTTCGACCTGCTCCTGCTCGACCTGGGTCTGCCCCGCCGCGCAGGCCTCGAGGTCCTGACCACCGCCCGCGCCCGGGGGCAGGAGCTTCCGGTCCTCATCATCACCGCGCGCGATGCCGTCTCCGACAGAGTGCAGGGCCTGGACGCCGGCGCGGATGACTACCTGGTCAAGCCGTTCGATCTCGACGAGCTGGCGGCACGCATCCGGGCACTCCTGCGCCGCAAATCCGGCCGCACCGCCCCGGCCGTCGAGCATCTGGGCGTCACCCTCAATCCCGCAACGCATGGTGTGGCACGCGATGGCCGGGAGATCGCGCTCTCGCCGAAGGAGTTCGCGCTGCTGCAGCTGCTGATGGAGCGGCCGGGAACGATCCTCTCGCGCAGCCGCATCGAGGAGCGCCTGTATGGATGGGGTGAGGAGGTCGAGAGCAACGCCGTCGAGGTGCACATCCACGGGCTGCGCCGCAAGCTCGGCGCCGACTTCATCCTCAACGTGCGCGGGGTCGGCTATCGGGTGAGGCCTGCATGAGGGTGAGCTCACTTCGCGCGCGCCTCCTTGCCTGGCTCCTCGGCGGCGTCGTGCTCGTGGGTGTGCTGGGCGGACTCGTGGTCTATCGCAATGCGCTGGCCGAGGCGAGTGCGTTCTTCGATTACCATCTGAAGGAGACGGCACTCATCCTGCGGGACCAGCCGGTCGACTATCATTGGCCCCCGCCGATTCCTTCCAACAATGCCGCGTATGACTTCGTCGTCCAGGTCTGGACGCTCGATGGCGAGCTCATCTACATGTCTCGCCCGCACGCGGTGCTACCCACGTTCACGACGATCGGATTCTCGACGGTCAACACGAGCAGTGGCCAGTGGCGGGTCTACGGCACGGAATCCCTGACGAAGGTAGTGCAGATCGCACAGCCCATGAGCGTGCGGCGCCGGCAGGCGGCGCAGCTGGCGCTGCGCACACTGGGGCCCTTTGCGCTGCTGGTGCCTGTGTTGGGACTCATCGTGTGGCTGGCCGTCGGTCACGCACTGCAGCCTCTGCAGCGGCTGGCCAGGGCGGTCAAAGCGCGTCGCTTGAATGAGCTCGAGCCGCTGTCTGATGAGAAACTGCCGGACGAAGTGCGCCCGCTCGTCGGATCTCTCAATGACCTGCTCGTCCGGCTCACTGGCGCGCTCGACCGGGAGCGGGCGTTCATGGCAGATGCCGCTCACGAGCTGCGCACGCCGCTCACGGCGCTGCATCTGCAGCTGGGTGCGCTGACGCGGGCGGGCACCGAGTCGGAGCGCGCGGAGGCCATGGGCAAGCTCTCCGAGGGAGTGCAGCGCGCAATCCGCCTGGTGGAGCAGATGTTGGCGCTGGCCCGACAGGAGCCCCGGGCTGAGCCGGTGCCCACGCGATTCGCGCTCGATGAGCTGGGTCGGGAAGTCGTGGCGGAGCTGGTGCCGCTGGCGGACGCGCGACGGATCGATCTGGGAATGTCAGAAGCCCAGTCGGTCATGGTGCGCGGGGAGCGGGACGCCGTCGCGACCCTGATCAGGAATCTGGTGGACAATGCGGTGCGCTACACGCCGGCCGGAGGACGTGTGGACGTATCCGTGGAGCGCTCGGCAGGAATGCCGGCGCAGGCTCTCGTGAGAGTAGTGGACAACGGGCCGGGCATCGCCCGGGAAGAGCGGGAGCGGGTATTCGACCGGTTCTACCGCCAGCCTGGAACGCGCTCGCCGGGAAGCGGCCTGGGCCTCGCCATCGTGAAGGCGATCGCGGCGGCGCACGGGGCGAGTGTGGAGTTGGGAGAGCCGGCGCCCGGACCGGGCCTGGCGGTCACCGTCACTTTCCCGGCGGAATGACAGCGCGGCAATGGCCCTGACGTCGCGCCCCGATCAATGCCGGTGCGGCAGACCGGTCACTTGGCCAACATCCGGAGGAACTGGGCCGCAGTCTCGAGGTAGGCCTCACGGTCTGCCGGGGTGGTGAGCTCGTTGCCCGCATCGGTGGCGCTGAGGTACCAGGCCTGGTTGCCTTCGGAGCGCAGGCGCCAGACGAGCTGTTGGGAGTCAGCCGCGCGGGAGCCGGGAGCATCGAGTCCCTGGACGATCAGCACCGGATGATGGATCAGCGCGACGCTGCCCAGAGGAGAAATGCGGTCGAGGAAGGCGCGCATGTCGGTGTCCTGAACGTCGCCGAACTCGGCGACCCGCTGCGCGCGCTCGGCGGCGGGAGAGTGGCCGACGAAATCGACCAGGTTGGCGATCCCTGCGATGTCGATCGCCCCCTGCAGGTGATCCCCGTAGGTCGCAAGCGAGGACAGAGCGAGAAAGCCCCCGTAGCCGTGGCCCATGACGGCGACGCGATGCGGATCGAGGCCGGGCTGCAAGCCGAGCCAGACGAGCAGCGCGCCGACATCTCGTACTGCATCATCGCGAAGCTTCCCGCCATCCAGCGCTCGAAACGCCTTACCGTACCCGGAAGACCCGCGGACATTGGGAGCGATCACCGCGTAGCCGAGATCGTTGACCGCGAATTGAATGAACGGATTCCAGTCAGGGCGCGATTGCGCATGCAGGTCATGCCCGCCGGGCAGCACGACCAGCACCGGGGCCCGGGCGGATCCGACACTCCCCGCTGAGGCCACGCGCGGCAGATAGACATAGGCCGAGAGCGTCCGCCGGTTCATGCCGAAACGGTCCCAGGTCGGATAGTGGATGAGCTGCGCGGCCGCGAACGTGGCGGGATCGAGCGGTCCCACCTCGCTGCGAGTCCAACGCTTCACCGTGCCTTGGGCAACATCGTAGACATACACGTCGCGGGGAGCCCGGGTCGACTCGTACGAGAATGCGAGCCTCTGGCCGCTGTCATCGAAGCGGATGTTCCCGATGCGGCCGTCGCTCAGGCCGGGGGGCTTGAACTCGAGATTGCGCAGCGTATCGAGGACCGTGAGGAGACTCTGGCCGTCATCATTCACCACGTACGCAACGTAGTGCCCTCCCGCACTCACCGCGAACTCCTCGACGTTCCAGGGAACATCGGCCGACACGCGACGGGTCATGCGCGTGATGGGGTTGTAATAGAGCAGTTGCTCGAAGTCGCTCTGGGCGTCGGAAATCAGGTAGAAACCGACGCCGTCAGGTGCGAAGGCTGCGCTGGTGATCCGGGATTCGGGTAGCGCCACCGGTGTGAGCGCTCCGGATGCAACATCGGCGGTATATAGCGCGCTCTTCTGCGAAGACACAGTGTTCAACAAAAGGAGCTTGGTGTCACCGGCCGACCACTCGAGCGGACGCCAGCTACCGGCTGCGCCGGCGATCGCAAGCTGCGGGCGCGTCCCTGCCGAAACGCTCACGACATAGATGTCCTCATTCACTCCATTACGGTCTGTTCCATAGAACGCAACCCGCTTGCCATCGTGCGACCAGACCGGACTGCCGTGCAGGAAATTACCCTGCGTGAGCTCACGGGCCGCGCCGGCACCCCCGTAGTCGTAGAGCTGCGAGTCACCGTCCACCTGCCGCACGAACACGAACTCACCGCCGCTGTGTGGTGCACGAGCCTCGACCACGGAGCCATCGCCGAACGTGAGCTGCTCTCGCATTCCGAGCGGCGAGGAAACACGGTGCACCTGCTCGTCCCGACCGAAGCGCGTTGCTACCAGCATGCTGCCGTCGGACAGCCAGTCGAGAAAAGTCGCTTGCCGCCATTCCTCGTAGTGCCTCACTTGCGAGACGAGTGCCGCATCGGCCCGGGGAATGCCGTCGAAGACGAGCGTGCCATCGACTCGGTGAGTGGGCACGGCAAAGGGCTGAGCACGAGCTGAGAGACCGAAGGCGAGCTGCAGGGTGGCGAGCACCGGGACGACCGCGGTCCGGCGACGGAAGACGTATTGGATCATGCGCTCAAGCTTGCCTGAAATCCGGTACTGCGAGGAGTGCCGACTGCTCACCTGCTACCCTATGGGCATGCTGGAACACTCCGCAGCGCTGCCTGCCCCGCGAATGATCCGTCACCCGGACGGGATCACTGCCGTCGATACCGAATACATCCAGCCGGGACATGCGGCGGCGCATATCGTCGAGCATCGTGGACGCGCAGCCTTCGTCGACGTAGGTACCAACGACTCCGTGCCTTACCTCCTCGCTGCGCTGGAGGCCACCGGCATCGAGCGTGAGGCAGTCGACTATCTGCTGCTGACCCATGTTCATCTGGATCATGCCGGCGGCGCGGGCCGGCTGATGCGTGAGTTGCCGAACGCCACCGCGGTGCTGCATCCGCGCGGTGCGCCGCACCTCATCGATCCGTCGAAGCTCATCGAGGGCTCGCGGGCGGTATATGGCGAAGAGCGCTTTCAGCGGCTGTATGGCGACATCGTGCCCATTGCGGCGGAGCGGGTCCGGGTGACTCAGGACGGAGACAGGTTGAGTCTGGCCGGGCGCGAGCTCGAGATCCTGCATACGCCGGGGCACGCTCTTCATCATCAGGTGTTCGCCGATCGGGCCAACGCCTGCATGTTCACCGGCGATACCTTCGGCATCTCGTATCGGGAGCTCGACTCCGCGCGGGGCGCATTCATCATTCCGACCACGACCCCGACTCAGTTCGATCCTGGGCAGCTCATCGCCTCGGTCGACCGGCTGCTCGCGTACTCACCGCAGGCGATGTATCTCATGCATTTCAGCCGGGTGACCGACGTGGCGCGGCTCGGGGAGATGCTGAAGGGCCAGATCCGCGAGCTCACGGGCATTGCCGAGCGCAGCGCCGCCGCCGCGGACCCCGCTGCGGCGATTCGCGCAGGAATGGCCGACCTCTGGTGCGAGCTTGCGGCGCGCCACGATTGTCCGCTGCCACCCGCGGCGCTCCTCTCGCTTCTCGAGGGCGACCTCGAGCTCAATACCCAGGGCCTCGTTGCCTGGCTCGCCCGGCGCCGCCCCTGAGGACCGTGCCGCCTGTCCGGGTCCGTCCGACAGCCGATTGCGGGCTATTCCCACGTGCCGCACGCCCCACCCGGCGCCTCCTTAAGCGTCATTTAAGGGTCCGCGCCTATTCTCGCGGCCCTGAATCCAGACAAATTTCCGCGGGAGATCGCAATGACAGTGAGGAACGCAGTTCGCAATCCCTTGGTGGCAGCGGTACTGGGCGTTGTGCTCGGCGCCGCACCGCTCGCGGCTCTGTATACCGTCGGCGCCGCGCCAGTCACGGCGCACGCGCAAGGCACTCCGCCGCCCGCGGCCGTGACTTCGGCTCAGCCGCGCGGCGGCGTCTCAGTGATGCTTCCGGACTTCACGACGCTCGTCAAGAAGTACGGGCCCGCCGTCGTCAACATCCGTGTGATCGAGAAGTCGACCGATGAAGGCGAGGGCAATCCCTTCGGGCCCAACAGCCCGTTCGCGCCGTTCTTCCGCGGCTTGCCCTTCCAGGCGCCGCCGGAGCAACCGGTGCGCGGCGAGGGCTCGGGCTTCATCATCCAGCCCGACGGCCTGATCCTCACCAACGCGCACGTGGTGGCGGGCGCGAGCCGGGTCACGGTCCAACTCACCGACCGGCGCGAATACACCGCCAAGGTCATCGGTGTGGACAAGGTCTCGGACGTGGCGGTGATCAAGATCTCCGCCAACAACCTGCCGACCGTCACTCTCGGCAATTCCAACAGCCTGCAGGTCGGACAGTGGGTGCTCGCGATCGGGGCGCCGTTCGGCTTCGAGAACAGCGCCACTTCCGGCATCGTCAGCGCCAAGGGCCGCACGCTCCCCGACTCCGGCTACGTGCCCTTCATCCAGACGGACGTGCCGATCAACCCCGGCAATTCCGGCGGCCCGCTCTTCAACATGAACGGCCAGGTGATCGGCGTCAATTCGCAGATCTATAGCCGCACGGGCGGCTACATGGGCGTCTCGTTCTCGATCCCGATCAACGTCGCGATGCAGGTGGCGCATCAGCTGATGTCCACCGGCCACGTGAGCCGCGGCAGGCTCGGCGTCGTGATCCAGAACGTCGATCAGGGGCTCGCCGACTCCTTCGGTCTGCCGGAGCCGGAAGGCGCGCTGGTTTCCAGCATCGAGCAGGATGGGCCCGGAGCTCGGGCGGGCCTGCAGCCCGGGGATGTGATTCTCGCGCTGAACGGCGAGCCGGTGCAGTCCTCCACGGAGCTGCCCGTGCGGATCGCGAGCCTGACGCCAGGCACGATCGTGCACCTCACGGTGTGGCGCGCTCACTCCAAGCACGAGGTCGACGTCAAGTTGGGCTCCATGGGCAGCCAGACCGTGGCCTCCGCGCAGCACCCGCAGCAGCAGGGCGGCAGCCTCGGGCTCGCGGTGCGCCCGCTGAGCCACGATGAGGAGCAGGAGGCTCACGCGCACGGCGGGCTGCTCGTCGAGGGCGTTACGGGGCCATCGGAGGACGCCGGCATACAGCCGGGAGATGTCGTGCTTGCCGCCAACGGCGTGCGGGTCTCGACGGCGGAGCAGCTACGCTCCGCGGTCCAGCGGTCGCACGGTCACGTCGCCCTGCTGATTCAGCGGGGCAACGCCCGGATCTTCGTGCCGGTGCAGGTGAAGTGAGCCTGCGCCATCCCCGCTAGTGGGATGAAGCCTTATCGGTCCAGCTGAAGAAGGGCCGGGACTCCGTACGGAGTCCCGGCTTCAGGCTGCTGAAGTATTGCGCGATGGCGTCGATGTCCTCCGGCTTCAGCGCGACGACCATGCTGCTCATGATCGGGTGCTTGCGATAGCCGGTCTGATATTCGCGGATCGCACGCGCGAGATAACTTTCCTGCTGCCCGGCCAGGTTTGGATACGCAGGCGTCACGCCGATCCCGTCCCGGCCGTGGCAGGAGGCGCACATGACTGCCGCCTTCGGCAGCTCCGGCGGGTTGGCGTTGCTCGCGGCAGCGAGCGGCTTGCTGGCGAGGTACGCGGCGACATCGGCGATGTCCTGATCGGAGAGCGACAGCGCCTGCAGATGCATGGTCGGATACTGGCGCGAGTCGTTGCGGTACTCCTTCAGAGCCGAGGCGAGGTAGTCAGGATGCTGGCCCGCCAGGCGCGGCACGGCATAATCCGGGTAGGCATTGCGGTAGCCCTGAATGCCGTGACAGCCGAGGCAAGTGGACGCCAGGGTTGCTCCGCGCTGCGCGTTGCCCGTGAGCGGCGCCTGCTGCGCGAAGGCCGATTGGGCCAGCAGCGACCCCAAACTCATCGCGAAGACTGCCGTTGCAGCCCTTACGCCCGAACGCATTTGTGAACGCAACCGCCGTCCCGCCATCGTGAACTCCGAACTGGTGCGCAAAACCGCGCCGAATCTTATCGGACCCGCCGCACCGGACGCCAGCGTATCCTGGTGCACTCACGATTCCATGCGGACCCGTACCGTGGTGAGTACATGATCGCGCTCATTCAACGCGTGTCCCGCGCCAGCGTCAGCACCGGCGGGCGGGAGCTGGGAGAGATTGGTCGGGGAACGCTCGCTTTGATCGGCGTCAGCCGTGATGACGATCGCGCGGCGGCCGACCGGCTGCTCGAGCGCGTACTGGCGTACCGCATTTTTCCCGATGACGAGGGGCGCATGAACCGCTCGCTGCAGGCAATCGGCGGCGGGCTGCTGCTCGTGCCGCAATTCACCCTGGCCGCCGATACTCATAAAGGCACTCGAGCCGGGTTCAGTACCGCGGCCACTCCGGAGGTCGCACGGGACCTCTTCGGCTATCTGCTGGAGCGGGCCATCACCGGGCACTCGCCGGTGGCCTGCGGCGAGTTCGGCGCCGACATGCAGGTCGAGCTGGTCAATGACGGGCCGGTGACCTTCTGGCTGGAGGCCTGAGCCCGGACGCTGCCGGAATCCACAAATTCGCGAATTTTCTCGGCCGGAAAGGGTCATTTATCCTATGATCCCTTCCCTATTATGTTCTCTCACGCGTAAGCGGAGCGGAGTTCAAGCTTTATGGAAATGAAGGAGCTGCTGATCATCCTGGTCGTGGTGCTCGTCGTCTTTGGCGCCAAGAAGCTCCGGAGCGTCGGCGAGGATCTGGGCCACGCCGTGCGCGGCTTCAAGAAGGCCGTGAACGAGGGGGAACACGAAGAGTCCACCGCGGCCCGCCGGCAGATCCGCACGGACGGCCCCGATGCCGAGTTTCCCGAGGCGAAAGCCGCCCCGAAGGCCGAGGCGGCTTCCAAGAGCGAGCGCAGCGCCTGAGCCTCCCGTGACCGCGGACAGAGGGTCCGCCGCCGCCACGAGGCGCGCGAGCGCACCTCTATGGCCTGGCGAAGCGGGATGCATTCGCCGCTACCAGAGCTGAATCTTCATGTTCGACATCGGGTTCTCCGAGATCCTGGTCATCTTCGTCCTGGCGCTCATCGTGCTGGGACCGGAGAAGTTGCCGCGCGTGGTGCGCGAGGTCGGCCGGTGGGTCGGCCGGGCCCGGGCCATGGCCCGCCAGTTCCAGGAGCAGCTCGAGGACGAGGTCGACAGCGATCGCAACCGGACGATCCGGCCCGAGCCGGTGCGGCCGGTGGGCGGCGTGCCGCCGTCCACTCCATCGCCCCTGACTCCGGAGCTCACGGACCTCTCCACTACGTCGGAACAGGCCATGTCGGAAACGACAACCGCTGACACGACCCCCCCGGGTGGCGATCGGCCACCCGAGCCTGCGACCCCGGACGCCCATGAGCGAGGAACCTGAGAAGCTCGCCGAGGGCACCCTGGTCTCGCACCTCCTGGAGCTGCGCGACCGGCTGATTCGAGCGCTCGTCGTGGTGGGCATCGTGTTCGTGCCCTGCGCCTTCTACGCCAATCAGCTCTTCACCCTGGCCTCCCAGCCACTCATAGAGAAGCTGCCCAAGGGCACGACGCTGATCGCGACGAGCGTTGCCGCTCCCTTCACTACACCTTTCAAGCTGTCGTTCTTCGTCGCGCTCTTCGCGGCAATGCCCTACGTGCTCTATCAGCTGTGGGCCTTCGTCGCGCCGGGCCTGTATCGGCACGAGAAGCGCTTCGCCCTGCCGCTGCTCGTCTCCTCGATCCTGCTCTTCTACGGCGGGATGGCGTTCGCCTACTTCTTCGTATTCCCGGCGATGTTCCACTTCTTCGCCAGCACGACGCCCAAGGGCGTGTCGATGATGACGGACATCTCCCAGTACCTCAATTTCGTGCTGCTCATGTTTTTCGGCTTCGGTGCCGCTTTCGAGCTGCCCGTGGCAGTAGTGCTGCTGGTCCTCACCGGTCTCGTGGAGCTCGATAAGCTGAAAAGCTATCGCGGGTATGTGCTCTTGGGCGTCTTCATCGTTGCGGCGTTCCTCACGCCTCCCGATGCAGTATCGCAGTCGATGCTGGCCGTACCGATGTACCTCCTTTTCGAAGGCGGCTTGATCATGGCGCGCATTCTGCAGCGCGCGCGACGTCAGGACGCGGATACAAAACAACCCCAGGCATCCTGACGGAGCGCCGCACCATGAGTAGAGCTGTCGAAACCGGTGCGCCGGCAGGTCCCAACATGACGACGGCCGGGGCAGCCGCCGGCGCCGCTGTTGCAGAGCCGACCCTATTCGGACATCCGCGCGGTCTCGCGACGCTCTTCTTCACGGAGATGTGGGAGCGGTTCACCTTCTACGGCATCCAGTCGATCCTGATCCTGTTCCTGACGGCTGCCACCGGCCGCGGGGGACTCGGGTTCACGGATCAGAGCGCGAGCGCGGTCTGGGGGTTGTACCTGGGCGGGACGTACCTGCTCTCGCTCCTCGGCGGCTGGGTGGCCGACCAGCTGGTTGGCGGGCAGCTCGCAGTCGCCTCGGGCGGCGTGCTGATTACGGCCGGCAACGCGTTGCTCGCTGCAGGCGGCACGCGCCTCTTCTTCCTCGGACTCATCTTCAACGTCCTCGGCGTCGGTCTGCTGAAGCCGAATGTGAGCGCCACGGTGGGCGACCTCTATCCTGAAGGCGGCGCGCGCCGTGACGCCGGCTTTTCGATCTTCTACATCGGCATCAACATCGGCTCGCTCATCGGCCCATTCATCGTCCCGATCGCAGCTCAGGCATACGGCTGGCATGCGGGCTTTGCGCTGCCTGCGATCGGCATGCTGTTCGGCGTGGTGCAGTTTCTCGCCACCCGCCGCCACCTCCGCAGTGCGGGCGCCAACCCTGCGAATACCGGGCCTCGCCCCTGGCTCACCCTCTGGATCCTGGTGGCGATCATCTGCGCGGTCACCGCACTTATGTTGAGCGGCGCCGTCACGGTCAATCCGGTGGCGCTGGCCGGGCGGGTATCGTGGGTGGTGGGCCTGCTGATGGTGGGTTATCTGCTTTACATCGCTTTCTTCGGCAGACTCACCGGGGATGAGCGCAGCCGCGTCTTCGCCATGACGACGCTGTTTGTCGCCTCGACTCTCTTCTGGATGGCGTACATGCAGATCTTCGGTCCCATGACGCTGTTCGCCGCCCGCTACACCGATCTTCACGTCTTCGGCTGGAACCTGCCACCGGGCGACATGCAGACTTTCCCCCCGAGCTTCATCATCCTGCTGGCACCGGTCTTCGCGATGCTGTGGGTATGGCTCGGGAAGCGGAACCGGGACCTGTCCTCGCCGGCCAAGTTCGCGTTGGGATTACTGCTGATCGCAGCGGGCATGCTCGTCATGTACGTCGCGGGGCTGCGCGTGCTTCACGGCAGCAAAGTGTCCCTGCTCTGGCTGGTGGCGACCTACTTGCTCAACGCCTGCGGCGAGCTGTGCCTCTCGCCGGTCGGCCTCTCCTCCACGACCAAGTTGGCACCCGTGCGATTCGCCGCCCAGAGCATGGGCCTGTGGTTCCTTACTCTCGCGCTCGGGAGCTTCCTGTCGGGTCTTCTGTCGAGCGGCTACGACGCCCAGCATCTGGAGACGCTACCGGCACTTTATTTGACACTCTTCTGGTGGACCGCCGGGGGAGGGATCGTGATGCTGCTGATCACACCGCCGGTAAAGCGCCTGATGGCCGGGGTGCACTGACGAGCGACGCCGAGCGGCCAACAGCCGAGTCCCAGGGACGGCTTGGCACGAATCCCAACGCACCGGCACGGCGGCTGCTGGTGGTGAGCATGCTGCTTCCAGGCATGCCGGGAGGTGACGCCCATGATTGCCCACACGAGTCTTCCAGTCAGCGACTACCGCAAGTCCAAGGCGTTCTATAGCAGGGTGCTCGAGCCGCTCGGCTATCGCAACAACATGGAATACGGCGATGCCGCGGGCTTCAATGACGGCAAGAACACCGATTTCTGGATTGGCCGCAAGGATGCGGTGCAGCCGACCCACCTCGCATTCGAGGCGGCCAGCCGCGCGCAGGTCGAGGCATTCCACGCAACGGCGCTCGCCGCCGGAGCGAAGGACAACGGCGGCCCGGGATATCGCGACTATTCGCCGGGGTACTACGCCGCCTTCGTCTACGACCCCGATGGACACAACATCGAGGCGGTGTGGTACGACCCCAGCCGCGAGAAGTAGTCGGCGAGAGCCGGCCGCTCAGGCCCGGCTCGTCTCTTCGGCGTAGGCCTTGAGCCAGGCGAGGATGTCGGGCCAGCCGCGGTGCTGGGCGCGAGAGCTCTCGGTAGTCAGGCCGGAATGCGTCACGCGAACCGTCGTGACGCCGCTCCGTTCCGCGAGATCGAACCTGACCAGCGACTCGAAAGCGCCCTCCTGCCAGCTCGGCAGCCACGTGAAGACGAGCAGGCGCGGCCGATCGATCTCCCGGTAGACACCCTGGAGTGTGAACGGCCTGCCACCGACTCCGATGCCGCGCATCAGCCACTTGCCGCCGGGTTTCAGGTCCGATTCCACGTGGGTGGCCTTGAACCTGCCCTCGGCGCCCCACCATCGCACACGCTCCTCCGGAACGGTGAGTGCGGCAAACACTGCCTCCGCGGAGGCATGGATGGCGATCTCCTCGACTATCGCATCTTCCGCCATGGTCTGACTCATCGTTCCTCCTCCAGGTACTGCTTGAGGTCGCGCATGGTGCTCTTCCAGAACGTCCGGTATTCCTCGAGCCAGTCGTGGACCGCGCGCAGCGGCCGGGCATTCAGCTCGCAAATGCTCGCCGTGCCGCGCTGATGCGTGACCACGAGCCCGGCGAGCCTGAGTGATCTCAGGTGTTTGGAAATCGCCGGCCGGCTCGTGCGGAAATTGCCGGCAAGCTCGCCCACGGTGAGCGGGCGCCGGCGGAGCAGGCCGAGGATCTGCCGCCGCGTCGGATCGGCGAGTGCGCGAAACACGGCCTGGCTCTGGAGCTCGACACGCGTAACCATAAGGTTACGGAATGGTAACCACTGGGTTACGGATGTCAAGGCTTTGCTTCGCCGCGCCGGCGCATTGCACAACGACCGGGCAGAGACTCGGCAGGCGCACGGCCTCAGCGCCACGGTCGCCGGGAGTGGGTAAACTCACGCCAATGGCCACTCAGCCCTTCTCCGGCCGGACCATCGCCGTCCCCGAGAGTCGCGAGATCGAGGTCTTCGCGGCCCTGCTCGAGCGGCGCGGAGCGCGCGTCATCCGCTGCCCACTGGTGGCCATCCGGGACGCGCCCGATCCGGCGCCGGTGCTCGACTGGAGCCGGCGGCTCGCGGCGGCCGAGCTCGACGACCTGATCCTGCTCACGGGAGAAGGCCTGAGGCGGCTCATCTCCTGTATGGAGCGGCACGAGCCGGAGCTGAAGCCGCGGTTCGTCGCTGCACTGGCCGGCGTGCGCAAAGTCACACGCGGACCGAAGCCGGCAAAAGCGCTGCGTGAGCTCGGTATGAAGCCGGAGATCGCCGCCGTGCAGCCGACGACAGCAGGGGTGATTGCCAGCCTGACTGGCCTCGATCTCCGCCATCGCCATGTTGGCGTGCAACTCTACGGCACCGAGCCGAACCGGCCGCTCGTCGATTTCCTCGAGGCTGTCGGCGCCACGGTAGCGACCGTGGCGCCCTATGTTTACGCCGATGCCGCGGATGAGCTGGCCGTGCGCAGCCTGGTGGATCAGCTGCGCGAGGGAGCGGTGGATGCCATCGCCTTCACCAGCTCGGCGCAGATCGAGCGGCTGATCGCCATCGCCTCGGAGGAGGGGGCGAAAGCAGCGCTGGCCAACACGCTGGTGGCCGCTGTCGGACCGGTCGTGGCGGACACGCTGCACCGGCACGGAATCGAAGCGCACTTGACGCCGGAGGATTCGTTTTCCCTGAAGCCGCTGACGCGCGCGCTGGAAGAAGCACTGGGTCTCGGTCCGCCGCATTGCGATGAATCTTCGACCCGCTCAACCTGATGATGCGATGGCGGTGGCCCGCGTCCACGTCCGTGCGTGGCAGGTCGCCTACGCGGGTCTGATGCCTGCTGAATATCTGGCGGGGCTGCGCCCTGAGGAGCGGGCGCAACGTTACGACTTCAGCAGTCCCAATCCCGCTCGGCCAAGAACGTGGGTGGCCGTCGAGGCGGATACGGTCGTGGGCTTTGCCACGATCTCCCCGGCACGGGATGAGGACGCAGCCGGTCAGGGAGAGCTGTGTGCGCTCTACGTCGAGCCGGACTGCTGGGGCCGCGGAGTCGGACGGGCGCTCGCATCCGTGGCCCGCAGCGAGCTCCGCCGTAGCGGGTATACCCGCGCGGTGCTGTGGGTGGTGGCCGGCAACGCTCGCGCGCAGCAGTTCTACCGGGCCGATGGATGGACACCCAACGACCTGCACCGCGCGCAACAGGTCTGGAACGTGACCGTGGATACGGTGCGCTTCAGCCGCGTTCTGTTCACGTAGCGTATCGATAGCCACTCACCGGGAGCACCGTTTGAAGACGACAGAATCCGCCGCGAGCCGCTTTGCCAGGCGGTTTGTGGCATGCGCCCCCGCATCGCTCATTGCAGCCGTCCTCGCCTGCGCACCCAATGCGCATGCCAGCCCCGTGAAAGACTCGACGCTGCTTGCCGCCCTCCAGCACGGCGGCTGCATAATCCTGATGCGGCACGCGAGCTCGCCGGATGCGCGACCGGCAGCTCGCACCGCTGCGCCCGGAAATATCAATCTCGAGCGTCAGCTCGATGCCGACGGAATCGCCGCTGCACGCGCCATGGGCGCGGCTTTGAAGCGATTGTCGATCCGGATCGGAGACGTGATGTCGAGTCCCACGTTCCGCGCCCGGGAGACGATCAGGGCGGCCGGCCTGGGATCGCCCAGGATCATGGACCAGCTCGGCGATGGGGGCCACAGCATGAGCCGCTCAGCGATCGCAGGCTGGTCGGCCTGGCTGCGGCACGCTGTCGGGCAGCAGCCGCCGGCGGGCTCCAACAGGCTGATCGTCACTCAGGGACCTAACATCAGCGACGCCTATCGACGGATCGCTTCCGGCCTGAAGGCCGGCGGGGCGCTGATCTTCCGGCCCGACGGCCACGGCAACGCGCAGCTGCTCGGCTCCATGCAGATCGCCGACTGGCCGCAGCTGGCGGGGCAATTCAGCCATTAGGGCGGCGGCCGCGCACGGACCACACCGTTGCCGCAGTTTGCCTATTCCGAGGCGTCGTCCTCGACTACCGTGCCCTGATGAAACAGGATCTTCCAACCCTCCGGCGAGCGCCTCCAGACGGTCATGCGGCGCGTCTTGCGGCTGCCCTGCAACAGCGTGTAGGTCAATAGATAGGTATCGGCGCCGAGCTCTCTGCAGGCGAAGTCGCCTGCCTCCCACGTGTCCTCGAGCGCAAGGTGACTGGCGACCTGGTGGCGATCCTCGAGCACATCGAGTATGTGATCACGGCTGTAGCGGCGGCCGGAAGCGCCGACTTCCCAGAACCCTTCGTCGGTCATGCCCGCGAAATCCGGGCGTCTCGTGCCGTGCTCCGGCCGATGGAAGATCGGCTCGCGGCTGCGCAGCTCCTGCAGGATTTCGCGCAGCCTGGAATCGGTTGTCAACCATGGTTTCACGCTCCCTCCTTCAGCTCGGTGTCTTACGCTGCCGTATCCGGCGCCGTGCGGCGCCGCAACAGGGCTGCCGCCATCGGAATCAGCGACACCACGATGATGAGGATCGTCACCAGCCCGAAGTTGCGTTTCACCACCGGCACGTTGCCGAAGAGATAGCCGCTCCAGACGAAGAGCAGCACCCAACCGAAGCCGCCGAGCAGGTTGTAAGCCTGAAAGCGGGCGTAAGGCATGCGCGCGACGCCGGCGACGAACGGCATGCACGTGCGCACGATTGGGACGAAACGCGAGAGCGCCACCGCGCGGCCGCCGTGGCGGCGGAAAAACTGCTCCGTGCGGCGCAGGTATTGCACCTTGAGCAGGCGGTAGCGGCCGCTGAAGGCCGGCGGGCCCAGCAACCGGCCAACCGAGTAGTTGACAGTGTTGCCGAGCACGGCGGCGAGGCCCAACACGATGAACGCGACCGGCGCGCTGAGCGTGTGGCTGGTATCGACCGCGGCCAGTGCGCCGACGCCGAAGAGCAGCGAGTCGCCAGGGAGGAACGGTGTCACGATGAGACCGGTCTCCGCGAAGATGACTGCGAAGAGGATCGGATAGATCCAGAAATCGACGCGCGCGAGCAGCTCGACCAGATGTCGGTCGAGGTGCAGCACGAGATCTAGCAGCCATGACAACACGTTCCGGTACGCTCCAGGGAGGCGTCGCTCAGGAGGTTAGCAGGGATCGAGCCCCTGCGGCTTCATCCGAACGGCTCTGCAGGGACTGCCCGGACGCGCTTCTAGGGCACTTGATCGTCGCTGGCGAGCGCGGATGGCACGGTCCGCGCCACTGTCTTCATGAGATGTCCGGACGGTGTGTGGCCGTGCACCTCTTCCTCCACCGCGCTCAAAGCGAGCCCAACCTCGGCGTCGCGGGACTGCAGAGAGGGAGCGTCCTTCGCGGTCATGACGTCCGCCGGCTGGTGCTCCGGACCGTCCTCGACGATATCCGGCAGGATTCCCTTCCCCTGCACCGAGCCGCCGGAGGGCGTGAAGTACCGGGAGGTGGTCAGCTTCACGGCGCCACCGTACTGCAGCGGGATGACCGTCTGGACGGTGCCCTTCCCATAGGTCTTGTGTCCGATCAGGAGCGCGCGACCATGGTCCTTGAGGGCCGCCGAGACGATCTCCGCAGCCGAAGCGGTACCACTATTCACCAGGATCGCGACCGGTGAGCCGTTCATCAGGTCGCCAGGCGTCGCGTCCATCTCGAAGCGGGCATCCGCAGTGCGCCCTTCGGCGGTGAGAATGACGCCTCCGTTGAGGAAATCATCAGCGACGGCCACGCCGGACTCCAATACGCCACCAGGATTGTCTCGCAAGTCAAGCACCAAGCCGCGAAGTCCCCCCGGATTGTCGCGCTGGAGCATCGATATGGCGGCATGCACCTCATCCGGGGTGGTATCGCTGAAATCCTCGATGCGCACGTAGCCATAGCCGGGCGATAGACTCTGATAAGAGACGCTATGTACCTCGACCTTCGCCCGCCGCAGCGCGAAGCTCGTGAGGCCGGTGGCGCCGGTGCGCCGAATGGTGAGAGTCACCGTGCTGCCGGAGGTGCCGCGCATGTGCTCGATGGCGCCGGAGACATCGGAGCCGACTTCCTTGCCATCGATCGCCACGATCTCATCGCCCGCTCGCAGGCCGGCCTCTTCGGCGGGGGAGCCCTGGATGGCGTGGAGGATCTTGACCACTGAGCCATCCGCTGCGACTTCGATGCCGACGCCGGGATAGGAGCCCATGGTGCTCAGGCGGGTCTCCTCGAACTCCTCGTTATCGAGATAGGCGGAGTGCGGATCGAGCGCGGCCACCATGCCGCGCACGGCGGCATCCATCAGCTTTTGGTCGCTGATCCGGTCCACGTAATCGTGTCGGATGTGCTCGTAGACCTCGGCGAAGAGGCGAGCCTCCTGCCACGGGAGAGTCGCAGCATCATTCGAATCACCGGCAGAGGCCTGACCTGTCTGGCCGGTCTGCATGACCCTCTCCAGCGCGTTGCTGGCCCGGCGGCTCTGGGCACTCGGCCCGTCAGCCAGCACACCGCCGGCAAGCGCGGCGGAAAAGCCGAAAACGGCCCCCGTAACGAGAGCGATCAGCGTGCGCGACCGCAACGACATATGATGAATCCCCCCGTGGGATCAAAGCCGGGAACGATGCTACGGCGCGCTCTGCGGGTCAATGGGTGCCCGACCGCCGGCCTGCAGGATCCGACCAATGCGTCGAAGTGAATCAATGCGGCTAGCCTGCGACCCCGCGGGCGGTCGCAATGGTGCGTTGTGCGCCCAGCGAAACGGTGAGCTCCGCAAGCACGTCGTCGAGCGGCAGCGGCTTCATGATGGCAAACCCCTGTCCGTAATCGACACCGAGTGTCGCAATGCGCGCACGGATTTCATCCGTCTCCACGTATTCCGCGACGGTGATGAGCGACATGGTGCGCGCGAGCTGCGCGATGGCGCGCACCATCGATTCGGCACGCGGGTCGCGCACCACATCGCGAACGAAGCTGCCATCGATCTTCAGCATGGTGACGGGCAGCTCCCGCAGATACGACAGTGAAGACAGGCCGGTGCCGAAGTCATCGAGTGCTATGCCGCAGCCGAGGGCCCGCAACCTTCCCATGAGGGCAATGGCGCGGGAGATGCTGGCGATGGACGCGTTCTCCGTGAGCTCGAAGCAGAAGAGCTCCGGCGGCAGGCCGCTCGACTGGATCCGCCCGATCAGGAAGTCGCCAAAGCTATCATCGTTGAGCGACTGGCCGGAGAAGTTGATCGAGAAGGAGAGCGGCGCGCCGGCGAAGCTATCCGCATGAGCCCTGAGGCGCTCGACCGCGGCTTCGATCACCCAGCGGTCGATGCTCGGCATGAGCTGATAGCGCATCGCGGCGGACATGAACATATCGGGGCCCGTCGCGGTGCCGTCCTCGTCCAGCATCCGCACCAACAGCTCATAGTGGGGCCGCAAGCGCGGCGAACGGCCGAAAGGCAGGATGAGCTGCGCATCGAGGCGCAACCGCCCGGAGCTGATCGCCTCGTGCAGCTGCCCGGCGATGTTGATATCGGCAAACCTTCGCACCAGGCTGACATCATTGGAGCGATACACCTCCACCCGGTTGCGGCCGCGGTCCTTGGCGGCTTTGCAGGCCGTTTCCGCTGCTGCGAGCGAGTGCATCAGCTCACCCGCGCTCGAGTCGAGCGCGGCGACACCTATGCTGAGGGAGACACGCAGGCGCGAATTGCCCTGCATGTTGCCGAGCTGCTCGGCGCCCTCGCGGAGTGACTCACCGAAGCGCTCGGCGTCATCGAGCTGCGCGGGCAACAGCACCGAGAAGCGGTCGCCGGAGATGCGCGCAGCGATCGCCCCGGGCGGCAATCGGCTGCGCAGCAGCTCGCCGAGCTGGCCGAGCAGGCTGTCACCGACCGGCATGCCGAAGTGGTCGTTGATGACGTGGAGCTGATCGACGTTGATGTAAAGAGAGCTCCACCCGGAAGACCTGTTGGAGCTCGCGACCGCGGCGCGCACACGATGCTCAAAGGCGGGCCGGGTAAAGAGGCCGGTCAGCGAATCGTAGGCGTCATCCGCAGCTTCCTGGCGCGGCTTCTCGAGCCCCGTGATGGCGCGTTTCAGCCGCCCGATGATGATGCGGGCGAGCAGGTCGCGCCGCAGACACTCCAGGGCGGGCCGCAGCAACCCGTGCGCGAACGCGAAACGCTCGGCCTGCCGCTCGCCGGCCGCGGCGCAGACGACTGCGACGATCGCAAGCAGATGGCGCGCGTCATCGCGGATCCAACAGACGTAAGCCGGCACATTGCCCGGCAGCATGTGCAGGTCACCCATGCTCTCGGGCGCGGAAGCCACCACGGCGAGAGCGCTGGCTACGATGGGCTTCAGGTCGGCGGTTGCCGCGGCATCGGTCGACCAGCGCAGGGCGCCGCTGGCATCGAACACGGAGACTCCCTTGGCGCGAGGCAGGAGCGCGCGGCAAAGCTGCGCATAGTGCTCGAGGCCACCCCAGGGATCGGCAGGCTTGCGGGGGCCGTCGCTCCCACCGCGGGGGTTGGGCGATTTCCCGGGGCCGTCTCGCCCGCCGGCGCGGGTCTCAGGCGTCGTTGTGTTGTCCGGAAGCCGGCTCATGCCGCGGTAGCGATCTGATATGGAAAATGGCCGCCACTGTCGCCTTTACCGGGTTTACGGGGCTTTGCGCGAGTTGGCGGTTCACCGAAGAAGCGCCGGCGGCGGCCTCAAACCTTGAAGCCCTTCACAATTGGCAGTCGGCGATCAGCGTGCGAACCAGATGCGGGGATCGAGGGGCCTGCCTTCCTTGCGAATCTCGAAATAGAGCTCCGGCCGGGCACTGCCGCCGCTGTCGCCCGCCTCCGCTATGGTCTGGCCGGCGGTCACGTGCTGGCCGACCGACTCATAGAGGCGCGCGTTGTGGCCATAGAGGCTCATGTACCCGTTGCCGTGATCGATGATGATCAGGAGCCCTAGCCCCGCCAGCCAGTCCGCGTAGACCACCCGTCCCTGGGAAACGGCGCGCACGGGTGCATCGCGCTGGGTGGCGAAGAGGTCCCCCTGCCACTTGAGGCCGCCCGCCCGCACTCCGCCATAGCGCTGCACGATCCTGCCCGCGACGGGCCGCGGCAGCTTGCCGCGAAGTTGCGCAAATGGGGAATGGCCGAGGTCCTCTGATGGAAGGCTCGCCGTCGCCCGCCGAAGCTCGGCGAGCAGGGACTCGAGGCCGTTCTGCTGCTGGCGCAGCCGCGCCAGCCGCTCGGCGCGGGTCTGGGTCTGCGCCGCCAGGCTCGCCAGCACCTTCATCCGCTGCGAGCGCGCCTGCTCGAGCGCCGAGACCTGCGCCTGCTGCGCCTGCTGCAGGCCGGCGAGCTTCTCATCCTGCGTTTGGAGCTGTCCATCGAGCTGCCCGATCCGCTGCAGGTCCGCCTCGATGGCCTGGATCTTGAGCGCACGCGCGCGGCCGAAGTAGCTGTAGTAGACGAACATCCGGCCCGCCTGCGCCGGATCGCCCTGATTGAGGAGGAGCTCGAGCGGCTCCTGCCGCCCGATGAGATAGGCGGCCCGGAGCTGCCCGGCGAGCGCGCTGCGATTGGCCGTGAGGTCCGCCTCGCGTTGCTGCCTCTCATTTTGCAGCTCTGCCCGCCGGCTGGCGCTGGCCGCGCGCTGCTGCCGCAGGTCATCGAGCGCCGCCCGCGCCTCACCGACCGACTTTTCCGTATCCCGCAGCTGGCGGGTGAGGCGGTCACGCTGCGCCTGTCCGCGGCTCACCTGCCGGCTGACGCGGGCGATCTGGTCGCGCACCGCCTCGAGCTGCGCCCGGGCCCGGCGGGCATCGGTCGGCAGGTGTGCATGCGCGGAGTGCCTGCCGGCGATGGCGAAGGCGCAGGGTAGCAACGCGAGCAGGCCAAGAATGCGGAAGCCTCGCATATGAGCGGTATAATGCGCGCCCTTTTTGAGGCCGGCGCGATCTTCAGGTGCCCTCTGCATGGACCGTCTCGTTCAATATGTTCAGCTGAATCATTGGCTCGTGGCCGCAACGGTCGTCGTGCTCGTGCTGGTGATCGTGTTCGAGATACGCACCCGCGCCGCGACCATGGCCGCCGTGACACCGCAGGAGGCCATCCGCCTGATGAATCGGGGCGCGGTGGTAATCGATCTGCGCCCGGCGGAGCAGTACGCGGCCGGCCACCTCGCCGGCGCGCGCCGCATGGATGGTGAGCAGCTCCTGAGCGCCAGCGACACCCTGAAAAAATACAAGCAGAAGCCGCTCATCGTCTATGACGAGTCCGGCTCGGCCGGCGGATCGGCGGCCCGGCAGCTCAAGCAGCAGGGATTCCTCCAGGCCTTCAATCTGCGCGGCGGCCTCGCGGCCTGGCGCTCCGACAATCTGCCGCTCGAGAAGGGCTCGAAGGCGGGCGGATGACCCGCGCGAAGGTCGTGATGTACACCACGAGCTGGTGTCCGTACTGCTCACGTGCACGACAACTGCTCGAGGACAAAGGGGTCGAATTCGAGGAGATCGATGTCGAGGCCGTGCCCGGCGCCCGCGAGGAAATGATGTCCCGCGGCGCAGGACACACGGTCCCGCAGATCTTCGTCGGCGAGACGCACGTCGGCGGGTGTGACGACCTCCATGATCTGGATGCCCGCGGGGATCTCGACAAATTATTGCAAACTGGAGCGACTATGACGAATGAAGCTGTCGGCATTGCGCCGACACCCGAGGCCACCAATGGCCCGGTCCTGGCGCTGCAGAGCGTCTATCTGAAGGACTGCTCGTACGAGGCCCCGAACGGCCCGCGCGTGGACGGCAACTGGAACCCGCAGATCAACCTCGACCTGCACACCGCCGCCGCGACTCTCGCCGCCGACGTGCGCGAGATCGTGCTCACGGTCACGGTCTCGGCAAAGCAGAACGAGGCCACCATCTTCCTGGTCGAGGTGAAGCAGGCGGGCATCTTCGTGATGCGCAACCTCTCGGAGGAGGACATCAAGCGTGCCGTGGGCAGCGTGTGCCCCGGGGTACTCTTCCCCTACGCACGCGCGGCGGTATCGCACCTCGTGACCCAGGGCGGATTCCCGCAATTCCTGCTGCCGCCCGTCAACTTCGACGCGCTGTACGCACAGAACCAGAACCGCCCGCCCGAGCAGACCAACTGACCTTGCGGGTTGGGCCATGAGCGCCGCAGCGGCAAGCAGCTCGCCGGTCGCCGTGTTGGGCGCGGGCTCCTGGGGAACGGCGCTTGCCATTCAGTTCGCCCGCAGCGGGCGGCCCACCCGGCTCTGGGGACGCGACCGCGCGCGCCTCGAGGCGATGGCGCGGGATCGGCGCAACGACCGCTATCTCGCCGCAGGAGCCTTCCCGCAGTCGTTGACCCTGGAGCCGGAGCTGAGCGCGGCCATGCGCGGTGCGCGGGATTTGCTCATAGCCGTGCCGAGCCACGCATTCCGCGCCTTGCTCGCCGCCATCGCGCCGCTCCTCACCCCGGAAATTCGGCTCGCCTGGGCAACCAAGGGATTCGAGCAACCCTCGGGACTCCTTCCTCATCAGGTTGCTCGCGAGGTGTTGGGCGCGAACCGCTCCGTAGCCGTGCTCTCGGGACCGACGTTCGCGCGCGAGGTTGGCGCGGGGCTTCCAACGGCAATGACAATCGCATCTTCTGACGCAATGTTAGCGAAAGCGTTGGCGCAAGACATCTCGTCTGCACAGTTTCGAGCCTATACGTCGACGGACATCGCGGGCGTCGAGGTTGGGGGAGCCGTCAAGAATGTCCTGGCCGTTGGCGCGGGGCTGTCGGATGGGCTGGGATTCGGAGCCAACACACGGGTAGCCCTGATCACGCGCGGGTTGGCGGAGATGGTGCGGCTCGGCGTCGCTCTCGGGGCGCAGCGAGACACGTTCATGGGTCTTGCAGGTCTCGGAGATCTGGTGCTCACGTGTACGGACGACCAGTCGCGCAATCGCCGCTTCGGCCTGGAGCTCGCGGCCGGAAAGACCACCGAGCAGGCACTCGCCGCCATCGGGCAGGTCGTGGAGGGCTATCCCGCTGCGCAGGCGCTCCATGCCGTGGCTGCCCGCGCAGGGGTCGAGATGCCGCTCTGTGAAGGCGTGTACCGTGTGCTCTATGAGGGAATCCCGGCGCAGGATGCGGTCCGCACCCTCATGACACGGCCGATCAAATCGGAGACGGACTGACTCGCCTGGCGCTATTTACCCGACGCTGACCGCGCCTCGGTCCTTGGGCGACGCCTGCCGGAGACCGACTCTATCCCCTCTGACGGCCGACGGCGTCCTTCCGAGGACCCGTCGGAACGTGCGATTCATGTGGCTCTGATCGCAGAAGCCGGCATCACTCGCCACCCACGCAAGCGCCGCATCCGTTTCCCGCAGCAACCGCGCGGCGCGCTCCACCTTGAGTCTGGCCGCGGCATCGAGGACGCTCTCGCCTTTGCTGAGCGCGTAAGCGGTGCCGAGCCATGAGGGGTGACGCCCGATCTCTCTTGCCAGTCCGGTCACACTGATCGCAGGATCCGTCTGCAGGCGGCGATCGATCAAACCAACCCACGAGGGCGGAGCACGTTGACTGTCGTCGGCGCCGGTCTCGATGAGCCGCCGCAGACCGTCTCGCAGCCGCTCCTCGGACAGGTCACCGTTACACTGTCGTGCCAGCGAGCATGCCAGCGCTCCGATGCGGCCGCCGATCCAGCGCCGAACCGGCGCGCCCGTGGTGTTGGCGCCACCGAGCCACGCCGGATCGAACTCGATCTCGATCTGCTCGAACCCCTCCGACGACACCTCGTTGCGGTGAGTCGCGCCGGCGCGATAGAGGATCGCCGACGGGCTGGAAATGGCCAGCCCGCCGAGGTCGGTGTGGTTCGTATAAGCGCCGATGACGAAGAGCGAGACGACCGGCCAGTCGTGCGCGTGCGCCGGCACGCGGGCGTTGGCCCGATCGATCACTCTGCGGATCGAGGCTCCGGTATAGCTTTGGAGGAGCAAGCTCTGCATCCGAATCAGGTGTTTGTAGATGTTCCGCCTGCCGCGGTATCGGGTCAAGGACGGCCGGTGAGTACCGGGCTGACCTTGATTTCGTCCAATCCAGGGAACCCGACAGCGTGATAGATATGAGCTCCCTGCAAGCGGATCGGCGCCATGGCAATGTCCGGCACTTCCTTTTTTGCGGGCTCTCTCGCCCGTTGCCTCATCGCATGCACGCTCTTTGCCTTGACGTCAGGCGCGAGCCGGGGTCCCGCCAAGGGCGGTGCGTACGAGGAGAGCATGGCCGCAACCCCGCAGAGCCGGGGGCTCTATCGCCTCCCATTCGCGGACGGCACGCAGGTGAAGATATTCGACGATTTCACGACGCACAGTCCCCGTGGCCGCGTCGATATCTACGCGATCGCCGGAAAGAAACCCTACCGCATCGTGGCGGCGGCAGCGGGGCGGGTCGTCGCCATCCAGGACGGCTACGGCGAGCAGCAATCGGGCCGCGCCGCAGCGCTCTGTCATAACAACTATATCTGGATCGCGCATCCCAACGGCGAGTGGACCAACTACTCCCATGTGGCCCGCGGCTCGGTGAGGGGGAAAGCCCACCTCGAGGTCGGCGATGCCGTGGCGGCGGGGCAATACCTCGGCGATGAAGGCGCCGTGGGATGTGCCATGCTCGAGCATGTGCATTTCGAGGTCGCCGTACCCGAGGCGGCTCACCCCATCGACGGCGGCGGTTTCCTCATCGACAACGACCACGGGAAGCGCGAGCTCAACCCCCGATTCTGCGCAGTCCCGGGACAGAATGCGGTCAAGGGAAAGGACTATCTGGCGGCACCCTGCCGCTGAGGCAGCGTCACCCTGGGCTTGCCGGGAAGTGTCACCCTCATGATCGCGTCGCCCCGCCGGGCTCACCGCCGGACACCGGGCGCTGATCCGGCAAATGGGTATCGGCCCGGGTTCTGATGGCACAATTGCGCCCATGAAGGACAAGACTCGGGGCTATGCCCATCGGATCGATGTCGCCGCCGATGTACAGACGGTCTGGCGCGCACTGACGGATCCGGCGCTGCTCACCGCCTGGTGCTCACCCGAGGCTGAGATCCGGGCGCGGGCGGGCGGCCTCTTCCGGGCATGCGTGGACCGCGTCACCGAGCTCGAGGCGCACATCGACATCTTCGAGCCCGGGCGGCGGCTGCGGCTGATCTACCTGCCGAGCGCAGCGCTCCCGCCGACGGACAGCGCGCTGATCGATGACTTCATCGTCGAGCCGACCAAGAGCGGCGGGACCATCCTGCGCCTGCTGGGATCAGGGGTGCCCGGGACGCCGCAATGGGATGCGCAATACCTGCGGCTGCGCACGGGCTGGCAGGCTGCGATGACCCGCCTGAAGGCGTTGATCGAGGGCGCCGCCAGGAGGCAGGGCACGTGACCGGCTTCGTTCTGCGTGCGCTGATCAGCGCGGTCGGGCTCTGGATCGCGACCCGCTGGGTGGCGGGAATCTGGATCGACAACGCCCGCACGCTCGTACTGGCGGGACTGCTGCTCGGCGTGGTCAATGCCATCGTGCGGCCGATCGCCGTCGTCCTGACGCTGCCGATCACCGTCCTGAGCCTGGGATTCTTCCTGTTGATCGTCAACGCGGCGATGGTGGCGCTCGTCGCCTGGATACTGCCCGGCTTCCACATCTACGGCGGGTTCTGGTCGGCGTTCGAGACGGCGCTCATCGTCTGGATCACGGGCTGGCTGGCCTCATGGCTCATCGGGCCGCGCGGCAGAATAGATGTCCAGGTACGCAGGCTCTGAGGTGCCGACATGATCACTCAAGCGACGACCCCCGCAGACAGCCTGAGGGTGAAGTTCTGCGGTCTCGACTTCGCCTCCCCGATCGTGCTGCTCTCGGGCTGTGTCGGCTTTGGCGAGGAGTACACGCGGATCGAAGGCTTTTCCAACCGGGATGCCGGCGCGGTGGTGCTGAAAGGGACGACGCTGGCGCCGCGGCTCGGCAATCCGCCTCACCGTGTCTACGAGACGCCTGCCGGCATGCTCAACGCCATCGGCCTGCAGAATCCGGGCGCGGAGCATGTAGTACGCCGCATCCTGCCGGAGCTCGATTTCGCCGAGACGCGGTTCATTGCCAACGTCTCCGGCTCCACGGTCGAAGAGTACGCCGCGGTTACACGCCTGTTCGACCAGTCCCCCATCGATGCCATAGAGATCAATATTTCCTGCCCAAACGTGAAGGAAGGTGGCGTCGCCTTCGGCAACTATCCGGACATGTCCGCACAGGTGGTGGAGGCGTGCCGCCGGGTCACCCGCAAGCCGCTGATCACCAAACTCTCACCCAACCAGACCGACATTAGGGAGAACGCGCGCCGCTGCATCGAGGCCGGCACGGACGCGTTGTCGGTGATCAACACCGTCATGGGCATGGCGATCGATGCGCGTACCCGACGCCCCATCATCGGCAACATCCAGGGCGGGCTGTCGGGTCCCGCCATCAAGCCGATCGCGCTTCTGAAGGTTCACCAGGTGCATGAGGTCGCGAAGCCGCACGGCATTCCGATCATCGGACAGGGCGGCATCACGACGGCGACCGATGCGGTGGAATTCCTGATTGCCGGCGCCACCGCGATCGGCATCGGCACGGCGTTGTTCTACGATCCCTTCGTTTGCAGGAAGGTGAACGAGGGTATCGCGGAATATCTGCGGGAGAACGGGCTCGAGAGCGTCTCGGAGCTCGTGGGCACACTGCGCACCGGGAAAGAAATTCAGGACGCGCCGGTCTCCGGCTGAGCGCTCCGACTGCTGCTCAGAGTCCTGTCGGCCGGCTGCCGGGGCGGCGCGGCCGGCGGCTCGCTGTTGAAATGACCGCAGGCCCAGTGCCACGAGGCCATGGAGACGTGCCCTGCCACGAAGGCCCAGACTGCCCAGCTCAGCACGCGCAGGTCCAGCGCCGACCAATGCAGCACACGAGAAGAGACAGGGATGCGGGTGTAGTAGCCGAGGTAGCTGACGGTGCCGGCCAGTACGGTACCGCTCACTGCAAGCAGGCCGAGTCCGTGGATGGTGCCCACCATCGGGCTGAGCTCCAGCGCAGGCGGCAGGCGCAATCGCCCGAGGTCCGCGAGCTCACGCTGCAACACCGGCCGCTGGGCGCGATCCAGCCAGGGAAACAGGTATCCGATCCCGGGCCGTGAGAACGGCAGCGCGATCCAGATCCAAAAGAGCGCGCAGATCACTGCAACGACCGGTCCGAAATGCGCGTGCAGCTCGAACGCCTGGCGGTGCCAATCATCCTTCCCCAGGCCGACGCCGGGCGGCACGTGCATCACGGCCTGCAGCAGCAGCTCGAGCACCACGGCAGTCGCGAGCGCGGTGTGCAGACAACGGCTCACGGGATCGTATTTCGACGGCGCATTCATGGAGCGGTCTCACCGGCCATGAAGGTCTCGAGCGCCTGATCGAACGCTGCCGGCTGATCGAAGAAGACCGCATGCGCCGCATGTGCGATGACTACGAGCCGGGCATGCGCGAGCCGGCCGGCCATCTGCTTCTCTTCCGCCATGAAGGGATTGCGATCCGACACGATGATCAGCGTCGGCCGATCGAATTTCTTCAGATACGGGCGCCGGTCGACGGTGAACAGGTTCTCGATCTGCATGGCGATCCCTACGGCGGGCGGGGTTTTCATGAACCCGTCGGTCAGGCTCGCCATGACCGGCGGTGAGGTGGGCGCCGAGATGATGGCGCGCATGAAGCCGCGCGAGTAGGCGCGCGGGTCGTGGGAGTAGAGGGCCATGTTCCGCAGAACGATCCTGACGAATTGCGGGTGCGCAGTGACATCCCCCGGCCCTTCGCTCACGGTGCTGTCGACCAACACCAACCTGGAGACCCCTGCCGTGCCGAACTGATCAACGTAAGCAGCAACGTCCTGGACGCCCTGAGACCAGCCCACCAGGACGAGGCCGGTCAGGTGAAGGTCGGTGATGACCTCATGGATGTCACGGGCGCGGGACTCCGGATCGTTGTGCGAATACACGACGCTCGAGGCACCCTGCGAGCGGGAGTCCAGCGCGATCACGCGGTCGCCGCGGCTGGCGAAATATCGGATCTGGGCGCGCCAGATCGTGGCGCTGGTCAGCCACCCCGGAATGAGCAACAGCGTGCGGGCCGCAGCGCCGGGTCCGTCCTGGAGCAGGTGGATGCGAGCCCCGTCGCTCCCAGGCACCACGCTCTCGCTCATGGCAGCCTGCACCGGCAATGCAACGATCGCGGCTGCGCACAGCAGGGCCGCGGCAAACAGCTTCTTCATCGGCTACCTCGTGCGTGAGTCCGGAGCGCACGGTAGCAGCGCCGACTTAGATGAGACTTAGGCGGCCGGGTGGATCCGCACTCGGGCCGTCAGCCCCGCCGCAGGCGAGCGATTGAACAGCTCGATCGACGAGCGACAGCGTTCCGCCGCGCAGCGCGCGATCGCGAGGCCCAACCCGCTACCCTCGACACCCGTCGCCCGAACCCGGTAGAAGCGGCTGAATACACGCTCCAGGTCCGAAGACGGTATGCCCGGACCAGTATCGCTTACGTCGATGACGACCGTTCCTTCAGCCTCACGCACAGTCACGTCGACGCGGCCGCCCACCGGCGTGTAGCGCACCGCATTGTCGAGGAGGTTGTCGAGCACGATGCGCAGTTGCTTCGGGTCGAGCCGAGCGGTCAGCGGCTGCACTTCACCCATGCCGAGATCGATGGTGCGGGTCTCAGCCAGCGGTACGAAGCTCCGGACGGAGTCCTTGGCAATGGCAGCAACGTCGACGGGCGCGGCGGAGCCCTCTTCGGGCGCCGCTTCCTGCCGGGCCAACTGCAGCAGCTGCTGTACGATGCGATTCAGGCGCTCGACTCCCGCCGCGAGCTCGTGCAGCTCTTCGGCTGCACTGCCGGCCACTTTCCCGCGCAGATTCTCGATCTGCAGCTTGACGGCGGTGATCGGCGTACGCAACTCGTGGGCAGCGTCCGCAACGAAGCGCCGCTGTGAGTCGAAGGCGTTGCGCATCCGCCGCAACAGGCCATTCATGGAATGGATGAGCGGCAGGAGCTCCTGTGGTACGCGCCGCGGGCTCAACTCAGCCAGATTGCGCTCGTCCTGTTCGGCGAGCGTGCGCACCAGTTGGGTGATCGGCCGCAATACGATGTAGACGACGAGCCAGAGTAAGACGATGCTCAAGGGAGCGAGGTAGACGATCGGCTTGGCGGAGTCCCAGGTCATGTCCCAGATCACGCGGCTGCGGAAGTCCTCACTGGTGACGATTTGCACGCGCTGGGGCGTCGAGTCCGTGGTGAAGACCCGCCAGCGGTCCTCTCCGATGCGGACCGTGCGAAACCCCGCGCGCGGCTGCAAGCCGAGGCCCGCTATGGGCCATGAGGTCGCCGTGAGCCTGCCGTCCACGCTCCAGAGCTGCACGATGTCGGCCCCATGATGCTGAACGGAGTAGTCATCCAGGCGGCGCAACGGCGGCGGGCCGGCGGACAACCGCCCGGCATAGCTGACCGCGAGGGTCCGCATCTGCCCGTCCCAGTATGCGTTGATGTTGGAATCGTACTGACGATAGGTGAGGAAGACGGTGACGGCGGCGAACGCCGCGTAGAGCGCGATCAGCCAGACGAGCAGCTGGATCCTGAGAGACCTCACGAGCCGCTCTTCGAGACCTTCCAGCCCAGGCCACGCACGTTGCGGATCACGTCGGCGCCGAGCCGCCGGCGCAGTCCATGGATGATCACCTCGACGGCGTTGCTCGCGACCGTATCGTCCCAGCCGTAAATGCGCTCTTCGAGCTGCTGGCGCGAGAGAATCGCTCCCGGATGCTCGAGTAGAGCGTGCAGCAACGCGAACTCCCGCGCCGACAGCGCACCACGGGTTTCGCGATAGACGATCTCGCGGGTGCGCAGGTCGAGCTGCAGCTCGTCGGTGCCGACGATCGATTGCGCATGTCCGTCGCTGCGCCTGATTGCAGCACGCAACCTCGCGAGGAGCTCGGGCAGCTCGAACGGCTTGACGATGTAGTCATCGGCGCCGAGGTCCAGACCCGCCACCCGGTCGGCGACCGCATCACGCGCGGTCAGGACGAGGATGGGCGTGCGGTCGCCGCGCGCGCGTGCGCCCGCCAACACATCGAGTCCGGTGCGGCGCGGCAGGCCGAGATCGAGGAGGACCGCGACATAACCACCGGCGGCGAGCGCCGAGCCCCCCGCTACGCCATCTTTGGCCCAGTCCACCGCAAACGCCGCGCCGTGCAGGGCTTTGCGGAGACCGTTGCCGATCATCTCGTCATCTTCGACCAGCAGGATTCTCATGAGCGCTCTCGCGCGCAGAGCTTACGCCGTTTCGGCCGCTCGCTCCCGGGATCCGCAAATCGCCGCCTGGCGCGGCTAGCGCCCGCCTTCTTCCGCGGGTGCGTGCGCCTCGGGCATTCCGAGCTCCTTGAGCTTGCGTGTGAGCGTGTTGCGTCCCCAACCCAGGAGCTTCGCGGCTTCCTGCCTGTGGCCCTGTGTGCGCTTGAGCGCCGCGCGAATCAGGATGCGCTCCATTGCAGGCAAGGCCTGATCGAGCAGGGGGCGCCTGGCGCCCAATGCCTGGCGCTCGGCCCAGCCGGCCAGAGCCTGCTCCCAGTCGGCATCGACCTCGGCCGCAGCGCCGGCCGACAGGACCTCGGGCGGCAGATCCTCGACGCGGATCTCACGCCCGGGCGCGAGCACCGACAGCCGCCGGCAGAGATTCACCAGCTCGCGCACGTTTCCCGGCCAACCGTAGGCAGAGAGTTTCACCTCCGCGTCCCGGGCGAGCGCCTTGCGCTCCACTCCGAGGTCGCGCGCTGCCACATTCAGGTAATGACCGAGGAGCTCCGGGATGTCCTCGGCACGGGTGCGCAGCGGCGGCAGCTCCAGTCGGATGACATTGAGGCGATGATACAGATCCTCGCGGAAGAGGCCGCGGGTCACGAGGTCCTGGAGGTTCTGATGAGTGGCGGCGATCACGCGCACATCCACCCGGATCGGTGTCTGCCCGCCCACCCGATAGAACTCCCCCTCCGCCAACACGCGCAGCAGCCGCGTCTGCAGCGGCGTCGACATGTCACCGATCTCATCGAGGAACAGCGTACCGCCGTCGGCCTGCTCGAAGCGCCCGCGACGCTGGGCGTCGGCCCCGGTGAACGAGCCTTTCTCGTGGCCGAAGAGCTCCGACTCGAGGAGGTCCGCCGGGATGGCCGAGGTGTTGAGGGCAATGAAAGGCTTGCCGGCCCGCGGACTGTGGTCGTGGAGCGCGCGGGCCACCAGCTCCTTGCCGGTGCCGGACTCGCCCGTGATGAGCACCGTGACACTGGAGCGCGCCAGGCGGCCGATGCCGCGGAACACTTGCTGCATGGCGGGGGCGGTACCCAACAGCTCGGGAATCCTGGGCGTGGCGGCTGTTTCGGTGGCGTCTTGATCTACGGCGCTCGCCGCGCGCCTCACGAGCGCCACGGCCTGGTCGATGTCGAAAGGCTTCGGCAGGTATTCGAACGCGCCGCCTTCGTAAGCCGATACGGCGCTGCCGAGGTCCGAGTGCGCCGTCATGACGATGACGGGCAGCGCGGGGCGGGTGTCCCGAATCCTGCGCAGCAGCGAGAGTCCCGATTGGCCCGGCATGCGGATGTCGGTGATCAGCACATCGGGCGCTTCCCGCCGCAGCGCCTCGAGCGCGGGCTCCGCGGCCTCGAACGCCCGTGGAGTCATGCCTCCATTGCGCAGCGCACGCTCCAACACCCAACGGATGGACGCGTCATCATCGACGAGCCATACACGGAGAGCACTGCCGTTCATGTCGGTTCTCCGAGTGGCAGCAACAGTGTGAAGACGGTTTTTCCGGACTCGCTCTCGAACTCGATGAGGCCGCCATTGCGGGAGACGAGCTCCTGGGCGACCGCGAGGCCGAGGCCGGTGCCATTGGGACGGCCCGTGACCAGGGGGTAGAAGATGCTCGAGCGCAGCTCTTCGGGGACGCCCGGACCGTCGTCCTCCACCTGCACGCTTGCGAGCAGACGATGCGGCGCCGTGCCGATGCTGACATTCGAGAGCGCGCGGGTGCGCAGCATGATGTGCCCGCGCGCACCGAGCGCTTGCATTGCGTTGCGCGCCACGTTGAGCAGAGCCTGGATGATCTGATTGCGGTCGAGCATCGCGCTCGGCAGGCTGGGGTCATAGTCGCGCTCGATGTTGATGGCTGGAGCTGCTTCGGCCCGCAGCAGGTGATAGACGTGCTCGCAGACTTCGTGCACGTTGATGAGCGATTTCTCCGGCACGCGCTTGGGACCCGCCATGGAGTCGACGAGCGCGGCCAGGCGGTCCGCCTCGCGGATGATGACCTGCGTGTATTCCTTGAGCGCGGCGCCCTCGAGCTCGCGCTCCAGGAGCTGCGCGGCGCCCCGCAGGCCGCCGAGCGGATTTTTTATCTCATGGGCGAGCTGCCGGATCATCAGGCGGCTGCCGTCGAGGCGGGCGAGCAGGTCGTTCTCGCGCGAGATGCGCTGCCGTTGAGTGGTGTCGGCCAGCTCGAGCAGCAGGTGTGTCCCGGTGACCTGGCCTTCGAGCGGCGTGATGGTGACATCGAGCGTGCGGACCTCGCGCGGCGAGCCGGCGGGACGTACGGTGAGCTCGCGGTCCGCGATGCCCTCACCCGTCTCGAGCGCACGGCGGAGGATGGCCTTCAGGCCGTTGCTGTCGACGAGAAAGTCGGAGAAGGGGCGGCCCCGAGCCTTGTTGAGACTGAAGGCAAGAAGGTCCTGCGCGGCTACGTTGGCGTAGATGGCGCAGAGCTGCGCGTCGAGGACGATGATGCCGGTCGAGAGGGCATCGAGGAGGTCGACGGGGTCGAAATGCGACAGCGCCGAGGGGAAGGGGTGCTCAGCGGCCACGGCACCCTCGGACAGCCCGAAAGCACCTGAGTAAGCGGCCCGGGGCCGCTCCCTGGGCCGCCGGATGGAAAAAATGAGAGGGCTGGCCGCGCAACTCGCCGGCAGCGAGTTGCGTCAGATCTAACGGGGATGAACCGGATTGTGGGGATTCTTGACCGAGGGCTGATGCACGAAGAAAGTGACGCTGCTCGTCTCGCAGACGATCTGGCCGGTGCTGTCCTCGATCACGGCCTGCATCGAATGCTGTCCGCGCTCCACCGGGAAGGTGAATGAGCTGCCGGAGCCTGCGATCTGCTTGCCGTCGAGGAACAGCCGGACGTCGTCTCCAGCACGCAGTCCCGGTGAAGTCTGAACCACCGCCGTCGTCTCGTAGACGTTCGTCAGCGTCTGCTGGTCGGCCGGTTGGGAGATGGCGCAGCTCTCGTAAGCCGGACCGGTCGCGTGCATCGATGCCGGCGGCGGCGTGGCGGCGGACTGCGGCGCCGGCAGGGCGGAGAAGGTCTGGGCGCCGCGGACCTCCAACTTCTGCGCGTTGGGATGCGGCTGATCGCTGTAGTGAACGATGCCCTGGGCATCGACCCACTTGTAGACCGTCGTGCTGCCACCGTTGCCCGCGAGCGCGGTGCCGGCAAGGAGGCCGAGACCCGCGAGGGCTGCCGCGATCGGCCGGACTCGAGCCGCCCGGAATAAGGTAAATCGGAGGTGGCGCATAGGTACCGAGCATAGCCCGATGCCTCGCCGCGCACAAAGGACGGCCGTCGCAGCCGCGTGGCCCGCCGGCTCGCCGACCCGCACGTCCATGTGCGGGTGCTTGCCGGTGGTTGGCGCAGCTCGAGCCCATCAGCAGCTGTAGTAGAGCTCCATCTCTACAGGGTGGGTCGCCATGCGAAACCGCGTCATCTCCTGCATCTTCAGACCGATGTAAGCATCGATCACGTCATTGGTGAACACCCCGCCGCGGGTCAGGAACTCCCGGTCCTTGTCGAGATAGTCGATGGCCATGTCGAGCGAGTGACAGACGGTCGGGATGTGCCTGGCCTCCTCCGGCTCGAGGTCATAGAGATCCTTGTCCGCGGGCTCGCCGGGGTGAATCCGGTTCTGGATGCCGTCGAGGCCAGCCATCATCATGGCCGCGAACGCGAAATAGGGATTCGCGCTCGAGTCCGGGAAGCGAACCTCGATGCGGCGGGCTTTCGGGCTCGACACCCAGGGAATGCGAATGGAGGCCGAGCGATTGCGCGCGGAGTACGCCAGCATCACGGGCGCCTCGAAGCCGGGCACCAGACGCTTGTAGCTGTTGGTGCCGGCGTTGGTGAAGGCATTGAGTGCGCGCGCGTGCTTGATGATTCCGCCGATGTAGTACAGGGCAAGGTCCGATAGGCCGCCATATTTGTCGCCGGCGAAGAGGGCCTTGCCCTCCTTCTGCAACGACTGGTGAACGTGCATGCCGCTGCCGTTGTCGCCGACGAGCGGCTTCGGCATGAAGGTGGCGGTCTTGCCGTAGCGATGCGCGACGTTGAGCACCGCGTATTTCAGCAGCTGCACCTGATCGGCCTTCTGCACGAGCGTGCCGGCGCCGATGCCGATCTCACTCTGGCCGCCGGTGGCGACTTCGTGATGGTGGACCTCGACCTTCAGGCCCAGCTCCTCGCAGGCGAGGCACATCGCCGAGCGGATGTCCTGAAACGCATCGACCGGCGGCACCGGGAAGTAGCCGCCTTTGATGCCGGGCCGGTGTCCCCGGTTGCCGTCGGCGTACTCCGTACCCGAGCTCCACGCTCCCTGTACGGAGTCGATGGCATAGAAGCAGCCGCGCATGTCGTTTCCGTAGCGCACGCTGTCGAAAATGAAGAACTCGTTCTCCGGCCCGAAGAGCGCGTTGTCGGCAATGCCCGTCGACTTCAGGTAGGCCTCGGCTCGCTTCGCGAGCGAGCGCGGGTCGCGCTCGTAGCCCTGCATCGTCGTGGGCTCGATGACATCGCACCGGAGGTTGATCGTCGCATCCTCGAAGAACGGATCGATGATCGCCGTGTTTGCCTCCGGCATCAGGATCATGTCCGACTCGTTGATCCCCTTCCATCCTCCGATGGAGGAGCCGTCGAACATCTTGCCGTCGCGGAACAGATCCTCATCGACCAGGCGCGCGGGGATGGTGACGTGCTGCTCCTTGCCACGCGTATCGGTGAATCTCAGGTCGGCGAACTTGATGTCTTTTTCTTTGATCAGCTCGAGCACGTCGGTCGGTGTCATATCTCCTCCGGGAAAGGGGTGAGTGCGGTCACCCGGCATGTAGCCGCGCGCTCTCCCAGTGCAGGCGCTGTGCCAGCTTCAGCAGGCCCCGGAATCAAGGGGTTAGCGTGAGAAGGCAGGACGTCCTGCACTGACTTGGTGCATTGTACGCCCAATCGGCACCAATATGGTGCGATCGGGCAGTTATGGGCTTCTTCGGAGACGTGGATGGCGCGCGCACGCCTCGTTTTGGTGCATGCCGCCAGGGTGCCGCTGGAGCGTTTTCGGCGGGCTATACTCGCCGGCTCTTTTGTATTTCGACTCTGGCTCATGAGAACCGGCACCGCGCCCCGCACCTTCCAGGAGCTGATCTTCGCGTTGCAGCGCTACTGGTCGGAGCGCGGCTGCATCGTGCTTCAGCCGTATGACATGGAGGTCGGCGCCGGCACCTTCCACACCGCCACCTTCCTCCGGTCCATCGGACCCGAGCCATGGAGTGCCGCCTACGTGCAGCCCTCGCGCCGCCCGGCCGACGGCCGCTACGGCGACAACCCTTTCCGCCTGCAGCACTACTACCAGTTCCAGGTGGTCATGAAGCCCGCGCCGCTGGACATCCTGGACCAGTATCTCGGGAGCCTGCGTGCGCTCGGCTTCGATCTGCTGGTGCACGACGTGCGCTTCGTCGAGGACAACTGGGAATCGCCGACGCTGGGCGCCTGGGGGCTCGGCTGGGAAGTGTGGCTGAATGGCATGGAGATCACCCAGTTCACCTACTTCCAACAGGTCGGCGGCCTAGACTGCCGGCCGGTGACGGGCGAGATCACTTACGGCCTCGAGCGGCTCGCGATGTATCTACAGGGTGTCGAGAGCATTTATGACATTGTCTGGACCGACGGCCCGCTCGGACGCGTGACCTACCGTGACGTGTTCCACCAGAACGAGGTCGAGCAGTCCCGCTACAACTTCGAGGGCGCCGAGGTCGCGACCCTGTTCCGGCACTTCGATGACCACGAGCGTGCCTGCAAGGCGCTCCTGGAGAGCGGGCTGGCGCTGCCCGCCTATGAGCAGGTGTTGAAAGCCTCGCACACGTTCAACCTGCTCGATGCGCGACGCGCGATCTCCGTGACGGAGCGCCAGCGGTACATTCTGCGCATGCGCGCGCTCGCTGGCGGCGTGGCGCGCGCTTACTACGAGAGCCGGGAGACGCTGGGATTCCCGCTGCTGGCGCGGACCGGCGGGACGCAAGGCGCGGCCGCGGCGGACACGAGCTCCGGGCGTGCGGGCGTCGTGCTGACGACCGCGGACGGCGGCGGGCGGCCCGGCGAGGTGTCCCGATGAGTGTCGGCACGCGCAGAGGGAGCTCGGAGGGCGCAGGGATGGGGCCCCGAAACTCCGAGAAGCGCGACTTTCTCGTCGAGATCGGGACTGAGGAGCTGCCGCCGAAAGCGCTGCGTCAGCTCGAGCAGGCCTTTGCCGGCGGCCTCGCCGCCGGTCTGGCCAAAGCAAACCTCGAGCATGCCGAGCTACGGTCCTTCGCGACACCGCGGCGACTCGCAGCTCTCATCCGCCGCGTCGCGGCGCACCAGCCCGATCAGAAGATCGAGCGGCGCGGCCCCCCTGTCAATGCCGCATTCGACGCCGAGGGGCTGCCAACGCGAGCCGCCCAGGCGTTCGCGGCGAGTTGCAACGCCTCGGTGGAGGACCTGCAACGTCGCGAGGAAGGCAAAGGAACATTCCTTTATTACGTCGGTGTCAGGCCGGGCGCCCCCACCGCGGAGCTGCTGCCCACACTGGTGCAGAGCGCCCTCGAGGCTCTGCCGATTCCGCGCCGGATGCGCTGGGGCGCTGGCGAGGCGCAGTTCGTCCGGCCCGTTCACTGGATCGCGATGCTGTTCGGGAAGGAAGTCGTGCCGGCAACCCTGCTCGATACTGCCTCGGACAGGCTGACCCGTGGCCACCGCTTCCACGCGCCGAAACCGCTGCGGCTGTCGAGCCCTGCGCGCTACGAGCGCGTGCTGCAGGAGCGCGGTTACGTCATTGCAGACTTCCAGGCACGCCGGTCACTCGTCCGCGAGCGCGTTGCGGCAGCGGCGGCCGGACTGGGCGGGCAGGCGCTGTTGGGGGATGCGCTGCTCGATGAAGTCACGGCCCTGGTGGAATGGCCGGTGCCGCTCGCCGGCCGCTTCGACGAGCGCTTCCTCTCGTTGCCGCGCGAAGTGCTGATTTCCACGCTGGAGGATCACCAGCGGTACTTTCCGGTTGAAGGTGCCGATGGGCGGCTGCTGCCCTGCTTCATCGCGGTAGCCAACATCGAGAGCCGGGACCCGGCAAGAGTCATCGAAGGGAATCAACGTGTCGTGCGGCCAAGGCTCGCGGACGCGGCGTTTTTCTGGGAGCAGGACCGCCACATTACGCTCTCGATGCGACATGGAATGCTGGCGAAAGTCACCTTCCATTCAAAGATCGGCTCCCTCGGTGACAAGGCGGAGCGCATCACGACGCTGGCCGGTGAGATCGCGCAGGCGCGCTTGCAGCCCGACTCCCTCAATGCCAACGCCGCGGTGGCGCGTGCGCAGCGCGCAGCGCAGCTCTGCAAGTGTGACCTGCTCACGCTGATGGTCGGCGAGTTCCCGGAGCTGCAAGGCATCATGGGCACCTATTACGCCATCGGTGATGGGGAGGACGCTGAGGTTGCCACGGCGATCCGGGAACACTACCAACCGCGCAGCGCCGGCGATGGACTGCCGGCCACCGAGACCGGGACCACACTCGCAATCGCCGATAAGCTGGACACCCTGGCCGGCATATTCGCCATCGGGGAGAAGCCCACCGGAACGAAGGACCCGTTCGGCCTGCGCCGGGCCGCGATCGGCGTCATCCGGATCCTGATCGAGAAGCGGCTCGAGCTCGACGTCGCGCACCTGTTGGATCGTGCCGTGCAGCTGGTGCGCGCCGACATCGAGAAGACCGCGGCTGCCGCCGGCAAGCCGGCGACACCGGCGGCCGGAAATGCCGCCGCCGAAGTCTACGACTACGTGCTCGAGCGGCTGCGCGCCTATTACCTCGAAACCACCGACGGCTCACGAGACACGCCGGTCACGACGGAAATGTTCGATGCCGTGCTCGCGGCGCGGCCGGTATCGCCGCTGGATTTCGACGGACGGCTGCGCGCCCTCAGCGCATTCCTCGAGCTGCCGGAAGCCGCCAGCCTCACGGCGGCCAACAGGCGCGTTGCCAACATACTGCGAAAATCCGGCGGTAGTGCACCGTCCGATGTCGATGCCGGGGCGCTGCAGGCGGACGCCGAGCGGCAGCTGTTCGAGGCCCTGCACGAGCGTCGCGATGCGGTCTCGGCTGCCACTGCCAGCAAGGATTACGCGAGCTCCCTAACGCTGCTCGCGCAACTGCGACCGGCTGTGGATGCCTTCTTCGACCAGGTGATGGTCATGGACGAGAACCCGAAGCTGCGCGCCAACAGGCTGGCGCTGCTCGAGCAGATGCGCGAGCTGTTCGCGGGCGTCGCGGATCTCTCCCGGCTGCCGGGCTGAGCGGCGACGGCCATGCAGCTCCTCGGCTCTCTGGTCTTCACGACATTCCTCTTCGTCTGGACGTTCTGTTACGCGATCTTCTTCGTGATCGCCTGCCTGCTGCTGCCGTTCCGGCACCGCTTCCTGCTGGCGCGCGTATGGGCGTGGGTGCTGCTCAAGGCTCTCAAGTGGACCTGCAGGCTGGATTTCCGGGTGGAAGGGTCGGAGCGGCTGCCGGCAGGCAACCACATCGCGCTCTGGAAGCATTCCTCTTCATGGGAGACGATCGCGATGTGCGTGGTCTTCCCACGGCAGGTCTGGGTGTTGAAGCGCGAGCTCCTCTGGATCCCGGTCGTCGGCTGGGGAATCCGCCAGCTGCATGCCATTGCCATCGACCGCAAGTCAGGTCACTCGGCGGTATCACAGGTGGTCGCCCAGGGCCGGGAGCGCCTCGCGGAAGGCGACTGGATCATGGTATTCCCGGAAGGCACCCGCATGCCGCCGGGAGAGACCCGCCGCTACGGTGTCAGTGGAACCTTGCTCGCGGCAGAGACCGGCAGGCTCATCGTTCCGGTGGCGCACAACGCGGGCCGTTATTGGCCGCGACGAGGGCTGCTCAAGAAGCCCGGGACCATTCGCCTGGTGATCGGCGAGCCCGTCGCTCCAGGAGATCGCGACGTCCGCGAGGTCAACCGTGAGATCCAGAAGTGGGTCGAGGCCACGGTGGACACACTGCAGGCTTGAATCAGGATGCGCGGATGATCACACCCGCATCGAGGTACTGATATGCGCGTACGTCTCTTCCACATAGACGCATTCACCTCCCAGCGCTTCCGCGGCAATCCGGCGGCCGTGATGCCGCTGGAGGATTTTCCCGCGGACGCCGTGATGCAGGCGGTCGCGGCTGAAAACAACCTGTCGGAGACGGCGTTCATCGTGCCGCAAGGCGATGACTACCGGCTCCGATGGTTCACTCCTGCAGTCGAGGTGCCACTGTGCGGCCACGCGACCCTTGCCAGCGCGGCTGCCGTGATGGAGCGGCTGCACCCGGAACGGCAGCAGGTGACGTTTCACACGGCGAGCGGCGCCCTCATCGTCAAGCGGGCCTCGACCGGCTACGTCATGGATTTCCCGGCCCAGCCGGTAGTCCCGGTGAGCGCACCTGCGGGACTTGCTCCGGCCCTGGGAGTCACTCCCGTGGAGGTCCATGCCAACGACGTCAACTACGTCGCCGTCCTGCGCGATGAGCGCGCAGTGATCGAGCTCTCGCCCGACATCGCGGCCATTGCGCGTCTGGACCGCAGCGGCCTGATCGTGACCGCGAAAGCCGCCGGCGATCGCGATATCGTCAGCCGATACTTCACGCCCGCCAGGGGCGTAGCGGAAGATCCGGTGACCGGAAGTGCGCATTGCGCCCTGGCGCCCTTCTGGTCGCAACGCCTGCGGAAGTCCGAGCTGCGCGCCTATCAGGCCTCGCGCCGCGGCGGCGAGATGACCTGCCGCATCCGCGGCCAGCGTGTCGAGTTGGAAGGCACCTGCGTGTTCTACCTCGAGGGTACCGCGGACCTCTGAGCCGTCGTGAGCCACGAGTAGCTTGCTCCTGAGAGCTGCGCGGCGCCGCCCAGGATCATCGCGAGGCGCAGGCCTTCCGGCCCACCCTTGAGCGCGGCGTATACCGCGCCCAGCGCTGCGACACCAACAGTAGCGCCCACCATCCGCGCGACGTTGATGATCGCGGAGGCGGTGCCGGAGCGGGCCGCGGGTACGGCGCCGACAGCCTCGCCCATCAAGGGCCCGGTGGCCAGACCCATGCCGACTCCGGTGAGCGCGAGGCCGATTTCCGCAAACACCAGCGAGCTCGCGCCGGCTGTGAGGCCGATCAGCAGCAGGCCGAGGCCCACCGTGGCTACGCCGCCTGCGGTGGTAAAGCGCACGCCGAAAGTCTCAGTGAGCTTGCCCGAGAAGGGCGAGACGATGACGAAGACCAGCGCCATGGGGATGAGCGCAATTCCAGCCATGGTCGCCCCGAGACCCCGCGTGCTCTGCCAAGTCAGCGGCAGCAGGAAGATCACGCCGTACATGCCGAAGGTCATGGCCGTGGTGGCCACCGAAGCGCCGGTGAACGGCTTCGAAGAGAACAGCTCGAGCGGGACGAGTGCTGCCGGCCCGACGCCTTTCTCGGTGAAAACGAACGAGACGATGCAGACGGTCGCCACGATACAGGCGATCACTGCGGCCCAAACACTCGCGTGCACTTCGATGGCCGCAAACGCCAGGGCGCCCAAGCCAACCGCGCCGAAGGCCTGTCCGCGCGCATCGAAGCTGCGGCCATGCGGATCGGCCGACTCCGGCAGAGTAGGTACTGCGAGCAGAGCGGCCGCGAGACTGACCGGTACGACGACGAGGAAGATACTTCGCCAGCCGAATCGCTCGATGAGCACACCACCCAGGGTGGGGCCGATGGCGAGCGCCACGCCGTTGCACCCCGCCCAGATCCCCAGGGCTCTGCCGCGCTCGCGGGAATCCCGCCACAGGACGCGGATGAGCGCGAGAGATGCGGGGATCAGAAGCGCAGCTCCCACGCCCGCCACGGCACGCGCGCCGATCAGGATGCCGATCGTCGGGGCGTATGCGGCCACGAGTGAGGCCGCGGTGAAGATCGCCGCGCCCAGGATGAAGACTTTGCGGCGGCCGATCAGGTCGGCCAGCAATCCGCCCGTCAGGAGCAGAACAGCATAGGTGAGGTTGTAGCCATCCACTACCCATTGGAGTGCGCCTACGCTCGCATGGAAATAGTTACCGATGCGATGGGTCCCTAGATTGACGACCGCGGTATCGATCTGGGCGACGAGGACTGCAAGGCACAGCGTGAGCAGCGCTGGGAAATGGCTCACCGCGATTCGGGCTCCGTTTCGATGCACTGTGGTATCCAAGGTGCGTCTCCTGGTTCGTCCGGGGTATCGGAAAGCTACGCCTCGCAAGCTACGGGACGTTTCCATGACCATCGAAGCTTCCGCATCTTTCGGGTGGTACGGTGAGACCATGGCCGAACGAGGACATCCCGAGCTTCCCGGCTTCTCCGGCACGGCGTTCCTGCTGGCCGACCCGGCCCGGGCGGTAATGCTGGCGGCACTGCTCGACGGACGGGCTTTGCCTGCAGGGGAGCTGGCGTACGCGGCACGCGTAACGGCGCAAACGGCAAGCTCACATCTGGCAAAGCTTCTCGCGGGAGGGCTGCTTGCCCTGCAGATCGAGGGCCGACACCGCTACTACCGCCTGGCGGGGGCGCATATCGCGCAGGCGATCGAGCACCTGGCTGCGATCCGGCCGGAGCCCGAGATCCGCCGCCGCGCGCTGAGCCCGGAAGCGCAGCGGCTGCGATTCTGCCGCAGCTGCTACGATCATCTCGCGGGCCAGGTCGGCGTGGCGCTGACGCAAGCGCTCGAGGCCCGCGATTATCTGCGGGCTGCGCCCGACAAGTTGCTCGAGGTAACGCCTGCGGGGACGGAGTGGCTCGCCCGCCTCGGCGTCGACCTGCGCGACATCAAGCCCTCGCGCGGTGGCCTGGCGCGCCAGTGCCTCGACTGGACGGAGCGGCAGCACCACCTCGCCGGTCCCCTGGGTGTCGAATTGCTGAGCGTGCTGTGCGCCTCCGGCTGGCTACGCCGCGGCCGGGAGACTCGCGCCATGGAGGTGCTGCCCAAAGGGCGGCATGAGCTGCGCACTCAGCTCGGCGTCGATATCGACCACATGAGTTGAGAGGGCCGCGGCGTGCGCCTTCGGCCGAGCGCATCGCCATGGGTTACGCGCTTCTCGGCACGCGGGATCACGGACGACACGCCCGACTGACCGCGCTCAACGCGTCATCCATTTCCTCGAGCGGACCGTGGCGACGGCGTAGGGGAAGATCCAGAAGAGCGCGATCGCCGAATAGTAGGTGTACAGCACGCCATACAGGAAATTCATCGAGCGCTCGCTGCGCAGGTAGTAGAGCACGCTGAAGAGCGACATCGCGCCCACGGTGGTCATCATCGGCACCGTGATGGTCGGGTCATTCATGACGAGGAGCGGCAGGAGCCCCAGGCTGGAATAGGACGCAGGGTAGCGGAAGTTGGTGACCGCGCGGTCGAACAGCGCCATGAGGCGCGTTGGCCAGGGGCGCTTCCACACGATGCGGGTGAAGCGGATCTCCTCACGCACATAGGAGCGATCCCACCGCAGCAACATCTTGCAGAGCTTCGCGTACGAGATCGGCACCAGGGTATGCACGACGGCCGTGCGCTGGTAGACCGTGTCATACCCGCTGTCGAGCAGGTAGTTGGTCATGGCCCGGTCCTCGCCGAAGGTGCAGCGGGACCCGAGGAATTCCTGATGTTTCCAGCGCTCCAGCACCTTTCTGACACCCGATGCCCGCAATCCGGTGAGCGCGCCCGGACAGCAGTAGACGTTGCGGTACACCGATTCGGTCGCGCGCAGCATGTCGAACGAGAGCATGTAGCGCACGTGCAGCATGCGTGGGATCACGCCGTGCGCACGGTTGTAGACTTCCACTCTGCCCGCCACCGCCCCGATCTTGGGATCGCGGAACGGGCCGGCGAGGGCAAGGAGCGCGCCGCGCTCGATGACACTGTCGGAGTCGATCGTGACCAGGATCTCCCCGCGCGCGCGGCTGAAGCCGAGAGCGAGTGCCTCGCGTTTGCCGCGGTTGCGCTCGTGCCGCAGCGCCGTGACGAGACCCGGATAGCGGGCAGCGGCCTGCGAGATATAACTCCAGGTGTCGTCCTTGCTGCCGTCATCGATGACGAGAATCTCCAGGCGATCGTGCGGGTAGTCGGCCTTGGCCGCCGACTCGATCGACTGCAGCACCATGGCACCCTCGTTGTAGGCAGGGATGATGACCGTCAGGGGAGGCGCCGCTTCCCGCGATACTGGCGGTGCCGGCCGGTAGAGGATCCAGAAGATCGTACGCACGACGATGAGCAGGAAGCCCAGCCCCAGCCAGAAGAGGGTGGGATAGGCGAACGCCCGGATACCGTGCTGCTTCACTGCAATCGCCAGAATGCGCAGAACGACCGCGTGAAACTGGTAGTAGCCGAGCGCGACGCAGCCGACGGTGACCAGGGCATAGACCGCGTAGCTCCACAGCTCGCCCGGCTGGCGGGAATCACGCATCATGCCCGGAGGCGGCACGACGGCCAGGGCGGCGCCTGCGGAGCTCGTGATCTGCGGGCCTTGGAAGGTTCGCATCAGGGGCTTTTCCATCATGTATTTCACTCTTCCGTCACAAGTGCCGCAGCGCGCTTGCTGCCGCCGTGCGCCGGCGATGTAGGTCGCTCCAGGGCAACGACGAGATTCTCAACGCCGCTGCCAGCCGACGGATGACCGTCGCGACAGGAACAGGGATTTTACGCGAACGGCAGCGAGCCTGAGCCGCGCCGCTCTGTGAAGAATCCTGAAGATGCCTCATGAGGGCCCGAGCATTTGTTGCAGTGGGACGACATGGTGCAAGCTTACGGGAAGGGGGTTGAACGGGTCATGAACCGGCGACCTGCGCCGCCAGAGCGACCTCCACATTCTCACCGACCAGCCGGACCGCGTAAGTTCCAAGCGGGGTCACCGCAGGCGAGCCGATCGCCGCCCCGGTGCGACAATCAAACGTTCCGCCGTGCAAGGGGCACATCAGCTTCGTCTTGCGGAGCCTCCCTTCGCTCAGCTTCGCATAGGCGTGTGTGCATACATTGTCGAGTGCAAACCAGCCCTCGCGGGTATGGCAGAGAACGATGCTGCGCGAGCCCACGCTGATCTCGAGCATCCGTCCTCTAGGCACATCTGCCACGCGGGCGACCTGCACGAATGTGCCGTCGCTCATATCCCGGTGATGGCCGCCACTTTGATCCCGTTCGGACTGCCGAGACCCGTACAGGCGTCCCAGCCGGCCGAAGCGATGAAGCCGCCATTATTACCCTGGGTGATGTCGCGCAGGGCGGAGGGCTGACCGTATAGCGCAGGATTCAGGAATCCCGCGGGACGCGCGGTCAGTGCGTTGATGCGCGCGATGAGTCCCGCCCACAGGGGCGCTACCGCGCTCGTGCCGCCGTAGACGGCGCTGGTCCCGTCCACCAACACTTTGTAGCCGGTCTGCGGGTCGGCGTCAGCAGCTATGTCGGGTACACCCCGATTGGCGAGCGGACTGCGGTTGCCCTCGGCATCGGTCGCATCGAGCCCCTGCTGCCAGGCTGGCAGGGCAAAGAATGTACTGACCCCGCCGCCGCTTGCGCCGCTCGTCGCATCGCCGTCGTTCCACACCTCCTCGCTTGCAATGGCCGTGCCGTTGGCCTGGAGACTGGTGCCTCCACAGGCGAGGGCGTATGAGCTGGAAGCAGGGAAGTCAACATGGTTGCCGCCATCGGTTTCACCGTCGCTGGAGCCGCTGTCGCCGGAGGCGACGCATACAGTGATGCCCATCGCGGCTGCCGCCTGGAAAGCCTGGTCCATGGCCGTCATCGCCTGTTGTGTCCAGGTGGACTCCGGGCCGCCCCAGCTGATCGAGATCACCGAGGGCTTGCGCACCTCGTCGTGAATGGCTGTCGTCACGGCATCCAGAAAGCCCGCGTCGGTGTTGGGTGCAAAATATACTGCGATGGCTGCTGCCGGAGCGATCGCGCCCGCCACTTCGATATCCAACATCACCTCGCCGTCCGGCCCGTTCGGATCTCCAGTAGGTTGGTTCGCGCCATGATCGACCGACACGGCGGTGACGGCGGGAGCCGGGAGGCCAAGACCGCCGAAATAGGCTTGGATGTCCTGCGGCCGATAGCCGCCGCCGAGCTCGATGATGGCGATGCACTGCCCCTTGCCGTCACCCTGCGGGAATTCATAGAGCGAGGCGAGCTGCGCCGGCGTGAACGATACCGCCGCCCCGCGCGCCGGCCGCGAGCGACGCCGCGTGTTGGATGTCTTCATGCGGAAATGCGCCCGCGCCTGCGGCCGGCTGTCGAGGCCGAGCACGGCCTCGATGATGCCGTCGAGCTCGGCGGGGATGTTCACGGGGCCGGTCCTGCCGCGATAGGTTCCTCCGGGGTGCGAGCAGTGCTGCAGCTGGATCCCGAAGGCATCGTCGAATTGTGCGACCGTCCCGGCCAGCACCATGGTGCGGCGCCCGGCATGCTCCTGCACCACGGCAAGCCCGTGCGCCTCGGCGAACCTCCGCACTACATCCATGTCCGCCCGGCTGGCGCCGTGGCGGCGCGCGAACTCGGCGCGGGAGAGCTCACCGCCGGAGCGATCGCCCTGCGCGAGCCGCTGCAGCCGATCCTTCAGACCTTGCGGGTCGGCGGGGCGCAGGACCAGGGTTGCCTCCATTCTCTCCGTGGGATCCGCGGGTCCCAGCGTCCGTGAATTCGGCAGCGGGCGTCGCTCGCTCCCCCTGAGTGGATGTCTGGCCATGGCGCCTCCTCATCTGCGGTATCCGGAGATACCTTAGCGCCGGCGGCGACATCCGGCCAGCGCTGTCTCAGGCCGCCGGCGCCGGCCGGCCCCCGGCAATCGTGTCCGCAACCTGCTCCGCAATCGCGAGCGAAGATGTCAGCCCCGGGGATTCGATTCCGTAAAGATTGATCAGCCCGCGCATCCCGTGCGCCTCCGGCCCCTGGATGAGGAAGTCCGCCACGGCCGCATCCGGCCCGCTCAGCTTGGGACGGATACCGGCGTACCCGGGGCGCAAAGCGCCGTCGGGCAGCCCGGGCCAGTACCGGCGGATCACGCTGTAGAAGCTCTCCGCGCGGCTCGGATCTACGTTGTAATCCAACTCCCCGACCCACTCGACGTCGGGCCCGAACCTGGCCTGGCCGGCCAGATCGAGCGTGAGATGCACGCCCAGGCCACCCGTTATCGGAACCGGATAGATGAGATGTTGGAAAGGTGCCTTGCCCTGCAGTACGTAATAACTGCCCTTGGCGTAAACGGTTGCAGGAATGCTCCCCGGCGCAAGGCCCGCGATGCGGCGCGCCAGGCGCTCAGCCTGCAGGCCCGCGCTGTTGATCACGACTTGCGCCGCGAGCTCGGTCGTTTCGCTGGCGCCGATTTCGAGGTGAATGCCGTCGTGCCCGCTGTGTCCGCGCCTGACGGGCGAGCGACAGGCCACGACGCCGCCTGCCTCTTCGATGTCCGCCTGCAGAGCGAGCATGAGCCCGTGGCTGTCGATGATGCCCGTGGAGGGCGAGAAGAGCGCCGCCAGACAATTCACGGCCGGCTCCATCGCCATCGCTTCGCCAGCCGTCAGCCTGCGCAGGTCATGAACACCGTTGGCGCGGGCTGTCGCGGCGATCTTCTCGAGCACCTGCAGCTGCGCGTGATCGGTAGCCACGACCAGCTTGCCGCAACGGCGATGCCCGACGCCCCGGGCCTCGCAGTAGGCATAGAGACGCTGCTTGCCCTCGACACAGAGCCTTGCCTTGGACGAGCCCGGCTCGTAGTAGAGCCCGGCGTGAATCACCTCGCTGTTGCGCGAGCTGGTTCCTCTGCCGATGGCGTCCTCGGCCTCGAGCACCAGGACCTCGCGGCCGCGCCTCGCCAGGGCCCGCGCGACCGCGAGGCCAACCACTCCGGCGCCGATGACGACACAATCGACTTTTTCCGCCACCGATTTCTCAGGATGAGCGCATGCCGCCTGCCGAGGCAGAGACGGATTACAATTGCCCGCCATCTTAGCGAAAGGCTTGTCGATCGTGACATCGAATGAAGTCTGGACTGCAGAGCACCGCAGCGTCGTCACGGCCAGCTTTCTCGGGTGGATGCTGGATGCGTTCGACTACTTTCTCGTGGTCTTCGTCGTCACGCACCTCGCCACCGATTTCAAGACCGACGTCACGGGGGTCACGCTCGGACTGAGCGCCACGCTGGCGATGCGCCCCGTGGGAGCTTTTCTCTTCGGGCGCTTCGGCGACCGCTACGGCCGCAGGCCGGCGCTCATGGCCAGCATCCTCCTGTACTCGGCCATGGAGCTCGCGACGGCCTTCTCATCGTCGCTGAATGTATTCATCGCGCTGCGTGCGCTCTACGGCATCGCCATGGGCGGTGAGTGGGGGATCGGGGCCGCACTCGCGTTCGAAGCCGTACCGGTCCGGTCCCGCGGCCTGGTCTCCGGGATCCTCCAGGCCGGCTATCCCTGCGGCTACCTGTTGGCCTCGGTGGTCTACGGCCTGCTGTTCGAGCACATCGGCTGGCGGGGAATGTTCGTGGTAGGCGCCGTGCCGGCGCTTCTCGTGCTCTACATCTACAGCAAGGTGCCGGAATCGCAGACCTGGGCGGCCGGACGCCAGCAGCCGGCGCGGCTCGGCCTGCTGGACAGCCTGCGCGGACATTGGAAGCTTGCTCTCTATGCCATCGTCCTGATGGCCTGCTTCAACGCGTTCAGCCACGGTACGCAGGACCTGTACCCGACCATGCTCGGCAAGCAGCGCGGATTTTCCACAGGCACCATTTCCCAAATCGCCATCGTCTACAACATCGGCGCGATACTCGGCGGCGTGCTGTTCGGATCGCTCTCAGGCCGCGTAGGCCGCCGACGCGCCATAGCGCTCGCGGCGGCGCTATCGCTGATCGTGCTGCCGTTCTGGGCCTACTCGACCACTCCCGTGGCGCTGGCAATTGCCTCATTCGCGATGCAGTTCATGGTTCAGGGCGCATGGGGCGTGGTGCCGGTGCACCTCAACGAGCTCTCACCGGAGGGCGTGCGCGCCACCTTTCCTGGTGTGGTCTATCAGCTCGGCAACCTGCTCGTGTCCTTCAATGCAACCATGCAATCGGCTATCGCCGCACACCTGAACGAGGCGCATCCGGATTACTCGTTCGCTCTGACTCTGGTCTGTGGCATCGTGGCGGCGGCGCTGGTGCTGCTGGCGTTGTTCGGACCGGAGCGGCGCAACGCGCGCTTCGCAGCCTGAGGACGCTCATCGAGCCGCGCGTCAGTCCTCGGGCGCCTGCTCGCGATAGACCAGTCCGAGCCGCGCGAGCTTCTCGCGCATCTGATAGTAGTCGAGGCCGAGCTCGCCCGCTTTCAGGTGCTCACGGGCCTTCGCCTCCCGCGCTTCCCGCTCGGCGCTGGCATCGGCCACCTTGACCGCCTCGAGTCGCGGGATGATGCAGACGCCATCATCATCGGCGATGACGACATCCCCGGGATGCACGAGCGCGCCGGCACAGATGACGGGCACATTGACGCTACCCAGCGTCTCTTTGACCGTGCCTTGCGCGGAGATGACCTTCGACCAGACGGGAAAGCCCATCTGCCTGAGATCGCGCACATCGCGCACACCGGCGTCGATCACGAGACCGCGTACACCACGAGACATCACCGTGGTCGCCAGGAGCTCTCCAAAATATCCGGTGTCGGCATAGGAGGTCGGTGCGACCACCAGCACGTCACCCTCGCGGCATTGCTCCACCGCGACGTGGATCATCCAATTGTCGGACGGAGGCAGGCTGACGGTGACGGCCGTACCGGCAATGCGCATGCCCGGGCAGATCGGACGGATGTGCGGCGCAAGGAGTCCGGTCTGGCCCTGAGCCTCGTGTGCCGTGGCAACCCCGCTCGCGGCGAGACGCTCGACGGCAGCCCGGTCGGCGCGGCGGATATTCGTGTAAACGACTCCCAATGGAACCCCCTTGTGTCAGCGGCTTGCGTGGATTCTCCGCCTGCCGGCCGGCCGCGGCCAGCGGCGAACGGGCCGGGCGACGAGGGGATCCGGCTCAGTGACCCGTCGCTGCAGCCGCGGCAATGGCGGCGGCCCGGCGCGCGGATTCGGCATCGAGCTGCAGGCCGAAGGTCGAGACGAGCGCAGCCGCGATCTCCGGCTCGCCGAGGAATCGCCGTTCCATGCCGCCTCGCGCCTCACGAACGGTGAGGCGATTGTTCATGAGCGTGGTGCGTCGCTCGGGGGTGGTGACGGCCACCCGCAGCTCACTGCGGAATTTCGAGTCCGGATGCGTCGCGGTGTACCAGTTGGCGGCAACGTAGTCGATGTCGAGCGCCGGCTCCGGCGAGAGCAGATACACCGGCTGCCAGGCCCCGGCGATCTGCGCCTCGAGCAGTGTCCACGCCCCCTCGCTCCCCAGCCGGAACACCTCGTGCCTCGTTGGTTGCTCCGCGCCGCCGGCATCGAGCCGCAGCGGCGCGCCGGGAACGCAGGATCCGAAACCGACATCGGCGAGCCACCGCTCACCGCCGATCGTGACACGGAGGACCATATGGGTGAGCGGCGTAGGCGGCGTGCCCGGCGGCAGCATCCACAGCACTCGCCCGATCAGTCCCTCCACCGTGAACCCCAAGGCACCGAGCACCCCCTTGAGCAGGCTGTTTTGCTCGAAGCAGTAGCCGCCGCGTCCGCCGTCGATCAGTTTCGCCTGCAGCGCGGTGAGACTGAGATCGAGGGGCCGCCCGAGCAGGACGTCGACTGCCTCGAACGGAATCGCAGCCGGATGCAACGCCGTCAGGGCTCGCAGAGTCTCGAGGTCCGGGCGCGCCGAGCCGGTATAGCCGATGCGGGTGAAATAACGGTCGAGGTCCAACTCGCCGGCGGCGGCGGCGGATGCCTGGAGTTGGTGCATATGAGCGTCAGTCGTTTCGGGCCCACGGATGAGTGTAGCTGCTGGCGACCATGACGGCAAAACAGGCGCATGCTAAGGTACCCGACTCAAATCCATCCGCATCAACAGGGTAGAGTAATGCTGCGACGTCACCTGCTGTCCGTGCTCTCTGCGACCGTTGCATTTGGATGGATGACCGCTGCGATCGCGCAGCACGCCATGCAGCGCTCCGCTCCTGGCAGCGGTTATCATGCAGTACACAGCGTGCCGCTCGGCGCGCCCGATCGCTGGGACTACCTCGTTTATGACGGCCCATCGCACCGGCTGTACGTTTCCCACGGCGATCGGCTCACGGTTCTGGATGCCCGCGATGGCAGGATCGTCGGTCAGGTCGAGGGCATGCCGGGTGGTACACACGGCATCGCGATCTCCCATTCCACGGGACTGGGCTATACGGACGATGGTCGCGCGGGCGAGGCTGTAGCCTTCAGCCTGAAGACGCTGAAGGTCGTCAAGCGGCTGCGGGCGGCGGCGGATGCCGATGCGGTGACCATCGACCCGAGCAGCGGCCATGTCTTCGTGGTCGACGGTGACCCGGGCCTGCTCACCGTGATCGATCCGAAGTCCGATCGGGTGGTCGCAACGGTACGCATCGGCAGCAAGCTCGAGTTCGTCGTTCCGGGCGATAACGGCAAGATCTACGTGAACGGTGTCGAGAAGCGGGAGATCTTCCGCATCGACACCGCGACCAACGAGGTCGATGCCACCTGGCCCATCCCGCAGTGCGAGGCGCCGCACGGCCTTGCGATCGACGCGGCGACGCACCGGCTCTTCTCGAGCTGTGAGAATGAGCGACTCGTCGTCGTCAACGCTGACAATGGCGCGACGGTGGCAACTTTGCGGATAGGGCAAGGGTCCGACGCCGCGGCGTTTGATCCGACACGCAGGCTGATCTTCAGCTCCAATGGCGGGGACGGCACGTTGTCGGTCATTCGCGAGGTGGACGCCAACACGTTCATGCCGGCGGCAACGATCAAGACGACCCTGTCGGCACGCACCATGAGCCTCGATCCGGCGAGCGGCCGACTCTTTCTGGTGGCCGCCGACACCACTCCTCGGGCGATGGCTGCGTTCCGAGCGGCCCGCCAGGCCGGGAGGCGCGGGCCCTCGCCGTTCGTCCCCGGCTCGGCCAAGCTCCTCATCTTCGATCCGGGGAAATAGCGCGCGGGAACCCGCCATCGGACCCGGCGTTGTGCTGCATTGCAGCTCAGCCGGGAGGCGTCTCCGTGAAAGCCAGCATCACGCTGCGAGTCGACGGCGAGCAGCGGTCGTTAGCCGTCGACACCCGTACGACGCTGCTCGATGCAATGCGGGAGCATCTGGGCATCACAGCGGCGAAGAAGGGCTGCGATCACGGCCAATGCGGAGCCTGTACCGTATTGCTCGACGGCAGGCGCGTGACGACGTGCCTATCCCTGGCCGTCGCCTGTGACGGAGCCAGCGTCGTCACGGCACAGGGACTCGCGCGCGGTGACACGCTGCACCCGGTGCAGCAGGCCTTTCTCGAGCACGATGCGCTGCAGTGCGGCTACTGCACTCCTGGCCAGATCTGTTCGGCGGTGGGGATGCTGGAAGAGGCCGAGGCGGGCCATCCGAGCTTCGTCACCCAGGGTCTCACCGCGGCGCCAGACCTGACGGACGAAGAAATCCGCGAGCGGATGAGCGGGAACCTGTGCCGGTGCGGCGCCTACGTGAACATCGTGGCCGCCATCCGCCATGCGCTCAGCAAAGGGGCGGCCTCGTGACTCCGTTCGAGTACGAGCGCGCCATGGACGCCAGCTCCGCGGTGGCGCGCGTGGCTGCGCACCCCAACGCTGCCTTTCTCGGCGGCGGGACGAATCTCGTCGATCACATGCGATTGGGCGTGGCGCATCCCGACCTGCTGGTGGATGTGACGCGCCTGCCGTTTGCGAGGATCGACGTATCGTCCGAGGGCTCGGTTCGCATCGGCGCTGGAGTCCGCAACAGCGACCTCGCCGCAGATCGGGTGATCAGAGAGCGCTATCCCGTCCTCTCGCAGGCGCTGCTTGCCGGGGCTTCCGGCCAGCTGCGCAACCTCGCGACCACCGGAGGCAACCTGCTGCAGCGCACACGCTGCGCCTACTTCCAGGACACCAGCGTACCGTGCAACAAGCGCAGCCCAGGCGCTGGCTGCTCCGCGTTGGAGGGCCACAACCGCGATCACGCGATTCTCGGCGCATCGCAACAGTGCGTAGCCGTCAATCCGTCGGACATGGCAGTTGCGCTCACGGCGCTCGATGCGACCATCGTCGTACTCGGCCCGCAAGGTGAGCGACGGATCCCAATCGCCGATTTTCATCGGCTGCCGGGCGATGCGCCGGAGCGTGACACGGTGCTGCGACACGGTGATCTCATCACCGCCGTCGAGTTGCCCGCGTTGCCCGTCGCTGCACACTCCGCCTACTACAAAGTCAGGGATCGCGCCTCCTACGCCTTCGCATTGATCTCCGTGGCGGTGGCTCTGCAGGTCACCGATGGACGCGTCGGGGATGTCCGCATCGCGCTCGGCGGCGTTGCGCACAAGCCCTGGCGGGCCCTGCGCGCGGAGGCAAGTCTTCGCGGCGTCGCAGCGACTGATGAGAACTTCGGCCGTGCGGCGGAGGCTGAGCTCGCCGACGCCAGGCCGCTGAAGCACAACGCTTTCAAGATTCCGTTGGCGCGCAACACATTGCGGATGGTGTTGCGCAGGCTGGCGGCCGGAGGGATTTCCCGATGAGCGTCGACTCGCGAACACGGGCCGCAGAGGGCGCAGGGACGGGCTCGAGCAACGTGCTCGAGACCCGTGCGATCGGAGCCGCACTCGAGCGGATGGACGGAAGGGCCAAGGTCACCGGAACGGCGCCTTACGCGTGCGAGCATAGCGTCGAGCGCCCCGCATACCTGCATCCCGTGCAGTCAACGATTGCGCGTGGACACGTCCGTGCGATCGACACGGGGGCGGCCGCTCGCGTCGAAGGCGTCATCGCGGTCATCACGCACTGGACGGCACCGCGTCTGAGCTCCGACGAGAACAAGGAGCTCTGGGTGCTGCAGTCGAACGAGATCCACTTTCGCGGGCAGTTCGTTGCCGCCGTGGTCGCGGATACGCTGGAGACGGCGCGGTACGCTGCAGACCTGATCCGTGTGGAATACGAGGCCGCGACGCACGATGTCGGATTTCGGGCCGACCGCGCAGATCTATACGCCCCGAAAGCAGTGAACGCAGGCTATCCGACGGACACGGACGAAGGCGAGGCCGAGGCCGAATTCGGTGCCGCCGAGATCAGGATGGACGCGACCTACTCGACGCCCATGGAGCACAATCACCCGATGGAGCCGCATTCGACCATCGCGCTGTGGGAAGCGGACAAGCTGACTCTGTACGATTCGACGCAGAGCGCCCACTCGGTGCGTAAGGCGGTAGCCACGACGCTCGGGTTGCGTCCCGAACAGGTGCGCGTCATCTCTCCTTACGTCGGCGGCGGCTTCGGCTCGAAGGGCGAGCCGCACGCACATAACATCCTGGCTGCGCTCGCAGCCCTGCGGGCTCCAGGACGAGCAGTGAAGCTGGCGCTCACCCGACAGCAGATGTTCACGCTCGCCGGACATCGGACTCCCACCATCCAGCGGTTCCGGCTTGGCGCGAGCCGCGACGGCCGTTTGAAATCGATCATTCACGAGGTGATCGAGCAGACTTCCCGCTTCAAGGAGTTCGCCGAGCAGACGGCTGTGCCCACACGTCTGATGTACGCCGCTCCGAGCCGACGGACGCGGCACCGGCTCGCCCTTCTCGATGTGCCGAAGCCGTCCTGGATGCGCGCGCCAGGCGAGACGCCCGGAATGTTCGCCGGGGAAGTCGCGATGGACGAGCTCGCGGTCCTCTGCGGACTGGATCCCATCGAGCTGCGGATACGGAATGAGCCCGCGGTCGAGCCCGGCTCGGGCAAGCCATGGGGCAATCGTCACCTGGTCGACTGCCTGCGGGAGGGCGCGCGCCGCTTCGGGTGGAGCAAACGCGACCCGCGCCCCGGGCGACGGCTCGAGGGGGGGTGGCTCTTCGGCACCGGCGTCGCCAGCTCTACGTACCCACGGTACGTCCTGATGGGATCGCGGGCCAGCATTCGTGCCGGTGAGGATGGCCGCTATCTGGTGCGGATCGGCGCCGCGGACCTCGGTACGGGAACCTGGACGACGCTCACGCAGATCGCGGCCGACGCCCTAGGCTGCACTCCCGCCCTCATACATCTGGAAATCGGTGATACCGACCTGCCGAATGCCACGGTAGCGGGCGGGTCGTCTGGAATCTCCTCCTGGGGGTGGGCGATCGTGGCAGCGGCCCGGGAGTTCCGGCGGTTGCATGGATCGCGTCCGCGTCCGGGCGCTGAGGCTTCGGCGGAAACTCCAAAGGAGGCCGGGGACGAGACGTTCGCGCAGCATTCCTTCGGCGCGCAGTTCGCCGAGGTGCGGGTGAATACCGAAACCGGAGAGGTCCGGCTCTCGCGAATGCTGGGCATGTTCTCCGTCGGCCGGGTCATCAATCCGCGCCTGGCGCGCTCGCAGCTCATCGGCGGGATGACCATGGGGCTTTCGATGGCGCTGCACGAAGAGAGCGTGATGGACGAGCGCCTCGGGCAGATCGTGAATCACGACTTTGCCGGATACCACATCGCCACCCACGCCGACGTGGCCAATCTCGATGCCCAGTGGCTGGAGGAGGTCGACCACCGATCCACGCCGATGGGCTCACGCGGCATCGGAGAGATCGGGATCGTCGGCACGGCGGCTGCGGTCGCGAACGCGGTCTATCATGCTACGGGCAAGCGCATACGCGACCTGCCGATCACACCGGACAAGCTCCTAGCCTGATTGACGCCGCCGCCGCGACGGACCACCCGAATTGACATGTTGCGCCCGCTTCCGCTCGCATCGCGAGTCGCTTAAACGTCGCGGCTGCGGCAGGCGGAATGGCTATATTGGATCGCTTTCAGGCCAAATAGCGGCAAAAGATGGAGCTATTGCCGCACATCTGAAACAAGATTCGCGAGACTACCTCAGACGTCCAGGTTCGTCACCGACAGCGCGTTCTTCTCGATGAACTCGCGGCGCGGCTCGACCTGATCACCCATCAGAGTGGTGAAGATATCATCCGCCGCGAGGGCGTCCTCTATCCTCACCTGCAGCAGGCGGCGGGTCTGTGGGTTGATCGTGGTCTCCCAGAGCTGCTCCGGATTCATCTCGCCCAGACCCTTGTAGCGCTGGATCGTCTGTCCCTTGCGGGCCTGATCGAAGAGCCACCGCATGGCTTCCTTGAAGGAGCCGACCTCGTGCCGGTCGTCGCTGCGGCTGACGAAGGCGCCCTCGCCGATGAGACCGGCCAGGGTGCGGGCGAGATCGGCGATCCGCTGATACTCGGCGGACTCGAAGAACTCACGGGGCAGGTACTTGTGGCTGGCGGTGCCGTGCTCGGTCTTGTGGACCATGATGCGCGCGGCGTGGTCGCCTGCCGCATCGCGCAGCTCCAGGCGGTAGGCGCGGGTGGCATCGTCGAGTGAGTTGAGGCGCTGGTGGAGGTCCTGCGTCCAGCTGCGCAGCCAATCCGGCCGGTCGAAGTCGGCGGGCCTGACCTCCGGCATGTAGATCAACTGCTCGAGCAGCCGGTCATCGTAGCGGCGCGACCAGCGCTTGATGATGGCTTGCACCTCCATGTACTTGCGGGACAGCGCCTCGAGTCCGGGACCCTGCAGCGGCGGTGCCGAGCCATTCACGTGCAGGGCGGCACTCTCGAGCGCGGTATTGAGCAGCGCGGCGTCGAGCTCCGGCTCGTCCCTGACATACAGCTCCTGTTTGCCTCGCTTCACTTTGAAGAGCGGAGGTTGCGCAATGTAGATGTGTCCATTTGCAATGAGATCCGGAAGCTGCCGATAGAAGAACGTTAGAAGCAGCGTTCGTATGTGACTGCCGTCGACGTCGGCGTCGGTCAGTAGGACTACCCGGTGATAACGCAGCTTGCTGAGGTCGAAGTCGTCTTTGCCGATACCGCATCCCAACGCGGTGATCAGCGTGCCGACTTCCACGGACGACAACATCTTGTCGAAGCGGGCCTTCTCCACGTTCAGGATCTTGCCTTTGAGCGGCAGAATCGCCTGCGTTCGCCGATCGCGGCCCTGCTTGGCGGAGCCGCCGGCGGAGTCGCCCTCGACGATGAAGATCTCGGACAGCGCCGGATCCTTCTCCTGACAATCGGCGAGTTTGCCGGGCAAGCCTGCGACATCCAACGCCCCCTTGCGGCGTGTCATCTCACGCGCGCGACGCGCTGCCTCGCGGGCGCGTGCGGCCTCGATGATCTTCGCGACTATGCCCTTGGCTTCCTGCGGATGCTCGAGCAGGAATTCCTGCAACTTGCCGGCAACCACTGCCTCCACGACGCCCTTCACCTCCGATGAGACCAACTTGTCCTTGGTCTGCGAGGAGAACTTGGGATCGGGCAGCTTCACCGACAGAATGGCCGTCAACCCCTCGCGCGCGTCATCGCCGGTCGTGGGCAACTTGTCCTTCTTTGCGGACAACTCCTTCTCGATGTAATCGTTGAGCGTGCGCGTGAGCGCGCTGCGGAAGCCCGCCAGGTGCGTGCCTCCGTCCTTCTGCGGAATGTTGTTGGTGTAGCAGAACATGCTCTCCAGATAGGAGTCGTTCCACTGCATCGCGACTTCCACGCAGACCGGGCCGTCCTGGGTCTTGAACCAGAACACCGAGTCATGAATGGGCGTGCGGGTGCGATTGAGATACTTCACGAAGGCTTTCAGTCCGCCTTCGTGCTGAAAGACGTCTGACTTGTTCTCGCGCTCGTCCACCAGCTCGATGCGCACGCCGGAATTGAGGAAGGAGAGCTCCCGCAACCGCTTGGCCAGGATTTCGTAGTTGAACTGGATGTGGGTGAAGATCTGTGAGCTCGGCTTGAAGCGCACGATCGTTCCACGCTCCGAGGTATCGCCCACTACCGCGAGCGGCGCAGCAGGGTCTCCCAGGTGGTATTCCTGCCGGTGAATCCTCCCGTCACGGTAAACGGTGAGCAGGAGATAATCCGACAGGGCGTTAACGACGGACACGCCGACCCCGTGGAGGCCGCCCGAGACCTTGTAGGAGCTCGCGTCGAACTTCCCGCCGGCGTGCAGGACGGTCATGATGACTTCCGCCGCAGAGCGGCCCTCTTCCTGGTGGATATCCACCGGCATGCCGCGGCCATTGTCGGAGACCGTGACCGACTCGTCCGCATGGATCGTCACTACGATCTTGTCGCAGTACCCGGCCAGCGCCTCATCGATGGAGTTGTCGACGACCTCGAAGACCATGTGGTGTAAACCGGTGCCATCATCGGTGTCACCGATGTACATCCCGGGGCGCTTGCGCACCGCATCGAGGCCTCTTAGAACTTTGATTTTGCTGGAATCGTAGACGTCGTCTTCTGCAGCCATGAAATGGTCCGGTCTCAGGATAGGGCATTATACCGGCCCACCCTGCCCTGTTCCACGTGAAACACCTTATCCGGGGCCTCAAAAGCCGCCGTTTCCGGCTGCAAAGCTGTGATCACCAACTGGCATTCAAGTGCGGCGATCTCGCGCACAAAATAGGCCAAGTGCTGCGCATCGAGCTCTGCGGCGGGATCGTCCAGAAGCAGCGTAGGTGTCGTCCGCGTTAGGGCCTTGAGCAGCCGCAGCTGCGCCAAGGTCAGCGCCACGGCCATGAGCTTCTGCTGCCCGCGAGAGAGCACCTCGCGCGCGAGCCGCCCGCCCGCTCGTATGAGCACGTCTGCCCGGTGCGGGCCGGCATGGGTGAGCCCCCGAGCCTCGTCCCGCGAGCGCGCGGCCTCCAGGGCCTCCGCCAGGGAATGCTGCGCGCCCCAGCCCCGGAAGTACTGCAGCTCTCCCGAAGGGCAACCCAGTCCGGCGGTTACCTCTCCCCAAAAGGGTTGCATCTGCTCCACGACCGAGCGCCTCGCGTCTGAGATCTTCTCGCCCAGAGTCGAGACCTCCACGTCCCACGGCTTCGAGCTGCCGTTCCGCTCCCGCAATGCGGCATTCCTTTGTCTCACTGCCCGCCCATAACGGACCCACCAATCCGCGAATCGAGGTTCCACGTGGAACACTGCCCAATCCAGCCAGCGCCGCCGCCTCCTGCCGCCCTCCTCGATGAGCTTGTGGATCTCAGGGTCGATCACCTGTACCGGGAACACTCGCGAGAGATCAGCTAGGGACGGCACGGCAGCCGCGTCGATCCGTGCTCGGGTGCCCTCCCGGCGATCGACCTCCACGCCCACGCCGTGGGTCAGTCCAGCCTCGTCCCCGCCTGCGGCGTCGGTCCGGCCGAACACCACCAGCCGCTCGTGTGCATGGCGAATCAGGCGTTCGGAGTTTCGGGTGCGAAAGGACCGGCCCCTTCCTAGGAGGAACATGGCCTCGAGCAATGAGGTTTTCCCGGAGCCGTTACCGCCCCAGATCAGGTTCCGGCGGGGATGCAGAGAGAGCTCTGCTTGCTCTATGCAGCGGAAATTGTGGACGGTGAGCTCACTTAGGATCATGGGGAGACGACTTGCACTTGGTCCCGGCGATTGGATGCTTGATATTCGGACGTGCGGGGTCTCACTTGCAAAGGACCTGGCGGGGGACGCCGTGAATACGGGGTCGCGGGCTCACGCCCGCTCCCCTGATCCCTGTAGGCTCTCTTCCGCCATCCATGGCTCCAGAAGCCCCCGCCAGGTCCTTTGCAAGCGAGGCCCCTTTTGCGCGCTGAAAGAGGCGACTGGGGTGTTCGGAAGAGCGCGCGAGATCACTGGAATGTGCGCCTCTGAAGTTCGAAGCGGATCGACGCGCTCCGATTGTTCTACGGAGCGAGATGCGCAATAGGACTTTGCGGGGGCTTCTGGAGTCAGGGACGACGGAAGAGAGCCTACAGGGATCAGGCGAGTGGGCGGCAGCCCGCGAGCCCGTATTCACGGCGTCCCCCGCAAAGTCCTATTGCGTGTCTCGCTCCGTCCTCAGTCGCAATTGAACCCGCTTCCCCGCACCGCATGTAGGCCTAGGCCTGCGCCTCCCGTATCAAAGCCTCATCGGCATCACAACGTACCGGGTCTGCGTGAGCCCAGGCGCGTGGATCAAGCAGCTGCTGTTGGCATCCCCCAGCCCGATCTCGACCTTATCTCCTTCAATCGCGCTCAAAGCATCCAGCAAATAGTTGACATTGAACCCGATCTCGATTTCCTCTCCCGCGTACACCACCTCCACCTGGTCCTCCGCCTCTTCCTGCTCCGGATTGTGCGCCTGGATCGTGAGGAGGTCCGTCCGCACTGCGAGCCGGATGCCCCGGTACTTCTCGTTCGAGAGGATGGCCGTACGCTGCAGTGCTTGCCGCAGGAGGTCGCGATCGGCTTGAACGAGGCGCGCCGGGCTGCTCGGGATCACCCGGCTGTACTCCGGGAATCGGCCGTCGATCAGCTTCGAAGTGAATCGAATGTCGCCGATCTGGGCGCGAACGTGATTCGTTCCGATGGCCAGATCGACGTTCCCTTCAGTCCCGAGAATCCGCTGCAGCTCGAGCACGCCCTTACGGGGAACGATGACCTGTCCCCCTTTCCCGGCCGACGGCAGCGCCATTTCGCACAGCGCCAGCCGGTGACCATCCGTCGCGACCGCGCGCAAAACGCTCTCATGGGTTTCGAGCAACAGGCCATTCAGGTAGTAGCGCACGTCCTGCTGCGCCATGGAGAAATGCGTTTTGTCGATGAGCCGCCGGAACTCCCCCTGAGGCAGGGACAGCGTCTGGGCAGCGTTGATCTCCTCGACGACGGGAAATTCCGCCGCCGGCAGGGTAGAGAGCGTGAAGCGGCTGCGACCGGCGCGAACGGTCATCCGCTCACCCTCGGTGCTCAGAGTGATGCTCACGCCATCCGGCAGCGCGCGGAAGATGTCCACGAGCTTGCGCCCTGGCACGGTGATGTCGCCCGGCTGCTCGAGGCCCACCTTGGTGGCCGCTACCAGCTCGACCTCCAGATCCGTCCCCGTGATCGCCAGCCGGTTGTCCCGTGCTGACAGCAGCACGTTCGCGAGCACCGGCATCGTCTGCCGGCGCTCCACCACACCGATCACGCTTTGCAGGGGTGCGAGAAGATCCTCGCGCGTCGCTGTCAGCTTCATATCTATTCTTTCTTTGAGAATCTTAGATCTAGATTGTAGTAGTGATTAGGCCTGGGGATATCGGGAACAACCTTTTCAGTCCCGCAGGATCAACAGCTTGGCGTGTCTACGGTGCCCAAGACTTTGCGGTACGACCTGCTCGGTGACTGTGGGAAGCTTGTGCGTAACTTTATCCCCTCCGGCGCTCACAGAAAATCCACAGGCCTGCACACATCACCCCGTCAGGGTTCTCAACAGGTTCGAGTAGTCCTCGCTCATGCGGACCTCGGAGCTGCGCAGCTCCTTGATGCGCTTGCACGCATGCAGCACCGTGGTGTGGTCGCGGCCACCGAAGGCATCGCCGATCTCCGGCAGGCTGTGACTCGTGAGCTCCTTCGCCAGGGCCATCGCCACCTGCCGCGGGCGCGCCACCGAGCGGCTGCGTCGCTTGGAGAGAAGATCCGCCATGCGGACTTTGTAGTAGTCCGCAACCGTCTTCTGGATGTTCTCGATGGTGACGAGCTTCGCCTGCAGTGACAGCAGGTCTTTCAGCGCCTCGCGCGTGAAGTCGAGCGTGATCGAATGGCCCGTGAAGCGGGAGTTGGCAATCACGCGCCGCAGCGCGCCTTCGAGCTCGCGCACGTTGGAGCGGATCCGCTTGGCGATGAAGAACGCGACCTCCTCCGGGAGATGCACACCGGCGTGCTGTGCCTTCGTCATCAGGATGGCCACGCAGGTCTCGAGCTCCGGCGGCTCGATGGCAACCGTCAATCCCCAGCCGAAGCGCGATTTCAGGCGCTCCTCCAACCCTTCCACTTCCTTCGGATACCGGTCGCAGCTCAGGATGACCTGATGCTGGCCTTCGAGTAGCTCGTTGAAAGTGTGGAAGAACTCCTCCTGCGAGCGCTCCTTGCCGGCGAAGAACTGGATGTCATCGATGAGGAGCGCATCCAGCGAGCGGTAAGCAGTTTTGAACTCGTTCATGGTGTTGTGCTGCAGCGCGCGCACCATGTCACCGACGAAGCGCTCCGAATGCACGTAAGCGATACGCGCCTCGTCATCACGTGCCTTGATGAGGTGCGCAATCGCGTGCATCAAATGCGTCTTACCGAGACCTACGCCTCCATACAGGAAGAGCGGGTTGTAAGCGCGGCCGGGATTCTCTGCTACCTGATGCGAAGCGGCCTTGGCGAGCTGGTTGCTCTTGCCCTCGACGAAAGTAGCAAAGGTGAAATCCGCGTTGAGGCGTGCGCCGACGACCAGACCTTCCGCCCGGCGGACGCGCTGCGCCGGTCCTGCGAATCCCGGTGAAGGTGCCGGCGCCACTGCGGCACGCATGGGCGTGGCGCGCGACCCAACCTCCACGGTGACGATCGGTGCATCGCCCGTGCTCTGATCGCGCAGCAGCTCCCCGATGCGCGGCAGAAGGTGCTCATTGATCCACTCCACCGCGAAACGATTGGGTGCGAGGAGCTTGAGCGCTCCGGCGCCTTCCAGCACCTGCAGCGGCCGCACCCAGGTATTGAACTGCTGCTCCGGGAGCTCGGCCTCCAATGCACATTTGCACCGAGCCCAAAGCGACGCTTCCACGCGGTTGCCTCCGCGACGATTTCGACGGGGAAAGGGCAGCGGAGTCTATACCCTTGAGCGTCAGCGCTGAAGGTTTTGCGGTGAGGAAAGGCCGAGTAATATATTGACACCTTAGCGGTCAACGGCTTAGCCTTGCCGCCCCTTTTTGGAACCCCACGGATCCTCTGGAGCCCTGAATGAAGCGTACCTATCAGCCGAGCAAGCTGCGCCGCAAGCGTACGCACGGGTTTCGGGCACGCATGGCAACCCAGAACGGCCGCAAGGTGCTGGCTCGCCGTCGCGCCAAGGGGCGGCGGAAGCTGATCCCCTAAGGGCTCCGAAAAAGGGCTCAGACTTTCAAGATTCATCACTTCTGGGGCGAGCCGGCGGCCCGGTCGCCACGGACGGCCATTGGCGGCACCGCTGGCCGAATGCGTGGGACGCGGCGAAGATATGCACCGGCTCACTTTTCCGGCGCAGAGGCGTCTGCGGCGCAAGTCGGAGTTCGACGCCGCGTATGCGCGCGGCCGGCGCTTTGGCGATGGATTCTTCGCGGTGACAGCAAGCAGCAACGACAAGCACGGCGCGCGTCTCGGCATGGCAGTTGCCGTACGCACGGCCGGCAACGCCGTGGAGCGTAACCGCATCCGGCGCATCATTCGGGAGTCATTCCGGCTGCACCAGCACACCCTTCCGGCCGTCGATCTGGTCGTGAGCGCACGGCCGAAGGCGCGCGGAGCGCCGGGTGCGGAGCTGCATGCGAGCCTGACAGCGCTGTGGACGAAGGTGATCGAGCATAAAACTGGCGGGAGCGATTTTGCGCCGCGCGCTGAGCCTGCCCCGGCAGCTCGCCCGGAGCGAGCCGCAACGTCAAACGCATCAGCGCCCGACGGCGCCGAAGGGGCGAGGCCCAAGCGTGGGCCGAGTAACGGCCGCGGGTCGACATGAGCCGCGCCCTTCGCCTCCTCGTCATCTGCCTGATCCGCTGCTACCAGTGGACGGTGAGCCCCTTTCTCGGCCCCTGCTGCCGGTTCCATCCCTCGTGCTCCCAGTACGCCCTCGAGGCCGTGGGCAGGTTCGGCCTGCTGCGCGGTGGCTGGCTTGCCGCGAGGCGCATCGGGCGCTGCCATCCCTGGCATCCCGGCGGTTTCGACCCCGTGCCCGCGGGCCGTGTCCCGAATTCCTGTCGCCACGCTCATGAATAACAATCCGCGTTTCTACCTCTGGCTCGCGCTCGCAGTGGTTCTGTGGATGAACTACACGACCTGGCAGCGCGACTACCCGCCGCCGCCGAGTCAGACAACGGTGGCGCCGAGCCAGACGATACCCTCCAAACAGCCGAGCTCGCTCGCCAACAGCGTTCCTCAGGTGCAGCAGTCCGAATCGAGCGCGCCTCCCGCGGCTGCGACGGCCGCACCGCCAGCACCGCCTCCGGCGCCTGCCGCGGCGGGCATCCCTGCCGTGAGGCCCGCGGAGTCCGCCCACGCACCGCTGATTCACGTCCACACGGATGTCTATGACATCGAGATCAGCACTCTCGGGGGCACGCTCGTCGGCGTGCGCCTGCTCGATTACGCTCAGGTCAAGGGACAGGCCGCCCGAGTGCAGCTCGAGAACGATGCCAGTCCGAATACCGTGTATCTGCTGCAGAGCGGGCTCACGGGGACCGGGGACGTTCAATATCCGAACCACGCCGCGCCGTTCACGGCGCCGCAGCAGAGCTATGAGCTGGACGGCGCCCGGCAGTTGCGCGTGCCGCTCACCTGGAGCAGCGGCGGTGTCACGGTGACGAAGACATACGTCTTCACCAAGGGCTCCTACGGCATCGGGCTCGACTACACCATCCGCAACCGAGGCACCGTGCCCTGGCGTGCGGCGCCCTACGCGCAGATCTATCGGGACGATCCGCGCACCAAGACCAGCTACTTCAATCCCAACAGCTACGCCTATCACGGGCCCGCGGTCTGGCACGGCAAGTACGAGAAGCTCGATCCTTCCAAGGCCGAATACCAGAATTTCTCGGAGATGGTGACCGACGGCTGGATCGCCGCGACGGAGAACGATTTCGTGAGCGCGGTCGTGCCGCCGAAGGGCGCGCCCTACCACTTCACTTCCAAAGTCTCCGGGCCGGAGTACCTCCTGGGCGCGCTCGGCCCCGAGCACACGGTTGCTCCCGGTGCGACGGCAACCCTCCACCAGACGCTCTTCGTCGGCCCGATGCTGCACGCGCAACTGGCGAAGATCGATCCGAGCCTCGATTACGTGGTCGGCTATGGAATGCTGACGGTGCTCGCGGGCCCGCTCTTCTGGCTGTTGAGCAAGGTGCACGCGATCACCGGCAATTGGGGCGTCGCGATCATCCTGGTCACGTTCCTCCTGAAGCTCGTGCTCTATCCGTTGTCGGAGGCGAGCGGCCGCTCGATGGCGAAGATGAAAGCGCTGGGCCCGCGCATCAAGAACATCCAGGAAACCTACAAGGACGACAAGGAGAAGCTCGGGCGCGCCATGATGGACATCTACAAGCGCGAGAAGGTGAATCCGGTTTCCGGCTGCCTGCCCATGGTCGTGCAGCTTCCGGTGTTCCTGGCCTTCTACTGGGTGCTGCTCTACAGCGCGGAGATGCGCCAGGCGCCGTTCGCGTTCTGGATCCAGGATCTCTCCGCACGCGATCCCTACTTCATCCTGCCCGCCATCATGGCAGTCGCCATGTTCGTGCAGTACAAGCTCAACCCCACCTCGCCCGACCCCACACAGGCGAAGATGATGATGGTGATGCCGATTGCGATGTCGGCCATGTTCGCGTTCTTTCCGGCGGGCCTGGTGCTCTACTACGTCACGAACACCATTCTCTCGATCGCGCAGCAGTGGAACATCAATCGCCGGCTGGGCGTCAGTACCCTGCCGCAGAAGGCATGAGGAGCCTCACGGTCGTGACGCGGCTGCTCCACCAGCGGAACGGTTGACGGTCTTGCGGCAGAGTTGCCGGCGGGCGCGACGAGCAGCACTTCAACCGGCAACGGAGCGGCGGTAGCCTCGACGGAATGAGCCGCACGGATACCATCGTGGCGGCGGCCACTCCGCCGGGAAGGGGCGGGATCGGGATCGTACGCGTCTCGGGTCCGCGCGTGCCCGAGATCGCTGCGGTACTGCTCGGCGAGCTGCCGCTGCCCCGCCGGGCCGGTTTTGCGCGCTTCCTCGATGCCGCGCAGGAGCCGATCGATGCCGGCCTGGCGCTCTTCTTCCCCGGCCCGCACTCCTACACCGGCGAGCACGTCCTCGAGTTGCACGGCCACGGCGGAATGCTGGTGCTCGAAGCGTTGGTGTCTCGTGTGGCAGAGCTCGGTGCCCGCCGGGCGCTGCCCGGGGAGTTCACCCAGCGGGCCTTTCTCAACAACAAGCTCGACCTCGCGCAGGCCGAGGCGATTGCCGATCTCATCGATGCGGGCTCGCGCGAGGCGGCGCGTGCGGCCATGCGGTCCCTCCAGGGCGAGCTCTCCGCCATGGTGCGTGGCCTCACCGAGGCGGTGATCGACCTGCGGACGTACGTCGAGGCGGCCATCGACTTCCCGGAGGAGGAGATCGACTTCCTCGCGGACCGCGAGCTCGAGGAGCGCTTCCAGGCCGTGCACGACCACTTCAACGCGGTCGAGCAGAGTGCGCGACAGGGCAAGCTGCTGCGTGAGGGCATGACGGTCGTGATCGCCGGTCGCCCCAATGCGGGCAAGTCGAGTCTGCTCAATCGGCTGGCCGGATATGACGCCGCCATCGTGACTCCGATTCCCGGAACCACGCGCGACGTAGTTCGTGAGCGCATCGACATCGACGGGATGCCGCTTCATGTCCTCGACACCGCAGGCCTGCGAGACGATGCGGACGTCGTCGAGGCCGAGGGGATCCGTCGCGCACACGCGGAGATGCGACGCGCGGACCGGGTGCTCTTCGTGATCGATGCCGTCGATGATCCCTGCGCCACTGCCTACAGCGAGGAGAAAGCCCGCTTGCCATCAGGCGTTCCCGTGACGCTGGTGCTCAACAAACTGGATCTGGCAACCGGCATACCGGTCGCCGACACCCTCACGGGACCGCCGCGGGTCGCACTGTCCGCGCTCACGAGCGAGGGGCTGGATACGCTGCGTGCACACCTGAAGACCTGCATGGGGTACCAGACCCTCGACGCGGGCACTATCTCCGCGCGGCAGCGGCATCTCGATGCGCTGGCCCGCGCCCGGCGCCTGGTAACGGAGGCGGAGCGGCAATTGCGCGATCGTCGCGCCGGGGAGCTGGTCGCCGAGGAGCTGCGCGGCGCCCAGCAGGCGCTCGATGAGATCACCGGAGAGTTCACCAGCGAAGATCTGCTGGGCCGGATTTTCAGCAGCTTCTGCATCGGGAAATGACGGTATCCTGCCGGCTTCCCGGGACTGTTTTCCCAATGGTTTGCGGATCTCAGGGGGCCTTCCGAGGCTTCTTCGCCAGCGCATGGCTTGCGCGGGGCCCTCGTGCGCCGCTCGCGGCTCGCAGAAAGGCTTAACGGTGTACCAGCGAATTCTCCTGGCCTATGACGGCTCGATCGAGGGGCGCACTGCGTTGCGCGAGGGCGCACTGCTCGCGCGTCGGTATGGCGCGCAGGTCTTCGTGCTGTCGGTCATCAGGGAGGCGGCGGGTACCAAGCTCGGCGAGGGGGTAGGAGGCGGCGGCGTAGCCCAGCAGCGGGTCGAATACGAGCGCGTCCTCGAGGAAGGGATGGCCCGCCTCGCGGCGCTCGGCTTTCAGGCCTCGGGCAAGCTCGTCATCGGTGAGCCGGCGCGGGAGATCGCCGCCTACGCCGAGCAGGTGAATGCGGACCTGGTCGTAGTCGGACATCGGCGTCAGAGCGCGATCGGACGCTGGTGGTCGGGCGCGAGCGGGGCCTACCTGAGCGATCACATCCGCTGCAGCCTGCTGGTCTGCCGGAACATCATCGATGATGCGCAGTTCGCTGCGCTGCTCGCGCACAACGGCCTCGGGCCGGCTGCCGCCGCCTCCGGGCGGGCTGCTGCAGGGCAGCCGGCCGAGGGCCGGCGCGGGGAGCAGGGGGCGGACTCCCGCCCAGGCCCGGTAGTGCACGCGCCGTCTGCAACGCCGGGCCCCGCGCATCCGCCGCCGTCGGCGATGCGCCGCCGCATGCGGGCCGCCTTGTTCCTGCTCCTGCCGCTGGCCCTGATCGTCGCGCTGATCGTCTACGCGACCGGCGGCAGCACCATCTCGACGGACAACGCCTACGTGGAGGCCAACACGGTAGGCGTATCGGCGGATGTTTCGGGCATCGTGGCCCAGGTGTACGTGAAGGAAAACCAGCCGGTCACGCGCGGCCAGGTCCTCTACAGCCTGCGCGACCGCCAATACCGCTATGCGCTCGATCGTGCCAACGCGCAGTTGGTTGCGGCGCACGACAACCTGTTGGCTCTGCAGGCGAGCTATCGGGAGATGCAGGCGCGGATCGCCCAGGCGAAGTACGACCTCGGCTACAGCCAGGTGCAGTTCAGGCGCGCACAGAATCTCGCCAAGGTGCACATCGTCTCCAAGACCGGATACGACACCGCGCACCGCGACCTCGCAAGCTCGCAACAGGCGCTCGCCTCCCTCGACGAGCAGCTCGCCGGCATTGCGGCCAATCTCAACGGGCATCCGACCGGCCCGGTGGAGCAGTACCCGCAATACCTCGGCGCGCTCGCCGCCCGCGACGAGGCAGCACGTGAGCTGGCCCACACAGTCGTGCGCGCGCCTTTCAATGGTGTCGTGACCAGTGTCCCGTCGATCCAGCCGGGAAGGTACCTTGCGGCCGCGAACACCGCGTTCTACCTGGTGGACACCGACCACGTGTGGGTGCATGCGAACCCGAAGGAGACGGAGCTGACCTACGTCCGCCCGGGGCAGGACGTCACGGTGACTGTCGACACCTATCCCGGCAGGAAGTGGAAGGGCACGGTCGCGAGCATCAGCCCGGCGGCTGCACAGCAGTTCTCATTGCTGCCTGCGCAGAACACCAGCGGCAACTGGGTGAAAGTCGTGCAGCGCATCCCCGTGCGCGTGGCCGTCGATACGAGTGACAGGAATCTGCCGCCGCTACGCGCCGGCATGAGCGTGGAGATCAGCATCCACACCGGGCACGTCCGCGGCTGGTCCATTTTCTGACGGAGCAGCCAGCGATGGCCGAGGAGCTGAGCCCGAGCACGCCCAACCGCGGGGGCATCACGCTCTGCGTGATGCTGGCAACGTTGATGCAATCGCTGGATACGACGATTGCCAACGTGGCGCTGCCGCACATGCAGGGCAACCTCGCGGCGAGCCAGGACCAGATCAACTGGGTGCTGACCTCGTACATCGTGGCCGCGGCGATCGCGACGCCGCTCACCGGGTTCCTGACCGCGCGGCTCGGACTGAAGCGCCTCTTCATCGTCTCGGTGGTCGGCTTCACCATCGCCTCCATGCTGTGCGGTATGGCGGAGTCGGTGACGCAGATCGTGGCCTTCCGCTGGCTTCAGGGTCTGTTCGGCGCCGCGCTGGTGCCTCTCTCGCAGACCGTCCTGCTCAACATCAACCCGCCGGAGCGGCAGGGCTCCGCCATGGCGGCATGGGGAATGGCAGTGATGGCGGCTCCAATCCTCGGCCCCGTGCTCGGCGGCTGGCTGACCGAGGATTACAGCTGGCGGTGGGTGTTCTACATCAACCTGCCGATCGGCATCCTGACTTTCATCGGCATGACCGTCTTCCTGCCTCAGGCCCGGCGGCGCAGCCAGGCGCGGCTCGATTGGACCGGTTTCATCAGCCTGAGCATCGCGATCGCGGCGCTGCAGGTGCTGCTCGATCGCGGGCAGGAGCTCGATTGGTTCGGGTCACGCGAGATCGTCGCCGAGACCATCCTGGCAGCGTCGGCCTTCTACGTCTTCCTGGTGCACACCTTCACCGCCCGCGAGCCATTCATGCGGCCGGCGCTGTTTCGCGATCGCAACTTCACGGCCGGCGTGATCTTCGTGGCGATCGTGGGCCTCACGTTCTACGCCTCGCTCGCTCTGCAGCCGCCCTACCTGCAGGACCTCATGAACTACCCGGTGATCACGGCGGGGTTCGTCATGGGCCCGCGAGGGATAGGCACGATGGCCGCCATGTTGGTGGTCGGCAAGCTCATGGGCCGAACCGATACGCGGCTGCTCCTCGGCATAGGACTCGGGCTCTCGGCGTGGTCGTTCTATCTGATGACGGGGTGGACGCCGGACGTGTCGAGCTGGGCCGTGATCTGGGTCGGAGTGATCCAGGGAGTCGGACTGGGGTTCCTGTTCACGCCACTCAGCGTGGTATCGCTGTCGACATTACCACCCAGCGTGCGTCCCGAAGGCGCCGGCTTTTACAACCTGGCGCGCAATGTTGGCTCCAGCGTCGGCATCTCGATCGTCGGCGCATTGCTTGCGCGCACCACGCAGGCCAACCACGCGGCCATTACGCAGTACGTCACTGCCGTGAATCCGCAGTTCCACGATCCGGCCGTGGCACAGACGTTGAGTCCCCTGACGACCTCCGGCCGTGCCGCGCTCGATGCGCTGATCACTCAACAGGCGCAGGTCATCGCCTATGTCGATGACTACAAGTTCCTGATGATCGCGACCCTGGCCGTGATTCCGCTGCTCGTCGTGTTCCAGGGACGGTCGGAGGCTCCGAGCGGGGAGCATTCCACGGTGGCTGAGATGTGAGAGCGTCTGTCCGGCAGGGGATCACTCCCTTCTGACCTGGTCAGTGCCGCGCCGGCGCAGTCCGTAGCCCCAGATCCTTGCTGTACGTGACGTTCATGATGTTGGTGTACCACCCCGTCACCCACGGCTTGACGAGGTGCTTGCTCACGTAGAAGTAGATCGGGATCACCGGCTGATCACGCAGCATCATCTGCTCCGCCTGCTCGAGCAGCGCGGTGCGCTTGGGGAGATCGGTCTCGACGGCCGCCCGGTTGACCAAGTCGTCATATGCCGGGTTTTGATAGTGCGTGAGGTTGATGCCGAAGTCGCTCTTGAAGTACTGGGCGAAGGTGTAGTCATCGTTGTAGTCGCCGCTCCAGCTCGAGCGGAACATCTGCACCTCGTCCCGATCGATGTCCTGCAGCAACGACCGGAATTCCTCCGCCCTCAGAGTCACCTGCGCCCCCAGCGCCTGCTGCCACATCGAGGCAATGGCGATGGCGACCTCGGCGTGTATCTCGCCTGTGTTGTAGCGCAGCTCGAAGCGCAAGGGCTTCGAGCTGGAGTAACCGGCCTGTGCATACACCCGGCGCGCTGCTGCGATGCGCTGCGCCATGGACAGGGCTCGGTCATCGGGCGACTGCGAGGGATAACCATCGAGACCCGGGGGCGCCCAGCCATACGCCGGCAGCTCACCGGAGCGCAGCACGAGCTGCGCCAGCTTCTCACGGTCGATCACCATCGAGAGCGCACGCCGCACTTTGGGGTCATTCTTGAATGGCGCGCGTCGAAGATCGAAGCCGTAGAAATAGACGGCGAGCTCCGGCGCGATGTGGAGCTGATCTGCAAGGTGCGAATGGATCCAGTCGTACTGGCTGCGCGGGATGACGTCCGTGACGTCGAGCTGGTCCGCACGATAGAGCGTGAGCTCCGCGTTCTCGTCGGTGGTGATCAGGTACTTCACTGCATCGAGCTGCGTAGCGGAGTCGTTCCAGTAATGCCGGTTGCGTGTGAGGTAGATGTAGGACCCGTGCACCCACTGCGACAACTGAAAGGCGCCGTCAGACGGCAAATTACCCGGATGCGCATAAGCGTCGCGGAAGTTCACGAGCGCGACCGGATTCACCGGGCAGGTGCTCGGATGCGAAAGCAGCGCCGGCAGATAGGGTGCAGGCGTTCGCAGTTGTACGATGACCGTGTGGGCATCAGGAGCCGAGACGCCCAGGGCCTCCGGATGCTTGCGGCCGGCAACGATGTCGTCCGCGTTGAGGATCACATCCACGACCTGCGCGTACTGGGAGGCCGTCTGGGGATCCACGAGCCGGCGCAAGCCAGCCACGAAGTCCGCGCCGACGACCGGCTGACCATTGGACCACCTCGCATCAGGACGCAGCGTGAACGTATATGTCTTGCCGTCCTGACTGACCTGCCATTTCTCCGCGATGCCGGGAGCGACTCCGCCGGACTTGTCGAGGGTGGTGAGTCCCTCGCAAATGTCCCTCAGCACGCGCTGCGCCTCGTCCGTGCGCGCCTTCTGCGGATCCAGCGAGTCGGGCTCAGCGCCGAGGCCGCGCAGCAGAACCACCTCGCCCGGTTTAGCAGCGCCGGCGTGGTGCTTGCCCGGGGAGCGCGAGCAACCGCAGACCACCGCGAGCGCGAGCAAGGAGATGAGGAGCGCGCGGAGTGCGCTTTGCATCACTGGTTAGGACAACGCACGCCGCAGGCGATGCGCATTGATCTGATCCCTCAGCGAGAGAGCAGCGGCTCTCGCTGCGGAGGCGAAGTTGTCCCCCGCCGAAGCATAGATGATCCCTCGCGAGGAGCTGACGACGAGCCCGGTGCCGGCGGCGGTCTGGCCGTTGCGAACCACCTGTGCGACATCGCCCCCTTGCGCGCCGACGCCCGGCACCAGAAGCGGCATCTCCCCGACGATCTGCCGGATCTCCGCGATCTCCTTCGGATAGGTCGCACCCACTACCAACATGCAGTTGCCATGGGTGTTCCATCGGGTGGCGGTGAGCTCGGCGACGGCGTGATAGAGCCGTCGGCCGCCGTCTCCAACCTGCATGTCCTGGAGGTCCCGCGCTCCGGGATTGGAGGTGCGACAGAGCACCACGACGCCACGCTCCTCGCGGCGCAGGAACGGTTCCAGTGAATCGCCGCCGAGGTAAGGATTTACCGTGACCGCATCGGCGCCGTAACGCTCGAATGCTTCGATGGCGTAACGCTCCGCGGTGCTGCCGATGTCACCCCGCTTGGAATCGAGAATGACCGGCACATCGGGGTAGACGCGATGGATGTACTCGATGGTGCGCTGGAGCTGGTCCTCCGCCTCATACGCCGCGTAGTGGGCGAACTGTGGCTTGTAAGCGCAGACCAGATCCGCCGTTGCATCGATGATCGCTTTGTTGAATTGGTAGATCGGCGAGGGTTGATCGGCGACCTGCGGCGGGAAGCGCTCGATCTCCGGATCGAGCCCAACGCAGACCAGAGAGTCGTTGCGTGCCCAACTCGCGGCCAACTGCGCCAGGAATCGGGTCATGCGACCTGTGCCTGCTGCGCTGCGAGGCTGCGTTTCTTGAGGTGGACGAGGAGCAGGGTGATCGCGGCCGGGGTCACGCCCGGCACCCTGCCGGCCTGGCCGACGGTAGCCGGGCGATACTCCGCGAGACGAGTGCGCACCTCGTGCGAGAGGCCCGCCACCAGGGAATAGTCGATGTCCTCGGGCAGCTTCGTCTCCTCATTGCGGCGCTGCCGCTCGATCTCCTCGCGCTGCCGCTCGATGTAGCCGGCATACTTGGCGCGCGCCTCCACTTGCACCCGCACCTGCGGGAAGATGCGGTCATCCAGGCCGGGGCTGAGCCAATCCGGACCTCCCGCAACTTCGAGGAGAGTCTCGTAGCTGACCTCGGGACGACGCAGCAGCTCGAAGGCCGAGACATCCCGGGCGAGCGGACCTGAGAGGACCCTCTGCGACCATTCTTCGGGCACGCCATCGGGGCGGATGCGCGCACGCTGCAGGCGCTCGGCCTCTTCATCCGAGAGGCGCTGCTTCGCCTCGAAGAGCTGCCAGCGCTCGTCATCCACCAAGCCGAGATCCCGGCCCAGAGGTGTCAGTCGCAGGTCGGCATTGTCTTCGCGCAGCAGGAGGCGATGCTCGGCGCGACTGGTGAACATGCGATACGGCTCCCGCGTGCCCCGGGTCACCAGGTCGTCGATGAGCACCCCGAGGTAAGCCTCGCTGCGCTTCGGCACCCAGGGCTCACGCTGACGGAACGCGAGCGCCGCATTGATGCCGGCGACGATCCCCTGGGCTGCAGCCTCCTCGTATCCGGTCGTTCCGTTGATCTGGCCGGCAAAGAAGAGGCCGGCGATCACGCGCGTCTCCAGCGACGGTCGCAGATCCCGGGGATCGAAGTAGTCGTACTCGATCGCGTAGCCCGGCCTCGTCAGATGTGCGTGCTCGAATCCGGCGATGGTGCGCACGAACTCTTGCTGCACGTCGAAGGGTAAACTGGTGGAGATCCCGTTGGGGTAGATCTCATGGGTGTCCAGGCCCTCGGGCTCGACAAAGATCTGATGCGAGGTCTTGTCGGTAAACCGGAAGACCTTGTCTTCGACCGAGGGGCAGTACCGCGGGCCTACACCCTCGATGACGCCGGTGAACATCGGTGAACGGTCTGCCGCTCGGCGGATGAGGTCGTGAGTCCGTTCATTAGTGTGAGTAATGAAACAATCAATCTGCTCGGGATGATCTTTGGCTCGTCCAAGAAACGAAAACACCGGCAGCGGCGTATCGCTGACTTGGCGGCTCATGGCCGAGAAATCCAGAGTACGCCCGTCCAGCCGCGGCGGCGTTCCCGTCTTGAGCCGCCCGACCCGCAGCGGCAACTCCCGCAACCGGCTGGCCAGCCGGTTGGACGGCGGATCGCCGGCGCGGCCGCCCTGATAGTTGTCGAGCCCCACGTGAATGCGGCCACCGAGGAAGGTGCCCACCGTGAGCACCACGGCCGGCGCCTCGAAGCCGATGCCGCTCACCGTCATCACGCCCTTGACCGTGTCCCCCTCCACCAGAAGGTCCGAGGCCTCCTGCTGGAAGATGGAGAGGCGTGACTCGCCCTCGAGCAGTCCCCGGACGGCTTTCTTGTACAGCTGGCGATCCGCCTGGGCGCGTGTGGCACGCACCGCAGGGCCCTTGCTGGCGTTCAGTGTCCGGAACTGAATGCCGGCGCGGTCCGTGGCGCGCGCCATCGCACCTCCGAGCGCATCGATCTCCCGGACGAGGTGGCCCTTGCCGATCCCGCCGACGGCAGGATTACAGCTCATCTGACCGAGTGTCTCGATGCTCTGGGTCAGCAGCAGTGTGCGCGCACCCACGCGCGCGGCTGCCAGGGCCGCTTCGGTGCCGGCATGGCCGCCACCGATGACGATCACATCGAAGGACCGGGAAAAACGCATGTGGAGCATTGTAGAGGCCGGCGAGCCCTGAACAAAGCCAACGGCTCCACAGCAGCAGCTCGATCAGTGCCTTATCCTTCCTCGCCTCGATGAGACCCCATACCGCACTCCTGCTCGGCCTCGTTACCGCACTGCCGGTCGCCCTGATGGCTCCCCGGGCGGGCCAAGCTGCCCCGGTCGCGCGGCTCGCGTTGTCTCCATGCGAGCTGCACCAGCCTCAGGGACTGACGCTCATTCAGGCCCGATGCGGGCACCTCGCCGTGCCGGAAAATCCGGCCGATCCCCGCGCGAGGCGGATCGAGCTGCGAGTCGCTGTCGTACCCGCCGTCAGCACACGCAAGCGGCCCGATCCGCTCTTCGTGCTCGCCGGCGGCCCCGGAATGGCGGCGACCGACTTCTATGCGAGCGTGGCGTCCGTGTTCGAGCCGATCCGACGCGATCGTGACATCGTGCTGGTCGACCAGCGCGGCACGGGCGGCTCGAACGCGCTCAACTGTGAGCTCGGTGAGGAAGACCTATACGATACCTCCACCGCGGACATCGTCGCGCAGGCGAAGCGCTGTCTGAGATCGCTGAGCGCGCATGCCGACGTGCGCTACTACACCACCAGCCTCGCAGTGCAGGATCTGGATGAGGTGCGAGCAGCGCTCGGCGACGACCTGATCAATCTTTACGGGTCGTCTTACGGCACGGTTGTCGCGCAGCAATACGTCCGCCGGTTCCCGCAGAGAGTGCGCAGCGTCATTCTCGATGGCGTCGTGCCGCCGCAGCTGGCTCTCGGTGCCGTGAGCGCGCTCGATGCCCAATCGGCAGTGGACAACATCTTCTCCCGCTGCGCCGAGCAACCCTCTTGTCGCGGCCGGTTCGGCAACCCCGCCGACACCTACGCGAAGGTGAGTGCCGAGCTCGCAGCTCGTCCCGTCTGGGTCGATCTGACAGATCCCACGAGCGGCGAGCCTTATCGGCTGCAGTTCACCAGCAACCATCTGTCCATGGTGCTGCGCCTCGCGAGCTACACGCCGGAGCTCGCGGCGCTCCTGCCCCTCGATCTGCACGAGGCCGATGCGGCGGGCGATTTTGCGCCGTTGGCGGGGCAATTCCTGCTGATCGACCGGGTGTACGGGGATGCCGTTGCGGAGGGCATGAACAACTCGGTCGTGTGCGCGGAAGACGTTCCCTTCTACCATGTCACCGCGGCGGAGCGCGACCAGCTCGCGAAGACCTTCCTCGGCACATCACAGCTCGATGGGCTCGAAGCCATCTGCAGGATATGGCCGCACGGGCCGGTCGATCCCGACTTCCATCAACCCCTGCAGCACTCAACCACGCCGGCTCTCCTCCTATCCGGCAGCAACGATCCGATCACGCCCCCCCGTTACGCGGCGCAGGCCGGCCGCGGGTTCGAGCACAGTGTCAGTCTGGTGCTGCGCGGGTTCGGACACGGCCAGCTCACCGATCCCTGCATGGCTGGAGTCATGGCACGTTTCGTGAGCCGTGCAGCCATCGCGGGGCTCGACACGTCCTGTACGCGGCACCTCGAGCCGACGCCGTTCTTCCTGACGAAAAACGGGCCAGCGCCTTGATCGAGGCCAGCGGACTCACCAAGCGCTTCGGCTCCATCACCGCCGTAAACGGCGTGTCGCTTCGGGCCGCGGATGGGCGCATTACCGGCCTGCTGGGTCCGAATGGCGCCGGCAAATCGACGACCCTGCGCATCCTCTATACGGTTCTGTCGCCCGACGATGGGGATGCGCACATCGACGGCGTGAGTGTCATACGGGAGCCCCTCCTCGCCCGGGGCCGGATGGGTGTGCTGCCGCATGGAGCCGGTCTCTACACCAATCTGACCGCACGCGAGAACATCACGTACTTCGGCGCGCTGCACGGGTTGGACCGGGCCGAGAGCCGCCGGCGCGCGGCGGAGCTGATCGGGCTGCTCGAGATGGAGGATTTCGCCGACCGTCGTGCGAAGGGCTTCTCCCAGGGACAGCGCATCAAGGCCGCGTTGGCCCGCGCGCTCATTCATAGTCCGCGCAACATTCTTCTCGATGAGCCCACCAACGGACTGGATGTCATGGCGGTGCGGACGCTGCGTCGCCTGCTGCGGCAACTGCGCGACTCTGGCCACTGCATCCTCTTTTCGAGCCACGTCATGCAGGAGATCGCGGAGCTTTGCGACGAGGTGGTCGTGATCGCTCACGGCCGTGTCGTTGCAGAGGGTACGCCGCAGTCACTACGGGCCGCTGCCGGTACTGATTCCCTGGAGGAGGCCTTCGTGCGACTGGTAGGTCAGGCTGACGGAGCGCCGGCTGATGATCCGACTGCAGGCGCGACGACCCGCCCGGAGAGCGAGCCGCCATGAAAGCGGTGTGGAGCGTATTCCTGAAGGAGTTTCGCGAGAACCTGCGTGATCGCCGCACGCTCATCTCGGCTCTGATCTTCGGTCCCCTGTTTGGCCCGCTGCTGATTGCCAGCGCCCTGTCACTCAGCTTTCATGGACAGGGCGCCCGCGCCGACCATCCCCTGCGACTCGTGGTCGCCCACGGCGAGCGCGCGCCGGCACTGATTGCCTACCTGCGCCAATACGCCGTGAAAACCACCGCAGTCAGTGATGATGCGGCGAAAGCACGCCGGCGCGTGGAGGCGCACCCGGGCAACTTGGTGCTCCTGGTGCCGGAGGACTTCGGTTCACGACTCGAGGCCGGTCAGCCGGCGCCGCTGCTGCTGTTTGCCGACGAATCGCAGACGTCCACTGCCGAGGGAGTCGAGCGCATCGCCGCGCTGATCAACCAGTACGGGACTACCGTCGCGCGCCTGCGCCTGGTCGCGCGCGGCCTCGATCCACTCCTGACGCTGCCGATCGTCTTGCATCCGATCGACCTCTCGACGCCGACCAGCCGCTCGGCGCTGGCGCTCGGGATGCTGAGCTACCTCGTCCTGCTCACGATGCTGATGGGGGGCATGTACCTGGCGATCGATGCGACTGCCGGTGAGCGCGAGCGCGGCTCACTGGAGCCGCTGCTCACCGTACCGGTCCGCCGCGAGCGCCTGGTGTACGGCAAGATGCTGGCGGCTAGCGCCTTCATGGCCCTGTCGCTGGTGCTGACGGTGACGGCATTTGCGATCGCGCTGCCCTTCGTGGGCTTCGAGCGCTTCGGCATGAGTGCCGATCTTGGCCCACTGGTCGCGGTGCAGATCGTCCTCGCGTGCCTGCCGCTGGTGCCGCTCGGCGCCGCCCTCATGACTCTCGTCGCGGCCTACACGCGAAGCTACCGTGAGGCGCAGACTTACGTCGGATTGGTCATGCTGGTACCAACGCTGCCGCTGGTGTTCGCCGCCATATTGGGACTTCAGCCGCGGGCCTCGCTCATGGCCGTTCCATCGCTCGGCCAGCATTTTCTCATCATGAGCCTGCTGCGGGCGCAACCGCTGCCGGCCGGCTATGTGGCGCTGTCGGTGTCGGCGACGCTGGCCCTCGGCGCCGCCCTCGTTTTCCTCGTCGGACGGCTCTATCAGCGCGAGGCGCTGTTGGGATAGAGCTGGCGCAACGCATGAACATGCCTGTCCGCGAACGCGCGTGCCTCGACCTCGAAGCGGTTATTCCAGTAGCCCTTGCGCAGCCACTCCACGCAATAGCGCGCCACCGTGAGCTCGCCCGGCTCCCACTGCCTGAGCACGTGACAGTACTCGTGCAACATGAGCCAGGGGTCCTCGAAAAACTCCCGGGCGGTGTCGCGCAGATAGATTCGGCGGCGGCGGGTCGTGGCAATGGCGCGCGGGTGCAGCCGCGCATACAGGGAGTGCTCCACCACGAGCACATGGCCGACAGGCTCGCCCAGAACCGCCTCCAGCGCCATACGCAGGGAACCCGGCAGGGGAACCGTGCGTCCAAACTTCACCAGGTCGTAGAATAGTCCCATGCGAGCACGCCTCATCCTGACGCTCACAGCCCTTTCCGCCACGGCGATTGCGCAGCCACCTCCGGGACCCCGGCCGCCGCGACCGGCCACGATCCAGGTCACGGGCCAGGCGCAGGTGTCGAAAACGCCGGATCGAGTCTACATCGACATAGGCGTTACGACCCAGGCGCAGAAGTCGGAGGCAGCCGCCTCGGAGAATGCGGCGCGCCTCTCTTCGGTCCTCGCGGCGGTAAAAACGGCCGCTGGCCCCAGTGCGCAGCTGACCACGGCACAATACTCCATCAATCCCAACTACAATTATCCGCGCTACGGCGGCTCCCCCACTCTCGTGGGGTACACCGCAACCAATGTGGTCCAGGTCAGACTGGATGACCTGCGCATGATAGGCAAGGTCATCGACGGGGCTGCGCGGGCAGGGTCCAACAACGTGCAGGACATCCGCTTTGCATTGCGCGACGAAGAGACGCCGCGGCGCGAAGCGCTGCGCGAGGCAGCTCTGAACGCCCGCCAGGAGGCCGATACGCTGGCCGGAGCCCTCGGCCTCAGGATCGTGCGCGTCCTCTCAGTCGAGGAGCAGAGCCCGGCGGCATTTCGCCCGCTCGTGTACGCGCAGTCCATGCAGCTAGCCAGGGCTGAGGCTGCGCCTGCCACTCCGGTCGAGCCCGGAACAGTCTCGCTCAATGCCACCGTCACTCTCACTATGGAAGTTGCACCGACAGCGCGCTAGTCTCTCTCCAATGAGATCGGAGGGAGACGGTATGACTACCGTACATCACCTGCTCGATCGCAAAGGTCGGGCGCTCTACAGCATCGAGCCCGAGGATCCGGTGCTCGAAGCGGTCCGGATGATGGCGGACCACCACGTCGGTGCGCTCCTGGTAATGCGGGGCACCGAGCTCGCCGGCATCGTGTCGGAGCGCGACTACGCGCGAAAGGTCGTCCTGCACGGCCGCTCCTCGGCCGAGACGCCCGTCTGGCAGATCATGACATCTCCAGTGATCACTGTACCCCTCGACGAGTCGGTACAGGATTGCATGCGCATCATGACGGATTGCCGCATCCGCCACCTGCCCGTGGTCGACGGCGGCCGTGTGATCGGCATGATATCCATCGGAGACCTGGTGAAGGCAGTGATCCAGGAGCAGCAGCAGACGATCGAGCAGCTGGAGAGCTATATCCACAGCTGACTCATAGTCAACGAGTCAGGTGGCGCGGCAACCTCATGAATGGCTACTTCCTCCAGAACGTCCGCGTGAACAGCACGATCACGCTGAAGATCTCCAGGCGCCCGAGAAGCATCGCCGCGGTGCAGATCCAGATCTGCGCCGTGCTCAGCGCGTTCAGGTTCCAGACGCCCTGACCGGGCAGGCCGAATGCCGTGTTGTTGATGGAGGCGACGACCACGCGGAATGCCCAATCGAAACTCATTCCCGTGAGCAGCATCGCGAAGGTGAGCAGCGATACCGTCATGAAGTAGAGGAAGATGAACGCCAGGACCGCATCCGCCGCGCGCTCCGGGACAGGCCGGCCGCCGACGCGCACCGGCGCCATGGCGTTGGGATGCACGAGGAGCTTCAGCTCCCGGCCGGCCTGGCGGGCGAGCACCAGCGTGCGGAACATCTTGATGCCGCTGCCGGTCGACCCGGTGCAGCAGGCGATACCGGACAGAAACAACATCCAGATGGGCGCGAACACCGGCCAGAGGGTGAAGCCCGTTGCGCCTACCGTCACCCAGCCGGTGGTGGTCGCCAGTGACACGACGTTGAAGGCGGCATAGCGAAGCGAGGTGCCGAAAGTCGGGTAGACGGCATGCCATGCCAGCAGTCCGGCGATGAACACGACGCTGGCCGCGACGAGAAGCGCGCTCGCCTTGAGCTCCGGATCGTGGCGATACGGCTTCAGCGAGAGCCGTCGCAGCGCCGCGAAGTGCCGCGCAAAATTCACAGAGGAGATCAGCATCAGGACGATGAGCACGAGCTCGACGGCGGGCGAGTGAAAATAGGCGATGCTGGCATCGTGTGTCGAGAACCCGCCGAGCGCGACGGCAGAGAAAGCATGGCAGATCGCATCCAGCCAGCTCATCCCGCACAGCCGCAATGCCAACACGCCTCCCAGCGTGAGCAGCGCATATACCAGCCACAGCGATCGGGCGGTTTCGGTGATGCGCGGAGCGAGCTTCTCATCCTTCACGGGTCCGGGTGCCTCGGCCTTGGAGAGCTGCATACCGCCTACTCCGAGGAGCGGCATCACCCCTATCGCCACCACGATGACCGCGAGACCGCCCAGCCAGATGAGCGAATGCCGCCAGAAGTTGATCGAGGGGGCGAGCGCATCGAGCCCATCGAGCACGGTCGAGCCGGTGGTCGTGAGCCCCGACATCGTCTCGAAGAACGCCCGCGTGAAGGTCATGCCCGGTAGCGCCAGCAGAAGCGGCAATGTGGCGGAGGCGGCAAGGAGGATCCAGCCGAGAGTCACCAGGAGGAAGCCGTCGCGCGCCTTGAGCTCGCGGCGGTGCCGGTAGGTGGCGCCGGCGAGCAGCGCACCGGCGGCAACGGTGATCGCCGCCGCGAGCAGGAACCGCGGCCAGAGTCCATCGCCCGTGGCCAGCGAGCAGCCTACCGGCAGGAGGTAGGCAGCCCCGAAGGCGGCGAGGATGATCCCGAGAAGATGTGCGATGCCGGGCAACGCCGCGCCTTTGGCCTGCTACTGACGCACGGCGCGCATGAAGAGGCGCTCGACCGCCTCGATGTGGCGGCGATCGGAGAGAAAAAGAATCACGTGATCACCCGACTGCACGAAGGTGTCGTGGTGCGCCATGATCACCTGCTCGCCCCGAACCACCGCTCCGATGGACGAGCCTTCCGGCAGCGGAATGTTGCCGACCATCCTGCCGACAACGCGCGAGCTGCGCTCGTCTCCGTGGGCGACGGCCTCGATGGCCTCGGCGGCGCCTCGCCGCAGGGAGTGCACGCGCACCACATCACCCCGCCGCACGTGCGCGAGCAGCGAGCCTATGGTGATGCTCTGGGGTGAGATGGCCACATCGATGCTGCCCGCCTCGATGAGATCGGCATAGGAGGGTTTGTTGATCAGCGCCATCACTTTGTGCGCACCCAGCCGCTTGGCGAGCATGGCGGACAGGATGTTGGCCTCTTCCGAGTTGGTCAGGGCGGCAAAGACGTCGGCGCTGTCGATGTTCTCCTCGATGAGCAGCTCCTCGTCCGCGGCATCGCCCGCGAGCACGATGGTGTTCTCGAGGAGCTCCGAAACCCGGCGCGCCCGGCGCGCATCACGCTCGATGAGCTTCACCTGGCTCGTCTTCTCGAGCGAGCGGGCGAGCCGAAAGCCGATGTTGCCGCCGCCGGCGAGGACTATCCGGCGGACCCGCGAGTCTTCCTTGCGCAGCTCGCCGATGACGCGGCGGATGTCATCGCTTGCGGCGAGGAAGAAGACCTCATCGCCCTCTTCGATGACCGTCGCTCCCTCGGGGGGAATGCTGCGGCCGCGCCGGTAAATGGCGACGACGCGCGCCTCCATGCGCTTCAGGTGCTCCGGCAACTCGCGCAGGCAATGACCGACCAGGAGACCGCCGCTGATGGCGCGCACGCCTACCAGGCGCACCTTGCCTGCGGCGAAGTCGAGCACCTGCAATGCGCCGGGATGGCGGATCAGGCGGTCGATGTACTCCGTGACGAGTTGCTCCGGACTGATGAAGACGTCGACCGCAATGGCCTGCTCGCTGAAGAGCTCGGGCCGCTGGGTGTACTCGGCCGAGCGGATGCGGGCGATCTTGGTCGGCGTGCGAAACAGCGTGAACGCCACCTCGCAGGCCATCATGTTGACTTCGTCGCTGTTGGTCAGCGCAACGATGATCTCCGCCTCCGCTGCCCCGGCAGCCTCGAGCACCGGCGGGTAGGCGGCGTTGCCGACCACTGTGTGAACGTCGAGCCGGTCCTGCAGATCACGCAACACGTCCTCGTTGACATCGACGACCGTGACTTCGTTGGCTTCTTCCCGCGAGAGGTGCCGGGCAACGGTCCGTCCGACCTGGCCGGCGCCGAGAATGAGGATCTTCATGCTTCGACGGCGATCCGCATGTGAGGCACAGGGACGTGCCCCGCCGCCGCAGGTGGCGGGCGTTGAGGAAAAAACCACGCTTTTATGCTCAACGCGCGCTGGGCCGGGCAGGATGCCCGGATCCAGCGCATATCAACAAGGCTCGAGGTTGGCATACTGCATCATGAGCCACTTGGTGCCCTGCTGCTCGAAATTCACCTGGACGCGGGCGTGTGGGCCGCTGCCCTCGACATTCAACACCACACCCTCGCCGAATTTCCCGTGCCGGACCCGGGCGCCGAGGCGCATCCCCGGCGGCGGGGCCTCCTCCGTCCGGAACCTGATGACGGGCTGCGGTTGCTCGCGTCGCATGCGGGCGGCAGCCACCGCACGGGCGACCTGAACGCGCGGCCTGACCTCGGAGACGATGTCCTCCGGAACCTCTTTGATGAAGCGCGAAGGCGCGGGATGGGTGTCCATTCCGTGCACGCGCCGCTGCTCGGCGTAGGTGAGATACAGATGCTTCATCGCGCGAGTCATGCCGACGTAGCAGAGGCGGCGCTCCTCCTCCAGTGCCTCGAGGTCCGACATGCAGCGGCTGTGGGGGAACAGCCCTTCCTCCATGCCGCAGAGGAAGACGACCGTGAATTCGAGGCCCTTCGCCATGTGCAGCGTCATCATCTGTACGCTGTCCTCGGCGTCATCGGACCCTCTCTCACCGGACTCGAGCGCCGCATGGGCCAGGAATGCTTCGAGCGGGGACAGCTCGACCTCCGTGCTCTCGGCCCCGAAGCTGCGAGCCGCGCTTACGAGCTCCGCGAGGTTCTCCAGGCGGGCCTCACTGCGCGCCAGCCCGCCGCGCGCATCGGCGCGTGCCGAATCCTGGCTGGATTTCTCCCGCCCGTGATGCTCGAGAAGCCCGCTCTGCCTGAGCACGTGATCGATCTGCTCGTGCAGCGGCAGGCCCGCCGTCTCCTGCGCGAGCTGCTCGACGAGAGCGTGGAAGCCGCGCAGCGCATTCGCGGTTCGGCCGCCCTGCTGCGCCTCGGCGAGCGCAATGCCGGCCCGCCAGAGCGAGATGCCGCCGCTCTTGGCCTCGGCGCGAAGTGTCTCGATGGTCCGCTCGCCGATGCCGCGCGTCGGCAGGTTCACCACCCGCTCGTAGGCGGCATCGTCGTCGCGGTTGAGCAGCAGCCGCAGATACGCGAGGGAGTCCTTGATCTCTGCGCGCTCGAAGAACCGCAGGCCGCCGTACACCCGGTAGGAGATGCGTGCGACGATGAAGGCTTCCTCGAACGCACGCGACTGCGCGTTGGATCGGTACAGAACTGCAATCTCGCTGCGCCGGTGGCCGCGCGCGATGTAATCAGCGATGCGCCGGGCGACGAACTCCGCTTCGTCCCGCTCGTTGAACGCAGCATAGAGTTGAATCGGCAGGCCGGGCTCGCCGTTGGTCCATAAGGTCTTGCCGAGGCGCCCGGAGTTGTGCCCGATCAGGCCGTTGGCGGCCGCTAGGATGGCTCCGGTGGAGCGGTAATTCTGCTCCAGCCGGTGCAGCTTCGCACGTGCGTAGTCGCGGCGGAACTGCTGCAGATTCTCCACGCGAGCACCGCGCCAGCGGTAGATGGACTGATCGTCGTCGCCGACCACGAAGGGATGTCCGTCAGGCCCCGCGATGAGGCGCAACCATGCGTACTGCACCGAGTTGGTATCCTGGAACTCGTCCACCAACACGTGCCGGAAGCGCTGCCGGTAGTGGGCGAGAAGCTGCGGCTGGTCGCGCCATAGCTCGTAGGCGCGCAGCAGCAGCTCCGCAAAGTCGACGACGCCCGCGCGCGCGCAGGCCTCCTCGTAGAGGCCATAGAGGCGGATCATCTGCGTGCGGGTCGGGTCGTTGCCTCCCTTGAGGTCCTTCGGCCGGCGGCCCTCGTCCTTGTTCGAGTTGATGAACCACTGCACCTCCCGCGGCTCCCAGCGCGACTCGTCGAGATCATTGGCCCGGATGACCCTTTTGATCAGGCGCTGCTGATCGTCCGAGTCGAGGATCTGGAAGCCCTGGCTCAGCCCGGCCTCGCGCCAGTGAAGCCGCAGCAGCCGGTGCGCGATGCCATGGAAGGTCCCGATCCAGAGCACCCCGGGGGGCGCGCCGAGGATCTGCTCCACCCGGCCGCGCATCTCCGCTGCCGCTTTGTTCGTGAAGGTGACCGCGAGGATGGAATAGGGCGAGGCATGCTCTGCCTGGATGAGCCAGGCGATGCGGTGGGTCAGCACCCGCGTCTTGCCGCTGCCCGCGCCGGCCAGCACCAGCACCGGGATGAGCGGCGCCGATACCGCCAGGCGCTGCGCTTCGTTCAGGGGGTTCAGGATGGGGTCGAGATCCATGGCGGGGCGCATTTTACGGTATGCCGGCGCCGCGTACCTCGGTCGTGAACCTCACGAGGGCCACCACGAAACTGAGCAGCACCGGCCCGATCACGAGCCCGAGCACGCCGAAGGCCGAGACCCCTCCCACGGCCCCGACGAACACGGCGAGGGTCGAGACGTGAGCGCGATGTGCGGTGAGGAGCGGCCGCGCCACATTCTCCACGACTGCGAGCAGGGCGCCCCAAAAGGCGAGGAACACCGCCGCCAGCCAGTGACCGCCCACGGCCAGATACAGCACCGCGGGCACCAGTACGACGGTCGCGCCCGCGGGCAGCAGTGCTGCGATGGTCGCCAGCACGCCGAAGACGACGGGCGACGGCAATCCGGTGAGGGCAAAGCCCACTGCGACGAAGACGCCCTGAATGAGCGCGGTCGCGGTCGACCCGAATACCACTGCGCGCGTCACCTGGGCGAGGTAGTCGAGCAGGCGCTCGCGGCGCGCAGCCTCGAGCGGAATGAGCCGCGTCAGATGATCGAGAATGAGGCGTCCGTCCCGCAGCAGGAAGAAGAGCAGGAAGAGCATCATGAAGAAGCCGACCACCGTGCCGAAGAGGCCGAGCGCGAGGTTGCCGCCCGCGGCCGCCGCCGATTTCAACAAGGCCTGCATCTCGCCGGTGATCCAGTCCTGGATCTGGGCTCCGCTCACCGGAAAGTTGGCGCTGGACCAGCGCCAGAGGTCCCCCAGCAGGGGATAGCTCTCGAGCCGCGCCGCAAGCTGCGAATGAGCGGGCAGGCTCTGGCCCCGCAGGTAGCCCACGAGGCTCGCGACCTGCCCTGCAAACACGACGCCCAGGATGGAAAGCGGCGCGAGCACGAGGAAGGGTGTGAGGCCGGTGATGATGCCCGCCGACAGCATGCTGCGCCCCTGCAGGCGGCGCGAAAGCCGCTCGTGCAGCGGGTACAGGAGAAAAGCCAGCACGACGGCCCAGCCGAGTGCGCCGCGAAGCGGCGCGAGTACCTCGAGCAGCAGATAGGCCAGGATCGCAGCGGTCGTGATCAGGAAGCTGCGGCGATAAAACGCGGAGTAGGCCATGGGGTCCGATCAGGGTCGCAGATCGCGTACGAGGCGGCTCACGAGTGCCGCCATTTCGGCGACCTTGCCGGGTTTCTGGATCACCTTGCGTACGCCCAGCACCATCGCGCGCTCTACCTCGGCCGGATCGATGCCGCCGCTCGCGATGACCACCGGGGCATCGGGCCGGATGGCGAGCACGGCCTCGGCCAACTCGAGGCCGCTCATGTTCCCAGGCATGGTGAGGTCGCTCAGGACGAGCGTGAAGGCGTGAGGCTCATTCCCGAACGCGGTGAGGGCTTCCTGCGTGCTGGTGAAGCCCTGAGTTGCGATGCCGAGCTTCTCGAGCGCGCGCGTGACCAGAAAGACCAGCGTGGGCTCGTCGTCGACGTACAGGACGCGTGGCCGCGCCTCGATCACCACTCGTTCCTCAGCTCGCGCAGCTTCAGGAACACCGTGCGCGCATCGGGCTGCTCGCCAATGTCCGGGAACGCCTCGCGCAGTCGCCCGATCACTCCCGGGCTCTGGAGGCGGAAGAACGTGTTGACTCGCTTCTCCTCGCCGAGCGTCGTGAGGGTCATCGCGGCAGGCGACTGCCGGCGCGCGACATCCAGCAGCCTTTGCGCGGCAGTGTTGTCGGGCTCGCGATCGAGTGTGAACTCCAGGTTGCGCGCCAGGTACTCGTGCCCGGGGAAGACCCGAGTCTCCTCCGGGAGGCGTGCGAGCTGGGTCACGAAGGTCTCGTAGAGCTGCTGCGGATGGCCGCCGTTGTGGCAGTTGCCGGCCCCCGCGTTGAAGAGCGTATCACCGCAGAAGAGCGCCGGCTGTTCACTGCGCGAGAGCAGGCATATGTGCGCCATCGTATGTCCGGGGGTGTCGAGGCACTCGAGCTCCACGGTGCGTCCCACGCGCACGACATCCCCTTTACCCAGCCCGCGATCGACACCACCGATCCGGCTTGCGGCGAGCGCGTGCGCCAGGACACGGGCACGGGTCGCGCCCACGAGACCCGCGTTGCCACCCGTATGGTCGCGATGCTCGTGTGTGTTGAGGATCTGGGTGATCTGCCATCCTTTGGCCTTGGCTGCATCCAGGCACAGCCGCCACTCCAGGGGATCGATCGCGAGCGCTTCGCCGCTCTCGGGGCAGGCGATGAGATAGTGGAAGTTCCGGTAGGGGTTGGCCGACCAGATGCGCTCGATGA
>Ga0070741_10000574_pt1 | contig 128413 bp, 107 predicted proteins | sample Coa_R1_4_FD_66440 | JGI IMG/M metagenome (GOLD analysis project Ga0070741, IMG submission 66440) | Surface soil microbial communities from Centralia Pennsylvania, which are recovering from an underground coalmine fire - Coalmine... | ecosystem: Environmental > Terrestrial > Soil >... | reverse complement strand
GATCGAGGTCCACATCGAGCAGATCCGGCGGATAGCCGGTCTGCTCCGCCACCAGCCCGACCACCGTGGCCGCGACATCGGCGTCGGGGACGGGTTCGGTGATGACGGGTTCGGCCGCGAGGGGTTCGGCCGCGACGGGTTGGGCGCCACCAGGCGCCGCCACGACGCCCTCGGGTCCGATGGGGACCGTCGGGACGTCTTCGGTGACGACCGGGGCGGCACTCCCGGCCCGGTCGGGCACGACGATGCGGAGGCGGCGCTGGACGACCTCGAGGGCGGGGTCGTCGGTTCCGGCGATCGAGGCCAGCCAGGCCTTCCACACGGCCGGATCGGCGATGCGGGTCTCGTAGCCGAGGGCATCGGGGCCGGGCCGGTTCCGGTCGGGACCGGGGGTGCGGCGGAGCAGCGTCATGCTGATCTGGGAACCGAACCCGGCCGCCAGCCGCAGTGCGTACTCCACCGGGTAGGACCCGCCCCGGGAGAGGTTGAGCCGACCGAGGTCGGGATCGACGTCCCGGAAGTTGGCCACCGGCGGGACGACGCCGGTCTCGAGGGCCTTGACGGCCACGACGTCCTCGACGCCGACGCCCATCGTGTGACCGGTGAACCCTTTGGTGTTGGCCACCACGATGTCGTCGGCCCGATCGCCGAACACCCGCCGCAGGGCGTTCACCTCGGCGGCGGCGCTGCCGCCCCGGGCCGGCGTGTAGGTCTCGTGGGACACGAACACGGTCTTCGGCGCGATCTCGGCCCGCTCCACGCCCCGGGCCTCGGCCCGGCGGACGAGTTGCTCCATCACCGAGCTGATGTGGTCGACGTCGAGGCGGGTGCCGTGGAAGGCGCTGTTGGCGGTCACGGCGGCGAGCACCTCGCAGATGGGACGGATGCCCCGCTCCCGGGCGGCGGCGGCGCTCTCCACCACGAACCCGGCGGCGCCCATCCCGAGGAGCATGCCGTGGCGGCGGTTGTCGAACGGCAGGGCGGCGTCTTCGACGCGCTCGTCGGTCGCCGCCGCCCCCGAGGCGAGGAATCCCGCCCCGACCCACTCCAGCAGGTGGTCGGAGGTGACGTCGTCGCCGGCCACGACCACGACCCGGCGGCAGCGCCCGGCCCGGATCCAGTCCTCGGCCAGGGCGACGGCCTGGGTGGTGGAGGCGCAGGCGGCGTTCAGCTGCGTGTTGGGGCCCCGGGCGCCGATCAGCTCGGCGAACTGCGAGTGGCCCATGGCCAGGGCCCGGAACAGGAAGCGGCGGTCGAAGACAAAGGGGTCGGATTCCAGCGCCGAGCGCAGCTCGCCGATCCGGCGGTCGAGCTCGGCGGCGGTCGCCGAGTCGGCGTCGCCGGCCGGGATGGTGGCCCGGACCGCGTCGAGGGCCGCCAGCTGCTCCCGGCGGGCCCGGTCGCGGTGGTAGCGCTCCAGGTCGGTGGCGAAGGCGTCCATGCCGGGGAAGGCGGAGGCGAAGATGACGCCGGTGTCGTCCCGCAACGCGTCGGGCAGACCGAACCCGGTCGGCAGCTGGGACCCCACGGTCGTCGTCTTGTAGCGCATGACGAGGGGGATGCCGGCGTCGCGCAGGGCGTCGAGGCCGGCCCCGATGGCCAGCTGGGTGACGCGGTCGAGGGCCGCCGCCCGGTCAGGCTCGACGCCGAACTCGGCGGCGAGGTCGAGGGCGCCGCCCCGTCCGGCGAGCTTGATGACGTCGTCGGGCGTGTCGATGGTCTCGAAGGTGGGGTCGCCGGTGTCGCGCTTGACCAGCCGGGTGATGTGCTTGTCGACGATCCGCTGGCGCAGGTCGGCCGGGATCGGCCCGATGAGCTGCTCGCCGGCCAGGAGCCGACCGACGTTGGTGTCGTCGAAGATCCGGCCCCCGCCGGGCAGGCCGAGGCCCGCGCCGGTGATGACCACCGGCTCGGCCGGCGCCGGCCCGTCCGCCGGTGAAGGCGCCGGTGAAGGCGCCGGCGCCTCGATCATCGCCACCGACCGGGCGACGACGCGTCCGGCCAGCGCCGCCGGCACCGGGGTCGGCCTGGCCGAGGACGCACCGAGCCCGGCGGCGTAGAGGCCGCACAGGCCCTGGTTGAACGTCGCCACCCCGCCGCCCTTCGGGTGGTTGGTGAGCAGCGTCACGACGTCGTCGTGGGCCCGGCCGAGCACCTCCTCGGCGAAACCCTGCAGTGCCTTCTTCGGCCCGACCTCCACGAAGATCCGGGCGCCGGCGTCGTAGAGGGTGTGGAGCCCGGTCACGAACTGCACCGGAGAGGCGACCTGGCGGGCCAGGATGTCGAGCATCTGCTCCCGGATGTCGCCCCCGGTGGGGTAGAAACGGCCGTCGACGTTGGCCACGACCGGCAGTCGCGGTGGCCCCAGCTCGAGTCGCATCAGCGACGTCCGGAGGGGCGCGCTGACCGGTGCCACGATCGACGTGTGGAAGGCGTGGCTCACCGGCAGGGGCATGACGCTGTAGCCGGCGTCGGCGCAGGCGTCCATCGCCGCCCGGACGGCGGCGGTGGCGCCCCCGATGACCGCCTGGTTGGTGCTGTTGACGTTGGCGATGACGGCGTAGCCGTCGGTGGCGGCGACGATCCGCTCGATCTCCTCCAGCGGGGCCATGACGGCGGCCATGGCGCCGTGGTCTTCGATCTGCAGGTCGGCCATCTCCCGCCCGCGGGCACTGACCGCTTCGAGGGCGGCGGCGAAGCTCAGTGATCCGGCGGCCACGAGGGCGCCGTACTCACCGAGGCTGTGGCCCATCACCATGTCGGGCTCGATGCCGTAGGCGGCGAGGAGCCGGGTGAGGGCGACGTCGACGGTCAGGACGGCCGGCTGCGTGTACTCCGTCCGCAGCAGGCGCTGCTCGGCCTCGGCCACCGCCTCGTCGCCGTCGGCGAAAACGAACGACGACAGCGGCCGCCCGAGGAACGGCGTCATGATCTCGTCGGCTTCGGCGAAGGTGGCGGCCACGACCGGGTCGATGGCGGCGACGTCGCGCAGCATGTTGACGTACTGCGAGCCCTGCCCGGTGTAGAGGAAGGCCACCTTCCCGGGGGCGCCGCCACCGAAGAACACGCCCCGGGCGGCGAGGACCTTGCGCGTCGCCGGTCGGTCGTCCCCGACGGCCGTGGCGGCCTGGGCGGCCTTGGCGGCGAGGTCGGCGGGCCCGGTGTGGTCGATGGCGACCCGAACCGGCGCAGCCAGCGCCTCGGCCGACGGCGGAGCCGGCGCCGGTGAATACCCCCCACCGGCCCGGGTCGCCAGGGCCCGCAGTGCGGCGGCCAGGGCCGCCTCGTTGTCCGCCCCGACGACGACCGCACCCCGCAGCGGTGCCTTCATGCCGGGGACGGGCGCCTTCACCGGCCGTGCCGCCGGCCCGGAGGCGGAGACCGCAGGCTCGGCGGCGGAGACCGTCACCTCGGCCGCGGAGGGGGGCGGCGGAGCTGCGGAGACCACCGTGGGAGCCTCGGAGACCGCCGGCGGGGCCGGCTGCACCGCCGGGACGTCGACACCGGCCGCCGTGAAGGCCCGCCTGGTGCCGCCGGCCCCGGGGACATGCTCCTCGAGGACGGCGTGGAAGTTCGTGCCGCCGAAACCGAAGGCGCTGACGCCGGCCCGGCGGACGCCGCAGGGCGGTTCCGGCCAGTCGCCCCGTTCGGTGTTGACCCGGAACGGCGAGTGCTCGAAATCGATGGTGGTGCTCGGCCGTTCGACCCCCAGACTCGGCGGCAGGACCTTGTGGTGCAAGGACAGCGCCGCCTTGAGGAGACCGGCGGCCCCGGCGGCGGCCTTCAGGTGCCCGATGTTCGACTTGACGGAACCGAGGGCGATCGAGGCCGGCGTCGCCCCGGCGGCGGCGAAGACCGACGACAGCGCCTCGACCTCGACCGCGTCGCCGACGCGGGTCGAGGTGCCGTGGCCCTCCACGTAGGAGACCGTGGACGGGTCGAGCCCGGCCACCCGCCAGGCGCGCTCCACCGCCAGCCGCTGGCCGACGGGGTTGGGTGCGGTGATGCCCTTGCCCTTGCCGTCCGAGGAGCCGCCGAGGCCGAGGATGACGGCGTAGATGCGGTCGCCGTCGCGCTCGGCGTCATCGAGCCGCTTGAGGAGGAACACCGCCGCACCCTCGCCCATGACGAACCCGTCGGCGCCTTCGCCGTAGGGCCGGGTGCCCGTGGCCGACAGCGCCCCGATCTTGCAGAACTTCACGAAGGTATGGGCCATCATGTTGCGGTCGATCCCGCCGGTGACCACGGCGTCGTAGGCGTGGGCGGCCAGACCGTCGACCGCCGCCGACATGGCGCTCATGGCCGAGGCGCAGGCGGCGTCGCAGACGAAGTTGGGGCCTTTGAAGTCGAACACATTGGCGACCCGCCCGGCGAGCACGTTGGCCAGCTCGCCCGGCATCGTGTCCTCGGTGATCCCGGGGATGAAGTCGCAGAGGTTGGCGTGGGTCTCGTCGAGGATCGCCCGCTGCACGTCGGGTGAGAGTTTGCGGAAGCTCGGGGCGTCGGCCAGCTGGTGGGCCAGCTCCGGGTACATCACCCGGAAGGCGGTCCAATAGTGCTTCTCCCCCGCCATGGCGTTGCCGAGGATGACGGCGGTGCGCTCCCGGTCGAGTGGCCGCTGCGGCCAGCCGTAGTCGAGCAGCGCCGCCCGGGTGCCGCTGATCGCCCACTTCTGCGTGTCGTCCATCGCCGCCGCCACCTTGGGGGGGATGGGCAGCTTCCAGCCCAGCGGGTCCCAGGCGAACTCCCGCACCCAGCCGCCGATCTTGGAGTACGTCTTGTCCGGTGCCTTCGGGTCGGGGTCGTAGTACAGCGCCGTGTCCCAGCGGTCGCGGGGCACCTCGCTGATGCTGTACCGTCCCCCTTCCACGTTGGCCCAGAAGGTCGACGCGTCGGTGGCTTCGGGCAGGATGGCCCCGACCCCGACGATGGCGGCGGCGTGTACCGGTCGCGGCTTCATCACAGGCTTCCCTTCAGCTTCGGTGGCGGCCATAGACGGCGTCGGCGATGCGGTCCATGTCCTCCAGCGCCCCCTGCTGCGCGGCGCAGATCTCGGGCAGCGCCCCGACCGGCGCTCCGGCCGTCCCGACGAGCGCAACTCCGTCGGCGCCGATCTTGAGCGCCGTGGTGCGGGCCGCCGCCCGGCCGATGGCGGCCAGCGCCGCCGGGTCGAAGCGGCGGTCCGCCTTGTCATCGAGTACGCCGTCGGCGGCCCGGGCCGCTCGCCGGCACATCGCCTCCGCTCCTTCTCCCCAGGCGATCAGCTCGCCGAGGCGGAGCAGGACGTGCTGGCCCCGGGTGAGGCGGGCGACGCGGGCCGCTTCGAGGACGCCGGCCAGCGTGTGCAGCGCCAGTGCGGCGATGTCGGCCCCCACGCCGGGGTGCGACGCGGCGAGGGCCTCGCAGGCGCCGGCCCGGTCGTGGTAGTGCTGCCCGCGGCTCTTGAGGTGCTCCTGCCAGCGGTCCCGGGCGATCGTCATCTCCATGATCTCGGACGTGCCCTCATAGATCGTGGTGATGCGGACGTCCCGCTTGATCTTCTCGACCATGTAGTCCCGGGTGTAGCCGTAGCCGCCGTGGCCCTGGATGGCGGCGTCGGCGGCGGCGTTGCCGGCCTCGGTGGCCAGGTACTTGGCCACGGCGCCTTCGGTGTTGAGGCTCCCTTCGCCGGCGTCGATCCGTTCCGCCGTCTCCTCGACACAGGCCCGGGCGGTTTCGAGCCGGACGACGTGAGGGACGATCAGCTTGTGGGTGTAGCCCTGCTTGGTGGACAGGGGGCCGCCGGCCTGGATGCGCTCCTGCGAGTAGTCGATCACCCGCTGCAGGGCCGACCAGCCGCCACCGAGCCCGAAGGCGGCCACCATGAGCCGGGTGTAGCCGAAGACCTGCTGGGCCTGGCTGAGGCCCTGACCTTCGACGCCGCCGACCAGTGCGTCGGCGGCGACGGTCACGTCGTCGAGGAAGAGCGCGGCGGTGTTGGACAGCCGGATGCCGTGCTTGTCCTCGGCGTTGCCCTGGGTGAAGCCGTCGGCCCCCCGCTCGAGGATGAACCAGCTCGGCCCGCCGGGGGCGTTGGCCAGGATCGTGTAGGCGTCGGCCACGCCGCCGTTGCTGATCCACTGCTTGCGGCCGTTCAGCCGGTAAGCCACGACCCGCCCGTCCTCGGTGAGGGGGACGGCGGTGGTCTTGAGGGCGCCGAGGTCGCTGCCCGCCTCCGGTTCGGTGGCGCCGTAGGCGAAGAGCATGCCGTCTTCGGCGATCCGGGTCAGCCACCGCTTCTTCTGGTCGGGCGTGGCCCCGACGAAGATCGGATCGCTGCCGAGGAAGGTCGCCAGCACGCTGGTGGCCACGCCGAGGTCGACGCCGGCCATCGTCTCGCACACCCGGTAGACGTCGAACGTGCCGCCGCCCATCCCCCCGTACTCCTCGGGGATGAACAGCAGTTGGATCCCGAGATCGTCGCTGCACATCTTGCGGACGACGTCGAGGGGGCATTCGTCGAGACGGTCGAGCTCGAGGAGCCGGGCGCTCGGGAGGTGCCGGCCGGCGAACTCCCGGATGGCCTCGAGCGTGAGGTCGAGTGTCCCGGCGTCGAGGCCGGAGGTGGTCGTCGTCGCCATGGCGGACTCCTCGTCGTCGACCGGCGTCGGTCGTCCCCACCTTCTGCCTCGGGGTCCCCGAGCCGGTAGGGACGAAAGTCCCGGCTGGCCGGGCCCAAGGACTGCCTCTGGCTGCGGGCCCGGCGATAGGGGCCGGCCCGGTCGTCGTCGAGCGACCACGCCGCACAGAACCGGGGCCCGATCGGCCCGGATCCGGCGCAGCCAGGCGGTGGTCAGCCACGGGCCGTGAGGCTCGTAGCGCCGGGCACGACCGTGGCTTCCACCAACTGGTGGCGCCACGGATAGCGTCATTCAGCTCACGCGGGAGGTGTGGTCCCACCTCTCTTGCGGCTGAACGGCGGGGACACCGTCTCCGGCTGCAACAGTCCGTCCACCGAAGCAGGCGGAGGGGGCGACGACATCGGCGCCCCCTGCCGCTGGTTCCGGAGTGTCAACCGTCGGTCGGCGCCCGCGTCGCCAGCCAGGCGGTGATGCGCTTGAGGGTGGCGGTGGCCTCGGGGAGGCCGGGAGCGAAGGCGTGCCAGACGTGGATCATGTCGCGGTACAGCTCGAGCGTGGCGTCCACGCCGGCCTTTCCGGCGGCGGCGGCCAGCAGACGGGCATCGTCGGCCAGCGCCTCCGCCGTGCCGGCCTGGATGAGAAGCGGCGGGAGGCCGGTCAGGTCGGCGAAGACCGGTGAGGCAAGGGGCGTGCGGGGGTCGGCGCCCCCGAGGTAGTCCTGGGCCATCCGGGTCAGCTTGTGGCGGTTCACCTCGGGATCACCGGCGGCGTTGTCGTCGAGCGACCTGCCCGAGAGGGTGAGATCGACCCAGGGGGAGAGGCAGACGCCGGCGGCCGGCAGCGGCAGACCGCGGTCCCGAGCGGCCACCATGGCCGCCACCGTGAGGCCCCCGCCGGCCGAGTCACCGGCGAAGACGGCGGCGGCCGGGTCGACGCCCCGACCCAGGAGCCAGGCCCAGGCGGCGACGGCGTCGTCGACGGCGGCCGGACAGGGATGCTCGGGCGCCAGCCGGTAGTCGACCGTGACGACCCGCCGACCCGTGGCCGCCACGAGGTTCGCCGCCAGAGCGCGGATTGTGGTCGGTGAGCCGATGACGTAACCGCCGCCGTGGAAATACAGGATCCAGCCGGCGGCGGCGCCGCCGCTCGGCTCAAGGCATTCAGCCGCCACGCCACCGGCGTCCAACGGCCGGCGGGACACCGCCTCGTGCACCGGCATCGCCCCGGCAAGGGTTTCGAACCGTTCCCGCTGCATTTCCAGGGGGGCATCGGCAGGCAGCGTGTGACGGCGCAGAGCCTCCACGAGCCCGGGCAGCCTGCCGCTCGGTTCGAGGACGACGATCTCGCCTTCGGTGCAACTCATGCCGCTCAACCGCCCCACTCGACGTGGGCTTGGATCATGGCACCGGTGTCGTCCAGCCAGCCCTTCTTTCCGGCGTATTCCAACATGGCGGCGAAGTCGTCGTCCCAGCTCGCGGGAACCCGTCCCTCGGCCATCCGACGGACCGCCGCCGTGGCGATCAGGGCGTCGCCCGACGGCTGCAGCCGCCCGAGGTCCGACGCCTCCAGGAATGCCCGCAAGGCGGCGGCGTCTCCGCCACGCGCCGACACGTGGAACCGCTTGCAGTCGTCAGGTTCCATTAGCTCGACGGCCGGCGCTGTGCCGTTCAGATCAATGTCGATGATCACGCCGGGTGACTGTAGCGTTGACGGAACAAGGAAGTTCCCGGCCGTCGTGCTGGGTGCTCGGGGCGCTTCAGTCCGACGCGGCGCTGCCTATCCGTCGCGCTCGAGTCGTCCAAGGGCACGGTCTCCATGCCGGTAGAAGGTTCCGCTGTCACGGGCGAGCGGATCGAACTGTCGGGCACAACTCGATGGCTACGCCGTGCAGTGCGCTGGCGACGAGGTGACCGACCTACCGGCACGGGGCAGAACCCGCTGGACGTTGACCCCTGGCGGCATCGATAGGGCGCGCAGGAGAGCTCCCTGGACGACGTGAGCCTCCTCACGGCTGGTGGCGGGCGTACCGGGGTGAGCATCCCGATCGAGCGGCGGACCTGCTCGACGCGCTCCGGCGCGGTCCGGTCCTCGCGACGGACCATGTCGCCGGATTGCCGAACGTGTGTTCGTGGTGCAGCGTGCCGCTGGGGGGTAAAGACCCATGATGGCCCGCCGCCAGGAGATCGCCACCGCCAATGCCATCTTCGAGCGGGCCGTCGAGATCCATAACCAGGCGATCGCGGTGTGCCGCGACGCTCAGGAGGCCCGTCGCACCGCCTTCGAACTGCGAGAGGCAAGCCGTGCCGAGGTCGCTAGAGGTCGGTCGTCAACGTCGATGAAGCCGCGCGCTGTTTCGTACGGGCACGGGCCGGCCTCTCCTGTTTGAACCGCTGCTGCTCCGTGGCGACCCGTTGACGCAGCTCGGCGCCGGGCTCGTCGGGTGGGCGGGGGCCGGGCTCGTCGCCGGCGTCGGCTGGACCCGCTGGCGGTCGGGGTCCTCGCCGCTTTCCCCCCCGGCCCGGACCGGGCGGCCGCGGCGAACGCCTCGCCTGTCGGGTACCGGCCGTCATCGGAGGTGGTCTACGGTCTCGGCCCAGGGCGTGACGACGGAGGAGCGACCATGCCTGAACGGCTGGTGGTCATCGGCGGAGACGCAGCGGGCATGACGGCCGCGTCCCAGGCCCGGCGGCGGCGAAGCCCCGACGAACTGGGGATCGTCGCCCTGGAACGGGGGCATCACACGTCCTACTCCGCCTGCGGGATCCCGTACCTCGTCGGTGACGTCGTCGGTGACGCCGAACAGCTCGTCGCCCGCCGACCCGAGGTGTTCCGCGACACGTTCGCCATCGACGCCCGGCTGCGCCACGAAGTGACCGGCATCGACCCGGAGCGGCGCACGGTCGAGGTGCAGGACCTCGACAGCGGAGGCCGGTACGAGGAACCCTTCGACCACCTCGTCGTCGCCACCGGCGCGACGCCCATCCGGCCGAAGCTCCCGGGGGTGGAGGCCCGGGGCGTCCACGGCGTCCAGGTTCTCGACGACGGCGTGGCCCTCCGCCGGAGGCTGGAGACCACCCGGCCCTCCCGGGCCGTCGTCGTCGGAGGCGGCTACATCGGGCTCGAGATGGCGGAAGCGCTGGTGCGCCGGGGCCTGGACGTGGCCCTCGTCGAGCAGGCCAGCCAGCCCATGGGCACGCTGGACCCCGACATGGGGGCGCTCGTCGCCGACGCCATGCGGCAGATGGGGATCACCCTCTACCTGGAAGAGGCGGCCACCGCCTTCGAGACGAGCGACGGCGAGGTCCGGGCGGTCGTCACCAACGCCCGGACGCTCCCCGCCGACATCGTCGTCCTCGGCCTCGGCGTCCGGCCCAACAGTGAGCTCGCCCGGCGGGCCGGGATCCCGGTCGGGGCGACCGGCGGTATCGTCACCGACCGGCGCATGCAGACGCCGATCCCGGGTGTGTGGGCGGCCGGGGACTGCGTCGAAACGTTCCACCGCATCTCGCGGCGTCCGGTGGCCATCGCCCTCGGGACCCACGCCAACAAGCAGGGCCGGGTGGTCGGCATCAACATCGGCGGTGGCTACGCCACCTTCCCGGGAGTGGTCGGGACCGCCGTGACCAAGATCTGCGAACTCGAGATCGCCCGCACCGGCCTCGGGGAAGCGGAGGCGGCCGCCGCCGGCTTCGAGACGGAAGCGGTGGCCGTGGAGTCCACGACCCGGGCCGACTACTTCCCTGGGGCGAGCCGCATGCGAACGAAGCTCATCGTCGAACGTCGATCCGGACGGCTGCTCGGCGCCCAGATCGTCGGCCGCGAGAACGCCGGTAAGCGCATCGACGCCCTCGCCATCGCCGTGTGGAACGAGATGACGGTCGAAGAGATGACCGGCCTCGACCTCGGCTACGCCCCGCCGTTCTCGCCGGTCTGGGACCCGGTGCTCATCGCCGCCCGCAAAGCCGCCGAACGCCTTCAGGACGCCACGGCGTCCGGGTAGGCCTGCGCCGGTCGTCACGGTCAACGGTCGCCCCCAGCTGTTTCCGGTCAACGACGCCCTTGACGGCGACGCGATCGTCTTCCGCACCACCTCCGGAACAAAGCTCGACGCCATCAGGCCATCACCCGTCGTCTTCGAAGTCGACGGCTGCTCCGGCTCCACCGTGCACCGCTGGAGCGTCGTCGTCGAAGGGCTGGCCCCCGAGGTCACCAGCGCCGACGGTCCGAGCGAACGCGACCGCCTCGGGCGCCTCCCGCTCTACCCCCTCGGCGCCGGCGACCGCTCCACTACGTCCCGAGAGTCCCCGTCTCCCTGAGCGGGATCCGCTTCGACCCCCGAACCGGCCTCGGTGGCTCGCCAGGCGACTGAAGCGCCAGGTCGTCGGCTCGCCATCGATCATCGTCCGTGCCACGTCGGGCTAGCGCCGTTTCGTTCAGCGGCGCCCCAGTCCCTCGCCTGAGCGTCGCGGTGGTGCTGTCGATGACCTGGCGCCGCCTACCGACGGGGAGAAGCACGATGTCTTCCCCGCCGCCGCCGAACGGCTCCCCCGGCAGCCTGGGACGAGGCGGCCGTCGGGACCGCCGTCGTGGCGCGAACGGCGGAGTCAAAAGAGCGCCGCGTCGATGACATCCTGGATGTTCAGTCGCTCAAGCCGGTCCCAAACAACGCCGAGACTTCCTGTCTCCCAGGCGGCGAACCAGCCTTCTCTTTCGGTGTCAAGGGGATAGACGCAGAGCAGCGCGGCATGGATGCCGGCGAATGACACTTGGACGTCGCAAAGCGCTGATTCGAGCTTGGCAACGGCTGCTTCGGCGCGCGATATCAGGAGCGGGTCGATAATCGGTTCCGGCACGATGGCTGCCCCTTTGCCGGCAGCATCTGCCGGAGAGACGGCCCGACCAGTCGAGGCCGTTCCGCGTCTCCCGAGGCGTGCCGACGGGTCCACTCTCTGCCGAATATCCGCAAGTTGCAAGCGACAAAGCCAGGAACAGCCCACTTTCCCGAACGTATCCGGAGCGTGTCAGTCGCCCCGATCCAGGCCGGCGATCAGACCCGACGGCTCGTAGGCCGTCTTGAAGGCCAAAGCCGGCTCTCAAGCGAAGGCGGCCTGAGACGACATCGACTCGGGCTTTCCGGCCGAAGCGATGCAACATTTCGGCCGGTTGCCGCCGCGCGGTCCCCCCGGTGTCGAGCCGCAACAGGGGTCGTTGAGTTTCCGCCCGCCCGCCGTCCGCTCAGCGCAAGTGCTGCAACTGCAGTTTGGGATTGACCGCGAGGCGCCACGGGGCTCTTGCGTGCTCGACGCCGTCCCCGCACCTCACCCGCAAGCGGATGCGCCAGCACACCCAACGCCGTGGCGAGGCTTACGCGTGTTGGGCGTGCGGGCCGGCGACACCGACGGTTCAAGGCACGGCCTGGTCGCACCCCAGAGGGCTAGCGGGTACGGCGGGCCGACGGCGGCTCCGGGGTCCTCGTCGCCACGACCGGCCGGGCCGAAGGCGTCACCTCCGACGGCGCTGCCGAAGCGGTCCGCAACTCGCGTGTCGCTGCCCGCGCCGCCGCCGCCTGCTCCACCCGCCGCTGCGCCGCCCGGAGTTCGCCGACCGCCTCGGCCAGACCGGCGAGTGCGACCGTCAGCGCCAGCACCGCGCCGTGCTCGTCTCGTCCGACCCGGGCGAGCAGCCCCAGAGACACGGCGGCGAGGCGGAGGTCGGCGGCGCCGGGGCCCGAGCGGGGCGTGCGTCCGTACAGCTCTCGGCTGGCCCGGTCGTAGGCCCGGGCGGCGTCGTGGAGGGCGCCCCGGCCGGTCGGTTCGCCCACCCGGGCGGCAACGTGCAGCAGGTCGGCGGCGGCCCGGGCGGCCGCGCCGGCGGCCGCCGGGTCCTCGTGGGCGAGACGGCGAACGTCGGCCGTGGCGGCGGCGGTGGCGGCGGTGGCTTCCCGCCACAGCGCCGGTCGGTCGGACGGATCGACCCGTCCCAGGCGGCGGCCGTCGAAGTTCCCCCCGGCCGCCCACGTGGCATGGAGGCGGGGCAGCGAAAGGTCGGCGGCCAGCTTGGCGCCGCCGTACCAGACCGGCACCCCACCGGGGGCGGGCAGGGCCACCGCGTAGCCGGTGATCTCGCCGGGGTGTTGCTCGGAGAAGCGCTCCCGCACCAGCAGGCCCGCCTCCCGCAGCCCGGCGAGAAACGACGCCAGATCGGTCCTGGTCGCCGCGACGGTCTCCACGGTGTGGCGCAGCCGGGCCCGGACCGACACGCACTCCCCCACCACCCCATCGCCCGGGGTGTGACTGGACCAGTGGCGCCGCAGCTTCGGCAGCGACAGGTCGGCGGCCAGTTTGGCGCCGCCATACCAGACCGGGTCGCCGGCCCGGTTGCGGAACCCCGGCCAGGCCACCGCGTACCCGGTCCGCTCCCCGGGGTTCAGCTCGGAGAACCGCTCCCGGACCATCACGCCCGCGGCCCGCAGCCGACCGAGGAACTCGCTCTCCCCCGTCGAGCTCGCCGCCGCCGTCTGGACCTCGCGGCGCAGCCGGTCCCGGGCGGTCTCCGGCTGGCCGATCCGGGCCGCCTTCTCGATCTCGGCCCGGCCCGCCCGCCGTGCCGCCGTCCGGTCGCGGCCGGCCGTCACCCGCAGCCCGAAGCGGACCTCCACCGCCCGGCAGGCCTCCCCCACCCGGTAGAAATCGTTGCGCAACCGGACCCGGCGGCCGTCCTGGCGGGCCAGGGTCACCACCAGGTGGATGTGGTCGTCGGCGTGGCGGACCGCCACCCAGCGACAGCCACCATCGTCACCCCGAGGGGCCAGACCGGTCCGGTCCAACACCTCCGCCGCGACGTCGGCCCACTGGGCGTCGGACAGGACCGGGTCGTCGGGGGCGGCCCGCAGCGAGCAGTGCCAGACGCAGCGGAGCGGGGGGTCGTCGGCCGCGGCCAACGGCAGATTCAACCCGCCGATCAGATCCCGCAGCACCCGGCGCCCCTCCCCGTTTCGGGGTGGATCCAGCGTCACCGGGTCATCCCAGCCGGCCACCACCCGAGCGTCGTGGTGGGCGTTGGCCCGACCCGGACCGAACAGGTAGGCGATCAACCCGCCGGCTTTGCGGCCCCGCAGCACCTTGCCGATCATCGGCCGCGGCGGCGCAGGACAGCCGCCACCTCGCCGGCCACCACCTCGACCAGGGCCACCCCCCGGTCGGCACCGGCGGCGGCGCGCACCAACCACACGGGGGCTACGCCGGTGGCGTTGAACTGGGCCACGGCCCGGTTCACATTCACCCCGTAGCGGCGGACCTGGGTGCGGGCCGCCATGAGCTCCGTCAGCAACGACCGAAGCACACGATGCTCCGGCATCCCCTCCCCCCGAGCGAGCGCCAAGGCCGCCTCGGTGGCGAACCCGGCGGCGGTCAGCCCGACCATCCCGGCCGCGGCGCACAGCGTCGCGTACTCCTCATCGGACAGGCGCAAATTCACCCGCCGCTCCCGGCTCGGCCGGTTCTGCGAGCGGTAGCGGACACCACACACCGGGTCGTCCGCGCCCTCCCCGAAGGCCGCATCGTCGTCGGCCGACCCCGCCGGGTCGGTCCCGACAGCCGACCCCGCCGGGTCGGCTGACCTGCGACCGGAACCGGGTCGGAGGCCCCGCTGGGCCGACGAATCGGTAACCGAAGCCATATCTTGCTCCCGCCGGAGGGGCCTGTTCGCACCATAAACGGCGGGTGTGACGGTCTATGACGATCAGACCGGAAGCGACCACCTCGTCCGCTTTCCCCCGGCGGGTCCGTATTCCTACCCGCTTCCCATGAAGGGATGGGATCGCATCCAGCGGCGGTGGGAAGGTGCCGGCGGCGCGGCGCCGAACTGATGGCCGTGGCCAGACCCCGCAGCCCCCGGATGCTGATTGCACGCGTCCTGGTGCTGGCGGCGCTGACCGGCTGCGCCGCCGCCCGCCCCGTCGACGTCTCCACCGAGAGCCGCCCCGCCGACCCCGCTCTCCAGGTGCCGGCCGTCACGCCGCCCGTCGAAGCGACCGTGCCGACGGCGACGACGACGACCGCCGACGAACAGTTCGAGGCGGCGTCACGGCGTCGCCCGCCGACCACGACAACCACCATCCGGAGCGGACCGGCAACCACCACGACCACGACCGGCACCACCGGACCGCTGCCGACGACGACGACGACGTCGACGACCCGACCGGAACCAACCACCACCTCGACCACGGCGGCCACCTCGACGGCCGGGGACGGCACCGTGGTGGACATGGCGGTCACCCCCGACGGAACCGGCGCCTGGATCCTGAGCTCGGACGGAACCGTGCGGACAGTGGGAACCGCGAGGCACCTCGGAGACCGTTCCGGAGGGCTCGACGCACCCGCCGTCGAGATCGCCTCCACCCGCAGCGGACGGGGCTACTTCATCACCACCGCCGCCGGCCAGGTGTTCGTCTTCGGCGACGCCGTCCACGCCGGCGACGTCCCCGCCCGCGACCTCCCCCCGGGCTCCCAGGTGACCGGTATGGTCCCCGACCCCGACGGCTACGGCTACTGGATGGTCACCAACGACGGCCGGTTCATGACCTTCGAAGAGAACTTCTACGCCCCTTCCCCCGGGCCGCCCCACGCCAGCCGAGCACCGTTCGTCGCCATCGCCACCGACCCGACCCGCAGCGGCTGGGGCGACCAGACCGGCTGGGCCCCGGTCACCGCCGCCGGAGAGGTGTGGTGGATCGGCTCGTGGGGCGGCTACGGACAGCCCGACCCCGACAAGCTCCCCGCCCCGATCGTCGACATCGCCGCCACCCCCACCGGGCGGGGCTGGGCCATGGTCGACGCAGCCGGCCACGTCCACCCGTGCGGCGACGCCACCTTCCACGGCGACGCCCACCCCACCGGCCCAGTCGTCTCCATCGCCATCACCCCGACCAACGACGGGTACTGGATCACCACCGCGGACGGCACCATCCTCCCGTTCGGCGACGCCAGCCACCTCACCTGACCGAGCCCAAGGCCCGCCGAAGAGTCGGTGCGGAACGCCTCCGTGGTTCAGACCGATCGGTGCGGGTGTCTGCCTTCCGGTGGCTCCGGCGCCGAGCCCGGCCGGCCGGGTGGGTTCCGGGGCCCGGCCGGGCCACCTTCGGGTGCGATCCGGCCCGGCGGGTAGGCCTGGCCGGCGAGGGCGGAGCCGGCCGGTCCGGGAACCGCCTGTCTGGCCCGTCGCTCCTCTTCGGCGACGGCGGCGTGGACGGCCCGGCCCTCGTCGTCGTCGGCCTCGTGGCGGGGCCAGTCGGCGAACCGCTGGCGGAGCACGTCGATGTCGTCGTCCGTGAGGTCGTAGCGGCGGAACGTGTCGTTCGACAGCCGGTCGAGCTCGCGGGCAGCGTCGGTGAAGTCGAGCACCCGCAGGCCGGGGTCGCGGGTCAACGTGAGGCGAATCAGCTCGCGGCGGCTGTAACGGCCGAGCACGGCGGCCACGTCGATGAAGTCTCGGGGTAGATGCCGGGTCACCATGGCGTTGACCTTCGAACTGACGGCGTCGTCGAGGTGGAGCACCGGGCCGAGCTCCAGCTCGACCGGGGGCCACTGCCGCCAGTCCCGGGCCAGGTCAACATGCATCGTCCGGTCACCCCGGGTGACCTCGAGGCGGGCGAACTCGCCCTGATGCGACTCCGGCGGCCGGATGATCTCCGCCCCGTAGCCCGACCCGACGAGCGCCTCGCGCACCGCCGCCGCCACAGCACCCGGCGCGCCCGGCTCTGGACTGAAGAGATCGATGTCCTCCGTCTCCCGTCGCAGGACGCCGTGGGCCACCAGGGCGTTCCCCCCGGCCAGGGCGAAGCCGTGGTCCCCCGCCGCGGCGAGGGCGATCCGGGCCACGTCCTCGTGGAACGGGTCGATTCCCACCTACGGGTGGGGGACCCCGTGGCCGGCGCCCTGGGCGGCCAGCACCGGGTGGGCGGCTTCCCACTTCGCCCGCACCGGCCGGGGCAGATGCAGCTTCGGCCACAACTCCACCAGGGCGTCGCGGTTCAGCAAGGCGGCGAAGTCCTCGTCTCTCCAGGCCTCGAGGATCACGATCCGGTAGAGCATCTCCCGATCCGACTCGTCGCCCAGGTTGTACGAAACCCGAGCCGAGGTATCGATGCGCGACGGGAGTCGCACCACACCATCGAGCGGGCCCACCAGCCGGTCGAGGTCGCCGGGCACCACGATCGGCCGGTAGGCGTAAAAGCCCCCGGCCGGGGGCGGTCCATAGGCGAACCTCGGCGACGTGCTCACCCCACCATCATGCCCTGCCGCTCCCCATCGGGGTACGAGGCCGGTAGTCCGAGGTGCCATCAGGAGCCGCGGCCCTCGGGGGCCCTGGCCACGCAAAGCGTCGAAGCGACCCACACAGATCCCACGAGTTTCATCGTCGGTTCCTTGAGAGGGGTGGCCGCCGAGGCGGCCACCCCTCTTGCAGCATCAAGCCGACTTGCGCCGGAAGCCTCCCGACGCCGGCTTGGCCGGCTTCTCGTCGGTCTCGTCTTCGGGCTCGGCCAGGTTCGGCTTGGACGGGGCTCCGAGGAACTGGACGGCGTCGGCCACCACCTGGAGGCGGGAACGGCGGTCCCCGTCGGGGGTGGTCCACTCGTTGAGGCGCAGGCGGCCGACCACGGCCACTTCCCGGCCCTTGGTGAGCCAGTCGCCGCAGGTGGCGGCCAGCTTGTCGAACGTCACGACGTCGACGAAGTCGGCCGAGTCGGAGGCGGGGCGGGGCACCGCCAGCCGGAAGGTGGCCGACACGTGGGACTCGCCGGCGTGGCAGGTGGGGTCAGCGGTCAGACGGCCGATCAGAGCGACACTGTTCACAGGGATTCCTCCTGTTCGGGGTCCGGGGTGGACCTGGTTCGTGACGCCAGAACCGACCGGGCCAAGCGCAGCGGCGCAGGGGACCGCCGGAGGCGGAGCGAGGACACGAGAGCGCAGCGCAGTCCCGCAGCGACCCTTGCGCCGAGGAGCGGACCGGTCGAACCTGACGACACGGAAACCAAGGGCCGACCCCCGGCACCGGCCATCAGGAGACGTCCGATACAGGTTCAGCTCATGCATTGTCCCGAGCACCGACCCGCGCCATCGGCCGGACCGAAAGCAACACTGCGACCAGCCTGCCCAGGGTCAGATGTAGCCACTCCCAACAGTCAGGCTCAGCGATCGATTGACGAGCGTGCCGCTACGACGGAAGTTGCCTCGTTCGGCTCACCAAGGTTCACCGGAGCTGTCATGCCGGGCAAGTAGCGGTGCGAGCCGATAAGGATGCGATGTCCGGGCGACCGTCAGCGGAAGGCGCCGTCGGGCGGGCGATCGTCAGCGGTCGGTTCGCTGGCGCTTCGGCGGCACCGCCTGCCGGTCGCGGAACATACTCCGCCGGTCGCGCCAAGGAAGTTCGTCGATCTGGTCGATGGCGCTGTGGTGGAGCGCGTCGTACTGGTCCAGACAGACGTCGACCGGGCGAAGGTCGAGCAGAGTGATCTGGGTATACCGGGCGTCGCGCCGGGTGGGATGAACGAGCCCGTCGAGGAAGAGGTGGGCCTGGAAGAAGGGCCAGCCGTCGAGTTCAGCGGTGATCGTCTCAAGGACGGCGAGCCCGGGTTCGGAGAAGAACAATTCCATGGACTTCGTACCCAGGCCCGTGGTACCGGCCAGGATGATCAGCTGGGGCCATAGCCGTTCCCGGTTAGTGGTGGGGGCGGCGAAGATGTTGGGTGCCACCGTCACCACCAGCTCCTCGCCGGTGTGCATCTGGACGGTCCGGCCGCCGACGACGAGACGGGTCGTGACAGCCGGCGCGGCGCGCTGACCGGTCGTTGCATTGACGAAGAAGCCGATCGGTTCCGCGGAGCCGGAGCGGGGCCGGATCACACCGGGGGCGGCGACGCGGACGTCGGTGCGGTCGGAGAGACCGACCCAGTGAAGAGGCAGGATCGGATCCGGGCGCCGAACCAGCCGACGCGTCGACGGGCCGGACACTTCGAAGAGGAGAGCAGCCTCGTCGGTGGAGTTGGACCCGCCAAACACCAGCATGTCCGTCCGCGGTCCGAGCCGGGCCAGATCCAAGGTGGACACCCACGGATACGGGACTCGCCGCGGCAGGGTCCGGCGCAGGCGGAGCCAGGCCTCGACATGATCCGGGTGGAATCCTGACTTCGTGCCATAGGCGCGACGGCCCAGGCTGATGGTCAAATGATGGCCGAGGCCCTGATGCAGCAGCAGTTCCAAGGCGGACTCGAGGCGGCGACGCCGCGAGCCGGATCCTCGTCCGGCGCGAAGCGTGTGCTCCACGAAGTCTCTGCCGACGCGGTCGCCCTCCACGTCCCACCCGCCTGTTCGCCGGCCGGCCGAACCCAGGTTAACGCGATGCCCGGGACGGCGCCCGCGGAAAGGCCAGCGCTCGTCGACGCGACGCGAAGACGCCGTGGATCTCGCCGAGGGCCCCTTCCAGAACTCCACGTCGCCGAGCGCGATGCCGTCGACGGTCCGGTCGGCAGGCATGTCTCACGTTCCTTGCTCAGTCGACCGGGCGGGGTTCGCGCCACATGGGCCAGAGCGACGGACCGTCGGGCAGGCGGATCTCGCCGGTCACCTCGAAGCCGTGGCGGAGGTAGAGGCGGCGGTTGTCGGGGCTGGTCGCCTCCAGGTAGGCGGGGGTGGCGTCGCGGTCGCAGCGGTCCAGGACCTGGCGCAGCAGGGCGGAGCCGAGGCCGCGCCCCTGCCACTCGGGACGGGCACCGAGCAGGAAGAGATAGGCGTGGGGCTCGACCGGGTGGTGGCGCTCCATCGACTCCAGCACGACGAGGGCCCGCTCGGCCGTCTCGGCGGCGGCGTCGAGGTACCAACCGACGAGTTCGTCGGCCTGTCCCCCGGCCGGCTGGCAGCCGGGGGGAACCCACACCGCTCCGGCCGCCGACGCCGGGTCGGTGGTGTAGAGCCCGCCATAGGGGTGGTTGACGTCGACCACGACCTCGAAGAGGGCCCGCAGGATCTGCGGGCGGCGCTGCGGGTCGGGCATCCACCAGCACATCAGCGGGTCGGCGAGGAAGGCGGCGGTGAGCGTGTCGACCAGGTCCGGCAGATCAGCACCGGTGGCCCCGCGGACCCGAAGGCCGGTGTCGGAGCCGGTCATGCCGGGAGCGGAAGCGTTCATGGCTATTCCTCCTGTCATCGGGCAACGGCGGTTCATTCGAAGACGGCGCCCATGGCGGCCCAGGTGGCCGGCCGGCGCCGGCGCAGCCTGGCGGCGGCCACGGCGGCGACGACGAGGACGGTGCCCAGCAGCGCCGGCACGACCCGATACGGGGTGGGGACGCCGGCGCCGGGCGTGACCTCGGCGAAGGAGTACCAGAGGCCGCCCAACAGGGCCACGGTCGACGCCACCATCGCCCCGACCGCCACGACGAGGCGGGACCCGGGGCGGGCACCGTCGCCGCGCCAGGCCGCCCGGATCCCGGCCACGGACAGGAGCGCGTAGCAGACCATGGCCATGGGCGCCACGATCGTCAGCCCTTCGGTGAAGAGGTAGAAGCCGGCGGACAGGGGGCCCGGTGTGGCACCCACGGCGTTGCGGCTCGCCTGCCCGGTGGTGGCGATCACCACCACGGCGACGACGACCATGAGGATCAGGTTGACCACGATGGCCACGTGGGGGGTCCGGTGCCTGGCATGGGTCCGACCCAGCCGGGCCGGAAGCACACCGTCCCGGCCCATCACGTAGAGCGTGCGGGTGGTGGCGGTGTGGACGCCGAGGCCGCAGAACAGCGCCGAGAGTGCCCCGGCCAGCAGCACCCAGTCACCCAGGTAGGAGGCGTAGCGATCGGCGAGGGCGGCGAGGCCGGTGGCGCTCCTCGGCCAAGCCGTCGTCGCCTCCCGCACCCCGTAGCCGATCGCGGTGGCGTAGGTGACGACGAGGAAGAACACGCCGCCGACGACGACGCTGCCGACCACCGCCCAGGGGATGGCCCGGTGAGGATTGCGGGCCTCCTCGCCAAGCACGGCGGCCGTCTCGAACCCGGCGAACGAGAGGATCCCGAAGGCCATACCGGCGAAGACGAGCGGCCAGCTCACCCCGGCGGCGGCGGGGCTGAACGCCTCCAAGGTGTTACCCGTGGCGCCGCCGTGGCCGATGATCGCCATCGTCAGCAGCAGGAGCGTCGCCATGGTGGCGGCGGTGACGGCCAGCTGGGTCCGCGTCGAGAACTCGACGGCGAACCAGGACAGCCCGAAATAGGCGACCAGCCCGGCACCGAACCACAGCCACCACTCGGTGAGGGCGGCGGGGGCGCCAAGGTCGCCCATGACCAGGCTGGTGAACACGGCGAAGCCGGCCAGGACGGCGGGGCCGGCGACGATGTAGCCCGCCGAGTACACCGAGCCCACCACGAAGCCCCAGAAGGAGCCGAGGCCGTCGACGGTGTAGGTGTAGAGCGACCCGGCGGTCGGCAGCCGCACGGCGAAGCCGCTCACGACGGCGCCGATCAGCAGGCAGCCCACGGTGGCCAGCAGGAAGGCCAGCGGGGTGGCGCCCCCCGACTTGACCGCCGCCAGGTAGGTGATGAACGCGCCGGACAAGGCCGGCGCCATGACGCTGACCGACTGGGCCAGCACCTCGGGAAACGACAGGGCATCGCACTTCAGGCGGTCTTCAGCCCGGGCTGGCGGCCCGGAAGGCCCGTAAGCGGCCCTGATGACAGTGGCGGTGTCGTCCATGGTCCCCCTCCCGGCCAAGCACCGTGCGCTCGAACCGACGCCAGCCTCCCCCCGGTCGCTTGCCGGGCCGCTCACAGGCCGGTCACTGACCGCTCACCGGACCAGCGGCGCAGTGGGGCAGCGCTGCGTAAGCTGGGGCGGACGCCGGGGGCGCGGCGGCCCAACTGGCACAGGGCCTCCGGGCGGAGGGGGTGACGCCGGCGTGGAGTTCCGCATCCTCGGACCCGTGGAGGTCATCCACGACGGACGGGCGGTGGCGCTGGGCGGAAGCCGGGAGCGAGCCGTCCTGGCCCTGCTGCTGGCGTCGGCCAACCGGGTGGTGTCCTCCGACCGCCTGGCCGAGGACCTCTGGGGCGGCGAAGCACCGGCGCGGGCCGCCCATTCGCTGCAGGTATTCGTCTCCCGGCTCCGCAAGTCGCTGCGGGCCGTGGGGGCCGATGAGATCATCGTCACCCGACCGCCGGGCTACCTGGCCGACGTGGCGGCCGAAGCCCTCGACGTCATTCGCTTCGAGTCGCTCGTCGCCACCGGGCGGCGCTCGGCCGCAGCCGGTGCGCCGGCGGAGGCGGCGGCGGCATTCCACCAGGCGCTGGCCCTGTGGCGGGGACCGGCCCTGGCCGACATCGCCGACGGCCCCATCGCCCGGGCGGACGCCGCCCGGCTGGAGGAAGCACGCCTGGCCGCCATCGAAGAACGCATCGAGGCCGACCTGGCCTGCGGCCGCCACTCCGAACTGGCCGCCGAACTCGACGGCCTCACCCGGGCCAATCCCCTGCGGGAACGGTTCTGGGCCCAGCGGATGCTGGCGCTGTACCGCTGCGGCCGGCAGGTCGAAGCCCTCCGCGCCCACCGCGACCTCCGGGACCTCCTCGTCGAAGAGGTGGGCCTCGAACCGAGCCCGGCGCTGGCCGCCCTCGAAACGGCCATCCTCCAGCAGGATCCCGCCCTGAACTGGCGGCCGCCCCTGACCGAACCAGCCGGCCGGGACCACGGGGCGGCCAAAGCGACGCCACCGGCCGCTGCGGTCCCCGGCCCGGACCTGGTCCGACCGGGGCACGTCGGACCACCCATCGTCACCGCCGCGGCGCCGGTCGAGACGCCGGCGGACCTGGCGTCGCTCGCCGCCCGGCCCGTGACCATCCTCTTCAGCGACATCGAAGGGTCGACCGACCTGCGCACCGGGCATGGCGACCAGATCGCCCAGGAGCTCCTGGCCCGTCACGACGACCTGATCCGAGCCGAGGTCCGGGCCCACGGCGGGGTCGAGGTCAAGGCCCTCGGCGACGGATTCATGATCGCCTTCGGGTCGGCCCGGGCCGCGCTGGCCTGCGCGGTGGCCATCCAGCGGGCAACGGCCGCCGGCCTCCAGGGGGCCGGCCTCAAGGTCAGGATCGGCCTCAACACCGGCGAGGTCGTCTACCAGCACGGCGACCTGTACGGCCAGGCCGTCCATGCCGCCGCCCGCATCGCGGCGCAGGCGACCGGCGGAGAAATCCTCGTCGCCGAGATCGTCAAGCACCTCGTCGGCGCCAGCCCCGACATCACCTTCGGCGACCGGGGCCGGAGCACCCTCAAAGGGTTCCCGGAGCAGTTCCACCTCTACGACGTCACCTGGGCGGACCCGGAGCCGACTCCCATGACCGTCGGTTTCGCCGCCCGCACCCCCTACGTGGGTCGGGAAGCGGAGACCGCCGAGCTCACCGCGCTGCTCGAGCGGGCCTGCCGGGGCCAGGGCAGCCTCGTCCTCCTCGGCGGCGAAGCGGGCGTCGGCAAGACCCGGCTCACCGAAGAGATCGGCACCGCCGCCGCCGCCCGGGGCGCCCGGGTCCTCGTCGGGCGGTGCTACGAACTCGACGGGGCTCCCCCCTACGTGCCCTTCGTGGAGATCCTCGAACAGGCCCTCGCCGGCGCCCCCAGCGTCGAAGCCTTCCGGGCGTTCCTCGGCGACGACGCCCCCGAGGTGGCCAAACTCGTCCCCCGGCTCCGGCGCCTCTGCCCCGACATCCCACCGCCGCTCGAGCTCCCACCCGAACAAGAACGACACTTCCTCTTCAACAGCCTCCGGGACTACCTGGCGAGAGCCGCGGCAGGGCGACCCCTGTTTCTCGTCTTCGACGACCTCCACTGGGCCGACGACGGCACGCTCCTGCTCCTCGAGCATGTCGCCGAGCAGCTCCCCCGCCTCGCCGTCCTGGCGGTGGGGACCTACCGGGACAACGAGGTCACTGCCGACCACCGTCTCGCCCGGCCCCTCGAAGCGCTGCGCCGGCGCCACTTGGCCCGGCGGATCAACCTCGGGCGGCTGGCGGAGGACGGCGTGGCCGCGCTGCTCCGCGCCCTCAGCGGCCAGGAGCCGCCCGCCTCGCTCGTCGCCGCCGTCCATGCCGAGACCCAGGGCAACCCGTTCTTCGCCGAGGAGATCTACAAGCACCTGGCCGAAGAAGGCCGCCTCTTCAGCGCCGGTGGACAGTTCCGCGACGACGTGGACATCAACGACCTCGACGTCCCCGAAAGCCTTCGTCTCGTCCTCGGACGGCGCCTCGAACGCCTCGGTGACGACGGACGCCGGGCGCTGGCCGCCGCCGCCGTGCTCGGCCGGGCCTTCACCTACGAACTGCTCGAAGCGCTCGACGAGGTACCGGCCGACGTCCTCCTCGACGTCCTCGACGAGGCGGAACGGGCCCGCCTCGTCACCCCCCTGTCCAACGCACCGGGCGAGGACCGCCTCCTCTTCTCCCACGAACTGATCCGCCAGACGCTCCTAACCGGACTGTCCCAGCCCCGGCGTCGCCGCCTCCACCTGCGCGTCGCCGACACCCTCGAACGGCTCCACGCCGACAGCCTCGACACCCACGCCTCCGAGATCGCCCACCACCTCACCCGGGCCGGCCCGGCCGCCGACCGGCACCGGCTGCTCACCTCCCTGACGCTGGCCGGCCGCCAGGCCATGCGCACCGCAGGCTACGAGGACGCCCTGCGTCATTTCGACCAGGCGGTGGCCATGGGCGATGCCGCCCAGCCCGGCGATCGGCCGGAGTTGTTCGCCGACCGGGCCCTGGCACAACGGAGTCTCGGTCACCTGGAAGACGCCCTGCCGGACTGGGACCGTGCGCTGGCCGACTACGAACGGCTCGGCGACGTCGAAGCGGCGGCACGCATGTGCCTTCAGGCGTCGCTCGATCTCTGGTGGCTCAACCGGGACGGCGAAGCTGTCACCTTCGCCGAACGAGGTCTAGCCACCCTGGCGAACCGTGAGACCCCACAACGGGTGGAGATGCTCGCCTGGACGGCGGTGGCCGGCGCATGGGTGTCGCCGTACGCGCCTGGGGCGAAGCTGATCGACGAAGCGCTCACCCTCGCCGAGCGTCTTGGGGACAAACGCCTCGTCGCCTACGGCCTGGTCAATCGGGCACTCCATTGCAATGCCTTCGGCCTGCAGCGCGAGGCGATCGAATTCGGCCAGGAAGGCACCGGGGTGCTGCGCGCCGGGGGAGATCTGTGGGAGGTGGCGACTCTCCTGCCGTTCATGGAGGGTGCAGCCTTCGAACTCGGTCGGCTCGATCTCGCCGTCGTGTTCGGCGACGAGGCCGAGTTGCTGGCGACCCGCCTCGGTCACGCCTTCGCACTCTTCGCACACGCGCTGGTCCGGGCGTCGCGCCAGCTGGCCACCGACAGCGCGTTCTCCCAGACCGGAGCCCTCGTCCGGGAGCAATGCGGGGTCGAGGCGGCCCAGCCGTTCCGCCATATCACCGGGGCCTTTCTGGCCCACCTCGCCTACCTCGAAGGTCGCTGGGACGATGCACTCGCCCTCGCTGCAGAGGCTGTCCACCATTCGCCCGACGGCCACGGGACCGCCGGAGGGGACTGGGGTTGCTACCTTCGCGTGCTTGCCTACTCCGGGCGCGGCGGCGACGTCGTGTCCGTCGTCGACGAGCGACACGCCGAGCTACCCGAGCCGGGCCATCCCAACCGGTACGGGTCGTGGCATCTCCTGACCGGGGCCATCGAAGCCCTGACGGTGATCGGACAGCGCGAACGGGCCGCCGCGCTCTACCCGCTGGTGCAGGAACTGCTGGTCACCACCGGTCTCGTGACCTCCTACTTCTACCCGTACCTCATCGAGCGGATCGCCGGGATCGGCGCCGCTTCCGCGAACGACTGGGACGCCGCCGAGGCACACTTCCGAAGCGCTCTCCGTCACGCCGAACAGCTGCCGTTCGAGATTGAGGGCGCCGAAACCCGCCGGTGGTACGCCCGGATGCTCCTCGACCGGGGCGGCACCGGTGACGCCGAACAGGCCCGGATCCTGGCGTCCGAGGCCCTGGCCGTCTACCGGCGGATCGGCATGCCCCGCCACGAGGAACTGGCCCGGGGACTGCCCGGCTGAGATGGGCCCACACAACGAGTGCGTCGCGGCCCGCAACCAAACCGAACGTGGCGGGTATGACACACGGTACGTCAGCGCTGCAACACCCGGCTCCGACGCGCTCGATCTGGCTCGGCCGCGTCGAAGGCAAATCCGCAGGCACCCCGCCCGGCAATTCGGCATGATGCAGCCGTCGACACCCAAGGCAACAGGAGGCGGTGGACATGGGCGACAGCGTCGTGACCACCTTCCTGGAGGCAGGAGACTGGTTTCTGGCCATCGCCGGGCGTAACGAGGTCGCCGCCCGCTGGAAGGACGACAGCGCCCTCTTCGGCTACACCGTCGGAGGGATCGTCGGCCACGTCGCGGCGGCCATCGGATGGCTCGGACCACTGCTCGACATGGCGCCGACAGACGACGGGCCGTGTGGGGCCCCGGCGACTACCTCCAGCCCTTCCCCATACACAGCACCGACGACCTCAACGGCGAGCTGCACACCGCGGGCCGGGCCCAAGGTGAGCGGGCCGGCGAGCGGGGGCCGGAAGAAACGGTGCGACGCCTCGGCAGCCGGATCGGCGGACTCGCCGAACGGCTCCACGCCGACGACGTCGAACGGCTCCTCGATCTGCGACCGATCCTCCCGGCCGCCATACGGCTCGGGGACTTCCTGTGCACCCGAATCGTCGAACTGGTCGTCCACGGCGACGACCTGGCCGTCAGCGTCGGGCTGGACGAGTCGCCGCCGGCCGGTGCCGCCGCCGTCACCATGGACACACTGGTGGAAACGGCGAGAACGGCGAGCGGGGATGTCGAGGTGATTCGGGGCCTCGCCCGAGCCGAACGCACCGTCCACACGGTGTTTCCAGTGCTGTAGGCCAAAGGGACCGAACCATCATGCGAAGGCCGCGGCCGAGTTCCAGCCTCGGGTCGGATTCAAGGGGTGATCACCAGGTCAGATGAGGACGTTGTCGCCGTGAGCCGGCCGCGATCGCCGATTCTGGTGGCGTATGCCATGCCCGCTGACCCGGAGCAACGAGGTGCCCGGAGCTACGAACGGTCAGCCGAGCCCGGCTACCAGGCCGCTGTGTCGGGGCATGCCCATTCGTCGATAGAGGGTTTTCGCTTCAGCGATCAGCCGGCTGACACGCCGCTGGAACGACGGTTCCGGGGAGCGGGCAGGCGGCCACTTGTCCTGCCCTCCAAGTGACCGGCCGGCGGTTTGGTGCATGATCCGAACCGCCGGCGGAGCTTCCGCTCGATGATGCGGTCATCAAGGAGGAGGGCGGACAAAGCCGGGCGAGGGTACGTTCCTTCCGAGCCGGCCTCAAGGATCCGATGGCTTCCCGGGAGCCCTCGCCACCCTCGACAGGTGCATGGCCCGCGGGACAACCGGAGGTCGGTGACTCCACAACGTGACGTACCCACTCGTCACAGGCCACGGGACGCGGACGCCGGCGCGCCGCCGGAGAGAAGGAGATTCCGATGTCACTTGACGAGAACAAGGCACTGCTCCGCAGGATCCCCGAAGAGGTCTGGTCCAAGGGCGACATGGCGGCGGCCGACGCCGCCCTCGCCGCCGACTTCGTGAACCACAATCCGGCCTTCGGCCATGCCCCGACCCGGGAGGGCTACCAGCAGACCGTCCTCCAGTTTCGCCAGGCGTTTCCCGATCTGACCATGGCGGTGGAGGAGGAGCTCGCCGAAGGCGACAAGGTGGCGCTGCGGTTCCGGGTCAGCGGAACGCACCTCGGCCCGTTCGGCGCCTTCCCGCCCTCCGGGCGGGCAATCGACTTCACCGGTACCGCCATGGCCCGGATCGCAGACAGTCAGATCATGGAGCTTTGGGTCAACGGCGACCTGTTCGGTCTCGTGCAACAGCTCGGAGCGCAGATCACACCTCCGGCCTGAGTCGCGACGGGTCCCCCTCTCCTGGACGGCACCGCGCGCAAAGGGCCCGGCCTGGCCTTCAGCAGCGGCGGCGGGTGACTTCGGCTGTCAGTTGGGCGCGGTTGGCGAGGTTGAGCTTGGCGTAGATGTGGTGCAGGTGGACCTTGGCGGTGCCGGCCGAGATGAAGAGCTTGGCGCCGATCTCGGCGTTGCTCAGGCCCTCGGCGGCGAGGCGGGCGACATCGAGTTCGGTCGGGGTGAGGCTGGCCCAGCCCGACGATGGGCGGTGGCGCTCGCCGCGGGCGCGGCTGGCGTAGGACAGGGCTGCTTCGATCGTCAGGGCCTCGCCCTCGGCCCAGGCCGCCTCGAAAGCCTCGTCACCGAGGCCGGCCCGGGCGGCGGCTTCGGCGGGCGCGCAAAGAGCCCGGTCGTGGTGGTAGCCGAGCTCTTCCCGGCGAGCGGCGGTGGCGGCGAGGAGGCGGGTGGCTTCAGCCCAGCTCTCCTGGCCGGCGGCCAGGGCGGCGAGGGCCTCAAGGGAGTCGATCACCCCGAGGGCGTAGCCGTGCTCGGCATGGATGGCGAGGGCGGCGTGGTGGAGGTCCTCGGCCCGGTCCGGTTCCCCCTGAGCGGCGGCCAGCAGGCCGGCGGCGTGATCGGCGGTGGCGCTCACCCACGGACTGCCGAGCACGGCGCCGCTGGCCCGGGCCTCAGCCAGGAGATCCTCGACCGGCGCCAGGTCTGCGGCGCTGACCAGGAACCGGGACAGGGGGAGGGCGGCCTGGGCGTGCTGCCAGGGGTCGCCGACTCCCCGGGCCAGGGCGGCTGCCTCCTCCAGCGCGGCTCGGGCGTCGGGGTGGCCGAGCGCGCCGAGCGCCCGGGCCCGGGTCGTCATCAGGTAGGGCAGGGCGTTGTAGGCGAAGGCGTCTCGGCAGGCCCGGATGTGCGGCTCGGCCAGGGTCATCGCTCGTTCGGCCGACCCCTGGAGCAGCTCGATCTCAGCCAGGAGGCCGGCCCCGAGGCCGATCACGGTGGTCTCTCCCAGCCCGGTCGAGAGGGCGATCGAACGGTCGGCCGCCTCCCGCCCCCGGGCCAGCGTCCCGAGCCGCACCGCCACGACGGCCTCGAGGGCGAAGTTCCAGCACGAGATCAGATGGTTGCCGTGGGCCTCGGACAGGGCCAGCGAGTGGTCGAGGTAGCTGCGCGCCGCGGCCGTGTCGTCGGCCCGCACGGCGATAAAGGCGCGGTTCATCGCGCACTTCATCAGCTGGAACAGGTCGCCGGACTCCTCCAGCAGCGGCAGGGCGGCGGCCATCGAGGCCTTGCCCACCTCGGGGTCTACGACCGCGTTGCGGAGGCCGTACGACTCGTGGGCCCAGCCCTCCAGGCGCCGGTCCCCGGCGGCCCGGGCCAGAGCCATCATCTCGCCGGCCGAGGCCTCCATGCCGTCCAGGTCGGCGAGGAACCACTGCAGGCACCCCAGGTTCCAGAGCGCGATGACCCGCGCCGCGGGCGAGCCGCCGGGCAGGGCGAGTGCTCGATCCACGGCCTCTCGCCCCTCCCGGTAGCGGCCCCTGAAGGCGAGCGTTATTGCGTGGCGCGCCGCGAGGTCGAGCGCCGGTTCGGGATCGTCCCCGGCCAGGGCCCAGTCGAGCGCCGCCCGGTAGTTGTCCAGTTCGGCGACAGAATGCCGGACCACCGTCGGGTTGAAGCCGACCCACGCCTCCTCGAACTGTCGAGCGGAAGCCAGGCAGAACCGCAGGTGGGCGTCGCGCGCCGGAGCGGTCTCCTCGGCCCGGGCCAGGGCCAGGGCGGCGAAGTCGCGGATGGTTTCGAGCAGGCGGTAGCGCGACGCCGTGCCCTCCAGGTCGTCCTCGACGACCACCAACGACTTGGCCACCAGCCCGTCGAGGAGGTCGAGAACGGCGGCCGGTTCGCAGCCGGGCCCCGATCCCGCCCCGACGGTCTCGGCGGCGTCGAGGGTGAAGCCCCCGGCGAAGACGGCCAGACGCCGGAACAGGACCCGTTCGTCGGGGGTGAGCAGGTCGTGGCTCCAGGCCACCGACGCTTCGAGGGTCTGCTGCCGGCGCAGGACGGAGCGGCCCCCGCCGGTGAGCAGTCGGAACCGGTCCTCGAGCCCGTCCAGAATCTGTTGGGGCGAGAGGACCCTGATCCGGGCGGCGGCCAGTTCGATGGCCAGGGGGATTCCGTCGAGGTGTGCGCAGATCTCGGCCACCACCGGCGCGGTGGCGTTGGTCACGGCGAAGTTGGGCCGGGCCTTGACGGCCCGGTCGATGAAGAGCCGGACGGCGTCGTAGCTGCCCAGCGATTCCACCGCGCACGGCTCGTCCCGGGCGGGCAGCGCCAGGGGAGGGACCTGCCAGGTCACCTCACCGCCGACACCGAGCGCCTCCCGGCTGGTGGCCAGCACGGCCACGCCGGGACAGGTCCGAAGCACCGCCTCGCTCATCGCCGCGCAGGCGCCGAGCACGTGCTCGCAGTTGTCCAGGACCACGAGCAGGTCCCGGGTGGCCAGATAGGCGGTGAGGCGTTGCAGGGCGGAGCTCCCGGGGACGTCGCCGACCCGGAGCACGCCCAGCACGGCCTCCGTCACCAGCGCCGGATCGGCCAGCGGGGCGAGCTCCACCCACCAGGCGCCGTCGGGATGGGTGCGGGCCAGCTCGGCGGCCACCGCGGCGGCCAGGCGGGTCTTGCCAACACCGCCGGAGCCGGTGAGGGTCACCAGGCGGTGCTGGCCGGCCAGGCGGGCCAGGTCGGCGAGCTCGGCCTCCCGGCCGATGAACGAGGTGAGGTGGACGGGCAGGTTGTTGGGGATGGCGTCGAGGGACCGTAGGGCCGGGAACTCCCGCCGCAGGCCGGGGTGGCACACCTGGAAGACGTGCTCGGGCCGGCCGAGGTCCTTCAGGCGGTGGGCGCCGAGGTCGAGCAGCGTCACCCCGTCGGCCAGCGCGTCCCCGGCAAGGTCGGCGGTCGAACCCGAGCAGAGAATCTGGCCACCGTGGCCGACGGCCCGCAACCGCGCCGTACGGATCACGGTCGGGCCCATGTAGTTGCCGGCGTCGCGCAACTGCGCCTCCCCGGTGTGCAGCGCGGCGCGGACGGCCAGGCCGGTCCCGTCCGGCCAGGGCTCGGCCGCCAACGCCAGCTGGATGTCCACCGCCGCCCGGACCGCCTCGGAGGCCAGCGGGAAGACGGCCACCACGCTGTCGCCCTCGCCCTGCTCCACCGGCCGGAGACCGCCCCGGGCCCGCACGGCCGCATCCACGATCTCGTAGTGGCGCACGATGGCCGCCGCCATGGCGGCCCGGTCGGCCTCCCAGCCTGTCGTGGAGCCCTCGACATCGGTGAGCAGGAACGTGACCGTGCCTACCGGCAGGGGGCCGTTGACCGATGTTCCCATGGTGTCTCCCAGGTCGACTCGAGACGGCGACGACGTGTGCTCGTGCGGTTGACACTGAGGATGCGGGCTACGACAGGAATGAACATCTACCGATCGGTATATAAGGGTCCCAGCCGGTGGACGCCGTGCCAAGCGACAGGCGATTCAGGTCGGCGCTCCGACGGCAGCCGGGCTCGAGCCGCTCAAGCCTGAACCGCGAGGCGATGGCTGTCTCCAACCGGGGCGCCCCCGGTCCACCGTCCCGATCGCCGGTCCGAGGTCGCTCCGCCCCGGCGGGTCAACAAGCACGATCAGTGACGACCGCCAGCCGTGTCCATCCCCCGAATGGTCGTCTGGAGCGTCGCCCGATCGCCGATTCGGTATGGGCGGCCGTCATCCCGACGACAGCAGCTCGACCGCTCCGTGCTCGATACTCGCCAGTCTGACGCCGGGTGATCTACGCGCTCTACAAGGCGGCCTGCAGTTCGGCCCGGGCGTAGGCCAGGACCTCGGCCAGGTGCATGCTCCGACCGAGACACTCCCGATCCGACGCCTCGGCCTCGCCGAGCCGGGCCGCGACGTCGTGACGGCAGGCGGCGAGGCGCTCGCTGAGCACCGCCAGGACGCCCTCTTCCTCCCGCAGCAGGCCGCGCAGCGACACCGCCGCCCCGAGAAGGGTGGCGGCGGCCTCCGGGCGGTTCGGGCCGATGACGACGGCGGTGAGCTCCAGGGCCTCGGCGGCCCACGTCTGGCTCCCGAGTTCCCGCAACGTGCCGAGCAGTTCGTCGAGGTGCGGCCCGGCGGTCTCCGGTTCACCGGAGACGAGGGCCGCTTCAGCCGCCCGGGTTAGCGCCATGACCAGCGTTCTGCGCCCCGGAGTTTGTCTCGCGGAGACCACGGCCACCTCGGCGTGGCGCCGGCCGAGGGCCACTCGGCCGGCCGACGCCTCCACCAGGGCCAGCAGGGCCGACCCCTGGGCCTGGGCGAAGTTGCTGGTCTGTTCGGTCAGCCGAAGAGCCTTCCGGGCCTGCTCTCCCGCCTGGTCGAGCTCGGATCGGTCCAGCGCCGTCTGGGCCAGGAGGAGGTGGCCCCAAGCCCGCACCTCGGCCGGCCGGTGCGGGTACAGGGCCTCCGTCTCGCTCAGCAGCGCTTCGCATTCGTCGAATCGACCCCGGGCCGCCGCGGCCTGGGCCAGACAGACCCGGGCCCACGCCGCTCCGTTGGCATCTTGCTCCCGCTCGGCGATGGCCAGCGCCTCCCGCATCAGGGGTTCGAACCGGTCGGCGAACTCGTCGCCTCGGACGGCCAGCAACAGGAAGGCGAGGGCGAAGTGGGCCCAGAGCAGCGGAGCGGCCGCAGGCCCCGGAAGCGCGATCGCCCGTTCGATCGGTTCGATGACGTCGCTGGCCCCGATTAGGAACCAGTAGAGGAAATGCTGCGAGACGAGCCGGAGGCTCGCCTCACGGTCGCCGCGATCCAGCGACCACCGCAGCGCCGCCCGCACGTTGTCCGCTTCGGCCTCCGCCCACCGCAACCGCCGGTCATACATGAGCTCGGCGTCCCAACCGTCGGCGGCGCAGAAGAAATCCCGGTGGCGGCGCTGCACGTCGACTATTTCCCCTGTGCCATCGAGCTTCTCCGCCGCGTATTGCCGCACGGTCTCCAACAACCGGTAGCGCACCGCTAGCCCGTCCTCCGTCAGCGAGGCGACGACCAGTGACTTGTCGACCAACCGCCCGAGGAGGCCGACCACGTCGCCGGCGCCGGTGACGGCCTCGGCCGCCTCCAGGCTGAAGTCGGCCGGGAAGACGGAGAGGCGGCGCAGCACAGCCCGCTCGGTGTCCGGGAGCAGCTCGTAGCTCCAGTCGATGGCCGCCTGCAGGGTCTGATGCCGGGGGTCGACGGTCCGCGCCCCGTCGGCGAGGAGGTCGAAGCGGTCATCGAGGCGATCGGCCAGCTGGTGGGCACTCAGCAGTCGCAACCGGGAAGCCGCCAGTTCCAGCGCCAGCGGGCTGCCGTCGAGCCGCCGGCAGATCCGGATGACCGCCGGTGCGTTGGCCGGCGTCAGGGCGAACCCGGCGACGGACTCCCGGGCCCGTTCACAGAACAGGGTCACGGCGTCGAAGGCCTTGAGGCCCGCCCCGTCACCGGAGCCGGGTGGGGGCAGCGACAACGGGCCGACTCGGACGATGGTCTCGCCCGGGACGGCGAGCACCTCCCGGCTCGTGGCCAGCAGGACGACGTCGGGACAGAGGGCGAGGACCGTATGAGCGAGGACCGATGCCGCCTCGACGACATGCTCGCAGTTGTCGAGCACGACCAGCACCCGGCGGTGGCGGAGCTGATCGCACAGCGCCTCCAGGAACGGCCGGCCGGAGGCGGCCAGCGCGCCACGATCCAGACCGACGGCGGTGGCCAGCGCATGGGACACGGCGGCGGCGTCGGGCACCGGCGCCAGTTCGACCAGCCAGACGCCGTCGGGGAATCGTTCGACGACGAGGTTCGCCGCCTCGAGGGCCAGGCGGGTCTTGCCCGCCCCCCCCGGCCCGGCCAGGGTCACCAGCCGGCAGTGCTCGAGAAGGCCGGTGATCTCATCGAGTTCGCGACCCCGACCCACGAACGATGTGAGGGCGGCGGGGAGGTTGTGGCGGAGGGCGCCGGCGCCCCGCAGGGGTGGGAAATCGCCGGTCAGGGTAGGGTGCCCGACCTGGAAAACCCGTTCCGGGCGGGCCAGATCGGCCAGGCGGTGGTCACCGAGGTCGAGCAGCGTCACCTGGTCCGGGAGCTGGTCGGCGGCGAGGTCGGCGGCGACGGCGGAACACACGATCTGCCCACCCCAGGCGGTGGCCAGCAGCCGGGCCGTCCGGTTGAGCGTGGGGCCAAAGTAGTTGCCGGCCCGACACTCCGCCGCCCCGGCGTGCACCGCCATGCGGACCCGCAGCGGCTCGTCGCGCTCCCACCGCTCGCCGGCCAGCCTTCCCTGCCCGGCCACCGCCGCCCGGATGGCCGTTGCCGCGGTCGGAAAGGCGACGCACAGCCCGTCGCCGGTATGGCCGAACACCCGGCCGCCCCACTGCCCGAACGTTTCTCCGAGCAGCTTGTCGTGGCGGGCGAGTTCGACCGCCATCGCCTCCTGGTCGCCTTCCCAGCGCCGGGTGCTTGCCTCGATGTCGGTGAAGAGAAAGGCTTCGATGTCGCCGAGGAGCGGCGCCGTCGCCTTGAGCGGGGCTGCTCCGGCCCGGGCGGACAGCAGCTCCGGGCGTTGCTGGAGGATGGCCGCCTCCAGGTCGCGCAGCGCCGGATTCGGCTCGATGCCGAGCTCCTCGGCGAGGGTCTTGCGCACCCGCTGGTAGGCCCGGAGGGCGTCGGCCTGGCGTCCGAGTCGGTAGAGAGCGAGGATGAGCTGCCCCCAGGCGTGCTCCCGCAGGGGGTTCACCGCCAGGTGCGGCTCCAGGAGGACCAGGGACCGTTCCGGACGGCCGAGCGCCAGTTCGGCTTCGGCCAGGTGCTCGATCATGTCGAGGCGGGCTTCGTCGAGGTGCCGGGCGGCCGCCGAGAAGAACGGCCATCCGCTCAGGTCGCCGAGGGCCGGCCCCCGCCACAACGCCAACCCCGCTTCGAGGGCCCCCGCGGCTTGCTCCGGATCGCCGCGCCCGAGCGCCTCCCGGGCTTCCTTCGCCAGGCGCTCGAACCGCGCCGCATCCACCGCCTCCGGAGGAAGATCGAGCAGGTACCCGGTGCCTCGGGCCCGGAGGAATTCCGCCGACCCGCCGCCGGCGGCGTCGGAGAGGGCCCGGCGCAGGCGGTAGACCAGGCTGCGGAGCGTCCCCTGGGCCGTCTCCGGGATCTCGCCGCTCCAGAGAGCGTCGATCAGGCCATCGGTCGAGACGATCTCGCCCGGTGTGAGGGCCACGGCGGCGAGCACAGCCCGCTGCTTGGCGCTTCCGATCGGGACGGTCGGGCCCGCACCGGCGACGTCGACGGCGCCGAGCAGTCGGACCTCAAGGTCGAGCCGCGAACTCTCCACCACCAGCCTCACAGCCCACGGGATCATCGCCTGGCGCCGGTCTGGCACCGAAATCGTAATCGGCGCCGCCCGACGCGCCACTGGCCGCGCCACCGGCGGCTGGAAGTCTGGCATCGACGGCGGATCATGACGAGAGGAGCGGGCGGATGGATTCGAACGACCAGCTGATCGAGGCTCAGGCCGCGCTCGGCACGACCACCCGACGGGTCGGCGACCTGTGCCGGTCCCTCCGATCGGCTGATGTTCCGATCCCCGGCTCGGATTGGACGGTGCGGGAGGCGACGGTCCACCTCGCCTTCATGGCCGACGTCTATGGGGAAATCGCCTTGGGTACTCCGGGCCCGATCGCCGGTTTCGACGTCGCCACGGTGGCGCAGCGGAACGCCGAGCGCATCGCCGACATCCCGGAATCCGACCCCGGGAAGCTCGCCGACCTGCTGGCCCAGGCCACGAACCACTTCCTGGAGGCGACAGCGGGTCGTCCCGCCGGTGAGACCGTGGACTACGTCGAGTTCTCGAACATGCGGGTCGAACTGGCCCAGCTCGCCGGCATCCTGCTCGGCGAATTCCTGCTCCATGGGTACGACATCGCTACCGCCCTGGGCGCGCCCTGGCCCATCATGGCGTCCGAGGCCCTCCTCGTCCTCGGCGGCTACTCGCCGGTCCTCGGGGCGGTCACGAACCCCGAGACGGCCAAGGGGCACACCGGCCGCTACGAGGTCGGACTGCGGGGCGGGCCCCGGTTCGTTGTCCGGTTCAGCGACGGCGAGTACGGGCTCGAGTCTCCCGATTCGGGGCCGGTGGACTGCACGATCACGGCCGATCCCGTGGCCTTTCTCATGGTCGCCACCGGTCGGCTGTCGCGCTGGGCGGCCATCGCCCTCGGCCTGCTGGCCGCCGGCGGCGACCGGCCCGAACTGGCCGTCGGTTTCACCGATCTGTTCCTGTATCCGTAGGCGTTGGGTCCGGGCGCTCAGCGTCCGAGACTTCGTCCGCAACTTCGACGACTACCACGGCTCGCCGGAGAAGAAGATCACCAAGGGCCTGCGGAACAACGCCATGAAGGCGGTGGCGTTCCCCGACTGCTGTGGGGCGTTCCGGCCCGGGAGGGGCAACTCTGATGAGCGAACAGCAAAAAGACGTCCCGGCCGGCAACATAGGCCGCGGGCTGGGTATGAGAGCAGTCCGTGTGTTGGCCACCGTGGTTCTTCTGACCTTCGGGTCTTCCAGCGGGTTGTCGGCGGCGGGAGCATTCGACCACACGCAAACAAGTGCGGCCGAGACACGACAGGCCTACATGAAGGGTGACATCCTCGCTTTGAGGTTCGCCGGTCGTGTGGCCAACGTTTCAACCGATCCAGGTCACTGGAGGTTCAACGGTGAAGTCCAGTCCCTGGCTACCGGTGAAGTGGTTGGCACGCTGACGCATGAGTTGTCCTGCCTCGGGACCGTCAGCCTGCCCTGTCCCGTGGTTGACGTCGTCGACAGGTTCCAGTTCGCGGGCGGCGCGCTTGTCAGCCGAGCCAAAGAATCCATCGCCCTTGATCCAGGACATCCGGGCTTCGCCCTGATCGGCATCCATCCTGAAGGCAAGACCATCGTCGAAGCGACTGGCGCCTTGGCCGGACGCACCGGACGAGCCCAGATGTCCGGCCACCACGACGGCCGAGACCTCCCCGGTTACGCCACATTCGATGACTTCTGGCTCATCGAACTCGACCCGAAATCCTGATTCGAAAGGGAGAGGCCGGATGTCTGGTCGGCCGTTCGTCGTTGGAGTGGTGTTTCTCTGGCGTTCGTGGTCGTCCGCCCTTGAACGCGAACGCCGGTTTCCGGGTGCCTGCGACTTTAGAGGCGGTTGGCCTTCTAGTCGGCGACGGCTGCGATGATGGCCTCCCCCAAGGGATACGACATCGGTGCCCGCTTCCGGGAGGAGCTCCTGCTGGGACGCCGCCCATGCAATCGACGGACCGGGCAGCGTCTTCATGCCCATCGAGCCGCGGCGGGGACGAGGGGGTAAGTGCCTCCTGTTCCTGCACACCGATCGACGGCTCCGGCTCTGCGCCGGGCGTGCCCGCACCACGGTGGGTGACGTTCGTTAGCCGGATCCCATCGCAAGGAGTCGACCGGCCGGAGGCCCGCTCCGCACGCCGATTCGGCACCTGGCGCGGCGGGGGCCGCCTATGCAGCGGCCTACGGATACACGAATAGGTCAGGGAACCCGAGGGCCAACTCGGGCTTGGCTCCGCCGAAGCTGAGCAGCCCGAGGGCGACGGCCTCGAAGCGGCTGAGCCGACCTGCGCCGACGAGCAGCAGGGCAATGGGATCGGCCGAGAGCTCGCAGTCCACCGGGCCGGAGATGCCCTCGGCCAGCTGGTACCGACCGTCGACGAAGCTGACGGTGAGCGATCCGCCGCCTCGCACTTCGATGCCGTAGGCGGCGTTGAGGCCGGCGGTGGTGACCGGGTTGAGGCACTCCCCGTAGAGGGGGGCGTAGCCGTTGAGGACGAGCCCAGCGTGGGCGGGGTCGATCGGCCAGGGCTGGCCCAATCCGCGGGCCATGTCGTAGCCATGGATGACCAGCTCTCCGAGAAGGACGCAGGCCAGGCCGGCCAGGTGATAGGTCAAGCCGGCGTGGTAGTGCACCTCCTGCTCTCCCCGGCGGCCGGCGGTGGCGTCGAGGAACCCGTCGTAGGCATCGCCGACCAGGGCGGCCAGCTTGCCGGGATCCGTTTCAGGGATATCGGCGATGAACTCGGCGCACAGTGCGGCGACGGTCTCCTTCTTGAGGTCGGGATACGGCGATGGGGCACCGGTGGCCAGCTCGGTGTACAGGCGGCCGCCGTGGACGAGATGGATGGCCGTATCCCGCACGGTCCAGTCGGACCCGGGGACCGCCACCGTGGCATCCGGCAGGGCGCGGATCATGCCCGTGACCTTCTGCGACATCTCCGCCAGCGCCGACCGGGCGGCGTTCAGGATCTGGGTGGGTTCCATTGTCGCTCCCTCCCTCTTGTCATGGTGTAGCCCGGAAGCCAGTATCCGGCCAGGGCGCGGCGCAGGCGCGGCGCCGATGTTGCGGAGAAGCGATCAGGCGTGGTCCAGGCGATAGGGCAGACCCTGGAGTTCCGGCTGCTGGGCCCGGTGGCTGCCGCGGCCGACGGGCGGATGCTCGACATCGCCAGCCACAAGCAGCGCGCCCTGCTGGCGGCCCTCCTGCTCGCCCGGGGAGGCGTCGTGTCCTCCGACCGGCTCATCGACGCCCTGTGGGGCGACAATCCACCGCCCAGCGCCCATCCGACCCTGCGCGGCCTGGTGGCCCGGCTCCGCCGGACGCTGGCCGAGGGAGAGGAACCACCATTGCGGGGCCGGGACGGTGGCTACGCCCTGGAAGTCCGACCCGAGCAGGTGGACGCCTGGCGCTTCGACCGCCTCGTCGAAGAAGCGGCGAGGGTACGGGCCGAACCTGAGCGGGCCGCCGAGGCGCTGCGCCTCGCCCTCGGCCTCTTCACCGGCCCGGCGCTCGGTGACCTGGCCGACCGGGAATTTGCCCGCCCCGAGGCCCGCCGGCTCGACGACGCCCGCCTGACCGCCGTCGAGGACCTGGCTGACGCCGAGCTCGCCCTCGGCCAGCCCGACGCCGCGCTGGCCCGCCTGGAACCCCACGTCGGCGCCCACCCGCTACGGGAACGGGCCTGGGGCCAGCGCATGCTGGCGCTGTATCGCCTCGGTCGCCAGGCCGAAGCGCTCCGTGCCTACCAGGACCTGCGCCACGTACTGGGCGAGGAACTCGGTATCGAACCGACCCCCGCCCTGCGCCAGCTGGAGGAGCGGATCCTCCGCCAGCACCCGGACCTCGACCATCAGCCCGCCGGCGGGATCGCCGAGCCCGCCGCGGTCCAGCGGCTGGAACCCACCAGCGACCTGGGCGATACGACGATCTTTTTGTTCACCGACATCGAAGCCAGCACTCGCCGCTGGGAGGGCGACCAGGAGGCGATGGCGGCCGACCTGTCCCGCCACGACGCACTGCTCACCGCCGCCTGCGAGGCATGGAACGGCCTGGTGTTCAGCCACACCGGCGACGGCCTGTGCGCCGTCTTCCCGACCGCAGGCGCGGCGCTCGGGGCGGCGGTGGCCGGTCAGATGGCCCTGGCGGGAGCGGAATGGGAGTCGGCCCGCCCTCTGCAGGTACGGATGGCCGTCCACGCCGGGTCGGCCGAACACCGGGCCGGCAACTACTTCGGTCCGACGCTCAACCGCACGGCCCGGCTGCTGGGCACCGCCGCCGGCGGCCAGATCGTCTGCTCCGAGGTCGCCGCCCACCTGGCCGGGGACCGCCGGCCTCCGGGCATCGAACTCATCGACCTCGGCCAGCACCGGCTGGCCGACCTGGCCCGTCCGGAGCGGGTGTTCCAGGTGGCCCATGCCGAGTTGCGGGCCGATTTCCCTCCGTTGCGCTCCGTCGACGTCACGCGCCACAACCTGCCGGCCGCCCTCACCACCTTCGTCGGACGGCGCCGGGAGCAGGAGGACGTGGCGGCTCTCCTTACCCAGGCCCGGCTCGTCACCCTCACGGGAATCGGCGGGACGGGCAAGACCCGCCTGGCCCTGGCGGTGGCGGCCGGGGTGGGCGAGCGCTTCCCCGACGGTGTGTGGTTGGCCGAGCTGGCTCCGTTACGGGATCCCTCGCTCGTCGTCTCGGTGGTGGTGGCCGCGGTCGGGCTGCTTCCCGGCGAGCTCGTCCGGCAGGGCGACTCGCTGGAGCGGGCGCTGTGCGACCACCTGGCCCGGCGCCGCCTCCTCCTCGTCCTCGACAACTGCGAGCACCTTGTCGAACCGGCAGCGGCGCTGGTCCACGCTGTCCTTGCTGCCTGCCCCGACGTCACGATCCTGGCCACCAGCGTGGCGGTCCTGGCCGTCCCCGGCGAATTGGTGTACCGGGTGCCGCCGCTCTCCCTCCCCCCGGCCGCCGGCGGTGGGTTGGACGAGTTCGCCGACGCCGACGCCGTCGCCCTCTTCTGCGAGCGGGCCCGGGCGGCCGATCCAGGCTTCGAGCTCACCAGCGCCAACGCCGCCGCCGTGGCCCGGATCTGCCACCGGCTCGACGGCATCCCCCTGGCCCTGGAGCTGGCCGCCGCCCGCATCCGGGTCCTCGGCGCCCGCCAGGTGGCCGAACGCCTCGACCAGCGTTTCCGGCTGCTGAGCGGGGGTGCCCGAACCGACGATCCCCGCCACCAGACTCTGCGGGCCGCCGTCAGCTGGAGCCACGACCTCCTGCCCCCGGCCGAGCAGCGGGTTCTCCGGCGCCTGTCGGTGTTTCCCGGGTCATTCGACCTCGAGGCGGTCGAGGCGGTGGCCGATGACGTCGACGACGACGTCGACCAGGACGGCGCGTCCGGTGCCGGTTTCGAGACCCTCGATCATCTGAGCCGCCTCATCGACAAATCGTTCGTGGTGGTGGCCGACCGCCAGGACAGCGAGGTCCGCTACCGCCTCCTGGAGACGATCCGGGCCTACGCCGATGAGCAGCTCGCTAGCGCCGACGAGGAGGCCGCCACGAAGCGGCGCCATCGTGACTTCTTCCTGGGACTGGCCGAGGAGTGGGTCCGCACCGCCGAGACTGACACCCAGTTCGCGTCCCTGGGTCGGATCGGCGTCGAGGTGGACAACTTCAGGGCGGCGCTGAGCTGGTCGCTGGAGAACGGCGACGACGATGCCGTCGGCCTCCTCGCCGCGGCCCACTGGGTCTACTGGGCCCCGGACGCGTCGGTGGAAGGCCGCGCCTGGCTGGAACGGGTCATCGCCATGCCGGCCCCGCCGCTGCGGGTGGCGGTCATGACACGGGTCAGCCTGGCCACGCTCCTCCGCAACCTCGGCGGCTACACCGGGGATCGGCCCCGCGAGCTGCTCGAAGAAGCGCTGGCCATCGCGCTGGCCGGTGACGACCCCGCCATGCTGGTGGTGGCCCGCGTCCAATTGACCGAGGTCTTCCTCATCGCCGGAGACGTCGACGAGGCCGAGCGGCAGCTCGATGCGCTGCCGCTCGGCCGCTCCTCCGGTGAGGACGAACTCTGGAGGGAGTACTTCCTCGCCTGGATCGCCATGGCCCGCGGCGATGCCGTGGCCGCCCGGGGCCATTGGGAGCGCTGGTTCGGGTTGGAGGCCGGGCAGGACGAGTTCATGCGGGCCCATGCTCTCGGGGGACTCTGCCTCGTCCTGGCCCACCTGGGCCAGCCGGACGAGGCGGAGGCGCGGGGGGAAGAGGCGCTCTGTGCCGCCCGCCGTTGTCCGGCTCGCCAGGTGCCGGTCATGGCGCTCACCCGCGCCGCCGAAGCGGCAATCGTCGCCGACCGTCTCGAGCGCGCTCGCTCCCTGCTCCGCGAGCTCCTGGCCCTGCTCCGGGACCTGGGAGCCCGCCGCTGGGTCGCCGAGGCCCTGGAGCTGGCTGCGCTCCTCTTCGGGCCCGACGACCCCGTCGCGTCGGCGACGATGTTCGGGGCCGCCGAGTCGCTGCGAATGGCGCTGGGCGAACCGGCCAACCCCGCAGGGATCCTGGCCGGGCGCATCGCCGAGTGCCGCCGCCGCCTCGTCGAGGACCTCAGCGCCGAAGACCTGTCCGGCGCCCTCCGGCAAGGCCTGGCGATGCCCATCGACGAAGCGCTCGCCCGCGCCGTGGATGCCCTTTCACGCACGGCCTGATCGCCACGGTAAGCCGAGCGCCACTGATGGCTCGCGTCCTGACTTCAGTATCCAGTGAACGAACCCACAGTCGCGCTGAACCGGAACGCCGCTTCGGGCCGAGCTTCGCCGCGTCCGCTCGGAGCGCAGATCGACGCGTCGGGGCTCCACGCCGGGCGCCGCCATCACCACGGTGAGTCACGAATGTTCGCGGGGTTCGTCGCCGTGCGGCGCGTGGATGAGGTCGCTCGCCACGGGCGGCAGATATGCCCCGTCGTCCAGGCCCCGACCCAATGGAGGTGCAACAGTCGCGACCGGCCGGGGGCAAGGAAGTGTCGCCGCGGTGACACAACGGATGGCGCCGTCCCGGCAGAGCGTCGGCCGCCCGGTGCGTAAGTTCGCCGCATCACTCGAGAACGCCTGGCCGATCCGGCCGGTTCGCGGGTGAGAGGGAGGGAGGAACTCCAGTGGTCAGACGAATGTCCATTGCCATGGCGTTGGCGCTCATGTCCGGCCCAGCGATCTCAACCGCCACCGCCACCGCCGCCGGCGGTGGCGGCACGCACTGCACCTGGCAGTTCGATGTCGCGGCCGCCCCCGGGCTGTCGACGAACCCGAGCTCGGGGACGGTCGTCACCAACGGGGAGACCGGCACGGCAACCTGCGACGGTCCCGTCAACGGCAACAAGCCGACCGGTCCCGGCCGGTCCGGCTACGACGGCCGCTACGGCACCAAAGACCCCGACACCTGCCAGTCGGGCGGGGAAGGCGCCGGGACCTTCACCATCGTCATCCCCACCTCCGCCGGAGATCAGCGCATCAGCGACGCCGACAACACCTACACCTACGGCGGCTTCAAAGCCGGGTCGCCGTTCTCAGGCGAGTTCAAAGGCAGCCGGATGTCGGGCACCTTCGACGTCCAACCCCTCGACGGTGACTGCGCCTCCAAGCCGGTGACCAAATTCCGGGTCAACGGCAAGGTCACACTCAACGGGTAACGAACCAAGGCGCGGGACCAGCTGGTGCCGTCGACGTCGACGACCATCAGCTGTTCCCCCGCCCGACAGAGGTGTGCGGGGCGGGCAGCCAGGCCCCGTCGTGAACGTGTCTTCATCACGACGGATCGGCATTGCAGCACAGGCCCGTCCCGATCGCGACGGAAGGACGCACCGATGGAAGCCATCCTCGCCGTGCTGCTGACCCTGGTGCCTCCCGGACCGGGCCCCATGGGTGTCCGGCTTAGCGGAGGTCATCCCGGGGACAGGACGGAACAGCCGGCGGTGCCCTATCCCGGTGGTTTCTTCGGTAAGGACCAGACCGCGCTCGTGGCCATCGAGAACCTCCGGTTCTGCGTCCGGCGGTGCCGCCCCGACTCGGTCGCCTATCTGCGCACGCCGGCCGGGCCGGTGCCGGGAAGCGACAACCCCCGGGCGGTCGTCTACATGCAACCGGGGGACCGGCTCGCCTGGACCTACCACGACGCAGGCTGCGACCTGGTCCGCTGCGCCGGCCACGACATCCGCCTCGAAAACGGCACCCCCGAAGGCCAGGAGGTCGGCCCCGTGACGGCCGAGGCCGGCCACGACCGGCTCGACTGGACGATCCCGGCCGACACAGCAGCCGAGACCATCATCCGCTACTTCTGCGCCCGGCACGCCACCGTCGGGATGACCGGGGCATTCCAGGTCCTGCCAGTGGGCGTTCTGAGCGTCTCGCCGCCGTCGCTCACTCCCCCGCGCACCCGAGGGTGATATTCGGACCGTCGACCCCGACCCGATCGAATCGGATCGTGACGGGCCCTGCAACCGAGGAACCACGGAACGCTGACCGCCGCGCCCCATGGCGAACCGTGGTTCCATGACGCCTCCCGCGACTGCGGTGAGCCCCGAGAGTTGTGCGGGACCGCCTGGACCGCGTCGTGTCGTGCGCCTCGGCAACGAACGAGAGAACACCGGCGTCCCTGGCTCACGGGTTCGTCACCGCAGCGGTACGGGCCCCCTTCCGTCTCTGTCGACCCCGTTACACAGCCGCTGTGCCGGGTGAGCGCAACCGGGCCGGTGACAGGCCCTACGGTCGGCGCATGGGCAACCAGCACACAGGCGGGCGGTGCCACCCTCGACCCGGAGCGACGCTCACCATCGAGCGGGCCACGGCGCTCGCGAGGCTGGGGGCGATCTACGCCTTCGGTGTTCCCCACCTCGACCTTGGCCCTCACTGCGGCGCGGCCCGACACGTCCCGGTCTCCGACGTCACGACATCAAAGAGGACGTAGGCACGGCGAGCTGACGCGCCGGCGCTCGGGCGGCCGCCGCCTTCTCTTTCGAGGTGCCCGCGTCAACCGGTGGCGCAGTCGGAGTGGTGTCTCTACGATCGCGGCGTGGCGTCGGGCACCGGGGTCGGGGCGGGACGATCTACCGCGATCGTTCTGTTCACCGACCTCGTCGGATCAACCGAGCTCCGCTCGCGACTGGGCGAGAACGCCGCCGACGATCTGCGCCGCCAGCACGACCTCCTCGTGGCGGGGGCCGTCGAGGCGAACCGGGGGCATCTCGTCAAGAACCTCGGTGACGGGATCATGGCCACCTTCGGCGGGGCGTCGGACGCGGTAGGGGCGGCGGTGGCGATCCAGCAGGCGATCGGACGGCACAACCGGTCGAGCCCCGCGGCCCTGGAGGTCAGGATCGGGATCAGCGCCGGCGACGTCGTCTTCGAGCGGGACGACTGCTTCGGCACCCCGGTCATCGAAGCGGCCCGCCTCTGCGGCGCGTCGAGGGGTGGACAGGTCCTCGCCTCGGAGATGGTTCGCTGGCTGGCTCGTTCTGGCGAGGGCTCGTTCACCCCCATCGGCAGTCTCGAGCTCAAAGGTCTGGCCGAGCCGATCCCGGCCGTCCAGATCGACTGGGAGCCACTGCCCGGGTCGCCAGTCCCGCTCCCGACCTTCCTGACCGACATCGGGCGCATCTTCGTCGGCCGAGGCGACGAGCTCGAACGGCTCCGGCAGCTGTGGAAAGAGGCGACGGCGGGCGAGTTACGGGTCGCCCTCCTCGCGGGGGAGCCGGGAGTGGGCAAGACCCGACTGGCCGCCGAGCTGGCCGTCGGGGTACACGAGGAAGGTGGGATCGTGCTGGCCGGCCGCTGCGACGAGGACCTCGGCGTCCCGTACCAGCCGTTCGTCGAGGCGCTGCGGCACTACGCCGACCATGCCCCCGGACTGGCGGACCGGCTCGGCCGCTACGGCGGGGAGCTGACCCGCCTCGTCCCCGAGTTGGGCGATCGTGTCGCCGGCCTCTCCCCGCCGCTGCGCTCAGACCCCGAGATGGAGCGCTACCGTCTCTTCGACGCCATCGCCGCCTGGCTGGGCGCCGCCTCGGCCGACGAGCCGATACTGGTCGTGCTGGACGACATCCAGTGGGCGGCCAAACCCACGCTCCTGCTCCTGCGCCACATCCTGCGGACGGTCGGCGGCCGGATCCTCGTCCTCGGCACCTACCGGGACACGGAGTTGACCTACGGCCATCCCCTCGTCGAACTCGTCGCCGACCTCCGCCGCCAGAGCGGCGTCGAACGCTTCTCCCTGACCGGCCTCGACGGCGCCGGCGTGGCGGCGATCGTCGAACAGGCGGCCGGCGGCGCGCTCGACGAAGCCGGACTCGCCCTGGCCCGGGCCGTCCACGAGGAGACCGAGGGCAACCCCTTCTTCGTCCGCGAGGTGCTCCGCCACCTGGCCGAGACCGGGGCGGTCGAGCGGAACGAGGGCGGCTGGACGACCCGCCGGCCCGTCGACGAGCTCGGCATCCCCGAGGGAGTCCGCGACGTCGTCGGCCGCCGCCTCGCCCGCCTCTCCGACGACGCCAACCGCGCCTTACGCGTCGCGGCGGTGGTCGGCCCGGAGTTCGAGCTCGCCGTGGTCCGGGTGGCGGGAGACCTCGGCGAAGATGAACTGCTCGGCGCCATCGAAGAAGCCGCGGCGGGCCGCCTCGTCCTCGAGGTGTCGGCCACCCGCTACCGCTTCGCCCACGCCCTCGTCCGGGCCACCCTCTACGAGACGCTGAGCGCGGCGCGCCAGGCCACCCTCCACCGCCGGGCAGCCGAAGCCATCGAGACCATCCACCAGGCAACGCTCGACGACCACGTCCCCGCCCTGGCCCATCACTGGGCGAAAGCCAGCGCGCCGGTCACCGATACCGCCCGGGCCGTGGACTACGCCCGCCGGGCCGGCGACCGGGCGCTCGCCCAACTGGCCAACGATCAAGCGGCCGCCTACTACGCCTCGGGCCTCGAACTCCTCGACGCCGGCGGCGCCGACGCGGCCGATCCCCGCCGAGTGGAGCTCCTGATCGGCCGCGGCGAGGCCCAGCGCCGTGCCGGCGATCCCGCCTACCGCGACACCCTGCTCGACGCCGCCCGGCTCGCCCGCCAGGTCGGCGACACGAACGCCCTCGCCCGGGCCGCCGAAGCGAACACGCTCGGCAACATCTGGACCGGCGTCTTCGTCGTCGATGCCAAACGCGTCGAGATGCTCGAAGCGGCGCTCGGCGCCGTCGGCCCCGACGACACATCCCTCCGGGCCCGTCTCCTGGCCACGCTCGGTCTCGAGCTGGCGTGGCAAGACGATCCCCGACACCGGCTGGCCCTCTCCGAGGAGGCGCTGCGCATCGCCCGGACCCTCGGGGATCCGGCGACGCTGGCCCATGTGCTCCTCGCCCGGGACTACACGATTCACGCCCCGGAGAACGCCGTCGAGCGCTTCGCCAACACCACCGAACTGCTGGCCATCGCCGAACGGCTGGGCGACCCGGTCGTCGCCAGCAAGGCGCTCGGTCTGCGGTTCAAGGCGGCGATGGAACGCGCCGACGTGCCGGAGGCGGAACGCAGCCTGGCGAGGAACGAGTCGCTCGTCGCCGAGCTCGGCCAGCCGACGCTCACGTGGGCCACGCTGCACCACCGGGCCGCGGCCTCCCTCCTGCACGGCGAAGCCGGGGCCCAAACCGCCATCGATGCGGCGCGGGAGTGCGGGGAGAGCGCCCACCGGCCCGGCATCGAGATCCTCGCCGGAGCGGAGCAGTTCTGGCTCCTGTACGACAAGGGCCGCATGGGCGAGATGGAAACCTTCTGGGCTCAACTCGCGGAGCGGACCCGAAACCCGCTCATGGTAAGCGTGTACGCGTTCCTCATGGCCGAAGTCGGGAAGGCCGACGCGGCTGCCCCAGCCTTCGACGAACTGGCCGCCACCGACTTCGCCTGTCCGGCCAACAACGTCGGCTGGTTGCATTTCCACGCCTACTGCGCCCTGGTCTGCGGCCGCTTGGGACGGGCGGACCAGGTGGGCATCCTCACGTCCCGGCTGGGGCCCTGGGCCGATCAGCTGGTCACGGCCGGCTTCGCCGGCTGGATCTCCGGGCCGGTCTCGTTCCATCTCGGGATCCTGGCCACGACCGCCGGCGACTGGTCCGAGGCCGAGGCGCGCTTCGCCGCCGCCGCCACCACCCAGGAACGCATCAACGCCCCGGTCTGGCTGGCGCGCACCCGCCTCGAATGGGCCCGCATGCTCCTCACCCGCCGGCAGGCCGGCGACACGGAACGGGCCGGCGAACTCCTGGGCCTGGCGCTGGCCACCGCCCGGCACCGTGGGCTGGCCAAGATCGAGCGGGAAGCGGTGGAGCTCCAGTCATCACCGTAAGGGCTTTGAACGACGCGGCGGGTCGTGATGGTGATGCCCGCATTCAACCCGAGCGGTCACCGCCACGTCCGTCAGAAGTCGAAGCCCGTCGTCTGGTCGGTGTGGGTGCCGTGGATCTCCCAGACGGCGAAGGTCGAATCCGGCCCCCGGACGCGTCCCCGCTTCGTGTAGCTGAGGGGCGCGGAGACGCCCGTGTCGAGGTCGTCGATCGATCCGAGGCCCCGGGCGAGGGCGTCGCGGCCGAGGTCGGGGCCGGCGCGCCTGACGCCCTCGACGAAGGCGGACCCGACGATGTAGCAGAGGATCTTGACCTCGTCGACCTCGTCATTGGGGTAGTAGCGCTGAAACATGTCGCGGAAGGGGGCCGCGCCGGGCCACTGGGGGTCGTCGAAGCCGGCGAGGCCGAAGGCCTTGTCGAGGTTGCCGCCGGCGGCGGCGGCGAAGAGGTCGCCACCGGCCGGGGGGATGAAGACGTACTGCGGGTGGTAGCCGAGCAGCTTGGCCTGGGCGGCGAATTTCGTGGTCAGATCGGGGGCGGTGTGGAACCACACGGTGTCGACCCCGGCGCTCTGCATCTTGGTCACCGCCGCGGAGAAGTCGCTCTGGTCCTTCTCCGCCGGGTACTTCACGGCGAAGCGGGTCCCGTGCCGGTCCATCGCCTGGTCGGCCCGGGCCACCAGCTCGTCGAAGTTCTCCGAGTGCAGGTAGAAGAAGCCGATCTTGCGGGTCGGCGTGTAGCCCCGCTTCTCGAACAGGTAGTCGACCAGCCGGCTGCCGGCGTAGCCGTAGCTGGTGGTGACCGGGAAGGCCCACGGCTTGTCCTCGAGGTACTGCTCCCGGAAGCCGCCGGAAATGTAGGGCACGGCCTTGCTGTTGGCGTAGGCGACGCTGACCGAGCAGGCGTCGGCGCCGAGCGGACAGCCGACGGCGAAGACCCTCTTGGTGTCGACGAGCTCGCGGATGGCACCGGCCGCCCCCTGGGACGAGTACTTGTCGTCGGCCACGACGAGCTTGAACCGGCGGCCGTTCACGCCGCCGGCGTCGTTGATCGACCGGAAGTAGGCGTCGATCCCTTTCCAGCCGTTGCCGACCAGCACGCCGGTCGGGCCGGACTGGGGCATGTGGATTCCGAAGAGGATGTCGCTCTGCGTGACGCCCGTCGTGTCCCCCGGTCCGAGCGCCGGCCCGGCGCCGCCCGGAGCGTGACCCGGGGAAGGTGCCGGCGCGTCGGGCACAGGCGCGGAAGACGCCGGAGCGGCCGCCGCCGCCGATGCATGCGGGGGGGCCACCGTCGCCGCTCGCGCTCCGCCCGTCGCGGTGGCAGCCGACGCAGCCGCGCCGGGGTGTCCGGCGGAGGCGACGACCGGTGTGGACGATGCAGCGACGCCGGCCGGAGCCACCGTTGCGGACACCGTGGGGCCCGCGCTGGGGACACCGGGCGGAGCGACCCTGCCCGCCTGCGCTCGGTCCGGAGCGGCGTTCCGGGCGCTGTTGCGATCGAGGGCGGCGTGGGAGCTCTGCGGGCCTCCGCCGCAGGCGGCGAGGCTGACGGCGATGGCGACGGCCAGCGGGACGACACCCACCTTCATGATGACCTCCCCCTCGGTGGATCAGATCTGTCTCAGGGCCCTCCGGCCCTGGGCGGCGACGAAGGCCGGGCCGGGGAACCACTGGCCCGGTTCCGCCAGCAGGGCGTCCCAGGCGTCGAGTTGCGCATCCGCAATCCCGGCCGTCAGACCGGCCTCACGGAGCTGGCGGACCGTGAGGCGGAGAAACTCGGCGTCGGACGACCCGCCTTCGAACAGCCGGACCTCCGACTCGGCGGCGACGCCGACCACCGCCCGGCCGGCGAGGAGAGCGGGCAGCGCCCGGGCCCAGACAACATTCAGCCCCGTCCCGGCCACCTCGGCCACCAGCGCCGCCCACGTCTGCTGGTAGAGCCCGGAAGCGAGAGCGTCGATGGCGTACCAGTCCGGCTCCTCGAGAACGATCCAGCCGCCGGGGCGGAGCGCGGCCACCAGACGGTCGAGGACCTCCTCCCGGGTCGGAAGATGGACCAGGACGGCCCGGGTGTGGACGAGATCGAAGGCCCCCTCAGGAAGTTCGTCGGTGGTGACGTCCAGACGGCGGACGTCGAGATTCCCGGCGTCGATCTCCTCGAGGAAGCGGGTGTCGAGGTCGACGGCGGTCACGTGGCCCTGTGGGCCCACCGCCGAGCAGAGCCAGCGGGTGATCGAGCCGCCTCCGCCGCCGACCTCCAGGCAGCGCCATCCCGGCCCGACGCCGACGTCGCCGAGCCGGCGGATCGTGGCAGGGTCGTGGCAGGCCTCCAGGAGCCGCAGCCGGTGGCGGGCCCGGTCCCAGGCGTTGTCGAGCGTGTAGCAGGTGGTGGTCATGGTCCGACCCTAGGTCCGGCGTCGGGGCGGACTCCGTGCCTGTCCCGACAGCAGGAATGACACGGCGACGACACTTCGCCGCCGACGGTGGCGCGGCCCAGAAAGCGTCCTTACCATGCAGGGCGAGGTGGGAGGCACGGCTGATGGAACGGTCAACCGCGATCGTGCTGTTCACGGATCTGGTCGGTTCAACCGGGCTCCGGTCCCGTCTCGGCGACGACGCAGCCGAAGAGCTCCGCCGGGACCACGACCGGTTGGTGGCCGTCGCGGTCATGACCAACCGGGGACGGGTCGTCAAGAATCTGGGTGACGGCGTTATGGCCACCTTCACGGCCGCCTCGGAGGCGCTCGGCGCGGCCGTGGCGATCGAGCAGGCTCTCGATCGCCATCGGTGGTCGGGCTCAAGCGAGATGCCGTTGGAGGTCCGCATCGGCGTCAGCGCCGGGGACGTCGCCTTCGAGGAGGCCGACTGCTTCGGCACCCCGGTGGTCGAGGCGTCCCGGCTGTGCGCCATTGCCGGCGGCGGGAAGATCCTCGTGAGCGAGGTCGTGCGGCTGCTGGCCGGCACGGCCGGTGGTCACGCCTTCGTGCCCGTCGGAGCGCTGGACCTGAAGGGCCTGGCGGCGCCGGTACCCGCCTACGAGGTGACCTGGGAGCGGCTGGCCGGCCCGCCACTCCCATTGCCCGCCCTGCTCACCGGGGCGGGGCGGATCTTCGTCGGCCGGAACGAGGAGCTGGAACGCCTCTTCCAATTGTGGAAGAAGGCGGTGGCGGGTGAGCGGCGGGTCGCGCTGCTCGGCGGTGAGCCGGGAATCGGCAAGACCCGCTTGGCGATCGAGCTGGCGGGAGGCGTCCGGGAGTCGGGCGGGGTCGTGCTGGCCGGCCGCTGTGACGAAGACCTCGGTGTTCCCTATCAACCGTTCGTCGAAGCCCTGCGGCACTACGTCACCCATGCCGGCGTCCCCCGCCTCGGGCGCCACGGTGGCGAACTGACCCGGCTGGTTCCTGAGCTGCGGGAACGCGTCGCCGACCTGGCCGACCCCCTGCAGTCGGATCCCGAAACCGAGCGCTACCGCCTCTTCGACGCCGTGGCGTCGTGGCTGGCCGAGGTGTCAGCGGACGCGCCCGTGCTGATGGTGCTCGACGACGTCCAGTGGGCAGCCAAGCCCACGCTCCTGCTGCTCCGCCACGTGTTGCGCTCGGCCGAGCCGTTGCGTCTCCTCGTCGTCGTGACGTATCGGGACACCGACATCGGACGGGGCGATCCGCTCACCGGGTTCCTGGCCGACCTCCGCCGGGAGGGTGCCGCCGAGCGGTTGTCCCTCACCGGGCTCGACCGAGCCGGCGTCGGCGCCTTCGTCGAGGCCGCCGCCGGGCACTCGATGGCCGGCGACGAAGGCGAGGATTTCGTCCGGGCGCTGTGGCACGAGACCGAGGGGAACCCCTTCTTTGTGGGCGAGGTGATCCGCCACCTGGCGGAATCGGGCGGAGTCACCCAGCGCGACGGGCGCTGGGTGATCACGGCGCCGGTCGACCAGCTCGGGATCCCCGAAGGTGTCCGGGACGTCGTCGGTCGGCGCCTGTCCCAGTTGCCTCCAGGGACGGATCGCGTCCTCGCTGTCGCGGCGGTAGCGGGACTGGACTTCGAGCCGGCAGTCGTGGCCGCCGCCGGGGGCTTCAACGACGACGAACTGTTCTCGGCTCTCGAGGCGGCCACCCGGGCCCGTCTCGTGGGCGAGGTCCCGGGGGCCGTCCGGTACCGCTTCTCGCACGCCCTGGTGCGGGGGACGCTCTACGACGAGATGGCGCCGCCGAGGAGGGTGACACTCCATCGCAAGGTGGCCGAAGCGATCGAGACACAGCACGGCCACGACCTCGACGACCACCTCCCCGCCCTGGCCCACCAGTGGGCCCGGGCGTCGGTGGGGCCGGATGCGGCCAAAGCCATCGACTACGCCGCCCGGGCCGGCGACCGGGCGCTGGCCCAGCTCGCCCACGACGAGGCGGCGAGCTATTACGGTCAGGCCCTCGATCTCCTCGACGCTGTCGCACCCACAAGCGAAACCAGCCGGCGGCTCCGACTGCTGATCGCCCTCGGTGAGGCTCAATACAACGCCGGCGACAGCGCTCATCGTTCCACGCTCCTCACCGCCGGGCGGCTGGCGCTCCAGCTGGGTGAGGCAGAGCTGGCGGCCCGCGCCGCCCTGGCCAACCAGCGCCCGGCCATCATCTTCGGCCCGGTCGACCCTGAACGGGTCGCCCTCCTGGAAGAAGTCCTCGCCGCCCTGGAGCCCGGCGACAGCACCGCCCGGGCCCGTCTCATGGCGGCGCTGGCCTGTGCACTGCACTTCAGCGCCGATCCCCGGCGCCACGAACTGGCCCGGGAAGCGGTGGCGATCGCCCGTCGTGTCGACGACCCGGCCTGTCTCGCCGACGTCCTCGGGTCCGCCTGGTTCGCCCTCTGGGAACTGGCGAACCTGACCGAGCGGGTCGACATCGCCTGCGAGCTGAGCGGGCTGGCCGACCGGCAGGCCGACCTGGCACTGAAAGTTCGCGCCGGCCTGGCCCTCTTCTTCTCCGCTATCCAGGGGGCTGACTTTGACCGGGCTCGGCGGGCGCTCTCAGGGGTCACCGCGCTCGCCGACGAGCTCGGCCAGCCCGACCTGCGTCTCCAGGCCGTTCGGGCCGAGACGGTCTCCGCCGTCCTCGAAGGTCGATTTGGCGACATCGCTCGCTTCCAGGCCCAGGGTCTCCGGATCGCACAGGCGCTCGGCGCTCCGGACGCCCAGAGCATGTACGACGCTCAGGTGGCGATGCTTCGTCTTCTCGAAGGTCGACTGTCGGAGTTCCTCGAGCACCTCACCGCCTGTGCCCATCGAGCGCCGATCCTCGCCGCCAAGGCGGGCGTCGCCTGGGCTTTGGCCGAAGCCGGACGGGCGGACGAGGCCCAGGCCATCGTTGCCGGCCTCGGCGGCCCCAGCCTGGCCGGCGTCACTCCGGACTACACGCAGGAGACGGTCCTGGTGCTTCTGACCGGCGCGGCGATCGCGCTCGGCGACGTCGACCTGGCGCGCCGGTTACACGACCAGCTTCTCCCGTACCGGGCTCGGATCCACACGGGAACATCCGTCTCGTTCGGACCGATCGCCCACTATCTCGGCCGTCTTGCCGCCTTCCTTGGAAACCACGACGAAGCAGACGAGCACTTCGCCTACGCCGCGACGCTCCAGGACCGGACCGGTGCCCGTGGCTGGCTGGTCTACACACGCCTCGAGTGGGCGGAACTCGCTCTGAGGCGGGCCAGATCCGGCGACGGAGAGAAGGCATACGCCTTGGCTCAAGCAGCCGTCGAGCTGGCTGAGGAGCTCGGCGCTCCGGAGCTCGCGGAGCGAGGGCGACAGCTGCTGACCAGGTGCCCGCCCGGCCCGCTCGTCGTACCGCCATCAGAGAAGGGCCCGTCGGAGCCCTCTTACGTTCATCACAGGCCGTGATGCTGGCCAGACCGCGGCCCGAGGCTGAGCTTCGCCCTGGGCCCAGTCTCGACCGAGATCGCGATGACACCGCAGCGAGGGTCTGAATGTCGACCTACGGTTCGACGCCGATGACGGTGTGCGGCGCCTGCGGGGCGGCCAACCGGGAGGGTCGCCGGTTCTGCGCCCAGTGCGGCGTGACGCTGGCGGTCGAGTGTCCGTCGTGCCGGGCGGCCAACGAGCCCGGCGAGCGCTTCTGCGGCGAATGCGGCGCGGCGCTGGCCGGCCCACCGCCGTCGATCGCTGCGACCGACACGCAGCGGGCCGAAGGCAAACGCAAGCAGGTCACGGTGGTCTTCGCCGACGTGTCGGGGTCGATGGATCTGCAGTCCGGCCTCGATCCCGAGGTGTGGGCCAAGGTGATGGACCGCTTCGTGGCGTTGCTGGCGGAGGGGGTGGAGCGCTACGGCGGGACGGTGGACAAGTTCACCGGGGACGGCATCATGGCCCTCTTCGGCGCTCCGCTGGCCTACGAGGACCACGCCCGCCGGGCCTGCCTGGCGGCGCTGGCGATCTCCTCGGCGGTCTCCGACTACGCCGCCGAGCTGCGGCGCACGGCCGGGCTCGGTTTCGCCGTCCGCGTCGGACTGAACTCCGGGGAGGTCGTGACCGGCGGCATCGGCGGCGGCTCCTACACCGCCGTCGGTCACACAGTGGGCCTGGCGCAGCGGATGGAGGCCCTGGCCGAACCGGGGCGCCCGTACCTCACCGAGGCCACGGCCGAGCTGGTCGGTGCGTACTTCGCCATGACCGACCTCGGTCCCCACGACGTCAAGGGCGCGCCGGCGCCCGTGCGCGTGTTCGCGCTGCAAGACGTGGCCCCGCGGCTGGCGAGGACGACGTTGGTTCCCCTGGTCGGACGCGACAGCGAGATGGCCGAACTCGAGGCGGCCCTGGTCCGGGTCGAGACAGGCGAGGCGCTGGTCGTCGGGGTCGTCGGCCAGGCCGGGGTGGGGAAGAGCAGGCTGCGCGACGAGTTCGCCCGGAGCTGCGCCGAGGGGGGCATCACCGTGCGCCGGGCCGGCGGGCTGGCGCATGCCACCTCGGTGCCGATGCTGCCGATCCTCGAGCTGCTGCGCGACTACTTCGGCATCTCGGCGGCCGATTCGCCCGCCGCGGCCCGGGAGCGGGTCGCCGGCCGGCTCCTGCTCCTCGACCCCGCCTTCGCCGACGACCTCCCGCTCCTCTTCGAATTTCTGGAGGTTCCCGACCCCGAGCGGCCGGCGCCGAAGCTCGCCCCTGAGGCGCGCCTGCGCCGGATCTTCGAGATCCTGCGGCGCCTGACCCAGCGCCGCACCGAGCGGGAAATGCTGGTCGTCCTCCTGGAGGACCTGCACTGGTTCGACGTTCAGAGCGCGGCGTTCATCGAGCGGCTCGTCGCGCAGCTCCCCGGCAGCCGGACGCTGGTGGTGGCGAACTTCCGCCCCGAGTTCACCGCCGCGTGGCTGGGTGCGTCGTACTACCGGTCGCTTCCTCTCGCACCGCTGGCCGGCGAGGCGGCAGACGAGCTGCTTGCCGCCATGCTCGGCACGGATGCCTCGCTCACGCCGCTGGTCCCGCTCATCGTCGAGCGCACCGGCGGGAACCCGTTCTTCGTCGAAGAGGTGGTCCGCGAAGTCGTCGAGTCCGGGGCGCTGGACGGCGCGCCCGGCGCCTACCGGCTCTCCGTCCCGGTTACGGAGATCAACGTGCCGCGCAGCGTGCAGCCCGCTGGAGGAGTGTCAGCCACGGTGCCTCTCCGGTGCGGGCGGTGGCGACACCGGCGGACACCGAGGCGAGCAGGCCGCTGACGGTCACCGTCGCTCTGCGAACGAGTCCGGCGGCACTTCGGTGCGGAAGCCAGGCCGGTTCCAGCGGCCCGACGGAGGCCACGTACGCTCCGTCCGGTGCGGGACCGAAGAGCCGGACATATCCCTGCGTCTGCGGTCGTTGGCCCGGGGTGGGCACCTCGGGAGGCTCGGTGACCATCACCGGTTCGGCGACCACCGCGGCGACCAGGGTGGTGGCGAAGTCGACGGCCGCCTGGCGGTCGAAACCAGCCTCGGAGTGTCGACCCTGACCGTCCTGCCCCGGGGGTGAACGGCGGGTTACTCCTCGGTGCGGGCACCGTCCGGGCGCAGGGCCGTCGACGGCGGCTGTCGAACTCGCCGGCGGGGGGAACGGGTCGGTGGACGAGGCGAGGATCGAGCAGGACTGGCGGGACCTGGTGGAGAACGCGGTGGTGGCCGCCACGTTCAGCGACCAGGGCGAGGCGGAGCGGTGGCGGGACGGATTGCGGGCCCGGGCGCGGCGTCTCGGCCGGCGGATCCGGACCGGGCCGGGCCCGTCCGGATCGACGTGGTGGGCGGTGCTCGTCGATTGGGAACAGGTCGTTCCCCGCCACGTGCAGATCGCCAAACTGCGCGACGGGTTCGCCTGGTGGGCGCTCCACGACCCCGGCCGGCCACCGCTGTAGCTGCGACTCCAGCACCGCCTCCGACAGGCGGGGGGGGCCGCCACCACCAGGCCCTCGACCCTTGGCGTCAAGCGGGCAACCGACGGACCCAGGTGGCGCGGAAGTACCAGCTGTCCTGGTGGCCGGCGCAATCCTCATATCGGAACTCGACGGCGTCGCCTTCGTCGAGGCTTCGGTAGCCGTGAGAGTCGATGACCGAGAAATGGACCCAGACGTCGTGCGAAAGCTGCGGAGAGACGATGGCGCCCCAGCCCTTCTCGGAAAGAAAGAACTGGACGCGGCCCCGGCATACGTCGTCGGCCATGCGGGCAGCGTACCGACCCGGCCACCCGTGCCCTCCCGGCAGGTCGGTCGAGCGTGATGGATCGGGCCCGAGAGTGTGTTCACGAAGCTGAACGGCGGGCGGTGGGACTGGCGGGTCGAGAAGCTCCTACGCGCCGATCCCGCTCGGCCCCCGCCGGCCGAGCCCGTCGACGAAGGGCTGCCGGCAATTCTGGCTGTGAGCAGTCAACGCTGTAACGCCTCGACGCCGAAGCGCCGACACCGGCCGGTCGGGCCGACCGTCGGAGCGACCGGACGGGTCGTAGGGAGAGACCGTCCCCCACCGGTTCAACGCCGGCCGACCGGCCGCCTCGCGGTCGGGGCCGAACAAGCGGGGCGCGTCTCCAACGATCGTTACTCGCCGAGGCTGGATCTGGCCAGCGTTCTCCCCGGATCACCGTCGGTCGGAGGGAAGGTTGGCATGGGGCCCCCTCCGAGTCAGGCCACGGCCGCAAGACTCGCCGCCGATAGGACCGGACCGGGACCCCCACGGGCCGGTGGTCCTTACAGCGAGCCGGGGACGACTTCGAATCGGGTGCGGCCGTTGATCCGGTAGACGGTGAAGCCGGTGTCGAGGGTGAAGATCCGTCGCAGGTTGGCGATCTCGGCGAGGGCGACCAGCGTGGCGTCGGCCAGATCCATGGGTCGATCGGCATACTTGTCCATCAGCGCCGCGGTCCGTTTGAGGGCGGCCCGGTCGAGGTCGACGATGCGGAGGCGGTCCGTGAAGACAAGCCGCCACAGCGCCTGGCGGCCGGCCGGGCCGCCGGCCCGGCACAGCAGATACATCGCTTCGGTGAACGCCGGCCAGGTGGTGACCAGCGGACGGGCGAGCTGGCGCAGGGTCAGCACGCAGGTGGCATGGTCCGCCTCGTCGGCGTCGATCAGCGCCACCAGCGGCCCGGCGTCGGTCAGGGTCACCGCCGCGGCGGCGATTCGGCGACCAGATCGGCGAAGGCCTGCCCGGTCCGGCGGGCCCGTCCGCCGCCGCCGTGGACGACACCGACCACATCGGACCAGTCCTCGTCCGCCTCGCCGCTGAGAACCGCGTCCGCCCGGGCGGCGGCCGCCCGGCGGATGAACTCGGAGAGCGTCTCACCGCTCACGCCGGCGGCGCGCTGCAGCCGCTCCAACAGCCCGGGGTCGAGACGCAGACTCTTCACCCCCCGACCGTATCACACCTTGCGACAGCGTGATACGGTGCTTGCGGGGCGGCCCGGCCGGCCAGCACGCTCCCCGCGGGACGATCTCCACTTCCTCTCCAGCCGACGTCACCGCCGGGACCCGAGAGACCCCGGGACGAACCTAGAGTCGGGCCATGAAAGGCAACCGGTCGATCCCGCCAGGCCCGGTCATCCCCGTGCTCGTCTACCCCGACGTGCGGGCCGCGGTCGCCTGGCTCACCGCCACCTTCGGCTTTGCCGAACGGGTCCGCATCGGTGACAGCCACCGCGCCCAGATGAGCATCGGCGACGACGGGGCGATGATCGTGGCCGACGCCGCCGGCGAGCGACAGCCACCAAACCCCGGCGCGGTGACCCACGTCATCAAAGTCCGCGTCGACGACGTCGAAGCGATCTTCGAGCGGGCACTCACCGCCGGCGCCAACATCCTCGAGCCGCCCACCGACCGTCAGTACGGAGAGCGGGAATGCAGCATCGAAGACCTCGCCGGCCACCGCTGGCAGTTCAGCCAGACCATGGCGGACGTCGCACCGGAGGAGTACGGATGCGAGACCGTCGGCCCCGGCTGGACCCATCCAGCCGACACGGGCCACCCACACTGACGCCCACCCCAGAAACCCCCCACCGGACAAGCGGCCATCCACGGGGGCTGGCGGCACGGCGAGGACAGCGACAATTGCAGACGCGCCAGGACTCGCGCAGGGCGGCGAACAGCGGCCGCCCAGTACTCGACGAAGCGGTTGGAGCGATCATCGGCTCGTCTCGCGGGACAGCTCTGCGAGGTTGACCGGGCCGATCGCCGCACCTCGGCCCCCCAGAGGGAGCCTGCGACCGGCTGCGACTCAACGGGCAATTCCGACGTTCGGGAGCATGACGCGACCATCGACCACGCACCTTGCGTACGGAGGGATCAGCAGCCAGGATGCTTCGGCCGGTTCTTAGCCTCACCCGGCGAGGGGGAGCCTCTCACGTAGACGGGAGCCGGCTCGACCGGCGGGCCCGGGCCGTCGTACCTCGAGCCCGGTTCCGGCGGCCCCGACAACGACCTCACCCACCGCAACACCATGTTCAAGACCTGGAACCTGCTCCACCTCGCCCGCATGATCACCGACGCCGGCGGCGTCCCCGTCCACGGCAACCAACGGTCCAAGCGGGGGGACGCCGGGCTGCCGATTCGACTTCCCCAAGCCGAGCACCGCTGAGGAGTCGAACCGGGAAGTGCCTGGCCGGCCGGTGGACAATCCGATCCGAGTTGACCTCAGCCCACTGTCACGGACTACGGAGACGGCGGCGAGCGACGGCCCACGCCAACACGGCGGCGGCGGTCGACGAGTAGACGAGGTTGGCGACGAGGGCCCAGCGGTAGCTGATCCCCAACTCCCGAAGATGGCGCGCCTTGGCGTTGTCCCCGTCGCCCCCGCGCAGTTCGAAGCCGTCCCCGACCGCACCCACGACCTGACTGCCGAGGAGAACGAACGAGAACGCAACGGCCATGCGGTTCCCCGTGTGCGTCAGCCGCGCCATGAGGACCAGTTCGCCCGCCACGAGCCCGTAGAGCAGTCCGAAACCCGCCAGGCCGTGGGCGAGGCTCAACACGCCGGTGACGGCGGCCAAACCGGCACCGAGACACCACAGGGCCACAGTGACCCGCAAGGGCCCGCCGGACATCACCGTTCCCTGACCCCGCATACCGAGCACCGTCCCCAAGCCGAAAGGTGCGCCATCCGGGAAGCCCAGGCCGGCGTCGACAGGCTCGACCATGGCAGTCGCCGGCAGACACGCTATGGGCCGGCCAGCGACCGCGATCCGGACGGCGGACTTACCGGGCGATGACAGGCTGGCCCGACGACTCGATCGACAGGTGCCCGTCAGGCAACATCGCGGCATCCAGACGGATGCCAGAAAGGGGGGGGCGGGTGTCCTGGCCTTCATCGCTGCCGGTGGCGCAGGTCCGCATGGCCCGGCCGACAGACCGGCTCGCCGAGGTTATCCGGTTCTACCACGAAGGATTGGGCCTCGACGTGGTCGACCGGTTCGAGGACCACGCCGGCTACTCGGGCGTGATGCTCGGCCTCCCCGGTGTCGCCTACCACCTCGAGTTCACCACCCATAGGGACGGGAGCCCCTGCCCCGCCCCGACCGCCGACAACCTGCTCGTCCTCTACATCCCCGACGACGACGCCGTGGAGGCACTGGTGAACCGGTTGCGGTCGCTGGGCTACGGGCCGGTGCCGCCGGAGAACCCGTACTGGGAGGGGCGCGGCGTCACGATCCCCGACCCTGACGGCTGGAGGATCGTGCTCTTCGCCGGGGCCGGGCTCGACGGTGGGGGCTAACCATCGGAGCGGGCCCGGTCGCGGCAGCCGGGGCGGGCGGGCGGCGCGGGGACGGCGAGACGCCCGACCGGGCGGCGAGTGCCGACCGACCCCCGCAGCGGCGCCCCTTTGCCCGGTTCGGCCGGTCGGCAAGCCCGTCGTGGCCAACAACGGGCCGTGTTCGAACCGTGCCCGGCGAAGCGGCGTCACGGTCATGGCCCCCGACGGGACACGGCTTCGCTACCTGCACGACGGCGGCCTCATCGGCTGGTCACCCGACTCCCGATACGTCGCCGTCAGCGACACCGCCGGGGAGGCCATCGTCAGCCCCTCCGACGGCTGCGAACGCCACCTCCTCACCCGCCAGAAAAACCAGAACTGCGGCACGTGGGCGCCCGACAGCCGGACCATGGCCTGCGTCGGCTTCACCGGCTGGTAGGACCGACCGGCTCGACGGCCTGGCGGGGCGGGGCGATGCGAGCGGCTGAGCGACCGCCGTAGCGGCACCGGCCGGTCCGACAATGCCCCGGGCCGCCGGCTGCGCCATGCTTGAGGGGTGGCTCCCGACCTCGCACCGATGCTGGCCGAATCGGGGCTGCCTCGAGGCGACCTGGCCGGGTGGGCGGCCGAACCGAAGCTGGACGGATGGCGGGTCCTCGTCACTGTCGACCCCGCCCTCCCCGGCGGGGTGGCGGTGCGGACGAGGCGGGGCCACCTGATCACCGACCAGGTGCCCGGCATGGACCGGCTCACCAGCGCCGGCCGGCGGATCGTGCTCGACGGCGAACTCGTCGCCGGGGCCGGCACCGCCAACGACTTCTACGGGCTGCTCCCCCACCTCGTCGGCCGCCGCCGGCCCGGCCCGGCGGCGGCGCTCACCTGCTGGGCCTTCGACCTGCTGTGGGTCGACGACACCCCGCTCCTCGACCGCCCCTACAGCGAGCGGCGCCAGCAACTCGAAGACCTCGACCTCGCCGGGCCGTGCCGGGTACTGCCCCGCTACCCGGGGGCGGACGCCGCCGACCTCCTCGCCGCCTGCGCCGACCACGACGTCGAAGGCATCGTCCTCAAACGGCTGCGGTCCGTCTACCGGCCCGGGGAGCGGACCCGCCACTGGCGCAAGGTCAAGACCGCCGCCTGGTCGGCCGACCACCGGCCCCGCCGGGGGCCGCAGGACCTTCCGCCCCGCTGAGCCGCGATCGACGACAGGCGGTGACCCGGTGTCGCGTCCCCGTCGTTCCGCCTCCCGGCGGATCTCCTGAGTCGCCTCGAGCAGGAGTCGTCCGGCACCGGCATGACGGTCTCGGCGCTGGTCATCGGGATCCTCGAAGAGGGGGTGCGGGTCCGGCGCTTCCCCGGCGTGACCTTCCGGGACGGGCCGACGGGCCGACGGCCCGGGCTGGTGGGCGGCGCCGACATCGGGGCGGTGATCCGCGACGTGCGGGCCACCCCGGGGCGGGGCGAGGCGAAGATCCGCCGGGTCGCGGCCGACAGCGGGCTGAGCCCGGCGCAGATACGCCTCGCCGTTGACGACGACGCCGCCTTCCCCGAAGACATCGACGCCCGCCGCAGCGCCGAGGAACGGGCCCCCGCGCAGCTGCAGGAGCTGGTGGCCCGCCGGGAGCGGCGCACCCGGGTGAGATGGCTCATCGATGAGATGCTGCCCCCCGACACCGCCCCGGAACTGAACCACCGCGGCCACGCCACATCGTTCGCCGCCCTCGGCCTGTACAGGCCGACCCCGTCGTCTCAGCAGGCCGGCCCCCGGAGCGTCGAGGAGGCGCGGTCAGGGCGACCGCCCCCGGTACGCTCCGGGTGCGCCCGTAGCTCAACGAGAGCACCCGGCACTTTCCCGGGGGGACGGAGGGTCGAATCCTCCCGGGCGTACGACCCGCCAGATGGCACCCTCCCCGGGGTCGGCCACGACCCGAGGCGACCGGGCCGCCACCCGACGGAGCCGCCGCCTCGAGGACCCCGAGCCGGCCGGGCCGGGTGGCGCCGCGATCCGGCACCGCGGCCCGCCCCTCCAACTTGCTGATCGAACGCATGTTCGCTACCGTTCGAGATGTGGAACAACGGTACGTGCTCGACCGGCTGGCCCGATCGCTGGCCATGCTGTCGCCGGGCGCGCCGGCCCTCGACCGGGAACAGGCCATGCGCCTCGTCGCCGACCTCGAAGACACCGAACGACGCCTCAGCCAGCTCATCACCGAACTGCGCCGCCTCGCCGACCAGGCGGAAAGGCGCTGACCCCGCCAGCCGGCGCACCCCGGACGTGCAGGACCGTCACCAGCGCACCGGGCACGGATAACATCCGTTCACAACGACGACGGCGAGGAGAGCGCAGGCGATGGCGGCGAAGTTCGAAATCAGATCGGCGGGGGCGGGCCAGTACACCTGGGTGCTGCTCAGCCAGGGGCGGACCCTGGCCAGCGGCGAGTCCTACGCCCGGCGGGCGGCGGCGGAAAAGGCCATCGCCTCGCTGCGCAGCGCCGTCGCCGGCGCCACCGTCGCCGACCTCACCGTGAAGCCCAAGCCGGCCGCGGCCAAGGCCGCCAAGACGGCGAAGGCGGCCTCGACGGCCAAGACGGCCCGGCCCGCCAAGACGGCGAAAACGGCGAGGAAGAGCACGGCCAAGACGACGACCACGACGAAAGCCACGGCGACCACGAAGGCAGCCGGCGCGCCCAAGAAGGCAGCAGCGCCCCGCAAACGAGTCCCACGTTCGGCCTGACCGTCCCAACACGGCGAACGGATCGTCGTCGCCCGGCTGTCAACCGGTGCCGCACTGACGAGCCTGGGGTTCCGGAGGCTCCGATGCGGGCGACCGGGAACTCCGCACCGACCGCTTCCCAACAGGGATTGAGCGACGGGCGTGGGTGCGGCGGCGAAGGCTGGCGCGGCGGTGAGGCGACGCCCCGATCCCGGGTTATCCCCGCGGACGGTGGCGCTCCGGAGCGACCCAGCTACCGAGCCAGGCCGCGGAATTGCGTCAGGTGCTCGAGGAACGCCAGGCGGACCTTGGCCGTCGGGCCGTTGCGGTGCTTGGCGATGATGACCTCGGCGGTCCCCCTGTCGTCGGAGTCGGGGTTGTAGGTGTCGTCGCGGTAGATGAAAGCGACGATGTCGGCGTCCTGTTCCAGCGCGCCGGACTCCCTCAGGTCGGCCAGCATCGGCCGCTTGTCGGCCCGGTACTCCAGCGAGCGGTTCAGCTGGGAGAGGGCGATGACCGGCACGTCGAGGTCGCGGGCCAGCACCTTCAGGCCCCGGGACAGTTCCGACACCTCGACCTGGCGGCTTTCCGCCTTCTTCCCGGTGCTCATCAGCTGCAGGTAGTCGACGACGACGAGGCCGAGGTCGCCGTGGGCCGCCTTCAGGCGGCGGCACTTGGCCCGCATGTCCATCACCGTCAGATGCGGGTTGTCGTCGATGAACAGCGGGGCGTCGGCCAGGCGGCCGATCGACTGCGAGATCTTCGCCCAGTCCGCTTCGGGGATCCGCCCGGTGCGCAGCGCCCGGGAGTTGACCCCGGCCTCGGCGGAGAGGATCCGCTGGGTCAGCTCCAGGTAGCCCATCTCCAGGGAGAAGAACACCACCGGCCGGCGCTGGTGGACGGCGGCGTGGGTGGCGGTGGCGAGGGCGAAGGCGGTCTTGCCCTGGCCGGGGCGGGCCGCCACCACGATCAGGTTCGACGGCTGCCAGCCCAACAGGACCTCGTCCAGGTCGCAGAAGCCGGTGGGGACGCCGGCCGTGCGGCCGTCGTGGTCGAACAGCGACTCCAAATGGTCGAGAGATTCCTGCAGCGTGGCGTGCAGGCCCCGCAGGCTGGTCGTCTGGCGACGGTTGGCCACCTCGAAAACCAACGACTCGGCCCGGTCCAACACCTCGGTGACGTCGTCGGGCAGGGTGAAGCCCAGCTCGGCGATCTCCGAACCAACCGACACCAGCCGGCGCAGCAGGGCGTGATCGGCGACGATGCGGGCGTAGAAGGCGGCGTTGGAGGCGGCCGGGGTGGCCACCTGGATGCGCAGGATCGCCTGCTTGCCGCCCAGGGCGTCGAGCACGCCGGAGCGGCGCAGCGTCTCGGCCACCGTCGTCGGGTCGACCGGCTCCCCCGCCCCGTAGAGGGTGACGATCGCCTCGAACAGGTGGGCGTGGGCCGGCCGGTAGAAATCGTCGGCCGCCACCGTCTCCACCGCGGTGGCAATCGCCTCCTTCGACAGGAGCATCGCCCCCAGCAGCGACTCCTCCGCCTCCAGGTTATGGGGCGGGACCCGGCCGGAACTGCGCCGCTCGTCGGGGTTGAAGTCCGCCGGTCGTCGCGCCATGACTCCCTACTCCCCAAGAGGCGTGCGTCGGGTGGCGATCCGCGCCCGCAGCGACGGCGTGCCGGGAGAAGCGGCGGGAAGCGCAAGCGGCGCACTGCCGGATCCCTCCTCCAACGTCAAACGGGCGGCCAGACCGGCCCTCACCGCATCGGCGAAGCCATGATCCGGGTAGGCCTGCGCTGCGCTCCGGCACCAGGAGACCACGGCCCGGGACAGGGCCAGCGCCGACGACGCCAGCGGGCCGGACATGCCCGGGCGGACCGCGGTCACCACCGCCGTCAGCGTGGCATCGTCCAGGGCGCCCGACACCGCCTGGGCCTCAGCCTCGAGGCGGTCCGCCTCCAGCGCGGCCGCCCGCTCCGCCGCCCGGCGGGACTCGTCCGCCCGTTCCACGGCGGCGCGGCGGACCCGGGCCTCAGCCTCGAGCCGGGCCTGCTCGGCCCGGTCAGCCTCGGCCCTCGGATTCGTGCCCGCCGCACGAAGGCGCCTCGGGGTACCCGGGGAAGCAGACACGCCGAGGGTCCGCTCCCCATCGAGGGGGGAGCGGGACGGGACGACATCGGGGGCCACCGGCGCCGACGGTGCCGGGAGGAGGGGGTCGGGCCCAGCCATTTGGGAGGGGACATCGCGCCCCCCCGCCTCGCGGGGGGGTTGGGGGGGATCTTCTTGATTCTTTCCTTCTTCACTATTGGGGGCCGCGCCGGTGCGGCCCGGGGCGCCGCATCCGTGCGGCTGCGCCGGCGGAGCCGCAGATTCGCGGCTGTGCCTGACCTGCGGGTTCGCGGCACCCTCAACCGGGGCCGCAGATCTGCGGCTGCGGTTGTCCACAGGATTGGCCGGGCTGCGCCGCAGTCCGTCGGGCGGGGTCAGCCACACCCGATAGACGTTCGCCTGCTGGCCACCGGCCCGGATCTGATGCTCCTTCTCCACCGCCCCGACGGCCACCAGCTGGGCGAGCCGCCGGTCGATCGTGTCGGCGCTCACGCCGCAGGCGGCGGCCAGCTGCGCCCGGGTCACCGGACGGGTCGGGCCCTCCCGGCCCTGGACCAGGTCGTGAAGGACGCAGTAGAGGAACTTGGCGCCCTCGTTCACATCGGCGTGGTAGAGCAGCCAGCGGGGCAGCATGGCGAACGGCATCCGCTCGGCCGCCAGGTGCAACGGCTGTTCCACCGCCGGATTCCTCACCCCGGCGGTCATCCCCGGTCGCCTCGGGGACGAGCGGCGACGGATCCGACCCGGGGCGGACTAGGTGTTGCGCCACTCCTCTTCCAGCCGGCCCACGCCTCGGAGGAAGAACGACGGAGCGTCGGCCAGGCGCCGCCGGAGCCGATCGACCTCGCCCTGCAGGGCGGCGTTGCGGACCTCGGCGCTGTCCACTTCGCCCTGGAGGCGACCCACCTCGCCGAGGAGGCGGTCGCGCTCGGCCTGCAGCGCGTCGAACTGCTGGCGGAGCAGCCCGACCAGGTCCCCGATCGCCTCGACCGGCAGCTCACCCTCGCCGACCACCCGCAACCGCCGCACGGTCGACGGAACGGCCGGATCGGCGATTCCGGCGGCCAGGTCGGCGAGGACCGACTCGGGGATGAGATAGCGGCGCCGGCCCCCGGACTCCCGCTGCGCCGGCAGCTGGCCCTTCTCGATCCGCTTGCGCAGCGCCTCGGGGGACACGCCGAGGCGGGCAGCGGCCTCCCGCAGCGGCACCGTCCCGTCCACCACACCCCTCCCCCGTCGCCGGCGACGTCCAACCGATTGCCAACCGGTTGGCAACCCAGCGCCGCCCCCCGCACGGCGGGACCAGACTGCGAGCGCCGAGTCGACGAACCGCCCGAGACGACCGGCCCGCCAACCATCTCCAACCGGTTGGAGATGAGCCGGAGATCATCGAAGCAGACCGGGCCGGTCCGGTCAACCCGGACACCATGCTGGGCAAGGGGAAGCAGCGACCCGGAGGCCGCCGCCGGCCATCTCCAACCGATTGGCAACCAGGTTGGGCAATGACCGTTCGGCATCGGCCATGTCGTCTCGATCTCCAACTGGTTGGAGATAACTTGCCAATCGGTTGGAGATCGGTAGAATGCGAACCGGAAGAGGCACTCCATGGAGCGGCTCCTTCTAGCGAACGGTTGACCCGGGTGCCTGCGAAGCTGAGGGTCGGCCAGCGGATGTGGTTGTGGCCCTCCTTGCCGGGAGGGTCACAACGCGTCTGGACACCTACGCGAATGTCATAGATGTGGTTTTAGTCGTCTAGCGTGGGCCGCGCGCGGATCCGTGCCCCTGGGCGAACCGCCGCTGCGACGAGCGTCTGGGTGTCCCGGTGTCGCTTTCACGGCCGGACGGATTCCTCCCCTTCCCGCCGGACGGCCGCAGCTTGGGCGGCGAACCCCGGCAGAAACCTCGGGCCCGGGATTTTGTCCACCCCGAGCCGGTCTTCTCCGCCCAACAAGAGTCTTATGGCACCACAGTGGCCACAGCGGGGATGGCGCGCGTCTTTCCCGCTGCTCTGCCCACGCACGTCGGTGTCGGTGGCTGGCCGGCGAACGGAGGGTTGCGATCAGTCCGCTTGAGTTGCGGAAAGTTGTAGCGTGCCGGCGTGGCTGGTGTCCGTCCTCCGATCGGCCCCGACGATCCGACCATGTACCTGGCCGACGCCGCCCGCCTCCTCGGCATCACGCCGTCGGCGGTCCGCAAGATGGTGGGGGCGCGCCACCCGTCGATCCGGGGCATCGAGCCCAACAGCGCGGCCAACCCGGCCGGCCGGTGGGTCGTGTCCCTCACCGACGTCGAGGAAGAGGCGCGCCGCCGGGGTCGGCCGCTGCCGCAGCGCGGCCGGCCGGCCGGCGAGCAGACAGGGCTGGGCCGGGATGTGTCCACCGACGAACTACGGCTGGCGCTGATGCAGGCCGATCTGGTCGAAGCGCTCAAGGCCCAGCTGGCGGAGAAGGACGCCCGCATCGAACTGCTCGAGCGGCTCCTCGCCGAAAAGGAGATGCGCCTCGCCGAGCGGGACGAGCGTATCGCCGCCCTCCGACGGCGGGTGCGGGCGTTGGCCGACGTCGAGTAGGGACCAGAACGGCGGACCTGCATCGGGGTCAGCGGCCTCGAGTCGAGGGGCGCCGCCGAGACACGTTGCACACCCAGTGCAACGGACTAGCGGACGGCCTCGTGGGAGGCGTGGGACCCGTACCGGGTCCCTCCACGAGATCGACGACAAGAGCGTGTCGTCACCGTTTCTCCGAGGGATCGACCACCGGGCCGATGTGTACCGGTCGCGATGACCTCGACCGTTTGGTCCCGATTCGAGCCGCGACGCAACCGCTCTCCTCCGGGACGGAAACTGACCGCCGGGGAGATCCCCATCCGTGCGGATCTGATCGCCATACCGAACCGGCTCACATGGGGCGTATCGGCCGATCTGCCTCGGTCCTGAGCACCGGGGAAAGGCCGGTCGTCCTGGCCAGCCGATGGGGCGTCGCGTCCGGGCCGCTCAACGAACGGGTGGTGTCGGGGACCGGGGCAACCTCGAGTCAGCAACTCAAGATTCGTCGGAAGTGGGTCGATAAGGGCCAGGGACATGGCGCTGTGGACCGGGAACCACCGTGGAGCTCGAGGCAGGCGCAGGACCCTGGAGGACCTGGATGTCGGTCGGCGCGGAGGAGATTTGGTTCGCCGGGCAGGCGGTCATGGTGTCAATCGGCACCGATCCGCCGGCGGTGCGCCAGCAGGCGCTGCGTGACGCCCAGCGACGATACCGCCGCATCGTCCAACTGGCGGCTGACGGCGACGCAGACTGCATCGACGAGCTGCTCAAACTGGTGGGTGACCCGCCGGCGCTGGCGTCGCTCGACCTCGACGTCGTCGACGTTGTCAGCGCCCTCACCGGTCCTGAACTGATCGGCGCATACCGAACGGCGCGGCTCGGCCTCGACGATCAGCTGCGCCTTCACCACCAGGTCCGAGACGACGGGTTCCTCCCCCGCCTCGAGCGGGACATCCTCGCCAACGCCGCCGCGGCGCGCCGGCGCGACGTCGTGCGCCGCTTCGAGACGTCAACCCATGCCGACACGGCCACCGAAGCCCACCGGCTGATCGGCCACTTCCTCGCCGAAGACCTCGCGGTCGTGCTCGCCGGACTGAACAGCCTGCGGCCCCAACCCAACGACCACGTCGACGACGAGGTGGCCGAATGGTTGACCGACCCGTCGACGGTCGGCAGCGATCTGCGGTCCCGCATCGAACAGCTCCTCGAGCAGGTCGAGGTGGCCCGAGCAACCTTCGTCGGCAACGGCCATCTCGTCGCCCTCCGAAGCCTCTTCGCCGAGCACCCGCCCGAACTGGCCCAGTGGCACCTCCGCGCCGAGCATCTCTGCCGCCGAGCCGAAGCCTGGCTGACCGAGGCCGGCAGCCGCACCCCAACCACCGCGGCGGCGGTGCAAGCCGAAATCGATCGTGTCCGGGTCAACGGCCGGGCGTGGGCGACCACCTACACGATGCTGCCCAGCGGCGCGCTACTGCTCACCTCGCCGGCGACGACCGCCCAACTGCCCGTCGGGCCGCCCTGTCCATATTGTTACAGCTGGTACGTACCGCAGGCCCGCTTCTGCAGCCAGTGCGGCGCCGAGCGGGGCACCCTCCCCTCCCAGTCCGCCGCCCATGTCGCTGCCACATCGGGCGCCGCCGAACCGCTCGCTGCGATCGGACGGGCCGTGAGCGCCGCCGAACGGCTCACCACTGCGGCCATGGCGGCCACCCAGCGGCTCACCATGCCGGCGACCGCAGCCGCCGCACCCAGGTCCCGGACACGCTGCGATGGAGTGGGCCTCCCGGCGATCTCGTCCCAGCGCTACAGCGGAACCTGCCCCGCTTGCGGCCTGCACGTCCCGGTCGGGGCTGACGGCCTCATCCTCGACCACCGAAGCCCCCGTTGACCCCGCCGGCCTGACGACGAACGGAGCATCGTGGACAGCCCCGACCTCATCCCCACCATGGTCGACGCGACGCCCTGCAGCGAGGCGGACGCGCCCAGCCTGTATGCGATGGTCCGCCAGCTGGCCGCTTCGGCCGACATCCCGGCGCCGGCCATCTTCATCGTCGACAGCCTCGAATGCAACGCCTTCGCCAGCGGGCTCGCACCGGCGAGCGCTTCGGTCACCGTGACCACCGCGCTGCTCGAACGCCTTGAACTGCGCGAACTGCGGGCCGTCGTCGCCCACGAGATCGGCCACATCGTCCACAACGACATCGCCGAGGCCACCCACCTCGCCCACGAGGCCGCGTCCTGCTGCGGAGTGGAACGTGTCGCTGCGCTGGCCGGTAAGTTCGCTGATCGGACCGCGAGAGGCGCCTTGGTCGACGACTGGGTCGCCCTCGGCTCCCGCCGGATCCTGGGCGCCGAGATCCAGCGGCGGGCTGTGGCCACCATCAGCGCCTTCAGCCGCCAACGGGAGCGCCACGCCGACGAGTTCGCCGTCCGGGCCGGCAGCGGGCCGTGGCTTGCCTCTGCCCTCCTCAAGATGGACGCCGCCGTGGCGCCGCCCCTCGACCACCGCCTTCCCGACTGGTGCCGCATTCTGCTGTTGACCGATCACCACGCCGCCTTCCGCACCCACCCTCCGACGATGGAGCGGATCGCCGCCATCCCCCCGTTCTCGTTCGACCGCCTCGCCCAGCCGAGCTGCCCAACCTGTGCGGCCACCCTCATCGGAGACGGCGACTGCGAACACTGCGGCAGCCCGAGGCGCAGCCGGCCCTGCGGCTGTGGGGCCACCCTGCGGCCCGAAGACCGGTTCTGCCACGCCTGCGGCGTCGCCCTCTCCGGAGGGAACTGCCGCCGCTGCCGGCGGCCTGCTGGACCCGAATCGGACTGCGCCGTCTGCGGGTTTCCCCTGCCGTAACAACAAGGGGAAGCCCCTGCGGGGTGTCCTCCCTCTTCCGATTCACACGGAACGAACCGAACATCAAAACACGACTGTCCCGCAAGAAAGGTGTGGCGATGTACTTCCTCGCCCTGATCATCGGACTCGCAGCGGCCTTCTGGATAAAAAACGACTACCGCACCCTGGCCGACCAGGGCACCACCGTCGGCAGCATCAGCGACACCGGGTGGTTCTGGGGCGTGTTCCTGCTCCTCATTGTGTTCGGGCCGCTCTACATGTTCCAGCGGTCCCAGGCCATGAATCCCACTCAGGTGGGGCCGGCAATTCCGCCGCCTCCTCCTCCGGTGCACCTCGCCTACGGCCAGGACGACGACTCGATCCCTTCCGCGCCGGCCTCCCGGCATCGGGTACCCCCTCCCCCGCCTCCCTACAGCGGCCGGGACCCGGGGTCCCTCGCAGGGCAGCCGCCGCCGCCTCCCCCGCCGCCGCTTTACGTCAGCGAGGATGGCAATTCGCCGACTCCGCCTCCGCCTCCGCCGTATACCAATCGCGCCTAACCCGCCCTGGTCTGCCTGGCTCCTGCCTTACGGCCAGACCTGTGGCGTGACCACGGTTTACAGCGGCAGGTCCCCTCGGGGTCGAAGGTCGTGTCGATCGAGCCGTAGAACGCGGGTCTTGTGGGAGCCTCGGGTATTCCCGGGCGGTGCTGCTCGGCGGCGTGTGCTTATCGCAGCCCGTATCGCAGCCCGCCGATTACCTCACCTTCGGCCGGGGTTCCCCGGCCGAAGCGCCTACCGTTCCCTTCTGAGGCGCGGGGAGGGTTGTCCGGCAAAGGCCTCCCTTCCCGGAACCACCGGTCGACGGCGACGGTGATCGGCTCGCTGACGGACAGCTCGAGGTGGTCCGCGACCTGATCAATCGCCTTTGCCTCCTACGGGTGGACGAAGAAGGGTCGCAGCCCCGCAGGGCGGTCACCCCGAAGCCGGCCCGCCGCCGCAGCCTCGAGACGGGGTCGGGCCCCCTCGCCATGCCCTCCCAGAACTCGGTCTCGCCAATGTGGAGCGCCGCCGTCGTGATGCTCAACTGAGCGTCCGTCGGCACGTCAGCAACCCCTTCGTCACCGGGGACCTTTCCCGGTCGTCTGACGGGTCGCGATGCACGTCGGGTCAAGGACCCGTTGTTCGCATCACTGGCTCCAGCCGGCCAGGGCGGCCTGCAGGCCGTCGCGTCGACGACCATGCAGCGGATCGGACCATCGGCGGTTTGCAGCGTGGCGTCGAAGCCACTCATGGCCGGCAGTGGCAGCTTCACCACCTCCCAGCTCGTGACGGCCGTCCGGGGCAACGTGAAGGGCTGGGCCCTGCCCGGCCGAGGTAGCGCCAGGGGTGCCACTCGAGACGGTCGGCGAACGCGGAGAGGTGACCGCCCACCGGCCGCTGGTCGGGCCGCCCGGAGAACCGCTGGCCATAGAGACGTCCCACCCCGGCGACGCGGCCGCGACGACCGGGGCCTGGCCCGGGGCGGCGGCGTCAAAGCTGGCCATCCCGGACCACAGCGCCCCCTCCTGGCGGGCTCGGCGCACCCCGGCCCGACGCGAAACCCGAGGGATGATGCGCGACAGGCCGCGCCGGCGGTCACCCCGACCAGCGGCAGCCAGACCGGCCAGAGCTTCAGCATGACCCATCATCCCGCAGACCGACCGGGACCGGTGGGGGACCACTGATGGGACGGGCCTCCTCCTCGACAGGTTCTGGCGCTGCGCCTGCTCCAACCCGTCGACAGCTCAGGCCACGCCGACCGGTCCCCGACCTCGCCTTCCGTGTGGGGTTCTCCCCAGCCCGTCGACCTCCCCGTCGAAGTCCCCCTGGGCCCCGAAGCCCCCGCCGGTTAGGGTGAAATCGGGACCGTCCCTTTCGGGGCGGAGGGGGGAGGGACCATGCGACTGCGCGTGGTCATCATCAGTCTGGCCGTTGTTGCCAACCTCGGCATCGGCGTGGCCGCGGTGGCGCAGACAGCAGGGAACCGGGTGGCCGCCACTACCCACTGCACCACGGCGTCGCTCAAAGGGGATTACGGGCTGGCCGGACAGGGCTTCGCCGCCCGGGTACCACTGGCCTTCGTCGGCGTGCTCCACTTCGACGGCGCCGGGCGCTTCTCCGGCCACCACGAGGAGAGCATCGGGGGCAACTACGGGCCGTCCACCGAAGCCGGCGACTACTCCGTCGCCGACGACTGCATGGGTGTGACCCACTGGACCGACCACCCGCCCCACACCGGCCTTCCGCCCCACAACCACACCATCGTCTTCGTCGTCACCAACGGGGGCGACGACGCGGCCATCCTCGGGATCGACAACTCGCCCCCCGGGCAGTACCACCCCGAGATCCCCGAACCCGACATCGAGTTCTGGGGAACGCTGAAGCGGCTATAGGAGGGCACCGGATCCGTACGGGCCGCGGAGGTACCTCGCCGAACACCCACCTCGGCGTCTCCAACCATCTCGTCGGACACCGCGTGAGCTCATCAACGGCCGGGCCCGCCGGTCGCGGGCGGGACTCACCGTGGCCGTACCGTGGTCGGCGCACTCAGCCGCCTTCGAGGACGAACAGCAGATCCCGGATCTCCGTCGGGCTGTACTGGCGGCGGGCGAAGTCGACCGGGGACAGGCCCTGATCGGTGCGGGCCGCGGGGTCGGCCCCGGCGCCGATCAGGGCCCGGGCGACGTCCACGTTGTTGTGCTCGGCGGCGATGTGGAGGGCGGTCGTACCGTCGGCGGCGGACGCCCGCGGGTCGGCGCCGGCGGCGAGGAGCAGTTCGACGGCGGCCACGTCGGCCCGCCCGGCGAAATGCAGGGCGGCCCGGCCATCGTCGTCGCGGGCGGCCACGTCCGCCCCGCCGGCCAGCAGCTCGGCCACCACCGCCTCCCGGGCGGCGTCGAAAAACTGGCCTGGCTCGTCGACCGCCTCCATCAGCGGCGTCTTCCCACCGGCCACGGCCCCGTTCGGGTCGGCCCCCTCCCCCAGCAGCACCCGGGTGAGGCCGACATCGCCGCTCCACGCCGCGTACCACAACGTCCGCTCCCCCATGACGGCCAACGGTAGGCCGTCGGACCGGCCGTCACAGGATCGCCCGACGACCAACGTCAGGGGGCACTGCCACCGCCTGCGGAGAAGAGACCGGACCGGCCCCCGGTCCAGACACACCGCCGAGGCGGGCCGCCCTTGCGTGACGCGGCTCCGGCCGGCCCGCTGCGGCTCAGGACGACGCCGCGGATGCCTGGCGGACCCAGGCCAGCAGCTGGTCGGGCGGCAGTGCGCCGACCTGGCGGGCCACCGGCTCGCCGTCGCGCAGGATCAGCAGGGTGGGGATGCCCTGGACGGCGAAGCGGGCCGACACCCCAGGCGCCACGTCCACGTTGACCTTGACCACCTTGAGCCGGCCGGCCAGCTCGACGGCGGCCCGTTCCACCCCGGGGGCGACCATCCGGCAGGGGCCGCACCACGGCGCCCACAGGTCGACCAGCACCGGCACCCGGCTCGCCACCGCCTCGTCGAACTCCGACTCCCCCGCCTCCACCAGCCACGGCAGATTCGTGTGGCAGGCGGCGCAGCGGGGAATGCCGGGGGCGGACAGCGGCACCCGGTTCTTCTTGGCGCAGTGGGAGCAGGCGACGATCTCGGCCATGCCCCAGCACAACGCCAGCAGACATCGGCCGATTCCAATCCGCGGCCGGGCACGTCGGACGGGCCGTCGGCCACGAGGAGGTTGGCGGCCGTCACGGCGCCCCCCGACCCGCCCCGACCACGGTTCTAACCGTTAACTGTCGTGGCGGTACTCGTCGGCGCGTTCGGACGAGCAGGGGGTGGGGAGCATCACCTTGTAACGCCTGCCCGGGTCCGAGGACTGGGCGACCGGAGATTCGGATGCAAGGAGAGAGGTCATGGCCGGAGTTGCACGCAAGGCATTCGATGCGCCCGACGAGACGCGAGCACCGGAGAAGACCAAGGTCGAGGTCGTCGACCTCGGGTCGGTCAAAGCGGCTCGGCTCACGGTGCAGCCGGGTTGGAAGTGGTCGGAATGCATCAAGCCCATCGTCGGCACGGACAGCTGCCGGGCCCGCCACGTCGGCACCGTGGTCTCGGGGCGGATGCACATCGTCCACGACGATGGCACCGAGGCCGACATCGGCGCGGGCGACGCCTACGTGATCGAGCCCGGCCACGACGCCTGGGTGGTCGGGGACGAGCCGGCAGTGTCGTTCGAGTTCGAATCGACGACGGCCGCAACGTTCGCAGCTCCGTCAACATGAGCTGACAGGCGCTGCGAGCACGGACGCTGACAAAGCCAACCGAGCCGGCCGCCGCGCTGCCGGCGTGGGGGCTTGGCCCGGTCTGGCATGGCGGGCGGCTGACGGATCTCGAACCGAAAGCGCGTTTGGGGGACGGGTGCCGCCCCCTCCTCGGCCCGCACGGGCGGGGCCTTAGGGCAGGGAACGATCCCCGCCGTAGAAGCGGTCGACCGCCAGCGTCACCAGCTCACTGACCGACAGCTCGAGCTGGTCGGCGACCTGGTCGATCGCCCGGGCCTCGTCGCGGTGGACGTAGAACGGCCGCAGCCGGGCGTCGGGGACCTCCAGGCGGCGCCGGGGCGGCTTCGGGGCGGGAAACGGACCCACCGCCTCGACCGGCTCGGGGGTGTGGTTGTCGACCAGCCACTGGTAGGAGCCCCGCAAGGCGGCCATCACCGCCGCGCCGAGCGTGCCGTGCTCGGCCCGGGCCGCGTCGAGACGGGCCCGGGTGGCGCCGGGCAGGTAGGCGTTGATCAGCTGCTTGTTGCCGCGGGCCATGCCGGGAAGGTCATCGGCCGCCACCGTCGCAGCCGCGTCGTCGCCGTCGTCGTCCGCCGGCGGGGCCGTCAGGTCGAGCTCGCCGGTCGGGTCGAGATCGTCGTCAGCGACCGGCGCGGCGCCGGGGCCGGCCGGGGCGGCCACGGGCACGGGCGGGGGTGGCGCCACGGTCAGGGTCCGGCCGGCGCCGCTGGCCTGCTGGCGGTACTCCTTGACCGAGGCGAGCGGGTCCATCAGGCCACCCCGACGGCGGTGGCGGCCAGCTCGTGCTGGCGGGTCGAGAAGGCGCCGAGGATGGCGTCGGCCAGACGCTGGTAGTCCTCGGCCAATCCGGCGGCCGCCGACGAGAAGGCCGGGCCCCGCTCGCCACTCCCCCGCCGCTGCCACCACGGCGCCGCCGCCCCGGCAGCCGCCTCGTACTCGTGGGCCAGCAGCCCCCGCTCCCGGCAGTGCACCGCCGCCGCCTGCGCCAGGCGGATCGTCGGGTCGAACACCCTCACCGACTCGCCGAGAATGTCGGCCAGCTTGGCCCGGGTGTCACGGACGATGGCCGTCGAGGTGGTACCGACCGGGCCGACCACCACGCCCAGCACCTCGACACCCGGGTTGGTCGTCGAGCGCACGTCGAGCAGACGGCCGAAGACGGCACCGAGACCGTGGATCGACGCCAGATCCGGCTGGGTGGGGATCAGCACGTAGTGGGCGGCGGTCAACGCCAGCGTGTGGATCAGCGCCTCCCCCGGCGGGCAGTCGAACACCACCAGGTTGTAGTCCCCGGCCAGGGGGGCCAGCGCCCGTTCCAGCCAGCCGTGAACGAACTGGCCGGCCAGCGCGGCCCGCGACAGATGCCCGGTGAGCTCGGCGGTGCGGGGCCCGCCGGCCACCAGGTCCAGACCGGGCCGCACGTCCCGCAGCGGCTCCAGCGGCGCCTGCTCCGCCACCGCCCGAAGCAGCCCCGCTCCCCCGTCGGAGTCGTCCATCACCCCCAGATCGGCCGCCAGGTTCCCCTGCGGGTCCAGGTCCACGGCCAGCACCCGCCACCCCGACGCCGCCGCCAGGCCGGACAGGTTCGCCGCCAACGACGTCTTGAGCACGCCGCCCTTGCCGTTGGACACCATCAGCGCAGCCGGGATCATCGATCGTCACCCCACGTCAGAACAGAAATCCCTACCCCGGCGCCCGCAACACCGCCATGTTGCCAGAGTTGCGCGAGTCGATGGTGGATGGGTGGGCCACCAACCGGCCATCCACCGGCGGTTCACCGCGACACAACAGGATCAGAACGGGGAACCGACCGTGCACCGGCCGTCGATCGGCGGGGCCGGACCGGTCGACCAGGGGCGCGATGACGCCGCGCTGGCAGGCAACCGGTAGATGAGGATCGGTTGCCCCCTCGACAGTCAGTGGGTGGCCGCCCGTTGAGGTGCGGGCCGATGCCCGATGGGAGCCCGCCGACAGGCGGAAGGTCGACAGCACGGCGATGGCATGTCGAGCGGCGAGACTCGGTCGCATGACGGATGGCCGGCGGCGCCTTGGCTGCTCCCGGGCCGTTGTCCCCGTGTCGAGGCGCGGTCGGCCAGGACCCCGCTGGCCGAAGCGGGGGCGCGATGTCGCGACCGTGGAGCGCTTCTGGCGCGGATCTGGTGCAGACACGGCGCGGATATGGCGCGCCGCCATCGCCGTCGACGGTCCGGCGGAAGCGACCAGCCGACGATGGTGTCTTGGAGCGGCCCAGCGGGAGAGCGGCCTCAGCGGCGCCCGCCAGGCCGGGGGGCGGTAAAGGGGCAGCAGGTCGGGTGGGGACGGCGGGCGGTGCCCGGCGGGACCGGGGTGGGGGAGCGAGCAGCGCAGCCCATGGAGGAGGACAGCGCATGAGCCCGTCTCGGGAAGAGCTGGCGAGGGACGCTGAAAAAACGGGGTCAGGCCTGATGCGACAGTTGGGTTCGGCGGATTGTGTCGCTCGCCGCCCCGGGTCCAGGGCTCGGCAAGAGGGTCCGCCACCTGCACAGACCGGGTGGGTACGGTCGGCACGACCTTGCAGCGCACCATTGATGATGTAGAGGTCCGATGGCGCAGTGGACTGACATGGACACCGACTTCGACGACGACGGCTCGACGCCGTGGGCCCTCGGCGACGACGACGAAGCTGAGCCGTTCGAACGCTGGGACGAGGAAGACGACGGCGCCGACGATCCGTGGCTCGACCACGAACTCGACCAGCTCCGCCACGCCGCCGACGACACCGATGAGGAAGCAGCGTCGTACGGCCAGCCGGTCGACAGCCGCGCCGGCCTCATCGGCGAACCGAGCGGCGACGCTCCGTCGGGGCCCGTCCTCCGCCGCCCCGCGCCACGCCGGTCGCGCCACCGCCGGGCCAACACCGACGATGCCGCCGACCTGCCGGCCCCGCACACACCGGGCTACCGGCGGGACCGGCGGGGAACCTGGCGCTACGCCGCCAACGGCCGGGCAGTTCCCGGCGCCCGTGACCTGACCCTGCGCTGGCTCTACCGCTTCCCGACCCAGCGAGGCAGCATCCTGGTCCCCGTCGACCAGGTCCGAAACGAAGCCGAACTGGCATGGTGTCTCGCCTGGAAGCACACCCTGACCACCCGCATCATCGACGGACACAGCGTCACCGTGATCGCCGTCCCGGGCGGCGAATGGGAACGGCGAGCCGACATCCCCATCGGACTGTGGGCGCCGGAACTCGCCGCCAGCCGACTCCTCGCCATCGCCGACGTCGCCCGAATCGCCGGAGTCAGCCCCGCCACAATCACCGCCTACCTCGCCCGGCGGCGCATGCCGCCGCCGGTCACCAGAATCGGCAACAGCCCGGTCTGGACCCGACCGGTCGTCGACCACTGGCTCACCACCCGACCGGGACAAGGGGTAAGACCCCGAGGCGCCCCTCCCGGTCGGAGGTGAACGGGAACCGGCGCAGCGCCAGCGGCGGACCGAGCGACCGCACCGGCGGCGCCTGCATCCTCGCCACCGACCCATCCGCTGCCGGCGGGCGCTGATAGATCGCCGCTCTGAGGCGAGGCGTGTCATCATTCGCGCCTGTGATCCGGGTGTTCGTGATCGAAGACACACCGCAGATGCGCCAGCTGCTCGAGCAGATGCTCACCCTCGACGACTTCGCCGTTGTCGGCTCGGCCGCCAACGGGGCGTCGGCGCTCCCGGAACTGAACGACGCCGACCCCGACGTCGTCGTCGTCGACTACAACATGCCCGGCCTCGACGGCCTCATGACCGCCCGACTGATCAGAGAAGAGCGACCCGACCAGGCCATCATCCTCTACACGGCGTACCTCGACCCGGACCTCGAGCACAAAGCCACCAAGGCCGGCATCGCCCTCTGCGTCGAAAAGGCCGACGGCATCCTCACGCTCGAACGCGACATCCGACGGCTGGTCGCCGGACCGTCCTGAGCGACCGGCCACCATCATGGTCGAAGGGCCCAAGACCCGACTGACTGTCGAACTCGTCCCGTCCACCTGCTGGTACACCAACGTGCGCAGCAACGTCTCCAAGGCCGTATGGGACCGGGTCCGGCGCCAGGTGGCCGCCGACGCCGGCGGCCGATGCGAGATCTGCGGCGGCCGGGGCCGACGCTGGCCGGTCGAATGCCACGAGGTCTGGCACTACGACGACCAGACGAAAACCCAGCGGCTCGAGCGGCTCGTCGCCCTCTGCCCCGCCTGCCACGAAGCGAAACACGCCGGGCTGGCCTCCACACGGGGACGGCTCCCCGACGTCATCCGCCACCTGGCCACGGTCAACGGGTGGAGCGAAGACGACGCGGCGCTCTACCTCGAAGTCGCCTTCGAGCAATGGGCGAGCCGCAGCCGGCATCAGTGGACGGTCGACATCTCGGTGCTCGGCAGGCGCTACGGCGTCGACCTCGACCAGCGCCTCCAGCCAGCTGAGCGAAGGAGAACCGGGCCGTGATCACCCGGCCCTGATCACCCGGTCCGGAACCAGAAGTGGGGACCCCCCAGATCATCGCAGCGGATTAAGAGTCCCCCTCCGGGTCCGCCGCGGCGGTTCGCATTGGTTCGAATTCTCGACAGTACAAGAGGTTCAGCGTTCGGTGGCGTTCGCCGGCGTCCGGCTGTTTCGGGGGTTGTTGCTGCACCTGTTGCTGTACCCTGGGCCGATGCCGCTGATGCGGCGGTCACCTGGCGGCGAGGCGCTGAGCCGAAGAAGGCGGCGGGGCCGGAACGTCGACCCCGGGAGCTGGCGGTTCGGAGCGACGGGGCCGTCGTCACTCCGTCTCCAGGCCGTGGGTGCTCGCGTCCACCTGACTCCGCCAGAACGCCGTGTGGGCGTGCTGGCGGCTGCCGGCCACCCCCGACCGCGAGATCGCCGACGACCTCGGCGTCCCCGTCCGGACCATCGAGAACCACCTTCAGCGGAGCTACGAACAGCTGGGGGTTGCCGGTCGCAGTGAACTGAAGGCTGCCCTGGAGGACGGGGTCTGAGGCTCCGGCCCGTCGTTACTCCGGCGGGCCGGAGGGACGGGCCTGCCGCGGAGCGGCGCCTCCACCCGAACCGGTGGGCCGCTGGGCGGCCTGCTTCGACTTCGGGTCGTCCGACCCGGTGTAGTCGGCTGGCACGTTCTCGTCAGCGGCGAACTCCTCGACGGGCGTGTCCTCGGGTTCGCTCGCACCGGTGCCGGGACGCATCGGAGTGTGCATTGAGTCCTCCGGTTCCTCGTAGGGTCGGTCAGATATTCGAGGTGGCTTCGAGGGCGGCGATCTCCCGGTCCTGTTTCCCCAGGTAGGCGTCGCGCACGACTTGGCTGTGGCGGATCTCGTCGGCGGTCCCCGACGTCAACGGCTTCCCGAAGTCGAGGACCTCGATCCAGTCACAGATTCTCAGCACGAGGGTCATGTCGTGTTCGATCATGAGGATCCCGAGGTTCTGCTCGGCGACGAGTTTCACCAGGAGATCCCCGAACATCGCGCTCTCCTTGACGTCGAGCCCTGAAGACGGCTCGTCGAGGAGAAGAATCCGGGGGCGGCGGGCGAGGGCCCGGGCGAGCTCGACGAGGCGGCCGTGGCCGGTCGAGATCTCTCCCGCCACGGCGTCGGCGACGTCGGTCAGGTGGCACAGCTCGAGCAACTCGCCGGTCCGGTCGTTGATCTCGGACCGGACGGCCCTACCGCCGCCCACCAGGCCGAGTTGGGTCAACGGGCTGTCCCCCACGTGGAGCGACTCGATGGCGTAGGCCACGTTCTCCCGCACCGTCATGCTGCCGAAGAGTTCCATGCGCTGGAACGTGCGCCCGATGCCGCGGCGGGCCCGGTGCGCCGGGCTGTCCTTGGTGATGTCGATGCCGTCCCAGAGGACGGTCCCGGCGCTCGCCGGCTGGAAGCCGCAGCACACGTTGAACATCGTGGTCTTGCCCGCCCCGTTCGGGCCGATGAGGCCGGTGATCCGACCGGGTGGCGCGGCCACGCTCACCCCGTCGAGGGCGATGAGGCCGCCGAAGCGGACGACCACTCCTTCAACCCCCAGTCCTTCCATGTCGCTCAGCTCCCCGCTCGCACGAACTTGGGGTTGCGCTTCTCGAGGAGGGCGGCGAGACCCTCGCGGCTCTCGGGGCCCGAGAACCCGCCGAGCAGCTCGTAGGCCAGCGAGAGATCGAAGCTCTCGCCCGCGCTCCGGAGCCACCCGTTGAGGGCGTGCTTGGTCCAGGCCAGGGCTTGAGCCGGGCCGTCGGCCAGCTCGCGGGCGATCTGCATCGCGGTGCTCTCGAGTTCCTCGGCGGCCACGCACAGCGACACCAGCCCCATCCGTTCCGCTTCTGTCCCGGACATCGGCCGACAGGTGAGGAGGTGGTACTTCGCCTTGGCCATCCCGCAGAGGATCGGCCACACCATCACGGCATGGTCCCCGGCCGCCACCCCGAGCCGGAGGTGGCCGTCGATGATCCGGGCGTCCGGGGTCACGACCGAGATGTCGGCCAGGAGCGCCACCGACAGGCCCGCTCCGACGGCGGTGCCCTCCACGGCGGCGACCACCGGTTTGGAGCACTCGATGATCCCGTAGACGATCTCCCGCACCTCGTTGAGGGTACGGAGCCGCGCTCCCCAGTCGTCGATGACGCTCTGGACGTGCCCGAAGTCTCCTCCGGCCGAGAAGGTGCCGCCCGCCCCGGTGACCAGCACCACCCTGACGTCGTCGTCCCGGTCGACGTCCCGGAAGATCCGGGCCAGTTCGGCGTGCTGTCCCTCGGTCACCGAGTTCATCCGCCCGGGGTTCGAGAAGGTGATCCGGAGGATGCCGTCGTCGACGAGATCGCACTGCAGGTGGTGGTAGTCGAGGTACCCGCTCATGGCGGCAGTCTCCGCCAGCCCGGAATCCCCATCTTGAGTAGTCGCTACTCAAGCAGTCCGCCCACGGTTCCGGAAACCCGCAGGTAGCGGCCTGGAACCGATTTAAGTACCTGGTACTCAAGCCGGTGCGGACGGCATCCGGTTGGGTGGACCTGACAGGCCCCGGTGAGCTTCCCCGGGGACGAAAGGGGGAGCATTGGCTCGTCACGAGCTGACAAGCAGGGGCCGGGTTCGCCGGATCGCCGCCCGGGGCGTCGGTGCCGTCGTCATCGGCGGCTCGCTGGTGCTGGGACTCGTCCCCGGCGCCCACGCCGATGGCGACTTCGGTGGCTTCCAGGCCTTCACCGCCGCCAGCGGCGTCCGGGCGACCTACAGCGTGGGCGGCTTCGCCATCGCCGAGCCGCTCGACCTCGGCGCCCCGGTGGCGCAGGCGACCCTGGACTCGCTGGCCGGACGGGCCTTCGGCTCCGTCCCCTACCCCGGTGACACCGCCGTGCGCTACCCGGGCTACGTCGCGCTGGCCACCGGATCGGCCCCGCCCGGCTACCCGCTCTTCGTCGAGGCGCAGTACCCCCAGAACCCCGACGGCGCCTTCGCCGACCCGTCCGGGCGGCTGAGCCTGGCCGCAAAGGCGGCGGCCGACAGCTCGGCGGGGACGGCGACCATCCGCGGCGCCGGCGACGCCCCACCGGCCAGCTCCGCCACCACGTCGGTCAAGCGCGACGACAACACGCTGGTGGCGACGGCCGAGTCCGTCGACCGCGGGATCGACGTCGGCGGCGCGCTCCAGGTCGCCACCGTCGTCTCCCGAGCCGTCACGACCTACTCGCCCGGCGGGCAGCCGACCACCGAGACGTCGCTGCGCATGGACGGAGGCAAGGCCGGAGATCTGACCTTCGGCTACGGGCCGAAGGGGCTGACCGTCGCCTCCGCCGGTGTCCCGCTCCCCGCCCGCGACGGGCTGGCCGCCTTGAACAAGGCCCTGGCCCCGGCCGGTTTGGCGCTGTCGTTCGCCGACGCTGTCCCGATCACCGGGGGCGCCCAGTCGGCCGGCCTCGTGGTCGAGAAGCAGGCCGACGTCCCGGGCGGTGGCCCTGGCCGTTTCCGGCTCCGCTTCGGGCAGGCCACCTCGGCCGTGATCATCGAGGGCACCGCCGCCCCGGCGACGGCGGCAGGACCCGCCTCACCGGTGCCGGTGGGCGAGTCGCCGGCACCGTCCCCGCCCGCCTCGGAGTCGGGCGCGACGCCGGTGGTGGACGCCGCCACGGCCGGCTCCGCCGGCCCGGCGGACTTCCTCCCCAACTCGCCGGCGTCTGACGGCGGGACCGTCCCGGCGACGGCGTCGACGAGCGGTTCACCCTCGGGAAGTCCGGATGAGGTGGCCCTCGCCCCGGGGACGGTAGCTCCCGGCGGCACGGTGGCGGTGCTTCCGGCGGCCCGGGCGGCCGCCGCCACCGGACTCTTCAACGACCACGGCGACCGCGCCGTGTTCGGGGCCATCACGGCCGTGGCGCTCCTCGGCCTCGGCATGGCGATGCTCTGGCGAAAGGGGATGTCGCAGTGGATTTCGTGAACTGGCTGAAGGTCGAGCGGCAGCGGGTGGCCGCCTGGGGGTCCATCGGCGTCGGCGCCGTCTGCCTCATCTCCGGCTGGATCGGCGTCTCGGGGACCAAAGAGACCTACCAGCAGATCACTTACGTCGTCTCCGGCGGGATCTCATCGCTCTTCTTTCTCGGGCTCGGCGTCGGGCTGTTGGTCTCCGCCGATCTGCACGACGAGTGGCGCAAGATGGACCGCCTCGAGCAGGCGCTGGCCGGTGGCCACGCACCGCCCGCCGAGACCGGCGGGACGGCCCCCGTCGGTGGGGCCGCCTCGGGCGGCCGGACCGGCGGCGTCAGCAGTCGGGACGTGACCGTTGACCTGCGGGGCGGGGCCACGGTGATGACGGCGTCGCCGCTGCGGCGCCTCGACGCCACCGTCGCCGGTCTCGGGGTGACGCTGGCGCTCGCGCTGCTGGCCGGCGGCTGGTTCCACGCATCGGGGACGCGCCAGGCCCGCTCGGCCCTCGACGGCGCCCTGATCGCCATCGCCGCGCTGGTGGTCGGCGGGCTGTCCATGGCCGGGTACTCGCTGCGCATCGGCCGGGCCGTCGGCCTGCGCAAGCAGCGCGCCCTCGGGGGGCTGTCCGACCGGGCAGACACCGTCGTCTCCGCGCCGAAGTCCGCTGCCGACGAGCGCTTCATGGCCGAGGGCGGCCTCCGATTCCACCGGGACGGCTGCGCCATCCTGACCGGCCGGGCCGTCACCCCCTACGAACCGGGCCGTCACCGGGACGCCGTGGCCTGCGAGCTCTGCGAGGCCTGATGAGGCAATACCTCCCGTTCGTCGTCATCGGCCTGTTCACCGGGGCCGTCTACGCCCTGGCGGCCGCCGGCCTCGTCCTGACCTACAAGACCTCCGGGGTCTTCAACTTCGGGCACGGCGCCATCGGCATGTTCGCCGCCTACGTCTTCTACCACCTGAAGACCGCCTGGGCATGGGGCACCGTCCCGGCGATCGCCGTGGCGCTGTTCGTGTTCGCCCCCTTCATGGGCGTGCTGCTCGACCGGGTCCTCTTCCGATGGCTCGGATCGGCCGGGCTGGCGACCTACGTCGTCGCCTCCCTGGGGCTGCTGGTCTTCCTGCAGGGCCTGGCCGTCGTCTGGAAGGGCGGGAACACCTACCGGATCAACCCCTTCTTCCCGACCAACACCTTCCGGGTGCCGGGCGTGTCAGGGGTGTACGTCACCGTCGAGCAGGCCCTCGTGGTCGGCATCGCCGTGGCCGCCGGTGTGGCCCTGACGGCCTTCTTCCGCTTCACCAGTCTCGGGCTGCGGACCCGGGCCGTGGTCAACGACCGGGAACTGACCAGCCTGGTCGGGATCAGCCCGGGTCTGGTCACCACGCTGTCGTGGATGCTCGGCTGCTTCTTCGCCGCCCTGTCGGCCATCTTGTTCGTGCCCTCGCTCGGGCTGGACTCCGTCCTGCTCACCCTGCTCGTCCTCACGGCTCTCGGCGCCGCCGCCGCCGGCCGGCTGACCAGCATCCCGATCACCATGGCGGCCGCCTTCGCCATCGGCGTCGGCCAGAGCCTGCTCGTCAAGGCCGTCGGGACGCGCTCGGGTCTGTCCGGTCTCCCGACCTCGCTGCCGTTCATCGTGCTGTTCGTCATCCTGTTCTTCGCCCGCCGGACGACCTTCGCCCTGCCGAGCCGGGCCCAGGAACGGGTCGCCGTCGTCGCCGCCCGGCGGGGCGCCGCCGGGGTCCGGCGGATGCCCGTGGCCCAACTGGCCCTCCTCGCCGGCGCTGCCCTGATCGTGCCGGCGGTGGTCAGCGGCTACCGCCTCGGCACGGCGACCACGGCCGTGGCCATGGTGCTCGTCTTCTCGAGCCTCGGCCTCCTCCTCGGTCTCAGCCGGCAGGTTTCGCTGTGCCATGCCATGTTCGTGTCGTTCGGGGCGACAAACCTGTCCCTGCTGCTGCGATCCCACGTCCCCTACCTGCCGGCGCTCCTGCTCGCCGCGCTGCTGGTGGTGCCCCTCGGGGTCATCGTCGCCATCCCGTCCATCCGGCTCTCCGGGCTGTTCCTGGCTCTGGCCACGTTCGGCTTCGGGAAGCTGGCCCAGGACGTGCTCTACCCGACGTCGCTCGCCTTCGGCGCCCGTTCGTTGGCCAGCGTCCCCCGCCCGGCGGCGTTCCGAGGGCCCGTGGCCTTCTACTACCTCGTTGTGGCCGTGGCGTTCGCCGGTGTCGTCGTCGTCGAACTGCTCAAAGCCAGCCGGCTTGGCCGGACGCTCCGGGCGCTGGCCGACTCGCCCACCGCCGTCGAGTCGCTCGGCGTCAATCCGGTGGCCAGCCGGGTGATCGTGTTCTGCGTCTCGGCGTTCCTCGCCGGCCTGGCCGGCGGGTTGATGGGCACCCTCGTCCAGTCGATCACCCCCAGCAGCTTCGACTTCTTCCTCTCCCTCCTCTGGGTGACGGTCCTGGTGGCCGCCGGAGCTTCCACCCTGGGTGGCTCCGTGCTGGCTGCCGGGCTGCTGGTCGTCGTCCCGGCCGTCATCACGTCGACCAAGGTGACGGAATGGCAGCCGGTCGCCTTTGGCCTGGCGGCCATGATCTTCGCCCAGCTCCCGAACGGGATCATGACCCTCGTCCGGATGCCGGACTGGTCGGCGGCCTGGCAGCGGGTCAGCTGGAAGGCTCACCACCAGCACCGGGCCCGCGAGCGCCACGCCGTCGGCGGCGTACCGGCCGGCGCGGCCCGCTGAGAGGATCACCGATGCTCGTACTCGACAACGTCCACGCCGGCTATGGCCGCTTCGAGGTGCTCCACGGCATCAACCTGCGGGTCCCGGCCGGCAGGACGGTCGCCCTCCTCGGCGCCAACGGAGCGGGCAAGACCACGCTGCTCAAGGCCGCCGCCGGCCTCGTGCCGGTGACATCCGGGACGATCCGACTGGACGGGGATCCCGTCGAGCGGCTGGCGGCGCAGAAGCGGGCCCGTCGGGGGCTGATGCTGATTCCCGAGGGCCGGGCCATCTTCCGGGATCTCACCGTTCGGGAGAACCTGGCCATGTACGCCGGCAACCGCAACGTCGGCGCGGCCGTGGACCGGGCCGTCGCTGCCTTCCCGATCCTGAAGGACCGGCTCGCCCAGCGGGCCGGGAGTATGTCCGGTGGTCAACAGCAGATGCTGGCGGTGACCAGGGCGCTCATCAACGACGCCCGTGTCATCCTGGCCGACGAACTGTCGGTCGGCCTTGCCCCGGTGGTCGTCGACGAGATCTTCGAAGCGGTCGATGTCCTCCGCCGGGAGGGCCGCAGCCTCGTGATCGTCGAGCAGTACGTCGACCGCGTCCTCGCCGTGGCCGACTACGTCTACGTCCTCCACAAGGGCCGCGTCGCCCTGGTCGGTGAGCCGGAGCAGTGCCTCCGGGACTCCGTCTTTGACCAGTACATCGGCGCCGGAGCCCACTCCTGACCCACTCGCCCACTGCACCAAAGGGGAACCACCGTGGCAACGACAACGATCGCAACCACCCGACGCAGGCTGACGGCAGCCATCCTGGCCGCCGCCCTCGTCGCCGCGGCCGGCTGCGGCTCGCGGGAGAGCGGCTCGGGCACCAACTCCAATGCCGCCGCCCCGACGGCGCAGGGCAACGCGCCCACGCCCGACGTGACCTCGGCCCCCGCCGCCGTGCCGGGAGGAGCCACACCCGAGCAGTCGCCGGCCGCCAGCGGCGCCGGCGCCCCCGCCGCCTCGCCGGCCGCCCCGACGGCCAATGGCGCCGCTGCCGCCGGCAACGCCGCCGCCCCGAAGCAGAGTACGGCCGCCGCCCCGAGGCAGAGCAGCGGCGCTGCGAGCGCAGCCTCGCCGGCCGGCGGGCAGAAGGCCCCGGGCAGCGCCGGCGGTCCCTCGTCCGTGACGCCCGCCCCCGGAACACCCGCTGGGCAGGGGGCTCCGGCCGCCGCCGGTGGAGCCGACTGCTCCCCGAAGAAGGACCCGGTGGCCATCGGCTCCCTCGGCCAGGAGAGCGGTGTGATGGGTGCGGTCATGGCCGCCTCGGTCGACGGCGTCCGGGCCTGGGCGGCATCGGTGGGGGAGCGGGGCGGGCTGTGCGGCCACCCGGTCAAGCTCGTCCTCGCCGACGACGGCGGCGACCCGGCCCGGGCCCTGGCCATCACGCAGAAGATGGTCGAGCAGGACCACGTGGTGGCCATCCTCGGCAACCACATGATCACCACCGAGCAGGCGATCACCTCGTACCTGGAGCAGAAGCAGGTGCCGCTCGTCGGGACGAACTGCTCGAACTCCGCCGAGGCCAACAGCGCGATGGTCTTCCCGGTCGGCTGCGCCGCCGACATCGGCAACGCCTGGGCCCACATGATGCCGTTGATCAGCTCCATCCCCGAGGAAACGCACGCCAGCGCCGGGCTCATGTACTGCCGGGAGGCGCCGGCCTGCAAGCCGATCTCGGACGTCATCAAGAAGCTGGCCCCGTCGGCCGGGCTCAAGATCGTGTGGGAATCGCAGTCGTCGATCGCCCAACCCGACTACACCTCCGAGATGCTCTCGGCCCGCAACGCCGGCGTGAAGGCGATGATCGCCATCATGGACAACAACTCCGTCGTCCGGATGATGCGTTCGGCCCACCGGCAAAGCTACGACCCCTTCCTCTCCGTACAGTTCTCGGTCTACGAGGACCGGGTGGCCCGCGATGGTGGCGCCGACGTCGAGGACAAGGTGCGGATCTCGAGCCTCACTCCGGCCTGGAACTCCTCGCCGAAGATGGCCGACTACCGGGCCGCCATGGCCAAGTACGTGCCCAGTGGCACCAAGGGCTCGTGGGGGGCGCTCAACTTCGTGGCCGGCAAGCTGTTGGAGAAGATCGCCCGCGAGCAGTTCACCAGCCCGAACCCCACGGCCGCCCAGATCCTGAAAGGCCTGTACTCGCTGAAGGGTGAGACCCTGGGGGGCCTCACCCCGCCGCTCACCTACCTCGAGGGGAAGACCCACGCCGACGTCAACCTGTGCTGGGTCCAGATGAAGATCCAAAAGGGTGACTTCGTCCCCGTCAGCGGCGATCCCGACAAGTTCGTCTGCGCCCCGGGCTGGAAGCCCGTCGGGAGCTGACCCGACCCCCCCGGGTGGGAGAACGAACGGTGACGATCTTGCCCACACAGGCCCCCACGGCCGCGGTGCCCCGCCTCAAGGCGGTGGACCTCGCCCGGCGCACGCTGGCGCTCATCGAGACGAGGAGCACGGACCAGGCCGATCGGGTGATGCAACTGCCCGCCGACCTGTACCTCGACGCCGATCACTTCAACCATGAGCGCGAGACCCTGTTCCGAAGCGGACCCGTCTTCGCCGGCTTCTCCGCCGAGCTGGCGGCCCCCGGCCGGTACAAGGCGCTCGACCTCCCCGGCGCTCCCGTCATCCTGGCCCGCCAGACCGACGGAACCCTCCGGGCCTTCGTCAACGCCTGCCAGCACCGTGGTGCCCGCCTCGTCGACGGGGCGGGCACCACGGAGGCCTTCACCTGCCCCTACCACGCCTGGTGCTACGGCCTGGACGGCCGTCTGGTGTCGATGAAGGCCGGCACCAGCTTCGGGTCCGTCGACCCCGAATGCGCGAGCCTGGCCGGAATCGACGCCGCCGAGGAGCACGGGCTGATGTTCATCCGGGGCTGCGCCGGCTCCCACGACCTGCGCCACCTCGACGTGACGACCGTGCTGGGCGAGGAACTGGCCGACCAGCTCCGCCAGTTCCACTTCGGCGACCTCGAACTCGTGGCCTCCAGGGCGTTTGAAAGCCGGGCCAACTGGAAGCTCGTGCTCGACACCCAGCTGGAGACGCACCACATCGCCACGCTCCACCCGACGACGCTGGCGATGCGCCACTACTCCGACCATACGACGTTCGACGCCTACGGGAGGCACGGCCTCATCGGCCTCGCCCACAAGAGCATCGGCGCCCTCGCCGGCGTCGCCGAAGACGACTGGGACCCCATCGAACACGTGCAGTTCATCTACAACCTGTTCCCGAACGCTGTGGTGCTCGTCGCCTCGACGCACGTGGAGTACGTCCAGGTCTTCCCCGGAGCGAGCGCGGCCAGCGCCCGGACCGTCCACGCCTACTTCGTGCCGCCGGGAGGCAGAGGCCCGGGCGACGAACGCCACGGCGAGCGGGCCGAGCGCTCGTTCCGGACCCTCGTCGACGAGGACGGCCCCATGGCCGAGAACGTCCAGCACAACATCGCCGCCGGCGTGGTGGACCGCATCCTGGTCGGCCGCAACGAACCGGCGGTCCAGCACCAGTACCTGACCTACGACGCAATGCTGCAGCTAACCGGAGGAACGCCGTGAGGCTCGAAGTCACCGTTAACGACACCCCCTACGCCAATGAGATCGAACCGAGAACGCTGCTCGTCCACTACCTGCGAGAGGTCCTCGGCCTGACCGGCACCAAGATCGGTTGCGACACGTCGTCCTGCGGGGCGTGCACCGTGCTGGTCGACGGCGAGTCGGTGAAGAGCTGCACGGCCTTCGCGGCCCAGTTCAACGGCGCCGTCATCACCACGATCGAGGGCCTGGCCGGTACCGGGGACCTGACCCGCGTCCAGCAGGCGTTCCACGAACACCACGCCCTGCAGTGCGGCTTCTGCACGGCGGGCATGGTGATGGCCGCCACCTCGCTGCTGGACGAGATCCCGAACCCCACCGAGGCCGACGTGCGCGAAGGCCTCGAGGGCAACCTGTGCCGCTGCACCGGCTACCAGAACATCGTCAAGGCCGTGCTCGCCGCGGCGGAGAGGTAGAGGCGATGACCGCCACGGAGATCACCCCCACCGACGGCAAGGGCCTCGTCAAGTTCGGCCAGCCGTTGCTGCGCAGGGAGGACGACCCGATCCTGCGGGGCCGGGCCCGCTTCACCGACGACATCCCGGTCCCCGGTGCCCTGTACATGGAGGTGGTGCGCAGTTCCCACGCCCACGCTCGCATCGTGTCGATCGACACCAGCGGCGCGAAGGCCATGCCCGGCGTGGTGGCCGTCTACACCGGGGGCGAGCTGGCCGAAGACTGGAAGGGCGAGACCCCGGTCCTCATCCAGCCCGACCCCGCCCCACTGCTGGCCCCGAAGTGGACTCCGGTGGCCACCGACAAGGCGAACTACGTCGGTGAGCCCATCGCCGTCGTCCTCGCCGAGACCCGGGCCCAGGCCGCCGACGCCCTCGAGGCGATCATCGTCGACTACGACGTGCTCCCGGCGGTGGCCACCCCGGAGGACGCCTACACCGACCGGGTCGTGATCCACGAAGACCTCGGCACCAACAAGGCGTACACATGGGAGCTCGCCATCACCCCGGAGAGCGTCGAGGCGGCGTTCGCCGAAGCGGCCTACACGGTCAAGCAGCGCCACATCCAGCAGCGCTGCCTCCCCGCGCCCATGGAGACGCGAGCCGTGTGCGCCGTCCCCGATCCGACCGGCACGGGCAATTTCACCCTGTATTCCTCAACCCAGATGGTGCACCTGCTTCGCACCCTCCTCGCCCTGCGGCTCGGTATGCCGGAACAGAAGCTGCGGGTCGTGGCCCCCAACGTCGGCGGCGGGTTCGGCTCCAAGCTCCAGACCTACCCCGAGGAGAGCCTCTGCCTGGCACTGGCCCGGCGCCTCGAGCGGCCCGTCCGCTGGGTCGAGGACCGCTCGGAATGTGGCGTGGCCATGATCCACGGCCGGGGCCAGGTGCAGGACATCGAGCTCGCCGCCACCGCCGACGGGAAGATCACCGCCGTGCGGGTCCACCTCATCGGGGACCTCGGCGCCCACTGCAAGCTGTTCACGCCCGGCATCCCCGTCCTCGGCGGGCCCTTCTACCACGGCACCTACGACATCCCGGCCATCGCCGTCACCGTCACCTCCGTCTACACCAACCTGCCGCCGACCGACGCCTATCGGGGTGCCGGCCGGCCGGAGGCGACGTACGCCATCGAGCGGGCGGTCGACGGGCTGGCCGCCGTGATGAACATGGACCCGGCCGAACTGCGGCGCCGCAACCTGATCGGCCCGTTCGAGAACGGGCACCAGACCGTCTGCATGGTGCCCCTCGACTCGGGCCAGTACGAACTGGCGCTGAACCGGGCGCTCGAGCTCGTCGGGTACGAAGCGTTCCGCAAGGAGCAGGCCGAACGTCGGGCGGCCGGTTCGACCAAGCACCTCGGTGTCGGCATGGCCTCCTACGTCGAGGTCTGCGGCTATGCCCCGTCCCGCATGATGGCGGCCGGCGGCGGCAAGTTCGCCCTGTGGGGCACGAGCGTCGTCCGGTTCCTCCCCACCGGGAAGGTCCTGGTCACGACCGGCAGCCATCCCCATGGCCAGGGGCATGAGACGTCGTGGGCCCAGATCGTCTCCGACCGTCTCGGCGTTCCCTTCGAGGACGTGGAGGTGTTACTCAACGATACGGCCATCGCCCCGTACGGCGTTCTCACCGGCGGTTCCCGATCGCTGTCGGTGGAAGGCGCCGCCCTGGCCGTCACGTGCGACAAGGTCATCGCCAAGGCGAAGACGCTCGCCGCCCACCTCCTCGAGGCGGCCGAGGACGACATCGTCTTCGACAGCGGCAGCTTCGCCGTCAAGGGAACGCCGGCGCGATCGCTGCCGATCACGGACCTGGCCTACACGCTGTCGTTCGACGCCCACCTCCTGCCCGAGGGCATGGAGCCCAACCTCTCGGCCGAGACGACATGGGACCCGCCGAACTTCACCTTCCCCTTCGGGGCCCACATCGCCGTCGTCGAGGTCGACGAGGAGACGGGAGGCGTCGAACTCAAGCAGTTCGTCGCCGTCGACGACTGCGGCAATCAGCTCAACCCGGTGCTGGTGGAGGGCCAGGTGGCCGGGGGGCTCGTCCAGGGCATCGGCCAGGCGCTGTTCGAACACGCCGCCTATGACGCCGACGGCAACCCGCTGAGCCCGACGCTGGCCGACTACCTGGTGCCGTCGGCCGCCGAGGTCCCGAGCTTCACCCTCGACTCCACCGTGACCCCGAGCCCCTCGAACCCGCTTGGCACGAAGGGCGTCGGGGAGGCAGGGGCGATCGGCTCGACGCCGGCGGTCATCAACGCCATCGTCGACGCGCTCCTTCCCCTCGGAGTGACGAACGTGACCATGCCGGCCTCACCCATGACGGTGTGGCGGGCCATCCAGGCGGCCAAGGCCGCCAACGGAAAGGAGACGGGGCGATGATCCCGGCGGCCTTCGACTACGTACCGGTGGGGTCCGTCGACGAGGCGCTCGGCGCGCTCGCCGAGCACGGCGACGAGGCGAAGCTGCTCGCCGGCGGCCACTCCCTGATCCCGCTCATGAAGCTGCGCCTGGCCGCCCCGTCGGTCATCGTCGACGTGGGCCGGCTCCGAGAGCTGTCCTACGTGGAGGACCGGGGCGACGAGGTGGCCATCGGAGCCCTCACCCGCTACCGCGAAATCCAGCGCAGCGAGCGCCTGCGGGCCGACCTGCCGATTGTCGCCCACGTCGCCGGACTGGTCGGTGATCCGCAGGTGCGCCACCGGGGCACGATCGGCGGGTCGATCGCCCACGGCGATCCCGCCTCCGATCTGCCCGCCGTCATCCTGGCGCTCGACGGGACGTTGGTCGCCCGGGGCCGCTCCGGTGAGCGGACGATCCCAGCGCGGGACTTCTTCACCGGATTCCTCGAGACGGCCCTGGCTCCCGACGAGATGCTGACCGAAATCCGTCTCCCGAAGGCACCGGGGGCGGGGTGGTCGTACCAGAAGTTCCACCGTCGGGCGCTCGACTGGGCCATCGTCGGGGTGGCGGCCGTGCGCAACGGCCGCACCGGGGTGGCGCTGGTCAACATGGGCCCCACCCCCCTGCGGGCCACCGCCGTGGAGGACGCACTGGCGTCGGGGTCATCGATCGCCGACGCCGCCCGGGAGGCGGCGGCCGGCACCGAGCCTCCCACCGACCTCAACGCCGACCCCGAATACCGCCGGCACCTGGCCGAGGTGCTCGTGCGCCGGGCTCTCACCGAAGCCGACGGGACGAGCGGCCACTGATCGGGACGAAGCGACGTAAAGGGTCGTCACGATGACGGGCTCCGAGGACATCCTGTGGGAACCACCAACCGACGTCTGGCAACGGAGCCAACTCGGCCGGTTCACGGCGTGGCTCGAATCGACGCGAGGTCTCCGCTTCCCGGGCTACGACGCCTTGTGGCAGTGGTCGGTCACCGACCTCGACGGCTTCTGGGCGGCGGTCTGGGACTACTTCGGCATCGAGCCGGCCACGCCGTACGAAGCCGTTCTCGCCGACCGGGACATGCCGGGTGCCCGCTGGTTCCCTGGTGCCACCCTCAACTACGCCGGGCACCTCGTCCAGGGCGCCAGGCGGACGGGCCATCCCGACGGCGCCTCCATCGTGTCCTACTCGCAGACCCGGGCCACCGTGCGGCTCACCCCGGCCGACCTCGAGGATCTCGTCGCCCGGGCCCGGGCCGGATTCGTCGAACTCGGCGTCGGCCGAGGCGATCGGGTGGCGGCCTATCTGCCCAGCCTCCCCGAGACGGTCGCCGCCTACCTGGCCTGCCTCTCGCTCGGGGCGATCTGGTCGTCGTGCGCCCCGGAGTTCGGGACCCGCTCAGTGGTCGACCGCCTGGCCCAGACCCAGCCGAAGGTCCTCCTGGCGGTCGACGGGTACCGCTTCGGCGACAAGCCCGTCGACCGCCTCGCCGAGGTGGCCGAGATCCGGACTGCGCTTCCCAGCCTGCAATCCGTCGTTGCCCTGCCGTACCTCTACGCCGACGACGTCCGTATCGATGGCGCCGTCGGCTGGTCGGACTTCACGGCCGTGACCGGGCCGCTCACGTTCGACCCCGTACCGTTCGACCATCCCCTCCACATCCTGTTCTCGTCGGGCACCACCGGGCTGCCCAAGCCGATCGTGCACGGCCATGGCGGCGTTCTCCTCGACCAGTTGAAGTCAATGGCATTCCACCAGGATCTCGGCCCCGATGACCGGATGTTCTTCTTCACCACCACCGGCTGGATGGCCTGGAACTGGCTCGTGTCGGCCCTGGGGCTGGGCACCAGCATCGTGCTCCTCGACGGCAACCTGCTGCACCCCGATCTCGGCGCCCCGTGGCGGCTGGCGTCGGACACCGGTACCACCACCTACGGCGCCAGCCCCGCCTTCCTCAGCGCCTGTCGCAAGGCGGGCGTCGTGCCCAAGGAGGTGGCCGACCTGTCGAGGCTACGGACCGTCTGTTCAGGGGGCTCACCGCTCAGCGCCGAGCTCTTCCGCTGGGTCTACGGCGCCGTCGGCGACGAGGTCTACCTCCACTCCTTCAGCGGGGGCACCGAGATTTGCGGCGCCTTCGTCGGCGGCGCGCCCGTGCTGCCCGTGCGGGCCGGGGAGATCACCTGCCGCTGGCTCGGATGCGACGTCGAGGCCTTCGACGAGCACGGCCGCCCGGTCGTCGACCAAGAAGGCGAGCTCGTGCTCGTCGAACCGCTCCCGTCGATGCCAGTCGGCCTGTGGAACGACCCGGAAGGGCGCCGGTACCGGGCCACCTACTTCGACCAGTTCCCGGGGGTCTGGCGCCACGGCGACCGGATCACGATCTCGGATCACGGCGGCCTCGTCATCAGCGGCCGGTCCGACGCCACTCTCAACCGGGGCGGTGTCCGGCTCGGCACCAGCGAGTTCTACGCGGTCGTGGAGGCCCTACCCGAGATCAGCGACAGCCTCGTCGTCCACCTCGAAGACCCCGACGGCGGCGCCGGGCAGCTGATCCTCTTCGTCGTCCTCGCCGAGGGCACCGAGCTCGACGGGCCCCTGCGGGCCCGCATCACGGGCGATCTCCGCCGCTCGCTGTCACCCCGTCACGTCCCCGACGTCGTCCAGGCGGTCCCGGCCGTCCCCCGCACCATCACCGGCAAGAAGCTCGAAGTGCCCGTGAAGCGGATCCTCACCGGCACGCCCCCCGACGCCGCCGCCAGCCGGGGCGCCCTGCTGAACCCCGACGCCCTCGGCCCGTTCGAGACACTCGGCCGGCAGTGGGGCCTGATCGACCTGACCGCGGCCGCGATCCCAGTCCCGGCCGCCACCAGCCCCAGCGAGGAGTGACCGTGCCTGTCTACGTCATCGCCCTCATCGCCGTCGAAGACGGCGCCGCCTACGCCGAGTACCAGCGTCACGGTCTTCCCACGGTGGCCGCCGCCGGCGGGCGGCTGATCGCCGGCGGGGAAGGGCTCACCCTGGAGGGCGAGGACCTGCCCACCAGCAGCGCCGTCGTCGAGTTTCCAACGATGGACGCCGCCTTCGCCTGGTACCACAGCGAGGCGTACCAGTCGGCCATCCCCCTGCGGCTCAGCTCGTCGAAGGTCCAGACGATCAGCATCCTCCCCGGTCTGGTTGCCGAGCCGGGATCGGGAACGCAGGGACAGCGCGTGTAGAATTCGGTGAAGTCCGCGTCACGGGGGAGAAATGGCCGCTGACTGGCCGTTGATTGGGCGCGAGCAGGAACTTCAGCGTCTGGGTTCACTCGTCCGCCGGGGAACATCCGCCGGGGTTGTCATCTCCGGGCCGCCCGGGGTGGGCAAGACCCGTTTGGCGCAGGAGTGCCTCCGGCTGGCCGAGTCCGCCGGCTGCCCGACGGCGGCGGTGACCGGGACCCGGGCGGCGGCCTCGCTGCCATTCGGCGCGCTCGCCCCGATGCTCCCGGCCTCCGACCGCGGCGAGGGGGCGGCCGACGACCGATCGGATCTGCTCCGCCGGTCAGCGGCGGCGCTGGTCGAACGGGCCGGCGGGAAGCGCTTCGTCTTCCTGGTCGACGACGCCCACCTTCTCGACGACGCGTCGGCGACCCTGGTCCACCAGCTCGCCACCAGGAACGCCGCCTTCGTCCTGGCCACGGTCCGGACCGATCAATTGGCGCCGGAACCCATCGTCGCGCTGTGGAAGGACGGGGCAGCGGAGCGGATCGACCTCTCCGGGCTCGATCTCCCCGCCGTGGAACTGCTCCTCCAAGCGACGCTGGCGGGGCAGGTGGAGCCGGCCACCATCGCCCAGCTCTTCGCCCGGTCGGAGGGGAACGCCCTGTTCCTCCGGGAACTCGTCGCTGGTGCGCTGGACGACGGCAGCCTTCGGGACGACGGCGGGATCTGGCGGCTCGTCCGCCCGCTGTCGCCCTCGAAGCGGCTGACAGAACTCGTCGAGATCCGGCTGGGCCAACTGACGGGGGCCGACCGCGACCTGCTCGAACTCGTGTCGTTCGGCGAACCCCTGGGCCTCGCCGAACTCGAGGCGCTGGCCGAACCCGACAGGGTCGAGCAGCTCGTCCGGAAGCGACTCTTGCTCAGCGCGATGAACCGCCGTCGCGTCGACGTCCGACTGGCCCACCCCGTCTACGGGGACGTCCTGCGAGCCCAGATCCCGCCGATTCGGGTCCGGGCCATCGCCCGGGCTCTGGCCAAGGCGGTCGAAGCCACCGGCGCCCGCCGCCGGGAGGACACCCTGCGGGTCGCCACCTGGAGCCTCGAAGCCGGGATCGCCCGGCCCGAGATCATGCTGGCGGCGGCGGCCACCGCCCGCTGGCGATATGACTTCTCGCTGGCCGAACGCCTCGTCGCCGGCGCCGTGGAGGGTGGCGCCGGCTTCGAAGCATCGGTGCTGGCGGCACAGGTCGCCACGTTGCAGGGCCGTTCTCAGGAAGCGGACCGGCAACTCGCCATGCTCTCCGGCGAGGCGCAGACGGACGAAGAGCGTGCCCGGGTCGCCGTCAGCCGGATGGACGCCCTCGCCTTGTACCTCGGCCGCATGGAGGAAGGCCTGGAGGTCGCGGCAGAGGCCGAGGCGGAGATCACCAATCCGGACTGGCGAGACGAGGTCACCGCCCGCCGCGCGGTCATCGTCTTCGCCCTCGAAGGGCCGAGGGCGGCGGCTGACGTGGCACTCCCACTCCTTGACCGGGCCAAAGGGCCGGCGTTCGTATGGGCCAGCATGATCGCCGCGTTCAGCCTGCCCCGACTCGGTCGGATCGAAGACACCTTCCCGGTTCTCGACCGGGGCTACGAAGAACATCTCCGTCTCAGCCATCCGATCGACCGCTACCCGTGGATCCACCACTGGCTGCGCTGTGAGGCATTCGCCCAAGCCGGGCGACTCCGGGAATCCGAAGCGCTGGCCGAGACCCAGTACCAGCAGGGAATCGACGACGAGTCGATGGAAGCTCAGGCGTACTTCGCCTGGCATCTCGCCACCGTCGTCGGTGACCGCGGCCATGTCGCGACGGCCGCCCGGCACGCCCGGGAAGGCATCGCCTTGAACCGCGAACTGGGCCGACCGCACTACGTCGGCGAATGTCTCATCGGGCTGGCCATGGCCCTGGCGCTCTCCGGGCAAGCCCGCGACGCCGCCCGGGCCCTCGCCGCCTTCGATGCGCTCGACCTCACCCCGGCGGCGGCGATGTTCAATCCCGTCGAACACACCGTCGCCCGAGCCTGGGCGGCGGTGGCGGCCGGAAACCTCGAGACCGGCCGGGCGATCTTCGAGGAGGCCACCGACCAGGCCCGGAACCGGGGAGACCTCGTCGCCGAAGCAACCGCGCTCCACTGCCTCGCCCGGATCGGGCATCCCGGTGCAGCCGCGGACCGGCTCAATGCCCTGGCGGCCATGAGCGACAGCCGGCTCGTCGCCATTCGTGCCGCTCACACGGCCGCCCTCATGAACCGGCACCCTGACGGGCTGGCCGCGGCCTCGTCGGCGTTCGAGGCCATGGGGGCCGACATCCTCGCGGCTGAGGCGGCGGCCGACGCCGCGGTGGCCGTTCGGCAGATGGGTGAACCCCGCCGGGCGGCCGCTTTCGAACGCGACGCCATCCGCTTGGCGGAACAGTGCGAGGGCGCGGCAACCCCCGCCCTCCACTCCATCACCACTCGAGCACAGCTCACACCGCAGGAACGGCGGGCGGCGATCCTGGCCGCCACGGGCCGGACCAACAAGGACATCGCCGACGAGTTGTTCCTCTCCGTCCGCACGATCGAGAACCATCTGCAGCGGGTGTACGAGAAGCTGGGCATCCGCAGCCGGAAGGAACTGGCCGCGGCCCTCGGGGTCGATTCCTCGGACTCGGAGACTCCGGCCGCCCTCCGTTGAGGGTGGCCTGAGTAGGGCCCCGGGCCCAAGTTAAGTAGCGCCCACCCAAGACGGGGCGCGCCCCGCCGGGTTCTACTCCCTGCAATAGGGGAGGAGGAGCCCATGCTCAGCGACAAGGTCGCGGTGATCACCGGGGCGGGGTCAGGCATCGGAGCGGCCATGGCGGAGGCCTTCAACGGCGCCGGGGCCAAAGTTGTCCTGGCCGACGTCTCCGGCCAGCAGGAGGAGGTGGCCAAGCGGCTCGGCGACGGGTGCGTCGCCATCCACGCGGACGTGACCAAAGGCAGCGACATCCAGGCCATGCTCGACGCGGCCACGACACACTTCGGGCGCCTCGACATCGTGTGCAACAACGCCGGGATCGACGGCGACCTTGGCCCCATCGGCCAGTGCAGCGAAGAGAACTACGACCGGGTGATGGCCGTGAACGCCCGGGGCGTGTTCCTCGGGATGCGCTACGCCATCCCGATCCTCGTCGCCGGCGGAGGCGGATCGATCATCAACACCGCCTCGATCGCCTCGACGGTCGCCTTTCCCACCATGTCGCCCTACTGCGCATCGAAGGGCGCCATCCTCATGATGACCAAGACGGCGGCGGCTGAGTACGCCGGAGCCGGTGTGCGGATCAACTGCATCTGCCCCGGTGTGACCCAGACCGCCCTCGTGCAGCGGCTCCCCGCCGCCCTCATCGACGGAGCGGTCGCGCTGACGCCCATGGGCCGTGTCGGCCAGCCCGACGAGATGGCCGGCGCCGCCCTGTTCCTCGCCTCCGACGCCGCATCGTTCATCACCGGCTCGGCGATCACCCTCGACGGTGGTTACACCACGCTGTGACGACAGAAAGGGTCGAGCACATGCAGGCGACACGCAACGGCGGCGCCCCCCCGGCGGAGGGCGTCATCACCCGCGACACGCCGGTCGGCTTCGAGTTGATCGGCGTCAAGAAGAAGGCGGCGATCCAGTTGATGGGCAACCGCGTATGGGGCCGGTTCAACCCGAACCACTGGGATCCCGTCTACGCCGCCGAAACCGGCTTGAAGGACCCCATCCAGACCGGTGAGATGTCGTCCGCCTACCTCGCCGAGATGTGCGTCAACTACTTCGGCAAGAACTTCTTCACCGGCACCCGGATGACGTGCAAGTACATCGCCTCCATCGCCGCCAACGAGGTGATCACCACGTACGGCGTCGTGCGGGAGAAGACGGCGAAGGGCGAAGGGTACCGATTCAACGTCCAGATCTGGGCCGAGAACGACGCCGGCGAGAAGAAGACCGTCGGCACCGTCGAAGTCGACGTGGGGGTGTGAGGGCCATGGAGACCGACGCCCTGAGGCCGATGACCCCGATCCAGATCCAGCAGACCCGCGACTTCGTCGACAGCCTGAACGAGGAATGTCAGACGTATTGGGACATGGTGGAGGTCGGCGACGAACTCGAGCGCGATCTTCACCTCACCCCGGAGCTCGTGATCCTCTATGCCGACGGCGTTGAGGACTACAACCCCTGGTACGAAGGCTGGAAGATGAACACCTGGTACATCGGCGGGGAGTCACCGTTCGGTGGCGCGATCGTTCCGCCGGTGATGGTGTCGCACTTCGTCCTGTCGGTGCAGTTCGACCACACCAAGCCGTTCGCCATCGGGTCGATCCACACCTTCCACGACACCGAGCTGCATGAGCCGATCCCGGTCGGCGCCACGGTGCGCATCCACACGAAGGCCATCGACAAGTACGAAAAGCGCGGCCGCCGCTACGTCCGGCACGAGGTGACCGTCACCGACGTCGAGTCCGGTACCCGGTATCTCACCGAGACGCGGGACATCCTGTCCCGGTAGGGACGAGGGGAACAGGCGTGGACACCATCGAACAGATTCCGGTCGCGGACGAGCTCTTCCGGTGGTCGGACGACGGTGCCGACCTCATCGGCTCCCGATGCCGCGGCTGCGGCGCGCAGTACTTCCCGAAGAGCCTGAGCTGCCGGAACCCACAGTGCGACGAGAAGGCCGTCGAACCGGTGCTGCTCGGCCGGCACGGACGCCTGCACAGCTACACGATCCAGCACTACCAGCCGCCGGGGCTGTTCCGTATGGACCCGTTCACGCCCTACGCCATCGGGCTCGTGGAACTGCCCGGGGGCCTGAGGGTGATGGGCATGCTGGCCGGCTGCGGGTTCGACAATCTCCGAATCGGCATGCCGGTCGAACTCTCCGTCGACGTGTTGTACCGCGACGAGGCCGGGCGCGAGGTCATAACCTACACCTACCGGCCGGGACCGGAAGGGAAGGCGTCATGAGACCGGTCTACGTACTCGGCGTCGGCGCACATCCCTGGGGCAAGTTCCCCGACAAGCCGCAACTGCATCTGGCGATCGAGGCGCTGTCGGCGGCGCTCGACGACGCCGGGCTCGGCTGGCGGAATCTGCAGGGGCTCGTGGCGGCCAGCTCACGGTTCGAAGGAGGCATGGGCTGGGGCCTGCACGCCAACGAGGTGCTGCAGGCCGTCGCCGAGATCGGCGTGCCGGCCGTGAACGTCGGGGGTGGGTGCGCGGCCGGAGGGATCGCCGTCCACACGGCGGCATCCATGGTGGCCAGCGGCCAGTGCGAGGTCATCGCCGCCGTCGGTGCCGAACGGATGCCGAAAGGGTTCATTCCCCGGCCGCCCGGCTGTCCCGACGACATCACCGACACCGACTACCTGCGGTGGGTGACGATGGGCGCCACCAACCCCGTGTACTGGGCCCTCGAGGCCCGCCGTCGCATGCACGACTTCGGCACCACCGCCGAGACGCTCGCCGCCGCGTCGGTGCTCATGCACCACCACGCCGCCGCCAACCCCCTCGCCCGGTACCGCAAGGAATGTTCCGTCGAGGACGTCCTCAACTCTCCGGCCGTCGCTGACCCGCTGCACCTGCTGGAGATCTGCGCGGTGAGCGACGGCGCCGCCGCCGTCATCCTCGGCTCCGAGGAACAGGCTCGCCGCCGCGGGGTGCCCCTCGTCGAAGTAGCCGGCTCGGCGATCGCCACCGGACAGTTCGGTGACCCGGCCGCCCGTATCCCGACGGTGTCGATGAGCGCCGTGGGGACGGCCCCGCATACCAGCGAAGTGGTCGGCGCCGTCCGCGGCGCCCTGGCGCAAGCCGGCATGGAGCCGAGCGACGTCGATTTCGTCGAACTGGCCGACAACACTGCCTGGCACGTGCTGGCCTGGCCCGAGTTCTTCGGGTTCGTCGAACCCGGCCAGTCCGACTGGATGATCGAGCACGGCCAGATGGGCATCGACGGGAAACTGCCGATCAACCCCAGCGGCGGGTTCCTCTCGTTCGGTGAGGCGACGACCGCCCAAGGCGTCCTGCAGGTCTGCGAGCTCGTCTGGCAGCTGCGCCAGCAGGCGCAGGGCCGGCAGGTCCCCGGGGCCAGGGTCGGGCTGTCGGCCGTCCTCGGCCTCGGTGCGAACGGCGCATCCGTGGTCCTCAAAGCCTGACTGGGCCCGCAACCGACGCCAGAAGGAGAGAAGCGACCATGGAGCTCCGCAACGAGTTCACCGTCCCGCTCAACATCGACAAGGCCTGGGCGGTGCTGACCGACATCGAAGGCATTGCGCCCTGCATGCCGGGAGCTCAACTCGAAGGCGTCGACGGCGACGACTACCTCGGCGTCGTCAAGGTGAAGGTCGGACCCATCACCGCCCAATACCGGGGCAAGGCCACGTTCACGGAACGCGACGACCACGGCTACCGGGCCGTCATCCGGGCGGAGGGCCGCGACACCCGCGGCCAGGGGAACGCCAATGCCACCATCACCGCCACTCTGGCCGAGGCCGGCGACGGCACGCTCGTGACGGTCGTCACCGACCTGGCCATCACCGGCCGGGCCGCCCAGTTCGGCCGGGGTGTGATGGCCGACGTGTCGACCAAGCTCCTCGGTCAGTTCGTGCGCTGCCTGGAGACCGAGCTCCTCACGGACGCACCGCCCGTCACCCATGCCGAACAACCGTCGCCCCGGTCGGCGCCGGCCCAGACCATGGACGCGGTCGACCTCCTCGACACCATCGGCGTGCCCTCCTTCGTCCGGTGGCTCGTCCCCGCCGTGGTCGGGGCCGTCATCGTCGGGTGGCTCCTGCGGAGACCGCGGACACAGGACGGAGGCTGACCGCCATGGCGAGCGACGCCGACCCGCTCCGAACCAGCGAAGAAGAGTTCCGGGCCGCGGCCCAGGCGTTCCTCGACGCCAACGCCAAACCGCGACAGACCGTCGAGGCCCGGTGGGGACAGGGATCGGACCGGGTCGGCCTGTTCCGGGAGAGCACCCCGGAGGAGGATGCCAAGGAGCTGGCTCAAGCCCGGGACTGGCGGGCCCGGTGCTTCGACGCCGGGTTCATCTGGGCCAGCGGACCCGTGGAGTACGGCGGTCGCGGGCTCCCCCGCAGCTTCGACCGCATCTGGGCCAGCCTCGAAAGCGGCTACGACGTACCGACCGGTGCGAACCTCTTCCTCGTCGGTCTCGGGATGGTGGCCCCGACGACGCTGGCGCACGGCACCGAAGACGCCAAGCAGCGCTACCTTCGGGCGCTGTGGCGGAGTGACCTCATCGGCTGCCAGCTCTTCTCCGAACCGGAGGCCGGTTCCGACCTCGCCAACGTCAAGACCAGGGCCGTCCGCGACGGCGACGAGTGGGTCGTCAACGGTCAGAAGGTGTGGACGTCCGGCGCCCACTACAGCGACCTCGGCATCCTCCTCACCCGCACGTCCGCCGATCCCGACAACCGTCACCACGGGCTGACGATGTTTCTCGTCGACATGCACTCACCTGGCATCGAGATCCGGCCACTGCGCCAGATGACCGGCGGCACCTCGTTCTACGAGGTGTTCCTCGACGACGTGCGGATCCCCGACTGGCACCGGCTCGGCGACGTCGACGACGGATGGAGGGTGGCGCTCACCACGCTCATGAACGAGCGGGCGGCCATCGGCGGCGGCAGCGCATCGTCGGGGTTCTCGACCACCCGGCGCCTGTTCGAACTCGCCCACCACACCGGCCTGAATCAAGATCCGGTGCTCCGCCAGCGGCTCGCGCAGCTGTGGATCCGCAGTCAGATCACGCGGTACAACCGGCTCCGGACCGCCGCCCGGCTCAAGGCCGGCCACACACCAGGGCCGGAAAACTCGATTGCCAAGCTGTTCCTCGTCCAGACGCAGAGCCTGATGGTCGAGATCGCCACGGCCGCCTGCGGGCCGAAACTGGCCGCCGACGCCGGCGAGTGGGGGACCTACGCCTGGGCCGAGTTCGTCCTCGGCGCCCCGAGCGGCCGCATCGGCGGCGGCACCGACGAGATTCAGAAGAACATCCTGGCCGAGCGGATCCTCGGCCTGCCGCGCTCATGACGCTCGACCCCCGCACGCCGGTCGTCGTCGGCGTCGCCCAGACGCAGCGTCGGCTGGATCCGGCGGAGGCCACCGAACCGGTCGACATGATGGTCGACGTCCTGCGGCGGGCCGCCGAGGACAGCGGCGCCCAGCGGCCGCTGCTGGAACGGGCCGACAGCATCCGCGTTCCGGAGGTCGTCACCTGGCCCTACACCGACCCCGGCGCGCTCGTCGCCGCCCGCCTCGGCGCCGAAGGGGCCGAGACCGTCTACGGCACCATGGGCGGGAACACGCCCCAGTCGCTCGTGACCGACGCCGCCGTCGGCATCGCCGCCGGGAGGCACCAGGTCGTGCTGGTCGTCGGGGCGGAGGCGACCTACACCCGCCACCGGGCCAAGAAGCAGCAGGTCTGGCTGGAGTGGCCCAAACAGACCGGCGCCGAGCCGACGAGGCGCTTCGGCGAGTCTCTCCCTGGCGTGACCGAGGCGGAGGCCGCCCGGGGCCTCGAACTGCCGATCCAGATCTACCCCATCCTCGAAACCGCCGTCCGGGCCGCCCGGCGGACGACCGTTGCCTCCCACCGCGCCCGGATCGCCGAGCTGTGGAGCCGGTACTCTGCCGTGGCCACCCGCAACCCCCACGCCTGGTCGCCCCGGTTCCGGACGCCAGCCGAGATCGCCACACCGACACCAGACAACCGGATGGTCGGCTTCCCGTACACCAAGGCGATGTGCGCCTTCGGCGACACCGACCAGGCCGCGGCCCTGATCCTGTGCTCGGTGGAAGCGGCCCGCGACGCCGGCGTCCCCGAGGACCGCTGGGTCTTCCCCTGGTGCGGGGCCGACACCCACGACCACTGGTTCCTCTCACAGCGGGCCGACCTGCACTCCTCGCCCGGTCTCCGGGCCGCCGGGCGGGCGGCGCTGGGCGCGGCCCACGTCGGGATCGACGATGTCGCCCACCTCGACCTGTACGCCTGTTTCCCCGTGGCCGTCGAGGTGGCCGCGGCGGAACTCGCCGTCTCCCTTGACGATCCGAGCCGGACACCGACCGTCACCGGCGGCAACGCCTTCGCCGGTGCACCCGGCAACAACTACGTGAGCCATGCCATCGCCACCATGGTCGAGACCCTGCGGGCCGACCCAGGTTCCCTCGGGCTCGTCACCGGTGTCGGCTGGTATCTGACCAAGCACGCCGTCGGCCTCTACTCCACGACCCCGCCCCGCCAGCCGTTCCAGGCAAGCCGGCCGCAAGCCGAAGTCGACGCCCTGACCCGCCGACCGTCAGCCGACGGCTACACCGGCGCCGCCACAGCCGAGGCCTACACCGCGATGCACGACCGCGACGGCACACCGAACCGCGGCGTCGTCGCCTGCCTGACCACCGACGGCCGCCGAACGTGGGGCACCACCCGCAAGCCCGACATCCTCGCCGCCATGACCACGGAGGACCTCTGCGGTGCCGCTGTCCACATCGCCGCCGACGGCACCATCGACTTCAGCTGACGCCGCCGCCATTCCCGGTGCAGACGGAGCACGCTTGCCATGACACCAGCCCACGCCACGACCGGATTCGAATGGGGCACGGCGGTCAGCCGGCGGACGGATTCGTCCACGCCGTTCCTGATGTACGAGCCGCGCCGCCGGCATCTGATTGAACTGCTCGACGACGTCGTCCGCTGGCCGGGCCGCGACCTCGTCGTCCAAGGGGAGCGGCGTGTCTCAACCGAACGGTTCCTCGGGGCCGTCGAGGTCGCCACCGCCCACCTCGTCAAACAGGGGCTGACTCCCGGCGAACGCGTCCTGCTCCTCGCACCAAACTCGCCCGAGTGGGTCGTCGGGTTCTGGGCGACGCTGGCGGCCGGTGCCGTCATCGCCCCGGGAAACGGCTGGTGGAGCGCCGACGAGGTGGCGCACGCCGTGCGCCTCCTCCGCCCGACTCTGGTCATCGGCGACGAGCGGCGACTGGCGTCGGTCCCCGACGGGCCGGCCCGCGTCACCATCGACGATCTGCGCGACCTGGTCGACTGCGCCCCGGCCCGGGACCAGCCCCCGGCGGTCCCGGCCGCCGACGAAGAGGATCCGGCCGTCATCGTCTTCACCTCGGGGACGACCGGCCTGCCCAAGGGGGCGGTGCTCGCCCACCGGTCGATCATCGCCAACCTGCACAACCTGCTGGCGGTATCCAAGCGGCTTCCCCACACGCTGGCACCCGACAGCCGCGGGACCGTGAACCTCCACACGTTCCCGCTCTTCCACATCGGCGGGATCCAGATCATGAGCTTCGGCCTCGTCAGCGGCGGCACACTGGTCTTTCTCGAGGGCAGATTCGAAGCGGGCAAGGTCCTCGACATCATCGAGCGGGAACGGGTCGACGTCTGGGGCGCGGTGCCGACGATGGCGATGCGGGTTCTCGACGACCCGACCCTCAAGCAACGCGACCTGGCCTGTGTCCGCTCGCTCTCGCTCGGCGGCGCGCCGGTCCCGCCTGAGCTTGTCCAGCGGCTCCACGCCGCCTTCCCGAGCGCCCGGCGGGGTGTCTCCACCAACTACGGCATGACGGAAGCGGGCGGCACCGTCGCCGCCGGGTCCGGCGCCGTCATGGCCGACCACCCCGGAACATCGGGGCGACCGCTGCCGGTCGTCGAGCTCCGCATCGACGGGCCCGACGAGGCCGGAGCGGGAGAGATCCTGGTCCGCACCCCCGGCCAGATGCTGGGCTACTGGGACGACGCCGCCGGCACCCCGATCGACGACGAGGGGTTCCTCCACACCGGCGACGTCGGCCGGCTGCAGGACGGACTGCTGTGGGTCGTCGGCCGCACGAAGGACGTCGTGATCCGCGGCGGGGAGAACATCGCCGCCCCAAGAGTCGAGGCCGTCCTCCTCGAGCACCCCGACGTCGCCGAAGTGGCCGTCGTCGGCCTACCTGACCCCGAATGGGGTGAGGAGGTCGGCGCCGCTGTTGTCCACCGCGCCGGAACGGCACCCACCACCGCGGCCCTGGCGGAGTTTGCCGCCACCCGCCTCGCCCACTTCGAGGTACCCGCCCACTGGTGGATACGCCCAGAGCCCCTGCCGGTCAACGCCGCCGGCAAGGTCGACAAGCGGACCCTAAAGGACGCGTGGCCCAGGGACAGCGCGTCATGACAACGGCGGCGGAAACCCTCTCATCGAACAGCGCGGCTGGCGTGATCACGATCAATCGGCCCGAGGCCCGCCACGCGCGGAACCGGGCCGTCGCCGAAGCGATCGGCAGCGCGATGTACATGGTCGGCACGCTATAGATCAGGTTGCAGCGTTCCGCTTCCACGGCGGCGAGGACCCGCTCCGCGTCGAAGAAGGTCGCCGGCAGCACCACGCAGGCGCCCCGGGCCAGCGGGGCCAGGATCCCGTACACCGTCCCGAACGTGTGGAAGAGCGGGACCGGCACGCAGGACCCCGTCGTCGGCGGTCCATATATTACAAATTGAGGGTCTGCAAAACCCTGTACAGCGGTTCAATTCCGCTCGCCGCCTCTGAGTGTTCTCCCTCGTCAGGGCCCCTTTTTGCCTTGTCCGCGGGTGACCGGGATTGGCCGCCAGATGCCACGATTTTGTGTCTTCCGCGTGTCTTCTGTGTCCTGGCTGTGTCACGGGCGGGGGTTTCCGAGGCCTCCTCGGCGCCTCCGGGGAGGAGCGTGAGGGAGGCCCGGAAAACGCCCTCGAGACCGTCGGCGATGGCGGCGTCGAGCTCCGGGAAGAGGTGCCCGTAGCGGTCGAGAGTCACCTGGACGCTGCTGTGCCCGAGTCGGGCCTGGATGGCCTTCGGGTGGGCGCCCTGGGCGATGGCGAGGGCCACGGCAGTGTGCCGAAGGTCATGGAACCGGAGGCCGCTGAGGCCGGCCCGCTCCTTGGCCGGCTTCCAGTGGGCGGTGTTGAAACTCGACGTGGCGATCGGGTTCCCGGCCCGGTTGGGGAACACCAGCCCGGCCGGCCCGGGCTGCGCCCGGTGGGCGAGCTGTTCGGCCAGCATGTCGGCCAGGAAGCCCGGGATGGTCACACGGCGCCGCCCGGCGCGGGTCTTGGGTGGTTGCCAGAGGAACTGGCCCTTCACCTCGACGAGCTGCTCGAGGACGGTGATCGTCCGGTTGGCGATGTCGACCCTGGCCCGCTTGAGCCCGATCAGCTCGCCCCACCGCAGCCCGGCGTAGGCGGCGGTGTAGACGAGCACCCGGAAGTGAGGGTGCGTCTCCTCGGCCAGCCGGTGGACCTCGGCGGCGGTGAGGAAGCGCATCTCGACCGGCTCGACCGGCGGGGGCTTGACCCCGGCGCAAGGTGACTTGACCAGCAGGTCGCTCTCGACCGCCACCCGCAGCAGCCGGCGGAGGGTGCAGAAGTGGCGGTGCACGGAGGTGGGGGCGATGCCGGCGGCGAGCTCGTCGGCCAGCCAGCTGCGGACGTCGAGGGGCCGGATGCGGGCCAGCGGCAGGTGCCCGAAGCGGGGGAGGACGTAGCGGGTGAGGTCCCGCTCGTAGGTGGCCATCGTCGTCGGCCGGAGGTTGGTGACAGTGGCGAGGTAGGTGGCGGCCCACTCGGCCAACGTGAGTCGCCCGGCCGCCGGGTCGACCCACTGGCCGCGGTGCATGTCGGTGTTGGTGCCGTCGAGGAACCGCCGGGCCTCGACCTTGGTGTCGAAGGTCCGGCTGCGGCTCCGCCCGCCCGGGTCGCGGTAGCGGGCCCGCCAGCGCCCCTGCGGCGTGTGGTTGATCGAGCTCACCCGTCACCGACCCTGTCTGAGATGGCCCGCCCGCCGCAGCACGATCTCACCCTACCGAGGGCCGGCTACGCGGTCCGCCGGTCCCTGCCACGCACCGGTCGCGAGTGGACGTCTGTCTCGACGCGGGCCCGGTCGAGCCACTGCTCCAACTCGGCGGGATCGAACCGGAGCAGATGCCCCCACTTGAAGTACGGAATCCGCCGTTCGAACACGAGCCGCCGGACGTGGCGCTCGTTGACGTTCAGCAGCTCCGCGACCTGCTTGAGTGTGATCAGCCTGCGTCGATGGGCGGCGCCGTTGGGAAACCTCGGGTCGTTGATCAAGCTGACCTCCTCGGTCATCAAGGCGCCCGGACGACCCGGCTTGCGCCGATGAGGGCCGCTGGGCGCCGCGCTGTTCCCTCACCTAAGAACTGGGCGCGCCGCGGCCAAAACGCGACAGCGAAAATTCAGATCGCGATCACCCCGTCACCCGGTCAGAGCGATGGGATGCCCGCGGCGGACGTCCCGACCAACTGGGACGGGAACTGGGACCAAACCTTGGACCTCCTGTCCGCCATTGACCGCCACGCCACCGATGCGAACGGTCTCAAGGACGTCAGCCTGGCCCGCAAGCCCGGTCGGCGCCGCTCCCGCCAAGTACGGCCGAGTTCGTGGTAGCGGACACGGCGTAATCTGTACAGCCTGAACCCCGGTAGGTCAGGGTGTCACCGAAGCGCCCGGCGGTCCCGGCGACGGGTGCCGCGAATGCGCGCCGGGGGCGGTTGTCATCGACGCCGGCTGCGCACTCGGTCGAGCCGCACGAAAATCTCGCGCCGGATGCCGGCGGTCCAAGGTCTGGTCCCAGGTTCGGTCCCAGGCGCGCGGCGCACAGTGTGCGCATGACGAAGCCAACAAGACCCGACCGACGACGGCGGACTGGCGAAACCCCGCCGACCGCCAGGGCCCTGTCGCTACAGCTCCGGCTCGTCGAAGACCTCGAAGATGTCCTGTCGAGCTTGACCATGCCAGCCGACTCCGACGCGCGGTCGGGAACCGGCGGATTCCGCTGGCTGGGTGAAGTTTCTCGTCACAGGGCGCCGTACTCGAGGGCAGCGAGCACGTCATCCCGCTCGAGATCGGGATAGTCGGCCAGCACCTCATCGACCGACATGCCCCCGGCCAGCAGCTGCAAGATGTCCGCCACCGGATACCGCAGCCCGCGAATCACCGGCTTGCCGTGACAGACCTCCGGGTCCGACGTGATCCGATCGAGACGGGACACACGTGAAATCTACGCCCGCCCGGATTCGGACGGCCGGGGACTGTGCTGTTTCGTCCGTTGCGGTGTGCCGGCGAGGAGTTTGTGGGCCTGTTCAGCGAGGACAGGCACGTCCAGTTCCGCTGCCAGTTCGGCAGCCGCATCGGCGAGCGCTCTGGCGCGGTCGGTGTCGCCCGGCTCCTGCCGCTGGAGCAGGAGGCTGGCCCACTCGAGCCGTGTCTGGACCAGCAGGCCCCGGGCGCCGGAGCGCTCCTGCAGTTCGACGGCGGCGACGAAGTGCCGCTCCGCCTCGTCGGTGTTCCCGAGGAGGGCGGCCAGCCGGGCGAGGTGGTAGGCGACGGGGCCAAACCCGTTCGCCTGGGCGACCGCGAGATCACCCCGAAAGCGCCGGCATTCGTCGTACAGGCGACGAGCGACATCCCGGTCACCGAGCGCCACGCCGGCGCCGGCTAGCAGCGTCAGAGTGCCGAGCGTGGTGTAGGCGTGCAGCGGAACGGCGGAGAGGGTGGCCCCGCCGATCGACCGGATGATGGCCCGAGCGTCCGCCGTCCGGCCCGTTTCGGCGTAGGCCCAGGCCAGGAAGGACCTCACGCTGAGGTGGGCCGGGAGAAGCTCGGCGGCCTTCTCCATGTGGACGATGGCGTCAGGGGCGCGGCCCTGGAACAGGCGCACAGTACCGAGTTGCACATGGTGGATCCCGGTGGCGTCGGGGTTGCCGAGGGCGAGCCCGTGGCTGAGCGCGTCAGTGGCGAACTGCTCGGCATCGGCAAACCGCCCGTCCAACATGGCGCAGCTGGCTCGGGCGTAGGCCGTCCGAAGGTGGAAAGCCGGCTGCGCGAGGTCAGCGGCGGCCCGGCCGGCTCGGTGCAACGCCGCTCGGGCCCGGTCGAGGTCTCCGTGCTGGGCGGCGGTGTAGTACACGGCCAGGCCGGCGTTGACGTCGAGGACGGGATCGCCGATCTCCTCGGCGAGCTCAGCCAGTTCGCTCGACAACTCCATCCGCTCGCCCAGCGTTGCCGGCTCCCACAGCGCGAAGCCAGCCAGTCCGAGGACATGGGCCAGCGACGCCGGGTCGTCGAACCGGCGGGCGACGGCCACCGCCTCCCGGGCCAGGTCGTGGCGGCGTTGATCGTCCGTGAAGTGAAGTTCAGTGGCCAAGGCGACGAGCACCCTCGCCCGGGCGTCGCTGTCGTTGCCGCAGAGAGCGGCCAGCACCCGTTCGAGCAACGCGACCCGTCCGGGGTCGGACACCCCCATGAATGTCTGCGTCCGCTGATTGACAAGGGCGGCCCGGGCCGCCAGCGGCCCGTCACCGAGCTCCAGGGCGAGGTGACCGGCCTCGAGGAGCGTTTCGCGGTGGGAGCTGTCGCCGGCGCTGTGGCGGGCCTCGCCCAGGGCGACGAGGATCGCCGCCCGCCGCTTCGGGTCGCCGGCGAGATCGGCCAGGGGAAGGGCCCGGGCGAGCTGGGCGGCCGCCTCCTCGTAGGCCAGGGAGGCGGTGGCCCGCCGGGCGGCCTCTTGGGCGTAGTCGAGCGTCCGGCGGGCTTCGTCGGGGCTGGCGCCGACGTGGGGAGTGGCGGCCAGCCAGTGGCGGGCGAGGTCGGCGGCGTGGTCGGGCCAGCGGTCCCCGGCCACGCCGACCAGGGCCGTTCCCACCGCCCGGTGGAGCTCCATGCGCCGGGCGGAGGAGAGCCCGTCGTAGAGCGTGTGGCGGACGAGGGCATGGACGAAGCGGTGGCCGGGGAGCCGCCCGTCGGCCTCGGTGACCAGCCGGGCGGTGATGGCCGGGTCGAGCGCCCGCAGCACCGCCAGCTGGGGCTGGCCGGCCGCCTCGATCAGCACCCGGAGGTCGAACCGGTCGCCCTGCACGGCGGCCAGGGCAAGGATCGCCTGGGTCTCGGCCGGGAGCCGGGCCAGCCGCCGGGCGATGACGTCGCGGACGCTGTCGGGGACGGCGATGTCGGCGGCGGAGCCGGCCGGCGACCAGCGCCCGCCGGCCTGGCGGAGCGCACCGGTCTCGCTCAGGTGGCGGAGAACCTGGTTGAGGTAAAAGGGGTTGCCGGCCGTCTCGCGGTGGAGGAGGTCGGCGAAGCGCCGGCCCTCACTATCGAGCTCATGGCGGGCGTGGGCCTCCAGGTAGGCGGCGACGCCGACCCGGTCGAGACCCCGGAGGCGGATGCGGTCGACGCCGGGCTGGCCGAGGAGGTCGGCGATGGCGTCGGTGAGCTCCGGGGTGACGTCGAGCTCGGTGTCGCGGTAGTTGACGACGACCAGCAGGCGGACGGGCTCCGCCGAACGCACGACGTGGGCCAGCATGGCCAGCGCCGGGGGCGTGGCCCAGTGGAAGTCTTCCAGCACCAGCAGCGTCGGCGCCCGGGCGGCGACCGCCGCCACCCAGGCGGCCATGCCGTCGAAGAGGCGATACCGCTCGGTCTCGGGGTCGGCGGCCAGCGGCGGCGGCAGGCCGGGGACCTGCTCGGCCAGCTCGGGCACCAGGCGGGCCAGCTCGCCGCCGAGCCGGCCGAGAATCGGTGCCGGCGTTTGGCGCAGGTAGGTGCCGAGTGCTTCGGCGAAGGGCTGGTAGGGGACCCCGAGGCCGTCGTCGCACCGACCGTAGAGGACCGTGGCGCCGGCGGCGTGGGCGGGCCGGGCCAGCTCGGCCGACCGGCGGGTCTTGCCGATGCCGGGCTCGCCGGCCAGGAGCACGAGCTGCCGTCGCCCCGACCGAGCCGCCTCCCAGGCCGCCTCCAAGCGGCCCATGTCCGCCTCGGGCCTGACAAAGACCGACTGCTGGTGATACTCCAGCGGGGCGGGGAGTGGAACGGCGTCGCCCGGCTCGGGGATCAGTGCCCCGGCCCGCGAACCACCGGCGCCGGCGCCGACCGCCGCCGCCGCTGTTGCGGACGGGCCGGCCCCGGGGCGGTGGAGGGCGGCGTCCTGGCGCAGGATGGCGGTCTCCAGCGCCCGCAGCTCCGGCGACGGCTCGATGCCGAGCTCGTCGCCGAGGCGGCGGCGCAGCTCCTGGTACGTCCGCAGCGCCTCGGCCTGACGGCCGGCGCGGTACAGGGCTGTCATCCGTAGCGCCCACAGCCGTTCCCGCAGCGGATGCTCCCCGGTGAGCGCCGCCAGTTCGCCGATGAGCTCCGAGCTGGCGCCGGCGGCCAGGTCGGCGTCGATCCGGGCCTCAAGGGCGCTGCGACGGGCCTCCTCGAGCCGGGTCGCCTCCGCCCGAGCGAAGGGGGCGTCGGCCAGGTCGGCCAGGGCCGAGCCGCGCCACAGCCCGAGAGCCTCCCGCAGCACGGCGGCCGCCGCCGCCGGGTCGCCGCTGGCCGCCAGGTCCCGCCCCCGCTTCGCCAACCGCTCGAACCGGCAGGAGTCGATGGCGTCGGGCGCCGTCACCACCATGTAGCCCGGCGGGCGGGTGATCACGGCGTCGCCGCCGCCGTGGGGCCGGAGGGCCTTGCGGAGCCGGGAGACGTAGACCCACAGCGCCGGGACGGCCCCGTCGGACGAGGCCCCCGGTCCGGCCAGTACCTCGTCGATGAGGAGGTCGGAGGGCACCACCTGGTTGGCCGAGATGAGCAGCCGCGCCAGGACGGCCCGCTCCCGGCCGCCGCCGATCGGGACCGGCCCGCGGTCGCCGACCACCTCGAAAGGGCCGAGCACCCGGAACTCCACGGCCCGAAGCGTAAGGCCCGCCTTGCCCGTCGTCACTGCCGGCCCAGGATTCCGTAAGGAGGCCGTTAGGTGGCCGCAAGGCGGCCGCCGCATCCTTGCTGCGCCGGCCCGGACACGGCCCGAAGGAGGCTGCGAAGCATGAGGACGGCCCCCGGCTCCTACACGCTCGACAACGGCTGGCGCCAGGCGCGGCACCGCCTCGATCTCCTCGAGGGGTGCTTCGACGCCGGGACCGTGCGGCGTCTGTCGCGGCTCGGCATCGGGCCGGGCTGGCGTTGCCTCGAGGTGGGCGCGGGCGGCGGCTCGACCACCCGGTGGCTGTGCGGCGCGGTCGGCCCGGACGGCCGCGTCACAGCCGTCGACATCGACACCCGCTTCGTCGAGGGCATCGGCGCCCCCAACCTCGACGTGCTCCGGGCCGACGTCACCACCGACGAGCTCCCCTGGAGCGCGTTCGATCTCGTTCACGCCCGGCTCCTGCTGGTCCACCTCCCGACCCGGGAGCGGGTGCTTGACCGGCTCGTCGCCTGCCTCCGGCCCGGAGGCTGTCTGCTGGTCGAGGAGGCCGACCACTATCCGATCGAGGCGGCGGGGACCGGGCTCTACCGCGACGGGTGGATCTCGGTCTTCGACGCCGCGATCCGCCGCGCCGGGGTCGACCTGGACTGGGCCAGAGCGCTGCCGATGCGGCTGGCCGAGGCCGGCCTGGCCGACGTGACCTGCGACGCCGAGGTGCACCATTTCGAGGGCGGGACTCCGGAGGCGGAGTTCCTCCGGCTCACCGCCCGCCAGCTCCGGGAGGCGGGCCTCGTCGAGGGCGCGCCTCCCGGGCAGCTCGACGCTTGGGACGAGCTGCTCCGGCGACCAGGCCGGTGGTTCCCCGGGCCGGCGATCGTCGGCGCCTGGGGCCGGAAGTCGGAGCGGTCGTGAGCGCGCTGGGGAAGACGGTCATCAGGAGCGACGACCCGGAGGTCACCATGTCAAGAGCCTTCCGTTCCATCACGCTCGGCGTGGCCATCGCCGTGGGCCTCGTCGCCTGCGGCGGTGGGGGCGGGCACCCGCTGGCCGGGTCGTCGGGCCTCACCGGCGCTGCCACCGCCCGCCCGGCCGCTCCGCCGCCCGGTTCGCCGGGCGCGCCGTACGAGCCGGGCCCGGCCGGCGGGTCGGGTGCTGACATCGGCGGCGCCGCGCCGGCACCGGCGTCCGCCGGCGGGGCCGGGCTGGCGGCGGCCTCGACTGCGGTCGGCTCCGCGGCGGGTAGCTCGGCGGCCGCCGCCCGTCCGGCGAACGGAGCCCGCTCGGCTGCGGGGGGCGCGCCGGGGCCGGTCGCGCCGGCGAGGGCGACCTCCAATGCGGCCGGGCCGCCCGCCGGCGAGGACACGAACCGGGGACTGAGGCCGGCCCCGGCACCAACGCCGGGCACTCCTGCCATCGGGACCGGGCCGGGCGACACCACCGGCGTCACGCCGACGGAGATCGTCTTCGGCATGCACCTGCCCCAGTCGGGCCCGACCGGTGTCCTCATCGGCAACGGGTGGAAGGGAGCCGACGCCTACTTCCGATCGATCAACGAGGCCGGCGGGATCAACGGCCGGCGCCTCAAGCTCGTGGTGGCCGACGATCGGTACTCGTCGCAGGGAGCGGCGACCGCCATCCGGGAGCTGGTCGACGTCCACAAGGTGTTCGCCGTGGGCTGCCCGGTCGGGGCCGACCAGTGCTCGGTCGGCGTCACCTATGCCAACAGCAAGGGTGTGCCGTACATCTCCGGCGGTTTCCGGGAGCAGTACCTGGAGGACAAACCTTGGGCCTTTCCAGTCACCGCCAGCTACGGCTATGCCGGCGCCAGGCTGGTCGACTACCTCTTCGAGAAGCGGGGCTACACCCCTGCCCGCAAGCTCGGCTTCTTCTACCTCCACTCGGAGAACTTCGACGAGCTGGTGCAGCGGGCCGACCAGGCGATGGCGCGGCACGGCGCCCGGTTCACGGTGAAGTACCCGGCCGAGAAGGACCAGAGCGACTTCTCCGCCGCCGTGACGAAGATGCAGAGCGCCGGGGTCGACACCGTGTGGTTCCACACCGCCCCGGACCTCATCACCAAATTCGCCGCCCAGGCCAAGATCCTCGGCTTCCAACCGCAGTACGTCTTCATCCCCCCGGCCGGAGGCGACATCTTCGCCGCCGCCGCTGGCGGCAACCTCGACAAGGCCTTCGGCCTGGCGGCCTTCGACGACCCCGAATGGCCCGGGGCCGCCCGATTCCGGGACATGTTCCACCGCTACTACCCCAACGATCAGGTCGACGAGTTCAACCTCCTCTGCTACATCGTCAGCTCCGGGTTCGTCGAAGGCATCAGACGGGCCGGCCCCGACCTCGGCCGCGACGCCCTCGCCCGGGGCCTCGGTTCCATTGACCACCTCGATACCGGCGTCTCCCAACCCGTCAGCTTCATCACCCGGGGCCGGACCAACGGACCCAACTCCACCTTCGCCATCTGGGAAATCCACGGCACCGACAGTGTCCAGACGACCGGCTTCGACTGGTAAGTCGGGCGCCACCGTGACGGTCCTACCCCTCGGTGGTACTCGCCACCGTTCGTTCGCATGGCCCCGGGTCGAAGGGCCGGTGACGCCAAAGGCCGATAGGAGTGGGTTTGCTCGGAGCCATGCCAAGGGCAGCGTGCTCCCGGTGCGTCTTCTGGCCGAAGAGCAGGGTCGCCAAGGTTGCGGGGTCGAGGCGTCGGGGTGGGCCGGCATGGCAAGCTTGCCGCCGGACGCCCCATTCCAAGGCGAAGCGCTCGAAAGGAATCGAGGTGGAGCAGAGTCCAGCTGAGGGGAGCGAGCCGTCCTTCATGGCGATGTGGCACGCGTGGCTTCGCAACGCCCATGCGTCCATCCATCCGGGACCGATCCTCCAGGACAGACGCAGCGTGGAGCTGGTCCCCGAAGAGGTTCGAGAGCGGGTCGTGTCAGCCATGCAGGGGTTCTCCGAGGCAACTGCCGATGCGATCGTGGCGATGGCGGTCATTCGGCATCGGGTGCTCTTCGATCGACTCCCTGCCGCTCACGAATGCGGGCTGCGCCAGCTGGTGGTCCTTGGTGCCGGGCTGGACACGACGGCGTTCGCCCTGCCCTCGGGTGGCGACGAGTGGAGGGTCTTCGAGGTTGACGAACCGGCGACTCAGGCGTGGAAAAGAGAGCGGATTGCCAGCCTCGGTTGGAGGCTGCCGCTCAACCTGGTGTTCGCCCCCTGCGACTTCGAGGTTCAGAGCCTGCTGGAAGCTCTCGAAGGCGCCGGCTTCGACCGCGCCCTGCCGGCACTTGTCTCGCTCTTCGGCGTGGTCCTGTACCTGACCGCCGACGCCACCCGGGCGCTCCTCGCCGACCTCGCCACCCTCGCCCCCGGTTCCGAGGTCATCCTGACCTACTCTCCCCCGTCCGACGGCACTGACCCCATCGTGCAAGAGGTCTGGGACAAGGCGTCGCCCGTGGCTGATGACAGCGGAGAGGGTTTCGTCGGCTACTACCGCGCATCCGACATGGAACGCCTGGTGCGCGAAGCGGGGTTCCGCGAAGCGATTCACCACCCCCTCGACGTGCTCAACAAACAGTATTTCTCCGACCGCTCTGGCAGCCTGCGCCTCCACGCCATCGAACAGTTGCTGAGCGCCCTCTGTTAGCCGCCCGCTCCACTCCTGGGTGATCGTCTCCAGCACTTCCTGCCGGACCCGACGGCCCTTGAGCGGCGCAAATCGACGGTTCGGGGCTGACGCTCGACCGCGCCGGCCAGTTCCTCGCCCCCTTCGATCGGACGCAAGGCGCACCTGCGCAGGATTGCCCGTGCGAGGGCTAGCAGTCCGCCGTGAGGACCGGGACGGAATCGGCGAATGCCGACTGGCAGTCGGCGGCGGCGGTGGCTCGGCTTCTTGTGGCCCTCGGACGGTTGCCGTACACTTGCCGTACAGGAGGTGATCCGGCATGGCGAGGACGGAGCGCATCGAGCTGCGAGCGGAGCCGGAGCGGGAGCAGCGGATCCGGTACGCGGCGAAGTTGGCGGGGCAGTCGCTGACCGACTTCATGCTCGACGCGGCGTCGGAGCGGGCCGAGGAGGTCATCACGTCGGCCCATGTGACGGTGGTGCCGGCGGACTTCTTTGACGCGCTGTGGGAGGCCCTCGATCAGCCGCCGCAGCCGAATGCTCGGCTCGCCCGGGCATTCAGGGAGTCCCGGAAGCGGCCGGTGGTGAGGCAGGCTCGGGAGCGTTGAGCTTCGTCTCCGAAGAACTCGGCGACGACCACGACCTCTCACGCTTCAACAGCGGCAAACCGGAGCTGGACCGGTGGCTGCGGGAGTTCGCCCGGCACGCCGCCGCCAACCGGACGGGGCGCACGTTCGTTTGGCACGCCGGCGACGGCTTGGTCGTGGCTTACTACACGCTGGCGGCCCACGAGGTGGCCAAGGCCGATCTACCGACGCGTGTAGGACGAGGCGGGCCCGACCGCGTTCCGGCGGTGCTCTTGGCACGCCTCGCCCTCGACCGCGGGCTTCAGGGTCGGGGCCTCGGGGCGCACCTCCTGGCCGACGTCTTCGGCCGGGTCGTCGAGGCGAGCATGAAGGTCGCCGTCCGGGTGGTTGTCGTGGACGCCGTCGACGTCGAAGCCGTGGCCTTCTATGAGCGCTTCGGCTTCGTCGCTGTCCCGGAGCACCCACACCGGCTCTTCCAGAAGATGAGCGACATCGAGGGGGCCTACTTCGCGGACTGACGCGCTCGCGTGTCACGGGCGTGTCACCGAGCCTCGATGCTGGCACGAAAGTGCAGGTCAAGAGGGGTCTTCGTCCTCGCTGTCGGGTTTCTGCAAAACCCTCAACAGCGGTTCAATTCCGCTCGCCGCCTCTAGTATAAGTGCTGGTCGCGGGCACTTTCCGTAGTCCGTGACGGGTTTCTGAGTCGGCCGCGAGTCGACCGACTGGGTCGTGACAAACCCTTGCCCAAACGCTCGTTCGGGACGCCGGGGCACACACCAGCGAGTCTGTGGGAGTTCGCGGGGGGTTCCCGGCCACGCGTGACAACGCGTTCAAGGTCGGCTCGGGTCTGGGATTGTTGGTTCAGACCGGCGTGGGTCGTGCATGTTGCCCGGTCCGGCCGTTGACTCATCCGGCTGGCGGTGGCCGGGGTGGTTCACGTGGGGTGCCGGGGCCTTCATGCCGCGGCGCTGGATCGGACCGGACGCCGCGCAGCCCGCTCCGGTTGGTCGGGAGCGTGGTCGACGATTCGAAGGCGTTGTGGACCGGCGGGCGCCGAACCCGGTGGAGCGGCGGTTTCTGCGTGTCGCCCTTTCGCATCTGTGGAACGACGAAGCCGATATCGAAGACCGGGTGGCGCCACCCGAGTTCGACCGGCTCCGGGCGGGTGCCGACGAGCTTCGGGTGGCGGTGGAGCGGCTGGCCGCGCTGTCGATGTCGTTATAGGGGAGGAGCGGACCCGGGCGGCTGGTCCTTGGGGAGCTGGAGCACCCGTTCGGCGAGGATGTTGCGTTGGATTTCGTCGGTTCCGCCGCCGAGGCGGAAGCCGGGGGCGCCGAGGAGGAATTCGCTCCAGGCCCAGGTTCCCCATTGGTCGGTGTCGGCGACGAGGTGGGGGCCGAGGATGTGGGTCATGAGGTCGGCGACGGCGGCCAGGTTCTGGGTGTGGGCCAGTTTGGCGATGGAGCCTTCGGGTCCGGGGGGCCGGCCGGACCGGCGGCCGGCTTCGGCGCGCAGGCGGGTGTAGCGGGCGACGGCGAGGCGGGTGTAGACGGAGGCCAGGGCCTGGCGGGTGACGGGGTCGCGGTCGAGGCCGAAGCGGCGGGCCGTTTCGACGAGGCGGGCGGCGGCCAGGATGCCGGCGCCGCCGCCGGCCCCGCCGACGGAGTTGCGTTCGTGCATGAGGGTGGTGAGGGCGACGGTCCAGCCGCCGTCGACGTCGCCGAGGCGGTGGTCGTCGGGGATGGTCACAGCGGTGAGGAAGACTTCGTTGAAGGCCGCCCCGCCGGTCATCTGGCGCAGGGGCCGGACGTCGACGCCGGGGGCGTGCATGTCGACGAGGAAGGCGGTGAGGTTGCGGTGGCGGGGCCCGGGGGAGGTGCGGGCGAGGAGGAGCCCGATGTCGCTGTAGTGGGCTCCGGAGGTCCAGACCTTCTGGCCGTCGACCGTCCAGTGGTCGCCGTCGGGGACGGCCCGGGTGGCGACACCGGCGAGGTCGGAGCCGGCCCCGGGTTCGGAGAAGAGCTGGCAGCCGATCAGGTCGCCGCGGTAGAGCGCCGGCAGGTAGCGCCGGCGGATGTGGTCCAGTCCGTGGGTGAGGACGGTGGGGGCCACCATGCCGAGGCTGATCATGAACGGGTCCGGGGGCGGCGTGGCGAAGCGCCGTTCGAGTTCCTGGTAGGCCCGCTGGTGGCCGGTCGGCAGGCCGCGCCCGCCGTACTCGGTCGGGCCGGTGATCCAGCCGAACCCGGCGTCGAAGATGGTGCGGCGCCAGGCCTTGGCAGCGGCGATGACCGTGGCCTCCTCGGCCCGGTCGGGCTCGCTGAACAGGGCGACCCGGTCCGACCCGACGCCCCAGTGGAAGCCGCCGGGTTGCTGCTCCCGGCGCTCGGCGTGCCCCTCCAGGAAGGCCAGGATCTCGTTGTTCCACGCCCCGATATCGGGGACGGTGGGCGGCGCCGTCGCTGTCGCGCTGGTCACCGGCCGGGCAGCCCTTGCCGGGCCCGGACCTCGGCGGGAAGGCGGGGATCGTCGGGGCCGATGTGCAGCGACTTCCCGTGGGGGATCGGTACCCACTGGCTCGGGCAGGCGTAGTCCGTTCCCTGCCCGCAGATCCCGGCGCGGAGGTAGGACGGCATCGGCGGGAACGTGTCGGCCTTGAGGGCGAAGAAGTTGTAGGGCACGAAGTAGGCGACGATGAACCAGGTGTGGACGAGGCCGGTGACGGCCAGGAACCGGAGCCCGGTCCTGGCCCGGCCGCCGACCCTGAGGGTTTCCACGCCCCGCTCGGCCACCGATTGACCCCGGTCGTCGCGGAACCAGCGGATGGCGGTCATGCCACAGGCGAACGTGGCGATGATGAACGGCTCGTAGAGGGGGAACTGGTAGTACTTCCCGGCGAAGACGCTCAGGCTGTGGACCACGCCCGGGTAGGCGGCGAACTGCGTCCGCATGAACACGTTCTCCACCACGGTGTCGAGGACCACCACGATCAGGAACAGCCAGGCGAACAGCCGCAGGTGGCTGGCGCCGGGTCGGGCGGCGGCCAGCCGGCGCAGGGACCAGCACCCGAAGACGGCGGAGCCGAACATGAAGATGGCGTAGAAGCCGCCCATGACGAGGAAGGGTTCGGGGAAGAACCGCTGGTTCGGCGCTTGCAGACCGGGGATCTCCCGGGCCCAGGAGGCGAAATTGAGGAAGTGGGCGTTGTAGCTGAACGTGTAGTTGAAGTAGTTGTCGAGCGGATCGTAGAAGTACATCAGCAGGACGGCGACGATGAGCATGCCGTCGAAGGTGAACCTCCGCTCCCGCACCAGCGGCCGGACCAGGTACCTCCAGACCATCAGCAGACCGACGGCGAAGACGGCGCCCTCGAAGCAGTGCAGGGCGAGGAGCTTCGTGTCCGAGATCGGGTCGGTGCCTTTGGGGCTCGACTTGAAATCGGGACCGGCGATCCACGCCGCCAGGCCGCGGACAATGACGAACGTCGACAGGGCACCGGCGGCCGCCCAGATCAGGACGGTGGCCGACCGTTGTTGGGCGACGGGCGCCGGGGCGTTCCCGGCGTACGTCGTGGGGGGCGTGGCGGTCTTCATCGGTCTCCTCTGCGGGCACGGTGGGCGGCGGGGGAAGGCGGCCCGCCCCGGGTCGGGAGGGCGACGGTGGCCTGTCCGGGCATGACGTTCTCCCCCCGCTGGTTGACCGCCCGGGTCTCGATGTCGACGACCGCCTCGCCGTCGGTGTCGATCCGCTTGGCGGTGACGGTGCCCGACAGCTCGATGACGTCGGACAGGTAGACGAAGCGCCGGTATTCCGCCCGGGCGTCTTTGACCCAGCCGGCGTCGGAGCACCAGTGGGTGAGGTGCTGGAGCTGCCAGCACTGCCGCTGGAAGCCGACGTCGTACTGGTAGGCGACGCCCATGGCGTTGGCGGCATGGCGGTTGTAGTGCACCGAGTAGATCGGCTCCCTGGCTGCGGTCTCGGGATCGCGGAAGGCCCAGGCGGGGTGGGCCTCGTAGGCGTGGAGGGCGGCGGCGTGGGCGGCGAGGCGGGGGATGGGCGCGCCGCCCCCGGCCACGAAGGCGATCTCGTCGGTGAGGCCGATCGGGCCCTTGGTCAGCCGGTCGACAGGGTCGCCCACGGCCACGTCTTCGAAGCAGCGCGGCTCGGCGCCGCGGGGCCGTTCGGCGAGCACCTGCGCTTCGATGCGGCGCACGTCGTCGTCGCTCCAGGGATGGGGGAGGGTCGGCCCCGCCGACTCGCCGTTGCGGCGTCCACGGGCCGTGCCCCGTTCGAAGTTAACGACGTCCCACTCCGCCTCGGCCACGAGTTCTCCCCGCTGGTTGGTGTAGCGGTTGAGGAAGTGGTCCACCACCATGCGTTCGGCGAAGCTGCTCTTGCGGGGGCCGGAAAACCCTTCGTAGCGGCAGGAAGCGGTGATGGTGTCGCCCCGGTAGATCGGATGGTGCAGGCGCATCCGGGTCGCCGAGTGGAACGACCCCAGCCCCGGCCAGCCGAACTGGATGCCGGAGAAGCAGCCGAGCACGAAGCTCGGTGGCGCCACCGGCCCGCCGTAGGGCGAGCGACGGGCGTGGGCCTCGTCGGTCCACAGGGGATTGATGTCGCCGATGCCGGCGGTGAACTTGGCCACGGCCAGCCGGGTGGCGTCCTCGTTGTTGACGGAGTGTTCGATGCGCAGGTCGGTGCCGGCCCGGGCCCGCATGGTTTCTATGAGGTCGTCGGTCAGCAGGGCCTCGGGCATCCGGCCCGGTTCGGTCCCGTCCAGCAGCTCGGCCGGGCTCATGCACGTACCGCCGACCGCGGCTCACCGACCGGTGCGGAACTCCGAGCCGAGGCGGTCGCCGTGGCCACCAGCCCGGTGTTGATCGCCGCCCAGACCGTGGTCAGTGCCCCCATTCCCAGCCAGACCGTGGATCGGAAGGCCGGGCCGAAGCCGTAGGCAGCCGCCGGGTACCAGACGACGCACAGCGCCGTGAACGATGCCCACATCAGGGTGGTCTGGCCGGCGGCGCCGCGCCGGTGGACCAGCAGCGCCATGCCCATCGGCGGGTAGGCGGCGGTGACCAGGCCGAGCGACACGAGGAAGAGCGGGTCGTCGAACGTGCCCCGGACGATCCACCACAGCGTCACCGTCCCCAGGAGGCCGGCGAGGACGGCGCCGGTCCACAGGGAGCGGCTCCAGTGCGGGGCGTGCTCGGCCTGGCCGTAGCGGATCGTCTGGGCCAGGAGGATCAGCTCCATGGCCAGGGACAGCACCATCCCGAACCAGAACAGCTTCGAGAACCAGTGGCCGCCGTCACCGAACCAGGTGGAGAAGTGGCCGACGTAGGCGGCGTCGTGGGCCATGAAGACGAACGTGGCGGCCATCGGCATCGAGTAGCGCTGTTCCCGCCGGGCGACGCGCATGGCGTCGATGAACCACACGTAGTTGAGCACGAAGGCCAGGGCCAGGGGGATGAGGACGATCTTGTGATCGTCGAGCGACTGCAGGACGGCGGTGGGGTCGTAGCGCATCGGTCCTCCTCAGCCCGCCGGCCAGTCCGCCAGGAGCCAGCCCTTCTGCACCTTACCGACGTCGTTGCTGGGCAGGGGCTCGATCCGCAGCCACCACGAGGTGGGAATCTCGAAGTAGGCCAGGTGCCGGGCGGCGAACGAACGGAGTTCGGCCTTGGTGAGCGGGCGGGTCGGGTCGACGACCACGGCGGCAGCGACGATCTCGCCGAGGTCGGGATCGGGTCGGCCACAAACGGCGACCTCGCGGACGGCGGGGTGCTGGAGCAGCACGCTCTCGACGTGGCTGGCGGCGACGTTCTCGCCGCCCCGGATGATCAGGTCCTTGAGGCGGCCGGTGATGAACAGGTAGCCGTCGGCGTCGAGGCGGCCGAGATCGCCGGTGTGGAGCCAGCCGTCGTCGCCGATGATGCCCGCCTCGACCCCGTCGTCAGCGTCGTCTCCCCGGTAGCCGAGCATCTGGGTCGGGGTCCGGGCCAGGACCTCGCCGGTGCCGTCGCCGTCGGGCCGGGCGATGCGCAGCTCCACCAGCGGGAGCGGGCGGCCGGCGGTGCCCGGCCGCTCCACGAGATCGCGCCCCGACGCCGCCGTCAGCGTCCCCCCGGCCTCGGACAGGCCATAGACCTGCGACACGCCCCGCTCGACGTTGGGGAACCGGGCCTTGATCCGCTCGACGAGCTCGGGCGGGACGGGCGCGCCGCCCAGCGAGATCGCCCGGACCCGGGCCAGGTCCCGTCCCTCGATGGACGGGTCGTGCAGCACCCGGCTGACCATGGTCGGGACGCCGCCCCAGCGGTGCACCCCCTCGGCCTCGATGAGGTCGAGGACCTCGGTCGGGTCGAACCGGCCGGCCGGGAAGACCAGCGTGCCCCCGAGGAGCAGTTGGCGGACCAGGGACATGATCCCGCCGATGTGGAACAGCGGGCCGGTCTGGAGCATCACTTCCGGAGGGAGGTCGTCGCCGAGGGTGTGCGGCAGTTGCCGGGTGACGTGGAGCAGCATGTGCTGGAGCGCGATCACCGAGCGGTGGGGGAGGACAGCCCCCTTGGGTGGGCCGCTCGTCCCCGAGGTGAACAGGATGACGGCGGGGTCGTCCTCGTCGCCGGCCTTGGCTGGGACGGGGGCACCGGGGGCGGGGAGAGGACCGCTCCGTCGGGCCGCTTCGGCCGTCAGATCCTCGAGGGTGACGACCGCCGGGCCGGGCGGGACGAGCTTGGCCGAGCGTTCGTCGGCCAGCACGAGGGTCGCGTCCGCCACGGCGAGGGAGTGCTGCACCTCCGCCTCGCTCCACCAGGCGTTGGCCAGGACGACGACACCGCCGGCGGCCAGTACGGCCCAGAAGCCCACGACCCACTCGATCGAGTTGAAGGCCAGCAGCATCACCCGGTCACCGGGCTTGACGCCCCGGTCGCCGAGCACCGCCGCCGTCTTCGGCACGAGGTCGAACAGTTCGTCGAACGTCAGGCGGTGCCCGCCCCGGACGAGATGGACGCGCCCGCCCCAGCGCCGGGCGTCGTCGAGCAGCGAGGCGGCGTTCGTCCGGCGCGGTTCGTAGACCAGGAACGGGATCCCGGTGGTCCGCCGGACCGTGTCGGTCCCCCAGGCGAACGGTGGCTGGCTCATGCGTCGATGATCTCGCCGATGACCGCGCCGACGGGGTGGATGCCGCCGGGCTCGGCGGCGTGGCGGACCGTTCCCGACGTGGGGGCTTCGCAGTCGCTCTCCACCTTGTCGGTCTCGATGCGGTAGAGGACGTCGCCGGCGGCGACGGTGGCACCATCGGCCACGACCCATTCCAGGAGCGTGGCCTCGGTCATCGTCATGCCGAGTCGGGGAATCACGATGGGCGTCGACATCGAACGGGTTTCCTCGCTACTTCGTGACCGTCCGGACGGCCTCGGTGATGTCGGCCGCCTGGGGCAGGTGGAACTCCTCGAGCTCCTTGGCGTAGGGCACCGGCGTGTCCTTGCCGCCCACCCGCAGCACCGGCGCGGCCAGCGTCCCCCACAGCTCCTCGGACAGGAAGGCGGCGATCTCGGCGCCGACCCCGCAACGCCGCACCGCCTGGTGGACCACCACCGCCCGCCTGGTCTTCGAGACCGACGCCAGCATGGCCTCGGAGTCCCACGGCGCCAGGGAGCGCAGGTCGAGGACCTCGACGTCGATGTCGCCCTCGAGGGCGGCGGCCACGGCCAAGCAGTCGTGCACCTGCCGGCCGTAGGTGATGAGCGTCACGTCGGAGCCGGTCCGCTTCACGTCGGCCCGGCCCAGCGGGACCACGTGCTCGCCGGCCGGCACCGGACCGGGGGCGCCGTAGAGCGCGGCCGGTTCGATGAAGACGCAGGGGTCGTCGTTGCGGATGCAGGCGGTGAGGAGCCCTTTGGCGTCGGCCGGCGTCGACGGGACGACCACGTTGAGGCCGGGCACGTGGCAGAGCCACGCCTCCAGCGTCTGGGAGTGCTGGGCGCCCATCTGGAAGCCGCCGGTGTGGAGGCAGCGGATGGTGAGCGGAACGTTGGTCCGCCCGCCGGACATGAACCGCAGCTTGGCGGCATGATTCACCAGCTGGTCGGCGCACACCGCCAGGAAGTCCATGATCATGATCTCGGCAACGGGCCGCAGGCCGGCCATCGCCGCGCCGATGGCCGCGCCGATGATGGCCTGCTCCGAGATCGGCGTCTCCCGGACGCGGTCCCGGCCGTGTTTGGTCGACAGGCCCTGGGTCACCTGCATGACCCCACCGGCCGGGTCCATGATGTCTTCGCCGAGGAGGAACACGGCCGGGTCGTCGGCCAGCGCCTGGTCGAGCGCCTGGTTGATGGCCGCCCCCATGGTCAGCTCGACCGTTTCCCGTTCGGTCACCGGGCTCATCGCCGCACCTCCACATACACGTCTTCGAACAGGGTGGACGGGTCGGGAGGCGGGCTGGCGAAGGCGAACTCGATGGCGTCGTCGGCCTCGGCGCCGGCCTCCTTCTCGATGGTCGCCAGGTCCTCCTCAGAGGCGTGGCCGGCCTCGAGCAGCTGCGCCCGGAAGCGGGGGAGAGGGTCGGCGGCCAGCGCCGCCTGGTACTCCGCCTGGTCCATGTAGGGCATCTGGTCCCCGTAGAAGTGGCCCATGAACCGGTAGGTCATGGCCTCGACCAGCGTCGGGCCGCCGCCCGCCCGGGCCCGGTCGACGGCGGTGCGGGCCGCGTCGTACATCGCCACCGGGTCGTTGCCGTCCACGGTCACGCCGGGGATGCCGTAGCCCGCCGCCCGGGACGACAGCTGCTCGACCCGCTGCGTCTCGTGGATCGGCGTGAACTCGCCGTAGCGGTTGTTCTGGCAGACGAACACCACCGGCAGCGCCCACACCGCGGCCAGGTTCAGCGCTTCGTGGAAGGCCCCGATGTTGGCCGCCCCGTCGCCGAAGTTGACCACCGTGACCCGCCCGTCCGCCTTGAGCTTCGAGGCCAGGCCGAGGCCGGTGGCGATCGGGAGACCCCCGCCGACGACACCGGTCGTGACCATCAGCCCCGAGCGGGGGTCGGAGATGTGCATCGGGCCGCCCTTGCCCCGGCAGGTGCCGCCGGAGCGGCCGAGCATCTCGGCCATCAGCTCGCGCAGCGGTGCGCCCTTGGCGATCTCGTCGTGGAGGCCGCGGTAGGTGGTGACGACGTAGTCGTCGGGCCGGAGGCAGGCCGACACGGCGGCGGGGATGATCTCCTGACCCCGGGGTGAGTAGTAGAAGATGAAGATCTTGCCCTGGTTGAGCAGGCCCCGGAGCCGCTCGTCGCAGGCGTGGATGCGGCTCACCGTCCGGTACATCTCGAGCAGCGTGTCCCTGGTGACGCTCACGCGGTGATCCCTTCTCTGGTTGGGGCCTTGACCGACCTGCGGGTCACGACCATCGGGCCCGACACCTTGATCTGACAGGCGAGCCGGGCCCTCGGTTCGTCGGCCTTCATTCCTTTCGCCAGCGTCGCCCGCTCGGCGGCTTCCACCGCCGAGCCGTGCTCGGCGCCCTGCTCGACCACCATCCAGCAGGTGCCGCATTCGCCGTTGCCCCCGCAGATGGTCGGCCAGCGCCATCCCTGGCGCCGTGCCGCCGCCATGAGCGATTCGCCGGCCTCGACGTCGAGCACGTCGCCGGCGGGGAGCACCCGGACGGTCGGCATCAGTCGCCGGTCAGGTACCGGTCGAGTACGTCGTGCATGTGGACGATGCGGGCCTCGAGGCTCGACAGCCGCAGGCCGGGGACGGCCGGGCTGCGCAAACCCGCCTGCTGGATCGGCACGTTGCCGAGGTCCTGGTCCATCACCGCTCCGCACGTCTCGCCTTGCGGGATGACCACGTGCGGCTCGGGCGGGGGCAGCGTCTCGAGCGTGTCGGGGACCCGGTGGAAGTACCACATGTCGACGGTGGAGTAGTTGGGGTCGCAGGCGTCGGGCAGGAAGCGGAAGAGCCAGTAGCCGAAGGAGAAGTTGTTGATGACGACGTTGGGGAAGAAGTAGAAGTGCCAGTCGTCGACGAGCTGGGAGTCGTCGAGGGCGTCGACGTCGATGTTCGACTGGGCCATCCCGCCCCGCATCAGCGGGACCATCAGCTCCCGGAGTTCCTGGCCGGGCTCGAGGTGGCACATCCGGAGGAAGTCGACCAGGGCGGTGTCCTCGCCGAAGGCGGCGAAGGACCACTCCATGGCGTCCATCATCTCCTGGTAGTCGGGCACGGTCGGCACCGACTCCACGTCGGGCATCCCGAACGGGATCACCATCATCGAGTGGTCGCCCAGCAGGCGGACGTCGTAGTCGGTGTAGTTGATGAAGGTGAGCGACTCGGGGTGGATGCCGCGGGCGTGGTAGGCCTCGTTGAAGGCGTCCACCATCGCCTTCCAGTTCCCCTTCACCCGGGTCGAGCGGCTCGACCACTTGTACTGCCGGTCGAAGCGGTAGGGAGCCAGGATTTCGGGCAGCTCGCCGAGGTAGTCCATGAGCGGTTCGGCGTTGCGGTCGAGATTGACGAAGATCCAGTGCTGCCACTGGTCGACGAGGACGGGCTGGAGGGCGGCGTCGGCGTCGGCGAACTCGCAGAAGGTCTGGCGCTCGGGGACGTGGGTGAGGTTCCCGTCCAGATCCCAGGTCCAGAGGTGGTACGGGCACTGCAGCGCGTCGCTGGTGCCGCAGCCGGTCTTGATCCGCCGGCCCCGGTGGGCGCAGACGTTGTGGAAGGCCCGCAGCGACCCGTCCGCCGCCCGCAGCACCAGGATCGACCAGTCGCCGATCACGTACTCGGAGAAGTCGCCGGGGTTGGGGATGTCGCTATCGAGGCAGGCCAGTTGCCACGTCCGGGACCACAGGCGCTCGAACTCCAGCCGGGCGAACTCCGGGCTGGTGTAGCGCTGGGGGTCGATCAGCGTGGCCGGCGCCGGCGGGCGCCGCGCCTTCCCCAGTTGGGCCTGGTCCCGGGATTCCTCGGTGACAGCCACGAGCACCTCCAGGTCTTGCATTTATAGGAGCGAGTGCTTACTGTTTACCTCGGAAGGCCCGCCCCAGTCAAGGAGATCGCCGTGCCCGCACCCGACCTGACCTCCCGGCCGCTGGCCGATCTGATCTCCCTCACCGGCCGCCGGGCCATGGTCACCGGCGGCGGCAAGGGCATCGGCGCCGCCATTGCCCGCCGCCTGGCCGAGGCCGGCGCCGCGGTGATGGTGGCCGACATCGACAAGGTGGCGGCCGAGCAGGTGGCCGGCGAGATCACCACAATTGGGGGACGGGCCATCGGCGCCGAGGTCGACGTCACCGACTCCGCCGCGGTGGAGGCGGTCGTCGCCCGGGCGGTGTCGGAGCTCGGCGGCCTCGACATCCTGGTCAACAACGCCGGGATCTTCCCGATCTTCCC
>Ga0070741_10000573_pt1 | contig 128714 bp, 131 predicted proteins | sample Coa_R1_4_FD_66440 | JGI IMG/M metagenome (GOLD analysis project Ga0070741, IMG submission 66440) | Surface soil microbial communities from Centralia Pennsylvania, which are recovering from an underground coalmine fire - Coalmine... | ecosystem: Environmental > Terrestrial > Soil >... | reverse complement strand
GCGCTGCTTCGTCGGCTTCTCGAGGCGCTTCGCGATGTCTCGCCAGATGGGCGCTTCGTTCTCCCAGGACTTCTTCTTGAGGTCCTGGATGAGGATCCGAAGGCCCGGATTGGTCTTCGCCATCAGGGGCATCGTGGATCTGACTCCTTCGACATCGCCCCGCGAGCCCGGGGGCTCAGGGGGAGGGTGCGCCGATCTCGGTTCCCCTTTATAAAGATTGGCGAGGGCGGGGTCTGCTCTCCTGCTGTGCCCCCTGCCGGCGCTCCACGATGCAACCCGAACCCACGAACCACCGGACCACGGTCTTCCTTTGGTCCGGTGGTTCGTGGGTCCGGGTTGTGGCGGGGGAAAGGGGGCGCAGCCCCCAGCGAGCCCGCGAGAAGGAAGGAAAGAAACGTTGATGGCCGCCCACCCGGTCCCCGCTCCCATCATGCCCTCCCCCCGGCGTGTCGCGCTTCTGGCCCTCGTGCTCGTCGCCACCCCGATGCTCGCCGGCTGCAACTTCCAGCAGTGGGCGCGCCAGGAGGGGACCGTCAACGTGTTCGTGGCGCCCCTCTCGCCCGCCAAGAGCAACGCCAACGACTTCCAGCGCCTCAAGGTGGGCATCATCGGCGTCTCCATCAAGCAGGTGGGCTCCATCGACACCAAGGAGTTCACCTACGGGTCGGACCCCAAGATCATCGACCTGGTGGCGGCGGGGCGCTCGGGAGAGAAGAGCAAGGTGGCCTCGACGGTCATCCCCATCCGCGCCGTGGAGTCGGTGACGGTGCGCATCGAGGTGGAGGACGCGGTGGACGCGGCGGGGAAGACCATCCCCTCCTGCCACCCGGGCGAGCCCGTGACCAGCAAGCCGTGCATCTCGACGCCCGCCAACGGGGCGTACCGCATCCAGGAGAAGCCCGTCGCCATCCCCCGCGGGGGCGCCGTGGACGCCTACTTCCCCCTGGCGGTGCTCTTCGACTCGGCCTCCAACGAGTACTTCATCCAGGCGGACCCGGCCGCGTTCAGCACCGTCAACGAGTAGGCACGCGCCCACAAATCCTTTAAAGGGAACGCGCCACAGCACGGACCGGGGCCCCGCCTCCGGCGGGCCGGCACCTTCAAGGGCTGGCCACGGTTCGGTGTCCCGACCGGGCCTCAAGCCCGGGAGCTAGCAGGTGTCAAGATGATCTACCTCGGGCCGGCCGGCGTTCCCCTCTCGTGCAAGGGCCGCACCACCCTGGAAGGCGTGCAGCACGTCCAGGAGCTGGGCCTCAACAGCATGGAGATCCAGTTCGTCCGCGGCATCCGCATGGACGAGGAGTACGCCATGGAGGTCGGCGAGCTGGCCAAGAACCTCGGCGTGAAGCTGGGCGTCCACTCGCCCTACTACACGAACATCTGCTCGGACGACGAGAAGACCATCGAGAAGTCCATGGACAAGATCGCCATGTCCGGCTACTTCGCGGACATCATGAAGGCGGACGTCGTCGTGGCGCACACCGGCTTCTACACCAGCATGTCCAAGGAGAAGACGATGGAGAAGGCCATCGGCTCCGTGACGATGCTGCGCGACTACTTCACGGACAACAAGTTCTCCTGCAAGCTGGGCCTGGAGGTCATGGGCAAGCAGCAGACCATCGGCGACCTGGACGAGATCGTGAAGATCTGCAAGGCCGTCCCTGGCGTCGTCCCCATCGTGGACTTCGCGCACATCCACGCGCGCACCAACGGCGGCCTGAAGACCAAGGAGGACTTCCACGCGGTCCTCAAGAAGCTCGACGGCCTGAAGCTCAAGCACATCCACTCCTACTTCACCGGCGTCAAGTACCTCAACGGGAACGAGCTGAACCACGTCCCCATCAAGAAGGGCGACCTGGACTTCACCCCCCTGGTGGAGGTCATCCTGGAGAACGACTACAACATCACCGTGACGTCGGTCTCCCCCATCGTCGAGCACGACGCCATGTACATGAAGATCCTGCTGGAGCGCGTCTTGGAGAGGCGCCAGCTGGGTCTTGGGGAAGTCTACAAGGTGCCCGAAGAGGCGTGAGGACGTGGCCCCTGGGGCCACTCGCTTTTCTTCCCTCTTTCTTGCGGGTCCAAAGAACGCGACGAGCGCCACGAGCGCAAAGGACGCGACGACGAGAAAGGAAACTTTGCGACCTTGGCGCTCTTCGCGCTCGTCGCGTTCTTTGGACCCTTGACGGGGAAATGACCAGAGAGCTGGGGACCTACCCCAACAGCAGCGCCGTCTGCCTTGCGCGCCGACGCGCCGCGTCCATCACGCGCGAGCGCAGGCGCCGCCGCCCTTCCAGCGCGGTGAGGCACGCGTCGGCCTGCGCGACGATCCGGTCGAGGCGCTGGCGCACGTCGGCGGCTTCGGCTTCCAGCGCGAGGACGTCCACGCCCCCGCCACGCGGCCCCGCTCCAAAGGCGCGCCCCGGGGGGCGGCCCGAAGGTGCTCCTCCCGGGTGGCGCCCCCATCGACGCTTCGGCCGGAACGCCCACGCTTCAGCCGCGAGCCCTTGGCTGCGATGAAGACGCTCCTCGTCCTGCTCGCCATCGGCGCCACCCTCACCTTTCCCCAGGACGGCGGCGCGGCGAGCCCCGGTCCTGCCGCGGCCGCGTGAGCATGCCGCTCAGGATCGTGGCCCCGTCGCAGCCCGGCCGCGTCGCGCTCAGCGGGCTGGAGGATCGCGTCTTCATCGTCGCAGGGGGCACGTCGGGCATCGGCCGCGCCCTCGCCGACGTCATCGCCGCCAGCGGCGGCCGCGTCGTCGTGACGAGCCGCGGGGGCGAGCGCACGAGGCGCGCGGCGGAGGAGCTGGCCCAGGCGCACGGCGTCGAGGCCCTGGGCGTGGCCGCGGACGTGACGAGCCCTCGCGACGCGCGCGATCTCGTGCGCGAGACGCTCCAGTGGGCGGGCGACGTGCACGGCCTCGCCAACGCCAGCGGCTACGCCTACGACGCGAAGATCCTCAACACGCCCCTCGACCGGCTCGCCATGGAGGACGCGGCGCGGTCCTTCGAGGACGTCTGGCGCGTCGACCTCCTGGGGAGCGTGAACCTCACGCGCGCCATCCTGCCCACCCTCATCGCGCGGGGCGGCGGCTCCCTGGTGTACACGGCGAACACGCCCGCGCTGGTGGGGTTCAAGGGGTCGCCCTACACGAGCGCGAAGGCGGCCCTCCTGGGGTTCATGCGCGACGTGGCCAACGTCCACGGCCCCCAGGGCGTCCGCGCCAACGCCGTCGCGCCCGGCAACATCCTCACCCCCGCGACGTGGGACGAACTGACGCCCGAGGAGCGCGACGCGGCCGCCCTGGAGGCGCCGCTGAGGCGCTGGGGCACGCCCGTGGAGGCCGCGGGCGCCATGGCCTTCCTCCTGAGCGGGATGTCGAGCTTCATCACGGGCCAGACGCTCGTCGTCGACGGGGGGACGGTCCGATACTGAGAGTGACATCATGAGCGACCACGTCCCGAACAAGTTCGTCAGCTGGCAATACGAGAACTGCCTCGCGTGCAAGTGGTTCCGGCCCGCGGACCCCATCAACGCGGACCTCTTCGAGCGCGGCGCCTGCGTCGAGCCGAGCCTCAAGAAGTTCAACCTCGTCATCAGCGGACGCGACTGGTGCAACAAGTACGAGGAGATCGAGCAGAAGCAGATCGACAAGATGCAGGAGAAGGCCATGGCCAAGGAGGGGTGAAACCCCCGCGGGCGCCGGCGAGGCTCCCGGTTTGCTATCGCGGCGCGCGGGACGCGGCCTCGGCGGCGAGCCGGGCCTCCAGGTCCCTGGCGTCGCGGCGGTAGCCCTCCAGGGCGTGGTCCTCGCCGGTGGCGAAGGCCCAGAGGAGCACGAGCATGTCCTGCGTCTCCAGGGGCTTCTCCAGGTACGCGTCGATGCAGGCCTCGCGAAGCTCCTCGACGCCCACGGGGATCTCGTTGTAGCCCGTCATGAGCACGCGGCGCCCCTTGGGGTTGCGGCGCTGCGCGGCGAGGAGGAGCTGGAGCCCATTGAGGTGCGGCATCCGGAAGTCGGTGATCACGAGGTCGAAGGGCCTCTCCTCGATGGCGCGCAGCGCCTCGCGCGGGTCCGCGAAGGTGGTGAGCGCCAGGGCGGGCGGCTGGAGGCGGCGCGCGACGCTGCGGAAGAAGTCCAGGATCTGCGGCACGTCGTCGACGACGAGGACCGACGCGGGGGGCTCGGCCACGGCCTTCACCCCGAGGCGCGCTCCTCCAGGAGGCGGCGGATGGTCGTCTCGAAGCTCTCGCTGATGGCGGGCTTCTGGAAGAAGGCGTGGACCGCGCCCTCGTTCACGGCGCGCGAGGCGACGTCCAGGTCCGCGTGGCCCGTGAGCAGGACGCGCGCGACGCCGGGGGCCACCTCGTGGGCCCGCGCGAGCATGGTCACGCCGTCCATGCCGGGCATGGAGTAGTCGGCGACGAGGACGTCCACGCTGCGCGTGCGCAGCAGGTCCAGCGCGTCCTCGCCCGAGGCGGCCTCCAGGAGCTCCGCGTCGGGGAGCGCGCGATGGAGGCGCTGGCGCAGGTAGCTGCGGATGCGCGGCTGGTCGTCGACGACGAGGATCGTCCGGGTCTCGTGGCGGGGAGCGGGGGTCATGCGATCATCTCCGGGGTTGGGGCAACGGGCCGGGCAGGAAGGCGCACCGTGAACCGGGCCCCCTGCTGCGTGTCCGTGTCGAGGGTGAGGTCGCCTCCGTGGCTCTTGGCGATGGCGCGGCTGATGGAGAGGCCCAGCCCCGTGCCTTCGGGCCGCGTCGTGAAGAAGGGGGTGAAGAGCTTGGCGCGGTTCTCGGGGCGGACGCCGGGGCCGTCGTCCTCGAAGTCGACGCGCACCTCGCCGGCCTCGTCGCGCGTGCGCACGCGGATGGTGCCCGCGGGCCGGCGCGCGAGGGCCTCCACGGCGTTGAGGAGGAGGTTGAGGAAGACCTGGGAGATCTCGCCCGGGTTCACCATGACGGGCTGGCGCGCCTCCAGGCTCGCCTCCACGACGATGCCGGGCGCCACGCGCGAGCTTGCGGCCGCGAGCACCTGCGAGACGAGCGCGTTGACGTCCTCGGGGCGGCGCGCGCCGTCGGAGGGCTTCGCGATCTGGCGGAGGCCCTTCGTGATCTGCCGGAGCCGGTCGATCCCCTCCAAGGCGATGGCGGCGTCCTCGTCGATCTGGCGCGCGGCCTCGTGGGCGGAGGCGGCGGCCGCGTCGGCGAGCACGTCCTTGGCGCTGAGGCGGATCATCTCCAGGTTGCCCTTGACGTAGGTGAGGGGATTGTTGATCTCGTGCGCGACGCCCGCGACGAGGGTGGCCAGGGCCGTGAGGCGCTCGCTCTGCGCCTGGAACGCCTCCTGGCGGCGCCGCTGCGTGATGTCGCGCACGCCGCTCACGCGCAGGTCGAGCCCCTGGTGGCGCAGGGGGCGCGTCACGATCTCCACCTCGATGCGGGGCCCGCTCTTGGGCTGGAGCGAGCCCTCGGCGAAGACGTGGCCGTTGGGCGCCGGCGGGGCCGCTCCCGGCGCGCGGATCTTGAAGTCGAGGAGACGCTCGCCCTGCGCGCCGATGAGCTCCTCGCGCGAGTAGCCCGTCATGCGGGCCAGGGCGTCGTTCACGACGAGGAGCGTGCCCTCGCGGTCCACGGCGACGCCTTCGAAGCTCATCTCGGAGAGGACGCGGAAGCTCACCTCGCTCTCGGCGAGGGCCTCCCGCTCGGAGGCGAGGCGCTCCTGGAGGGCGAGGAGCCGCGCGAACCCGGCGGCCACCATGAGGCCCAGGAGCCCGATGAAGGCCTCGGTGAACGGCGAGAAGGGCTCGCCAAGCTGGTGGCGCAGAAGCCCGTTGAGGGGCCACCAGAGGGCCCACGCGACGAGGACGCTGCGGCGGCCCAGGGCCCAGCCGGCGGCGAAGAGGAGGGGGACCGCGAAGCCGGAGGCGAGGTCGTCCACCGCGCGGTAGGCCGCGGGGTAGACGGCGAGCAGGGCCGCGACGAGGGCCACGAAGGCGAGGAGGCGCGCGGGGGAGCGCTCCATGCCCGGCCCCTCGGAGCGCCCCCTCCAAGCCGTTGACGCATCCCTGGTGCTCACCGGTCGTGCGTCGGGGGGGAGTCGGCGGGGCTCGCGACCAGGCCCAGCTCGCGCAGCGCGCGGTGGAGCGAGCGGTACTTCGCCAGCAGCTCGCGGCCCGCCTCGGTGAGGTCGTAGGGGGGCTCGCGCGTGACGAGTCCCATGGTCTGCAGCTCGACGAAGAGGTCCTGGAAGCGGTCGTAGGCGAGGTTCGTGCGCATGGCGACGCGCGTGAGGCGGAGGCCGCCGGGCTCCTGCTGCGCGAGGGCGATGTTCTCCAGGAGCGCGCCCACGAGGGTGATGCGCTCGCGCCGCGTCACGCGCCCGCCTCCGGCAGGTCGAGGGTGAACGTCGTGCCGCGGCCGCCGGTGGCGAACGTGAGCGTGCCCCCGTGGTCGGTGGCGATCTTGTGGCTGACGCTCAGGCCCAGCCCGGTGCCCTCCGCCTTGGTGGTGAAGAAGGGCGTGAACAGGTGCGGCTGCGCCTCGGGAGGGATGCCGGGCCCGTCGTCCTCCACCTCGGCCACGACGCGCTTCTCGCGGTGGCGCGTGCGGATGGTGACGCGCCCGCCTCGGGGGAGGGCCTGCACCGCGTTGAGGAGGAGGTTGAGGAAGACCTGGAAGATCTCCGCCTCGTCGCCCAGGACGGGCGGCACGGGCTGGAGGTCCAGCTTGACGTCCAGGTGGCCCGCGTGCTCGGCGACGACGATCTCCGCCACCTGGGCCGCGACCTCGGAGAGGTCCACGGGGCGGCGCTCGTTGGAGTCGCCGCGCGTGAGGCGGCGCAGGCTGCGCGAGAGCTTCGAGATGCGGTCGAGCCCTTCCAGGACGGCGCCCTGGAGGCGCGCGGCCTCCTTCGCCTCGTCGAGGAGGTGCGGCTCAAGCTCCGCGTGCTGCACGATGGCGGCCAGGGAGAGGATGGAGAGCTCCACGTTGCCGCGGATGTAGGTCAAGGGGTTGTTGATCTCGTGCGCCACGCCCGCGACGATGGTGCCCAGGGCCGCGACGCGCTCCTGCTGGTGGGCGACGCGCGTGGCGTTGGCGAGCCTGCGCTGCGCCTCCTCGCGCTCGATGGCGTAGCGCACGGCGCGCGGGATGCTCTCGGTGTCGCGCCCCTTCACGAGGTAGTCCTGGGCGCCCAGGCGCAGCGCCTCGATGCCAAGCTGCTCGTCGCGGTGCCCCGTGAGGACGACGACGGGCACGTCCGCGGCCCGGGCGCGGAACTCGCGCAGCGTCTCCAGGCCCGTGCTGTCGGGCAGGCCCAGGTCCAGGAGCGTGACGCCGTAGCGGCGCGCCATGGCCTTCTCGATGCCGGAGAGGAGCGCCGTCGCGCGGTCGACGACGAACCCCTCGTGCGCCGGCAGCGCCTCGTTCACGTCGAAGGCGTCCATGGGGTTGTCCTCGATGAGGAGGACGCTCACCGGGCTCACGCGGAGGGCCCCCGCGCGTCGGGCGGCACGCTCCAGCGGACCCAGAACTCCTCGACGGCGCGCACGACCTTCGCGTAGTCGTCCGGGTCGACGGGCTTGTGGAGGTACGCGTTGGCGTGGAGGTCGTAGGCCTGGCGGATGTCCTGGGGCGCCATGGAGGTCGTGAGCACGATGACGGGCACGCGCCGCAGCTCCTCGTCGGCCTTGAGGTCGCGCAGCAGCTCGCGCCCGTCCTTGCGGGGCAGGTTGAGGTCGAGGAGCAGCAGGCAGGGCAGCGCGTCGCCGCGGCGCAGGCGCTCGGTGAGGTACGCCAGCGCGGCCTCGCCGTCGCGCGCCAGCGCGACCTGCACCTGGATGGGGCTCGCGGCGAGGGCCTCCCTCGTGACGCGCGCGTCCCACTCGTTGTCCTCGGCGAGGAGGATGATGGGCGCCTCCGTCACGCGGATCCCTCCGCGAGGCGCAGCGTGAAGGAGAAGGCGGAGCCGCCTCCCGGCGCGGGCTCCACCCAGATGCGGCCGCCGTGCCGCTCGACGATCTTCTTCGCGATGGCGAGGCCGATGCCCGTGCCCGGCTTGCCGGGGTCGAGGCGTTGGAAGATGACGAAGACGCGCTCCTTGTGCTTCGGGTCGATGCCGATGCCGTTGTCCACCACGGAGACGACGGCGTGGTCGCCCTCCTTGCGCGCGGAGACGCGGATGCGCGGGGGCTGCGCGCCGCGGAACTTGACGGCGTTGCCCAGGAGGTTCTGGAAGAGCTGGGCAAGCTGCGACTCGTCGCCCAGGACGCGGGGGAGCGGCTCGCGCTCGACCTGCGCGCCGGACTCCGCGAGGCTCGCCTGGAGGCCGAGAAGCGCGCGGTCCAGCGCGGCGTCGGCGGAGACGGGCTTGAGCTCCTGACCGCGGCTCCCCACGCGGGAGACGGACAGCAGGTCCTCGATGAGCTGCTGCATCCGCGCGGTGCCCTCCAGCGCGAAGCGCACGAACTCGCGCCCCTGCTCGTCGAGCTTGTCCTCGTGGCGCCGCGCGAGGCGCGTGACGGCGCCCGAGACGGTGCGCAGCGGCTCCTGGAGGTCGTGGGAGGCGACGTAGGCGAACTGCTGCAGCTCCGCGTTGGAGCGCTCCAGCTCGGCCGTGCGCTCCTGCACGCGGCGCTCCAGGTCCTCGTTCATGGCGCGGACGGCCTCCTGGGCCTTCCGGATGGGCGTCACGTCGGCCATGCTCAGGGCGAGGCAGGGCTCGCCCCCGATGGTGATGGGCTCCACGGCGACCTGCACGATGCGCCGCTCGCCCGTGCGCGCCTGCATCTCGACCTCGGCGCCGTGGACGCGCCCCTGGGCCTGGAGCTGCCGCTGGAGCGACTCGCGCGACGCCACGTCCACGATGCCCAGGTCCATGGACGTCTTCCCCACGAGGTCCTCGCGGGCGCACCCCACTAGGCTGGCGAACGCCTCGTTCACCTCCAGGAAGCTCCCGTCCTTCGCGCGGGAGATGGCCAGGGGCATGGCGGTCGCCTCGAAGAAGCCCGAGAAGCGCTCCTGCGACTCGCGCAGCGCCCGCTCGGCCTTGCGCTGCTCGGTCACGTCGCGGATGGCGGCGACGACGAAGGAGCGCCCCTGGTCCCGCAGGGGGCTGAGGCTGATCTCCACGGGGAACTCCGAGCCGTCGCGGCGCCGGGCCCGAAGGTCCAGCCCGGCGCCCATGGGGCGGACGCGCGGGTCGGCGAGAAAACCCTCGCGCTGCGCGGGGTGCTGGTGGCGGAAGCGCTCCGGGACCAGCGTCTCGACGGGGCGGCCCAGGAGGTCCTCGCGGGCGTGGCCGAAGAGGACCTCCGCCTGGGAGTTCGCGAGGAGGATCCTCCCCTGCTCGTCCACGATGACGATGGCGTCGGGCGCCGCTTCCAGGGCGCCGCGGAACGTGTCCTCCGTGACCGGCGGCCCCGGCGGCGGGGGAGGGCGGGGCGCGGGCTCCATGTTGTTACCGTATTCGCTCACACCTTTTCAAATGGTGGGAGAACACGCCGGATGGAATTGCAAACACCCCTCCAGGAAATGCCAGAGGACATTGACATTTTCTAACGCATCGGACGGGGGCGGGGCCCTTGGGAGAAGGCGGCCAGGCGAACGGGGCGCGGCGCAGGCCGGTTCCCAAGCCTTCATCCGCGGCCCCCCGCCTGCCCGCCCCATGGCCGCCAAGCGGGGCAAACCCCCGCGCCGCGCGCCCTCGCCCGCCGCCAGCGCCTCCGAGCCCATGGCGCACCGCGAGGCCGCGCACTACATCCTCAACCAGGTCCGTGCCACGGTGGACAACGTGGACGACACCGACGTGCGGCGCTTCCTGGACCTCATGCGCGGCGCCAAGAGCGTCATCGTCTTCGGGCGCGGCCGCAGCGGCTTCGTGGGGCGCGGCTTCACGGTGCGCCTCACGCACCTGGGCGTGCCCGCCTACTTCGTGGGCGAGACGGTGAGCCCCCCCGTCCACGAGGACGACGTGGTCGTGCTCCTCTCGGGCTCGGGCGAGACGTTCTCCGTGGTGGTCACGGGGCAGGTGGCCAAGAAGCTGGGCAGCCGGATCGTGACCATCACCGGCCAGCCGGACAGCACGCTGGCCAAGCTCGCCGACCTCACCGTCCTCCTGCGCACGCCCACGGGCGAGCGGCAGCGCGCGCTGGCCCCCCTGGGCACGCTCTTCGAGAGCGCCGCCGCGGTCTTCCTCGACGGCGTCATCGCCGAGTGGATGCGCACGACAGGCGCCACCGAGGAGAGCATGCGCGCGCGGCACGCCACGCTGGAGTGAGCGCGTGACGCTGGCGGACCTCACCCCCGCGGAGCGCCGCCTCGTCGCATCGCTGAGGACGCCCGCGCAGGTGCAGCGCTGGCTCGCGTCGCTGGACTACAACCACGAGGCGGGCGCGCCCAGCCTCAAGAGCTTCCGCGGCGTCGCGCGCCACAAGAGCGCGCACTGCCTGGAGGGCGCGCTGGCGGCCGCCTTCCTCCTGGCGCGGCAGGGGCACCCGCCCCTCCTGCTGGACCTGGAGAGCGACGACGGGCTGGACCACGTCGTGGCCCTCTACCGCGTGCGGGGCCTCTGGGGCGCGGTGGGCAAGTCGAAGTACCCGGGCCTCATGGGGCGCGCGCCCGCGTACCGCACGCTGCGCGCGCTGGCGTGGAGCTACGTCGACCCCTTCGTGGACAGGACCGGCCGCGTCAAGGGGTATGGCGTGCTGGACCTGCGCGAGGCGGAGGGGCCCGACTGGCGACGCGCGACGGGGAACGTCTGGCGCGTCGAGCGCGACCTCTACGCCATGCCGCACCGGAGGCTCCGGGCCAGCGACGCGCGGCACGAGCGGTGGAAACAACGATATCTCGCGTGGAAGAAGGAGAACCCCAAGGGGGAGCCGCCCGTGGGATTCTACCCCGAGGGCGCGCGGATGCGGTAGGTCCCTGCGGGCCAACGAAGGCCTCGCCGGGAAAGGGTGTTCTTACAGCTCCTGCGTGTCGGGCGGGATGCAGTTCTCGCCGTTCTCGTCGCAGGTCGGGGTCTTCTGCAGGTCGGGCAGGCCGTTGGACTCCTGCCAGACGCTGGCGCCCGAGTCCGACTGGGCGTCGACGTAGGTGCCGTTGATCCCGATGGTGACGCCGCTCGCCGACGCGGGGACCGCGAGCAGCGAGATCATTCCGATCGCAACGATCATCTTCAGCATGTTTTGCCTCCACTTGGGCAAGCCGCCTGGGGCAGCTCGCTTGCCGTGCAATCATCTGGCATGGCCCGTTCTTTGCCGTGTCACCAGGGTGGCAACCTCCGGCCCGCGTCGCCCGCCTTGGCCCCCGCCCCGATGCGCCGCCTGGCGCGGGCCCGCCGGGGCGCGCGCCGCGAGCCGGATCGGCACCCCCTCCGGCGGAGCGTTTCCACAAGGAAATCCGGGGGTCCCGCCCCCACCCAATCTATTTATAAGAGAGCACTGCTGCTGCGCCTGATCCCGGCGCTTGAGGCAAGGCCTCTGCGCGGGCCCGCTCAGGTGTCCACATGGGCCGAAAGGAAGACAACATCGCCAAGGCGCGCACGATCATGCACACGCCGGAGTACATCCGGAACATCGACATCGCGGCGCACATCGACCACGGCAAGACGACCCTCTCGGACAACCTGATCGCGGGCGCCGGCATGATGTCCGAGGAGCTCGCCGGCAAGCAGCGCCTCCTCGACTTCGACGAGCAGGAGGCCGCCCGCGGCATCACCATCAACGCCGCGTCGGCCTCGATGGTGCACGAGTTCGAGGGCAAGGAGTACCTCATCAACCTCATCGACACCCCCGGCCACGTCGACTTCGGCGGCGACGTCACGCGCGCCATGCGCGCCGTCGACGGCTGCGTCATCGTCTGCTGCGCCGTCGAAGGCCCCATGCCCCAGACGGAGACCGTGGTGCGCCAGGCGCTCCGCGAGCGCGTGAAGCCCATCCTCTTCATCAACAAGACGGACCGCCTCATCAACGAGCTGAAGCTCACTCCTGAGCAGATGCAGCAGCGCTTCGTGAAGATCATCACGCAGGTCAACGCGCTCATCAGCAAGATGGTCCCCGACCAGTTCCGCGAGGCCTGGGCCGTCCGCCCCGAGAACGGCAGCGTCGTCATGGGCAGCGCCTACCACAACTGGGCCATCAGCGTGCCCTACATGCAGAAGCACGGCATCAAGGGCTTCAAGGAGATCTACCAGCTCGTCGAGAGCGGCGCCAACAAGGAGCTCGCCAAGAAGGCGCCCCTCACCAAGGTGCTCCTGGACGCCTCCATCCGCCACCACCCCGCGCCCCACGTCGCGCAGAAGTACCGCGTCCCCCACATCTGGAAGGGCGACATCAACAGCGACGTGGGCAAGGCCATGGTCAACTGCGACGAGAAGGGCCCCCTCGCCATGATGATCACGAAGATCATCATCGACCCCCACGCGGGCGAGATCGCCTTCGGCCGCCTCTTCTCGGGCGCCGTCGAGAAGGGCCAGGAAGTCTACGTCATCGGCCAGCCCGGCAAGGGCCGCACCCAGCAGGTGGGCCTCATGGTCGGCGCCGACCGCATCCCCATCGACAAGGTCGTCGCGGGCAACATCGCCGCCGTGCAGGGCGTCCGCGACGCCCTCGCGGGCAGCACCGTGAGCACGCTGGCCGACATGGACCCCTTCGAGTCCATCAAGCACGTCTCCGAGCCCGTCGTCACCATCGCCGTCGAGGCGAAGAACACCAAGGACCTCCCCAAGCTCGTGGAGGTCCTCCGCACCGTCGCCAAGGCGGACCCCAGCATCGAGGTCCAGATCAACCAGGAGACGGGCGAGAACCTCATGAGCGGCATGGGCGAGCTCCACCTGGAGATCACCGAGTACCGCATCAAGAATGAGCACGGCGTCGAGATCAAGACCTCGCCCCCCATCGTCGTGTACCGCGAGTGCGTCTCGGGCAAGAACCAGGTGCCCTTCGAAGGCAAGAGCCCCAACAAGCACAACAAGTTCTACGTCACCGCCGAGCCCCTGAGCGTCGAGATGGTCCAGGCCATCAAGGACGGCAAGATCATCAACAGCCAGGGCAAGGTCAAGGACGCCAAGGCGCTCACCCCCACCCTCGTCGAGCTGGGCTGGGACCGCGACTTCTCCAAGGGCCTCTTCGCCGTCGTGGGCACCAACCTCTTCGTGGACGTCACCAAGGGTATCCAGGGCCTCAACGAGACGAAGGAGCTGGTCCTCGACGCGTTCAAGGAGGCCATGCAGCGCGGCCCCCGCGCCGGCGAGCCGGTGCAGGGCATCCTGTTCACCCTCCACGACGCCAAGCTCCACGAGGACGCCGTCCACCGCGGCCCCGCCCAGGTCATCCCCGCGGTCCGCAACGCCATCTACGGCGCCATGACCGTCGCGGGCACGACGCTCCTGGAGCCCATGCAGAAGGTCTTCATCAGCGTCCCCCAGGACGTCATGGGCAGCGCCACCCGCGAGATGCAGCAGCGCCGCAGCGTCATCGAGGACATGAGCAACGAGGGCGACATGGCCATCATCCAGTGCAAGGCCCCCGTCAGCGCCATGTTCGGCTTCGCCGCCGCCATCCGCTCGGCCGCCTCGGGCCGCGTCCTGTGGTCCACGGAGAACCTCGGCTTCGAGCCCGTCCCCCGTGAGCTCCTGGACAAGACCACCGCGGAGATCCGCCAGCGCAAGGGCCTCAAGCCCGAGCCCTACCCCGCCGAGTACTACGCGGGCTGAACAGGCGCTTGGGGGCTTCGGCCCCTGACGTCTTCCTCGTTCCGATCCTTCGGCTCTCTTTTCTTATGCTTCGGTGGACCAGCGGTAGCTGTGCGTGTCGGGGGGCGCCGCCACGGGCGTGACCACGGGCTCCGCCACGGGTGCGACGGACCCGTGGTCACGCCCGTGGGCCTGCTTCGCCTCGCGCCGCTCGCGCCGCGTCGCCTCCCGTCGAATCTGGCGCGCGCTCATCTGCCGCGCCTTGCGGCGCCCCGCCTCGGTCGGATGGATCACGCGGCCGTGGGGCGTCATGCGCTCCGCCAACAGCCCGACGCTGACGAGGCCCAGGTCCTTCGCGTAGTCCTTGCCGTCCCCGTGGAGGATCGCGTTGAGCCGGCCGCAATCGATCCGCAGCGCCGCCGCGAGCTGCCGCGGAAACGACTCGCCGAGGCTGACGGCCATCATCAGGCCCCGCCGGCGGAGGCTGGACCGCTCGAGGCAGCGTTCGTAGGCGGCGGGCGAGATCCGATTCTCCAAAGGGAGAGCCATGGGGGTCGATGGGCGGGGGAGACTTGGCTCTTATCCGGGAATCGCACCACGGGCGTGACCACGGGTGGGATGGAGTTCCATCCCACCCGTGGTCACGCCCGTGACGGGCCCCCACGCCCCCGCCCCTCCTCTTGCCTCCCCGCCCCCGCTATCGCCCGCCCACGCTTCTCAGGTCGGCCCGGTCGTCCCCGTCGAAGGCGTCGGGGATGGTGCCGTCCTGGAGGAGCGCCTGGCGCAGCCCCTGGCAGGTGTCGAGGACCCAGTACATGACCGAGCGCGGGTCGCTGGAGTGGCCGCCCTTGGCGGGGTCGTTGGTCTTGTCCTCGTGGTCCTTCACCATGGGGAGGCCGTTGTCGACGAGGCCCATGGCGTGGCCCGTCTCGTGGAGGAGCGTGGAGCGCTCCAGGGTCTCCAGCGCCGCGGCGGGCTGGTCCACGGGGAGGCCGACGTTCTGGCCCAGGGGCGTGGCGGGCGTGGGGATGCAGGTGCTTCCGCGCAGCTTGTCGAGGAAGATGGTGATGGGGCCCAGCGCGCGGCCGCTGATGGTGACGCCCGCGACGTCGCCGGTGGCGTTGTAGCCGCCGTTGGGGTAGAGGACGTGCAGGAGCGCGGCGGGCGCCTGGTGCGCGTGGCGCCGCGTGGACGCTTCCAGAGATATCAATTCCTGCGCGGTCCACGAGTGGCCCGGCGTGGCGTTGAGGGTGGGTTGCTCGTCGAGGATGACGTTGGTCTTGCCGGTGACGTTGCGCAGCGTGTCGATGAGGTGCGTCGTCGCGGCGGCGCTGGGCTGCTCGCCGGGCGCGTAATCGATCTCCACCACGAGGTCGGTCCACGGCGCGCCGCCGATGACCTCGGCGTAGTAGCGCGGCGCGGCCTGGCGCTGCATGCCGGGGAGCATGCACCCTGCGGCGAGGGCGAGGAGAAGGAGGGCCCCGAGGACGCGCGCGCCCCTCATGGGTTCTGGGACGGCGGGTCCGGGGCTTGGAGCTTGCCCTTCTTCCCCGCTATCCCACGACCTTCTCCCATTTCTTGAGCTTGAGCACCTTGCTCAGGGAGGAGCCGCGCTCGATCTCGGCGCGCAGGCGGTCCTCCTGCTCCTTGACCTCGACGGCGCGGTTGGCGATCTCGTGGGCGCGCTCCTTGGGGACCACGCAGACGCCGTTGTCGTCGGCGACGATCCAGTCGCCGGTGCGGACGCGCTGGCCGCCCGCGAGGATCTCGGTGCCGATCTCGCCGAACCCCTTGGGGTCGCCGGCGTTGGGGCGGAAGACCTTGGCCCAGCCGGCGAAGCCGATCTTGCGGATCTCGTCCACGTCGCGCATGGCGCCGTCGATGACGACCCCCGCGAGGCCGAGGCGCTTCGCGGTGTGCGAGGCCAGCTCGCCCCAGACGGCCTTGGTGGTGCCGTCGACCTGGATGACCAGGACGCTGCCGGGCTCGGCCTCGTCGATGGCCTCGACGGGCTTGGCCCAGTCGCCGTCCATGGCGTGGACGGTGAGGGCGGGGCCGACGGCCTTGAGCCCCTGCTGGAGGGGGAGGATGCCCGTCATGCAGCCCTCGCGGTGCATGGCGTCGCTGACGTTGGGCGAGGAGGCGATCTCGAAGGCCTTTCTGATATCAGACGCGCCGAAGCGCTTCATGCCCGCGCTCTCCAGGACCTTCACGCTGTCGATGGCCTCGCGCAGCCTGCGGGTGGCGGCGGTGGCGTCCTGGGCCTTGGTGATCGCGCCGCCCACGATGAGGATGTCCGCGCCGGCCTCGATAAGGGGGGCCAGCGTCTCGCTGGTGAGGCCCCCCGCGACGGCGATGGGGAGCGTGGTGGCGGCGCGCACGGCGCGCACGGCCTCCACGGGGCTCCTGCCCTGCATCTGCTCGTCGATGCCCACGTGCATGCCGATGTAGTCCGCGCCCATGGCCTCGGCCTCCTTGGCGCGGCGCGGCTTGTCCTTCACCGCGATGAGGTCCACCATGATCTTGCCGCCGTACTTGCGCGCGGCCTCCACCGCCTCGCGGATGGTGCCATCGTCGCTGGCGCCCAGGATGGTGACGATCGTTGCGCCGGCCTTGATGGCCATCTCGGCCTCCATGCCGCCGGTGTCCATGACCTTCATGTCGGCCACGATGGGCTTGTCGGGGAACGCCTTGCGCAGGTCGCGCACCGCGTTGAGGCCCTCGCTCTTGATGAGGGGCGTGCCGGCCTCGACCCAGTCGGCGCCGCCCGCGACGGCCTCGGCGCCCAGCTCGAGCGCGCGATGCATGTTGTAGACGTCCAGCGCGACCTGGAGGAACCGCCTCTGCGGGGCCATGCGAGGACATGCTCGCGTCGCTTATAAGTGCTTGAGGAGGTGCCGCGCCCGTGGCCCTGGAAGCCCAGCTTGTCGCCGCCCTGCGCGCGGCCCGCATGACCTTCGCCTGCGCCGAGTCGTGCACGGGCGGCCTCGTGGCGGAGCGCGTGACGCGCGTTGAGGGCGCTTCGGCCGCGTTCGGGGGCGGCGTCGTCGCGTACTCGGACGCGGCGAAGGCGGACCTCCTGGGCGTCGAGCGCGCGCTGCTGCGCGAGAAGGGCGCCGTCTCGCGCGAGGTCGCCCGCGAGATGGCGATGCGCGCCCGCGCGCTCCTGGCCGCGGACGTGGCGGTCTCGGCCACCGGCCTCGCGGGGCCCGGGCCGGAGGCGGGCCTCGTCTTCCTGGGCGTCGCGCACTGGGGCGGCGTCGAGGTCCACGAGATGCGCTACGGCGGCGGCCGCGAGGCGGTGCGCCAGGCCGCGGCCGAGGACGCGCTGCGCTTCGCCCTGGAGGCGATTCCTCGGGCCAAGGCCGCGCTAGGGGAGCCCTGATAGCAGTTCCCCAAGCGCCGCTCCGGGGTCCTTGGCCTTCATCACGGCGCTGGCAAGGAGCACGCCCTCGGCGCCAAGCTCCAGCGCGCGGCGCAGGTCCTCGCCCGTTTTCACGCCCGCGCCGCAGAGCACGCGCGCCTGGGGGTGCACGGCCTTGGCGGCGCGCACGGAGTGGCGCACGACCTCGGGGTCCGCGGTGGTGACGCTGACGCTGCCGCCGATCAGCTCGGGCGGCTCGATGGCGAGGAGGTCGGGGCGCAGCGCGGCGGCGGCTCCGGTGGTGCGCGCGTTGTCCGTGCACACGACGCGCGCGAGGCCCGCCGCGGCGAGGCGCGCGCACGCGGCGTCGAGCTCGGCCAGCGTGAGGCGCCGCTCGGCGTGGTTGAGGAGGCTGCCCACGGCGCCCGCGTCCTGCGCGGCCTCCACGAGCGTGGCCCCCGTGCCGTTGCCCGGCGCGAGGCTGTCGACGTGCTGCGCGAGCACGGGGACGCGCGTGGCCTGCGAGACGCGCAGGAGGTCCGCCGCCTGGGGCGCCACCGCGAGGGTCACGCGCTTGCCGGCGGCCGCGCGGAGGAGGGCCTCGGTGAAGGGGACCGCGCGCTTGCCCGTCGCCTCGGCGTAGGTCTTGTAGTTGACGATGACCACCGGGATTCCGGCGGGGAACGCGGCCATCTCAGAGCCCCAGCGTCTTGGCGAAGCGCGCCTTGTACGCGTCCTTGGCGTGAAGGCCCGACACCTGGTCGACGCGCCGGCCGTTCTTGAACACCAGCACGGCGGGCAGGCCCATGATGCCGTAGCGCTGCGCGGTCTGCGGGTTCTCCTCGGTGTTGATCTTCGCCACCGCGACCTGGCCGCCGTACTCCGCCGCCAGGTCGTGCATGATGGGGTCGAGCTTCTTGCACGGCTGGCACCAGGGCGCCCACGCGTCCAGGACGACGTTGGGGTGCTGCTGGAGGAACTGCGAGAAGGTGGCGTCGGTGACGTCGACCGGCGAGGCCATGCCCGGGAGCAGGCGCGAGGAAGGGAAAAAGGGCGCGCTATCGCGGGCCCCACTTCCTCTGGATCAGATGCCGAAGCTCTTGTTGAACCGCGCGCGCAGCGTGTCCTTGGGCTGGACGCCGACGATCTGATCGACGCGCTCGCCGTTCTTGAACACCAGCAGCGTGGGGATGCTCATGATCCCGTAGCGCATGGCCGTCTGCTGGTTGTCGTCGGTGTTGAGCTTCGCGATGGCGACCTGGCCGTTGTACTCGATCGCCAGCTCGTCCATGATGGGCGCGATGCGCTTGCACGGCCCGCACCAGGGCGCCCACGCGTCGACGACGACGTTGGGGTGGCTCTTGACGAACTGGGCGAAGTCGGCGTCGCTGATGTCCACGGGCTTCGTGGGGGCGCTCATCGGGCACCGCTGACCCGCTTCTGCCCCATAAGGATTCGGTGAGCCCGAGGCCACGGGGCCCCCTCCGGGGCGGCGCCCCCGCGTCGGGCTCCCCCAGGAGGGCCCGTCACGGCGGCGCGATCCCGGGGGGTGATCCGTCTTTTTGGCAAGCTTCAAAGGTGCCCAGGGCTCATGGGGATGCGTGCTCGACGAGAAGGACCGGCTCATCCTGGAGGAGCTTCGCGCCGACTCCAAGAAGACCACCAAGACCATCGCCGAGAACACGGGCATCCCCAGGACGACGGTCCACGACCGCGTCCACAAGATGGAGCACTCGGGCGTCATCAAGCGCTTCACCATCGTCCCCAACTACGAGCTCATCGGCGAGCCGACCACCGCCTTCGTCTTCATCAGCTACGCGGGCGGCAGCGGCGCCAACCAGCGCGAGCTCGCCAGCGCCCTCTCCAGCATGAAGGGCGTCTACGAGGTCCACATGATCAGCGGCGACTGGGACATCCTCGCCAAGGTGCGCGGCGAGAACGTCGAGCGCATCGGCGAGCTGGTCACCGAGAAGCTGCGCGAATTGCCCGGAGTGGGCAAGACCGTGACCTGCGCGGTGTTCAAGACCGTCAAGGAAGAGACGTGAGCCGCGCGATCCAAATCGCAAGGCTTAGAAGCCGCGCGGCCGGATGATGCGCCCGGGATGCACACGATGAGCGTGCAGGACAAGCTCAGGCTCCACCTCGCCGACAAGACCGTCACCTGGCGCGAGGACGTGCCCCACGCCCTCGCCGCGCAGACCCCCGAGGGGCTCTTCCTCTCCTTCGGCGGCGCCGTCACCGCCTCCACCGTCATCGACGCGTACAACGCCGGCCGCGGCTCCCGCATCACTCTCCTCCACGAAGGTCCCGTGGGCGACGTCGCGCGCCGCAGCGCGGCCCGCTTCGGCGTCACGCTCCTGGACGCCGCCACGCTCCCCGAGCCCGCCCCCACCACCCTCGCCGAGACGCTGGCCCCCCGCGCCGCGCTCCCCGCCCCGGCGCCTGAACCCCTCCTTCCCGCCCACGTCGAGCCCGCGCCCGTGGTCACGCCCGGGGTCGCACCCGTGGCGCCACCCGTGGTCACGCCCGTGGCGGACCCCCCCGCGCTCCCGCCCCTCCCCTGGGACGCCTCCGTCCCCCCGGCCGACCCCTTCTCCACGGCGCAGGTCACCCTGGAGGTCACGCCCCACGAGATCCTGGCGATGCCCTGGACGCTCCACCCCGACACGCCCGTCGAGGAGCACCTGGAGATCACGGAGACGAAGCGCGGGCCCCGCGGCACCCTCCGCCCGACGACGGACCTCCACCCGGACTCGAAGCACTGGGGCCTCCCGTGGCCACGCCCGCGGACGCCGGCGGACGGCCTCGCCATCGCGGACCCCAAGATCTGGAGCAACCCCCAGCGCCTGGAGTCGCTGCACGCCTCGTTCGACGCGCGCGCGGCGAAGCTCGCCGGGCCGGGCCCCGCGCCCGAGGGCGGAAGCTGGCTGAAGCGCCTCCAGTTCGACGGCGCCTGATCACTCGGGGGCCATCCAGCCCATCTCCACCGCGGTCCGGTAGAGGCGCTTGCCCTGGAGGTCCGCGGGCGTGAGGTCCAGCGTGCTGCCGGCGGCGTGGCGCACGCCCGCGTCGTAGTCCTTGAACCCCTTCTTGACGAGATAGCGGGTGGTCCGCTCGGTGGCGAAGGCCTCCATGGCGGCGGCGGTGCGCGCGGCGGTGAGGTCGCCGGTGAAGACCTTGGCCTGCCCCCGGGCGAGGATGGCCACCTTGTCCACCACCGAGTCCAGGAACCAGCGGTCGTGGCTCACGACGAGGAGCGTGCCCTGGTAGGCGTTGAGCGCGCCCACGAGGGCCTTCACGCTGTCGAGGTCCAGGTGGTTGGTGGGCTCGTCGAGGATGAGGAGGTTGGAGGGGGAGAGGATGGTCTTCAGGAGCGCGAGGCGGCTGCGCTCGCCGCCCGACAGGGAGGCCACCTTGCGGGCGGGGTCGTGGTCGTGGCGGAAGCCGAAGCGGCCCAGGAGGGCGCGGCCGTCCTCTTCCGCGAGGCCGGGGCGCGCGCCGCGCACCTCGTCCAGCAGGCTCCTGCGCTCGTCCAACCCTTCGTGGCCCTGGGCGTAGTACGCGCCCTTGACGCCGGGGGCCACCTCGATGGTGCCCACGTCCTTCTTCTCGCGGCCGGTGAGGATGCGCAGGAGCGTCGTCTTGCCCACGCCGTTGGGCCCCGCGAGCCCCATGCGGTCCCCCTTGACCACGTCGAGGTCGAGGCCGTAGAAGAGGACGCGCTCGCCCAGCTTCTTGCCCAGGCCGCGGACGCGCACGACCTCGCGGGAGGACTTGAACGTCTCGGGGAAGCCCAGCGCCATGGCGGCGCGCGCGACGAGGGGGTCGGGCGTGCGGTCGATGGCGGCGCGGTACTTCTCCAGGCGCGTGAGGCGGCTCGCCATCTGGCCGTTGAAGCGCTTCATGTGGCGGAACTGCTCGATGACGGCCTTCTGGCGCTCCAGCTCCTTCTCTTCGCGCTCGCGCTGGAGGAGGAGCCGCTGCTGGTCCTCGGAGCGCACGCGCTCGAAGTCGCTGTAGTTGCCGGGGTACGATTCGATGGCGCCGTCGTGGAGCCAGAGCACGCGCGTCGCGAGGTTGTCCAGGAAGGCGCGGTCGTGGCTCACCAGGAGGACGGTGCCCGCGTAGCCGCCGATCCAGTCCTCCAGCCATTCGACGGTCTCCACGTCCAGGTGGTTGGTGGGCTCGTCGAGGATGAGGAGGCCGCTGGGCTCGGCGGCGTGGAGCGCCTTGGCGAGGAGGAGGCGCGTGCGCTCGCCACCCGACAAGTGCGCGGCCTTCTTGCCGAGGTCGTCCTCGGCGAAGCCCAGGGCTTCGGCGATGGCGCTGCCGGCGGCGTCGGAGCCTGCGGCTTGGGCCTGGGCGGCTTCGCGTTGCAGCTCGCCGTAGCGGGCGACGACGACGTCCGCTTCGCCCGATTCGTAGAGCGCGGGGTCGGCCATGCGCTCTTCGAGCGAAGCAAGCTCGGCCGCGATCTCGGGGGGCACCGTCGCGGCCGCGGCGAGGACCTGGCGCGCGGTGGCGTCGGGGCCCACCTTGGCGTGCTGCTCGAAGTAGGCGATGGGCAGGCGCGGGGCGAGGAGGAGCGTGCCTTCGTCGGGCCGCGCGCGGCCGGCGATCATCTCGATGAGGGTCGTCTTGCCCGCGCCGTTGGGGCCCACGAGGGCGATGCGCTCGCCCGCCTCGATGGAGAAGGCGGCGCCGTCCAGGATGGCGCGCCCTCCCAGCGCGCGGTGGAGGCTCTCGCCGGTGACCAGGGGGCGCGGCACGCGGGCGCGAGGCGGGGCCTCAGCCTTGAACCTGCCGCGCGATCCACGCCTCGATGGCCGCGGAATACGCGGGGTCCAAGAGGAGGTTCGTCCCGTGGGCGCTGCCGGGGACCACGTCCACGTCGTGGGGGCCCGGGTGGCGCTGCGCGAGGTCGCGGGCGGATTGCGCGGCGTAGGCGTCGCCCTGGGAGGCGAAGAAGAGGATGGGCCCGCGGAACGCGGCCGCGGCGCCCGTGGCGTCGATGCCTCGGTAATTGTCCCCCGCGGAGAGGAGCACCGCGGCGCGCGCGAGGGGGTCGGCCGCGGCGTGGCGCAGCGCCTCGTTGGCGCCCACGGAGGCGCCCAGGATCACGCTGGCGTTGGCCAGGGGCTGCATCGCGGCGAGGTCGCGCTCCATGGCGAGGAAGTCCGCGTCGCCGAACTGCTGGAGCGTGCGCGTGGAGCCGTCCGTGCGGTGCGTGGAGAGGCCGTGGCCCCGGGAGTCGAACGCCACGACGCGCCACCCTTTGGCAGCGAGGTCATGGGCCAGCGTGTCGTAGCTGTGCCGGTCCTCGTTGAGGCCGTGGACCAGGAGGATGCCCGGGGCGGTGGCGTTCCCGCGGTTCCACGCCGCGCCCTGGAGCACCCAGCCGTCCGCGGTGGTCGCGCAGAGCGCCTCGCCTCCTCCGCGGTCGATGGCGGCCGGCGCGCAGGGGGCGGGCGCCGCGGGCGCGGGCGAGGCGGCGCACCCCGCGAGGAGCAGCGCCGCCACCAGGAGCAGGGGCCGGAGCACGAGCCCGCAGCCCGCCCCTGGGCGAAGAACCTACGGGTCGAGGTGCAGCGTGAGGCTCACGGGCCAGTAGCCCCCCTCGCCGGCGTTCCACGACTCGACGACCTTCACGTCCCGCGCGCCGGTGAGCAGCGGCAGGACGTCGGCGGGAAGCTCGCCGCGGTAGGGCGGGATGACGCCCGTGCCGGTGGCGTGGACGCCCGCGTCGTTGGCGGCCTGCTGCGCGGTCCACCACATGGCGCCGTGGATCGTGGGGTCCTGGGGCGAGAAGCCCACGAGCGCGTAGGTGTAGGGGAGCGCGGTGGCCTGCGCGACCTCCACGCCGTCGACGAGGACGTGGAACGTGGGCGGCGTGGGGTGCGCGGTGTTGAGGTACCAGAACTCGCCGTCCTGGCCGTGGCCGCTGGTGGTCAGCTCCACGATGGCGCGGCTGGGCGCGGCGGCGGGGAAGGCGACCGTGGCGTCGGCGGCGCTGCCGTCGCAGCAGAGGCCCGCGAACTCGAAGACGGGGAAGGTGGCGGCGTGCGCGCCCTCGACGGCGGCCGCGGTGGGCTCCTCGTAGAAGTCGAGCCTCACCGAGAGGTACTGCACGCCCACGTAGGTGCCGAAGTTGAGGTCCACGGGCACGGTGGAGCCGGGCGCGAGCAGCGCCGCGTAGGACGTGATGTCCTTGGTGAGCGTCATGGGCGCGCGGGCCGTGGTCGCGTGCAGCACCTCGGCGCCCGCGACGCCCACCATGGCGAGGCGGTCCCAGGGGTCCGTGCCCGAGTCGTCGTGGAACGTGAGGACGACGCGGTTCCACGCCACCGTGGGGATGGTGACCATCTGCGTGCGCGTGCCGCCCGCGTAGCTCCACGGGTCGTTGACGAAGGGCGTCAGCGTCGCCACGGGCGCGGTGGCCACGGGCGCGGTGGGCCCCTGCTGCGGGGTGAGCACCGTGGGGCCGGCGGGGCCCGCCAGGGCGGCCGGAAGGAGGACGAGGAGCGCCAACGCGAGGGCGAGGGGTCGCATCGCCGCACCAGCGCGCGCCCAGGGCTGAAGGATTCTCCTCAGACCGTAAGCACCACACCTTCATCCCCTCCCTGCCTGCGTCCTCCTGCGTGGCTACGCTCACGTTCCGCACCCGCGTCGCGGCCTCCCCCGAGGCGCTGCGCGCGTGGCACGCCCGCCCCGGCGTCCTCACCCTGCTGACGCCGCCGTGGGAGCGCGTCGAGGTGGAGCGGGAGGCCGCGCCCCTGGAGCCGGGCTCCCAGGCGTCGCTGCGGATCGCGGTGGGGCCGCTGCGCGTGCGCTGGGTCTCGACCCACGAGCCCACCCCGGAGGGCTTCCGCGACGTGCAGGTCAAGGGCCCCTTCCGCTCCTGGGTCCACGAGCACCGCTTCCTGCCCGACGGCGAGGGCGGCGCGTGGCTGGAGGACCGGCTCGACTACCGGCTGCCGGGCGGCGCGCTGGGCTCCCTGCTGGCCGGCCGCGCCGTGCGCCGCAGGCTCGCGAGGGCGTTCCGCCATCGTCATGCCCTCACCGCCCATGCCGTGGCCATGGCCACGCAACGGCAGGGGCTCCCGCGGAGGATCGCGATCACCGGCTCGCACGGCCTCGTGGGCAGCGCCCTCGCGTCGCACCTCGCCGCCCAGGGCGACCGCGTCGTGCGCCTCGTGCGCGGCGAGCCCCAGGGGCCCGACGAGCGCCGCTGGGACCCCCACGGCGCCTCCCTGGACCCCTTCGCGCTGGCGGGCGTCGACGCCATCGTCCACCTGGCGGGCGAGAGCATCTCCAGGCGATGGACGAAGGCGCGCCGCGGGGAGATCATGTCCTCCCGCGCCGAGGGCACGCGCCTCCTGGCGCAGGCCGCCGCGGCCGCTGGCGTAAGGACCTTCGTCTGCGCGAGCGCGGTGGGCTGGTACGGCGACTCCGGCGAGCGCGAGGTGGACGAGGGCGACCCCCGCGGTCGCGGCTACCTCGCCGACGTGGTCGAGGCGTGGGAGGGGGCCACGCGGCCGGCGGCGGACGCGGGCGTCCGCGTCGTGAGCGCCCGGTTCGGCATCATCCTCAGCCCCCGCGGCGGCGCGCTGCCTCGCATGCTCCTCCCGGCGAGGCTCGGCGCGGGCGGCCCCATCGCCGGCGGCCGCCAGTGGTGGAGCTGGGTCGACCTGGACGACGTCGTGGGCGCGCTGGACCACTCCCTGAGCCATGACGACGTGAAGGGCCCGATGCTCGTCGTCTCGCCCCACCCGGTGAGGAACGACGAGTTCGCCCGCGTCCTGGGCCGCGTCCTGCGGCGCCCATCCTTCGTCCCCCTGCCGGCCTTCGCCGCGCGCCTGGCGCTGGGCGAGATGGCGGACGAGCTGCTGCTATCAAGCTGCCGCGCGAGGCCCGCGAAGCTCCTCGCCTCCGGCTACCGCTTCGCGCACCCCGACCTGGAGGGCTCGCTGCGCCACCAGCTGGGCCGGCCCGCGGCGGGGGGCCGCGACGTATCCGGGGATTCAAATACGGCGCGCCGAATCTGAGGGGCATGCGGGTCGTCGTCAACGCGGCCATGAGCGCGGACGGCAAGATCGCTCTGCGCGGCGGGAACCCCCTCACGCTCTCGGACGACGCGGACATGCGACGCGTCCAGGACATGCGCGCCAAGAGCGACGCCATCGTCGTGGGCATCGGCACCGTCCTCGCGGACGACCCCAGCCTGCTGGCGAAGACGCCGGGCGTCAAGCAGCCCATCCGCGTCGTGCTGGACAGCAAGGCGCAGACGCCGCCCAACGCCCGCGTGCTCAACGGCGCGGCGCGCACCGTGGTCTACGTCGCCAAGGGCAACGCGCGCCGCTTCCCCAACGCGGACTGCGTGGAGGCCGGCGAGGGGCGCGTGGACCTGCGCCTCGTGCTGCGCGACCTCCAGGCCCGCGGCGCGCAGAGCGTCATGGTGGAGGGGGGCGCCACCGTCATCGGCTCCTTCCTGCGCATGGGGCTCGTGGACGACCTCTACACCTGGCTTGCGCCCGTGGTCGTGGGCGGCGGCGCGCCCAGCCTCGTGGAGGGCCCCGGCGCCGAGCGCGCGGAGCACGTCCTCAAGCTCAAGCTCGCGGAGGCGACGCTCCTGGGGAAGGGCGTGCTGCTCCACTACGTGCCCGGCGGCTGAGGCCAGACGCGGGCGCCCAGCCTGGCCCGGATCCACCCGGGGGGGCGGAAGGCCATGATCACGAGAAGGGGCGCCGCCAGGGCGATGAGGGAGTTCAAGGCCTGGAGGGCGGCGGAGTCCGGGTACTTCTGCTGGAGCTGGAGGATGGAGCTCACCGTCGACCAGCCGAACCACACGAGGAAGGAGCCGGCGACGAGGGCGACGCGGAAGCGCTGCTCGCCGCCTTCGGTGCGGAAGAAGAGGGAGCCGTACCCCACCGCCGCCAGGACGACGGGCACCGAGAGGAGGAGCCCCAGCGCGATGGCGGGCGCGCCCACGAGCTGCCGCGTGTACTGCAGGGTCAGCGAGGGGGAGCTCTCGTCGTACCCCGTGGGCTGCATCCACGCGACGAGGTACATGAGCGCGATGCCCAGCGCGACGTAAGCGCCCACGATGGGCCAGTAGGAGCGCGAGCTTCCGGTGTAAAGATAGACCAGGTAGTAGACGAGGGCGCCGATGGCGACGGCGATGAGGAAGAGGAGGACGTTGAGCAGCGTGATGACCATGGCGAGGTCGCGATAGCCGAACGCGGCGGGGATGCTGTACGCGCCCGCGAGGAACTCCACGGCTCCGAAGGCGCCCCACCAGAATGCGAAGGCGTGGTTGGCGCGCTGCGCGTCCGCGGAGGTCGGGCGGGCCAGGACGAGCCTTGCCACGTAGGCGTAGAGCGCGCCGGTCGCCAGCGCGACGAGCCCCTGGACGGCAAGACGCAGGATGAACGCCACGTGCCTAGCCCACCCCTGGTTGGCTCCCATCATGCTTGAACGCCTTGCTTCGGCCTCGGGGAGAGGGCCTCCGGAGCCTCCCGACACCCTCAAGTCCCCGGCCCGGCTTGCCCGCGCGACCAGCATGGTGGACATCGAGATCCGGCCTGTGGGCGGATACAGCGACTTCGGTCGCAACATGACCTGCGTGCGCGTGGGTCGCGAGGCCGTGATCCTTGACATGGGCATCCGGCTCGATCGCATCCTGCTCGACGAGGAGAACGTCCTTGACGAGATGCACCCGGCGGACCTCCAGAAGCTGGGCGCGATCCCCGACGACACGGTCCTCAAGGACCTGGGCGCCAAGGTGGTGGCCATCGTCATCGGCCACGCGCACCTGGACCACGTGGGGGCCGTCTCCAAGCTCGCGGGGCACTTCCCCGACGCGCCCATCTACGGCACGCCCTACACGATCCGCTTCATCGAGAACCAGACGACGGAGTTCCAGAAGGGGGGCAAGAAGCGCCGCCTCATCCCCAACCGCCTGGTGGAGACGGAGACGGGCCGCATCGTCAACCTCACCAAGGGCATCCGCCTGGAGCTCGTCCACGTCACGCACAGCATCGTGCAGAGCGCGTTCCCCGTGCTCCACACCGACGCGGGCGCCATCGTGTACGCCGCGGACTACAAGTTCGACAACGCCCCGGTGATCGGCAAGCGCCCCGACTACCGCCGCCTCTCCAGCCTCGCCAACGAGGGCGTCGCCGCGCTCATCGTGGAGAGCACCAACGCGGGCAAGGAGACGAAGACGCCCAGCGAGACCATCGCCCGCGACATGCTCAAGGACTTCCTCTTCGGCGTCGAGAACGACCGCGCCGGCATCGTCGTCACCACCTTCAGCAGCCACATCGCGCGCCTCCAGAGCATCTGCGAGTTCGCCGACGAGATGGGCCGCACGCCGCTCCTCTTGGGCCGCAGCATGGACAAGTACACCAGCATCGCGCGCGACCTCAACCTCATCGACCTGCCCTCCAACGTGGAGATCGCGGGCCACTCCCGCGCCACGCAGGGCATCCTCAAGCGCATCGCCAAGGACCGCGACCAGTACGTGCTCATCGGCACGGGCCACCAGGGCGAGCCGGGCTCGTTCCTGCCGCGCCTCGCCAGCGGCGAGTTCCCCTTCGAGATCCAGAAGCACGACGAGGTCATCTTCAGCGCGAACACCATCCCGCACCCGCAGAACGTGGCCAACCGCTACGTGCTGGAGACGAAGCTCAAGATGCGCGGCGCGCGCATCATCAAGGGCGCCCACGTCTCGGGCCACGCCAGCAAGGTCGACCACCAGGAATTGCTGCGCATGCTGGAGCCCTCGCACATCTTCCCCATGCACGGCGGCATCGACCTCCAGAGCGAGTTCGTGGAGCTGGCCACCGGCGAGGGCTACCGCCTCAACGAGAGCGCGCACATCCTCCGCAACGGCGACCGGCACCGCCTCGGGGGCCGGGTTTGAGCATCGTCGGCGGCGGCGCCTCAGCGCGCGCCATCGGAGGAAGGTCCGGATGATCGGGCTGGACTCGTATCGGAAGATCGTCGACCACGCCCTCCCCTCCTGCTTCGAAGGCATCCGCCCCCAGGCGCTCCACGACGCCACCATGTGGTACCCCGAGGCGGGCGGCAAGCGGCTGCGCCCCGTCATGGCGCTCCTCGCCTGCGAGGCCTCCGGAGGGAGCGTCGAGGACGCGCTCCCCGTCGCGCTGGCCGTGGAATTGGTGCACAACTTCAGCCTCGTGCACGACGACATCATGGACCACGACGCGACGCGACGCGGCCGCGCGACCGTCCACACCCGGTGGGACGAGGCGACGGCCATCCTCGCGGGGGACGTGCTCTTCGCGCGCGCCTTCGAGGTGCTCGCCCGCATCCCCGACCCCGCCGCGCACCAGGAGGCCAGCCGGCTCCTCAGCGTCGCCATCCGCCGCCTCTGCGAAGGGCAGGCCATGGACGTCGCCTTCGAGAAGCGCAAGGACGTCACCACCGCGGAGTACCTCGACATGATCGGCGGCAAGACCGCCGTCCTCTTCGCCGCCGCGTGCCACGGGGGCGCCCTCAGCGCGAAGCGCACCAACCGCGCGGCCATCGAGGCGCTGGACCGCTTCGGCGACGCGTTCGGCATGGCGTTCCAGATCGCCGACGACCTGCTGGACGTCACCGCGGACAGCCAGACCATGGGCAAGCCGTGGGGCAGCGACGTGCGCGCCGGCAAGCAGACCGTCCTCGTGCTGGAGGCGCTCGCGCGCGCGGACGCCGCGCAGCGCCGCGCGCTGGACGCCGCGCTGGGCAACCCCAAGGCGACCGACGAGGAGGTGCGCCGCGCGGTGGACGCCATGCGCGCCAGCGGCGCCCTCGCCGCGGCCGAGGCGCTGCGCGACCGCCACGCTCAGGCCGCCGCCGACGCCATCGCGCCCCTGGCGGAGACGCCCGCGAAGCGCGCGCTCCTCTCCCTCAACGAGTGGGCCCGGACGCGCTCGTACTGAGCTAAAGCCGCTGCCCCTCGATGGTGGCGCCCGCTTCCAGGTAGACCGCGACGAAGGAGCCCGCGGAGCCGGTGGTCCAGCGCACCTGCATCCGGAAGTCGCTGCTGCTCTGCGGCACGGCCAGCGGGAAGATGCACTCGGTGCGGGCGGGCGAGGTGGGCTCGCACGCGGCGCTCAGCAGCGTCTTCTTCGTCACCACGTTGTCCAGGAAGAAGCTCGCGTTGGCGTGCCCCACGATCTCGACGCGCACCCAGTGGGCGTTCTGCCCCGGGCCCTCGACGACGCACGAGTTGAACGTGTCCGTGAAGCAGTCCGTCGAGCCGGGCTCGGTGTAGAGCACCGAGTAGTAGAGGATGGGATCGAAGTTGAGCTTGCCCTGCTCCGGGCTCTTCCAGGTGAACAGCATCGGCGGCTGCGCCGAGCCCACGGGCAGCATGGCGACCGCCAGCAGGAGCACCAGGCACGCGCGTCCCATCATCGACTCACCCCACCCTCCGAGGACGCATTCCCTTTCTCGTGAGAGCGTGTTTCTTCCTCAGCGGGTCCGTGGCGCCGGAGCGGGGACCACGGAGCGCCTGGGCGAGGTACATTTTCAACGTGCGTTTGCGCCGTGCTGCTTCATGGCCGGGAACGCCCTTCCCGGTGGGGTGCCAAACGGTCTGGACGTGGGGAGCTTCGTGGCCGGGGTCGCCGCGGGAGCCGCGGGCGGAGGGCTCGCCAGGGGGCTCCTCCGTCGCGTGCGCGTCCGGCTTCGCCTCGACCTCGCGCTGCGCGAGGCGCCTCGCCCGCGTCAGGTGCGCCGCCGGGGCCCGCGTTGACGCAGAGGGCCTTGCTGCTGGCGCAAGCCTGGCGAAGCCTGCTCCGAAAGGCCGCCGCCTCAGTCGAACTGCGTCGGGTCCTTGAGGTACGCGATGTTGTCCAGCGCGACCTCGCACGACTCGCGGACCTCGCGCGCGGGGTCGTCGCGCTTGGCGCGCTCCAGCACGGGGATCACCTTGTCGGTGGCGTCCCACATGTTGCCCAGCGCCTCGGCGGCCTCGTGGCGCACCATGGGGGAGGGGTCCTCCTGGAGCTGGCGCACGAGGTGGGGGATGGCCTTGCTGCCCTGGAGCTGGCCCAGCACGTAGGCGGCCTCGTGGCGCACCAGGGCGCTCTCGTCCTCGAACATGGCCCGGGCGATGACGCGGATGGCCTCCTCGCTGCCCTCGTGGCGCAGGCTGAAGAGGGCGCGATAGCGCTGGAACATGGAGAGGCTCGTGTTGAAGAGGCGCGCCTCCAGCTCGGGCACGGTGGTCTCGGGCGCCAGGGGCGCGGGGTCCACCGTCTCGAACTCGCTGGAGTGCCCGGGGCTCGCGGGCTGCGGCTGCTGGGACATGGAGCGCGCCACACGGGGGCCCCGTCTTCAACCCATCGGCGGTCCCATCACGTTGAAGCGCGGGCCCCCGCATCGCGGCGCCGTGGCCCCCGCCCGCGTCGTGAGCGCCCCCGCGTCGGGGCACGCGTACATGCGGGACCTGCTGGCGACGAGCCTGCTGGCGGCCGGGGTGGGCGCGCTCACGGGGCTCGTGGCGGTGGGCGTGCGGCTGGCCATCGCGTTCGTGACGAACCTGGCCTTCCGCGGGCAGGTCGACCTCGTCTTCCACAGCCCGGCGGAGAACGGCCTGGGCCTCTGGCTCGTCGTCGTGCCCGCCGCGGGCGCGCTCCTGGCGTACCTCGTCGTGCGCTTCGTCGCGCGGGACCACCGCATCCGCGGCTCCAGCGAGATCGTGCGCAGCGTGGCCGTGCAGCGGGGCGAGGTCTCGCCCGTGCGCCTCGCGGGGCACGCCACGGCCACCATCGTCTCGGTGGGCGCGGGCGGCAGCGCGGGGCGCGAGGGCGCCATGGTGCAGCTTGGCGCCGCGCTGGGCATGGTGGCCAGCCGCGTCATCGGCGCCTCCACGCGCCACCGCAAGCTCCTCCTCGCCGCGGGCGGAGGCGCGGCCATCGGCGCGACGTTCAACACGCCCATCGCGGGCGTCATCTTCGCCATGGAGGTCATCCTCCTGGAGTGGAGCACGCGCGCCTTCATCCCCCTCGTCGTGGCCAGCGCCATGGGCACGCTGGTCGCGACGAGCTTCCTGGGCAGCGAGCCCGCGTTCCCCATCCCGCGCTACGAGCTGGTCTCGGGCCGCGAGCTGTTCCTCTACATCCTCCTGGGCGTGCTGGCGGGCCTCCTCGCCATCGCGCTCTCGCGCATCCTGGCCTACAGCGACGCCCTCTTCGCCAGCGTGCCCGGCCCCGAGTGGATCGCCCACGTCTGGGGCGGCCTCCTCCTGGGCATCATCGGCCTCGCCGCGCCGCGCGTGCTGGGCGTCGGCTACGAGACGGTGGAGCCCGTGCTCAGCGGCGACTTCGTCGTGACGGGCCTGGCGCTTCTCCTCGTGGCGAAGCTCTTCGCCTACGCCATCACGCGCGGCTCCACCGGCTCCAGCGGCGCGTTCTCGCCCAGCTTCTTCCTGGGCAGCGCGCTGGGCGGCATCTTCGGCGCGCTCGCGCACCTCGCCTTCCCCGACTGGACGGGCACGGCGGGCGCCTACGCCCTCGTGGGCATGGCCGCCGTGTACGCCGCCATCACGCGCGCCTCGCTCACGGCGCTGGTCATGCTCTACGAGATGACGCACACGTTCAGCATCATCATCCCCCTCATGCTGGCCATCGTCGTCGCGGACGCGCTATCAAAAGCCTACGGCGCGCCGGCGTACTTCCGCGGCGGCAAGGCGGGCGAGCGCAGCCTGGAGGCGGACGCCAGCGCGAACATCCTCGACCTCGTGGCCGTGGGCGACATCATGTCGAAGCCCGTGGAGACGGTGCGCGACGACGCGCCCGTGCGCAGCGTGGTGGAGAAGCGCTTCGCCACGGGCCACCAGGGCTACCCCGTCGTGGACGCGGAGGGGCGCCTCGTCGGCATCGTCACCAGCACCGACATGCGCCGCAAGGTCACGGACACCGACCTGGACCGCCCCGTGCGCGAGTTCATGACGCCCGACCCCGCGACGGTGCTCCCCGACGCTACCGCGCACGAGGCGTTGACCGAGATGGTGCGCCTCGACGTGGGCCACCTGCCGGTGGTGGAGCGCCGCGATCCGCGCCGCCTCGTGGGCATGCTCACACGCACGGACCTCGTGGGCGTCGAGCGGCGCCGCCTCGCCGAGGAGGAGCCTGCGGAGCCCCTCATCACGCCGCGCACGTTCCGCGAGCGCGTCAAGGAGGCGCGCGACCGCATGCGCCGGGGCCGGGAGCGCGCGGAGGACTAACCCCCTCGCCCCGCGGGACGCGAGATGTAAGCACGCAAGGCTTTTCGCCCGGTCCGGGGCTCGAAGGCCGTGCGGAGGTGGCTTGCCGCGCTCGTCCTGCTGGGCGGCGCGGCCTGGATCGGGCTGATGGGCTGGGCCGTCGCCCGCGGCGGCGCGTCGTCGGCCTACGCCTTCGTCCCCGGCCTCGCCCTGTGCGTCGTGGGGCTCCTCCACCTTCTTCCGGACCGGCGACCCCTCGAGCCGCACGAGGTGCGCGTCGAGCCCCAGCCTCTCGTGAGCCCGCGCCCGCGCGACCCGCCGGAGGGCAAGCCGCCCGTCATCTGGACCTACGGCGGCCGCGGCTGGGACCCGACGCACCCCCTGGGCCCCTACCGCATGCTGCCGCCCCGGCCGATGCGCGAGCCTCGCGAGTCCGACACGATCCGCCTGGACGTGCGGCCCGGCGTCCCCGACGCGCGCGTGGGGCGGGCCGTCCGCGCGGCCTGCCGCGCCGCGCGCAGGCGCCTCCCCCACCGCGGCGGCGTGCGCGCCCACGTGGAGGTGGCCCCGGACCTCGACGGCGGCCCGCGCGCGCTCCAGGCCAGGCTGGAGATCCACGCCGTCATCCTCCACGCCGAGGACCGCGAGGCGTGCGTCGAAGGCTTCCGCGCGGAGCTTGCGCGCCGGCTCGCCTAGCGCGGCCTTCGGAATGGGCTGCGCCTCCCGGACCTCCCGCTCAGAGAAGCCTTTATCGGATGAGCAAGGTAGGCGGCCCCCATGAGCCATTGCACGGCCTGCGGCGGGGCCGTCACGGACGCGATGAACTTCTGCCCCTCCTGCGGCGCGGCGCTGCAGGTGGGCGCGGCGGCGCGTCCGCGCATCCTCCTGGAGGAGGTGGTGTACCGCTGCGAGTCGTGCGGCAAGGAGGCGCTCTACGGCGAGCTGGCCAAGTGCCGGACGTGCCACGACAAGACGTGCGCGGCGTGCACGGCGGTCTGCTCGACCTGCCAGGAGGCCACCTGCCCCAAGTGCCTCGTGGACTGCGAGGCGTGCCGCAAGATCGGGTGCCGGCGCTGCTTCGAGACGTGCGAGACGTGCCGCGTGAGGAGCATGTGCCCGGAGCACATGGACTGGTGCGACGACTGCCAGTACCCCACGTGCAGCGCGTGCTTCACCACCTGCGCGCGCTGCGAGCTGGACATCTGCACGCACTGCCGCGACGAGGCGCACGACCCCAAGCGGCGCGGCAAGCACGCGGCCGGGTGATCCCTCGTGGCCCCCAAGGGGAGGCGCGCCGCGGCGGCGCTGAGGCAGGACACGACGCCGGGGCGCGTGCTGGCCCTGGCGCTGGTCGCGAACCTGCCCGTCTTCCTGGCGTTCATCCTCCTGCCCCTCCTCGCCTCGGGCGACCGGCGCGCGGGGCTGTGGCTCTTGCCCTACGTCGTGTACGGCACGCCGCTGGTGGCCATCGGCAGCCTGGGCGTCTACCTGCGCGCGCCCCAGGAGCGCAAGCGGCACAACGCGTCGCGCCTGGGCCTCATGCTGGCCCTCGCGGCGCTCCTCCTCTGGCTGCTCGTCGTGCTCTCGCCGGGCCTACGCGGCGGGGCGTGAGCGCGAGCGGACGCCCACGACCGCGCGCAGCAGCGCCGCCACGGCCTCCGCGACCAGGGCGCTCAGGAGCGCCACGAGGTAGATGCCGTCCAGCAGGCCGGCTCCCCCCAGGATGATGCGCCCCGCGCCGCCCGCGTCCGCCAGCGCGCGCAGGTGCATGACGTCCGCGCCCAGGAGCACGCCCACGCCGCCGCCCGCGAAGGCCGCCGCGCCCGCCGCCTCGGGGCGCCGGTGCAGCAGGCCCGCGGCCACGACGCCCACCACCAGCGCGGGGAGGCGGTACTGGAGCAGGATGCCGCGGTCGGGCACGACGCGGCTCGACGCGAACGCCACGAGGACACCGATGCCCACGACGACCACCGCCTCGGCCCCCGGGAGGCGCCGGTCCACGAGGACCTTCACGCCCACGGCGACGGGCACGACGCAGCCCGCCAGGTTGGCCGCCAGCGCGACGTGGGCCGAGACGTGCCCCAGGGGCGCGTCCACGAAGACCAGGAGCGGCGCCAGCGCCGCCACCAGCACGGACTCCAGCCGCGAGAGGCCCGCCGTCCGCAGCAGCCACGTCCCGACCACCGCCAGGAGCACGAGGGCCACGCCCACCACGGGCCACTCGGCCGGCGCAGGCGCGCCGCCGTGCCCGGTCGCCAAGGTGGCCAGCCGCGCGGCCCAAGGCAGGCTCGTCATGCGCCCACCGGGGGCGCGAAGGGCGCTCTCCATTCTGGTACACCGGGCGCGGCCGGCCTGGAGCAAGGCTCGACGGCTCCGCACGCGGGGGGAACCCCACTCGCTCCTGCTGGGGCTCCGCCCCTGGAAACCCCGAATCTCCGAATCTCGGAATCACCGAGCGGAGACTCGGCGTATCAAGGGGCGGAGCCCCAGCGACCCGAGAGCAGGGGCCCTGCCACCAAGTCGATGGCCCCGCAAGGATCATAGGGGAGGTGCCAGGATAGGCCGCTTGGCCCGTTGAGGATTCAGTTATCACGGCGAGGTCGGGCACCCACCCAATCAAATACCGCCCGGCCGGATGACCTGTCTTTTCGAAGCTGAGGGCCTTCTTTGCTTCAGTGGGCACTCCGTCGCACGCGCTTTCGCGCGTGCGGACTTCGTGGCAGAGGGGGTGGCCTCCCCCTTGGGGCTCCACTACAACGGAGGGTCTTTGGTGGAGGGTCGCGAAGGGGGGACCCCTCTTCTGGCGGGTCGCGATGGGGAAGCGCCGCGGGGCGCGGGGGGCGTTCGTGACGGGTGAGGGGCCCTGGGTGGGGCGCCCCCAAGAATGGTTTATCCCGGAGGGGGGCCTCGCGGCTTCGATGGCCCGCGACGTGGAGGACGCCAGCTTCGACGACCTGCCCCTCTCGGAGCGGGCGCGGGAGGCCGTGCACCGGCTGGGCTGGCGCGCGCCCACGCCCATCCAGCGCCTCGCGATCCCGCAGCTTGCCATGGGGCGCGACGTCATCGGGCGCGCGGAGACGGGGAGCGGCAAGACGGCCGCCTTCGGCCTCGTGCTGGCGGACCAGGTGAAGGCGCCCGGGCTCCAGGCCCTCGTCCTCGCGCCCACCCGCGAGCTGGTCGTCCAGATCGCGCGCGACCTCAACGCGCTGGCGGAAGGGGCCCCCTTCCGCGCCGTGCCCGTCTACGGCGGCGTGCCCTACGACGAGCAGCTCAAGGCCCTCGCGGACCCGCAGACGACGTGCGTCGTCGCCACGACGGGGCGGCTGCTGGACCTCCTCGCGCGCAAGCAGGTGCTCCTCGACCGCGTGCGCTTCGTCGTCCTCGACGAGGCCGACCGCATGCTGGACCTGGGCTTCCTCCCCGAGGTGGAGCGCGTCCTCAAGCTCATCCCCGGCGGCCGCCAGACGGCGCTCTTCACCGCCACCATGCCCAAGAAGGTCGCCCTGCTGGCGCACCAGTACATGGCCCACCCGCGCGAGATGGAGGTGGGCCCCCAGACGCCGGAGACGGCCGAGCACTACCGGGTCGACGTGGCGAGCCCGCACAAGCTCCCCGCCCTGGTCGCGCTGCTCCAGAAGGAGCGGCCCCCGCGCTGCCTCGTCTTCGTGCGCACGCGCGACGGGGCCGCCCGCCTCGCGGCCGACCTCGTGCGGGAGGGCGTCCTCGCGACGCCGCTCCACGGCGACCTCACGCAGGCGCAGCGCGAGCGCATCGTGGCCAACCTCCGCGAGGGGCGCGACGCGCTGGTGGTCGCCACCGACGTCGCGGCGCGCGGCCTCGACTTCCCCGCCATCACCCACGTGGTGAACTACGACGTGCCCGAGGAGGCCGAGCAGTACGTCCACCGCGCGGGGCGCACCGCGCGCGCGGGCCGCGAGGGGCGCGTCTTCACGCTGGTCACGGAGAACGACGGCGCGCACGCCGAGGCCGCGCAGCGCGCCGCGAAGCGCAAGCTGGAGCCCTACCCGCTGCGCTTCTCCTCGGCGCAGGGCGACCTCGTCGACACGGCGAAGACGCCCGTCACGCCCGCGAAGGTGGAGCGCGCGGGCGGCAACGCGCGCGGCGCGCGGCGCAAGAACAAGCCCACACCCCCCAAGGCCGCCTCGCAGCGCGTCGACCCCGAGGAGGAGGCCGCCGACACCTCTCCCTCGAAGGAGTTCGACCTGCCCCCGTCGCGGCGCGAGCGGCGGCAATAGCATTTTGCTGGCGCTCCTCGACACGACCCGAACCCACGAACCACCGAACCACGGGTCTTACGCGGTTCGGTGGTTCGTGGGTTCGGGTTGCATCGAGCAGGCTTGACCAGGCGGCCTAGACCTGCGGGCAGAGCCCGGGGCTGCTCAGCGAGGCAAGGCCCACGCCGACGGGAATTCCAGGCGCGAGCGTGCCGTCGTAGCAGTCCACGTCCTCCAGGAGGAACGAGTCGCCGGGCACCGCGCCCAGGGGCTCGCCGTCGCTGTAGCGAGGCATGCTATCTGCGCCCGCGTCGTCCCGCCACCACGCGCCGGGATCGCACGCCCAGCCGTTCTCGGAGGGCGCGTCGCGGCCGATGCCCTCCGTGCACGCGACGCCGCCGTAGGTCGCCGCGCTGGCATCCGGCAGGCGGAGACCCACGAGCTGGAACGTCGCGTAGAAGGTGAACCACGAGGGGCCTTCCGCGGAGAGGTCATCCGCGCGGACCAGCGCCGGGCGCGTGACGAGGGGCTCCTCCGCGCTCCAGATGGGGCCGCCGTACTGGTTGCGCATGTAGACGAGGCCCAGGTCGCTGGGGAAGTCCTGCGAGTGGAGCGTGGGGTCGACGTGGCTGTCGATGCCGCGATATCCGTCGTAGAAGGAGAACGCGACGTCGTTGCGCGCCTTGGCGCCGGGCGCGCCGGGCTCCTGCGTGCCCTCGATGGCGCCGCCCGCGTAGCGCTGCCCCAGCGCGTTGGCGGTGGAGGCGTCGCAATCCCCGCGGGGCCCGTCGGCGGCCATCTCGGCGGCGTCCCACCACGAGCCGGTGGGGTCCTTCAGCGCGGGGCCGGGCGCGGGGACCCAGAGGGCGTTGCCCTGCGCGTCGTCGGGCAGCGGCCGGTAGACGCCGGGCGTCGCGGGGTTGCCATCCTCGTCGGCGAAGACGGTCTGCGTGCCCACGACGGGGATGACCTGCGGGCCGGTGAGCGTCTGGTCGGGGGTGGGGTCGGAGGCCGAGGCTCCCTCCACCGCGCCGTTGGGGTCCTGCGCCGCGATGGCCTTGGGCTGCGAGCAGTCCCACACGGTGAAGGCCGGGTCGCCGGAGCCGCGCTCCAGGAGGCCCGTCTTGCCGGTGGTGGGGTTCCCGAAGAGGTTCACCGGGAACTGCTGGTCGAGGGCGCGGCCGAAGCTCCCGGAGGGGTCCGTCTCGTCGACGCGCGAGGCGATGGCGTAGCCGTCCTGGCAGTCGACCTCCCGCAGCAGCGCCCCCGTGCCGGAGGTCGCGCCGCGCGCCAGGGGCGCCACGGGGCAGTGGACGTTGCCCTGGTCGGGCGTGCCCACGTCGCCCCACACGCGCGCGCTGGGCGCGTAGATCACGCGGCTGTCCTGGAAGAACGCCGGCACCGAGGTCGTCGTGGGGTCGTAGTTGGTGGTGGCGCAGCTCTCGGCGCGGTACGTCGCGTCGCGGAACTCGCACGGGTCCACCATGCCGATCATGAGCAGCTCGCTCACCCACTGGCCATCGTTGTGCGGCCCGCCCACCGGGCACGCGTCGAGGTCCGTCACCAGCGCGGAGGGGTAGTCCTGGAGCGCGCCCTCGTAGCTGCCGACGTAGCCGTCCCCGTTGCAGTCCGCCCACTCGCCCAGGAACGCGCGGAACGTCGTGGGGCCCGCCGGGAGGAGGCGGCTCCCCAGGATCGCCGAGTTGGGGTTGAGGGTGAGCTGGTCCACCGTGGGGAACGCGTCGAAGTAGACGCGGCCGCCCGACGTGGGCGCGTCGGGGAACATGCGGCCCCCCTGCGCGTCCTGGGGCGTGTTGGGCTCGCGGCTGCCCGGGCCGCCGCCCCAGGAGGCGTGGGCCGAGGGGAGGATGGCGAGGAGGGCGACGAGGAGCGCGACGGTCCGCATGGTCGTCGCGGCGCACGAGACGTGGAAGGCATTTGAGCGTGATGGTGAGATCGGCTTCGCGATGGCGGCGGAATGTCCGGAAGCGTGCAGTTCGCGATTCGCCCTCCGCGGGCAGCCGCGGGCAGCCGCGGGCCGGCGTCGCCCTGCAGCGCGGGAGCCCACGGCCCCGGAGCCCTCGGGGACCGCGGGAACGAAAGCCCCCCGTCGTTGCGCGCGGACCGATTCCGACAACTCAAGGATGAGTGCCCACTCCATCCATTCGGATGGATGCACCATGATGACGGCACGTTTCGAGAAGCGCGATTTCAAGAAAATCTTCCTCTACCTCGACATCCTCGTGATCGCGATCTTCGCCGTGAGCCTCATCGTGCTCGTGCGCGACGCGTACGTGGCGGGGTTCTACGAGCAGCGCGTCGCGGACCTCTACAGCGTGAACTTCTGGGCGATGCTCCGCGACGCCGTCTTCGTCGTGGGCAGCCTCGCGTGGATGTTCTTCCGCTACTTCCGCACCCAGGTCGCCGCGTTCCAGGACCCCTGGAGCTGAACGCGCATCGCAAGCCTCTGCGCCGCCCCACGGTTCGGTCCGCGGGCGGCGAATCCTCCGAGACTCGTGACCCCGAAGCCCTGAAATAGGGGGTCCGCATTGTTCGCGTCGCCCCTGGGGTCGTCCCCGAGGCCTGAGCACCGGGCGCTTAGATCAGTTGGTAGATCGCGTCCTTCGCAAGGACGAGGCCGGGGGTTCAAATCCCCCAGCGTCCACTTTTTCACTCTTCTCCCGGGGGTTTCTCCTCGGCGTCGGGCCCCTTCTTGGATCGCGTCCACGCGCGCAACGCCGCCGCGCTCGCCCCTGCTGTCTCCCGAAGCGGTTCACCTCCTGGCCCGGGAGCCACTGTGTTCCCACCCGGGGGGAAGGGAATCTCTTCTTGATGGGACGGCGTTGCGCGGAAGAGAGGCTTCCCATGCGAACGCTCCCCCTCGTCGCGCTGGCCGCGTTGGCCGCGCTCACCCTCGTCGCGCCCTCCCAGGCCGCCACGACGCCGCCCTGCTACACCACGTCGGAGCCCACCCAGGTCGTCAAGACGCCGGGCACGCCCACCTCGGACGCGCAGACGTACTACGTCATCGTGGACTCGATGCACTCCAGCGCGCTGATCTACCAGGAGGACAACGGCCTCAGCGGCCTCCAGCGCCACGACCGCCTCGTCAACGACGTGGGCCACTGCACCGATGGCACCGTCGCCGACACGCGCGTCTTCTGAAGAAAAGGCCATAAGGCGGAGCAGGTCTGCCCGACGCGCCGGGCGCGTAGGCTAGTTTGGATAGACTTGGGGCCTCCGGAGCCTCAGACCTGGGTTCGAATCCCAGCGCGCCCGCCTCACTCGCGTTCGCTCGTTCGGCGTCCGCGCTGCCGCTTGCTCCCCTCGCGGTCGCCGGCGCGCCACGCAGCGCCGGCGGCGACCCGTGCCGCATGCTGCGCATGCGACCCGGGTCCCAGCGCGCCCGCCTCACTCGCTTTTCGCCCGTGCTCGCGCGGGCCCCTGCTTTTCCCCTGGAGTCCCCCGCGCCCGGGACAGGGGAACATTGATATTCGAACATCGGGACACGAACACAGTTTGCGGAGGCATGAGGTCTTGAGGCTCCCCGTCGTCGCCCTCGTGGCGCTCAGCAGCGTCGCGGGGCTCGCTGCGGCCACCGCGCCGCTGGCGTCCGTCGCGTCCCCGTCGATCCCCCCGCTCCCCCTTCCGCCGATGCCCGGCGTGGGCGAGGCTCCCGCGCTGCCGGACTTGCCCGCGACGTCCGCGCCCGCGTCGCCGCCTGGCGCGCTGGCGCTCCCGCTCGCCAGCGTGCACCTCGCGCGCGCGTCCACGCCCGCGGAGCCCACGCCCGTCCTCGAAGGCGAGGCGCCCGCGCTGCTTCTCCCCGACGGGTTCGCCTTCCTCGCGCCCGGCGCGCCCGCGCAGGACGCCCTCCGCCTGGACGCCGCGCCCCTGGCGGCGCCCCGCGTGGCGGCCCCCGTCCTCGCGGCGCCGCGCCCCGCCGCGCCCGAGACGCTGGGCGTCGCGGCCGCCGCGCCGCAGCGCGCGCCCTCCGCGGCATCTTCCCCGTCCACCACCTCCGCGAGCGTCGCCGCCGCGCACGCCTTCGTCGCCGCGCCCCGCGTGGACGCGGCCGGAGCCGCCGCCGCGGGCGCCGCGATCGGCGTCGCCGCGCTCCTGGGCTTCGCCCTCTACCACCGCATCCGGCCGCACGCCACGCTGGAGAACGACACGCGCAAGGCCATCTTCGAGGCCGTCTGCAAGTGCCCCGGCCTGGGCGTGCACGTCATCGCGGAGCGCGCGGGCGTCAGCTACAGCACCGCGACGTACCACCTGGAGCGCCTCGTGGCCGCGGGCATGATCGTGATGACGCCCGACGGCAACAAGCTCTGCTACTACAAGAACGGCGGCGCGTTCACCGAGGCCGAGCGCCGCATCCTGCCGCTGGTCAAGAACGACGAGGCCGCGAAGCTCCTGGAGGCCATCCTGGACACGCCCGGCACGTACCGCGCCGAGCTGGCCGAGCGCCTGGGAGTCACGGCGACCACCATTAATTGGCACCTCCGCCGCCTGCGCGAGGCGGGCCTCATCGACGAGATCCGCCAGGGCCGCAACGCCTACCTCACCGTGCGCGTCGCCGCCATCCGCGAGAGCTTCCTCTCGCTGGCCCTCAAGGTGGAGGGCACCGACGGGCCCGCCGCCGACCGCCTGCGCCGCTTCGCGGGCGCCACCACCGAAGGGCACGCGGCCTAGCCCCCAGGGCAAACCTATTTCTGCGAAACCCCACCTCGGGGCCCATCCACCCCGCCTGGACGCGGGGCGAAAGGCACCGGCTAGGCTGGGGGGCCAGGCCTCCCCTGTCACCTGACACGGCCTTCATGCAGGAGCTGACACCCCGGGGCGGCGGCCCCAGGGCGTACGGGTGCCCGGAACCGACAATGAGACTTCGTCCCTCGTGGTCCGGGGCGCAAAGTCCGCGCAAGCGGAAGCTTGCCGGGCGTGCCTTGCCACGGGCACCGGGTCAGGCGCGGAAGCGAGCAGCCTCACCGTGGACCAAGGACGTTCGTGGGGTCGCGGGGTCGAGAGAGTTCCGGGGCTACGCCCGTCCGTCGCTGACCGTCCACCTGGGAGGCCGGTGCCCGTCAATGCGCGTCCAGGCTGGCGCACGCTGGAATGATATCTTGCGCTTTTGGCCTCACACCACGATCTCCGCCATGACGGGGTCGTGATCCGAAGGATAGCGCCCTTCGGGCCGCTCGCGCACCACGGCCGCGCGCTTCACATGCGCGTGCACGGGGACGAGGATCCAGTCCAGGCGCGCGCGGCTCTGCGCGCTGAAGCCGTGGAAGGTGGGCGTGCGGTCGAGGTGCGTCGTGTCCTTGCGCGACGCGCCGCAGAGGACCGCGTGGACCTCGCCGCCGGGCTCCTCGTTGAAGTCGCCCAGGAGGATGGCGGCGGGGAGGCGGCGCGCGAGGAGGGCGGCGGCCTCGCGGCGGGCGCGCGCGCTCTCGTGGTCCAGGTGCGTGTTGGCGACGGTGATCGGGCGCCCCGTGACGCGGTCCATGAAGCGCGCCCACGTCGCGATGCGCGGGTGGCGGTTCCCCCACGTCGCGCTGCCCGGCTCGTGGGGCGCGTCGCTGAGCCAGAAGTCGCCGGCCTCAAGCAATTCCAGGCGCGCGGCGTCGTAGTAGAGCGCGTTGTGCTCGTCGGTGCCGTCGCCCCTTCGGCAGCCGCCCACGCGGCGATAGCCCGCAAGGCGCGCGTCCAGGTCGGCGAGCTGGTGGGGGAGCCCCTCCTGCGTGCCCACGACGTGGGGCGCGTGGCGGCGCACCAGGCGGGCGACCAGCTCCTTGCGCGCGTCCCACCGGTGGGGCCCGTCGGCGGCCACGTCGCGCCGGAGGTTGAACGTCATGACGCGCAGCGCGGCCATCACGCCCCTCCTTGGCGCCGGAGGGCATAGCGGGGGCCCCGCGCGCCGAGGCGACGGCGGCGAAAGGAAGATACCCTGAAGCCGCGCGATCCGCTTGGGCCCCCCGATGCCGGCGCCCGCCCCGCGCTACCCCGTGTGGGACAACCACTTCCACCTCGACCCCGCGGGGCCGTGGGAGCAGGCGGCCAAGGACTTCCTTCACGCCGGCGGCACGCACGTCATGCTGGTCCACAAGCCCTACCACGAGGGCGCCGGGATCAATCGCAGCGTCGCGGACCACGAGCGGCAGTTCGCCATCACGCTGGAGATGGCCGAGCGCGCGAGGACGCTGGGCCTGCGCGTCGCGGTCGCCGTGAGCCCCCACCCCGCGGAGTTCACCAGCCTGCTCAGCGCGGGCGTGCCCGTGGAGGAGGCCGAGGCCGTGCATCGCGGCGCGCTGGAGGCCGCCGCGCGGCTCGTGCGCGAGGGGAAGGCCGTCGCCATGGCCGAAGTAGGACGGCCCCACTGGCGCCCCGTCGCAGATGATATCATGGCGCGGGCCAACGCGCTCATGGAATACAGCTTCGCCCTGGCGCGGGACGCGGGCTGCCCCGTGCAGATCCACGCCGAGACCGCGACCCCGGAGAGCTTCGCGGACCTCGCCGCGCACCTGAAGGCCGCGGGCCTGCCCGCGGAGCGCGCGGTGAAGCACTACTCGACGCCCATCGTGGACGTGCGCGTGAACCACGGCCTCTGGCCCAGCGTGCTCATCGGCAAGGGGAGCGCGGAGGAGGCCCTCGCGGGGGGCACGCGCTTCCTCATGGAGACCGACTACATGTGCGACGTGCGCTACCCCGGCGCGGTGCTGGGGCCCAAGACCGTGCCGCGCCGCACCGCGGACCTGGTGTCCAAAGGCCTCATGACCGAGGAGCAGGCCTGGGTCGTCCACGCGGAGAACCCGAAGCGCGTGTACGGCGTGGACGTCGCCCTCTGATCCTTTCTTCACGTCGAGCCTCATCTGCCGGTGTCCGCCACCCGGGTGACAAGACAGCGAAGGCGCGAGAAGGGTTATGCCCCGCGCGTCGGTTCCCCGGCTCGCTCGCGTGGGGGAGGCATTCCACGCGTCAGCGGAGGTCTCCTTCCATGAACCGAACCACCTTGACCGCGGCCGCGCTCGTCGCGGCCTCCCTGCTGGTCCCCTCGGGGCTGGCGACGTGGGGCTCCTACGGCAGCAGCGAGCCCGACAACTCGTACGACGCCCACGACGGCTACATGTGGACGGACGCGCCCGGCGCGGAGACCGGCCACGTCTACTTCAACGTCTACACGGCCTACGCGCTGGGCCAGGGCAACGTCGCGCCCAACTCCGCGAGCCTCGGCGGCCGCACGGGCGTCATCGGGCCGGGCACCTGGCAGGCGCTCCTGGGCGTCTGGGCGGACTGCAACCAGGACGGCTACGTGGGCCTCGCCGACGGCGCGCTCCTGGAGTACCGCGCCGAGGCCAGCGCCGCGGCCGGCTTCCCCGTGGACACGAACCTCTGCCCGCCCGTCCCCGACACGCCCGAGAACGCGGGCGCCATCCACAACAACGGCGGCTGGATCACCGAGCTGATCCCCATCGCGCCCGCGACGGACGCGGCCGGCGGCCCCGTGACCAGCGACATGGGCAACGTCACGAACTACCGCCTCATCCTCGACCCCGCGGTGAAGATGTGGGGCGACCTGCGCTACGAGCCCAAGAGGCTCGCCGCGGAGCCCCCCACCAGCGACTCGTGCCACCAGGTGTCCACGCTCTTCGGCAAGGGCCAGACGAGCCACACGGGCGGCATGATCCAGCACGTCGAGTGCCTGGAGTCCCTCTTCCTCCCCACGCCCCACGACGTCTACGAGGCCGGCGTCGCCAACGACCCCAGCGGCGTCGTCGCGACGCTCCCCGACCCGCACAGCCTGTACGCGGACGGCGGCCCCGCGGACGTGGGCACGTTCGGCACGGACCAGAGCTGCAAGACCGGCCCCAACGGCGAGGCGGGCGGCGCCGAGCCCTGCCAGTACGGCAGCAACAGCGTCGTCTCCGGCGAGCAGGACTGCTCCTCCGCGCCCCTCGTGGACCTGGGCGCCGCGGACCCCGTCTACCAGGTGCTCTTCAACGGCGCGCTCCAGGGCTCCGGCCCCCGCGCGCCCGGCTCCGTGCAGACGAACCCGCAGGGCTCCGTCGCGGCGACCGCCAACGAGACCATCGAGGAGAGCGCGCTGGACGACTGCAACAGCGGCGACGACAGCGGCCGCGACGTCTACGGCATCGCCGAGGTCGACGGCCCCGACAGCGTGAAGGTCACCGGCAAGCAGTCCGCGGACATGGACTTCCGCTTCGACGGCACGCTGGACTCGCCCCAGGCGCGCGGCGCGTGCTCCTCGCAGACGGCCATCCAGACCGCGAACTTCCTCGTGGGCGGCCTCGTGGGCAACCTCAACGAGGTCGACGGCGACCCCGCGGTCGTCCCCGCGGTGGCGTGCGGCGCGCCCAGCAGCCTGGGCGTCCCCGCGGACGCGACTCTCTACTCCAACGACATGTGGTGGGCCGGCGCCTACTACTCCGACAACCACCCGCCGCTGCCCGTGGACCGCAACACGCTCCAGGCCAGCAGCGACGCGTTCCCCGCGGACTACTACACGTTCTACGCCAGCGTGGGCGCCTCCGGGCTGCGCACGCCCGGCGGCGTGGGCCAGTACGGCGCGGAGCGCTGCGTCAACGGCGTCGGCCGCAACGCGGGCGTGCAGTACGGCTGGGACTGCGACCCGGCCAACTGGAACCTCGACCCCACCACGGGCGCGAAGCAGGACGACGCCGCGCGCGACGGCACCGTGGGCGACTCGTACAACCTCCGCGACGTGGAGTGCTACGACATGACCGTCGTGGCCGGCAACGCCGCCTTCGAGGGCACGAGCCTCAACCCCACGGGCCGGGACATCGGCGCCCGCTCCGTGCCGCTCGCGTCGCAGCCCGGCAACGGCTGCGCCTGAGGAGCGCACACCACCCGGCGGGGCCCTGCGCTCCGCCGGTGATATCTTTTCTCTTCTTCGTCGGACTTCGCAGCGGAGCCCCTTTCTCGCTTTTGCTGGGGGCTCCGCCCCCTTTCCCCTGAAAAGACGCGAATCTCCGAATCTCAGAATCCACGTCGGAGATTCGGCGATCCGGAGATTCGGGTTTCGCGGGGGTCTGGGGGCGGCAGCTCCCAGGCGGACGCAGGCCGGGGAGATCCTGCCACAGAGCGGTCGAGGAGAGGCAATCCCCGAGGGGAGCGCGCGACGCTCAGCGCCAGCCGCGGTGCGCGAAGCCGCCGAAGGGGAGGCGATGGCCGAAGCCGTGCCAGAAGCCGCCATGGGGCATCGCCGCCGCGTCGGGCAGCGTCGTGAAGGCGGCGCCGGAGCCCGCGGCGAGGGTGACCGTGAGGGTCTGCCCGCTGGCGGCGAGGGTCGAGCCGCGCCCGAGGACGAGGTTGGCCTTCTCGCCGTTGGCGTAGGTGACGGTCGCGCCGGCAGGGCTCCAGTCGGCGACGGCGTCGTGCGTCGCGACGGTGGCGCCCGCGGGGAGCGTGATCGTGAGCGTCGTGCCGTTGCGGCTCATCGCCTGGAAGCCCGCGAGGGGCGTGTCGCCCACGGCGAGGCGGTCGCCCGCGCCGTCGTCCAGGAGATAGCCGCCGCCCCGGCGCATCGCCGCGCTGCCCGTCGCGCTGCCGTTGCCAAGCTGGAGGGAAGCGACGAGGGGGTGCGACGCGTTGGCCGCGGTGGAGCCGAGGTCGGTGATCGTGCCCGCGGCGGGGTCCGCCTGGAACGTCACGAAGCGGCCGGTCACGGTGCCGTTCGCGTCGGTGAAGCCGGCCCAGCCGCCGCGGGGGAAGCCGCGCGCGTCGTAGGACTTCGCCCACGCGAGGGGCGCGCTCGCGCCGTGGTGGGCGACCGCGAGGCCGACGCCCGCGAGGACGAGGAGGGCCAACGCGCCCGTGGCAAGGAAGGGGAGGCGGGTCTTGCGCTGCATGGGGCTTCCAAGGGGACCTTCGAGCATGAGGCTCGCGCCTTTCTGCGGGGCAGAAGCTACGGGGGCCCGCCCGCGCCCGGATCGAGCCGCCTGACCAGCGAGCGCAGCTGCTCCACGTACCCTTCGAAGGCCTCCTCGCCCTTCTCCGTCATGCTCCAGCGCACCTCGAAGACGCCCGCGAAGACGCGCTGGATCTCCACGTAGCCCGCGGCCTGGAGCTTGGCGCCGTGGCTCTGGAGGTTGCCCGCCGTGACGCCCAGCGCGTCGCGGATGGCGGTGAAGGCCGCCTGGCGGTTGCGGTAGAGGTACGCCATGATCTCCAGGCGCGTGGGCTGGTGGAGGAGCGGGTCCAGCGGCTCGTCGGCCAAGGCGCTCTCCCCCCTCAGCCGAAGAACATGAGCCAGAGCCCGGCGAGGAGCAGGGGGACGCCCAGCGCGAGCCCCGAGAGGAAGCCCGTCTCCCTCGGGTCGAGGCTCGCGGCGAGCGCGTAGGCGGACGCAAGGAGCGTCGCGGCGGCGGCCGCCCCCACGGCCCACCGGCTTTTGCGCGTGAAGCGCAAGGGGTTGAGAAGCGCGAAGAGGAGCACGACCGCGCCCCACGCGACTAGGTGCCACGCGCGCGGGTTGCTGCGCTCCAGGAAGCTGAGCGTCACGGTGGTCGCGACGAGGAGCGCCAGCCAGCCCACGAGGACGAGGACCAGGCGCGGCGTCGTGATGCCCGTCTGGAAGGAGAGGGACGCGCTGCGCCAGACGCCGATGGTCATGACCATCGCGACGAGGAACCACGCGATGGGCGCGAACGGGTTGAAGAAGAGGAAGTCGCGCGGCGGCCGGCCGGTGAAGTTCCCCGTGAAGTTGCCCGAAAGGTTGCGCCCGAACTCGCGGCCGTCGAAGTCCGGCGCGCGGCCGAAGAAGAGGGGCACGACGATGGTGAGGTAGCTCGCGGCGAGGCAGATGGCCCACAGCGCGATGGTGAGCCCCTCGGTGCGCACGCGCAGCGCGTGGGTCTTCTCGGTGATGCCGGCGATGCGGCCCAGGGCCTCCTCGGTGCTCATGCCGGGGCCGGGCATCGCGGGTTCGCTGGGGTCGGGCACGTCGGCGGGACCCGCGGGGTCCGGCTTGAAGCCGTCGTTGGGCGTGCTCACGGACGCGGTCCTCCGCGCCGCGGGCCCAGCGCGGCCAGCGCGAGGGCGGCCAGGGGGGCCGCGACCTCCATGGGCGTCTTCTTCGCGGGCGTCGCCGCGACGGCCGCCGGGCTCGTCCCGCTTGAGGCCGCCGGGACGTCGATCACGAGGCGCGCGCCCGCGGTGCGGTTGGTGGCCGCGTCGCGGGCCGTGACGAAGACCATCTGCGGGCAGCCCGCGGGCGCGGAGGGGTCCAGCGTCACCGTGAGCGTGGCCGACGCGCTGGCGCCGGGGTCCAGCGTGCCCGAGGCCGGGTCGAGGCTGGCCGTCACCAGCGGAGTCGCGTTGCGGCGCCCGAAGGAGGACGCCATGAGCGTGAGGTCCAGGGACGCGCTCCCGTCGTTGCGGAAATTCACCTGCACGCTGGCCGTGGCGCCCGGCGCCAGCGTGAGGGGCCCCGAGGGGTCGAAGGTGAGGTTCAGCTCGGGGAGCGGCTCGCCGCCGAAGCCGCCCCGCGTGCCGTTCCCCTGGCGCGTGCCGTTGTCGGGCCGCGTGAAGTTGCGCCCCTGGGGGGGCTGGCCCCCGCCGCCGAACCCTCCGCCGCCGCGCCCTCCGGGGCACGAGGGGTCGGAGGGGGGCTGCTGCGCGGTCGCGAGGGGCGCCACCACGAGGAGGGCGAGGACGAGGGCGGGGAGCAGGGCGGAGCGCATGGGGTTCTCACCTGATATCAAAGACGCTTGAGGGCGATGACGGGGTCCATCCGCGACGCCTTGCGCGCGGGGATGAGGCCGGCCACCACGGAGACGAGGATGGCGAAGCCGATGACGACGAGGAACATCTCGGGCGTGAACACGGGCGCCGCGTGCGCGGAGGCGGCGCTGGCGCCGAGGCCGCCGCCACCGAACCCTCCGCCCCCCGGGCCTCCGAAGCCGCCCCCGCCGAAGCCGCCTCCGCGGCCGCCGAAGCCCCCTCCCCCGCCGCCGCGCGTGGCGACGTTGGCGGCCGCGCGCTGGGCGCCCTGCGCCGCGGCGTTGCCGGTGGGGGAGAAGGAGATGAAGTGGCCGATGCCGAACGCGACGCCGACACCCGCGAGGCAGCCCAGGACGCCCCCGGCGACGCCCGTGAGGCTCGCCTCCAGGAGGAAGATGGAGAGCACCTGCCGTCCGTTGAAGCCCAGCGCCTTGAGCGTCCCGATCTCGGTGGTGCGCTCGATCACGCTCACGAACATGGTGTTCGCGATGCCCACGCCCGCGACGATGAGCGAGATGGCGGCGACGCTCTCCAGGAGCGTCGTGATGGTGCCGTACACGCTGCTGATGGCGCTGGCCAGCTGCGTGCCCGAGAGCACGCGCACGTTGGCGTATGCGGCCTGGATCTCGCTCTGCACGGCGCTCACGTCGTCGGGCGTGTCGGCGAAGACGACGATCTCGTTGTACTGCGTGAGGGGGAGGCCGAGGAGCTGCTGCGCGGCGCGGGGCGTCATGAACACCGTGCCGTCGACGTTGACGAAGGGCGCGCTGCCGAAGGGCGCCGCGATGCCCGACACGACGTAGGTGCGCGTGATGGTCTGCTGCGCGCCGCGCCCCTGCGCCGTGAACTGCCGGACCTGCGTCGACACCTGCACGGCGTCGCCCGCCGCGCTGGGGACCTTCGTCGCGTCCGTGGGCGTCGCGGCGGTGCTGCCCAGGAACGCGGCGGTGAGGTCCCCCGGCTGGTAGACGCTCCCGTCCTGGACCTGGAGGCCGCGCACGAGGGTGGGCAGGTCGGCGGGGTCCACGCCCAGGATGGCCACGGAGTCCGTCTCGCCACCTCGCGAGATCTGCCCGTCCCCCTCGACGGCGAGGAAGGCCGACTTCACGTGGTCGAGCCCCTCCATGGTCGTGATATCGTTCTGCGTGAAGTTGCGCTGGTTGCCCCCGAAGCCGTTCACCTGCACGATGAGCGTCGTGGGGCCCAATTTCTCCAGCTGGTCGCTGATGGCGCGGCTCTGCCCCTGCGTGGACGCCTCCAGGGCGACGATCATGCTCGTGCCGATGACGATGCCCAGGAGCGTGAGGGCGGTGCGCATCTTGCGCTCCCGGAGGCCGCTGGCGGCCAGGCGAAGCGCGTCGACGACCTGCATGGGCAAGGCGCGTCACTCCTCGCGCTCGTCGTCCATCCTGCGGCGCCGCTGCACGGCGTAGGCCCCGAGGCCCACCGCGACGAGGGCGCCCGCGCCCAGGACGATCCAGAGCGTGGGCACGCCCCCCGCGCTGGCGCGCGCGCTGGCGGTGCTGGCGCCCGCGGAGGCGGTGGCGGCGCGCGGGGGCGTCGCGACGGAGAAGACCGCGCTGTGGACGGTGCCGTACTCGTCGTTCCAGCGCACGGTGAACGTGGCGTTGGTGAGCCCGCCGCCGAACCCGCCGAAGCCGCCTCCGCGCGTGCCGTTGCGGAAGCCGCCGCCCGCGGTGCCGTTCCCGCCGAAGCGCCCGCCGCCGAACCCGCCCGTGCCGTTGCCGCCGCCGAAGCCGCGCCCCTGCTGCTGGCCCCCGGCGCCGGTCCCGCGCGCGGCGAGGAGCGACGTGTTGGTGAGCGTCGTCTGGAGCGTGAAGGGGAGCGCGGTGTTGGGGTTCACGTCGCCCAGGTACGTCTCCTGCGTCGCTTCGTAGGCGAGGCTGGGGCCGAGGCTCACGTAGGCGTTGTGCGCGACGGCGTTGCCTAGGTTGGTGAGCGTCGCCGAGATGGAGCCCGCGCCGCTCGCCGCGTCGAAGGTGCCCGTGCTGCCCGTGACCTGGATGTCCACCGTGCCCAGGATCGCGATGCCGAAGTCGTAGGTCTGCGAGCGCGCGCCGCCGTCGGCCCCCTGCCAGTCCAGCTGGAGCTTGATCTGCTGGAGGCCCGTCGCGCCGTTGCTCGTGAGGACGCGCACGACGTCCTGCTCGCTGGCGCCCGCGTCCAGCGCGCCCAGGACGCGCGAGTCGCTGGCGTCGAGCACGGTGTACGCGGTGGAGGTCGAGGCCAGCGTGGCGGTGAGGCCGTGCAGAGCCGTCGACTGGTTGTTGAGGATGGTGAACGTGAGCGTGCCCGCGCGGCCCGAGTCCAGGTGGTCCTCGGCCAGGGAGACTCGCACGTCGGCCCGCGTGGGCGCCGCGACGCGGATGGCCTGCGTCGTCGCGCGCGTGTGGAGCGCCCCGTCGGGCGTGCGCCACGAGGCGGCGACGTCCAGCGCGGCGGGGCCCGCGGAGGCGCTCGTGCTCAGGAAGCGGAAGTCCACCTCGCGGGAGGCGCCCGCGGCGAGGGAGTCGACATACTGCGCGCCGTCGCCGCCGTCGGCCACGAGGCCCGAGCCCTGCTGGGGCGTCGCCGTCACGGTCACGTTGGAGACGGCCGAGGAGCCCGCGTTCTGGAGCTGGAGCGCGACGGTGCCCGCCTCGCCCTGCGCGACGTCGCTCCAGAGGAGGCCCACCGAGAGGCCCGGGGGCGCGGCGCCCACGGCGTCGAAGTAGAGCGTGCGCGTCGCCTGCACCGCGGCGCCCGCCGCGTTGGCGTAGGAGAGCCCCGCGCTTAGCGTGGTGGAGCCCGCGGAGGCCGCGCGCAGCGTGACCGAGACGTTCCGGCTCTGGCCCGCCGCGAGGCTCCCCACGTCGAAGGTGTTCGCGCTGCGCACGAGCGTCAGGCCCTCGGCGGGCGCGAGGCTCAGCGAGACGCCGCCCGCGGAGGCGCTCCCCGCGTTGGTGAGGGTGAGCTTCACGCTCTGCTCCTCGCCGGCCGGAAGCGTCGCGGGGTCCGCGGACACCTGGAGCGAGGGGCGCCCGGTGAGCGCGATGGGCGCCACGAGGGAGTCGGTCGCGGTGGAGGTCGTCCCCTTGTTGGTGAGGTAGACGGTGACGGGCAGGTCGTAGGTCGCGCCGACGGTGACGCCGGGCGCGACGTTGACGTAGAACTTGGCCGTCCAGATGTCCGCGGGGGCGAAGCTCCCCGTGAGCGAGGCGGTGTCGCCCCCCGCCATGGGCGCGACGCCGTCCACAGCGCCCAGCACCGCGCGCACGTCCTGGTAGGTGCGCTGGTCGACGTTGCGGATGCTGACGCTCACCGGCACGGCGTTGTCGCCCGGCGCCGCCTCCACGGGCGCGCCGGGGGCGCCCCACGTCGCGGACTCCACGCTGGTGGCGGCCGCGGTGGGCAGGACGGCGAGGGCGCTCGCGACGGTGATCAGGGCGAGGCTGGCGGCGAGAAGGCGGGCGGGGATCATGCGGTCACCGGGAGGGGGAGGTTGGGCTCGTCGGCCTCCACGAGGCCGTCGCGGATGCGGATGACGCGGCGCGTCTGGCGCGCGACGTTCATGTCGTGGGTGATGAGGAGCGTCGTCACGCCCTGCGCCTCGTTGATCTCGTGGAAGAGCTGGAGGACGCCCTGCGTGGTCTTGCTGTCGAGGTTGCCCGTGGGCTCGTCGCCCAGGAGGATCTTGGGGCGCGTGACGAGGGCGCGCGCGATGCTGGTGCGCTGCTGCTCGCCGCCGCTCATCTCGGCGGGGCGGTTGCGCAGCCGGTGGCCCAGCCCGACGCTCTCCAGCGCGGCCTTCGCGCGCTTGTGCCGCTCCAGGGGCGGCACGCCCATGGCCACCAGCGGAAGCTGCACGTTCTCGACGCACGTCATCCGCGAGATGAGGTTGTACTGCTGGAACACGATGCCGATCTTCCTGTTGCGCAGCGTCGCCAGGGAGGCGTCGCCCATGCGGCTCGTGTCCGTGCCGTCCACCAGCACCTTGCCCGAGGTGGGCCGGTCCAGCGTGGAGAGGAGGTTCATGAGCGTGCTCTTGCCCGAGCCGGAGGGTCCGATGATGGCGGCCATCTCGCCGGGGCGCACGACGAGGCTCACGCCGCGCAGCGCCTCGTAGACGTTGGTCCGCGAGAGCCGGTACGACTTCCTCAGGTCCCGCGCCTCAAGGGCGGGGGCGTCGGACGCGCTGGCCATGGCTGGACCGGTGCAAGCGCGGCTGGGCCTTTGCCGTGACGACATTTTGCGGCGCAGAACCCCCGCTCACTGCACCGTGGAGGGGTCGAAGCTGGGGAACTGGTCCTCCAGCGCCGCGAGGCGGTCCGGCGAGTAGTCGCCGTAGAGGATCAGCAGCCGGTCGCCATCGTGGAACGAGAAGCCCGCCAGGTTGCCCGCCACGCGGGTCCACGACTCGTTGGTCACCTGGTTGCTCACGTACATCTGCACCGTCTGGTTGCCGGCGTTCTTGAAGTCGCCCGAGAAGGGCGCGCCGCCCGAGGCGAGCGAGGCGCCTTCGGGGATCACCAGCTCGTCGTCGGCGATCTTGCCCCCCGAGAGGCCGAACTGGAAGAACTTGCCCAGCGTGCCCTCGCCCTCCTTGCCCTCGTTGTGGATGACGTCGAAGTTGGGCCCGTGCATGTGCGCGGGGAGGTAGAAGTCCTGGTTCACGTTGGCGTCGAACTTGGAGTTGGCGAAGCTGAGCTGCTGGTCATTGACCCAGACCTGGTACTTGGCGTGCCAGTGGACGTCGGGGGCCGGCTTGGGGACGCGGCTGAGGCCGTAGGCGACGCCGCCCACCACCAGCAGGGCGACCAGCACCGCGACGGACCACTGGAGGACGCGCCGCCGGCTGGCCTTGCCCTCCAGCTCCGCGACGCGCTTCGCTCGCTCTTCAGGGGTCCGGGGGCGTGCCATCGCGGATCGGCACGCCCAAGGTTGGCTTGGGTCAAGGGGTTTTCTGCGCCGCAGAACGGAGGCGGCTCAGCGGCGGCGCGGCGCCTTGCGGGCGGCCTTCTTCGCGCCCTTCTTGGCCGCCTTCTTGCCCTTCTTCGCGGGCGCCTTCTTCGCGGCCTTGCGGCGCGGCGCGGCCTTCCGGGGCTCCTGGATGAACGTCACCACGTAGCCGTCGGGGTCGTTGAGCCCCAGCACGCGGCCGTAGCTGCGGTCCTCGGGGCCGTACTCGATGGTGGCGCCCACGGTCTTCGCCTTGGCGGCGACCTTGTCCACGTCGCGCACGTTGAGGTAGAGCACGACGCCCGCGCCCAGGGGCGTGCCGACCCACGCGCGGTACTCGGGGTCGCTGTTGCTGCCGATCCAGCCCAGCTCGACCTCCGCGCCGTCGTAGTCGAGCCCCGCGTAGGCGTCGACGCCCGCGCGGTTCTGGGAGACGTAGGTGGGCGCGAAGCCGAGGGCCTGGTAGAAGGCGAGGCTCTGCTTGAGGTCGGAGACGTTGAGGAAGGCGCTCAGCGAGGCCATGCGGAGGCGCAAACGCCGCGGCGCGCTTCAGCGTTCGCCTACTTCCGGGTCACGCGCTGGAAGTACGAGACGATGGCCTCGAGGGTCTCGGGCTCGGCCAGGCGCGCGGCCCACGCGTCGGGGCCGTCCTTGGCGAAGCGCTCGAAGGAGGCCAGCACGCCGGCGCGCAGGTGCGCCTTGCCGGAGCGGTACGCGGAGGGGTTGAAGCCCGCCATCTCGTCCGCGAGGCGCACGGCCTCCTCCACCACGCGGGGGGAGTCGACCATCTCGTGCGCCCAGCCGCGCGCCTGGAGCGCGGCGCCCTCGCGCACGACCCCCTGGAGGATGGCCGGGCCGTGCTCTTGCGGGGGGAGCATCTCCCTGGCAAGGTCGATGACGGGCGCGGGGAACGGGATGCCCACGGGCATCTCGGTGAGGCCCAGGCGCGCGCGGGGCGTCGCGAGGCGCACGTCCGCGCTGAGGGCCAGGATCGCGCCGCCTGCGAGGCCGGGCCCGTCCACGGCGGCGACCACCGGGCGCGGGCACGCCAGCACCTCGGCGAAGACGCCCATGAACGCGCGGGCGAAGCGCGCCACGTCGGGCCCCTCCAGCGTGGGCAGCACCTTGAGGTCGAGGCCCGCGCAGAACGCCTTGGCGTTGCCCGCGAGCACCACGGCGCGCCCTTCCTGAGTGGCCTCGCGCCACGCGGCGGGGAATCGCTCCACGAAGGCGGGCCCGATGGCGTTGACCTTGCCGTCGTCCATGCGCAGGATCGCGACGCGGCTGCCGCGGGGCTCCACCGAGAACATGTGCCCCCATCACGCCGGCGAGAAATAGATTTCGCCCATCTTTCTGGAAACGTCAAAGAACCGGGCAGCGCCGGCTGCTTCGCTCTCTGCTCATCTCTTCGCCCCGAGCATGCATCGAGTTAGCTCGGTGGATGGAGCTGGGCGCAATCCCAGGAAGTTACTTGCACACTGGGCGGACTAACTGCCTCGGTTCCGCCCAGGTGGAACAGAAGGGATCACATCATGAGAGCAACGGCTTGGATCCAAAACGGCTTGGTTGCGATCGTACTCGTTGTGGTCATGGGAACGCCGCAGGCGAGCGCCCATCCACCCATCACGGACTTCTGCTCGGGCTGGACGCTCAGCGGCGACGCCACGTGCCCAGACGGCGTCCAGCTTCAGGCGGGGCAGCTCGCCAACGGATGCTCGGGCACGGAAGGAACGGGGATCGTCGGGGCCGCCACGAGCACCGCGACCTACACGCTGGTGTCCGGAGCGACCGTCATCTCCTACGAATATCTCAGCGTCCTCTCCTCGGACTCCGTCAGCTTCGACGGCGTCATCGTCCAGGCCATCTTCAACGGCCAGACGTATACCGTGGACAAGTTCAATCCGGGCGGCTCGTGCACGCCGCAGATGGGCGTTCACCAGTTCACCTTCAGCATCCCCGGCGTCACGGGGGTCGTTTCGGACGTGAGGCTGAAGATCGGTGTCTATGAGGACGGCTTCGGTGACCTCACGTGGGCTGACGTCACCAACCTCCAAGCGACGCCATAGGCGCTCAGCTAACTCGTCGTCCGCGCGTAGTCGACCTCGGTGTAGGGCGTCGGGCTCTGCCCCACGGGGAGGAGCTTGGCGCCCGTCTGCTTGTTCCACGTCGCGTGGAGGCTGCCGTCGGGGCCGAAGGCGAGGCCGATGAAGTCGCCCGCGAAGCGGTTGTCGCCCAGGCACGTCACGGCGCGGCACATGCCGCCCTTGTGGACGGGCTCCGGCGAGAGGACGTCGGTGCGGAACGTCTGGCCGTCCGTGCTGTGGGCGACGACGAAGCGCCACTCGGCGGTCGCGTCGTCCGCGCTGCTGGCGTTGGTCTCGTACCAGCCCATGGCGACCTGCCCCGCGGCGCCCGCGGTGACGAAGGGCATCAGCAGCGTCTTGCCCGAGAAGGTGAGGTTGTGGATCGTCCACGTCTTGCCCTGGTCCGCGCTGGACGCGACGGCGGGCGCGCACTCCTTCGCCTTGGGGTCAGCGCACGTCGCGGCCCACCATGAGCCCGCGGCGTCGACGCCCATGCTGGCGGTGCCGGGCGCGGGGAGCGCGACGGGGGCGAACCCCTTGTAGGTGCCGTCGGTGGCGATGGTGCGCACGCCCCAGCCGCCGTTGCCGTCGGGGTTGTCCGCGGCCTCGACGACCTCCTTGAGGACGGGGTCCCAGACGAGGTCCTCGCCCTGGACCTCCTCGGTCCAGTCCATGCTGGTCATGCTCCAGGACTGCCCCGCGTCGTGCGTGGCGGCGAAGGTGGGGCGGTCCAATTGCTCACCGGTGACGAGGTAGGCATCCTTCTCGGTGGGCGCCACGATCCACATGCGGTCGGTGGCGCCGGGCACGACGATGGGGGAGCAGTGCCAGGTGGCGCCCTTGTCCTTGCTATCGCACACGGCGGTCTCGCCCGCGTAGGGCCAGTCGAAGGCGACGTAGGCGTGCCCGTCGGGCGCCACCGCGAGGGCGGAGTCGCTGGCGTAGATGGGCAGGGCGCCCTTGAAGTCGACCTCCTTGAACGAGGTGCCGTTGTCCACGCTCACGTAGACGTGCTGGAGCGCCGCGACGTATACCGTGCCGTCGGGCGCCACGCGAACGACGGGCTCGTTGCCCAGGTCGCCCACCTTCACGACCTTGCCGAAGGAGGGGATCATCTTCAGCAGGTCCGCGGCGCCGGGGGCGTTGGCGGGGCTCACGCTGGCGGGCGTGACGCAGCCCGCGAGGAGGGCCAGCAGCAGGGCTCCGGCAAGGAGGCGCATCGGGTCGGGAGCCGGGCCGCGCGAAGATAAGCGTTGTTGCGCGCGGCCCGGCCAGAGGCTCAGTTGTAGACCGTCACGGGCCCTCCCGCGAAGTCCTCGTCCAGCCCGTAGTACGGCCAGAGGCACGTCGTGTGGAAGTGGTAGTCGAACCCGCGCGTGTTGAGGTCGCCCCCGTGGAACTCCCAGTGGTGGTCGCTCCCGGAGTCCGTGTGGTGGATGGACGTGAGCGTGGTGGGCCCGCTGACCTGGTACACGGTGTCCACGGTGATGGAGCGGTGGTCGCCCACGTGGAACGTGATGGTGGTGGGGCCGCCGTAGGCCGCGCCGCTGGAGGCGGGCGGCGGGAAGGAGCCCGTGGGGCCGTTGAGCGAGCTGGCGCCGCAGGGAAGCGGCAGCGCGAAGCCGGGGTGGAAGTCCGCGGCCTCGTCGAGGCCGTTGAGGAGGTAGTCGACGCCGGGGATGTGCTGAAGGGCGTCCTCCACGCGGTGGACCGCCAGGCGGCCCTGCTCGTCGAGCCCGCGCGGGACGTCGGAGAGGTGCCCCCACGGGACGCTGGTGGAGGAGATCGTCTCGGTGGCCGAGGCGATGATGGGGCCGGTCACGCTGCCCAGGCGCACGTCGAAGGCGACGTCGAAGAGGGACTCCAGCGTGCCGCCCGAGCAGTCCGGATCGAAGGCGAGGGTCAGCGTGCCCAGGCTGGGCTGGCCGGGCCCCAGCGCGACGGAGGCCGCGCCGCGGCCGGTGACGTCCGCCAGGGTGCGCGCGGTCTGGAGCGTGATGAAGTGCTGCTGGCCGCCGACGGTCTCCACGGACGCGAGCTGCAGGCCGACAAGCTGCACGGGGACCACGGGCGACGTGGGGCTCCCTTCGGCGAGGCGCGCGACGACGGTGTCCGCGGGCCCCGTGGGCCGGACGCCGGCGCTGCCGAAGGCGAACTGGCCGTAGGGCACGCCCTGGTAGTGGAAGAGGGGATCGACGAGCCCGGCGAGGGCCTGGATGCCCAGCGTCGTGCCGCTGGCGTCCGTGGTGAAGACGTCGTAGCCGCTGGCCACGCGGCACTCGCCCGAGGCGGCCTCAGTGGTGGGCAGCGGGGCGACGGCGGCCAGCGCGGCCAGGCCGAAGAGGAGGGCGAAGAGGGGTCTCGCGCGTCGAGGTGGGGAGGGCATCGTGAGGCTCCGCGCCCGGAGCGCCGCATGCTAACATGATATCGAGGGTCGCGGCACGGGCCGGGACGCAACGCTCAACGGCGCCAGAAACGATCCGCAGAGCCCGAGGTTGAGCCTTGGAAGTCACCCGCGCAGCGCGCGCACGAACGCGGCCACCTGCTCGGGCGTCTCGCCCCGCTCGATGCGCCCCACGATGGCGCTGCCCACGACGACGCCGGCCGCGCCCGCGGCGGCGAGGGACTTCACGTGCTCGGGGCGCGCGACGCCGAAGCCCACCGCGAAGGGGACGCCCAGCGCCTTCACGCGCCGCACGAGGTCGCCCGTCTCGGGCGCGAGGTCGTCGCGCGTGCCCGTGACGCCGAAGCTGCTCACGACGTAGAGGAAACCGCGGGTGGCCTTGGCCAGGCGCGCGAGGCGCTCGGGCGGGCTGGCGGGGCTCGCCAGCTGGACGAGGTCGATCCCCTCCTTCGCCAGCGCGTCACCCGCCGGGCCCGACTCCTCCAGCGGCACGTCGGGGAGGATCACGCCGTCCACGCCCGCGTCGCGCGCCTCCCGCGCGAAGCGCGCGAGCCCCTTCTGGAGGACCGGGTTGTAGTACGTCATCACCACGAGGGGCTTGGGCGTGATGGCGCGGAGCTGCTTCGCGAGGGCGAGGCAGTCCGCCAACGTCGTGCCGCGCTCCAGGGCCCGCACGCCCGCGCGCTCGATGACGGGCCCGTCCGCGACGGGGTCGCTGTAGGGGACGCCGATCTCCAGCACGTCCGCCTCGGCGAGGATGGCCTTCGCGTGCTCGAAGGAGGCGTCCAGGCTGGGGTCGCCCGCCACGAGGTAGGCCACGAGGGCGGGCCGCTCCTTGGGGAAGGCGCCTGCAAGGCGGCTCAGGCGAACCCCTCCCCGAACTCCTTCTGGAGCGTGTGCACGTCCTTGTCGCCGCGGCCGCTCACGGTGATGACCACCACGGAGTCGCGGGGCATCGCGCGCGCAAGCTGCACGCCCTGGTACACCGCGTGCGCGCTTTCGAGGGCGGGGAGGATGCCTTCGAGGCGGCAGAGGAGGCGCACGCCCTCCAGGGCCTCGCGGTCGGTGACGCTGACGTACTCCGCGCGGCCCGTCTCCTTGAGCCACGCATGCTCGGGGCCAACCCCAGGATAATCGAGGCCCGCGCTGATGCTGTGCGTCTCGGTGACTTGGCCGTCGGCATCCTGGAGCATGTAGGAATACGCGCCGTGGAGGACGCCCTTGCTGCCGGCGCCCAGGGTGGCGCTGTGCTTTCCCGTGCTGACGCCTTCGCCGCCGGCCTCGACGCCCACGAGGCGCACGGCGCCATCGCCGATGAACGGGTAGAACGTGCCCATGGCGTTGCTGCCGCCGCCGACGCACGCGACGAGGGCGTCGGGGAGGCGGCCTTCGCGCTGGCGCATCTGCGTCTTGATCTCCTCTCCGATGACCTTCTGGAAGTCGCGCACGATGGTGGGGAACGGGTGCGGTCCCACGACGCTGCCGATGATGTAGTGCGTGGTGCGGACGTTGGCGACCCAGTCGCGCAGGGCGGCGTTGACGGCGTCCTTGAGGGTCTTGCTGCCGCTCTCCACGGGGTGGACCTGGGTGCCCATGAGGCGCATGCGGAAGACGTTGAGGCTCTGGCGCTCGACGTCCTTGGCGCCCATGTAGACCTCGGCGGGGAGGCCGAGGCGCGCGCACGCGATGGCGGTGGCGACGCCGTGCTGGCCGGCGCCCGTCTCGGCGATGATGCGCGTCTTGCCCATCCGCTTCGCGAGGAGGGCCTGGCCCATGACGTTGTTGAACTTGTGGGCGCCGCCGTGGACGAGGTCCTCGCGCTTCAGGTAGATGCGCGCCCCGCCGGCGTGCTCGGTCAGGCGCGGCGCGAAGGTGAGCGGCGTGGGGCGGCCGCCGTACTCCGTCGACAGCAGGTGAAGCTCGCGGGCGAAGGAGGGGTCGGACTGGACCTTGGCGTAGGCGTGCTCCAATTCCTCGAGGGCGGGCATCAGCGTCTCGGGGACGAAGCGGCCGCCGAACTCCCCGAATCTTCCTGTAGTCATGGGAGGGCGCTCCTGGCTTGGCGGACGAACTCGGCGATCTTGCGGGGGTCCTTGCGGCCCTCGGTCTCCAGGCCGCTGCTGGCGTCGACGCCGTGGGGGCGCGCGTCGCGGATGGCCTGCGCCACGTTCTCCGGCGCGAGGCCCCCGGCGAGGAGGACGGGGATGGGCGAGGATGATATCACGCTGCGCGCGAGGGCGGGGTCGAGGCGGCGGCCCGTGCCGCCGTATCCGTCCCCCGTCGCGGCGTCGAGGACGAGGAGGTCCGCCTCGGGGGGCGCGGGGTCGCCGGGGCACGCCGCGGCGAGGATCCTCAGGGTGGGGTGCAGCTTGCGCACGGGCGCGAAGGCCGCGTCCGCGGGCGCCTGGAGCGCGTGGGGGCGCACTTGGTCCACGATGCGCAGGAGGGCGTCCGCGTCGCGGCTCGCGGTGACGGCGACCGTCGTCTGGAGCGGCCCCGCGGCGCGGACGAGCCTCGCGGCCTCGGCGAGGGGCAGGTCGCGCGGGCTCCTGGGGCTCTCGACCACGAAGCCCACGGCGTCGGCGTCGCGCGCGGCGCGGACGTGGGCCTCCTCGCGAAGGCCGCACACCTTGACGAGCGTCACGCGGAGGCCCCCGTGAGCGCGCGCAGGGCGGCGGCGGGGTCGGGCGCGCGCATGAGGGCGCTCCCCACGAGGACCCCCGCGGCGCCGGCGGCCATCTGGCGGCGCGCGTCGGCGGCGGTCTCCACGCCGGAGAGGGCGAGGGTGGGCGCGCGGGCGGGCCCGCAGGATGATAGCACCCTCCCGGCGCGTGCAGGGTCCACGGGGAGCCCTTCGCGGCGCAGGTCGCGGTTGTTGACGCCCAGGAGGTCCGCGTCGAGCTTGGCCGCGGCGCGATACCCCTCCTCGTCGTAGACCTCCACCAGGGCTTCGAGGCCCAGGGCGTGGGCGCGGGCGAGGAGGCGCGCCGTCTCCGCCTCGCCCGTGAGGTCGAGGATGAGGAGCGCGGCGCTGGCGCCGCAGCGGCGCGCGGCCTTCAGCTGCGCCTCGTCCACGACGAAGTCCTTGAACAGCACCGGGGCGCCCGCGCCGCTGGCGGCGATGACGTTCTCCAGCGAGCCGCCGAACCCCTCCTTCACGGCGAGGGCGCTGACGCCGCAGGCGCCCGCGGCGACGAAGGCGCGCGCGAGGGCCCCCGCGTCGGCCTCCGGCCGCAGCGCGCCCGCGGTGGGCGAGGCGGGCTTGATCTCGGCCACCACGGGGACCTTGGCGCGGGCGAGCGCGGCGCGCAGCGAGGGGGGCTCGCGGGGCGGGCAGAAGTCGGGCAGCCGGCGCAGGTCGTAGTAGCCGGTCCGCACGCGCTCGCGGGCGGACGCGCCGAAGTCGGGGAGCGTGGCCACTGACCCGACCCAGCGCGATTCCGCTATTTATGACATTGCTGAACAGATGTGTTCAGCAGCGCCTCACGGGAAGCAGGGTGCCTCGTTGAGGTTGACGCTCCCGTAGAGGTGCACCAGCGCGCACACGTGGACGTCGCCGCCCAGCAGCGCGCCCGTGGACACGTCGATGTTCTGGCAGATCACGACGCCGCCCACGATGGCGAAGAAGCACGACGGGTTGGGGTGCGCGTCCACCGCGCCCGCGGGGGTGACCGACTCGTGAAGCTCCACCACCGGGCCCGCGCCCACGACGTCCTGCTGGAGGAAGAGGGTCCCGTCGGGGCCCGTCAAGCCGGCGGCCAGGAGGCACGCGCCCCCGGCGGCGGGGCCGCAGAGGACCTCCGCGGTGGTGTTCACGCTGCCGTTGGTCCCCACGGTGGCCTGGCCGCGGGGCGCGCAGACGTTGAGGACACAGGGGACCGGCGTCGCGCCCACGTGGACGCCCGCGGCCGACGCCTCCACGTCCTCGACACCGCACAGGGAGAGCACGCACGTCGTGTGCGTCACGGCAAGCTCGCTGCCCGGAAGGAGGACGTCAAGCTGCTCCAGGGAGGGCACGCACACCTGGCGGCAGCCCAGTTGCGGCGTGACCACGAGGTGCGCCTGCGTGGCGTCCGCGTCCAGGGCGAGCCCGCAATTGTCAACCAGGTTCCCGACGCCACAGGGAAGGATGAACCAGCTGTGGAGGCCGTCGGGGCCCAGGTGGACGAAGAGGCCCAGGCAGGTGTCGCCGCCCAGGACGCCACCGATGACGGGGACGCAGGTGGGCCCGACCTGTTGCTCGATGGGCGGGTCGGGAAGGGCAAGGGCGGCGGGCAGGAGGGACAGGACCAGCAGAGCCGAAACGGCGGTCACGACGGTTCGCAGGAGAAACAACCCCGCGGGCCCGCACGCCGGAAGGAAGACAAAACCCCTTCCGCTTGCTCAAGCCAAACTGGCCAACGATCCACCCGTGGAGGCGACGAAGCGCTCCAGCTTCTCCAGGGCCGCGCCGCTGCGGATGCTCTGCCGGGCGACGGCGACCCCCTCCTGGAGGTCCTTGGCCTTGCCGCCCACCACCGCGGCCGCGGCGGCGTTCATGATCACGGTGTCGGCGCGGGGGCCCTCCCGGGCGTGGAGCACGTCCAGGAAGATCCGCGCGCTGGCCTGCGGGTCGCCGCCCTGCACGTCCTCGGGCGCCACGCGGGAGAAGCCGAACTCCTCGGGGTTGACGGTGAAGTACTCCACCGAGCCCTCCTTGACGCGGCCCACGCGCGTCGGGCCGAAGGGGCTGATCTCGTCGAGGCCGCCTTCGCCGTGGACGACCATGGCGTTCTGCACGCCCAGGTTGCGCAGCACGGGCGTGAGCTTGGGCACGAGGCTGGGGTGGTAGACGCCCAGCACCTGCCCCTGCGCGCCGGCGGGGTTCGTGAGGGGCCCCAGGAGGTTGAACACGGTGCGCACGCCAAGCTCGCGGCGCGGTCCGATGGCGTGGCGCATGGCGGGGTGGAAGTTGGGCGCGAAGAGGAAGCCGACGCCCACCTCCTCGATGACCTTCTTCACCCGCGCCGGCTCCAGGGCGAGGTTCGCGCCCAGGGCCTCCAGCACGTCCGCGCTGCCGCACCGGCTGGTCACCGCGCGGTTGCCGTGCTTCGCGATGGGGACGCCCGCGCCCGCCGCGACGAAGGCGGAGAGCGTCGAGACGTTGAACGTCTTGATGGGCGCGCCGCCCGTGCCGCACGTGTCGGTCAGGCGCCCCTTCACGTCGGGCGCGATGAGGGCGCATCGCTCGCGCATCGCCCGCGCGAAGCCGGTCAGCTCCTCGACGGTCTCGCCCTTCATGCGCATGGCCACGAGGAAGCCCGCCAGCTGCGCGGGCGTCGCCTGGCCGTCCATGACGCACGCCATGGCCGCGTAGGCGTCCGCCTCGGAGAGGCTCCTGCCGTCGACGGCCGCCGCGATGAACTCCTTCAGCGGCGCGCCCCCTGGACGAAGTTGCGCAGGATCGCCATGCCGTGGTCCGTGAGGATGCTCTCGGGGTGGAACTGCACGCCCTCGATGGGATGCCTCCGGTGACGCGCGCCCATGACCTCGCCCTCGGCGGTCCACGCGCTCACCTCGATCTCGGCGGGCAGGCTCTCGCGCTCGACGACGAGGGAATGATATCGCGCGGCGCGGAAGGGGCTGGGCACGCCCGCGAGGACGCCGCGCCCGTCGTGCTCCACGAGGCTGGACTTGCCGTGGACGACGCGCGGCGCGTGCACGACCTTGCCGCCGTAGACGTGGGCGAACCCCTGGAGCCCCAGGCAGACGCCCAGCGTGGGCGTGGAGCGCGAGAGGCCCGTGAGCAGGTCCGCGCACACGCCGAAGTACCGGGGGTCCGCGGGGTTGCCCGGGCCGGGCGAGATCACGATGGCGTCAGGCGCCATGGCCTCGGCCTCCTTGGCGGTGATGGCGTCGTTGCGGCGCACCACCGGGTCCGCGCCCAGCTCTCCCAGGTACTGGACGAGGTTGTACGTGAACGAGTCGAAGTTGTCGATCACGAGGGTCTTCATGTCAGCACCCGAGGGCGGGGGTGACCTCCTCGATCTTCACGTTCTTCTGCACGGGCAGGTCGGTGGGGGGCGTGGCGTGCGTCAGGAGAATCCCTCCGCGACGGAGAGCAGGCCCCGGGCCTTGGCCTCGGTCTCGCGGGCCTCGGCCTCGGGGATGCTGTCGTGGACGACGCCGGCGCCGGCCTGCACGGAGGCGCGCCGCCCGGAGGAGGCCAGCGTGCGGATGCAGATGGCGGCGTCGGCGTTGCCGTTGAAGGAGAAGTAGCCCACGGCGCCCGCGTAGGGGCCGCGCGCGTCGGCCTCGAGGTCGCGGATGATCTCCATGGCGCGCACCTTGGGCGCGCCCGAGACGGTGCCGGCGGGGAAGAGGGCGGCGAAGGCGTCCAGCGCGCCGCGGCCGGGGCGCAGGCGCCCTTCGACCTTGCTGACGATGTGCTGGACGTGGCTGAAGCGCTCGATCTTGCGGCTCTCGCTGACCTTGACGGTGCCGTACTCGGCGACGCGGCCGACGTCATTGCGCGCGAGGTCCACGAGCATCGCGTGCTCGGCGGCCTCCTTGGGGTCGGCGAGGAGCTCGGCGGCGAGGCGCTCCGTCTCGGTGGGGTTGCGCCCCATGGGGCGCGTGCCCGCAATGGGGAAGGTCTCCACGCGGCCCCCGTCCACGCGCACCAGCATCTCGGGGCTGGCGCCCACGAGGCGGCGCTCGCCGCTCTTGAGGTAATACATGTAGGGGCTGGGGTTGGCGCGCTTGAGGGCCTCGTAGTAGGGGAGGAGGTCGCCCTGGGCGTCGAGGTCGAAGCGGCGCGACAGCACGACCTGGAAGGCGTCGCCTTCGTGGACGTGGGCCTTGGCCTGCTCCACCATCTTCTCGAAGCGGGGCGAGTCGACGTTCACGCGCGGCGCGCCGAAGCGGGGCGGCGCGAGGTCGACGGCGCGCTTGGCGGCGTCGGCGAGCTCGGCGCTGCGGTCCTTGCCGTGGCTGAAGTAGACGGTGCGGCGGGTGAGGTGGTCGAAGACGAGGCCGTCCAGGTAGAGGCCGAACTCCAGCTCGGGAAAGGGCCCCGAGGCGCGCGGCTCCAGGCGTTCGAGGCGCTGCGTGAACTCGTAGCCCACGTGCCCCACGAGGCCGCCGAGGTAACGATAGCCCTGGTCCGTGGTGGGGTGCTGGGCCAGGAGGCGGCGCAGGTAGTCTAAGGGGGCCTCGCCGTCGCGCGGCGCATCCAGGGCTCCGGTGGTCTGGAGCTTGCCGTCGACGAAGGCGACCTTGCCCACGGGGTCGAGGCCCAGGATGCTGTAGCGCGCGAGGCGCTCGGGCCCTTCGGCGGACTCCAGGAGGAAGCCATCACCGTGGGCGGCGAAGAGGCGCGCGAACGTCTCGGTGGGGGCGAAGGGGATCGCCAGCTCCCGGAGCAGCATGATGGACAGAAGTGAGTGTGCATTCCGCTATTTAGGGCCTCGTTGCTCAAGAATGCGCATTCTGGGCAGCTTCAAGAGCCGGCCTTCGGGTGCGGCCGGCCATGCGGCTCGTCGCGCTCCTCCTCCTGGCCCTCCTCGTCGCCGGCTGCCTGGGCGGCTCCGGTCCCGCGGTCCCGACCCCCTCGGGGCGCGTCGTCGCGGGCGACACCCTCTGCCCCGCCGGCGCGGCGCCCCCGGCGCCTGACCCCGGGTGGAAGGCCGAGAAGCCCCGCGTGCTCCTGGCCACCGACAAGGGGAACGTCACCCTCACGCTGGAGCGGGAGGCCGCACCCGTGACCGTGGCCAACTTCCTCAACCTCACCTCGCAGGGCTTCTACGACGGCGTCCTCTTCCACCGCGTCGTCGCGGGCTTCGTCATCCAGGGCGGCGACCCCAACACCAGGAGCGGCGCCCCCGCGACGTGGGGCTCCGGAGGCCCGGGCTATCAGATTCCCGACGAGTTCAACCCCTCGCTGCGCCACGCGGGCGCGGGCATCCTCTCCATGGCCAACGCGGGCCCCAACACCGGCGGCAGCCAGTTCTTCATCACCCTGGCGCCCCAGCCCACCCTGGACGACCGGCACTCGGTCTTCGGCGAGGTCAGCGACGGCATGGCCGTGGTCAACGCCATCGGGAGCGCCCGCGTCAACGCGCAGCAGCAGCCGCAGCCCGCCGTCCGCATCCAGAAGGCCGAGGTCCTCGACCCCGTCGCCTACGAGGCCGCGCACGGCGTGGGCGTCCACCCGGTGGTCCGCGAGAAGACCACCGAGGCGGGCCGCGCCGCGACCTTCGCCGTGGTGGTGGAGAACCGGGGCAACGTCCGCGACGCGCCGGGCCTCGCCGCCCGGGTGCCCGCGGGGTGGACGTGCAGCCTGGCGGGCCTCGCCGCCATCCCGGCCTCCACGGGCCACGTCGCGTTCCTCACCCTCACGCCCCCGGCCAACGCCACCGACGGCGCCAACGTGACCCTCACGGCCGCGAGCGCCTGGCCCGGCGTGCCCCCGGCGACGGCCAGCGTCACCGTGAAGCTGGGCCGGCTGGGCGCGCAGGTGAAGGAGGGCGACAAGGTCACCGGGAACTACGCGGGCGTCCTCACCGACGGGCGCCTTTTCGACACGAGCATGCTGGCGGTGGCCAAGGACCCGGAGCAGCCCCTCTTCAACACCACGGGGGGCTATCACGCGCGGGCGGACGACCAGTACCAGCCGTTCGGCTTCACCGTGGGCAGCGGGGTCATCGCCGGGTTCACGAACCTGGCCAAGACGGCGCGGGTGGGCGAGACGGTGACGGCGCTGATCCCGGTGCAGGACGCCTACGCGCAGGGCAACGTCTACCAGCGGCCCGTGGTGGGGAAGGACCTGGTCTTCGAGCTGGAGATCCAGAGCGTCGGCTGAATCAGACGCGCACGGTGTACGTGGTGGGGCCGCAGCGGTAGCAGCCGTAGCTCTCCCGGAGGCGGGCGCCGTTGAAGGCGTGGGTCATCTCCACGGGGTTCCCGCAGACGGGGCAGGCGGCGGTGGCGCGGGCGAGGATGCCCTTGTTGAGGAGGAGTTGGGCCATGGACCACCCGAGCCGCCTCCCAGGCAAGGCCTTGCGCGCCGGAGTGCCCCGAAGCTATCATTCGCGCCCCTCAGGGAGGGGCGCCTCGTTGCGCCGAAACGGGCGGGCCGGCGCGGCATTCACGATTCGTATGTTTCTTATGGGTGCCGCGCGCCCTCCGCCCGCGGGATGCCCGAGCCCGCCCTCGCCAGCCGCAGGAGCCTCACCGCCTTCGACCTCACCGCCCTCGTCGTGGGCGCCGTCGTGGGCGCGGACATCTACGTCGCCGCGAACCTGACCACGCCCCTGGTGGGCGCCGCGAGCCTCGCCCTCTGGCTCCTGGCGGGCCTCGTCGCGTTCGTCATCGCCCTCAACTTCAGCGCGTGCGCCCAGATGGCGCCCAGCGAAGGGGGCGCCTACGCCTACGCCCGCGACGCGTTCGGCGAGCGCGCCGGCTTCCTCGTGGGGTGGAGCATCCTCCTCGCGCAGCTCGTGGGCGCCGCCGTGTTCCCCAGCGCCTTCGTGCAGTACCTCCACGGCTTCGTGCCCGGCATGGCGTGGTGGGCCGACGCGCTGGTGAAGGCCGCCTTCGTCCTCCTCGTCCTCGCCCTCAACCTCGCGCCCGCCAAGTCCGGCGCGCGCCTGGGCGCCGTGGTGGGCTTCCTCAAGCTGGCCCCCCTCGCGCTCCTGGCCGCGCTGGGCGTCTACGCCTACGCCCGCGCGCCCGCCGACGCCGTGGAGCACTTCGAGCCCCTGGTCAAGGGGGGCCCCTTCGAGTTCGCCACCGCCTTCATGGTCATCTTCTGGGCCTACACCGGCTTCGAGGTCGCGACGCTCCCCGCCGCCGAGGTGCGCGACCCGCGCCGCAGCATCCCCGTCGCCATCGCGGCGGGCCTCGCCTTCAGCCTCCTGGCGTACCTCCTGGTGAACGCCGCGCTCCTGGCCATCCTCCCCCAGGGCGCCATCGCGTCGAGCAGCGCGCCCCTGGTGGAGGCCGCCCGCGCGATCCTGGGCCCCGTGGGCGCGGCGCTCCTGGGCGCGGGCGCGCTCCTCTCCATCCTGGGCGCCGACCAGGCCAACCTCCTGGGCGCCTCGCGCCTCGCGCACGCCCTCTCGGTGGACGGCTATCTCCCCGCGCCCTTGGCGAAGCTCACGCGGGGCGGCGTGCCCCTGCGCGCGCTCCTGCTGCTCAGCGCCCTCGCCCTGGCCGCCGCGCTGGCGGGGGGACTCACGCTCCTCATCGGCGCGACCGTCGTCTTCGTCTCGGTCACGTTCCTCTCCACCTCGCTGGCCGCGTGGCGCCTCGCGCGCAAGGACCCCTTCGGCACGCTGCGCACGCCGCTGCTTCCCGCGCTGGGCGTCGCGGCCTCGCTGGCGCTCCTCCTGGCGTGCGGCTGGAAGGCCATCCTGCTGGGCCTCGCCCTCGTCGCGCTGGGCGCGCCGCTCCACCGCCTCTACGAGCCGCGCCGCCGGCACCACGCGCTGCGCCACCGCCTGCTCCACCGCCACCCCAGCGCGCAGAGCGTCCTGGCCCGCAGCGAAGGCCTCTTCGCCGGCCTCGCGTGGTGGATCGCCAAGCGCCGCCACGCGACCCCCGGCCTCCGGAAGGCGCCCCGCCCGCCCCGCGGAGACTCCCACCCCTACGAATAGGGGCAGCGCGCAAGGAGGGGTCCATGGAGCCCCGACGCGTCCTTGTCGTCGACGACGACCTCGACCTGGCGGAGGGCCTGCAGGTCTTCCTCCACTTCGCCCTCCCGCACACCGAGGTCGCGCGCGCCTCGTCCGCCCACGAGGCCCTGGACCTCATCGACGCGCGCGCCACGGAGGGAAAGCCCTTCGATCTCGTCATCACGGACCACACCATGCCCGGCCTCACGGGGGCCGATCTCCTGGAGCGCGTCGCCATCATGCACCCCGACGCGCTGCGCGTCGTCTTCACGGGGCACGACGAGAGCATCTCCTCCTCGCTCCAGCAGGGGCGGGCCAACGCCGTGGTCCTCAAGCCCGACGTGGCCGCCCTCCTGGACGTCGCCGACGCGGTGCTGGCCACGCGCCGCCGCGCCCGGGCCTAGGGTAAGGGATTTTTTCCTGGGGGTTCCTGCGAGAAGGTGCAAGGTCCCTCGGCGCGCGGGATCCCGCCTTTTGGGAGGCGGATCCCTCGGCGGACCGAGCCCACGAGAGCAATCCCTCAAGCCGCCTGCGACTCAAAATCACTTCACTTAAGTTGACAGCGCCAGGCGAAGCCCCCCGAACCCCCCGGCCAGGCTCTTCGACCATGTACCTTTGTTCCTTCCCGGCCTCTCCGAAGCTTTATCTCGCCTGCCCGAGGCAGACTCGCCCATGCGCGTCCTGCGCCCGCTGGCCGCCGCCGGCGGAGCCAGCACCTACCTCGCGGAGACGCCGGAAGGCGCCCGCGTCCTCCTGCGGCGCATGGCCGTGGGGCCGGCGGGCGCCAGCCTGCGTCTCCGCCTGGAGCACGAGGCGTCCCTCCTGCGCGCCTGCCCGACGCTTCAGGCCGGCGCGCCCGCCTCCGTCGCGCTGGAGGAGGACGCCATCGTCATCGCGCGCCCCTTCCTGGAAGGCGAGCCCCTCTCCGAACGGCTCCGGCGCGGCCCCCTCCCCCTCTCCGAGGCGTTGCGCGTCGGAGCCCGCGTCGCCGCGGGCCTGCGCGAGGCCCACGAGCGAGGCGTCCTCCACGGCGGCGTCTGCGCGGCCAACGTGATCCTCACCCCCTCGGGCGCCCTGCTCGTGGACTTCGGCCTCGCGCGCCCCGCCACGCTGGAGGACGAGAAGGGCGCCGCGCTGCGCGCCTCCTACCTCGCCCCCGAGCAGTGCGGCCTCCTGGACGTGCCCGTGGACGAGCGCGCCGACCTCTACTCCCTGGGCATCCTCCTCTTCCACGCGCTCGCGGGCCGGAGGCCCTTCGAGCGCGAGCGCATGCGCGACGTGCTGCGCGACCAGATCGCGGCCCGCCCGCCGGAATTGCGCTCGGGGGGCGTGCGCGTGCCCCGCGTCGCGGACGAGCTGGTGCAGCGCCTCCTGCGCAAGGACCCGCGGGAACGATATCAGACCGCCGCGGGCGTCGAGCGCGACCTGGAGGCCATGCTGGACGCCCTCTCCCGCGGCCAGCAGGAGCCCTCGCTGGTCCTGGGCGCGCACGACGCCCGCGCGTCGCTGGCGGACCCGGCCTTCGTCGTGCGCGCGCGCCAGTTCGCCGCGCTGGAGGCCCGCCTCGCGGGCGCCGGCCGCGGCGAGGGCGGGCTCGTCCTCCTGGAGGCCGAGTCGGGCGGCGGCAAGACGCGCCTCCTGGACGAGTTCGCGCACCACGCCCAGGCCATGGGCGCCCTCGTCCTGCGCGGGCAGGGCGTCGACCAGGCGGCGCGCCAGCCCTTCCAGGTCCTCCGTGGCGTCGCGGCCGACCTCGCCCGCGCCCTGGAGGAGGACGCCTCCTTCGCGCCCCTCTTCGACTCCGCCCTGGGCGAGGACCGCGACGCGCTCCTCCTGGCCGCGCCCGACCTGCGCGAGGCCCTTGGCGGCGGCGACGCGGCGGAGCTCGGCCCCGAGGCGCACGGCGAGCGGCGCAGCATCCAGGCCTTCGCCCGCATGCTGGACGCCGCGGGGCTCCCGGGCCGCCCGGCCCTCGTCATCCTCGACGACTGCCAGTGGGCCGACGAGGCGACGGTGAAGCTCCTCGCCGCGTGGGCCCGCGAGGAGAGCCCGAAGGGGCGCCGCGCGGTGGTCATCGCCGCCTTCCGCACCGAGGAGGTCGACGCCGACCACCCGCTGCGCGCGGCCGCAGCGTCCCTGCGCATGGCGCTTCCGCCCTTCGGCCGCGAGGACGTCGCGCGCCTCTGCGAGTCCATGGCCGGCCCCCTGCCGCGCGGTGCCGTCGACGCCGTGGCCGAGCTTTCCGAGGGGAGCCCCTTCATGGCCTCCGCCGTGCTGCGCGGCTTCGTCGAGTCGGGCGCCCTGGTCGCGAGCCCCTCGGGCTGGCTCGTCGACCCCTCGCGCATGGCGGAGATGCAGTCCTCCACCCAGAGCGCGGCCTTCCTCGCCCGCCGCCTGCGCCTGCTCCCGGTGGAGACGCTCCACGCGCTCACCGTGGGCGCGGTCCTGGGCAAGGAGTTCGACCTCGCCATGGCGTGCGAGCTCTCCGGCCAGGCCGCGACGCGCACCATCCCCGCCCTGGAGGTCGCCCGCCAGCGGCACATCGTCTGGACGCGCGCCGAGTCGGGCCGCTACGCCTTCGTCCACGACAAGCTGCGCGAGACGCTCCTCGCCATGCTCACCGAGGAGGAGCGCGAGCGCCTGCACCGCCGCGCCGCCGAGCACCTGGAGCGCACGCTCCAGGAGCGCGCCTTCGAGATCGCCTACCACTTCGACGCCGCGCGCGACGCCGCCCGCGCGCTCCCCTACGCGCTGCGCGCCGCGGAGGAGGCGCGACGCCGCCATTCGCTGGAGTTGGCCGAGCAGCACTACCGCATCGCGCTGCGCGGGGCGCCCCCGGACGACGCGGCCATGATCAAGCGCGTCCGCGAAGGGCTGGGCGACGTGCTCATGCTCCGCGGCCGCTACGCGGAGGCGTCCCGCTGCTTCGAGGAGGCGCAGCGCCTCGCCGAGTCCCCCGTCGCGCGCGCCGAGATCCTCGCCAAGGCGGGCGAGCTGGCCTTCAAGCGCGGCGACATGAGGAGCGCCAGCGAGGCGCTGGAGGCGGGCCTGCGCACGCTGGGCCGCACCGTGCCGCGCTCCAGCCTCGGCTACGCGATGCGCGCCGCCTTCGAGGCGCTCGTGCAGGTCCTCCACACGCTGCTGCCGCGCCTCTTCCTCGCCCGGCGCAAGCGCGAGGGCGCCGAGGAGGAGCTCATCGCCATCCGCCTCTACAGCCGCCTCGCCTACGCGTATTGGTTCCAGAAGGGGCTCGCCGCCTGCGGGTGGGCGCACCTGCGCGAGATGAACCTCGCCGAGCGCTACCCCGCGAGCCTGGAATTGGCGCAGGCGTACTCCGAGCACGCGCCCGTCATGACCATGATCCCCTGGTGCTCGCGCGGCATCCGCTACGCGCGGCGCTCGCTGGAGATCCGCAAGGGCTTCGGCGACATCTGGGGGCAGGGCCAGTCGCTCCACTTCCTCGCGGTCGTCCTCTACGCCGCCTCGCGCTACGACGAGTGCCTCCAGCACTCCCGCGAGGCCATCCGCCTGCTCTCCAAGACGGGCGACATGTGGGAGGAGAACACCGCGCGCTGGCACGTCGCGTTCTGCCAGTACCGCCTGGGGGACCTGGCCGCGGCCGTCGCCACCGCGCGCGCCGTCCACGAGTCCGCCACCGAGATCGGCGACGCGCAGGCCTCGGGCATCGCGCTGGGCATCTGGGCGAAGGCCTCCGAGGGCGCGCTGCCCGCGGCGCTGGTGGAGGCCGCGCGGGAGACGCCCAGCGAGGACGTGCACACCACCGCGGAGGTGCTCATGGCCTCGGCCCTGGTCGCGCTCAAGGCCGACCGGCCCGACGAGGCCGTCGCGCGCCTCCAGACGGCGTGGGGGCTCGTGAGCGGCCGCGGCCTGCGCCAGGAGTACGTGGCGCCCGTGCTGCCCTGGCTCGCCACCGCGATGCGCGCGCGCCTCGACGCCTCCGCGCGCCTGCTCCCCCGCGACCGCGAGCTTGCCCACGAGGGCCTCCGCGCCGCGCGCAAGGCCGTCTCGTGGGCGCGCTTCTACCGCAACAACCTCCCCCATGCACTGCGCGAGCGCGCCTGGTTCGAGGCCGTGCTGGGCCGCGAGGCGAAGGCGCGCGCCCTCCTGGACGAGAGCCTCCTGGCCGCGCGCGTGCAGGGCGCGGCCCACGAGATGGCGCTCACCATGCGCATGCGCGCGCGCCTCGCCCGCGACCTGGGCTGGCCGCGCGGCGCCGACGAGCCCGACGAGGGCGCCGCGCCCCTCGCCGCGCCCGCGCAGCAGCCCAGCCTCGCCCTCGCGGATCGATATCACGGCGTCCTGGAGGCGGGCCGCCGCATCGTGGCCGAGCTTGACGCGCCGGGCATCCGAGCCGCCGCGCTGCGCGGCGCGGGCGAGCTCCTGAGGACCGACGCGTGCGCCCTCCTGGAGGTGGGCCCCGAGGGGCGCGTCGCGGGCGACTCGCGCGAGGCGCGCGCCGCGCAGGCCCTCCTGGAGGGCGCGCCCGCGGGCCGCGCCGTCACGTTCCGCGCCGACGCGCCAGGCCCCGGCGCCGAGGCGCTCCTCGCCATGGGCGCGCGCTCCGCCGCGGCGTGCCTCGTGCACGTCCGCGGCAGCGCCGTCCTCTGCCTCTACGCCGAGCAGCCCCAGGTGAGCGGCGCGTTCCGCGAGGAGGAGGCCGCCATCGTGGAGTTCGTCGCCGCCATCGCGGGCGCCGCGCTGGAGAACGCCGAGGGCTTCGCCGCCCTCAAGTCCGCCAACGAGCGGCTGCACTTCCAGAAGGTGCTCCTGGAGCGGCAGGGCGACGCCGCCATCGACGGCATCCTCGTCGTCTCCCCCGAGGGGCGCATCCTCTCCTCCAACCGCCGCTTCGCCGAGATCTGGAAGCTGCGCGACGAGGACCTCGCCTCCGACGAGACGGCCCTGCGCGCCGTGCTGCACCTCCTGGAGGACCCCGAGGAGTTCCTCCGCCGCGTGCGCGAGCTCTACGCCCGGCCCGACGAGGAGAGCCGCGAGGAGGTGCGCCTCAAGGACGGCCGCGTGCTGGACCGCTACTCCGCGCCCATCTTCACCGCGGAGGGGCAGGCCCGCGCCCGCGTGTGGTTCTTCCGCGACATCACCTCGCTCAAGAGCGCCGAGGCGCGCCTGCGCGAGACCAACGAGCAGCTCGTCCAGGTGGGCAACCTCAAGACGCTCCTCCTCAACACCGCGTCCCACGAGCTGAACACGCCGCTGACCCCCATGATGCTCCAGATCCACCTCCTGGAGACGGGCCGGCTGGGCCCCCTCGCGGAGCGCCAGCAGCGCGCAGTGGGCGTCCTGAGCCGCAACACGGCGCGCCTCCACGGCCTCGTGCGCGACCTCCTGGACGTCTCCCGCATCCAGAGCGGGCGGCTGCGCCTGGAGAAGACGCGCGTCGACCTCGCGGCGCTCCTGCGCGACACGTGCGCCTCCTTCGAGGAGGCCGCCCGCCAGGCCGGCGTCTCCCTCCTCCTCGCCGACGCCCCCGCCACCGTGGTCGTCGCGGACCCCGAGCGCGTCACGCAGGTGCTGTTCAACCTCGTCTCCAACGCCCTCAAGTTCACGCCCGCGGGCGGCCGCGTCTCGCTGCGCGTCGAGGCGGACGAGGCCGCCGCGCGCATCGCCGTCGAGGACACGGGCGCCGGCCTCGCCCCCGAGCAGATCGCGCGCCTCTTCCAGCCGTTCACGCAGGTCCACGACCCCATGCGCGTGACCGCGGGCGGCTCCGGCCTCGGCCTCTACATCAGCCGCGGCATCGTCGAGGAGCACGGCGGCCGCATCTGGTGCGAGAGCGAGGGGGCCGGGCGCGGCGCGACGTTCCGGCTGACGCTGCCGCGGGAGTGAGTGGGAGGGGCTCCTTGGGCTTCCGCCTCCGCTGGGGGCTGCCGCCCCCAGGCCCCCGCGAAACCCGAATCTCCGAATCTCGGAATCACCGGGGAGGAAACCACCCGCGAGTGTTTGTCGTGGCGCTGATTCGGAGATTCTGAGATTCGGGTGTTGTGGGGGTTTGGGGGACGGAGTCCCCCAAGGAAGGAGCAGAGGGCCCAGCAAGAGGCGAACCCTCAAGCCCCTGCGCCCCCCATCCTGGAGCGATGGCCTGGCAGGTCTACCGGCTGAAAGCCTCGCAGCGCGCGCGCCTCGACGAGGCCCTGGGCGACGACACCCTGTCACGGCAGAGCCTCCAGGTGCGCGACGCGCGGCACTTCGGGCAGCCGGGGGACTGGCTCTACCTGTTCGTGGACGGCAGCGACGCGGGCATCCTCCGCGCGGACGCGCTGCTCTTGGACTTCGCGGAGCGCGCGCCCGACGCGCAGAGGCTTCATGATATCATGCAGGCCGAGGACGACGCGGCGGCCTCAGGGCTGGGCAGTATCTTCGGGTGACGCGCGCATCGCCGCCTTCAGCCACAGCGGCGTCACGAACGTCGTGAGCGCCACCACGAGGAGGATCGCCGTGTACTCCCACGGCTGCATGAGCGGAGCGCCCTGGACCATCGTCGTGAGCCCCACGAGGGCGAAGATGAGGCCCACCTCGCCGCGTGGCACCATGCCGACGCCCACCGCGTAGCGGTTGAGCCCCTTCTCGCGGACGCCCCACGCGCAGACGAGCTTGCCCGCGACGGCGGCGAGGAGGAGCGCCACGACGGCGACGACGATGCGGCCCGCCTCGGCGCCCGCGCCGCGCAGGTCCACCTGGAGGCCCACGTAGACGAAGAAGAAGGGCACGAAGAGGTCCGCGACGTGGCGCACGCGCTCGGAGAGGGCGGCGTGCTGGCGCGTGGCGGCGAGGACGAGCCCCGCGGCGAAGGCGCCCACGATGGCGGCGAGGTGGACCGACTCGGCGCCCCACGCGAGGAGGAGGCAGAAGGCGACCGCGCCCGTGAGGACGGCGCCCCGCACGCGAAGGTCGGCCAGCGCGTCCATGACGCGCGGCATGATCCAGAGGCCGAGCCCCACGGCGGCGGCCAGGAAGAGGATCGCGACGAGGCCCGTGAAGGCGAGCGCGCCCGCCGAGACGGCGCCCGCCGCGAGGGCCGTGACGAAGGCGAGGATGAGGAGGCCGCCCACGTCGTCGAGCACGGCCGCGCCCAGGATGATGCGCGCCTCCGCGGTGGCGAGGCGGCCCGAGTCGCTGAGCACGCGCGCCGTGATGCCCACGCTGGTGGCGGTGAACGTCGCGCCCACGAAGACGTGGAAGAGGGCGCTCGCGCTCCAGAAGCCCGCGACGCCCAGCAGGAAGGAGACGCCGAAGCCCGCGGCGAAGGAGCCCACGATCCCCAGGAGCGCCACGAGGAAGCTGGACGCGCCCACCCTGGCCATGTCCTTGAGGCGCGTCTCCAGGCCCACCTCGAAGAGGAGGAGGATCACGCCAAGCTCCGCCACGAAGCGGACGACCTCGCCGCCCCCGGCGTCCCCGGTGAAGGAGACGCCCGTGATCAGGCCCAGGACGCTGGGCCCCAGGAGGACGCCCGCCAGCAGCTCGCCCAGCACGGCGGGCTGGCGCAGCCGTTCGGCGGCCTCGCCGGCGAGCTTCGCCGCGACGAGGAGGATGAGGAGCTTCAGCAGGAGGACGCCCAGGGCCACGGCCATGCGCACGCACGCTCGGGCGCAGCGCATCTACCCCGGTCCAGCGGGAGCCAATCCTCCTCGCTGCGCGAAGGGCCATCCTCCGCGAGGCGCTTGGAGATTTCGGGTTCCGCATCGGGAGCGCACCTTCATCCCCGATCCGGCCGCTGCGTCGCGCGTGCAAGTCCACCAGATCCGCGTGGGCCCCATGCAGAACTTCGCCTACCTCGTGGCCGACGACGCGGGCGAGGCCGCGCTGGTGGACCCCGGCTTCGAGCCCGAGCGCCTGGTGGACGAGGCGAAGGCCCGCGGCTTGCGCGTGGCGCAGGTGTGGGCCACCCACGGCCACCCGGACCACGTGCAGGGCATCCCGCGCGTCCAGAAGCTGACCGGGGCCCCCGTCCACGCGCACGTCAGCGCGGACCACGCGCCCGTGGACGCGCGCCACGCGGACCGCGCGCGCTTCCGCGTGGGCGCGGTCGAGGCGGAGGTCCTCCACACGCCGGGCCACCGCTTCGACTCCGTCTGCTATCTCGTGGAGGGCACGCACCTGATCACGGGCGACACGCTCTTCGTGGGCGAGTGCGGCCGCGTCGACCTGCCCGGGAGCAGCGTCGACGACATGCACCGGTCGCTGACGGGGATCCTGCGCTCGCTGCCCGACGACCTCGTCGTGCTGCCCGGCCACGACTACGGCAAGACGCCCACCTCCACGCTGGGGCACGAGAAGGCCCACAACCACACCATGCAGCCCCGCACCCTGGAGGAGTTCCGCCGCTTCATGGCCGAGCCGTGATCGTGGAGCGATCCCGGGACAACGGTTATCTCTTCGACGACGTTCGTCAGGGGCGTGCCACGCCGGCTCCTCGCCGAGATGCTCCGGGAGGCGGAGCGGACGCTGGACACGCAGCTTCGCGCGGCGGAGGAATTGGACGACAAGACCGAGCAGATGCTCACGCTGGCCGTCTCCACCCTGGGGGGCGAGGTCGCGATCCTCGCCTACGTCGCCGAGCGGCACGACCTGGGCCTGCCCGTCCGGGCGGCCTTCGGCTGCGCGCTGGGCGCGGCGTTCTTCGCCGTCCTGGCGTTCCTCGACGCCTACCTGGGCATCCGGCGGCGGGGGCAGGTCCAGGCGGGGCCGAACCTTGCGCGCCTCGCCGAGGTGGCCAACGACCCGTCGTGGTCCCGCGAGCGGCACCTGCTCTCGGTGCTCCGCGGCTACGCGCTCTACTTCGAAGGGAACGCGCGCATCATGATGCACGCAAGCCGGTCGCGCCAGGTGGGGTTGGCGGCCTTGGCCGTCTCCACGCTTCTCGCCGGAGGGACGGCTCTTTATTTATTGGGGTGATCTTCCTGGTTTCCGTGGGTGCCAAGGCCAAGCGCATTGCCGACGTCGAGCCGTTCCCTCCCGCGATCATCGCGAAGGACCGCCTCGCCCCCAAGGCGAAGCGTGCGCGGTAGGACTCTGCTCCACCGGCTCCACCAGCAATCGGCCCCTTGTTTCGGCCAGCCCTCCATCATCAAGAAGGGGATCGCCCTACGCTGCGCCGTAGGGGTCGCCGAATGTCGGACGTCCAGGGGCGAATCGTCGGGAACTCCGTCCTGGAGCTGGCCTTCCGCTGCCCCCACGACGCCGAGGTGTGCGTGGGCGACCTCCTGGTGGCGGAAGGGGAGGGCTCGGTCCCGCTTCTCATGCGCGTGACCGACGTCCGGTTCGGCCTCGAAGGGGAGCCCGAGCTGGCCGCCCGCATGGCGGGCCGCATGATGGCGCTTGAGGAGGAGGGGCGCTGGGACCCCGCGGGCTTCTGGGACCAGAAGACGCGCCTCTACCGCGTCGGCATCGCCGTTCCCCTGGGCTACGTCAAGGGGGGCCGCTTCCGCAAGGCGAAGACGCTCCCCGCCCACTTCGCGCGCGTGCGCCGCGCCTCCGAGGAGGACTACGCCTTCCTCGCCGAGGACATGGGCGACGTCGAGGTGGGCTACCTCCGCAGCGGCGAGACCACCGTCGAGTTCCCCGTGGGCATCAAGGGGGACGTCAGCTTCCCGTACCACGTCGGCGTCTTCGCCACGACGGGCATGGGCAAGTCGAACCTCATGCGCGTCCTGGCCGCGTCGGTCATGACCACGGGCCGCTACGGCCTCCTCATCGTCGACCCCCACGGCGAGTACCACGACGGCGGCGGGCGCGCGAAGCAGATGGGCCTGAGGCACCACCCGCTGGCGGAGCGCAACCTGCGCGTCTACAGCACGCGCTCGCTGAAGGGCCCGCACTCGAAGCTCCAGATCAGCGCGCACGAGATCGAGATCGCCGACCTCAAGCAGCTCTTCGAGTTCTCCGGACCCCAGGGGGAGCTTCTCGACGCCGCGCGCTGGCGCTACGGCAACGGCTGGCTCGCCCAGGTCCACGACAAGACCGCGGCGGAGATCCACCAGGACATCCCGCACTTCCACGAGGGCACCGTGAGCGTGGTCAAGCGCCGCATCGAGCGCCTCTTCCGCACGGGCCTCGTCCACCGCGACGAGAAGGTCACCGTGAGCTGCGGCATCGTCTCCGAGCTTCACGCGGGCAAGGTGGTCCTCGTCGACTCGGGCGGCCTCTCCGACAAGGAGGAGCTTCTCGTCACCAGCGTCCTCGCCCGCGCCGTGTTCGACGCCAACAAGGCCGCCTTCGGCGAGCCCGCCTTCGACAAGCTTCCGCCCGTGCTCATCACGCTGGAGGAGGCGCAGCGCGTCCTGGGCAAGGCCTCCGGAGCCAACGTCTTCGCGAGCATCTGCCGCGAAGGCCGCAAGTTCAAGACGGGCCTCTGCGCCATCACGCAGCAGCCCAAGCTCGTCGACCGCGAGTGCCTCTCCCAGTTCAACACCCTCTTCATCATGGGCCTCGCCGACAAGCAGGACCGCGAGACGCTCAAGGACAGCGCCAAGCAGGACGTCGCCAGCCTGGAGAACGAGATCCAGACGCTGATGCCCGGCGAGGTGCTCATCACCTCCCCCTACGCGCCCTTCGCCATCCCCGCGCAGGTCCACCTCTACGAGGACTACGTCGAGCGGCTCTCCAAGTCCGCGCGCGTCGCCGAGGTGGCGGCCCCGGTGAGGGTGGCCCCAGGGGAGGATTTCTACTGACGCGGGCCGCCTCCGGCGGGGGAGCCGCGAATCTCCGGATCTCCGAATCAGGCCCTTCCGAAAGCGGAGATTCCGAGATTCGGAGATCCAGGAATTTCCCCGCCGGAGGCGGCCCGGCAGCAGGAGGGCCCCCGTGAGGCTCCTCCACGTCAGCGACACCCACGTCGGGTTCGCCGCGTACAGCCGCGTCACTCCGGAGGGCCTCAACGCCAGGGAGCAGGACTTCTTCGACGCCTTCCGCCGGGTGGTGGACCTCGCCATCGCGGAGCGCGTGGACGTCGTGCTCCACAGCGGCGATCTTTTTGATAGCGTGAGGCCCACGAACCGCGCGCTGCACCACGTCATGGACCAGTGCCGGAGGCTCCACGAGGCGCGCATCCCCTTCGTCGTCATCTCGGGGAACCACGAGGCGCCGCGGCTGCGCGAGACGGGGGCGGTGCTGCGCCTCCTGGAGTTCGTGCCGGGCGTGCGGGCGGTCTACAAGGGGAGGACCGAGGTGGTGCGCGTGGGCGACCTGGCCATCCACGCGACGCCGCACGCGGCGGACAACGACGCGCTGCTGGCCCAGCTTCGCGACGTGCGGCCCCTGGCGGACGCGCGCTGGAACGTGGCCACGCTGCACGCGGGCGTCGTGGGTGTGGGCGACTTCAGGACCGGCGAGTTCCACGAGCAGGTCGTCCCGCAGAACGAGCTCCCCCAGGGGATGGACTACGTCGCGCTGGGGCACTACCACCGCGCGGTGGAGGTCGCGCCGCGCGCGTGGTACGCCGGCAGCACGGAGCGGTGCTCCTTCAAGGAGTGCGGCGAGGAGAAGGGCGTCAACCTCGTGGACCTGCGCAAGGGGGCGGTGGAGCCGCGCATCCTGCCCTCGCGCCCCATGCGCATGCTGCCCACGCTCTCGTGCGAGGGCGTGGACGAGGCGACGATCCCCGGCGCGCTCTACGAGCGCCTCGCCTCCGCGGACCTGCGCGACGCCATCGCGCGCCTCCGCGTCACGGGCATCCCGGCCCACGTGCACGCGACGCTGGACTTCCGCCGCGTGAAGAGCCTCACCGAGGCCGCGTTCCACTTCGACCTCCAGCCTGACATCATCCGCCGCGAGGCACAGGGCGTGGCGAGCGCCGCGCTGGGCAGCCTGGAGGACGAGTTCGAGGGCTTCCTCTCCCGGCGCACGCTCCAGGGGGACAACCGGGACGCGCTCCTCGCCGAGGCGAAGACGCTCCTCGCCGAGGCCGCCGCGGGAGGGTCCTCGTGAGGATCGACCGCGTCCGCATCCAGAACTTCCGGCGCCTGCGGTTCGTCGACCTGGAGCTTCCCGACGGCGTCATCGCCCTCGTGGGCCGCAACGGCGCGGGGAAGTCCACGCTGCTGGAGGCCATCGGGTGGTGCCTCTACGGCCACGAGGCGGCGCGCACCGGAAAGGACCTGATCAAGCGCCGCGGGGCCGCGCCTTCGGACGACGTGCGCGTCCACCTGGAGTTCCGCCTGGGCGCGCACGCCTACGAGGTGACGCGCGAGCTGCTGGGCAAGGGGGAGAGCCACGTCGCGGCGGTGAAGGTGGACGGCCGGCTCGTCGTGCCGCCCGGCGCCGGCAGCCACGCGGAGGCCGCGTCCTACGTCGAGCGCCTCTTCCACATGGACCGCGTCGCGTTCTTCACGACGCTGGTCGCCCGCCAGCGCGAGCTTTCCGCCTTGAGCGACGCCAAAGCCAGCGACCGCAAGCGGCTTTTGATATCCCTGCTGCGCCTGGACGCGGTGGACGGCGCCATCGCGGGCGCGCGCACGCGGCGCCGCGACGCCAAGGCCGAGCTTGGCGGGCTGCGCGCCGCGCTCAAGGACCCCGCCGCGCTCGCAGAGGCGCTCCAGCGCGGCCGCGCCGAGGCGCAGGCGGGGCGCGCGCGGCTCGCCGACGCCGAGGCGCGCATCCTGGCCCTGGTGGAGGAGGTGGAGGACCTGCGCGCGCGGCGCGACGAGGGGCGCAAGCGCGCGGAGGAGCACAAGCTCGTCCTCGCCGCGATGCGCCTCGCGGAGCAGCGCCTCGGCCACGTCGTCGCGCAGGCCCAGGGGCGCCAGGCGGAGCTTGCGCAGGCGCGCGCCGCCGCCGCGGAGGCCGCGCTGATCGCGCCCCGCCTCGCGTCGCTCCCCGAGGCGCGCGAGCGGCTGGAGGCGCTGGCCGCGCGGCGCGTCCGCCACGAGGAGCTGTCGCGCACGCGCGCCGAGATGGCCAAGGCGCAGACGGAGGCCGAGCGCGCCGCCGCCGAAGCCGCCGCGCTCCAGGAGAGCCTCCCCGCCCTCGCGGCGGTGCGCACGCAGGCCGAGCGCGTCGCGGCGCAGCGCCCCGTGCTGCAGGCGCGCCTCGACGCGGCCGTGAAGGCGGGCAGCGCGGTGGACGCGGGCGTCCGCGAGCGGGCGCGCGCCCTGCACGAGGTCGAGACGCGCGCGAAGCGCATCCGCGACATGGGCCCCGAGACGCCCTGCCCCACCTGCACGCGCCCCCTGCGCGAGCACCACGGCGAGCTTCTCCACGGCTTCGACGCCGAGATGGCGCGCGAGCGCGCGGCCATCGCGGAGGGCTCCGCGCGCCTCGCCGCGCTGGGCGCCGAGGAGGCGGCGGCGCGCAAGGCGCTCTCCGACCTCGCCGCGCGCGCGGAGGAGCTTTCCCAGAAGCTCCAGCGCCTCGCGGGCGACGAGGCGCGCCTCGCGGCCGCCCGCGCGCGGGAGGGCGACGCCAGGGCGCGCGTCGCGCGGCTCGCCGACCAGGCGACGGCCCTGGGCGAGGAGCCCTACGACGCCGCCGCGGAGGCCGCGACGCGCAGGCTCGTCGCGGACCTGGAGGCCGGCGCGCGGCGGCACGCCACGCTCGCCGCGCAGGCCGACCGCGAGAAGGACCTCCTCGCGCTCCTGGAGGAGCTTCGCCTCTCCGAGGCCGAGGCGCGCGAGGCCGTCGCGCAGGCGCAGGCCCGCCGCGACGCGCTGGGCTTCGACGCCGCCGCGCACGAGGCCGCCGAGGCCGCGACGCACGTCGCCGAGGGGCGCTTGACCGAGGCGCGCATCCAGCGCGAGCGCGCGCAGGGCGACCTCGCGCGGCAGGCCGACGCCGCGAAGGCGCTGGAGGCCGAGATCGCGCACCAGCAGGACCTCGCCGCCCGCGCGAAGGCGCTGGAGACGCGCCTGACGCTCCTGGAGCAACTGGCCGGCGACCGCGACCAGGGGCTCCTCCCCGAGTTCAAGGACCACCTCATCGGCCGCCTGCGCCCGCTGTTGTCGAGCCACGCGGGCCGCCTCTTCCGCGAGATGACCGACGGGCGCTACGCGGACCTGGAGGTGGGCGAGGACTATGGCCTGCGCGTGCTGGACGAGGGCGAGGCCTTCGAATTGGCGCGCTTCAGCGGCGGCGAGGGCGACCTCGCGAACCTCTGCCTGCGCCTCGCGGTTTCCCAGGTCGTCGCCGAGCGCGCCGGCACCGACGGCTTCGGCTTCCTCGCCCTCGACGAGATCTTCGGCAGCCAGGACGAGATCCGCAAGGCCAACATCCTCCAGGCGCTCAAGGGGCTCTCCGGCCACTTCCGGCAAATCCTTCTCGTCACGCACATTCCCGACGTCAAGGACGCCGCCGAGACCGTGCTGCGCGTGGAGGCGCTGGACGACGGCACGTCCACCGTGAGCGTGGAGCCTTGACGACCCTCGAGACCGACCGACTCCTGCTGCGCCCCTACGAGGCCGCGGACGAAGCCGCCTACCTCGCCATGGTCAGCGACCCCGAGGTCATGCGTCACCTCCCCGGAGGCCAGGCCATGAGCGAGGAGCAAGGGCGCGCCGCGTTCCAGCGCCGCCTCTCGGGCGCGGACCCGCAGCGGCGCCACTTCGCCCTCGTGGAGAAGGCGTCGGGCCAGGTCGTCGGCTGGGCGGGCCTCATGCCCCTGGAAGGGACGCCCGACGTGGAGGTCTACTACGGCCTGCGCCGCGACGCGTGGGGGAAGGGCTACGCCACGGAGGCCGCGCGCCGCCTCGTCCGCTGGGGCTTCGAAGAGCTTCACCTCCCGCGCGTCGTCGCCGTGGTCGACCCCGCCAACGCGCGCTCCGTCGCCGTGCTCCATCGCCTCGGCATGCAGCGCGAGCGCACGGGCATGCACTACGGCAAGCTCCTCGACGCGTATGCCACGGGCGCGCCCCGCGTCGAGGCCCCGACGCCGCCGCAGCCCGCCCTCGCGTGGAGCGCGCCCCCGCCTCCGCCCCCCGTCGCGCCGGCGGTGGCGGCGCCACCCCTGCACGCGTTCTGCACGTCGTGCGGCGCCTCGCTCCCCGCGGGCGCGGCGTTCTGCCCCGCGTGCGGGCGCCCCGTGCGCGCCGCCGCGCCGCCCGCCATGGCGCCTCCGCCCGCGCAGGCGCACGCGCAGCCGCCCGTCTCCGAAGGCGTGGCCGTCGCGGCGCTCCTCCTCAACATCCTCATCTGGCCCGGCCTGGGCTCCCTCGTCGCGGGGCGCCAGGAAGGGTGGGCGCAAGGCTTCCTCTTCCTGGGCGGCTTCGTCGTCCTCTTCGCGACGCTCTTCCTGGGCGCGCCGCTGAGCGTCCTCATGTGGGTGGGCGCGTGGGTGTGGGGGCTCGTCACGGGGATCCAGCTGCTCCAGCGCCGCGCGTAGGCCGCCGGCAACTCGTCGGTGGCCGTGCAGCTCGCCCCTTGGCTCGCGGCGGGGGGCGCGACCTGGTACGTGCTCGCGCTGGCCGGCGCGCCGGGCGCCCTCTCGGGGGCGTTCGCCGCCAAGATGCTGATGACGCCCGCGACGGTGGAGCCTCCGCAGCACGCGGACGACGAGGCGCGGCAGGCCCTCGCCGCCATCCGCATCGCGCGGCGGCTCTATCGGAAAGGCAGGACTCGCGCGACCTTCGCCTTGAGCGCCTCGAGCCCGGCAGCGTCGGTGGCCTCCACGGTCACGCGCACCTTGGGCTCGGTGCCGCTGGGGCGCACGAGGACCCACCCCTCGTCGTAGTCGGCCTTGACGCCGTCCAGCGTCGTGACCTTGCCGTCGGCCAGCGCCGCGGCGAAGCGCCGCATCGTGGGCTCGATCTCCTCGGGCGCCATGCGCCACGAGTGCCGCCACAGGGGGTAGCGGGGCAGCGCGGCCACGAGGGATTCCAGGGGACCGCGCGTCGCCACCATGCGGCACACCATGGCGGCCGCGAGGGGCCCGTCGGGGCACCAGCTCATCTCGGGGAAGATCCACGCGCCGCTGGCCTCGCCGCCGAAGGCGCCGCCCACCTCGGCGAGGCGCTCGCTCACGTAGGCGTCGCCCACGCGCGTGCGCACCACGCGGCAGCCCGAGGCGTCCTCGATGGCGCGGCTCGCGTCCACGGGGCACGCGATGGTCTTGCCCGCGTGGTCCTGCGCGAAGAGGAGGAGAAGCTCGTCCCCCTGCACGTAGCGGCCCGCGTGCGTGACGGCCATGCAGCGGTCCGCGTCGCCGTCGTGCGCGAGGCCCAGGTCGGCGCCCGCCGCCACGACGGCCTGCCTCAGCGCGGCGAGGTTCTCCTCGCTGGGCTCGCTGGGGCGGCCGGGGAAGTGGCCGTCGGGCTGCGCGTTGAGGGTGATCACGTCGCACCCCAGCGCGCGCAGGAGGGCCGGCGACTCGCGGCTCGCGGCGCCGTTCCCGCAGTCCAGCACGACGCGCAGGCGGCGCGGAAGGGGGCCTGTGATATCAAGGACGCGCCGCGCGTGCGCCTCGACGGCGCCGGGCTCCTCGGAGACGGCGCCCACGCGGTCCCACGCGGCGCTGGCGGGCGGCGCGGCCAGCAGGCGCTCGACCTCCGCGCGCTCCGCCCTTCCGAAGGCCCTGCCGTCGGGCTCCCAGAGCTTGAAGCCGTTGTCGGGCGCGGGGTTGTGGCTCGCCGTGACGACGACGCCCGCGTCGAAGCGCCGCGCCGCGTGCGCCAGGGCGGGCGTGGGGAGCACGCCGCAGGTGGCGACGTCGGCGCCGCCGGCGAGGAGGCCCGCCACCAGCGCGCGCTCCAGCAGGGGCCCCGTCGTGCGCGCGTCGCGGCCCACGACGACGCGGCGGCGCGTGGCGCCCACCGCGCGGCCCAGGCGCAGCGCCAGTTCGGGCGTCGCCACGGTGGCGAAGGGGCCGCGGACGCCGGAGGAGCCGAAGGTGGGGCCGCTCATCCTGGCGCGGTAGCCAGGGCGCGCCTTGAGCCTTCCCAAAGGGCGCCCGGGGCCTCACCCCTTTCGGGGCTTCCCGTAGCTCAGGGGCTTGATGCGGCGGCCCGCCGCGCAGTCGGCCACCAGCGTCGCGAGGCGCCGCTCCCGCGTCTCCTCCTTCTTCGCGCTCACGATCCACCACGCGGCCGCGCGGCGGTAGCTGGGCGCCTCCGCGGTCCAGTACGCCCACGCGCGGGGGTCGGCCTTGAGGCGCCTCGTCGCGGCGGCGGGAAGCTTCGCCGTCTCGCGGTTCTCGTAGGAGGCCTGCGCGGTGCGCCCCTCCTTGCGCGCCTCGAACGCGCGCCGGCCCGCGGGCGTCATGCGCCCCTCGCGCTCCAGGCGCGCCGCGTGCGCGACGTTGACGCGGCTCCAGTGGCTCCCCGGCTTGCGCGGCGTGAAGCGGATGGAGTACGTCTCGTCGTCCACGCGCCGGCGGACGCCGTCGATCCAGCCGAAGGAGAGCGCCTCGTCCACGGCCTCGGGCCACGTGACGCTGGGCTTCCCCGATCCCACCTTCCGGAACCCCACGAGGAGCTCCGACGCGCGATCGTGGTTCCGCTCCAGCCAGCGGCGGAAGGCGGCAGGCGTGGCGAAGAAGCGGGGCTCTGCGTCCACGCCCCGGGAGCCCCGCCCGCGGGCATCAGGGCATCGGCCGCCCGTTTCAGCCATCATCGGCAGCATAGGGACTTGACGTGGGGGCGCGTCGTGGGGGCGCCGGACCTTGCGCCCGGCGAGTTGAGACCATGTACTCCAAGCCCCTCTTCGCCCCCGTGACCAACGACCGCGAGTCCGCCGGCTGCTGCTTCTACTACAACAACGCCGGCCAGGGCTTCTACTACTACAGCGGCGGCACCGGCCAGACCGGCGGCACCGACGTGAACCCCACCGGCATCCAGCTCAACGGCACGCTGCTGACCATCGGCAACAACGGCGCCGGCGTGACGCCCCTCTGCGGCACGGGCCTGCCCGCGACGCAGCCCCAGACCTTCGGCCTGCCCGTCGGCGTGACCGGCGTGTATGCCAACGTCGACAGCAGCGGCCGCACCTCCCTCGCGATCGACCCCAACGCGGTCACCGTCAGCGTGGCGGGCCAGACCGTGGGCACCGGCAGCGTGGTCGTCGGGACCCCCCGCGCCCTCTGCCAGGTCGTCAGCGGCGTCTGCTGAGGACACCCTTCGCCCCGGGCCCTTTGGAGGCGTCCGGCCCGGGCCTAGGCTTTTCTTGAGGAGGCGGCCTGGGGGCCTCGTGCCCCGCGCCCTCCTGCTCCTCTCGGGCGGCATCGACTCGCCCGTCGCCGGCAAGCTCCTCCAGGAGCAGGGGCTCGCGCTGGAGGCGGTCCACTTCTCGCTGGAGCCCTTCACCGACGGCGGCGGCGAGGAGAAGGCCAAGGCGCTGGCGAAAGCCCTGGGCCTTGCGCGCCTCCACGTCGTGCCCGCCGGCCCCCTTTTCGGGGAGCTGGTGAAGCGCGCCGACGAGCGCCTCTACTTCGTGCTCAGCAAGCGCCTCATGGCCCGCATCGCGGGCGCCATGGCGCCGGATTTGGGCTGCGCGGCCATCGCCACCGGGGAGAACCTCGGGCAGGTGAGCAGCCAGACGCTCCCCAACCTCGCCAGCATCGACCGCGCGGCGCCCCTCCCCGTGCTGCGCCCCCTGCTGGCCTACGACAAGGTGGACATCATCGACCTCGCGCGGGAGTGGGGCACCTTCGAGATCAGCAAGGGCCCCGAGCTTTGCGACGTGCTGGGCCCCTCGAACCCCAGCACGGGCGCGGCGCTGGAGCGCGTCGAGAAGGAGGAGTCCCGCCTGGACGTGGAGGCCCTGGTCAAGCAGGGGCTCGCGGGGCTGCGCGTCGCCGCGGTCTGATCGCCCGCTGGCGGACTCCGGCCGTCCGATCCGACAACCCTTAAATGAGGAGCCCCCGAGTCTGCTTCCGACCATGAACGGCTGGCTCGTCTTCCTGATCCTGCTGGCGGCCTACGCCGCGCTGGTCCTCCTCCTGCGCGGGCGAGGGCCCCTCAAGGGCGGGTTCGAGCTCAACGGGCCGTTCCTCTTCTGGCGCACGCAGCTGGGCAAGAAGGCGATCCAGAAGGTCGCGACGCCGCGGCGCTTCTGGATGGTCGTCGCCGACGCGGGCATCGTGCTCACGTGGGCCATGGGCATCCTGGTGTTCGTGCTCCTGGTGGCGAGCCTCTGGAAGTACGTGAGCGCGCCCAAGGAGGCGGCGGCCAACGCGCCTCCCCCCGAGTTCCTCATCGGCGTGCCCGGCGTCAACCCCCTCATCCCCGTGGGCTACGGCCTGCTGGCGCTGCTGGTGGCGCTCCTCATCCACGAGGGGAGCCACGGCGTCATGGCGTTCGTGGGCCGCATGAAGGTCAAGAGCCTCGGCCTCGTCACGTTCATCATCCCCATCGGCGCCTTCGTCGAGCCCGACGAGGAGGACCTCCTCAAGGCCACGACGCGGGAGAAGAACCGCGTCTTCGCCGCGGGCCCCACCAGCAACATCGTGCTGGCGCTGGTCGCGGGCGGCCTGCTCTCCGTGGCGTTCATGGGGAGCCTCACGCTGGCCAACGACGGCCACGGCGTCGTCATCGGCTCGGTGGAGCCCGGCAGCGGCGCGGAGGCCGCGGGCCTGCGCAACGGCGACGTGCTCACCAAGGTCAACGGCGTCGCCATCACCGACCGCGACTCGTACACCACGGTGATGAACGGCACGCACGCGGGACAGACCATCCCCATCGAGTACCTGCGCGGGGGCAAGGCGCTCAGCACGCAGGCGGTCCTCACGGACAAGTACGACTACGTGCAGAAGGTCGCGCCCTCCTCCAACGTGCCCGAGAACCGCGGCAAGGGGTTCCTGGGCGTCGCCGGCATCGGGCTGGACACGCTGGACTCCATGCGCGACGCGATCCAGCACCCCTTCGGGAGCCTCAGCAGCTTCCTCTTCTACGTCGCGTACCCCTTCTTCATCTTCAGCCAGGGCGTGGACGTGCTCGCCGCGCCCTACAACGGCCTCTTCACCCTCCACGGCCCGCTGGCGGTCCTGGGTGCGCCGGCGTTCTTCGGGCTCGCGACGCTCCTCTACTGGATCGTCTGGATCAACCTCATGCTGGGCACCTTCAACGCGCTCCCCGCGGGGCCTCTGGACGGCGGCCAGATGTTCAAGGCCACCCTCTCGGACCACTTCATGAAGCGCTATCAGGTGGACCGCGCCCGCGTCGCCGTGGAGCGCGAGGAGATGGGCGCCCTCAAGGTCAAGGGCAAGGACGCCGAGACGCAGGAGAAGCTCGACCGCGTCCAGAAGCAGGTCAGCCGCGCCACCGCCGCGCTGGGCCTCTTCATCCTGGCGCTGATCCTGCTTCCCATCGTCGTGCCCCCCCTGGTGAACCTCGTCGGGTAGCGCCTCCCTGAGGTAGCTCTCGTCTTCTGTCACCACTTGACGCGACGACGCCACGGCGCCACGACGCGACGACCGGAGAAACAGGGGTTTCCCTCGTCCGTCGCGTCGTGGCGCCGTGGCGTCGTCGCGTCAAGTGGTGACGAAAGCGAGAGACGCGCGGAGCCGACGCTGGGGGCATCCGACAGGGGCGGGCCGCGGGAGAGCCCAGGAAGAAGAGAGGCCTCAGGAGTCCTTGACCTTCAGGCCCATCTGGTCGTAGATGGGGACGAGCTCCTGCCAGCGCGAGTTGGGCTGGGGCTTGAAGCCGTCGTTGGTGAGGCGCGCGTTCTGGAAGTACTTGGGGCTGAACGCCTTGAGGCCCACGAAGGGGTTGTGGTCCAGGAAGCCCCAGAGCGTGACGTTGCCGCTCTCGTCCTGGGTCACGATTTCCGGACGGATGTTGCGGTTGTTGTAGACGAGCCGCGTCTCGGGGTTCTTGTACGAGATGTACACGCAGCGGTGCTCGACGGCCGCCTTGACCCAGAGTTCCTCGATGCTGAGCGTCATGGATGCATCCCGGCCCGGAAATGGCGGGCGGAGGGTTAAGAAGGCTGCGAAGTTGAAACCGGGGCTCCCTGGCCCCGCTCCCAGAAGCAACCCGAACCCACGAACCACCGGACCACGGGTCTTGCTCTGGTCCGGTGGTTCGTGGGTTCGGGTTGCATCGAGGAGCAGGACCGGCAGAGGGCAGGCCCGTCGGAGCGGCCGCCCCGAATGTTTAAATGGCCCGCGCCCGCTGCGGCGCCCAAGGTTGGCAACATGGCGAAGTGGACGAAGAACCACCTGCTGGAGATCGGGCTGGTCCTGGCGATCATCGGGCTCATCCTCACGGTCATCAGCTGGGTCTACAGCTTCGTCCAGCCCACGCCCGACCTGCTGGCGAGCTACAAGAGCCTCGTCGAGCGCCCCGAGGGCAACTACAACCTCATCCTCTTCATCGGCGGCCCCATCCTGCTGATCATGGGCGGCTTCTACTTCGGCGAGCAGCTCGTCCTGCGCCGCCGCTTCGAGAAGCTCCTGGACACGCCCAAGCGCAGCGAGTTCAGCAGCCGCCGCAAGGACCTGGAGGACCTGGCCCGCCGCCTGCCCGACAAGTTCGGCGACCGCATCTCCAAGAAGGAGAGCGAGTTCGGCGCCACCTCCAAGCGCTCCGCGTGAGCCCCTCGCCCTTCTTCGAGCGCCCCTTTTCTTGCGTCTCCATCTCTGCGCCGCCAGCCCGGCGCCTCCCCGCAGGCCCCGAAGCCTCCAAGAAGGGCACCCCCCATCGCGCGCCGCGTGAACAACACGAACCCGCGGCCGGACGACCCCTTGCCGGAGTCGCGGTTCTCGGTGGTCCTCGTCGAGCCCCAGTACGGCGGGAACGTCGGGCACGTCGCGCGCTGCATGCTGAACTTCGGCGTCTCGGACCTCGTGCTGGTGAACGCCTTCGCCATGAACGAGGAGACGCGGGAGCGCGCCGTCCACGCCCGCGGCGTGCTGGACAGGGCGCGCCGCTTCCCCACGCTCGCCGAGGCCAAGAAGGAGTTCGACGTGCTGGTGGGCTTCGCGTCGCGAATCTCCACCATCAACAAGGCGCACCGCCGCATGTCCGAAGGGCTGGAGGACGTCGCGCAGCGCCTCTCCACCATGGGCGGGCGCGTGGGGCTCGTCTTCGGGCGCGAGGACTTCGGCCTCTCCAACGAGGACGTGGAGACGTGCGACCTGCTCTGCTCCATCCCGACGCGGCAGCAGTACCGCAGCATGAACCTCAGCCACGCCGTGGCGGTGGCGCTCTACGAGATCCAGCGCGACGCGCACCCGCCCACGCCCTACGTCTCCATGGCGAAGCCCCACGAGAAGGAGGTCCTCTTCGCGACGTGGCGGCACATGAACGAGGTGGTGGGCTTCCAGCCGCACCGCGTCGAGCAGGGGGACCAGATGTTCCGCCGCCTCATGGGCCGCGCCGGGATCACCGCCTGGGAGTACCACCGCGTGATGGGCACGCTGGGCCGTGCGCTGCGCGGCCTGGACGCCTGGCCGCCGCCCGGCGTGGGGGACGGCTCACTCAAGGACGAGGACACCGAGAAGGAGAGCTAAGGCTCGTCCGCCGCCTTCAGCTTCAGGACGGCGCGGGGCAGCTCGAGGCCCTTCAGGGAGAAGAGGGTGAGCCCTTCGGGCGTCGTCATGTCGAAGGTCCCGCAGCGCGCGCAGATGTCCAGCCGACCCCGGCCGTTGGCAAGCGCGCTGGTGGGCGACCCGCATCGGGGGCAGACGGTTCCACGAGTGGGCGCGAGGCCCAACAGGGCGTCAGGCAGGGCTCGGACCGGGTCGGCCATGCCCGAAGGTGTTGTCCGTTGGTCGGTAAGTCAGTTTCTCTGGGCCGTGCCGGCGGTTCCCCGTCAGTCTGCCGAGGCCAGCGCCCTGCCGCGCCCTTCGGTGCCCTTATCCGGCTCGGTCCTGTTGCCCGCGACGCATGGCGGGCGCGCGGGCCTCGGCCCCCGGGAAGGTGATCCTCTTCGGGGAGCACGCGGTCGTCTACGGCGAGCCGGCCGTGGCCGTGGCGCTGAGCCTGCGCACCGAGGTCACCGTGAGGGAAGCGGGGGACCAGCACCGGGTCAATGGGCAGCCCCTCGCGCCCTACCACCACGCGTACATCAAGGACGCCATCGAGAACCTCTGGAAGGGGGGGCCGCCCCTGGACGTGCGCACCGACAGCCGCGTCCCCAGCGCCTCGGGCCTGGGCAGCAGCGCCGCCCTCTCCGTCGCCACGACGGCCGCCCTCCTGCAGCTGCAGGGGCAGCTTGGGGAGGAGCGTTGCGCCCGGGAGGCCTACGCCGCGGAGGTCAGCGCCCAGCGCGGCCGCGGGAGCCCCACCGACACCAGCACCGTCACCCACGGGCACGCGGTCCTCGTGGACAAGGAGAAGGGCCCGGGCTTCCTGTGGGACATCCAGCGCGGGGAGCGCCGCTGGTACCTGCATCACATCGACATCCCCCCCCTCACGCTGGTCATCGGGAACTCCCTCCAGCGCGGGCGCACCATGGACGAGGTGGCCAAGGTGGGCCGCTTCGTCAAGAAGACGGGCTTCGCGCGGGAGGTCATCCGCGACCTGGGCAAGATCAGCCGCCAGGCGGTGGAGCTGATCCAGGACCGCGAGAAGCTGGCTCTGGGCGTCGCCATGGACGAGGCCCACGACCTCCTCACCATCCTGGGCGTCTCCACGCCCAAGCTCGACGACCTGTGCAACGCCGCGCGGCAGCACGCCTACGGCGCGAAGCTCACGGGCTCCGGTGGCGGCGGGAGCATGATCGCCTTGACCGACGAGCCCGAGGCGTGCGCCGCGGCCATCGCGAAGCGCGGCGGGCACCCGCTCGTCGTGCAGCTTGGCGGCCCGGGGGTGAGCGCGTCCACCTTGTGAAGCTGGGCGGCAGCGTCATCACCGACAAGGCAACGTACCGCGCGCCGCGCCTGGAGGACCTCTCGCGCCTCGCGCAGGAGCTTCGCGCCGCGCCCGGTCCGCTGGTCGTCGTCCACGGCGCGGGCTCCTACGGCCACGTCCTGGCGAAGGAGTTCCGCCTCGCGGAGGGGCGCGACCGGGACGCGCGCCGCGACGCGGCGTTCGCGCAGGTCCACGCCGACGTGCGCGAGCTGTCGGTGCTCGTCTCCGAGGCGCTGCGCGACGCGGGGCTCCCCGCCATCACGCACTCGACGTATGACCTGGCGCGGCTGGACTCGGGGCGGCTCCTCTCCTTCGCGCACGCGCCGGTGGCGGACACGCTGGCCGCGGGCTTCGTGCCCGTGCTATCAGGGGACGGCGCGCTGGACGCCTCCCGCGGCTGGGGCATCCTCAGCGGCGACGTCATCATGGCCGAGCTGGCGCGCGCGCTGCGCCCCGAGCGCGCCGTGTTCGTGACCGACGTGGACGGCATCTACGACCGCTGGCCCGACGGCGCGCTCCTGCCCCGCGTCGGGCCCCACGACCACGTGGGCGGCGGCCACGCGCGGGGGCACGACGTCACGGGGGGCATGGCGGGCAAGCTCGCGCGGGCGCGCGAGGTCGCCAAGGCGGGCGTCGAGGTCCACGTGGTCAACGGCGCCGTTCCCGGAAGGCTCGCCGACACGCTGGCGGGGAAGCCCACGGTGGGGACCGTCGTCCTTTCTTGATCTGAGAGTCGGCACCAAGCGCTCATCTCCCCGCCTTCGGCTGGGTGGCCGTGCGAGGCTGGCTGCGCCGGAGGCTCCACCGCGAGCGCCCTCTTTCCGAGCGCGCCCTGCTGATCTTCTTGCTCGCCGAGGCGGCCGTCTTCCTCGCGCCGGCGGTCGGCGCGCTGGGCCTGCTGTCCTTCCTTGCGGCCACGGTCATCGGGCTCCTCTTCGTCCTGCCCGCGCTCATCGCGCTCATGGCCCTCCTTCTGGTCGCGCTCCCCAGCGTCGCGTCGCTGGCCACGCTCGCGCTCGCCCCCCGCGCGGGGCGCGTCGTGACGCTCGCGGCGCAGCTTCTCCTCCTGGGCTCCATGGCGGCGTGGGACGGGCCGCCGCGCCAGCGCGTCGTGGCCGCGACGACCACGGAGGCGTTCTTCCCCCTCGTCGCGCTGGCGCTCCTGGCGTGGGTCCTCGCGGACGACGCGCGGCGCCTTTGGGGCCGGCGCGCCGCCGCGGCGGGACAGGCACGTTGAAGCGCGGCGCCCCGCCTCCGGGCCTTGCGCATGGGCGAGCCCGAGCAGACCCGCAGCCGCAAGCAGGAGCACGTCGACATCATCCTGGGCCAGGACGTGCGCGCGCGGGAGAACGCCTGGGACGACGTGCGCCTGCTCCACGAGGCCGCGCCCGACGTGGACCTGGAGGGCGTCGACCTGCGCACGCGCTTCCTGGGCGCGGACCTGGGCGCGCCCGTGATGATCGCCAGCATGACGGGGGGCTACCCCGACGCGGAGCGCATCAACGGCAACCTCGCCGCCGCAGCCGCTGCACGCGGGCTCGCCATGGGCGTGGGCTCCCAGCGCGCCGCTTTGCTATCACCGGAGGCGCGGCGCAGCTTCGCCGTCGTGCGCGACCACTCCGTGCCCTTCGTGTGCGCGAACATCGGCGCGCCCCAGCTGGTGCCGCAGGCCAAGAAGGGGCCGCTCACCCGCGCCCAGATCGACGAGCTGGTGAAGATGCTCGACGCCGACGCGCTCATCGTCCACCTCAACCCGCTCCAGGAGACGGTGCAGCCCGAGGGGGACCTGCGCAGCCGCGGCGTGCGCGACGCCATCCGCGACCTCTCCAAGGACCTGGGCGTCCCCGTCATCGCCAAGGAGACCGGCGCGGGCATGGCGCGCGGCACGGCCTCCGCGCTCAAGGCGTGCGGCGTCGCGGCGCTGGACGTGGGCGGGCTCTCGGGCACGACGTTCGCGGCGGTGGAGACGTTCCGCGCCGCGGCCGAAGGGCGCGCGGACCGCGAGCGCCTCGGCGCGCTCTACCGCGACTGGGGCATCCCCACCCCGGTCTCCGTGCTGGAAGCGCAGGTGGGATTGCCGGTGGTCGCCACGGGGGGCCTGCGCAGCGGGCTCGACGCGGCGCGCGCGCTGGCCCTGGGCGCGACGCTCGCGGGCTTCGCCAGCGCGTTCCTCCACGCCGCGAACCGCTCCGCCAAGGACGCCATCGCGTTCGCGGGGCAGGTGGAATTGGAATTGAGGACGGCGTGCTTCCTCACCGGCTCCGCGCGCGCCTCGGACCTCGCGCGCCGGCCGCTCCTCGTGGAGGGCGCCACGCGCCAGCGCCTCGCGGATCTGGGGCACGACCCCGCCGCGCTGGCCGGCCGCGGGCGCGCCTGAGCCGGCATTCAACAGGGAATCCGCAAGCTACAAACCCAGGGGTCCCCCTCGGCGACCCCGGTGGAACGACTGACGTCGCGCACGCTTCTCCTCATCGTCGTGGGCCTGGGCATGGTCCTTGCCGGCTGCGCCGGCAACAACGCCAGCAACACGACCCCCACGGCCTCGACGCCCAGCGCGGACCAGCTTACGCCCGCGGGCGGCAAGGCGCTCCTGGACGCGGCGGCCGCCGGCATCCCCCAGCAGTTCGCCATGTCGGCCAGCGTCCTCTCCGGCGCGAACAAGATCATCACGTTCAACGCGACCTTCGACAACTCCACGAAGACGAGCTACGTGGAGCTTCGCGGCGACCCGCAGGCCCTCGCGGCGCAGTCCCAGGGCAACGCCGAGGCCGCGGCCTTCCTCAAGAGCGGCTTCAGCATCTACACCACGAAGGAGGGGAGCCTCTACCTCGCCAACGGCACGGCGTTCGTCTTCCCGCCCGCCAACGAGTCGGGCCAGGGCAGCAGCATGGTGCCCAGCCCCGAGAAGAGCCCCTTCGGCCAGTTCCTCAGCCCCACCGACGTCGTGGGCGCCTTCCAGGGCAGCAACGTCAGCGTCGTGAGCGCCGAGCCCACCACCTGCCACGGCCAGGCCGCGGTGCGCGTCGTCTTCTCCGCCAAGGAGCAGGGCCAGCCCACCAACGCCACCGCGGACGTGCTCAACTCGCAGCCCCCGCGCCTCTGCCACCTGGAGACCACCCTCCCCAAGGAGAGCGGCAGCGGCGCCGCGGCGGACCCCTTCTCGGGCGCCACGACGCAGATCGACTTCTACTACAACGGCGAGCTCGCGCTCCAGGTCCCCGAGTCCGTGACCCGCGCGGTGGGCCTGCGCTACACCAGCGACAAGCTCCCCTTCTCCAGCGGCAGCGGCGACCAGCCCTCCAACGTCACGTGGACCTTCGAGAGCAGCGGCGGCATCCCCCTCTCGGAGGTCTCCGTGGAGGTCAAGGACGCGAGCGGCGCCGGCTCCGGCAGCGCGGACTCCATGAGCTTCGGCGCGCAGCCCACCCTGTGGAGCATGACCCTCTCCGAGGGCCACAAGACCCAGGGCGGCGTCACGCTGACCTTCACCGACAAGGACGGCGACGGCAAGGTCTCCAAGGGCGACACGCTCCTCGTCCAGACCGGCTCCGGCCAGGAGCCCGCGACGGCGGTCCTCAAGGACCTCAAGACGGGCACCTACGTCGTCCCCGCCCCGGGCCTTGCCCTTGTGCTGGGCCTCCTGGGCCTCGCCGCCCTGGCCCTCCGGCGCCGGTGAGGCGCGCAGAAGCCTGAAAGTGCTCCCCCGAGGGAATCGGGGGAGCCTTCCACCTTCGATCCACGTGCTCCGAAACTACGAAACGTTCTTCCGGTTCGGGGGGTTCGTGGTGCGGTATGCGCGACATCATCGCGGGCGAGATGGAGGGCCCGTCGCTCTTCAAGGACGCCGGGAAGCTCTCCTACGACTACGTCCCCGACCGGCTCCCGGGCCGCGAGGAGGAGATCGCCAAGCTCGCCCGCCAGTTCCGCCCCCTGCTCCAGGGCGGCGCCGCCCAGCACGTCCTGGTCACGGGCCCCGTGGGCAGCGGCAAGACCGCGCTCTCCCGCGCCTTCTGCCGCGACCTGAAGGCTCACGCGCGCAGCCAGGGCGTCAACATCGAGTACACCGACGTGAACTGCCGCCGCCGCAGCACCGAGGGCGCCGCGCTGCTGAAGATCCTCACGCACTTCGACGAGCGCTTCCCGGACCGCGGCTTCAGCAACGCCGAGATGCTGGAGATCCTCAAGAAGCGTCTGGAGCGCGCCGAGGCGCACCTCATCGTCATCCTCGACGAGGTGGACATCCTCCTCAAGAAGAGCGGGAGCGACCTCATCTACAACCTCACGCGCTTCAACGAGGAGAGCGGCAAGGCGAAGTTCAGCGTGAGCCTCATCATGGTCTCGCAGCAGGACGCGCGCACGCTCCTGGACGAGGCCGCGCAGTCCACCTTCAAGCGCACGGGCGTCCTCCCGCTGGAGCGCTACGACGCCGAGCAGCTGAAGGGCATCATCCACCAGCGCGTGGACCTCGCGTTCCACAAGAACGCCTTCCCCGAGGACCTGGAGGAATTGGCCGCCGACACCGCCGCGCCCTACGGCGACGCGCGCTACGCCATCGAGCTTCTCCAGAAGTCGGGCCAGCTGGCGGAGGACGCGAGCCGCGACCACGTCGAGCCCGAGGACATCCGCGCCGCGGCGGCCGAGAGCCACCCCTTCGTCACAGAGACCAAGCTCGTGGAGCTGGAGCGGCACAAGGCCCTCACGCTCCTGGCCATCGCGCGCGTCCTCAAGAAGGGCGCCGCCTTCGCCACCACCGGCGAGGCCGAGGAGCGCTACGCCCTCGCGTGCGAGGAGTTCGGCGAGAAGGCCCGCGCGCACACGCAGTTCTGGACGTTCTTGAAGGACCTGGACTCGCTGGGCTTCATCCACACCAAGCGCAGCGGCAAGGGCGTCGTCGGGACGACGACTTTGATCTCGCTTCCCGATATCCCCGCTCGGGTGCTGGAGGAGAAGCTGGTGGGGATCCTCAAGGGCGAGACGTGAGCCCAGAGGGCATCCATCCGCTCTGGACGGCTCGTTGCCTCGGTCCCGCCCATGAGGACATTGTGGCGCCTCCATAAGGTGGGACGCCGAGTCCGTCCTGGCGAACGCATGCGCCCCCTCCGACCCCGCCCCCTGGAGAGCCACGCCGTGTGGGCGCTGCGCGGCGCGCTCCTGGTCATCGCGGCGTACTCCATGACGGTCCAGCCGCAGTACACGACGCGCCCCCTGCTGGTGGGTTCCTCGCTCCTGGGTCTTGGCGTGAGCGCGCTCTTCACGCTGATCCCCACGCGCCGGCCGCGCACGCTGCGCGCCGCCGAGGCTGCCGTGCTCTTCGCGTTCGTCCTCCACGTCTCGGGGCACGCCTTCGGCCTCTACGCCCGGTTCGCGGACTACGACAAGGCGCTGCACACCCTGGTCCCGCTGGCGCTGGTGCTGGTCTTCTATGCGCTCTCGCAGTCCACGGGCTGGCTCTGGGCGTGGACGCGCGTCACGCCCGCGGAGGCGGGCGTCTACCTCTTCTCCATGGCCGTGACCGTGTGCACGTTCTGGGAGATCGTCGAGTTCACGACGGACACGTTCTTCGGCACGCACGAGCAAGGCGGCAACTTCGACACCATGACGGACATCCTCTGCGACTTCGCGGGGGCCGCCGTGGGCGCGCTCGTCGCCGCGGCCGCCACGCGCCACGGGCGCGCGCACGGCTTCGGGTCGATCTCGGAGCCCAGCACGGATGGCCGCGAGGAGGGCGCGCCCGGGTCGCGCTCCCGCGCCGCGCGCTGCGCCGCCACGCCGCGGGGCGCGTGCGCGAGCTTCGCGCGGGGCTGACCCGCCTCACGGGGCGTCCGTCCGACCCGAGGATTCCGGCGGAGCGGTGGCGGCTTTCCCGCCTGGCGTCCAGCCGAGCTGGCGCGCGACGTGGTGGAGCAGCGGCTCCCGCGCGCCGTGGCGACGACGGTCAAGCCAGAAGCCCGCGATGAGGAGCGCCAGCATCGCCGCGTCGATGGCCCATTCCTCGGCGCTCCCGAACACGACGTAGCTCCGGGCGATGACGAAGTCCTGGAACATGTGGAGCCCCCAGAACGTCGCCGGGATCAGCGTGCGGAAGAGGAGGCACGCGGGCACGACGAGGACGAGCGCCAGGGGCGTGTGCATGAAGCCCTGCCACGAGGCGCCCCAGTGGACGATGGTCGCCGCGTGCATGCCCTTGAGCCCCCCGTGGGAGAGGATGTACGAGCGAAGCTGCAGGAGGTGGTCCGCGTCGATGGCCACGCCGAAGCCCAGCGCCAGCGCCCAGTCGCGGGGCGTGAGCCGCCGCCACTGCGAGAGCGCGAGCCCGAGGAGGAGGCTCGCCAGGAGGTGGCTGGGCAGCATCATGGCAGGCCGCGTTCTCGTCGCTCCTCCATCTTAAGGGCTTCTCCGGACAAGGGCTTCGCTGGGGGCCCGGGGTGAGAAAAAATAGGGGCAGCGCGGAGCCGCCCCTATGTAGCCGACAATCTGGCCTCTCGCTACTTATGGCTTTCGCGGGCTGCCTGCAGGGCGAGCGCGAAGTCGAGCGCGCTCATGGCGAGCCCCACCGCCATGGCGATCCCCGCCGCGACGGGGGCGACGCCCGCCTCGGAGGAGATGGCGAGCCAGACGCCGGCGATGATGCCCAGGACTATCGCGCGCCCCCCGACGTGGAGGATGGCGATGTCGTTCTCGCGGTACGCCCACAGGATGGGGAGCGTGATGCTGCCCGCGAGGGCGTCCAGGGAGAGGAGCTTCTGGGTGATCGCGGCGTCCCCCCGCGTGCCCAGCCACAGCGATCCCACCGAGAGGAGGAGGAACACGAATCCCAGCAGCACGCGGGGCGTCGGAGGGAGCAGGAAGGACGCCTGCGCGTTCCACGCGGGGCTCCCCCGCTCGGCTCCGGCCTTGGCCTTCGCGGCGGCGATCTCCCTCTTGGCGCTCTGCCTCACGTAGACGGACCAGACGCTTCCGTGGGGGTTCGAGTCCACCGCGTCCTTGGGCCAGTGCCCCGGCAGCGCGCAGCGCCCCAGCGCCGTCCCAGGCGGAGGACGCAGGTAGAGGTGGCTCGCGTGCCCCTGGCTGAGGTAGAAGTCCTGCGAGACGCGATACTGCCCCGCCGCCCACGAGCGGAGATATCCTTTCCACCGGATGGGGCGGTGCCTCTGGCGGACCAGCGCGACGTTGCGGAACCCCTTGCCCACGGGATTCCCCAGGTAGACGAACGGGACGTAGTGCCCTTCGCCGGCCGCGTTGACGAGGAGCACGAGGCCCCGGACCTCGAGGTCGGCCTGGTCGAGCTTCCCCATCCCGGTCCTCACCTCCTGGAGGTCCGACGCCTGGGCCTCCAGGTCGAGCGGCCCCTCCGCGCCCCGTTCCAGCAGCCTCCCCAGCGCCCGCACCGCGGACTCGCGCAGCCCGACGCGCTTCGCGAAGCCCATGGCGAGCCGCTGCACGATGGAGAAGGGCACGGTGGGCGCCGGCTTGCCGTCGACGTCGGCGCTCCGGTCGGTCTCCCCCTCCAGGGGCCTCGCGGGGAGCGCGATCGCGTTGAGCCCCGCCTCCGAGCTGTCGAAGACGAGGTACGTCGCGCGCTCCTGGACCGACGTGGGGCTCTCGTAGACGTAGTCGAACGTGGAGCGCGTCAGCCGGCTGTGCTCGATGGATTGCGCGAGGTCGCTGAAGGTGAGCCGCGGGATGCCTCGATAGCTTTCGCCTCCCCCAAATCGCTTTCGAGGCCCGGGCCTGCGTGTTAGCGCCGCGGGGACACCGGTCCACCCTGGCGCCGGGTCAGAGCCCCTTGAGCGCCTGGTCCACGTCCGCGACGAGGTCCGCCGCGTCCTCGATGCCCAGCGCGAGGCGCACGGTGCCGGGCACGATGCCGGCGCGGTCCAGCACCTCCTTGGGCTGGTTGCGGTGGCTCTGCTGGAGGGGCAGGCTGCACAGGCTTTCGACGCCGCCGAGGCTGGCCGCGTTGCGCACGACGCGCAGGCCGTCCAGGAAGCGCTTCGCGTCGTCGAAGCTCGCCAGGTCGAAGGAGAGGAGGCCCCCGTAGCCGCCCGGCATCTGGCGCTTCGCGAGGGCGTGCTGCGGGTGCGAGGGCAGGCCCGGGTAGTGCACGCGCTTGACCGCGGGGTGGCGCGCGAGGTGCTCGGCCACCGCCTGCGCGTTGTCGTTGGCGGCCTTGACGCGCAGCGGCAGCGTGCGCAGGCCGCGCTCCAGGAGGAACGCCGCGTGCGGGTCCAGCACGGCGCCCATGAGCTTGTGCAGGCCGCGCACGCGCGCGACGTGCTCGCGCGAGCCGCAGACGGCGCCCGCGCTGATGTCGCTGTGCCCGCCCAGGTACTTCGTCGCGCTGTGCATCACGAGGTCGATGCCCAGGGCGTGCGGCCGCGAGTTCACGGGGCTCGCGAAGGTGCTGTCCACCAGCGTGACGGCGCCGGCGGCGCGCGCGATCTGCGCGCTCTGCGCCAGGTCCACGAGGCGCAGCGTGGGGTTCGTGGGCGTCTCCAGGTAGACGAGGTCCGCCTTCGTCCGCAGCGCCGCGCGCAGCGCGTCCACGTCGGTGGGCGAGACGTGGTCGATGCGGATGCCGAAGCGCGACTCCAGCGTGCGGAAGAGGTTGATCGTGCCCCCGTACAGGTCGGAGGTGGAGACGATGCGCCCGCCCGCGCCGACGAAGGCGAGGACGCCCGTCGCGATGGCCGCCATGCCCGAGCCCGAGACGACGGCGTCCTGCGTGCCCTCCAGCGCGGCGAGGCGCGACTCCACGCTGGTGGTGGACGGGTTGGAGTAGCGCGTGTAGACGTCGCCCTGGCGGCGCCCCTCGTAGACGTCGTCCACCTCCTGCGCGCTGGCGAGGACGAAGGTGCTCGTCTGGTGGATGGGAGTGACCAGCGGGCCCGCGCGGGGCTCCTCGCGGCCGTGGACGCTGGTCGTGCGCTCGCCTGGCATGGCCGCTGCACGCCACCGGGGGCATTTCAAGCCGCCGGAGCGTCGGCCGCACGAACGCGCGCGCTGGACGTTCCGCGGACCGTTCCGATGGAGGCCCTGGGCTGCTTGCCGACAAAGCCAAGCCTCCTGGCGTCTCCGACCCCCGCATGGCGAAGAACCTCCAGACCGTCGCCAGGCGCGCGCTCACGCCCTGCGCGGGCGACGAGGCGTTCCGCTTCGCCGACGGCACGTCGGCGCGCGACCTGGGCGACCTGCACCACGCGGTGGGCGCCAAGAGCGGGCACCTCGTCGCGCACCACCGCATCGACTACGCGCCGTGGGTGGAGCGCATCCTGGGCGACCCCGCCCTCTCGCGCCGCATCGAGCGGCTCGCGCGCCGCCCCGTCCGCGACGTGGAGGCCTTCCGCCACGAGCTGCTCTTCCTTCTGGGCGACCGCCTGGGCAAGCTGCGCGAGCGCGTGCTCTGAGCCTCACCAGCACCCGTGCGCCGGGTCGGTGAGCGGCGCCGCGCTGCGCGGCCCCAGGTCCTCGCCGGTGGGGTTGAGGCTCGACTCGCGGGAGACCACGCTGCTGTCGTAGCAGTCCACGTCGCGCAGCTGGAACGGATCGCCCACCTGGGCGAGGCCCGGGTCCTGCCGGCCCGTGGTGGTGTCCAGGTTCCAGAGCGAGGGGTCGCACACCCACCCGTTGGTCGCGGGGGCGTTGCGGCCGATGCCCGCGGCGCAGAACTCCGCGCCGTAGAGGCCCCCCGCGCCGGGGAACGCGACGCCCGAGAGCGTCGTGCGCGCGAAGAAGGTGTACCAGTCGGCCGGCGCGAGGTCGAGGCTCGCCTTCGTCTGGCCCGAGGCGTCGACGCTCGCGCCGCCGATGCGCGGCGCCGAGTTCACGTAGACGTGGTTCGCGTCCCACGCGTCGTTGCCCACCTCCTGCTGGCCGCTGACGAAGTTGGTGCCCGTCACCTCGAAGAACGAGAGGGCGTGCGAGCCGGGGACGACGCCCAGGTCGTCGGGCGCGCCGCAGCGCTCCGCGCCCACGGGCAGCGAGGCCGAGGGGCCACCGCCGGGCGCGGAGACCTCGGGGTCCGTGCACGCCTCGCGCGACTTGAAGCCGTAGCGGAACTCCAGCTCGGGCGCGCTCTTGCCGGCCGTCGTCACGGCGTCCGTGCCGTCGGTGCCCTGGTAGACGTCGTGCCCGAAGTCGTCGGTGCCGTCGCAGTCGTCCAGGAGCGCGTTCTCCTCGATGGTCTCGTTCACCGTCGCGGGCGCAGTGCCGTCGGGGTTGACCTGCGGGGTCCCGGGAGAGTAGACGACGACGCGCGTCGTGATATCACCTCCCACGAGGCCCGTGGCGTCGGGAACGGTCACGGTCTGGTCCACGAGGGGCGCGGCGCTGCAGTCGAACTCGCCGTACACGATGGCGTTGTTTCCCTGCGGGCAGGGCTGCGGGGGCGGGTTGGCGGGGTCGCCCTTGCAGGCCTGGTCCGTGCCGGGCTCGTCGACGTCCAGCGGCGCGCCGTCGGCCCAGAGGGCGCTGGGCTGCGGGAGCGCCTGCGTGGCGCCCGTGGGGTCGCGCGCCTGCGCGAGGGCGAGGGCCGCGTCGGGCGCGCGCCCGTCGAGGCAGTCCGCGTGCTGGAGCAGGCCGCCGGTGTGCTCCTCCTGGCGGTGGCTGGGCGCGATGGCGCTCTGCTTGCACGCGTCGAACGCCGGAGGCGCGTCGGGCGCGCGCGGCTCGATGCGGTCGCCCCAGATGGCGGTGCCCGGCCGCCCGTCCACGCTGGCGGAGGCGTTGAGGTAGCGGTGCTCCGCGTCGCCCGGCGGGAGGTCCACGGGGGAGATGGGGAGCAGCTCCGTGATCCACCCTCCGCCGTTGTGGATGCGCCCTTCGTCCGCGGCGTCGTCGGGCATGGGCGGGCAGATGGACTCGTCGATGGCCTGGCCCAGCGCCTCGGCCGCCTCCACGCGGTACTCGCGCAGCGCGCCGTCCGCCATGCCCACGTAGCCGTCGTGGTTGCAGTCGGCCCACACGCCGAGGATGGCCTCGAAGCCGCCGTTGCCCACGTTGTAGACGCGGCCGCCCAGCGTCGCGCTGTTGGGGCTCGCGAGGAGGGAGAGCCCCGCCTCGCCGCTCACGACGTTGAAGTAGACCCTGCTGGTGGCCTGGCCCGGCGGGTCCTGCCACGTGGTCGAGCTTCCGAGGTCGTACTTGTTGTCGGGCTCCAGGCTCCCGTAGGAGGCCCACGTCGCGACGCCCGGGGGGACGAGCATCGTCGCGGCGAGGGCCAGCGCGGCCAGGCTGAGAAGGCGGGTCATGGCTCCAAGCTCCACGGGCGGGTCGGCGCGCAAGCCTCGCTCCAGGCCAGCCCCGCAGGGGCATGCGCCGGGAAGTCGATAAGAATTGCCAGGCGCCAGCCTCGCGGCGGCGCCCGCGCTGGAGCAGGAAGAGGAAGAAAAAGAGGGGAGCCCCCGGCGCGCGCCGGGGGCGGGGGCTTGGCTCAGCAGCCGTGGCCGGGCTCGGTGGCGGGGCCGACGGTGCGGCCGCCGATGTCCTGGCCCGTGGGGTTGAGGCTGGTGCCCTCGTAGTTGGCGTTGCCGGCGATCACGGTCGTGTCGTAGCAGTCCGTGTCGCGCAGGCCGTAGACGTCGCCCACGTTGCCGAGGTTGTCCCAGCCCGCGAGCTTCTCGCCCGACTGCGGGTCGAGGTTCCAGTCCGCGGGGTCGCAGTCCCAGCCGTTCTGGATGCCCGCGTTGCGGCCGATGCCCGCGGTGCACCACTCGGCGCCGTACTGCGCGGTGGCGCCGGGAGTCTGGAGGCCCGAGACGCCGAACTGCGCGTAGAACGTCGTGTAGTCCGCCTGGAAGAGGTCGGGCGTCACGCTGGGCGTGTTGCGGTCGACGTGGACGCTGCCCGCGTTGGGCGCGGTGCCGATCCAGTTCGTGCCGGACCACCACATGCCGTTGGTGAGCAGGAGCCAGGGCTCGGCGAGGCCGCCGCTCTCGGGCATGCCGCACGTCTGCGCGCCCGAGCCGGGGACGGTGATGACGGGCAGGGTGGGCAGGGGGTCGCCGTTGGGGTCGAAGGAGGTGTCGTCGCAGCCGAAGCGGAAGTCGAGGCCGCCCCAGCCGAAGTCCATCTCCGCCTGGGTCTTGCCGACGACCTTGGTGCCGCCGGAGGTGCCGGCCTCGGTGATGCCGTTGCCGTAGACGTCGTGGCCGCTGTCGTCGCTGCTGTTGCAGTCGTCCAGGAGCGGGTTCTCCTCGATGGTCTCGTTGGCGGTCGCCGCGATGGAGCCCTGGGGGTTCACGGTGGGGACGCCGGGGGACTGGACGAGGACGATGTCGCCGGGGTCCGCGGGCGTGCCCTCGGCGGGCGTGCCGGTCGCGGGGTCGGTGACGGTGATGGGCTGCGAGCTGCAGTCCGTCTCGCCGTAGACGATGCTGTTGCTGCCGTACTGGCAGGGCTGGGCGCCGCCGTCCTCGCCGTTGGGGCCGGACTTGCAGCTCTGGTCCGTGCCGAACGTGCTGATGTCGGCGGGGCCGCCGTTCTGGTACGCGTCGCGGATGCTCTTGAAGGGGACGCCGGCGAGGGTGCCGGTGTCGTCCTGCGCGACGATGAGGTCCCAGGTGTGCCAGGGGAGGTTGCCGTCAAGGCAGTCGATGTGCTGGAGCATGCCGCCGGTGTGGCCGGTGTCGCCCTTGCCGAAGGGCGGGTTGACCGTGGAGTCCGCGCAGTCGTCGCTGGGCGCGGGGGCGCTGGCGGGCGTCACGGGCGCGCCGAAGTCGCCCCAGATCTGGGCCGCGGAGTCGGCGATGACGCGGTAGTTGCCGTTGCTGTCCATGGAGGCCTGGTCGGTGGGGCCGATGGCGATGAGCTCCGTGACCCAGGTGCCGTCGTTGTGGATCTGGCCCGCGTTCGCCGCGGTGTCGGCGACGACGGGGCAGAGGTCCAGGTCCACGGGGAAGCCGGCCGCGGCGCTGACCTCGGCGCGGTACTCCAGGAGCGCGCCGTCGGCGAGGCCGACGTAGCCGTCCTTGTTGCAGTCGACCCAGACGCCGAGGATGGCGTTGAAGGCCGTCTCGCCGACGCCGCGGGTGCGGCCGCCGAGGGTGGCGGAGTTCACGGACGCGGTGCCCGCGACGCCCTGGACCTCGACCACGTTGAAGTAGACGTGGTTCTGCGCGGTGCCGGGGCCGGAGGGCCACATGAACGGCGTGTCGAACGACGTGCTGGGCTCGCTGCCTCCGTAGGAAGCCCACGTGGCCAGGCCCGTGGGGACAAGCATGAGCAGCGCCACCGAGGCGCTGATGACGACCGTACGATTCATTGCAACTTGCTCCAAGCCGAGTGGTGGAGAGCCTCCCCCTCACCCTAGCTGCGCCTGGCAAGGCGGAACATGGAGATAAGAATTGTCGCCCCACCTTCCCCCGGTCAAACGGCGTCACTCAGGACTCAACATGTAGAAACCACCCGCGGTGAATACAAAGCGATTCGACGAGTCCCCGCGGGGGTTGACGGCTCTACGGCGCGCGGCGGCGCACCAGGGCGAGGGCCGCCCCGGCGACCAGCAGCGGCGCGAGGCCCGGGCCGGGCGCGCGGCGCTCGGGGGTCGGCGCGGCCGCCTGCGTGGAGGCCGCGGTGGGCGCCGCGGGCGAGCCCGTCGCCGTGGGCCCTCCGATGGGCTGGCCCATCTGGCCGGGCGCCTGGAGCGACCGGTTGGGGTAGATGGTCATGTTGACCGACACAGCGGGGCAGTTCTTCACGCAGCGGAAGTCGATGGGCCCCTTGGAGAGGTCCATGTCGAGGACGACGCCGACGCCCGGGTGGACGCGCATGAGCGTGCCGCCCACCATGAAGTCGTGCGTGGCCGCGATGCGCTTCGCGTGGTCGGGGAAGTCGTGATAGCTCTGCGCCTCGCCGCTGGTCTCCGCGCCCTTGAGCACGAGGTACGCCTTGGTCCCGATGACGGTGACGTAGTTGGTCGTCACGTTGTCGTGGTAGACGTCCATCTCGTTGACGGCCTGCGCGGGGTCGGGCGCGCTGAAGTTCTCCTTGGCCAGGTCATACTCGAAGAGGTCCGTGTCCTGGAGCTTGAGGTCCTTGACGCTGGGGACCTGGGCGAGGGGGAAGTTGGCGCTGGAGCCCGTGTCGGCGCCCACGACGATGGCCAGCGCGCCGTCCAGGAGCGCGGGCATGAGCGGCGTGAGGCGCAGCGTGACCGTCGCGTTCTCGTCGATGGGGGTCGTGGTGGGTGTCGGCAGCGTGAAGGGGGAGACGCCGGCCGTGTCGGTGGGCTTGAGGGCCTGCTGCGCGATGGCCACGTCCATGGCCGCGCCGGGGATGGGCGCGCCGCCCGCGAGAAGCTCCACGTGGAACGACTTGCCGTTGTTGTCCTGCGTCACGACGGGCTTGTCCGCGCGCAGGTAGATCGTGACGTCCAGGCCCTGGGGCAGGAAGCGCACGGGCGCGGTCATGGTGAACGTGAGCGGCGTGCCGGCGCTTCCGGGCTGGTAGGACGCGAAGTAGACGCTGCCCGCGGCGGGGCCCTCGGGCGTGATGCGGCCGTCCGCCGTGAGCCAGCCATCGATGTTGAGGCTGAGGGGGTCGGCGGCGGAGACCAGCGCGTGGGCCGAGGCGGCGGGCAGCGCGGGGAGGACGACGAGGAGGGCGACGAGGAGCGCGCGCATGGGCTGGACATCACATCCCGGGCATGTTCATGCCGCTCATCCCCGCCGAGCCGAGCTGCGTGCTGGGGTCGCTGTACGGGTTGGCCGGCGGCGGGATCGGGTCGTAGACGATGGTGAGCGTGGCGGAGTAGGTGCCCATCTCGCCCGCGACGGGCGTGAGGGTGACGGTGTAGTCGCCCGCGCCGACGCGGCCGGTGAGGCTCCCCTTGTCGCTGGGCGCGCTGGTGGAGGCCACCTTGGGGGCGCCGCCCTTGCCGGTGACGTCCACGCTGATGGCGGACTGGTCGCCCGCGGGGTCCGTGGGCGCGGTGCCCGCGACGGCGTCGGAGGAGGTGAAGTTGAGGAAGAGCGTGCCCGCGCGCTCGGAGGTGAACGCGCGCACGTCGGGCGAGGAGCCCAGGGGGCTGGGCGGCTGCGCGGGGACGGGCGAGGGCGCGGTGAGGTTGTAGGAGCCGTCGTACTTCGCGGTGAGGGGCGTGGGGAGTGGGTTCACGTAGAAGTCGCGCTCCGCGCGGCCGAAGCGGCCCGCGGCGTCCTGGGCGATGACCATGACGCGCATCCAGCCCGAGCCGCTGGCGCTGACCTGGCCCGAGGCGCCCTTCAGGGAGAGCTGCGTCACGGGCGCGTCCTGCTGCATGAGCATGGTCTGGTGCGCCTGGCTGCCGTCGTTCTGGTAGATCACGGTGGAGCCCTTGGGGAGGACCAGCGTGTCGGGGACGAAGCGGAAGTCGCCGACGCTGGCGCCGTCGTGGAAATGAGTGACCACGGTGACCGGGGGCTGGCCGTTGTCGAGGATGGTGACGTTCTGGCGCATCCACGGGTGCGGGTGGCAGTGCTCCAGGAAGACGCCGGCCTGGTCGAAGGTGATGCTGGCGTTGGAGCCGGGGTCGATCATGGCCGTCTGGGTCGTCTTCATGACCGTGATGGGCGCGGTGCCGCCCATGGGGCCGTAGAGCCAGGTGTAGGTCACGTCGCCCGTGGCGTCCTTGGGGGGCGTGGCGGTGACGTCCAGCGAGGCGCCGGGCGCCACCCAGTCGCCGCCGGACACCGCGACCGCGGTGGCCAGGGGGGTGAGCGGCGTGTCCAAGGCCTTGGCGCCCGTCTGGGTCGAGGTGGCCGAGAGGTCCGTGGAGCCTCCAGGGTCCTGCTTGCCGGCGCAGCCGGCGAAGAGGGCCACCAGGAGAAGCGAGACGAGGGCGAGGGCGCTCCCGCGCATGGCCGGCACTCCAGGAAAGGGGGACATAACCTTTGTTGTGAGGTTCTCGTGCCGCCGGCGGCCTCACGGAGCGGCCGGCAGGAGCCCCCTCTCCCGCAGGAGGCCCGTCACCTTCCCCTCGATCTCGTCCCGGACGCGGCGGAACGTGGCCAGGTCCTTCCCCTTGGGGTCCTCCAGGTCCCAGTCCACCATCCGCTTGCCGACGAACGCCGGGCAGGCGTCGTCGCCGCACCCCATGGTCACGACGAGGTCGCACGCGTCGCGCACCCACGCCTCGTCGAACCCCTGGCTGGGGTGGCGCGAGATGTCGATGCCCTTCTCGCGCATGACCTGGATGGCCCCGGGGAGAACGTGCCCCAGGGGCCGGCTGCCGCCGCTGCGCGCCTCGATCCGGTCGCCGGCCAGGGCGCGGGCGAACCCCTCCGCCATCTGCGAGCGCGCGCTGTTGCCGACGCACGCGAAGAGGACGCGGAAGCGGGGCGCGCTCATTCGGGCGCCTCCGAGAGGGCGGGGACCGGACCCAGCGCGCCCAGGGGCTCCTTTGCCTCGATGCCCAGGCGCCCGGGCCGCAGCGCCTCGTAGGCGAGCATGCCCGCGACCGCGCCCACGATGGGCGCCGTGAGGTAGAGCCACAGCCCCGCGAAGGAGCCGCTGGCGAGGGCGGGCCCCAGGCTGCGCGCGGGGTTCATGCTGGCGCCCGTGAAGGGGCCGAAGGCGAGGGCGTCGAGCCCCACGGTGAGGCCGATGGCGAGGCCCGCGACGCCTGGAGCCGCGCGCCTGTCCGTGGCGACCGCGACGATGACGAAGGCCAGAAGGAAGGTGGCGAGCGCCTCGAGGACGAAGCCCTGGAGCGGGCCGACGCCCGCGCCCAGCGCGGTGGCGCCCTCGCGCGCGACGTCGCCCAGGAGGAGGCGCAGCGCAAGCGCGGCGGCGGTCGCGCCCGCGGCCTGCGCGAGCACGTAGGAGGGCACGCGCCGCCAGGGGAAGTGGCCGGTGGCGGCGAAGGCCAGCGTGATGGCGGGGTTGAAGTGCGCGCCGCAGACGTGCCCCAGCGCGTAGACCATGACTGCGATCACGAACGCGAACGTGAGCGCGACGCCCACGTGGCCCAGGGCGCCCGTCTCGGCGTTGGCCATGATGGCGCCGCATCCGGCGAGCACGAGGGCGAAGGCGCCCAAGGCCTCGGCGAAGGCGGGGCGAAGGTCGGGGGCCACGAAGCCGCAGCGCCGGAGGGCCCTCTTGAGCGTTCCCTCCGGAGACTCCGGGGGGAGGCGCGCTCCCGCGACCGAAGAGGTTCGGCGCAAACGCCAACCTCGCGCGCCCCGCTCCTGGGACCATGGAGCCCCCTCTCGCCAAGACCGAAGCCCTGGAGCGGTTCGACCGCAACGTCATCACCAGCGCGCTGGATGGGCGCCACCTGCCGCCCTACGTGCCCCTGGAGCCCAGCGGCGCGGGCGCCTCGGAGGGCGCGGCCCGCATCGTGCCCGTGGCGCTGGACGCCCTTCGGGAGGCCCACGGCGTGCGCGCGTGGACGCCCGAGACGTTCGAGACGGCCTTCCTTCCCGCGCTGCGCGCGTGGCACGGAGCGCTGGAGGTGGAGCGCGAAGGCGCGACCCTGCGGACGCTCGCGGCCGCGTGCCCCGTCGCGGCGCAGGCGGCCATGGACGCGCGCGTGTGCCAGATGTGCCGCGCGTTCCACGCCTTCGCGGCCCAGGAGGCCTACGGGCTTCGGCTCCGCGGCGTGACGTTCCCGCGGCTCGTGACGCGCGGCGACGCGGCGTGCGAGATGCGCCTCGCCATCGCGGACGCGTGAAGGCCCAAGGCGCGATCGCGACGTCGCACAGCGCGCCCGTTGCTCCGCCGCAAGGGAGAAGCCGCGACTTGGGCTTGCGGCAAGCGGAGGTTCCCCCTTGAAGACGCTCCCCCTCGTCCTCGTCGGCGCGATCGCCCTCGCGACGCTCGCCGCGCCCCTCTCCGCCGCCCAGCCCACGCCCCCCACCTGCAACCCGGGCCCGCTCCCCGGCACCTGCTGCCCGCCCAACGCGGACTGCGCGTGCCTGCTGTGCAACTGGAGCTGCGACGGCCTCGTCGTGTGCCAGATCGTCCCCACCTGCTCCACGCTCCAGGAGGGCAACTGGGCCGCCGGCGTCGAGTGGTCCGGCTGCACGCACGTCTCGGCCTACGCCTGCACGCAGTTCGCCTACTTCGGCGGGGGCGGCGGCGGGCCGGCCAACAACTTCGTCTGCGAGCAGAAGCGCACGCTCACGCTCCCGTAGCTGCGTTAGTCGCGAGACCGTGGACCTGTCCAGCAAGCTGCCAAGTGGGCCAGGGGGTCGGTGGCCCGACACGACGTCGGCCCCCACCCTGCGGCGGCTCGCCTTCGGCCTCGCGCTCTCTCTTCTTCCCGCGACGCCCGCCGCCACCGGCCTGGTCCGCGGCGCCGCGGGCGCGGAGCCCTCGTGGTCCCTGGTGGCATCGCCCAACGGGGACGTGGCGCCCACGGAGCTCTCCAGCGTCGCGTGCGTCTCACCCTCGGACTGCTGGGCCGTGGGGAACACGCAGGACGAGGGGTTCGACCTCACGATGCTGCTCATGAATTCCGATCGTGGACGGTTCCATGTCGGTGGGCATTCCACACGCCAAAGTTGGATGATTTTTTGGCCAATGAATCCGCCACTCTTGGAGATCCTCGTACGCCCGAATGCGTTCCTCCTTGGTCCATTGTCCGCATGATGGCCCGCTCATCCCGGGATCTAACGGGACTGCCTGCATCCCAATCCCGAGGAGTGCCTACCCTTCGCGCTTGTGCTTCTCGCGTCGCCTTAGCTCGGCGGCCGAGGGCTCGAACTCGCCTCCGACGGTGGCTGTCTTGACCTCGCCATCGCGCACGTACGTCGCGGCGATCAAGCCCGTGGGCGACACGGCGCTGTGCGTGAGCTTGAACGTGCGCGGCTCGCTGCCCGCGTCGAACAGGCGCTTGCCCTTGCCCAGCACGACGGGCAACGTGAACGTCCGAATCTCGTCCACGAGGCCCGCGGCGAGCAGCGCGTGCACGAGCTCGGTGCTTCCTTGGGTCAGGAGCGCGGGGCCATCCTGCTGCTTGAGCTTGGCGACGTCGCGCGCGGCATCGCGGAGCGCCACCGAACGCTCCCAGGTGAGCTCCACGCCTTTGCGCGTCGCCACGTACTTCGTGACGCGGTTGAACGCCTGGGCGATGCCGTCGTACGGCCCCTTCGCGTAGGGCCAGTAGGCGGCGAAGATCTCGTAGGTGCGGCGCCCCAGCAGCAGGTCGAAGGGCTCGTCGAACATCCTGCCAATCTCCTCGCCGAAGACTTCGTCCGCCAGCGGGGCGACCCAGCCACCGAACCTGAACCCGCCACTCGGATCCTCCTCGGGCCCGCCGGGCGCCTGCATCACGCCGTCCATGGAGACCTGCGCGCCGACGATGACTCTTCTCATGGGTCCCGCCTGTCCGCCTGGGCGAGCCCGCGACGCGAGGATAGGCCTTGTGCCTGCCCGGAGACGCGTCACCTGATGCGCTGCCGGGGTTCGCTGCTCCTCGACGGCGAGCACGGGATCGCGGGTTGGCCCCTATTGCTCCACAAAACGTGGGACGTGCCTACCCAGCCGTCGTTTCGTTCAAAAAAAAGGACAGTGCGGCGTTCAAGTTGCGTCCGCCTGAAGCCGCACTGCCTGATGCGAGGCGTTTCGATCCGATCGCCCGTTTCCTAGCTGCACTCGACGGTTCCGTTCTGGATGTTCTGGATGTCCCAGTGGCACTTGATCATGGAAAAGGCGCCGTTGGTCGAGACCTGCACCAGGGGGGTCGCGCTCGCTTCGGGCAGGGCGGTCAGGGCGATCGGCACCATGAGGAGCATGAGGCCAAGGAGCAGAGCCGTCTTCGTCTTGGGGGTGTCATTCATCTTGATTCCTCCTGTGTTGGTTTTCGCGTTTGTCGAAACGTTCTTGGCTCACCCCAACTCCTGTTGAGTTGAGCCAGGTTGTTCATTCGTTGGCCCTGTCCGGGGCCGCCGGGCTCATCGAATCCGCTTGCGCGCATTCGAAGGGCACTCCCGGGAGTCTGCCGTGGTAGGTGGGACTCCCGGGGGGCGCTTTGCCTGGCTCACGCTGCTTTTGGGACAAGGAAGAGACCGTCCTCGCCGCAACTCGCGCGTGCCAAGCAGGCGCAAGACCCCTGGTGTCTTCTGTATGTATATAACTTACGTGGCCAAATGATGTGCAGCACATGCACCTCGTAACCACAACCAGCAAGTACGCGTTGCATGCTCTTGAGAATGTGAACGGTCAAACTGAAGAGGATCCCGCGTGGCGACCGATTGCCGCCATCGACCGGCTCGAGATACCCGAGCTTGGCGTCCTAGCGCGCTTGGGAGTCGAAGGGTCGATGAACATGCGACGTTTCGCCACCGCCGCCAACCTCGGCCCACCCGCCGCCCGCAAGCTCCACCAGAAGCTCACACGCCTGGGCCTGCTCCAAACGGACTACGTCAAGCAGGGCGCCATCGAGATCACCGAGATTCGCCTCACCAACCAAGGTTTCGAGGTCGCCAAGCTGCTGCTCCCGCTCGACCGCTATCTGGACAAGCACCCTTTGCCCGTCCAGACGGACTAGGCACGCGCATTGCCGCTGCGCCGCATGGCCCGAGCCACCGCGGACTCGAAGAGGGGACGACCGTAGAGGTCCGCGAAGCGGGACTCGTCCATGTGGATCTCCCACACCAAGGCGGGGGAGGCCTCCAGAGCGTCGACGATTCGGGCCTCGGCCTCCGCAATTCCCTGCTGCAGACGAAGGTACAGCACGCCGAGTTCGAAGTCCGCCCGGCCGTCCCCCTGCCCGCTCCGGGCTCGGGCTTGCGCCAATTCTTTGAGCGCTTCCTCGTACCGACCCGAACGGGCAAGACAAGCGGCCAAATCCAAGCGGAGCTGCACGTCCTCGGGGCAAAGGTAAGTGGCTTGTCGCAAGCAGCGGATGGTCTCGGAGGCATCGCCATCCAAATCCGCTCGAACTGACGCCTCCATCCAGGCCTCAGCGCTTTGCTGGGGCCGGGTAAGTCTTCTCGCTTGAATCATCAAACGGACGATCCACAATGCAGCCAAGAGGGCCACGCCAAAGATGGCAATGGGCATCCAGGTAATTCCCACAGGCAATGCCGAGAGAAGACGTCCTTGGATGGTGGGATTCTCCTTGATGCTGGAGTCATCAAGCGCCAGCTGAATCTCCCCGGCACGCATGGAGGGCTGCATATCCCCTGCAAAGAGGCCTAAAATCTGGGGGGACGTACCCTCCGAATCATTTGAGGCCCTCGCCGAGTCCACACTTGAGACGTTTCTGTCACCCAGGGTCCAGTTGAGGCTCGTGAATGTGCCATGGGCACGCGGTGTCGCGAGCTCCATCTTGTCGATCCCAGTGTGGATCTCGAGGGTCCCAGCCCGCACTGTGAGATGAAGGACTCGCTCGACCACGTATCCAGGGTGACGCTCTTCGCCGGTGCGGATGTCTTCAGGGCCACTTCCGGATTGGACGTGCACGCTGGCCCCGAAGATCTTGAGGGAGAAGTTCCCTGAAAGGCTCACCGTTCCGCTGGCAAGGACGACAAGGGAATTCGGAGGGACTTGCTGCCGGTAATAATAGAGGGTAGGGTCCTCGGGCTGGGCGCAACCGTCGAGAGTGGTTTGGAAGCAGGAGCCGTCGCCGCGGGCTACGCGGGCCGAGTCTGAGAGCATCGCAAAGGAAGCGCCAGAAGCAGGATAGATGGCAACAAACCCATGCGCGTCCACCATCGTTTGTGCGGCGAGTTCCCCGCGGGACCAGGATTCCTGGGTGACGTTCGGGCGCCCCTGGGCAATCCATCCGGTCTGGATGATCGGACTCTCCGCATGGAAGTAGATCCGCTCCGCGATTTCGGCATCGGCAGCCGAGAATTCGATGCGAATGTCTTGAAGATCGTCGCGGGACTGGAGGAGCGCGGGTCCGAGCCCTTCTCCTTGGAGGGTGACATTTCCCCCCAGCGTGATCCCAGCCGAGAATGCCCACTCGTGATGGACAGGGGCTTCAGCGACCGTCGTGGGCAGGATGACGGGTGCTACGAAAACCACCAGCCACCGACGCCAGCCCACGTGTTACCAACGAATCCTAGCGACATGGTCGTTTCGGTGGAAGATTGTGAAACGTCACCCATCAGGTTATGCACTCTTACGCCCCTGCCGTTTCTTGGTGGTAGGCTGAGGCTTGGCATTGGCTGCATGGTCTTGGTTGCGCTTCTTTCGCTGCCCACGTCCTGGGCAGCAAGCCCCGCGAGAAGCGAGACCGAGTCCGGCACTCGTGCTTGTGTCACGGTGCGGGAGGCGACCACCGTCTGCGTCTCAGTCTCGGGCATCGTTGCGCTCGTCATCGGCGTGGTTGACGAAGCTCAGCACGCCTGTCCTGTCATCGATCCCTACACACCATCAGTCGCCATTGTGGAATGCTAGTCACGAGAGGCCCTCCCGCAGCGCCGCATGCATCTTGTCTGCTCGACAAGACGACTCTGATTCATGTGGGCGTCGGCGTAAACTCCGTTGTTGTGACTAGATTGTTTGGCTCCGCACGTTGATGCGCACCCATCTAATGGGCGTAGGTGAGTGAGGCCTGGGACGCTGTTGCATCCAGGGAGGATGACCCACTTTCTCGCGGAGAAAATTGGACCGTCCCGCCGGCGGATGCATCAGTGCCAAGCTTGACAGACACGCTTAAGAGCGCGCGCAGCCGAGGTCTTGCAAACGCAATGCGTCAAGAAGTCCACACCCTGCGGCGGTTGGTCAGTGGCGCCGTGCAATCTCAGGCCGGCCAATGACAACTCACAGCGTCACCGCGACGCTTGCGTTTCCTTTTGAAGGGTTTCGTAGAGCAGGGAACAACTACCGGGATGGTCCCGGGATTCTGCTTATGAATCCCGCTCGTCGGCCGTTCCGCGTCGGGGGGCATTCCACGCACCATGGCTGGATGATTTTCTCGGGCAATGAATCCGCCGTCCTTGGGGAACGCCTGCGTACTTGGAGTTGTTCCCCAAAGCCGGGAAAGCTTCAGAACGACCCGTCGACCCCGGGATGGTCCCGGGGCTGCTCGGGACAGTGAGAGCTACTGTCGGGGTGGCGTTCCGGGTCCCCGATTAGGGACGCGGAGATGCGCGTTTGGGTGCTGTCCCGGATAGGGGGTATCAGACATTTTCGCCCGGCGAGAATTTCGCGCAATACCCCAAACGGGACAGCACCCCCACGTAGGCGGCAAGCAACGCTTCGCGCAGTTCCTTCCGAAGCCCGTTGGCGCTCGGCGTGGCCTCGTCGGGGACGTAGATGGTTAGCGTCGTTGGGATTCCCATGGTCCACCTCGAAAAAGCTCCAAGTGTCCGGTGGATCAGCGGGAATCCGCCTCGAAGACCTCAGGCAGCGTTTGTTGAACCCGTACGATGCCGCTGGCCCCTCCACGGCAACGGCGAGGACGAGGCCCGCGAGGCGGGCCGTCGCGGCGCGTCGAGGGCCCGGCAGCGTCGATCATTCCCATCGGAAGAAGACGAATGCAAGCGCTGCGGAGCCCGCCAAGAACGCGGCAAGGATGAGCCACTCGATGGGCTGCCCGGCCAGGCCCAGCCATGCGCTTTGGATGATGGGCACGACGTGCGTCGTGGGAAGGACGTCGCTGGCGCTGCGCAGGAAGGCGGGCAGGATGGATCGTGGCGGGCCGGCTCCCCCGAGGAGCAGCGTCACGAAGTAGATGCCCAGCCCAAGCGTCTGCGCGCTTCTCGCGCCCGGCATGATCGCCCCGAGCAGGCAGCCGAAGGCCCAGGCGACAAGCGTGCCGAAGACGAGACCCGCCGCGACGAGGAGGGGGCTGTCGGGTGCCGCGGGACGGAACAGGATCCATGCAATCGCGACCATGAGCACGGCGGAGAGCGTCGCGAGGACGGCCGTCGAGAGGAGCTGGGACGCCAGGATCGCGCCGCGAGAGACGTTGGCGGCGCGGAAGCGTCGGAGGACGCCCGCTTCCCGGTAGCCCGCGAGGCGGGCAGGAACGGCGACGAGCCCGATGCTCGTGACCATGAGCGCGAGGTAGGCGCCCATGTGCGCGTCGATCTGGCCGGCGCCGGGCGTGTCCGCATTGGGAGCGTTGCCAAAGATTTCGCTGAAGACGACGAAAAGCAGGATGGGGAGCGCGACCGTGAAGAAGGCCACGGTGGGCTCGCGGAGGAGCAGCCTGAATTCAATGAGGGAGAAGGTCCCGAATCCGCGCGCGCTCATGGGATCGCACCTTGCTTGACGATGGACAGGTACGCGTCTTCGAGTTCGCCCTTCTCGCTGCTGAAGTCGGGGACTTCGATGCCGCGGGAGAGAAGAGCGCTGGCGACGTGCTGGGCGACCGGGCCCGTCCCTTCGACGCGGACCGAGTCGCCGTCGCGGACGATCCCGGCGACATGGGGGACTTGCGTGAGCCACGAAAGGTCCGTCGAATACGGGCAGGTGAAGGAAACGACGGCCCGACGCCGAGATCCCGCGATGATCCCACTGGGCGTATCGATCGCCACCACCTGCCCGTCGTTGACGATGGCGACCCGGTCGCAGAGCCGCCTCGCCTCCTCCATGTAATGCGTGACGAGCACGACGGTCGTGCCACGGTCCCGCACGCGCTCGATGATGCTCCACGCGCTTCGCCGCGCGGCGGGATCCAGTCCCGTCGTGACCTCGTCGAGGAACACGATTTCCGGCCTGTTGACAAGGGCGAGCGCGATGAGGAGCCGCTGACGCTCTCCCCCGGAAAGCGAGTGGTAGGCTTGCCTTCGGACTCCGTTGAGGTCCCACTCCTGGAGAAGGACGTCGGGAGATTCCGCGGAGGGCGCGAGGTCGGCGAAGAGCCGCATGGCCTCCTCGACACGGATGCGCGCCGGAAGCGCGCTGGACTGCAGCTGGGAGCCGATCCGCGCGCGCAGCTGGCTCCCATGCGTGTCGGGATCGAGCCCAAGAACCCGGACGTTGCCGCCCGTGCGGCGGCGGAGACCCTGCAAGCATTCGACGGTGGAGGTCTTCCCCGCGCCGTTCGGTCCAAGGATCCCGAAAATTTCGCCGCGGTCGACGGCGAAGCTCACGTCCCGCACCGCGACCCTTTCACCGTACGACTTGCGCAGGTGGTCGACTTCGATGACCGCAGTCAAAGGTCTCTCCCCGACATGCCCAACGTGAGGAATCAAAGTTTGGGCACCGGGACATCGCCCGACGCGCGGCTGCCCGGGAGGAGAACAAACACCTCGTCGAGGAACCCCGAAACCTGCGATGATGGCGCCGCAGCGCGCAGCACCGCTGACCGAGGCTAGCCGAAAAAAAATGCCGCAGCCTCCACTCAAGCTAGCGTGGAGGCCGCGGCTTACGCGGCGGGTGGTTAAGCAGCAGCCCTTACACCGCGTTGTGGCACCAGCCCCAGCACCAGCCGTGGCAGCAGCTCTTCTCGCCATCAAGGGCTCCGGCCTCGCTCGTCGTCGTCAGGTCTTCGATCTGCATCTTTGAATCACCATTGCGGCGCTTGCCGCAGTCTCAAACCATCCTGGGTAGGGTATGTGTGTTGTCTGAATCGCGTTTTCCCCGCCGCTATCGGTCGCGTTCCTGCGCAAGGGAGAGAGATCGCCTCGGGTGGGCCCTCAGGCTTCCTGGGTCCATTGGAAGAACTTCGAGCCGACGGCGACGCCGACGGCGACCGTGGCAGCGAGCACCCCCAGATCCAACGGGATCGACGCTGGGTTGGCGGCGGAGAGGGCGATGCGAGAAGCGTCCGTGAAATACGTCAGCGGAAGCCCCCGGGCGATGGTCCGGAGCCACACAGGAAGCGACGTCGTCGGAACGAAGGTCCCGCTGAGGAGCATCATCGGAGCATATACCGATCCCGCGACGAGGTTCATCGTGTCCGGGTCGCGGACGAGACTCGCCACGAGAAGCCCAAGGGCGGAGAAGGCCAGGGTCCCCAGGGTGAGCACGATGCCGAGGTCGAGCATGCTCAGGGGTTCGAGCCCCGATGGGAAGAGTTCGGGGAAGGCGAAGTAGGCGGTCACCAGGAGGGCGACGGTCCCCGCGGCGACGAGGAGGAATTGCACGATGAGCTTCGCGACGAGCCACTCGGCCTTGGACATGGGCGTCGTCGCAAGCTTCTTCAGCACGCCTGCGCGGCGGGCCGCGCCGATCGAGTTCACGGTTCCCATGAACGAAAGGCCGAGCACGTTCAGCCCCAGCATCCCCGCGAAGACGAAGGCGCGGTAGCTCTCGATGGTCTGATCTTCAGCCCCAAGGCGAATGGCGTCCACGCGCACGGGGATCTGCTGGTGGAGAGAGTTGGCGGCCTCCTCGTCGGCGACGACCTGCACGAAGAAGTTCTCCGCGAGGACGATCGCGATCGCATTCTCCTTGACGTGGATCAGCGTCACGTTGGTGGGCTGGCCGGCGGTGACGTTCGCCTCCGTGCCGTTCGGTATGAGGAGGATCGCGCCGGCGTAGCCCCCTTCCATCGCCACCGTGAGGTTCTCGGCCGAGGGGGCCTCAAGCTTGCTCCGGATGCTGCTCGTGAGGTTTGCGGCGAACGTGGAGTGGTCCTCGTCGACGATCTTGATGGTCGGCGCGGGCGGGGGGCTCGCAAGCGTCCCCAGCAGGAGCATGAGGGCCACGGGGAGGACCAGGCTGAACACGAGCCGCCCGCGGAAGCGCGATTGGAGGATGATGTTCATCTTCACGTCGGCGAAGATGCGCGCCGGCCTCACGCGGTCACACCTCCCTCGACGAGGGCGATGAAGACGTCGTCCAGGCTCGGTTGCCGGACGCTGATGTCGCGGGAGGGAAACCCAAGCGCCTGGACGTCCCTCATGGCTTCCGCGAGGTGTGCATCCTCGACGGCGCGGGTGGCTTCGCCCGGCTCGACGCCTCGCTGGAAGCCTTTCGCCATCGCGATCGCCATGGCGTCGGGCGTGAGGTTGCGGAGGACGAGCCGCTTGCTCGCGCCGAGGGTCTGGACAAGTTCCGCGGGTTTTCCTCCGGCGACGATGCGGCCGTCGTTGATCACGCACACCACGTCGGCGAGACGCTCCGCCTCGTCCATGTAATGGGTCGTGAAGAAGATCGTGGTGCCCTTGGCCTGGAGCCCACGCAGGAGCGTCCAGAGCTCGCGCCGGGCGAGCGGGTCTGCTCCCGAGGTCGGCTCGTCGAGGAACACGAGATCGGGGTCGTTGACGAGGGCGGCGGCGATGCCGACGCGCCGCTTCTGGCCGCCGGAAAGCTTGCCGAAGCGCTGGTTCGCGCACGAGGCGAGGCCTAACCTGTCGATGAGGTCGTCGACGTCGGCACGGCGGTCGTAGAGGCTGGCATAGTACGCGAGGTTCTCGCGGGCGGTGAGACGGGTCTCGAGCTCAAGCTCCTGGGGCAGCACGCCGATGCGCGACTTGAGCGCGTTGCGGTTCGCGATCGCGTCGATGCCGAAGATATCGATGGCCCCCGAGGTCGGGGTTCGCAGCCCCTCCAGGATTTCAATGGTCGTCGTCTTGCCGGCGCCGTTGGGCCCGACCAAGCAGAAGATTCCGCCGGCGGGCACGGTGAAGCTGACGTCGCGCACGACCTGGCGCGACCCGTAGCTCCGCGTGAGCTCCCGGACTTGAACGGCCGGCTCCCGGTCGGAGACCCTTGCGCGCGCCCCGCCGGGCGAGACGTCATCGAGGATCGCCGCTTCTTGCGCGGCGCCTGCGCCGCGCATTCAGAAGACCCCTCCTGCTGCCTGCTCGTCCGCGCCAGCGGGCCGCCGCCCGACCGAAAACGATAGGAGAACGGCTTCTTCAGGGCCGCGGATGCCCACGACCTGCTCGAGCAGCTCGTCCACGCCTTCCATGGCGACGCCTCCCAGCCCGAGGGCTTCGGTCGCGAGGTACAGGTGCGCCATGACGGCGCCCGTTTCCATGAGGATGCCCCGGTACCCGCGATCGCCGTACTTTTCCATGCTCCGGTGCCAGACGGCGGCGATGACGATGGTGACGGCGGCGTGGACGGCGGAGCCCTGGTTGTACGTGGCGCGCTCGATGTCTTCCGTGAAGTCGCCGGACGAGAGACGCTCCACCAGGTGTGTCTCGGGGCGGTAGTGGTACACGCCCGACGTCAGGCCGTTGACCTTCCGGGCGACGAAGTAGATCTCGAGCGGGAACCGGGCCCCCCCGGAGGGCACGGCGCGCAGGCACATCGCGCCGTTTGGCGTTTGCACGACTTTCGTCACGCCGTACCCGTGGGCCAGGAGCGTCGAGAGTTCCGCGAGCGTGATGGGCTCGTCAGCGAGGCTCCGCCGGCTCCGGCGTGTAGAGATCAGCGTCCCGAGGCTCGCGCTGGGTCGCGTGAAGTCCGCCGCAGGAAGGGCGATGGCCCGATCGGATGTCGGCGGGACGAAGAGGTGGCTGCGAACGATCTCCTTGCCCGGCGGCACGCGAGGCGCCTTCGGCCCCGTGACGCTGGGCTGGACGTCCATGGCGTACCGGCGCGAATTCTCGTGGTACAGGAGCGCCAGGTTCACGCTCTCGATGTCGATGGAGGCCTCCTCGATGCTCGAGGCCTTGGCAAGATAATATTCCTCAGCAGGTGGAAGTTGCTTCGTTGGAGCGGGGAGAGGCATGGCTTCACCCTCAAGTGTGCGGCTGGACTTGCGTGTTCAGTTGGGTGGGTGTGAGAGGCTTCTTGAGATACCCCATGCGGACGGGAGACTCGAAGAGGCGCCGGCAGTGCTTGCCGACGAGACCCCCTCCGAATTCAAGCTGGACGATGTCGGGGCTGAGGACCTTGGCAGTCTTGAAGCCGGCCGCGTCCACATCGCAGGGGGTAGTGTCGAGAGCGAAGAGGCGGATGCCTGCCTCGGCAAGGACGCCCACCGCCCGCGCGACGTCTTCGCGGGGGTCGTTCCCCAGGTGACGCTTCGGCAGGTCCCCGAGGGAGATACGGTGCGGGCTTGACCACATCCACTCAATCTCCCTCGTGCGTAAGGGGTCCATGTAGTAGCTGGCGTGATCCATCATGCTGACGACGTTCTCCTGCGTGGCGGTCGCTTCGCCGCGTCGGCGCATGTGGGTCCCGTAGATGTAGCACTGAAGAAGCTCGTCGAGGCAGCGCAGAACGCCGATCTCCGGGTCGAGGGAGGCTCCCAGCGACACGACGACCGGCGGGAATGCGGGATCGCGGCTCAGGCCGATGCCGACGAACGTCGGATAGTTCGCTTCCGTCATCGTGCTGATGACGTGGACCACGCCGCCGGTGCGCTGGATGATGTCGAGGATGCGCCGCGACTCGGGGTGCGTAATCGTGTCAAGATCAACGAGCGGCATCTGGAGCTTATTGAAGAACATGATGATGTACGAGTCGCGCTCCATGTTTTCGGCAATGCACTTGACGAGGGCCTCCTCGATCGTCCCGTGCGCTGCCCATCCATTCGACGTGCCTTGCTTCAGGTAGGGCTCGCCGGGCAGGCAATTGTAGGCGAGCCAGCAGAACTGGGTCGGGACGAGGACGCTGCGACCCGTGTGCAGGTCGGTCGCCCAGGACCAGCGCATGGGCGATTCCGGCCGAAAGGGCTGGTAGCCGGGGTGGCGCGCGTACTCGTCGGCTGAGTACAGCTGGTATTCACGCGGGTCGATCGCGACGCCTTCCAGCTCCTTCCAGGGCGCCGTGATGCACTCCGCGGGATCGTAGAAGAGGATCTGGGAGTAGCGCTCGACGGCTTCGCCGATGGATCCGGCCAAGGCCCGGTAGCGGTCGAGCGAGGCGGAATGCCCGGCCCTGCCCTGGAAGGCCCGCGACAGCCAGCGGCGCGGGTCGGCGCGGCGGAGCTCGTCGAAACGCCTCACAGCATAGGGGGTCGCCTGCTCAAGGTAGCACCCATAGAGGTGGACATCCCGAAACAGCGGCTCGAACCGCGCGTACGTGATGTTCCGGATGATGCCGCAGTGGGGCGACACGACGTCGTTTATCTTGTGGAGGATCGTGCGCGCGGACGAGTAGGACCGCGACCGGAGTTGGAGCGGCTTCGCGGCGGGCCGGGGGCTGTCGGGGCGGACGAGCATCCACTCACCTCGTCACGAGGGGATCGATGCGGTAGCGGTCGATGTCGGGAATTTCGCGGTTCCCGCAGGCGGGGCATCGTGGGATCTTGAGGACGCGGTGCAGCCTCGTCTCGCCGGAGAGCAGGTTGGTCACCGCCGCGAAGCCCCGGAGCGACGGGGTGATGAACCCGGAGAGGGACGCGATGGCCTCTTGTGCCAGCGCCGCCCCCGCAACGAGGGGGAACGTGGGGAGCATGGGCCGTTCGGTCCCTCCCGCGTCGGGCCGCGCCTCGCGGTGGGATTCCCAGACCAGCTGCGCCTCCAGGGCCGCCTCCATGCCCTTCGCGCGCAGATCGTAGCAGCGCCAGCACGGTCCGGAGTTGGGAATGACGGTGGGTCCGACGATGGCTTCGTGTCCGCGGAGGACGGCGGGCGTGAAGAGGACGCCGCTCGCCGTTGCGGCTTCATTGACGCGCGCGAGGAGCGTGGAGTTGGGCTCCTCCAGCGCGACGAGGACGTGCCTATACTGCGGGATGAGGCTGGAGAGATAGGGGCGAGTCAGGCCGCGCAGGTCGGAGGTGGGCGCAGGGAGCGCGCGAAGCTCGGTCTCGGTCGCGCGGCCTTCAAGCGCCCAGACGAGCGCTTCGGAGCGCGGGGAGGCCTTCACCGTGAGCCATGGGCTTGGCCCGTCGGACGGGCGATAGGAGCGTCCATCCAGCACGTCGATCCGCCCGACGCCCGCGAGGACGAGGGCGGCGGCCGCGGCGGCGCCTACCGCGCCCGCCCCGATCAGGAGGAGGCGGGCGGCCGCAAGCTGGTTCTGGGCCGCGGTCGGCCGCGGCGTGAACGCGGAGAACAGGGCTCGTTGTGAAGCGGTCCTCTCGGCTGCTTCCGGCGGGGCGGCGAGGTCTTCGTCGGCGGCCGCGTCGTCCACGACGTTGTGGAAGCGCAGGACGCGAAGGATCTCATCCATGGCCGCGGGCGTGGCTTTCGTGGCCTCGCAGAGCTGCGCAAGGGTCCGCGTGCCGTCCATCAAAGGCAGGAGCTTCGAGACGGGTTGGCCGGGCTCGTCGACAATGCGAAGGAAGAGGTTTGGGCCATGCAGGAGGACCGTTCCTTCGCGCTCATCGACGAAGGAGACGTACGGACGGACGCGCGGTCTGGAGGTCTCTGAGGAGAGGCGGCTTGGCGTCATGGCGATACCTCGACTGGTAACGTGGGGGCGAACGCACGCGTGAGGGCGAGCGCAAGAGGGCTCTGACCGCGGCCGGCCACGCGCGCCTCCCCGGCGGGGTGGCTGTGCGTGCAGGTCCAGGCCCGGACGGGACCGCGGAAGTACGGCACGGGGAGGGCCGCGAGAAGCCCCGTGGCGAGCGCAAGGGCCGCGTCGGCGCTGTGGTCGGCGGAATGGTAGCGGTGCGCGAGATCCGTCAGGGTTTGGGTGCAGGGGAATGAGTTCGAGATGACGACGTACGCCCCGGGAGCTTCCTGGACGCGTGCGGACTCCGCGTCGCGGGTCACCGTCTTCAGGGTGGGTGTCCGGCCCCGGGTGATGCCCCCGACGAGGATGCGGGCCGCGTGCGCGCGTCCCGCCGAGGAGGTCCGGTGGAGCCGCTGGTAGCGAGCGTCTGCTTCGCGCGCATACCGGTCCATCTCACGGGCGGCGAGAGCGCTCACCATCTCCACTTCGGCGTCTTCTTCGCGCGTCGCGCCCTCCACGGCGTCGTGGACGGCTTGGATGAGCGGGACGGACCCGGCAGCCGCGAGCAGCACGTCACGCCCGACGACCATCGCCTTGTCCATGGGCCGGTGTATCGTGAACCGGTTCCCGTCAGGGCTCCATAGGGGCCGATTCGCCACGCCATCCGCCGCGATGACGATGCCGTCGGCGGCTTTCAGCGCGAGGAGGGTCGTCATGGGCTCGCCCCGGATGCGGGCCACTTGGCCAGGATTTGGGCGACCCGGCTGCGGACGCGGGCGCTCTCGGCCGCGAGCTCCACGACACGTTCCTGTGGCAGGCGCACGAGCTCACCATGCGGGTTTGTCCGCCAAAGCACGGGGGGGCCCCGCAGCGCGAAGCGTGGCGGACCTTGCGGAGGAGTGAAAGGCGAGTCGCACACGTCCTCCAAGACCATGAACGCGATGAGCTCCCGCGCTTCGGCTCCTGCGTCGCGGTATGGAAAGTGCTGGAGGTGGAGATGAGCGAAGAACTCGAGAGCGCCGAGCGCTTCGTACTCGTACCGCGAGCGGTCTTCGACGTCGCCCGTTTCGCTGACGTAGACAAGCCGGGTCTTGCCACCCTCGGAGCCTACGATCACCGCTTGGATGTCGGGGAACGGGATGCGGGATGGTTGCCTGTCGCCAAAGCCTTCGCGGCGCTTGAGGGCGCGCGCCCGCGACTCGACCACGGTCTCCTGGACGCGCTTGACCATGGAGGCGAAGGCGACAGGCTCGGGAGCGGGGTTGTCGACGATCCCGAGCTGGAACTCCTCCTGCAGCGCAGGGGGGGCAAGCACGAACGCTGAGACCGTCGGCGCCAGCGCATGGTGGCGCACCTGGTGGCGGGGAACGTCGGGGGCGCGCAGGTCGGGCAGGTCCTCTTGGCTCGCGTCCCGGTCCGCGCAGACGATGAGCCCCTCGCCGCTTCGGAGAAAGAGGACGAGGGTCAATCGCGCGCCCCCCTCGGCACATGGGCCGTCGCCGGCTCCCCAGGGTCGAACGGGCCCGCAAGCAGGCGCTCGGCTTCGCGCGTGAGGACGAGGCCGCGGGTGCCGCCAAGCTGGCCGACGCGGCGCAGCTGGCCCTCGCGCTGGAGCTTTCGGATCTGGCGGTTCACGGCCTGGGGCGTGATCCCTATCGCGCGTGCGCGGTCGGCGGTCGACATGAAAGGATGCTGGAGGATCTGGCGGGCGACGGCCACGGTGGCTGGCTCGGTCAGCGCGCGGATCGCCGCCTTGACCTGGGGCGGGAATCCTCCGGGGAAGCACGCGGTGGTCCGCCCGGACCTCTCGCGGGTCACGAGCCGCTCGTTCTCGAGCTTGCCCAGATGGTACACGATGGTGGGAACGCACAACCCCAACGTCGTGGCCAGCGCGCTGGTCGAGATGCCCGGCTTTCCGACGATCGCGCGATAGACGCGCTCGCGGTTCGATTGATCGCCGACGTCGCGCTCGATCGCGGAAGCGCGATTGCCCAGTTCCATCCCATCCATGCACTCCCACGGGTTTGCCCGGAGGTCTGCCTGGCGGGATCCCTCATCGCCATCCAAAGCGGACGCGCTTGCGGGTGCGTCCTCGGGTCCCTTCAGCCGACGAACGAACATGACTAACCCGGCGCTCGCGTTTTCAAACGGGCGTTGGCCGCACAGCCACGCCCCGGAAAGTGGATGCCGAATCGTCCCGCGATCGGTCGCGACCCATCCAGAATCCTAAAAGGGCTTCGCACGCCACCCCATATAAACTGGAACATGACCTGTTGAGGCCTCCTCAATCATGTCATGGGTTTTTGGTGCTTCAACTTTCGTCTGAACGATGGATTCTACGCTGCGCGGACCGGTTCCCCCGCGCACCCGCACGCCACAAGGAGAGGCCGCCCGCGCGGATGCGGGGCGCGCGCGGACCCACCCGATCGGACCGTTGATTTCGCGTTTCCGGAGCGCACGAGCAAGGGGGTTGGCACGGGCCGAATGAGACCGGCGGTCCGCCGCAAGCCCCAGCGCGCGCCGTCCAACGTCAGGCCCTCTCGCCGCCGACGGGAGATCCCGTGCGCGTCGCAGCTACGTGGCAAGCACCGTGGCGGGATCCGCGTCCGCCTTGAGCGCGATGATCGTGAGGTGCGCTTCCACATCCCAGTCGAAGCAATCCCCGAAGTCGCAATCTACCTCGTTGCCCTGCACGTTGTCCTTGAGGAACGGGTCGAACCTCCACGCGCTCGTCTTCGCGTAGTACCCGTCCCCCTTCTGGGGTGTGCTCTCAATCTTGAACACGTAGGTCTTCCCCTGCTGCATGGAAAGATTGGCGGCCTCGTAATGGACGGCGCTCTCCGCCGTGCGATACTGCAGGCGCAGCCGCGAGGTGTCCTCGGCGGGCATGTTGGACGTCGCGCTCTTGACGTCGATGCGGACCAGGAGTGTCGTCGCCTCGGGGGGCACGGGCTTCTCCGGCGCGAAACCGGGCGGCGTCTGGCTGTGTGTGAAGAAACCCTTCGCGTTGTCCACGCTGCTTTCGCTCTTGATTTCGACGTCCTTGTCAAAGACCCTCACTGAGGCCGCGCCCGCGAAGAGATCCGGATGCGCGGGGAAGGTCTCGATGTCGCGCATCTTCACGATGTCAGCCCGCACGCTGACCTTGCCATCCGCGAGCCCGGCGCCGCCGGTGCCATCCGCTTCGAGGAAGAAGCCCCAACGGCTGCTCTTTGCGTGCGGCTCGTCCGTCATGCTGGGCGCGACGTCGATCGCGAGCGCCCTGCCGCTCGCGAGCGGCTCGGGCTGCGAATAATCCGGGTTGCCCGTGCTCTTGTAGCGCAGGACAAGGCCCGTGATGGTGGGATCGCTCCACGTCGCGGTGAACTCGAGCCTGCCTGTGCCCTCGTACACGATCTGGCCGTCAGGCAGCGCGAGGAACGCGGCGCCCAGCGCGGGCCGCTGGTCGAAGAGGGGCAGGAAGCTGGTGGCATTGGTGGGCGAGAGCGTGATATCGTCCTGGAGGACGGTGACGCGCTCCTTGCCCTTCCAGTAGTCGTGCTTGTGCGGCACAGCGCCCGCGCTTGCGTTGCCGGCGCTGGCCGGCGTCCCGCCGTCGATGGGCCTTGCGTCGGTGGCATTCGCGCGGCTGGAGTCGACCTGGGAAGCGAGATTCGCCTTGTCCACGCCGAGGCACCCCACGAGAGAAAGAGCGCAGGCGAGGAGGAGGGCGAGGCGCACGCGCTGAAAGTCGGCCATTGTGGCTTGAGCGTTGTGGCAGGCGTAGCTCCGTTAGGATACCAGTGAACGGGCGTAAGCACGCCACGGGCGTCAAGGCCCCTGCGACGCTGCCCCGTGCACGGGCCGCGAGCGATGCCCCCTGCCCGCGCGACCCCCGCGGGGGTGCTGTCCCGTTTGGGGGTATTGCGCGAAATTCTCGCCGGGCGAAAATGCCTGATACCCCCTATCCGGGACAGTACCGTCATAGGGGAGGATTGGTTCAAAGTGGAGACCTATGGGCGTGCTCGCGCATGGGGCTGGTCCTCGAAGAAGGAATATGTGCGCTGGGGCTCGTGCCTTGGCGTGGGACTAGTCGGCCAGGGAGGGGTTGCCGCCCATTCTTCCGCGTGCCAATCTTTGATATTCGACGACGGCTCGCCATGGCGATTCACCCTCAAGGTTCCTGGCGGGAGCCGCGAACCCGCATAGACAAACACGACGTGCGTCCGAACCGTTATAGTAGACCCGCTCACCTCCCGCCGTAGCGGGGCTGTCGCCTTGTCCAAACGTGGACCATCCGTCGCCATCCTTGTCCTCATGCTCGTGGTGCCCATCTTTCCACCCGCGGCTGCGCAAGGGGCGGTGGTGGTCAGCCTCGTCACGCCCATGGGCTTCCAGGCCAACCCGCTCCTCCTCGTGACGGGCGGCGGCTTCGGCGCGAGCTATCCTGGGCCGGGGACCCAGCCCTTGGTCAGCCTCGGCACGGGCGGCGATGCCAACGTGGCACCCTGGATCGCGTCCGATGCGAACAGCGCCTGCAACCTCCGGGTGCTCCAGTGGAGCGACGCGCAGGTCATCGTCCGCGGCGTCGGCCTTGGGACGAGAGCGTGCCCCGTGGAGCGCGGGATGCGCTTCAGCCTCACGATCCGCAGCGCAGACGATCCCAGCGCGTCCGCGACCCGGGATGTGCCGCTCGTCGAGGCGGACGACTCGGTCGAGTCGCTGATGCCCGCGTACGGGCCGGAGACCGGCGGGACGCTCGCCATCGACGCATCCGCCGGGACCGTCACGCCCCAGCCCAGCGGCACGGTGCGGATCACGGGCTCCGGCTTCAGCAGCGTGCGCGCCGTGCTCTTCGGGAACAAGACGCTCGATCCCAGCGCCTACACCGTCATGAGCGCGAACGAGATCGACGCGATCCCGCCCACGATGCAGGCCAGCGCGGACTCGGTCGAGGTCGCCGTCATCACCGACCAAGGCGCCACGCATTCCTCGTGCATCCTCGTCGTGCCCTGCGCGACCACGTATTGGTACCTCAAGACGCGGGCTGTCTCGCAGTCGATCCAGGTCACGATTCCCGCGGACGCCAGCGTGACGCCACAAGCCCAGGGCCCGCGTGACGACACTGGCGAGGCCCCCGGCACCGGGGTCTGCACGGGCGACGTTTCCGTCTCGGTGGGCTGGCAGGTCGGCCAGATCACCGGGACCGTGACGGGCACCGCCTTCGTGTCCTACCCGGACCAGTTCCCCTACTTCGTCGCGGCTCTCGCGAGCAACATGCAAGTCCATACGAATCCTTTCGACGCGACCTACTCGCTCGGGGGGTCGGGCAACCTTCAGTGCGACATCTTCCTCGTGGGCGTCCCGGAGGTCGCGGGGGTCTATCTCCACTTCGAAGGGCGCGTCTCGGCGAGCGGCTCGCTCACGCTCACGACGCCGGCAGGCACGACCTCGTTCGCGGGGGGCTTCGCCGG